>VFQU01000048.1_pt1 | contig 188024 bp, 184 predicted proteins | sample 3512311 | NCBI WGS metagenome assembly VFQU01 (sample SAMN10412377, study PRJNA504923) | tailings metagenome | isolation source: Relicate 3 Philex TSF3 active mining site | place: Philippines: Tuba, Benguet | collected 2017-08-29 | reverse complement strand
CGTCAGGCTCATAACCTGAAGGTCGTAGGTTCAAATCCTACCCCCGCAACCAAAGCAAAAATACATCGCAAAAACATAAACCCCGCACCCAATCGCGGGGATCTTGGCGTTGTGGACGCGGCGGCGGAATTGCGTGCGAGAAGCACGCGATCACGCAGGCTTTAAAAAAGCGACCACGCGTCCTGGTGTCGTGGTTGACTCCGCTTGCTCCAGCCACCTACAGATGATCCAGGAGCCGGTTCTGCCGAAAGGCGGATGAAAAGGGAATGCAGTGAGGCTACGCCAAATCTGCAGCTGCCCCCGCAACTGTGACCGTTGAGCTTCTTCCAGCATGCCACTGAAGGCCTCGTGCCATCGGGAAGGCGGAAGACGGCGTCGAGACGGTAGCCAGGAGACCTGCCTGTTCCTGTCACCCATGCCCGGATACGTGGGGTGTCCAGGCGCGGCCGTCCGTAGCGGTGACATTTGAAAAAGTGTTGCCGCAGGCGGAGAGGGCGCTTCCTTCTCTCCTTCTTCGATTGCGGTTCTCTCATCAACGAGGGCGCAGCCGCGTGCGCGCCCGGCAGGGGACAGGCATGACCAGACTTCTCATCACATCCGTCAGCACATTCGCGCTTTGCGCCGGCGTAACCCATGCGCAGGACGTCGCGGCCGACGAGACGACACTGCTCGAGCGCATCAGCGTCACGGCCAACCGTACGCCGACGGAGACCGGGAAGGTCGGATCGACAATCGCCGTCGTCACCGCGGAGGATATCGAACAGAAGTCGTTCGTCACCGTTACGGATTATCTGACAGGACTGCCGGGCATAAACTTCTCGCAGACCGGCGGTCGGGGAACATCCGGCAACATCTATGTCCGCGGCTTGCCCGGCGCATACGTCAAGACGTTCTACAACGGGATCGACGTCTCGGACGTAACAGGCACGCAGGTGCAGACGAGCTACCAGTATTTCCTGACCGGCGGGGTCTCGTCGATCGAGGTGCTCAAGGGCTCGCAGAGCACGCTCTACGGGTCGACGGCAATTGCCGGCGTGGTAGACATCACGTCTCTCGGCGACATCGAAGAGGGGCTGCATCATTCGGTCCATGTCGAAGGCGGAACCGACGGAACGGTGCGTGGCCAGTACGGCCTGAGCGGCGCCAAAGACGGCTCGCGGTTTTCGGCCAGCATCACGGGCTTCCACACGGACGGCATTTCGGCGCTCGAAGGGGGCAGTGAACGCGACAGCTACGACAATCTGACGGTCGATATTGCCGCCGAGCACCAGATCAACGATCAGATTAGACTGTTTGGGGCTTTGCTCTATGGAAGTGGTAGGACCGATTTTGATACAGTTGATCCGAATGAGACGTTAAGTCGAGAATCGTCCGAAACGTTCGGTGGGCGTCTAGGGATGGATCTCGTTTCTTTGGATGGCAGACTCCAAAGTAGATTTGCCTATCAGGCACTTAAAACCGAGCGACTTATTATTGGCCCTGCATTTGACGAGAATTTTGAACCTGATTTCGAGGTGGAGGCACGGTATCCGTATGAAGGCGAGCGTCATAAGTTCGATTACATAGGCAATTTCGAAATTCGCCCAGGTTCAAATATCCAGTATGGCTTTGATTTTGAACGGCAGCTCGCTGAATCAGAGGGAGTTGACGCTCCTACTTCAGACTTGCTTGGAAACTGGCTTCTGCTGGGCGTCGAGCCTTTTGACGACCTAGTCTTGACGGCCGGTGTGCGCCATGACCAGCACTCGACATTCGGAGGCTACACATCGTATCGCGGGACTGTGTCCTATCTCGTGCCAGGGACGGACGCGCGGTTGCATTCATCGGTCGGTACCGGTTTCAGGGCACCAAGTCTGTACGAGCTCTACGCCCCCTTCGGCCTTGGCAACACCGCGCTCACTCCCGAGACAAGCGCGAGCTTCGATGTCGGCGTAGAATATGAGTTTGCAAAAAGCGGACTGGTCGCAGATATCACCTATTTTCGCATCGATATCGATAACCTGATCGATTATTTTGTCCCCGACCCTGTTGGAAATCCTTTCGTCGGATCGTATGCGCAAATACCCGGACGATCGCTGTCACAGGGCGTCGAAGTGTCGTTCACATATCGCGTCAACGACGCGCTTCAGCTCGGTGGGTCCTACACTTACACGGACGCCGTGGTTCCGTCGCAGACAGGTCCGGGGTTTGACAGGCGGTCACGTATTCCGGCGCATGTGGCCATCCTCTCCGCGATCTACACGCCGGCGGAGAAGTGGACTGTCAGTGGTGATGTCCGCTTTGCAGCCGACACGGTCGAGTTCGGTATCCCGCTCGACGATTATGTGCTCGTCAACGCCAAGGTCGCCTATCAGCTGACGGATGCATCCGAAGTCTATCTTCGCGGCGAGAACTTGCTGAACCAGGACTACCAGACAGCGCGCGGCTACAACACGCCCGGCTTCGGCGCGTTTGCCGGATTCAAGGCGAAGTTCTGATGGCGCGCGGCAGCGGAGATCATCTGCGGGCGATCTCCGCCGTCGTCTTCCATTGCCTCTACAGATGGGGGCCGGGGATCGTGGCTGCGGCGGCGATCGCAACCCTGCCGGTCACTGCCTCCGCGCAAGCTCCGCAGCGCGTCGTGTCGATGAATGTCTGCACCGATCAGCTTGCGATGCTGCTCGCGGGGGAGGGGCAGCTCGTGTCGGTGTCGTTTCTAGCCGCCGACCCGGCCACCTCGGCGATGGTCGACGAGGCGGACAGCTATCCTCTGAACCATGGGCTTGCGGAGGAGATTTTCCTTCTCAAGCCCGATCTCATCCTTGCCGGCACCTATGGTGCGAGTGCATCCGTGGGCATGCTGCGGCGGCTCGGATTCCAGGTCGAGACCTTCGATCCGGAATCCTCCTTTGACGATATTCTTGCCAACATTCGGCGTGTCGGCAACCTGCTTGGGCAGGAGGAGCGTGCAGAGGCGCTTGCCAGCGAGATGGAGGCAGCGCTTGCCGAGCTCGATGCGGCTCCGAGGCTCTCGCGGCGCGTCGCGGTCTATTCGGCCAACAGCTACACGTCGGGCGCGGCCTCGCTGTCGGATGCCGTCATCGAGGCGGCGGGACTCGTCAACATGTCGGCCGAGCTCGGCATCGTCGGCGTCGCGCCGCTGCCGCTCGAGACACTGGTGATGGAGAAGCCCGACCTCATTTTGCGCGGCGACAGCGCCTATGCGACGCCGGCGCTTGCGCAGCAGAATTTCGCGCATCCGGCCTACCGGGCCAGCGTGCCGCCTGAAAGGGAAGTGAGCATTCCCGATGCCAGCTGGATCTGCGGCGGGCCGTTCACGCTTCAGGCGGTGCGGTCGCTGCGTGCGGCTGCCGAGCGGCTGCCGGTCTCGCAGTGACGACCTCCATCCGGTTCGGCATCCTGCTCAGCGTTCTGGCCGCCGCGACTGCGGTCCTTTTCGCTCTGTCGCTGACGATCGGGCCGGCCGGCGACGGTATGGGCGCGAGCCTGGCGGCGCTCGTTTCCGGCGATGACGGTGCGCTGACGCTCGTCATGCGCGAGATCAGGCTGCCTCGCGCCATTCTCGGCCTGATGATCGGCGCAACGCTCGGCCTGTCAGGCGCGGTGCTGCAGGGCTATCTGCGCAATCCGCTCGCCGAACCCGGCCTGCTCGGCATCTCGGCGTCCGCCTCGCTCGGCGCGGTGCTTGCCCTGTACACCGGTTTCTCGCTCGTCTTCCCGCTCGCGCTGCCGCTTGCTGCACTCGTCGGCGCGCTTGCTGCGGTCCTCATCGTGCGGGCGCTGGCAGGGGCGGCGGGAGGCGCATTGACGGTGATCCTTGCCGGCGTCGCTGTCTCGGCCTTCGCCGGAGCGATGACATCGCTCGCGCTCAACCTGTCTCCCAATCCCTTTGCCGCGATGGAAATCGTGTTCTGGATGCTCGGATCGCTTGCCGACCGGTCGATGGTGCATGTCTGGATCGCCGCACCCTTCATGCTCATCGGCTGGGCGATGCTGCTTTCGCTTGCGCGCCCGCTCGACGCGCTGACACTTGGTACGGAGGCGGCCTCGACGCTGGGCTTCGACATGAATCGCGTCCGCTTCCTGGCGGTTTTCGGCACGGCCGTCTCGGTCGGCGCCGCAACCGCCGTGGCGGGGGCGATCGGTTTCGTCGGGCTCGTCGTGCCGCATGTGCTGCGGCCGCTCGTCGGCTCGCGGCCGTCGCGCCTTCTGCCGGCAAGCGCCCTTGGCGGTGCCGCGATGCTGCTCGCAGCCGACGTCGCCGTGCGGGTGGTCGCGCCCGACCGCGATCTGAAGCTCGGCGTGCTGACGGCGATCGTCGGCGCGCCCTTCTTCCTCTGGCTCGTCTATCGCACGCGAAGGAGCATGCTCTGATGCTCCTTTCGCTCCAGGATATCCGCGCCCGGCTCGGCACGCGCGAAGTGCTTCAGGGTGTTTCGCTGACAATCGGCGAGGGCGAATTCGTCGGGCTGATCGGGCCGAACGGTGCGGGCAAGTCGACACTGTTGCGCGCGGTTGTCGGGCTCGTTCCTGCGACCGGTCGTATCGCGATCGCCGGCCGCGATGTGTCAGCAACGCCGGCGAAGACACGCGGTCGGGAGATCGCCTACCTGCCGCAGGAGCGCGAGATCGCCTGGCCTGTCGCGGTCGAGGATGCCGTGGCGCTGGGACGACTGCCATACCGCAAGGCGTTCGGCGGCGAGACCGAGGCCGACCGCGCTGCAATTGCGCAGGCCATGGCGCGCATGGACATCGATAGCCTGCGCGGCCGGCCTGCGACAGAACTTTCCGGCGGTGAGAGGGCGCGGGTTCTCATCGCGCGTGCGCTGGCGCAGCAGGCGCCGCTGCTTCTCGCCGACGAGCCCACGGCCGGTCTCGATCCGTCGCACCAGATCGCGCTGATGCAGCTCTTCGGCGAGCTTGCGCGGGAGGGCAGGGGCGTGATCGCCTCGATGCATGATCTCGGCCTTGCTGCGCGCTGGTGCACGCGACTGATCCTGATCGACAAGGGAAGAGTCGTCGCCGACGATATTCCGGACGCCGTACTCACGCCGGAGCGGCTCAAGGCCGTCTATGGCGTCGAAGCCTTCATCGACAGGACCGCGAGCGGCGGCCTCGTGGTGCAGCCCGTCGGGCTGGCGGGCTAGGCCCGGAAGCCGGCAGCGCTGGCGCCGCCGGCTTCACGAACGGTCAGCTGCGCGGCGTCGCACCGACGGCGGCCACCGTCGCCCCACTCGTGCGCGCCTGCAAGACATGCACCACCAGAAGCGCGAGCCCGGCAGCCGAGACGGCATATTCGAGCGCGAGGGAATATTCTCCCAGCGGCGCGATCGTCAAAAGACCGACCGGTAGCCAGATGGCGCGCATCGCCATCCCCAGCGGGGTGAGGCCGTGCCCGACGATGCCGCCGACGACCAGCACGATCGCGACGATCGAACTGATGAGCACGTAGACGATCTCGACGGGCGTTCCCATCAGCAACAGGCCCGGCTTGTAGATGAACAGGAACGGCAGGAAGTACGCGATCCAGCCGAACCTGAACGCCTGCACGGCGGTCTTGAGCTGCGGGGCCTCCGCGATCGAGGCCGCGGCGAAGGCGGCGAGCGCAATCGGCGGCGTAATCATGGCCAGCATGCCGTAATAGAACACGAACATGTGGGCGGCGAGCGGGGGGATGCCGAGTTGCACCAGCGGCGGAGCCGCCAGCGACGCCAGCAGCAGATAGACACCCGTCGTCGGCAGACCGAGGCCGAGTACGATTCCAACGGCAGCCGTGACCAGCAGCAGGCCGAACAGGTTCTGGCCGCCGAAGTCGAGCAGGTAGAGCGACAGCGCGAAACCGAGACCTGTCGTCGTCAGAAGCCCGATAATCATGCCGGCCGCAGCCGTGATCAAAAGGATGTCGCAGGTTGCGCTGCCGGTTCGCGCCAGCGTCGACAGCATGCGCTGCGGAGACAGTTTGCCGTCCTTGGCGCCGAGCAGCCAGGCACCGAGACCCAGAACCAGCGTTACGCCGATGGTCCAGACGGCAGCCGATTCCGGCCGCATGCGGGAGTAGAAAATGAAGAACAGCAGCATGGTGAAGGCGAGGACCGGAATCCAGCCCTTGCGCATGACGGTGCTCATGCCCTGCTGCTCGAAATCGACGAGTGAGGCGATCTTGTCGCGACGCGCCATGAAATCGATCTGCACGAAGATCGACAAATAGTAGAGGAGCGCCGGAAGGAGCGCCGCAAGCACGATCTCGCGATACGGGATCTGCAGCAGTTCGGCCATCAGGAAGGCCGCGGCACCCATGATCGGCGGCGTCAGCTGGCCACCGGTCGACGACACCGCTTCGATGGCACCCGCCTGCTCGCCCCGAAAGCCGGATCGCTTCATCAGCGGGATGGTCATGACGCCTGTCGCCATCACGTTGGAGACGGCGCTGCCCGAAACCGATCCGAAGAGAACCGACGCGAAGACGGCGATCTTGGCCGTGTTGCCGGGCCCCCTGCCTGCAATGCGCATTGCAAGCTGGGTGAAGAAATCACCGCCGCCGACGGCGATCAGGAAGCCGCCGAACAGCACGAACACCACAACGACGAAGGCCGCGATCTGCAGCGCCTGACCGAGCGTCGCCGTCGAGTCGACTCCAAGGAAGCGGAAGATGTCGTCGGCCGGCATCGGCCGTCCCACGAGCGCGCCCGGAACCCAGTCACCGAACAGCGCGTAAAGGAAGAGGACGAGGAAGATGATGACCAGCGTCCAGCCGATGACGCGGCGCAGCGCCTCCATGACCAGGATGACCGCCGCGACACCGAGCAGCAGCGTCTCGGTTTCGTGGAGGAATGCTGCCTCCGAAAGCACCGGAAAGCGTATGAACCAGTAGAGGCCGAGGCCGAGCGAGCCGAGGCCGAGCACGATGTCGAGCAGCCTTTTTGGCAGGGGCGAGATGTACAGATTGCGCAGATAGATGACGGCCATGGACGAGCCGAGCATCACGGCGGCGATCTGCTCCGGATAGACCAGAACGTTCATCCGCTGCGGAATGGCCAGGATCCAGATCACGGCCAGCAAGGGCACGATGCATGCAAGGAAGGTGGCTAAAATGCCAAAGCCGCGCAGAAGCGGCGGCTGTTCGACTGGTGGGGCTTGTTCGACTGACATCGCGTACTCGCTGGGTAGGGCCTGCGCCGCAAAGCGGCAGGTAGAAAGAAGGCGGCTGCAATGCAGCCGCCTTAGAAATGGAGTTACTCGGCGCCCCAGATTCCGGCCTCTTCATAAAAGGCCTGCGCTGCGGCGTGATAGGGAAGCGTCGTCACGCTTGCCAGGCGCGACGGGTCGTACTCGGACCAGAGCGGACCGCTCGCCACCAACGTATCCGCACTTTCGTAGAGCGCCTGAACGACCTGTGTGACGACATCGTCGGCGACGTCCTTGTTGGCGAAGAGCGTATAGTCGTAGAAGAAGATGACGGTGTCGTCGTCAACACCCGGCGCCGACGGCAGGCCTGCCCAGCTCTTCAGCTGCGTGCCGGGAAGCCTCTCGGCCAGGGCTGCTTCATGTTGTTCGGAATACTGGAGAAAACGCACCTCGCCGAGCGTCGCCTCGATATCGAAGGTGGGCTGCGAGCCGACTGAAGCGATGGTCACGTCGGTCTGGCGGTCCTTGATCGCCTGGAACATGGACGGGAAGTTCGACATCGGCACGCTGGTGACGTCGTCATAGCTGAGGCCGCCGGCCGCCAGCGTCGCGCTGATGATGAAGTCGCCGAGCGAGTTCGGCGGGAAGCGGGGCACGCGCTTGCCGGCGAGGTCTTCTGGCGTCTCGATGCCCGACTCGACTGTCGCCATAAGGCCCGCATTGAAGGGGATCAGGCTCGCGATCATCACGATGTTCGGGTTTGCGCGGCCCTCTGACATGCCGACGCCCTCGATGGCGTTCGCGGTTTGCGGGAAGTTGGCGATTCCGAACTCGACGCGACCGCCATCGACGAGCGGCAGGTACTGCGAGGTGTTCGCCAGCACCTGCGGGCGGACCTGCAGGTCGGTGCTTTCCGAAATCGTGCGGGCAAGGGCCGTCGCGATCTGCTCGGTGGCGCCGCCCTGCGTCGTAGCGAGGCCGATGGTCTGCGCCGAAGCGCTGGTCATGATGGCGGCCATCAGGCCGGCGGCGACTGCGAGGGTTCTGATCATCGCGATTTCCTTTCCCATTTGAACGTCTTCAAGGCGACCATCGCCCGATTTGTATACATGTTCTGCCTCAAAGGTGTGCAGCATGCATCCTTTGTATCCAAAAACCGTCTACTGGCATCGCTTGCCGTGCTTTCGTCATCGGCGGCGCTTGGCGATGGTGAGGCACGAATGTTTCCTCGTGACACCGATAAACGCAGTTCCCATACTCTCAAGGCCCATATTCTTGTTTTCTTCGGGCCATGTCTGAAGCGAATGAAGCCTGTCCTGAGGTTCGCTCCGTCCGCTTGTCACCATCTACCCACGCATTTTGTCGTTGATCTGGGTCGATTTTTGTACACAATGAAAAGCACAAATCACATTGTCAAGTGGATTGCAGGGAGTGCGCATGACCGAAATCGCAGACCGGGTTCTCATTGTCGGCGCCGGGCCCGTCGGGCTGGTGGCCGCGACGGCGCTTGCGGAGCAGGGCATCCCGTCCACGATCGTCGAGGCGAGCCGCGACCTGCCGCGCGACCTGCGCGCCTCGACCTTCCATCCGCCCACGCTCGACATGCTGGACCGCTTCGGCCTCGGCAAGGAGCTCGTTGCTCAGGGTCTCGTCTGCCCGCAATGGCAGTTCCGCGACCGAAACGAAGGCGTTGTCGCCACGTTCGATCTGTCGATCCTCGCTGGCGAGACGGCGCATCCCTACCGGCTGCAGTGCGAGCAGTGGAAGCTGACGGGACTGCTGCGTGATCTGATCGACAAGTCCGGCCTGACGGAGATCATCTACGAGGCTTCGGCCGTCGACGTCGAGCAGAGGGACAAGGGCGTAGCGCTTACGGTCGAGCGGCCCGATGGCGTTCGCGAGGTGCTGACCGGGCGCTACCTTATTGCTGCCGATGGCGCCCGCAGCGTGGTGCGAAAGAAGCTCGACGTGGTCTTCGACGGGCTCACTATCCCCGAAATCTTCCTGTCGATGTCGACGCATTTCGACTTCGGCGAAGCGATCGACGATCTGGCGCCCATCGCCTACATCACCGATCCGGACGAGTGGGCGGTCCTCCTGCGCACGCCGACGCTGTGGCGCGTGCTTCTGCCGACCGATCCCAACCTGACGGATGACGAGATCAAGGATCCCGCGCTCATGGAGCGCCGCCTGCAGAAGCTCTGCCCGCAGGACGGCGCCTATGACGTCGCGCACGCTACGGCCTACCGCGTTCACGAGCGCGTCGCCGACCGCTACGTGTCAGGCCGGATCGTGCTGGCCGGCGACGCCGCACACCTCAACAATCCGCTCGGCGGCATGGGCATGAATGGCGGAATCCACGACGCGATGAACCTTGCCGGAAAGCTCGGCGAGATCTGGAAGGGCGCGCCGCTCGATACGCTCGGACGCTATGAGCGTCAGCGGCGCAAGGTGGCGCTGGAGACCGTGCAGGCGACCACGCTGCGCAACCGCCGCATGCTCGCCGAAAAGGACCCGGAGGCCCGGGCCGCCTATCACCAGGAAATGCGCGACACCGTTGCGGACCCGGCTCGCCATCACGCATTCCTTATGCGCTCATCCATGATCCAGTCGCTGCGCGATCTCGAACAGGTCGCGTGAGGACTGCCGCCGCTACAGTATCGAAGGGAGACATCAAATGGTCGACAGCCTCGGCTACCGCCGGAAATTCGGCGTCATCGCGCCATCCACCAACACGTCCGTCCAGCCCGAATTCGACGCCATGCGTCCGGTCGGCGTGACCAATCATTTCTCGCGCATCGTCATCCCGGACAACAAGGTCCAGAACGACGACGACTTCAACAAGCTGATGGACGACATCCGCGCGACCATGATGGACGCGGTCGATTCCGTGATGAGCTCCAAGCCGGACTATCTGGTGATGGGCATGTCGGCGGAGACCTTCTGGGACGGGCTCGACGGCTCGGTCGAGTTGCAGAAGCGCGTCGAGGACCGTGCCGGCGTGCAGGTCGCGATGGGATCGGATGCCTGCCAGGCGGCGCTGAAGGTTCTGGGCAACATCAAGCGCATTGCGGTCATCACGCCCTATATGCCCGTCGGCGACAAGCAGGTGTATCGCTTCTTCAGCGATTGCGGCTTCGACGTCGCGACCGTGAAGGGACTGAAGTGCAAGAGCCCCGTGCTGATCGCGCATGAGAGCGAGCAGACGCTGCGCGATGCCATCATCGAGGTGAACGACGATTCGATCGATGCGATCGTCCAGGTCGGCACGAACCTCGCCATGGCGCGGGTCGCGGGCATCGCGGAGTTCTGGCTCGACAAGCCGGTCGTCGCGATCAACACGGCGACCTACTGGTGGGCGCTGCGCCAGAACGGCATCGAGGACAAGGTGCAGGGTTTCGGGTCGCTTCTGGCGAAACACTGAGCGAAACGAGGGACGAGGATGACGGTGGATCTGGCCAACGCAACCGAACGACACGCGATCGACGTGACGCAGGCTGAATCCATCGCGCTTTTCGGCTCGCTCGCCGCGGGCGAGGGGGGCGAGGAAGCGATCCTCGACCACATCAAGGGCATCTCGCGCCCGGCGGAACGCGCCTATCAGGGCATCCGCCGCGCCATCCTGACGGGCATGCTCAAGGGCGGCGACCATCTGCGCGAGGAGCCGCTGGCCCAGATGACCGGCACCAGCCGCACGCCGGTTCGCGAGGCGTTGCGCCGCCTCGTTGCCGAGGGGCTGGCGACCGCCGACAACCGCCATCGCTACGTCACCGACTTCTCCTACGAGGAGGTCGTGATCGTGTTCGACGTGCGCGCGCGGCTGGAAGGCTACGCCGCAGGTGTGGCCGCGCAGCGCATCACGGCAGACGAGATCGAGACGCTCAACCGGCTCGTGGTGCGCATCGACGAGATCGGGACCGAGCGCAGCAACGAGGCAGCGCAGGCCTTCGTCGATCTCAATACCGAGTTCCACGCGACCATCGCGCGGGCGGCGCGCTCCAAGCAGCTTCTGTCGCTGACCGCCCAGGCGGTCGCGCTGCCGCTCGTGATGATCAAGCAGTTCGTCTGGGACCAGCGCATCAACGTCGTCCAGTCCAACGCGCAGCACAAGGACATCGTCGCGGCGCTGTCGCGTCGCAACAGCGAGTGGGCGACGATGGCCATGACGTCCCATGTCCTCTCCACCAAGCCGCAGCCGCGCGATGCGTCTGCGCCCGGGAGCAATCGATGAGTTTTACGCATTCCTCCCTGCGCGGCCGCGTCGTGGTCGTCACCGGCGCGTCGCGTGGTCTCGGCCGCGAGATGGCGTTGGAGCTGGCCTGGGCCGGCGCGACGGTCGCCTTGCTCGGGTCGAGCGAGAGCGACGCGCTGAGATCTGTAGCAGCCGACGTCGAGGCGATCAACGATGTCAAGCCGCTGGCCCTGGGTGTCGATGTCTCCGACTACGAGGCCTGTGCCGCTGCGGTCCGTGCGATCGAGGAGGCCCATGGCCGCGTCGACGTGCTGGTCAACAATGCCGGGCTCGGCATGCGGCTCGTCTCCGAGCGCTTCAATGTCGAGCCGGCGGTCTTCTGGAAGACCGATCCGGCTGCGTGGCGGCGGATCGTCGAGACCAATCTCAATGGCGCGTTCAACATGGCGCGTGCGGTGACGCCCGGCATGGTCGAGCGCGGTTTCGGCAAGATCGTAAACGTCTCGACCAGTGACCAGACCATGGTGCGCAAGGGCTATGCGCCGTACGGCCCGTCCAAGGCAGCGCTCGAGGCGGCATCACGCGTGTGGGCGCAGGACCTCGAAGGCACCGGCGTGACCGTCAATGTCTACCTGCCGGGCGGCGCCAGCGATACCGATCTGCTGCCGCCCTCGGACGACAAGAAGGGGGCCGACGGCAATCTGTTGCCCGCCTCCATCATGCGGCGCGCGATCGGCTGGCTTTGCTCGGACCTTTCGAACGACGTCACCGGCGGACGCTTCATCGCGCGGCTCTGGGACGAGGCGCTGCCGCCTGCCGAGGCCGCGGCGGGCGCGCGCTCCGCCCCGGTCGAAAAGCCGGCGATCCTGTGAGGACCGCATGACCCGCCACCTTTCGACCTACAGTGCCCGCGCCAAGATCGGGCTTATCGTGCCGCCGACCAACACCGTCAACGAGGCGGAATGGTCGCGGCTGATGCCCGATGGCGTCACCTTTCACACCCATCGCATGAAGCTTCACGGCGACACGACCAGCGAAGCAGGCCGCGCCGGCCTGCTCGCGGACCTGGACGGCGCGTTCGCCATGCTCAAGCCTGCGCGGATCGACGTCATCGCCTATGCCTGCACGGCCGGCTCGATGGTGAGCCCGGCGCATTCGCTCCCCGACCAGCTTTCGCAGCGCAGCGGCGTGAAGGCCGTGACGACGGCGGCCTCGATTATCGAGGCGCTGGCCTTTCTCGGCGTCAGGCGGCTGTCGGTCGCCACGCCCTACCATCAGGCGCTGAACGATCACGAGGTGCATTTCCTGTCCGAAAACGGCTTCGAGGTGCTCTCGATCACCGGCCTCGGGATCGGGGAGGGTGGGCCGCACGAATATCCGCGCATCGCCGAGACGCCGCTCGACGCCGTGGGGGATCAGGCCAAGGCGAGCTTCGTTGCCAACAGCGACGCGCTTCTCATAACCTGCACCGATTTCCCGACGCTGCCGCTTATCGAGCGGCTGGAGGCGCAGCTCGGCGTGCCGGTGATCACCTCGAACCAGGCGACGCTCTGGGCGAGCCTGCGGGCGGCAGGCATCGCCGATGCCGTCGAGGGCGCGGGGCGTCTCCTGCGCAGCTGAGCGGCTTCAGGGCCGGATCGCAATCTCGCCGTTGAGGCGGATCAGCTCGAAATCGCTGACGAGGATGTCGATCCGGACCGACCAGGTGCCGGGAAGCGGAAGCGTGACGCCATCCGCGCGCCAGCTGCCATCTCCTGGCCGCGTCGCCGCGCGGCGGAAGGGCTCGATGCCCGCGGCCGAATTGGCGAAGACGAAGCCGACTTCCTTGGCTTCGAGAGGCCCGAAGTCACCTGTCATGATGATGGCGGAGACGTCGACGGCCCCGACGCGGCCCGGTGTTACTACGAGATCCGCCATCGCATCTGCCGTGTGGATGTGTAACGAGGCAGGCTGCGCGGCTGCTTCGGCCAGCGCGCGCGGCGGCGGCGTGAAGCGCCAGCCGGCGGCCAGCGCGAGGATGGCGAGCACGATGATCGTCTCGGCGGTGATCGACCGGACGAGGCTGCGTGCCGCGCCTTCATCCGACACGGCGGGCGCCGTCAGCCGCCAACGGTTCCAGGCGGCCAGTGCGAGCAGGATGGCGACGAGGCCGAGCTTGGCTGAGAGGATGCGACCATAGCTGGTCGTAAGCAAAGCCGATGGCGTCTCGACCTGAACGATCGCGAGCGCGATGCCGGCTACGACCAGCAGGATCAGGGCGATCGGGATGAAGTGCGAGAAGCGGCGGAGCGCAATCGGCGCGTCCGGCGCACCGAGCCGAAACGCCGCGGCGAGGGGAAACAGCGCGCCGGCCCACAGCGCGATGGTGACGCCGTGCACGAAGACGGCGGGCCGTGTCAGCCATTGCGGCGCTGCAGCGCTGGCGTGGCCCGATGCGGCCAGCGCGGCGCCGGCTGCTGAAAGCGCAAGCACCGCGAGTGTGGCTGCGGTGATGCGCGCATTGATCACAAGCGACAGGCCGGCAGCGAGCATCGCCGCGGATGCGCCAATGACGGTCCAGCCATAGCTCGTCGCCATGCCGGTGGACCATATGGTCGGGTCGGTGATGAGGCCGAGCGGCGCGCCGAGCGCGTCGAGGCCTTGCAGGCCGGCGGACAGGCCGGTTCCGACGATCCCGATGAGCAGCGCTGCGGCCACGCCGTTCCGCGCCGGGCGGCTAGCAGGGAACAGCATCGCGATCGCGGCCGCGCCGCCGACACCGATGAAAAGGCCGACATAGAGTGCGATCTTCGACAGCCACAGCGCTGTTGCGACAGCGGGGTCTGCCACCTCGACGGCAGGCGGTGGGGTCGCGCTTGGTTCGCCGATCGAGAAGACGACCGAGCCGCCGATGGGGTGACCGTCGGCCGATACGACGCGCCACGTCAGCACATGCGTGCCGTTGCCGACCGCTTCGGGCGCTTGGATTACGACCGTCTGGTCGCGCAGTTCATACGTCGTGAGCGCGGTCGCGCTGCCGTCCGGTGCGATGAGCTGCAGGCGTAGCGGCGAGACCGGTTCGCTGAAGGAGAGCGAGAACGTCGCGGGCGCGACCTCGACCATTGCGCCGTCCGCCGGCTCGGTGGTCCAGAGGGAGGCATGGGCTGCCGCGGCCGCGGTGAGCGCGAGCCAGGCTATCAACGCAACAAGGATGGTTTTCAGATGCATCACGACAGGCATGCTCCGGAAGTGGCGGATCGACGCCGGAACACCGATCCGCCTTGGACGGCTCAGTGGCCGCCGGTCTTTTCGATCAGGGTGACGCCGGGAGCCGGCAGTTCGAGGTCGTCGGAAGACTGGCCTTCCGCCGGCACCTCGATCCAGCGCTCGGCCAGATCGTTCGGGCATTCCTGCACGACCGGGAAATAGACGGTCTGACCGACTTCGAAGCCCGACGCGAAATAGCCGCGCAGGACGAACTCGTCATACTCGTCGTCGCCGAGATTGCCACCGCTCCAGACGATTTCCTTGACGCCTTCGGAGACCTGCGAACCGTAATATTCATAGGTTGTCTCGTAGGCGCCGCGCACCTTTTCCAGCTCCCAGCCGGCCTTGGGCATCGGCTTCACGGCAATGAAGCCCTCCGGGATCTGGACGCGGACGACGTTCGTCGGCTGGCCCTCGCAGCCGTGCGGCACGCGGAAGACGGCCTTGTAGGTCGATCCGGCCGGGGCCTCTTTCTGCTCGAGCGAAACATGGGCGCTTGCAGATGCCGTGCCGAGCGCGATGAGCGCGGCGGTGGTGGCGAGTTTATTCAACATGTTCAGGTCCTCTCACGTGGTGTGATGCAGGCAAGCCGGCATCGTTGCCCGGGGACGCGCGGTCCCGCGGGATTGCGGAATTCAGTCGGGGATTGGAGTGCCGCGCGGCGTCAGCCGCGCAGCAAGGTCGGGATCAGCCGGTCAGGCCAGATCATCCGCCATGGCCGGAGTGACCGGTCGAGTGGCCGCCGCCATGTCCGGAGCCGCCGCCGGCCGCCTCGACGGCGAATTCGACGTCGATCTCGCCGGCTCGCTCGAAGACCAGCGTGCCCTTGAAGCGTTCGCCTTCCTTGCGCGCGTCCTGGAGGTCGAGGAACATGATGTGCAAACCACCGGGCGCCAGCGCCGCCTCGCCGCCGGCGGGGATCTCGACACCTCCGACCGGCCGCATGGTCATGACGCCCTTGTCGTCGACGGCCATCTCGTGGATCTCGGTGCGCCCGGCAATTTCGCCGGTGGCGGCGATCAGGCGATCCGCCTCGCTACCGGCGTTGCGCAGCACGACGTAGCCAGCCGCGACCCGCGCGCCTTCCGGCGTGGCGCGGGACCAGGGATGGTCGATCTGGATGTCGCCAGCCCTGAAGTCGTGCGCGAGGAGCGCGTGGCTCATGGCAAAGAGCAGAGCGAGCGCGAGGAACGCGATGCCGACGCGCTCTTCCAGCGAGCGCAGGCGGGTGAAAGGGTGCGATGCGGCGCGGACGGCCGAACGAAATGTCATGGACATGGACTTGCTCCTGGCATGCCTGCCTCTTGGGCGAGGCTAGTGATCAAACGGGTCTTGAGCCGCGCGATGGCGGTCAGGCGTCAGATCAAGGCTGGCGGAGCGCGGGGATTGCCGGGGTCGTGATCCGGCGCGGGGGCACGGAGACGATCGTCGCCGCCGAAATGCTCGACGGACGAAGCCGTCAGCGGGTTGGCGAGGAAATGCGGAGTGCGGTCGTCCGGCATTGCGGGAGCGACCATGCCGCACAGCGTCGTGCAGCAATCCGGGAGCCCGGCATGACGTTCGCCGTCATTAGCGTCGCCACCGGACGTCTCGCTGGTAACGCAGAGCGGGTTGCCGAACGCGTCGACCATCGGAGCGGCGTGAGCGCCGCCGAGAACGAAGGCGCCGGCCAGCATCTGCACGACGAGCAGCCAGGCCGCGACGAACGCGACGCCCTTGCCGATGCCGATGTGCCTCAGATGCTTCAAGCGGAAACCCCTTCCGGGTCGGGTGCATAGCAGCATGCTTACCGCTTTGGGAAGGTCGCGTCTGTAACTTGATCGCGCCTGTGCGCTTTTGCCGTCGTGCGTGATGATGTGTGCCGCTGCGGAAGGTGGCGGGAACACGACGGCATACTGATCGTTATGATGCGCCGGTCATCACGGCAAAACACCTATTCCAAGCCATCACACCAGGTGCTCCCATGTCTGCCAAGCAGTTCCCGCGTCCCGTTTCGGTTCTTGTCGGCCTCGGCTTTCCCCGCCGCATCGACACGCCTCTGGAGGCTTACATGTTCCTGAGCGCCGCGCCGGGCCTGCTGCATGACGAGGCTTTCGAAGCGACGATGGCGACCTGCCAGATGGCTCTTGCCGGAACGGCGACCGTCGAAGAAGCCAACGACATATTTGCGGGCTATGCGCGTCGGTGTGGGCTCTATGTCGAGGAGATTCCAGTCGAGGTCACCGCGCATGATCTGAGCGATCTGGCGGCCTGAACCCCGTCGATCGTACGATGTCGCGCGGCCACACGGCCGCGCTTTTTGTTGGCGGACGACCGCTGCACTTGCGCTTTCACTTAAAAAAAACGAAAGTGAAACGAAAGCGCGAGGAGGCGCCATGTTTCTTACACCAAGGCATGCCGCAATCCTCGATCTGGCCAAGGAGCACGGGCGCGTGCTCGTCGAGGAACTGGCCGACCATTTCCATGTGACGCCGCAGACGATCCGCAAGGATCTCAATGATTTGTGCGACCAGCGGCTGTTGTCGCGCATTCATGGCGGGGCGGTTCTGCCGTCGGGCATCGAGAACATGGAGTATGAGGCGCGGCGCAAGATCGCGTCCGACGAAAAGGATGCCATCGGGCGCGCGGCGGCGAGCCTCATCCCGGACAACGCCTCGCTCTTCATCAATATCGGCACCACGACGGAGGCGGTGTCTCGCGCCCTGCTCGACAGGTCCGGGCTCATGGTGATCACCAACAACATCAATGTTGCCAACAGGTTGCGCGTCTATCCTTCGCTGGAAGTGGTGATCGCCGGCGGCGTCGTGCGCGGCTCGGATGGCGGCATCGTCGGCGAGGCGGCGGTCGATTTCATCCGGCAGTTCAAGGTCGACTATGCGGTCATCGGAACGTCGGCGATCGACCATGATGGCGCGCTCCTCGATTTCGATTTTCGGGAAGTGAAAGTCGCGCAGGCGATCATCGCCAATGCGCGCCACGTCATTCTCGTCGCCGACTCCACCAAGTTCGAACGCACCGCGCCCGTCCGCATCGGGCATCTGTCGCAGGTCAACACCTTCATCACCGACCGCTGCAAGATCGAGGGGATCCGGGCGATCTGCGAGGAGGCCGATGTGCGCCTTTTGGAAACGGGCTCGCCCTGATCATTTTCGTTTGACATTCGTTTTTCTTTCGAAATAATTCCCCTGCGCTTGGAACGACAGCGATTATGCTGCAATGCGAAAGCGCGAGGGAGGCCAGGGTGAGCGGCGACGCGATCCACGACATCGTGGTAATAGGCGGCGGCATCAACGGCACCGGCATTGCGCGAGACGCGGCCGGGCGTGGCTACTCCGTGCTCCTCGCCGAGATGAACGATTTCGCCAGCGGCACGTCGTCGGGCTCCACAAAGCTCATCCATGGCGGCCTGCGCTATCTCGAGCATTACGAGTTCCGGCTGGTGCGCGAGGCGCTGAAGGAGCGCGAGGTGCTGTGGCACAACGCGCCGCACATCATCTGGCCGATGCGGTTCGTGCTGCCGCATCATGAGGGCCTGCGCCCGGCCTGGCTGCTGCGCCTCGGGCTGTTCCTCTACGACCATATCGGCGGGCGCAAGCTGTTGCCGGCGACGCGCACGCTCGACATGCGCAGCGACGCCGCCGGCCGGCCGTTGAAGCCGCTCTTCTCACGCGCTTTCGAATATTCCGACTGCTGGGTCGACGATGCCCGGCTGGTGATCCTCAATGCCGTCGACGCGCAGGCGAGGGGCGCCGTCATCAAGCCACGGACCGTCGTCACCAGCGCGCGCCGCGAAGGCGACACATGGACGGTGTCGCTGCGCTCGACCGTGACGGGCGAGGTCTCGACCGTCCGGGCGCGCATGCTTGTCAACGCCGCGGGCCCCTGGGTGGAGCGCGTGCTGGGCGGCGTCGTCGGGCGCAACCATCCGCATGCAGTCCGGCTCGTCCAGGGCAGCCACATCGTGGTTCGCCGGAAGTTCGACGACCCGCGTGCCTACTTCTTCCAGAACCGCGACGGCCGCATCATCTTCGCGATCCCCTACGAAGACGACTTCACCCTGATCGGCACTACCGACCAGGATTATGAAGGCGATCCGAAGGACGTGCGCATCAGCGACAGCGAGATCGCCTATCTCTGCGACGCGGCAAGCGAGTATTTCGCCGAACCGGTGAAGCGCGAGGACATCGTCTGGACCTATTCGGGCGTGCGTCCGCTCTATGATGACGGCGCCTCGAAGGCGCAGGAAGCCACGCGCGACTATGTGCTCAAGGTGGACGGGCGCGCTGGCGAGCCGCCGGTCCTCAATATCTTCGGCGGCAAGATCACGACCTATCGCAAGCTGGCGGAAGCCGCGATGGACAAGGTCGACTCGCTTCTCGGCGCCAAGGGCCGGGAGTGGACGCATGATGCGAAGCTGCCCGGCGGCGATTTTCCCGCCGATGGCTACGAGGCGGAGGTCGCGCGGCTTGCGGCCGACTATCCGTTTCTCGCGCGCCGGACTGCGCGCCGGCTCATCCGCCTCTATGGCACGACGGCGCGCTCGTTCCTCGGCTCGGCACAGTCGATCGATGATCTCGGCCGGGACTTCGGCCATGGCTTCAGCGAGGCCGAGCTCAATCATCTGATCCACCACGAATGGGCAATGACCGCCGAGGATGTGCTGTGGCGCCGGACCAAGCTTGGCCTGCGCTTCAGCACGGAGGAGACGGCAGCCCTTTCGAACCACATCAACGCAGCCGTTGACCGGCGAGGGAGCGAGGCGGCCGAATAAAGCCGCCATTCATGCACCTGGCCTTGGGAGGAAGGCACGATGCTCGAACTGAAAAACGTCACGAAGCAGGTCGGTGCGGAAACGCATATCGACGCCGTGTCGCTGACGCTGGAGCGCGGCTCGCTCAACGTGCTCCTGGGGCCGACCCTCTCCGGCAAGACGTCGCTGATGCGCTTGATGGCGGGCCTCGACCAGCCGACTTCCGGCACGGTGCACTATGAGGGCAAGGACGTCACCGGCGTGCCGGTCCAGAAGCGCAACGTCGCGATGGTCTATCAGCAGTTCATCAACTACCCGGCGATGACGGTCTACGAGAACATCGCCTCGCCGCTGCGGGTCGCCGGCCAGGACAAGGCGACGATCGACCGCGAGGTGCGCAAGGCTGCGGAACTGTTGCGGCTGGAGCCCTACCTCCAGCGCACGCCGCTCAATCTGTCCGGCGGGCAGCAGCAGCGTACGGCGCTCGCCCGCGCCATGGTGAAGAAGGCGGGCCTCGTTCTCCTCGACGAGCCGCTCGCGAACCTGGACTACAAGCTGCGCGAGGAATTGCGCGCCGAGCTTCCCAAGGTGTTCGCCGCCTCCGGCACGATCTTCGTCTACGCGACGACGGAGCCGTCCGAGGCGCTGCTTCTCGGCGGAAAGACGGCTACGATGGCCGAAGGCCGCGTCACGCAGTTCGGGCCGACGGTCGAGGTGTTCCGCAAGCCGACCGACCTCATCACGGCGCAGACCTTCTCGGACCCGCCCCTGAACACGATCGTGCTCGCCAAGAAGGGCGGCGTGTTCCTGCTCGATGGCGGCGTCGGCCTGCCGGTGCCGGCCGGGCTTTCGGGCATTGCGGACGGCACCTACACGATCGGCTTCCAGCCGCACCATCTGACGCTTTCGCCGCAATCGACGGCTGCCGTGCCGCTTGCCGGCAAAGTGACCATCACCGAGATCACTGGCTCGGAGAGCTTCGTGCACGTCAATTTCGCCGATGCGCGCTGGGTGATGCTGGCTCCGGGCATCCACCATTTCGATCCGGACGACGCGATCACCATCCATCTCGATCCGCGCCATCTGATGATCTTCGATGCCGAGGGGCGCGCGATGCGTCCCATGGCCGAGGCGGCCTGAGGGAGAACCAGCCATGGCACGCATCGAACTCGACCACATCCGCCACGCCTACATGGCGAACCCGAAATCGGATTCCGACTACGCGCTGAAGGAGGTGCACCACACCTTCGAGGATGGCGGTGCCTATGCGCTGCTGGGTCCCTCGGGCTGCGGCAAGACCACGCTTCTCAACATCATGTCGGGCCTGCTGCACCCCTCGCACGGGCGGCTTCTGTTCGACGGCGCGGATGTCACCGCCGCCTCGACGCAGGAGCGCAACATCGCGCAGGTGTTCCAGTTCCCGGTCGTCTACGACACGATGACCGTCTACGACAATCTCGCCTTTCCCCTGCGCAACCGCGGCGTTGCGGAGCCGGAAGTCGATCGGCGGGTGCGCGAGACGCTGGCGATGATCGACCTCGAACCCTGGAGCAAGCGCAAGGCGCGCGGGCTGACGGCGGACCAGAAGCAGAAGATCTCGCTCGGCCGCGGGCTGGTGCGCTCGGACGTCAACGCGATCCTGTTCGACGAGCCGCTGACCGTCATCGACCCGCACATGAAGTGGGTGCTGCGCTCGCAGTTGAAGCAGCTCCACCACCGCTACGGCTTTACGATGGTCTACGTCACGCACGACCAGACGGAGGCTCTTACCTTCGCCGACAAGGTCGTCGTGATGTACGAGGGCGAGATCGTCCAGATCGGAACGCCGGACGAGCTCTTCGAGCGGCCGGACCATACGTTCGTGGGCTATTTCATCGGCTCGCCCGGCATGAACGTGATGCCGGTCTCGCTCGATGGCGCAACCGCAAGGCTGGGCAACCGGACCATCGCCCTGCCGCAGCCGCCGCGGGCCGCGGCAGGCAGGATCGAACTCGGGATAAGGCCGGAATTCGTGCGAATCTCGCGCGAGGGCATGCCGGCAACCATCTCGAAAGTCGAGGATATCGGCCGCCACAAGATCGTGCGGCTCAACCTCGAAGGCAACGAGATCGCAGCGATCGCCGGGGAGGACGAGGAACTGCCCGCCGACGCGCATGTGACCTTCGATCCGGCCGGCATCAACCTCTACGCCAACTCCTGGCGCATTGGACATCAGGAGCGCGCCCGATGAACAAGACCTGGAACAACAAGGCCTGGTTCATGGTGTTGCCGGTCCTCGTGCTGGTGTTGTTTTCAGCCGCCATCCCGCTGATGACGGTCGTCAACTATTCGGTGCAGGACACGTTCGGGAACAACGTCTTCTTCTGGGCCGGCACCGAATGGTTCGAGCAGGTGCTGGAATCGACCCGCTTCCGCGAGGCTCTTGTCCGCAACCTCGTCTTCTCTTTCGTGATCCTGGCGATCCAGATCCCGCTCGGCATCTTCATCGCGCTCAACATGCCGCGAAAAGGCATCGGCGTGCCGATCTGCCTCGTCCTGATGGCGCTGCCGCTGCTCATTCCGTGGAACGTGGTCGGCACGATCTGGCAGGTCTTCGGCCGCGTCGACATCGGGCTCCTCGGCAAGACGATGAACATGATCGGCGTGAACTACAACTATGCCACCAACCCGACCCATGCCTGGATCACGGTCGTCGTCATGGACGTCTGGCACTGGACGTCGCTCGTCGTGCTTCTCTGCTACGCCGGCCTGGTCTCGATCCCGGACGCCTATTACCAGGCGGCCAAGATCGACGGCGCGTCGCGCTGGTCCGTCTTCCGCTACATCCAGCTGCCCAAGATGCACCGCGTGCTCCTGATCGCCGTGCTCCTGCGCTTCATGGACTCCTTCATGATCTACACCGAGCCCTTCGTGGTGACGGGCGGCGGGCCGGGCACGTCCACGACCTTCCTGTCGATCTACCTCGTCAATATCGCGATCGGGCAGTTCGACCTCGGGCCGGCAGCAGCCATGTCGATCATCTACTTCCTGATCATCCTGCTCCTGTCATGGGTCTTCTACACCGTCATGACCAATTATGACTCGGAGCGCTGAGATGGCCGAGAACAAGAGCGATGCCATGGTCATGCGTCAGGGTCTGGCATCGGCGAGCGGCGCCCAGAGCGCACAGGATGCCAAGATCGCCGCCCGGATGCGCAAGCGTGGCCGCGAGGCCCGCTTCTCCTGGCTGGTGCCGACGATCTACATCATCTTCCTGATGCTGCCGATCTACTGGCTCATCAATATGAGCTTCAAGACGAATGCCGAGATCTTGTCGACCTTCTCGCTGTGGCCGCAAAATCCGACGTTGCGCAATTACAGGGTCATTCTGACCGACAGCTCGTGGTACTCGGGTTACATCAATTCGATGATCTACGTGACGCTGAACACGATCATCTCGCTCGCCGTCGCCCTGCCTGCGGCTTACGCCTTCTCGCGCTACCGGTTCCTCGGCGACAAGCATCTGTTCTTCTGGCTTCTCACCAACCGCATGGCGCCGCCGGCCGTCTTCGCGCTGCCGTTCCTGCAGCTCTACTCGTCCTTCGGTCTGATCGACACGCACATCGCGGTCGCGCTCGCGCATTGCCTGTTCAACGTGCCGCTGGCGGTGTGGATTCTCGAAGGCTTCATGTCGGGCGTGCCGAAGGAGATCGACGAGACGGCCTATATCGACGGCTATTCCTTCCCGCGCTTCTTCGTGAAGATCTTCATGCCTCTGATCGCCTCCGGCATCGGTGTCGCCGCCTTCTTCTGCTTCATGTTCTCGTGGGTGGAGCTGCTGATCGCGCGCACGCTGACCACAACGGACGCGCGGCCGATTTCCTCGATCATGACGCGAACGGTGTCGGCATCGGGCCTCGACTGGGGCGTGCTGGCGGCGGCTGGCGTGCTGACACTCATCCCGGGCGCACTCGTGATCTGGTTCGTGCGCAACTACATCGCCAAGGGCTTCGCCCTGGGGAGGGTGTGATGACCCAGATCGTCGCCCTTCGCTCGAAAACCATGGAGACCCGGCCATGAGCTTCACCTGGATGGCCTGGACCATGCCGACGGCGATCTTCTTCGTCGCGATCTTCTCGCTGATCTTCGCCATGGGCGTGTGGGAGTATTTCTCGCCCGGCGGCAATCCGCGTGTCGGCATCCTGCGCTTCGAGACGACGCGCGGCGACCGGCTCTTCATCTCGCTGCTCGGCAGCGCCTTCATCCATCTCGCTTGGCTGGGTCTGACCGACCTCAGCCTGTGGTGGGCTCTCGCCCTGTCCGTCGTCTACGCGATCTTCGTGTTCAGACGGGTCTAGGGCGAGCAAGAACCGCCGCGGCAGGGAGTGCAGCCGCGGCGTTGGAACTGTCAGAACCTAAAAGGGAGGAACGACATGAGACGGAAATTGCTGACATCATCCACGGCGATCATGCTTTTGTGGGGACCCGTGAATGCCTGGGCGGACATCGAGGCCGCGCGCACATTTCTCGACGCCGAGATCGGCGACATGTCCTCGCTGACGCGCGAGGAGCAGGAAGCCGAGATGCAGTGGTTCATCGACGCGGCCGAACAGTTCCGCGGCATGAACATCCGCATCGTCTCCGAAACGATCACGACGCATGAATATGAGAGCCAGGTGCTGGCACCTGCCTTCTCGGCGATCACCGGCATCAACGTCACGCACGAGCTGATCGGCGAAGGCGACGTGGTCGAGCGTCTGCAGTCGCAGATGCAGACGGGCGAAAACCTCTACGACGCCTACATCAATGACTCGGACCTCATCGGCACGCACTGGCGCTACCAACAGGTGCGCAACCTGACCGACTTCATGGCCAATGAAGGTGCGGACGTGACCAACCCGAACCTCGACCTCGAGGATTTCGTGGGCATCTCGTTCACGACGGCGCCGGACGACAAGATCTATCAGCTTCCGGTGCAGCAGTTCGCGAACCTCTACTGGTTCCGCTACGACCTTTTCACCGACCCGGCGATCATGGCCGAGTTCCAGGAGAAGTACGGCTACGAGCTGGGCGTTCCGGTCAACTGGGCGGCCTATGAGGACATTGCCGAGTTCTTCACCGGCAAGGAGATCAACGGCCAGACGATGTACGGCCACATGGATTACGGCCGCAAGGATCCGTCACTCGGCTGGCGCTTTACCGATGCGTGGCTGTCGATGGCCGGCAATGGCGATCTCGGCATCCCGAACGGCGTTCCGGTCGACGAATGGGGCATCCGCGTCAACGAACAGGGCCAGCCGGTCGGCTCTTGCGTCGCGCGTGGCGGCGACACGAACGGCGCTGCCGCCGTCTACGCAATCCAGAAGTATCTCGACTGGCTGCAGGCCTACGCGCCTCCGGCTGCCCAGGGCATGAACTTCTCCGAGTCCGGTCCGGTGCCGGCCCAGGGCAATATCGCCCAGCAGATATTCTGGTACACGACCTTCACCGCCGACATGGTGGGCGAAGGTGCCTCGGCGGTGCTCAACGAGGATGGCAGCCCGAAGTGGCGCATGGCGCCATCCCCGCATGGCGTCTACTGGAAGGACGGCATGAAGCTCGGCTATCAGGATGCCGGTTCGTATACGCTGATGACGTCAACACCCGACGACCGGGCGAAGGCTGCCTGGCTCTACGGCCAGTTCATCGCCTCGAAGACAGTCGACGTGAAGAAAAGCCATGTCGGCCTGACGTTCGTGCGTGAATCGACGATCCAGCACGAGAGCTTTACCGAGCGTGCGCCGAAGCTCGGCGGCCTCGTCGAGTTCTACCGTTCGCCGGCTCGCGTCCAGTGGTCGCCGACGGGCACGAACGTGCCGGACTATCCGCGCCTCGCGCAGCTGTGGTGGCAGGCGATCGGCGATGCGTCTTCGGGTCAGAAGACCGCCCAGGAAGCCATGGACACGCTGTGCGCCGAGCAGGAAGCGGTCATGGAACGCATCCAGCGTTCGGGCGTGCAGGGGGACCTCGGTCCGCTCCTCAACGACGAGCACGATCTGGCGTACTGGGTCGAGCAGGCTTCGGCCAATGGCACGATCGCGCCCCAGCCGAAGCTGGAGAACGAAGACGAGCAGCCGATGACCATCACCTATGACGAGCTTATCCAGAGCTGGCAGTAGGCATGAAGGGTCGATGCGGCTGACTGCATCGGCTAACAACAAGGGGAGCCGGCCTAAGGGCCGGTTCCCCGTTTGACAAAAAGACTTCGAAGGAGGCGCGCGTGAGCGGTTTTGTGCTGGCAATCGATCAGGGAACGACCTCCAGCCGCGCCATCGTCTTCGACGGAAAGATGCGTGTCGCCGCCGTCGGCCAGAAGGAATTCGCCCAGCATTATCCCGCTTCCGGCTGGGTCGAACACGATCCGGAGGAAATCTGGTCGACGACGCTGTGGGCGATCGAAACGGCGCTGAAGAAGGTCGGCCTGGAGGCGAAGCAGCTCTCAGCCATCGGCATCACCAACCAGCGCGAGACGGTCGTCGTCTGGGACAAGGAGACCGGCAAGGCGATCTACAACGCCATCGTCTGGCAGGACCGGCGCACGTCGAAGCTCTGCGAGCGGCTGCGCAAGGACGGGCTGGAGCCGACCTTCTCTAAGCGCACCGGGCTGATCCTCGATTCCTACTTCTCCGGCACCAAGATCGCGTGGATCCTCGACAAGGTGAAGGGCGCCCGCAAGCGCGCCGAGGCGGGCAAGCTGCTTGCCGGCACGATCGACAGCTTCCTCATCTGGCGGCTGACCGACGGCAAGCGCCACGTGACGGACGCGACCAATGCGTCCCGCTCGCTGCTGTTCAACATCGAGAAGAATGTCTGGGACGACGAGCTTCTGAAGATCCTGAACGTGCCAGGCCAGATGCTGCCGGAAGTTCATGATTGCGCGGCTGAATTCGGCGTCACCGAGGCCCCGCACATCGGCGCCGCGGTGCCGATCCTCGGCGTTGCCGGCGACCAGCAGGCTGCCACGATCGGCCAGGCCTGTTTCGAGCCGGGCATGATGAAATCCACCTACGGCACCGGCTGCTTCGCCCTTCTTAACACGGGCGAAAAGCTTGTGCGCTCGAAGAACCGGCTTCTCTCGACAATTGCCTACCGGCTCGACGGCAAGACGACCTACGCGCTGGAAGGATCGATCTTCGTCGCGGGCGCAGCCGTCCAATGGCTGCGCGACGGGATCAAGGTCATCGGCAAGGCCGAGGAGAGCGGGACGCTGGCGGCCGCCTCGAACGACGATCACGAGGTGTATCTCGTGCCGGCCTTCGTCGGCATCGGCGCGCCCTACTGGGATTCGGAAGCGCGCGGTGCGATCTACGGACTGACGCGCGATACCGGCCGCGAGGATTTCGCGCGGGCGGCGCTCGAATCCGTCGCCTTCCAGACCAACGATCTGCTCGTCGCCATGAAGCGGGACTGGAAGGGGGCGGCGGTCGATACCGTGCTGCGGGTAGACGGCGGCATGGTGGCCTCCGACTGGACGATGCAGCGGCTGGCCGACATTCTCGACGCGCCGGTGGACCGGCCGACCATCCTGGAGACGACGGCGCTCGGGGCGGCGTGGCTCGCCGGATCAAAGGCCGGCGTCTGGCCGGATGCTAAGGCTTTTTCGAAGAACTGGGCGCTGGAGCATCGGTTCGAGCCTACGATCGATGCCGATCGTCGCAAGCGCAAGCTTGCCGGCTGGAAGCAGGCGGTTGCGCGAACGCTTTCCCACTGATGCTGCGACCGCTATCGATGGTGCCAGACGCATCGTCCTGATTGCAGGGCTGTGCGCGAGGCCGTAGCACGGTCGCTGCATTCTCAGCGCGGAGCGGGATCGTGAGGAAAGCTCGAGAATACCCATTGCCGGAAGGCGCCGGCTGATGCATGGGCCGGAGCGCAAGGCGCCTGCCGCCGTCGTAGCCGCCCTCGGGCTTACGCAGATCATCGGCTACGGCACGCTCTATTACAGCTTTTCAATCCTGGCGCCCGCGATGGCCGCCGATCTGGGCCTCTCGCTCGAATGGACCTTCGGCGCGCTGTCGGTCGCGCTCATCCTGGGCAGCCTGCTCGCGCCCAAGGCCGGCCAGCTCGCGGATCGGCACGGGGCAGGGCGGATCATGGCTGCGGGCTCGGTCGGGGTGGCCGTCTCGATGGTGGCCTTTGCTCTTTCTCCCGACTGGATGAGTTGTGCCGCCGCTCTCGTCGCCATGGAGGTGGCCGCCTGCTTCATCCTGTATTCGACGGCTTTCGTTGCCGTCGTGCAGACCGGCCCGGCCGGTGCGCAACGATCGATCACCTATCTCACGCTCATCGGCGGTTTCGCCTCGACGCTGTTCTGGCCGCTGACGAGCGAAATCCACCGCTATCTGAACTGGCGCGAGGTCTATTTCGTCTTCGCGGCGATGCATCTCGTGGTCGCCCTGCCGATCCATCTCTGGGTCGGTCGTCTGACCATGCGCGCCCCGCAGATGAAGCTTCTGACGCCTGACCTGCCGGTCGAGGCCGCGGCGGAGACGGCGAGCCCCCGGCCTGTTGCGGTGTCACGCTGGGTTTTCTCCACGATGATGGCCGGCTTCGCGATCGGCGGCTTCGTCCAGTCGGCGATCCTCGTCCACATGGTGCCGATGCTGGTCGCGCTCGGGGCGGCGGGATCGGTGCTGATGGTCTCGACGCTGTTCGGCCCGTCACAGGTTGCGGCCCGGCTCGTCAACATGATGTTCGGCGGCCGATTGCGCCAGAGCGTGCTGGCCATCGTTTCGCTCGGTCTTCTGGCGGCAGGGTTGGGACTGCTCCTCGCAGGCGCGCCGGCTAGTTACGGGCTGGCGCTTTTTGCCGTCTTCTTCGGCATGGGGTCGGGGCTGCTGTCGATCGTCGGCGGCACGCTGCCGCTCGAAGTTTTCGGCCGCGCAGCCTATGGGTCCTATGTCGGCTGGATGAGCGGCGCGCGGCAGTTTTCGTCCGCGCTCGCGCCCTTCGCCTTCTCGGTCATGATGGTCGGATTGTCGGTCGAGACCGCGATCGTGCTGGTGGCGGCGGTGGCGATCGCAGGCGTGGCGACGTTCGCGCTTGTGGCGCGGCTGGCGCCCGCTACGCCAGCGACCTGATCTCGGCCGTCGTGCGACGCAATCCCGCTCAGCCAATCCGCAATGGGCGACATCGCCCGCTTGATCCTGCCCGATTGCTCCGGAGACCCAACACTGCCCATACGCTTTGCCACCCCATTAGCAGTTGCTACGCTAAGGAGATGCTGTCGAAATGTTCAAGTGGGGAAGGTGCGGAATCGATGTGCACCTTTGGTCGGGCCCTGGCCGAAATCGCCATCGTCGGGAATGCAATTCTTCTGATCTGCCCCGTTTAGGAAAAGCATTCTCATTTCGATTGGCGTGTTGAAGTGCCATCGCGTGTCTCGCCGCATTGCCAGGGCGTATAAGAACGTCACCAAGCATCCCTTCGAGGAGTTCTATTTCATGCGTATCGCTGCTCTAGCTGCCGCTCTCGCAATCGGGTCAGCTTTCCCGGCCCTCGCCCAGGGCGTGACGCCACTCGTCGACGTCGAGTGGCTGAAGGCCAATGGCGGGTCCGAGAACGTCGTGGTCATCGACGTCCGCGACAACATCGAGGGCACCGACCTTGCCGGCAAGCCCTACATCGACGGTGCCGTCGTCGCTCCCTACGCCACCGCCGGCTGGCGCACCGAAGTTCAGGGGGTCCCGGGCCAGCTCCCGCCGCTTGAGGACATCGTCAAGCTGATCTCCTCGCTTGGCGTCGACAGCGACGACCATGTCGTCATCGTGCCGTGGGGCACGGATTCGACCGAATTCGGCGGTGCGACCCGGGTCTACTGGACGTTCAAGTATCTCGGCCATGACGCCGTCTCGATCCTCGACGGCGGCTGGCGCCAGTATGATGCGCAGGGTGGCGCGCGCGTCGCCGAAGCCGCGACCGCCGAGCCTTCCGAATTCACGGCCGAAGTCGACGAGAGCGTTCGCGCGACGACCGACGACGTCCTCGCCGCACTCGACAGCGGCATCGTGTTGATCGATGGCCGCCCGGCCGAGCAGTTCGAGGGCAAGTCGAAGAGCCCGGTCGTGCGCACCGAAGGCACGATCCCGGGTGCCGTGAACATCGAGCACTCCAAGCTCTACAGCGCCGAATACGCCGTCTTCGCCAAGCCGGAGACGATCGAGCAGCTGGCGACCGCCGTCGGCCTCGAGGCGAACGAAGAGAACATCGTATTCTGCAACACCGGCCACTGGGCCTCGATTGCGTGGTTCGCGCTCAGCGAAGTGCTCGGCAACAAGAACACGACGATGTATGACGGCTCGATGGCCGAGTGGACGGTCGATCCGAGCCGCCCGGTCGACGACAAGACGAGCTGATCGACCACATTTCGTCATAACCATTTAGGATGCCTGGCCCCGCCGGGCATCCGTTCGTTTTCGAATGACCGGGCCCCATGACCGATACCAGCTTCGACCGTCCCGCCTATCTCCCGCCAGCAATCGTTGACCGCGCGCCGCTTTACGTTGCCGGCGGCGCTCTTGCGATCGGCTTCCTCGCAATCCTCTGGATGATCGACCTGCGCCAGGCCGCGCTCTTCCTCGTCGGAGGCCTGCTTGGCGTTGCGCTCTACCATGGGTCTTTCGGCTTCACGGGCGGCTGGCGGCGCATGGTCGTCGAGAAGCGCGGACGCGGCATGCGCGCCCAGATGCTGATGATCGCCGTCGCCGCGGTCGCCATGATCCCGCTGCTCGCCGCTGGCAGCGTCGGCGGGCAGGGGCTTGCGGGAGCGACCGCACCGCTCGGCGTCTCGGTGCTGGTCGGCGCGACGATCTTCGGGCTGGGGATGCAGCTCGGTGGCGGCTGCGGCTCGGGTACGCTCTTTACCGTTGGCGGCGGGTCGTCGCGCATGCTGGTCACGCTTGCCTTCTTCATCGTCGGCGCGGTGCTCGGAACGGCGCATCTGCCCTGGTGGCTGGAGCAGCCATCGATGCCGGCGATCAGCCTCGGCACTTCCATTGGGGTCGGCAATGCCGTGCTCGCCACGCTCGCCGCGCTTGGGCTTGTCGCGCTCGTGACGGCGCTGATCGAGCGGCGCGCCCACGGCAATATCGAGGCCGAGGCCGCTCCGGCGCGGCCTGGCTGGTCGTGGCTGCTCTATGGCCCATGGCCGGTCGTCGGCGCCGGCCTCGTGCTGGCGCTCCTCAACATCGCGACGCTGCTTCTGGCCGGACACCCCTGGTCGGTCACCTTCGGCTTCGGCCTGTGGGGCGCCAAACTCGCGCAGGTCGTCGGCATTCCGGTCGAGACCTGGGAATTCTGGAACTGGCCGGGCCCGCAGCAGGCGCTTCAGTCGAGCGTTCTGGCGGACGTCACGTCCGTCATGAATTTCGGCATCATCCTCGGCGCGGCAACCGCGGCGAGCCTTGCCGGCAAGTTCGCGCCGAAGGCATCGATTCCGCTCGGCTCGTTCCTGGCGGCCGCAATCGGCGGCATCCTGATGGGCTATGGCGCCCGACTTTCGTTCGGCTGCAATATCGGCGCGCTGTTTTCGGGCATCGCGTCGGGCAGCCTGCATGGCTGGCTGTGGTTTGCTTCGGCCTTTGTCGGCTCGCTGGCCGGCATCTGGGCGCGTCCGCTGTTCGGGCTCGACGGGTTCCGCAAATGAGTACGACGCGCAACACCGCCCTGTTTGGTGCTGCACTTGCCGCAGCCACCGCCGCAATCGCCTTCGATCATGCGACGCATCCGGTGCCGCGGGCCGAGGTGCCGGTTGCGGCTGCGCCTCAGGCGGGGGGTAATCCCTGCGCGGCAGGTGCGCCATGCGCGGCCGCCGCTCCCTGCGCCGCCGCGGCCCCACGTCCTGCAGCACCCTGCGCTGCCGGCAACCCTTGCGCCGCCGGCGCGCCGCTTGCCGCTGCCCCGCCGCCGCCGGCCGCAGCACCCTGCGCTGCAGCACCGGCCGCGCTGCAGCCACCACCGCCTCCGCCCGCAGCACCGCCGGCGTCCGGACAGGCGCAACTCGCGCCGCCTCCGCCACCGCCCGCCCAGCCCCCGGCAGCAGCCGAACTGGCACCCCCGCCACCCGCGCCAGTTCCGTTGCCTGACCCGACTGCGGAGGCGCCCGATCTCGTTCCCGGTCCTACACAATGAGCGAAGCGGATCGGGCATTTCAGGAGATCGCATTCTGCGAAAACCTGCTCGCGAAAGGCGGGCTCAGCGTGCTCAGCGAGACGTTCCGCGATGCCGGCGGTGTGACGGTCTGGGAGCACTATCCGCAAGGCGACGTGTTCGATCCCGCGTCCGGCGCGCAATGGTTCTATCATTGCCACCCGGCCGAGGAGGGAACTGCGGAGCACGGACATTTCCACTGCTTCGTGCGGCCCGAGGGCGCCAACGGGCCCATCCACCATCTGATCGCCGTCGGCGTCGATGCGCATGGCCGGTTGCTGCGGCTATTCACGGTCAACCAGTGGGTGGTCGGCGACGACTGGCTCGACGCGGAGGCGACGATCGCGCTGCTACCCCGCTTCGACGTCCAGATGCCGCGGCCGTCCTATCTCGTGAACCGGTGGCTGACGGCCGTGCTGACGGCGCATGAAGCCGCCATCGCCGACCTCATCCGCGAGCGTGACTCGGTGCTCGCGGCCTATCTGCCGCAAAGCGGTGCCACCGTGCGCGAAGACAGGTCTCTCGAGGTCGTTTCGCAGCTTAGCCTCGTTTCCTGAGATCCCGATTCAGGCAGCCGGGCGTCTTTGCACCGGCTCCTGATCCGACATATGCGGCTGCGGAACTTCCGGCTCAGTCGCCGTGCCGACGCCTCCGTGGCGGTCGGGCGTCGAAATCAGCCGGGCCGTCCGCTCGTTCGTCAGATAGCGCCCAAGCCATTGCAGCGTCACGCTCGTGCGGTTCTGGAAGCCCACGAGCAGGTAGACATGGACGATGGCCCAGAGCAGCCAGGCGAGAAAACCATCGAGCTTCGTCGATCCGCGCTCGTAGACTGCGGCATGGCGGCCGATGATCGCGGTGTTGCCGCGGTCGCGATAGACGAAGGGCCGCATCGGCTCGCCCTTGGCAAGATGCCTGGCAAGCTCGCTGCCTAGATGATGGCCCTGCTGCTTGGCGACCTGAGCAAGGCCCGGCAGCGGCTTCCCGTCCTCACCGATGAAATGCGCAATGTCGCCAAGCGCGTAATGATCCGGCAGGCCCTCCACCTGCAGCGTCTTGGTTGTCGTCACCCGGCCGCCCTTGTCGGTGTCGACGCCGAGGGTGGCGGCAAGGTCGGATGCGCGTACGCCCGCGCCCCACACGATCGTGGCAGCGGGGATGCGCAGATCGCCGAGATCGACCCCGTCTTCATCGAGGCCGGTTACCGGGCGATCGAGGAGCACTTTCACGCCCATCGATTCAAGGCGCTCGACCGCGCCTGCGGCCAGGTTGGGATCGAAGCCCGGCAGGATGCGCGGGCCGGCTTCCACCAAGGTGATTTCGGCGGAGTCCGGCCGGATCAGGCGGAAGTCGCGCGCAAGCGTCTGGCGGCTGAGTTCCGCGATCGAGCCGGCCATCTCCACGCCCGTCGGACCGCCGCCGATGACGACAAAACTCATCAGCGCGCGGCGGCGTTCGGGGTCGGCTTCGCGTTCGGCGCGCTCGAAGGCGAGCAGGATACTGCTCCTCAGCTTGCGGGCGTCGGCAAGCGTCTTCAGCCCGTGGGCGTGCTTCGCCCAGTCGTCATTGCCGAAATGGTGCGTCTTGGCGCCCGGGGCGAGGATGAGAATGTCGTAGTCGATGCGGGTCCCGTCGGTGACATGGAGGGTCTTCTGTGCCGCCTCAACGCGGTCGATCTCGGCGAAGATCACCTCGACCGTCGGGTAGCTTCGCATGACCTTGCGGATCGGCTCGCCGATATCGGCCGGCGATAATGCCGCGGTCGCGACCTGGTAGAGCAGGGGCTGGAAGAGATGGTGGTTCTGGCGATCGACGAGGATCACGCGGAAGCCGGCCTTGCCGAGCGCCTTGGCGCATTCGAGACCGGCGAAGCCTGCACCGACGATTACGATGCGCGGGTCGCTGCGCCGCTCGATCTTCTCGGATTCGAGCCAGGGTTTGCCGAGGTGAGGGGGCATGGCGTCTCCTTTGCCTGTCCCCGTTGCAAACCCTCAAAGGTTTGGATCGTTCCCGATCTGGTCGGGCCGCAGCACGCTGCGCCTTATCCGCAGCACGAATTCGGTTCCGCCGCCTTCGGCCGCGCGCCATTCCGTTTCGGCGCCAAGCTGAACGGCGAGCGACGCGATGAGGATCTGGCCGATGCCGCGCGGCGGAAGCGGCTGCGGCGGCAGGCCGCGCCCATTGTCGCGAATGCTGATCACCCTGTCATCGCCGTCCGAGCCGAGATGGATCTGCACGCGACCCCCTGGCCGTCCATCGAACGCATGCTTGAAGGCGTTGGAGATGACTTCGTTCAGGACAAGCGCAAGCGATGCCGCGTGGTCGAGCGGGACGCCGAAATTCTCGCCCGTGACCTCGACCTCGACATCTTCGCGCCCGTAGGCGAAGCGGACCTTGTTGACGAGCGTGGTCGTGAATTCCTTGACCGAGAAAGCCCTTATGCCGACCTGCTGAAGCTGCGCGTGTACGTCCGCCATCGCCGTGATGCGGTCGCGCAGCGCCGCGAGCTCGGACGTGTCCTCGAAACGCGATCGGCGGATGTGCAGGTTCACGAGGCTCGCGGTGACCTGAAGGTTGTTCTTCACACGGTGGTGGACTTCGCGCAGCAGCAGCTTCTCATGCTCCAGCGCGCGTTCGAGGTCAGCGGTCGCGACCGCCACAGCCTGTTCGAGCTTCTGGCGTGCGAGGGAGGGGGAAGCGTACGCCATGATCCTCGGCAGAAGGATCGTGAACCCGATCGCGGTCAGGATCGAGATGAGTGCCGTGCCGACTAGCACGGCCAGCTTTACCGTCGAATAGGGCGTCTGGTCGGTCAGGGCGTGGAAGGCGTGAACGATGTGGCTCAGGCCGCAGGCGGTGATGAAGGCGACGAACCCCGCCCAGATCCAGGGAAACGGAATCTCCGCCTTCCAGCGCCGGAAGACGATCGCCATGACCAGCGGGATCCAGAAATAGGCGATGGCGATCGCGATGTTCGCGACGATCGCTATCTCGCGCCAATAGACCGGCGCGCTGCCGGACGTGCAGATCGCGTAGACATACTGGAGCCATTCGAGAAAGCTCATTCGGGCAGGCCTAGGAACCGCGCTCCACGCCAAAGTGAGCGGTCAACACGGTCATCGATCACTGCGATTCCTCCAAGCCATCCCAAGCATATCGTGTCTCGACGTGTTCGGCTGCAGCTATTTCACACGATGACATCTATCGCGGGGATGACTACATCTCGGCTATGAACTCGACCCACACCGAAACGATCCATCCCGAGCGCGCGATCGTCGACATCGGCCGGATTGGGTCGTCCTATGCCCGATTGCCCGACAGATTTCGAGCGGAGACTTTCCCGGCCGCGGTGCGCGATCCGTCGCTGATCGCCTTCAATCATGCGCTTGCGCGCGAGATCGGGCTCGATGTCGGCCGTTTCGACGAGGAGGCGCTGGCGAGCGTCTTTTCAGGCAACGCACTGCCTGCAGGCGCACGGCCGGTGGCGATCGCCTATGCCGGTCACCAGTTCGGCAATTTCGTGCCGCAGCTCGGCGACGGTCGCGCGGTACTGCTCGGTGAGGTCACGGGACCGGACGGCGTTGTGCGCGACATCCAGCTCAAAGGGTCGGGACGCACCTTCTTTTCGCGAGGCGGCGACGGGCGGGCGGGGCTCGGGCCGGTGATGCGGGAATATATCGTCAGCGAGGCGATGGCTGCGCTCGGCATTCCGACGACGCGGGCGCTGGCGGCGGTGGCGACCGGCGAACCTGTGCTGCGCGAGGACATTCTGCCGGGTGCGGTGTTCACGCGCGTCGCATCCAGCCATCTGCGCGTCGGGACCTTCCAGTATTTCGCCGCGCGCGAGGATGTCGATGGATTGCGCCAGCTTGCAGATTTCGCAATCGCCCGACACTACCCGCAGGCGGCTTCCGAGCCCGAGCCTTACCGGGCTTTCTACCGGGCCGTGGTTGCACGCCAGGCGGATCTGATCGCGCGGTGGATGCTGGTCGGCTTCATCCATGGGGTGATGAACACGGACAATTCGACGATCAGCGGCGAGACGATCGACTACGGCCCATGCGCGTTCATGGACGCCTATCATCCGGCGACGGTGTTTTCGTCGATCGATCGAGGCGGGCGCTACGCGTTTTCGAACCAGCCGATGATCGCGCAGTGGAACCTCGCGCGGCTCGCCGAGGCGATCCTGCCCTTGCTGGCCGAAGACGAGGATGCAGGCGTCGCCTTCGCACAGGATGCGCTGGGAGCGTTCAATCCGCGCTTCGAGGCGACGTTCAGGCAGGGCATGCGCGCCAAGCTCGGCCTCATGACCGACCGCGAGGGCGACATGGCGCTGGCGGGCGACCTCTTGAAGGTGATGGCCGACAATGGAGCCGACTTCACGCTGACCTTCCGACGCCTCGCGCGCGATGTCGAAGCGTCGGACGATGAGCAGGGTGCCTCGCCGCTCTTCCTTGACCCGTCGGCCTTTGCCGCCTGGGCTGCGCGCTGGCGCGAACGGCTGGCCGAGGAGCCGATGCCGGCCGGCGAGAGGGTGGCCGCGATGGATCGCGCCAACCCGCTCTACATTCCGCGCAACCATCAGGTCGAGGCCGCGATCCAGGCTGGGATGAAGGGCGATTTTGCACCCTTCCATCGCCTCAATGCGGTTCTCCAGATGCCCTTCGACGCTCAGCCGGGCGCCGACGCCTATGCGCTGCCGCCGCGGCCGGAAGAGCAGGTGCTCAAGACCTTCTGCGGCACGTGACCTCGCGAGCCATGTGAACCAGTCGTTGAAAAACGCCCTTGCCCTGCGCGACCCGATGATGACTCCTAGAGCCATCACAGGCCCGAAAAGAGGCCGATGATCGGGAGCCGAAGGGGGGGCGAGATGGACGTGCTAAAGTCCGACATCGAGATCGCGCGGGCCGCGCGGAAGAGGCCGATTCTGGAGATCGGCGCCAGGCTCGGAATTCCGCCCGAAGAGCTGATCCCCTACGGCCACGACAAGGCGAAGATTTCCGCAGACTTCATCCGCTCGGTGCAGGGCCGCCCGGACGGCAGGCTGATCCTCGTCACCGCAATCAACCCGACGCCGGCCGGCGAGGGCAAGACGACGACGACGGTTGGGCTCGGCGACGGCCTCAACCGCATCGGCAAGCGCGCCATCACCTGCATCCGCGAAGCCTCGCTCGGGCCGAACTTCGGCATCAAGGGCGGCGCGGCCGGCGGCGGCATGGCGCAGGTGGTGCCGATGGAGGACATGAACCTCCATTTCACCGGCGATTTCCACGCCATCACGACCGCGCACAATCTGCTCTCGGCGCTCATCGACAACCACATCTACTGGGGCAACGAGCTCGGGATCGACACGCGCCGCGTCACCTGGCGGCGGGTGATGGACATGAACGACCGCGCGCTGAGGGAGATCGTCTGTTCGCTCGGCGGCGCTGCCAACGGCTATCCGCGCGAGGCCGGATTCGACATCACGGTCGCGTCCGAGGTGATGGCGATCCTATGCCTGTCCAAGGATCTCAAGGATCTCGAAAGCCGCCTCGGCGACATCATCATCGGCTACCGCCGTGACCGCAGCGCCGTGTTCGCGCGCGATCTCAAGGCCGATGGCGCGATGGCCGTGCTCTTGCGCGACGCGATCCAGCCCAACCTCGTGCAGACGCTGGAAAACAACCCGGCCTTCGTCCATGGCGGGCCGTTTGCCAACATCGCGCATGGCTGCAATTCCGTCATCGCGACGACGACGGCGCTGAAGCTCGCCGACTATGTCGTCACCGAGGCAGGCTTCGGCGCCGATCTCGGGGCGGAGAAGTTTTTCGACATAAAATGCCGCAAGGCGGGCCTGAAGCCGGCCGCGACCGTCATCGTCGCCACGATCCGGGCACTGAAGATGAATGGTGGGGTGAAGAAGGACGATCTCGGCCGCGAAGACGTCGAAGCCGTCAAGGCAGGCTGCGCCAATCTCGGCAGGCATATCGAGAACGTCCGGCAGTTCGGAGTGCCGGCCGTCGTCGCGATCAACCATTTCCATTCGGATACGAATGAAGAGATCGAGGCCGTGAAGGCCTTCGTCGCCTCGCTCGGCGAAGAGGCGATCCTCTGCCGTCACTGGGCCGAGGGCTCGGCGGGCATCGAAGAGCTCGCGCACAAGGTCGTGGCGCTGGCTGAAAGCGGCGGCGCTCAATTCGCGCCGCTTTATCCCGACGAGATGCCGCTCTTCGACAAGATCAACACGGTCGTGAAGCGCATCTATCGCGGCTCGCAGGCGGTGGCGGAGAAGTCCGTGCTCGAGCAGCTCGAGGCTTGGGAGCAGGCAGGCTATGGCCGGCTGCCGGTCTGCATGGCGAAAACGCAGTATTCGTTTTCGACCGACCCGAACCTGCGCGGTGCGCCGGTCGATCATGTCGTGCCGGTGCGCGAGGTGCGTCTTTCGGCCGGCGCGGGCTTCGTGGTGGCGATCTGCGGGGAGATCATGACCATGCCGGGGCTGCCGCGATCGCCTTCGTCGGAACGCATCTACCTCAACGATGCCGGCCAGATCGAGGGGCTTTTCTAGCTCAACGCCGCATAGGTGAAGATGGCGGCGAGCACGATCATCGCGATCGAGAATACGATCCAGCCGCGGGATGTCGCCCTGATGGTCTGCGCGGCCGCCTGCGCCGCCTCGGTCCTGGATTGCATGTCGGCCGCGAGCGATTTGATGGTTTCGACAGTTTCCCGCTCGGCCGGTCTCAGCCGATGGTCGGATGGCGTCGTCACGAGCGTCTGCACCCATGCCCAGAGGCCGATCCCTGCGCTTGTGACCTTCCCAGTCGCGGCATCGAAGCGGAATACGGGACTGTCGTCACGGTGTCCGCCCAGGATGAACCAGAAGGCTTCGTCCGCCCTCGCCGCGATGAAGATGGCGTCTTTCGGTACCGGGTCGTCTTTTTCCGCCGCGCTCTGGAAGATACGTGCGCGCGACTGACGCTCGATCCGGTCGAGGTCTTCGGCCTGGATGGCGATGACCTCGCGATCGACGAGGCGACCGCTGTCGTGGCCGACCAGCGCGAGGAAATCGCGATAGCTCTTCGGCAGCGGACCGTATCGACGCGACAGGGCTTCGATCTCGTTAGGCTCGCAGCCTTTGATTTCGCCCGGCAACGCAATTGCGTTTTCGAGCAGGTTCGGCACGAGGTTCCGCGCGTTGTAGAGGATGCCCGCGCGTTGGCGGCTCTGCTCCACGGCGCCGACCCATTTCGGCCAGACCTTTGTGGGCGCGAGCGCCGGGAACTCATAGGTGAACAGTGGCAGCTTCAGCCTCTCCCAGAGGAATCCGTTGCTGTCGTAGTCCGTATAGGCCTGTCCCATGGCGATCTCGACATGGTCGTGCGGCACGCCGTAGTCGAGCGCGTATCCGATGCGCAAAGCGGCGCCGACGGGCGTCGGCTCGGTCTTCGCCCATAAATCGGACTGCAGCCAGTGCATGAGGGGCGAGCCGTTGCGCAGGCCGAAACACCGCTTCAGGTAATCGGGCCAGGTCTCGCCGGGCTCGGCCATGATGCCGGCAAGCGGGCCATGCGCCAGTGGCGGCAACGGCACGATTCGGTCGATCTGCACGGGCTGCGGGGCGAAACCCGTCATGTCGACTTGGCCGAAGACGAGGCCGCCGGCATCCGCGATTGCCTGTGCGTTCAGGGCGAGATGCCGGCCGAGCAAGACAAGATTGTCGTGGTCCTGCGGGGTCATCCGCTCCGGCAGCGTGTGGACGTAACGATCGCTCATGGGGGCACGGGCTCGGAGCCGGTCGGCGGGCCCCCATGATTGTTTGTCTCGGACCGTTCGACAAGGCCTACCAGGCGAGCGTCGCGCCCATGCGTCCGCCGACCGATGCGCTGCTGGCGCCGTAGGCGACGCCGGCGTCGAACTGCAGGTACTCGGTCGCCCGCACGGCTCCGGAAAGCCCGAAGGCGTTCTTGCCCTCGAAGGTGCCCCAGCCGCCTGACAGCGCAAAGGTTTTGTCTTGCGGCACGTAGGGCGAGGAGAGCGCCATCGCCATGGCGACGCCTTCATGGGCGACGTCCACGCGCTGATTGACGCGGTCGATGCCGGCAGAGAGCGCCGCGAAACCGTCGTTCATGCGCGCGTCGAGCGTGTCGAGCCGCTGGCCGTGATCAAGGAGCGTCGCCGCCGTCGTGGTCGCGGCCGTCTGAAGGCTCGCGATCTGGCCGGTATGGGTGGCGAGCGTCGTCGAATGCGTCGCGGTAGTCTCGGTGAGCGCGTCGATGGAGATCTGCTGCCCGTCGACGGCTGCCGACAGATTGCCCGTCACGGTGACAAGGTTTGCGACATCGATCTCCACCGCATCGAGCGATCCGCGAAGGTCGCCGATGTCGATGCCGAGGTCCGCTATCGCATCTCCCTGAATGTTGATCTCGGTTTCGATGGTGGCGATCACGCCGCCGGACGCGATCAGCCCGTCGAGCACGTCCTCGACCTCACCCGCGATGAGAAGCCCGACCAGCGGCCCGATGAGGCCGGAGAGATCGAGCGCGTGTGCCGGTCGTGGCGCCAGCGCGATCATGGTGGCGACCGCGACGGTCGGTGCCGCGAATTTCATTCGATGTTTTGGGTCCTTCCGCATTTGTGTATTCCCGCCTTGGTTGCAGCAATACAACCATAACGTGTTATGGTTAACGGATGATTTATGGTTGCATGGTGCGAGGAAACGCTCTCAGGGATTGCGTTAGTCCGGTCTGATGGAACACGCCCGCCGATTGCGCATTGAACAATCGGTTTTTGGCGGGGGCGTGATGTTTTCGAGATGGCAGTGGATCGTCCGGGCGGTCACGCGGCAGCTCTGGTTCCGCGCGACGATCATCTCGCTGCTGGCGGTTGCCTCTGCGCTGATCGCGTTTCTGGTCACGCCCTATCTTCCGGACGAACTTTCGGCGCAGATCGGTGCAGAAGCGGTCGACAACATTCTGACCATCATCGCCTCGTCGATGCTGGCGGTTACGACCTTTTCGCTGTCGACCATGGTGCAGGCCTACAGTGCCGCGACCAGCAACGTTACGCCGCGCGCCACGAAGCTGATGATCGAGGACTCCACCAGCCAGAACGTGCTGGCAACCTTCGTCGGCTCCTTCCTCTACAGCCTTGTGGCGATCATCACGCTGTCTATGGGCGCCTATGGCGAGCGGGGAAGGGTGGTGCTCTTCGTCGTGACGATCCTGGTCGTGCTTCTCATCGTTGCGACGCTCCTGCGATGGATCGACTATCTGAGGCGACTGGGGCGCGTCGGCGAGACGACCGAGCAGGTGGAAAATGCCGCCACGTCTGCGATGCGCCAACGGCACGAGAACCCCTATTTGGGCGGAATGAGGCTCGATCCAAAGCGTGCTGTCGATGGCATTCCGGTGCTGGTGAACTCGATCGGCTACGTGCAGCATGTCGACATGCAGGCACTGCAGAATTTGGCCGAGGAAAATGGTATCGAGGTCATGGTTCTGGCTCTACCGGGCACCTTTCTCGACAAGACGCGGCCGGCCGCGCTTGCCCCGGGTGCCGACGCCGAAACAGCCGAGCGCGTTGCGAGTGCGTTCACGATCGCGCGCGAGCGCAGCTTCGACCAGGATCCTCGCTTCGGACTGTCGGTGCTGACCGAAATCGCCTCTCGCGCGCTGTCACAGGCGACCAACGACACAGGTACGGCGATCGACGTCATCGGCCGGCTGGTGCGCGTTCTTTCGCTGTGGAGCGAGCCCCGCAGAGACGACGATCTCGAACCGGCCTTTCCGCGCGTCTACGTTCCGCCAGTGACCGCAGACGAACTTTTCGACGACGTCTTCACCCCTATCGCCCGCGATGGGGCGGCACTGTTCGAGGTCCAGGTGCGGCTTCAAAAAGCACTCTCGGCTCTCGCGAAACTGGACGTCCCCGGCTATGCCGATGCTGCAAGACGCCATTCGCAGATGGCCCTCAAGCGGGCGGCCAATGCCATGCTGGTCGAAGAAGACGTCGCGCGCGTGCGCAGCGCGGCAGCATCGGTGTACCAGGCTTAATCACGAGTATGTCCATGAACCTGCAGCCCTACACTGACCGCCTTCTTAACGGCATGCACGACTTCCGCAGCGCCACGATCCCCGTGATCCTGGTCGCGATCATTGCGCTCGGGCTCTATGTGTTCGTCGAGATCGCCGACGAGGTGGCGGAGGCAGAAATCCGCGACCTCGACAGCTGGCTGCTACTGTTCTTTCGCGATCCCAACGACCTGTCCGTGGCGATCGGCCCGCCCTGGCTGGCGGAATCGGTGGCCGAGATCACGGCGCTCGGCGGCTACACGCTGATCGTCATCATCATCACGTCCGTCGTCGGCTTCCTCCTGGTTGCCGGGCACTACGGACCGGCGCTCTATGTGGTGCTGTCCGTTTCGCTTGGCACGGTGGTGAGTACGCTTCTCAAGACGTTCTACGAGCGGCCCCGACCGGACATCGTGGAGCATCTCGTCACCACGCACACGGCAAGCTTTCCCTCTGGCCACGCAACGATGAGCGCGGTCGTCTATCTCACGCTAGCCTCGATCATCATGCGCATGGTCGACAGCGTCCGGCTGCGCGTCTACGTCCTTCTCGTTGCGATCGTGCTGACCGTGACGATCGGGCTCAGCCGCATCTATCTCGGCGTTCACTGGCCGAGCGACGTCATCGCCGGCTGGGCTCTAGGCGCGGCGTGGGCGAGCCTGGCCTGGCTGGTCGTCACGCTCCTGCGCAAGTGGCGCCATGCGCGACGCACGACAAGCCCCTTGCCGCAGGGCGAAGGCAGCGCTAAGGGTTGAGCCATGAACGCACATGTCGTGATCGCGAACTGGTGGTGGGGCTGCTGACAGCGGCCTGACGACGCACGCGCGTTCGAAAGTGGGATGGCCGCAACGGATTTCCGGGCGGCCTTTTTCGTTTGGCGGCTCTGCGAAGTCCGGGCGAGAACGGAGTGGTTTGATGAGCGTCGAACAGCTTGAGGACGGTTCGGAACGGTTCGTGACGGAAGGCGGCGTCACGATCACCCGCCAGCGTCACGAGACGCCCTATGACAGCGCAATAGAGACCTATGTCGATGCGCTCGACACGCGGCGCGGCTGCGTCTTCTCGTCCAACTACGAGTATCCCGGCCGCTATACGCGTTGGGACACGGCGATCGTGGACCCGCCGCTGGTGATCACGGCACGCGGCCGCGCGATGCGCATCGAGGCGCTGAACGCGCGCGGCATCGCGCTCCTCAAGCCTGTCGCAGCCGTGCTCGCCACGCTTTCCGACATCACCGTCAGCGAGCACACGGACGGGATGATCGCGCTCGATGTCGACGAGCCGGGCCGGGTCTTCTCCGAGGAAGAACGCAGCCGCGTGCCGACGGTCTTCACCGTGCTGCGCGCCGTCGTGGCGCTCTTTCGCAGCGATGCCGACAGCAATCTCGGCCTCTACGGCGCGTTCGGCTACGATCTCGCCTTCCAGTTCGACCCCGTCGCGCTGAAGCTCGACCGCGGGCAGAGCCAGCGCGACCTCGTGCTCTACCTCCCTGACGAAATCCTCGTCGTCGATCATCATCAGGCGATGGCCTGGCATGATCGCTACGAGTTTTCCGGCGCCGGTTTCGATACGACGGGCCTTGCCCGTGGCGGCGCCAGCCGGCCGTTCCGGCAGGCGGACCGCATTCCGCCGCGTGGCGACCATGAGCCGGGCGAGTATGCAAGGCTGGTGGAGAAGGCGAAGGAGAGCTTCCGTCGCGGCGACCTGTTTGAAGTCGTGCCCGGGCAGATGTTCTTCGAACGTTGCGAGAGCAAGCCTTCGGACATCAACCGGCGGCTGAAGAAGATCAATCCTTCGCCCTATTCCTTCTTCATCAATCTCGGCGAGGACGAGTACCTGATCGGCGCCTCGCCGGAGATGTTCGTGCGCGTCAACGGCCGGCGCGTCGAGACCTGCCCGATCTCGGGCACGATCAAGCGCGGCGACGATGCGATCTCGGATTCCGAACAGATCCTGAAGCTGCTCAATTCCAAAAAGGACGAGAGCGAGCTCACCATGTGCTCGGACGTCGACCGCAACGACAAGAGCCGCGTCTGCGAGCCGGGCTCGGTGCGCGTGATCGGCCGGCGCCAGATCGAGATGTATTCGCGGCTGATCCATACGGTCGACCACATCGAGGGGCGGCTGCGCGAAGGCATGGACGCCTTCGACGCGTTCCTCAGCCACGCCTGGGCGGTGACGGTCACAGGCGCGCCGAAGCTCTGGGCCATGCGCTTCATCGAGAACCACGAGAAGAGCCCGCGCGCATGGTATGGCGGCGCGATCGGCATGGTGAACTTCAACGGCGACCTCAACACCGGCCTGACGCTGCGCACCATCCGCATCAAGGAAGGCATCGCCGAAGTGCGCGCCGGCGCTACGCTGCTCTACGATTCGATCGCCGAAGAAGAAGAGGCCGAGACCGAGCTGAAGGCATCGGCGATGCTTGCCGCCATCCGCGAGGCGGGCGCCGGCAACAGCGCAGACCGCGCGCGGCCAGCCGCCAAGGTGGGCGAGGGGGTCTCGATCCTGCTCGTCGACCACGAGGATTCCTTCGTCCACACGCTGGCCAACTATTTCCGCCAGACAGGCGCAATGGTGACGACGGTGCGCACGCCGGTGCCTGAGGAGATCTTCGATCGCGTGCGGCCTGATCTCGTCGTGCTCTCGCCCGGCCCGGGCATGCCGGCGGACTTCGACTGCAAGGCGACCATCACCAAGGCGCGCCGGCGCGACCTGCCGATCTTCGGCGTCTGCCTCGGCCTGCAGGCGCTTGCCGAAGCCTATGGCGGCGAACTTCGCCAGCTTCACGAGCCGATGCACGGCAAGCCGTCGCGCATCCGCGTCAATGAGCCGGGCGTCATCTTCTCTGGGCTCGGCAAGGAAGTGACGGTAGGCCGCTATCACTCCATCTTCGCCGATCCGGTGCGCCTGCCGGACGGGTTCCTCGTCACGGCCGAGACCGAGGACGGGGTGGTGATGGCGTTCGAGCACAAGCGCGAGCCCGTTGCGGCCGTGCAATTCCATCCCGAATCGATCATGACCCTCGGCCAGAACGCCGGCATGCGAATGATCGAGAATGTCGTCGCGCACCTGCCCCGCAAGGCCAAGGTCAAGGCAGCCTGAGGGACTGACAGACATGACGTCTAAAGAGCGCGTTAGGCGGCTTGCCGCCTGGTCGATTGCTGTTGCGTTCGGCGTGATGGGCCTGAAGTTCGTCTCCTGGTGGGTGACGGGCTCCGTAGCGCTGTTCTCGGACGCGCTCGAATCGATCGTGAACGTGATTGCGGCGACCGTGGCCTTCCTGGCCATCCGTGTCAGCCATCGGCCAGCCGACGACGACCATCCCTTCGGCCACCACAAGGCGGAGTATCTTTCGGCTGTGCTTGAGGGCGTGCTGATCGTCGTCGCCGCGCTCCTGATTTTTCGCGAGGCTGCCGCGGCCCTGTTCGATCCGCCTGCGATCGAAGCGCCGGCGGTCGGTCTCGCCATCAACATGCTGGCGGCTGCCTGCAATGCCGGCTGGGCCTGGCTCCTGATCCGTACGGGCCGACGCGAACGCTCGCCAGCGCTTGTCGCCGACGGGCATCACATCAACACCGACGTCGTGACGTCGGTCGGCGTCGCGATCGGTCTCGTTCTGGCGCTCGTCACAGGCTGGCTGATCCTCGATCCGATCCTGGCCATCATCGTCGCCCTCAACATTCTCTGGCAGGGCTGGAGGGTCATATCCGAATCCGTCCAGGGCCTGATGGACCGGGCAGTCGAGCCGAGTGACGGCGAGCGCATCGCCCGCATCATCCAGGATAACGCCGCGGGCTCGATCGAAGTGCACGACATCAAGACGCGCGTGGCCGGTCGCGCGACGTTCGTGGAATTCCACCTGGTCGTCGATGCCCTGATGACGGTCCAACGCTCGCATGAGATATGCGACCGGATAGAGGCGGCACTGAAGAACGAGATCGCATCCGTGCGCGTCGTCATTCATGTCGAGCCGGAAACCGAGGCAAAGTTTGCGTGACAGGCGCTGTTGCGGCGAAGACACAGTCGGTGCCGAGCCACTTTTTTGCTCTCTTTTAACCTAGTCATGACCACAGTTGGCCCCCACACAGGATCAGCGCGGCGCGTCCCCGCCCTGCCGCGCGACCTGCAACAAACAAGACCGGATGGTTTGCTGACTATGTGTGTGTCGAAGCAAGGCAAGATGCTCTCCCGGATGCTGTTCCTGGCCGCACCGCTGGTGCTGGCTGGCTGCATGTCTTCCGGCAACGAACTCACCGAGGCCCTGCAGCCGGGCCCTGATTCCTATTACGTCGCGATGTACGGTCCGATGCCGAACGAGCGGTTCGCGCTGCCGGCGACCGACATCCGTAACGTCGATCCGCGCTTCTTCCGCCAGCAGGTGGACTACCACCGCAACGAGAAGCCGGGCACAATCGTCGTCGATACGCAGAACCGCTTCCTTTTCCTCGTCCAGGAAAACGGCAAGGCGATGCGATACGGCATCGGCGTCGGCCGCGCCGGCCTCGAGTTCCAGGGCACGGCGCGCGTTGCGCGCAAGGCCGAGTGGCCGACCTGGACGCCCACAGCCGCCATGATCGAGCGTGAACCGGAGCGTAACGCACAGTGGGCCGGCGGCATGCCGCCCGGTCTCCAGAACCCGCTCGGGCCGCGCGCGCTTTATCTCTTCCAAGGCAACCAGGACACGCTCTATCGCATCCACGGCACCTCCGAGCCTTGGTCGATCGGTCTCGCGGTTTCCTCGGGTTGCGTGCGCATGTTCAACCAGGACATCATCGACCTCTATGGCCGTGTCGCGCTCGACACGCAGGTTGTCGTCCTCCAGAACGAGCCGCTGATGTACGAGCAGAGGCAGATGCCCGAATCGGTGCGCCAGCAGCTGGAGATCCAGAATCGGCAGCAGCCGGTGGCCCAGCAGCCGATGGCTCAGCAGATGGAGCCGGTGTCGGAAGAGTATGGTTATGGCCGGCCGGTCGAGGCGGGCGCCTACGGGCGACCCCAGATCGGAATCTGACCTGCGAGGGGCAGGTCAGGGGACGGGCCGAAAGGCGGGTCTTCGGACCCGCCTTTCGCTTTTCCAGGATGGCGTAGGCGTCGAACGCGCGGTGTCTTGCCCCAAGACCCTCAGCCCCCACTGATCGCCGTCAGCACATAGACCGTCGAACCGGGTTCGATCGTCGCGTCGAGCGGGACGCGGTTGCCGCCGATGAAGACATTGATGTGCTTGCGCACGGCCGGCGATGAATCGCAGAGCCGGTCGCGCATGCCCAGCCAGCGGCGGTCGAGTTCGTCCATCATCTCATCGACCGTTTCGGCCTGCATCGTCACATCGCGGACAGCGCCGGGGAAGAGGTCGACGAGGTTGGCCGGCAGCTTGACGGTGATCTCAGCCATCGACGACCATCGTCTCCACGGACGAGATCGCCGGCAGGTGCTGGGCGATCGCGGTCCAGCTGTCGCCTTCGTCGCGGCTGGCGAAGAGCGTCCCGCCGGAGGTGCCGAAATAGACGCCGGCGGGATCGGACCGGTCCGTCGCCATCGCCTGGCGCAGCACGCCGAAGAAGGCGTTTTCCTGTGGCAGGCCGGCGCGCAGATCCTGCCACGTCGCGCCACCGTCGCGCGTGCGCCAGACCGCTGCCCTGGCGTCCGGCACGTATCGACCGGCGATGTCGCCGTTGAGCGGCAGGAGATAGAGCGTGCCCGGCGCGCGCGGGTGGGCGGCGGCGGGGAAGCCGAAAGTCGAGGGCAGGCCCTTTTCGATGCTCTGCCAGCTCGCCCCGCCATCGGCGCTGCGATACATGCCGCAATGGTTCTGCTGGTAGAGGAGGTCGCTCTCGCCGGCAGCCATCACCAGGCAGTGCACGCACTGGCCGTATTCCGGATAACGCTGGTCTTCCGGCATGTAGTCGGCGCGCGTGCCGCGATTGCGCGGCTCCCAGCTCGCTCCGCCGTCGCCAGTGTAGAACACGCCCGCAGACGAGATGCCGATCCAGATGCGGTCGCGGTCGGCCGGGTCGGTGACGATCGAGTGCAGGATCAGGCCGGCGCCGCCGGCATTCCAGTGCGGTCGGGTAGGGTGCTTCTGCAGCGCCTCGACATGGCTCCAGCTTTCGCCGCCATCGGCCGAGCGGAACAGCCCGGCCGGCTGGACGCCTGCCAGCAATTCGCCGTGGGCGGCATGGACGCTCCAGACCGACGCGATCGGCTCTTTGCCGGCCTCGTAGGCGAGACCCTGGCTCGAATGCGTCCAGCTCTTGCCGAAATCCGTCGATTTCCAGACGGCGGGGCCGAACCAGGCATCGCCGCCGCCGGCATAGATCGTGCCCGTCGCCGGGTCGCCGATGACGTGGTTGATCGGCCAGGTCTGGCAGTGCGGGCCGGAAAGCTTCCACTCCCGACGATGCTCGTCGCTTTCGAGGATGAAGACACCCTTCCTGGTGCCGACGAGTACGAGGACCTTGCTTGCCATGTGCTCCTCCCTGAACGATGGCATAAAGGCATGCGCCGACCCAAGGACGCCGGCACGAGGGTGCCGCCGACATCACGCTACACGATTTTCGACTGCCCTCGAATGCCTTGCCAGAATGCGGGCCCTCGGCTAGGAAGCGGGTCATGAAGTCTTTGCGCGCCCTTTCCCGTTTCGAGCTGGCCTATGCCGCCGGCTCCTCGCGCGCGTTCATCGTTTCGCTTCTCCTCGGCCTTAGCGGCGATCGCCGGGTCCGCTGAAGGAGCGCCCGGCGATCGACAGGTCGCCTGGTGACCGAGCTCCTCGACCAGAATCCTCATAGTGGTAACGAGACTGCCTGCGAGCGCCTGCGCGCCAGACGGGCACGGGAGTGAAGACGATGACCGACAAGACGAGCCGTACCCAGCGCCGCGGCGGCATGGACGACGCGGCGATCAAGTACCAGCCCTATCCCTTCGTGGATCTGCCGGACCGCACATGGCCGTCGAAGCGGATCGAGACGGCGCCGATCTGGTGTTCGGTCGATCTGCGCGACGGCAACCAGGCGCTGATCGACCCGATGGGCCACGACCGCAAGGAGCGCATGTTCAAGCTCTTGGTCGACATGGGCTTCCGCGAGATAGAGATCGGCTTCCCGTCGGCCTCGCAGACGGATTTCGACTTCACGCGCTGGTGCATCGAGGAGGGTGACATCCCGGACGATGTCGACCTGCAGGTGCTCGTCCAGTGCCGGCCGGAGCTGATCTCGCGGACCTTCGAGTCGCTGCAGGGCGCGAAGACGCCGATCGTCCACTTCTACAATTCGACCAGCGAGTTGCAGCGGCGCGTCGTCTTCGAGAAGGACGTCGCCGGCATCAAGCGCATCGCCACCGACGCGGCCAAGATGATCACCGACATGGCGGCGAAGGCGGGCGGCGGCTACCGCTTCCAGTATTCGCCGGAGAGCTTCACCGGGACCGAGCTCGAGGTCGCGCTCGAGATCTGCAACGCGGTCACCGAGATCATCGATCCGACGCCGGAGAACCGGCTGATCCTGAACCTGCCGGCAACGGTCGAGATGTCGACGCCGAACATCCATGCCGACCAGATCGAGTGGATGTCGCGTCATCTCGACCGGCGCGACAGCATCATCCTGTCGCTGCACCCTCACAATGATCGCGGTACCGGCATCGCGGCGACCGAGCTCGGCTTGATGGCGGGCGCGGACCGCGTCGAGGGAACGCTGTTCGGCAATGGCGAGCGCACCGGCAATGTCGATCTCGTGACGCTGGCCCTGAATATGTACACGCAGGGCGTGGACCCGATGCTCGACTGCCGCGACATCAACCGGATGAAGGACGTGTTCGAGTATTCGAACCAGATGAAGATCCCCGAGCGGCACCCTTATGTCGGCGAGCTGGTCTACACGGCCTTTTCGGGCTCGCACCAGGACGCAATCAACAAGGGCATGAAGGCGTTCCGCAAGGCCAACAAGCCCTTGTGGGAAGTGCCCTATCTGCCGATCGATCCGCAGGATGTCGGCCGGACCTACGAAGCGATCATCCGCATCAACTCGCAGTCGGGCAAGGGCGGCATCGCGTACATCCTGCAGGCCGATTACGGGCTCAATCTGCCGCGCAACCTGCAGATCGAATTCAGCCAGGTGATCCAGCACATCACCGATGTCGAGGGCAAGGAACTGCCTTCGAAGCGCATCCATGCGGAGTTCCTGTCACATTATGTCGATCAGCCCGGCGCGCGGCTGAAATTCGTCGATCACCAGACCTACCCGGAGGCGGGGCAGAAGGGCCGGCGGATCCTGGAAGCGCAGATCATCGACAATGGCAGCGAGATCACGATCAAGGGCAACGGCACCGGGCCGATCGACGGCTTCGTCGATGCGCTGTCGCGGCATATCGGGATCGACCTGACGGTGCTCGACTATTCGGAGCACTCCATGCAGCGCGGCTCGAATGCGGCGGCGATCTGCTACATGGAAATGGAGCATCCGGGCGGCAAGCTCTTCGGCGCCGGCATCAACACCAACATCGTGGCGGCGTCGCTGGAAGCCGTGGTTTCGGCGGCCAACCGCATCCTTGCTCTCAAGGGGTAAGGCGCTTGGCGGCGCGTGATTTCGCCGCCTTTGCATGCTAGTCAGGATGCTGGCGCCTTTGGCGCGGAGGCACCCTATGAGCGAGCCTGCAGATAACGGTCGGCCCGAGCGGCCGGCCCTGGACCTCAAGGCGATCACCCGCGAGGTCAAGAACGCCATCGCCGATCGCGACGACGTCGTGGTCGATCTCGGCGATGCCGAGCGCATGCGCCTCGAAATCCTGCTCGACGATCTTAAGACGCTCATCGCGCAGGTGCCGGCCGAAGACGAGCGCTTCGACTTTACGATCTCGTCGGGCACGCGGCCGCGGTTGTGGATCGATGCGGTCGCCCACGTGTCCATGGGCCGCGACCGGCGAACCTACCGGCTGGTGGCCAATTCGCGTATGGGACGGGTGGTGCTGGCTGAAAGCGCCGACATGCGCCCGGTCGCGCTGCAGGTCGCGCGCTATGTCGCCGAAAGGCTGCTCGAACGCGACCGCAGTCTCGGCTCGCCGGATGTTGCCGCAGGTGCGATGTTCCGCGCGCAAAGCATGCGCGAAGCTCGCATGGCGCGCCTGTTCGAGGCGATCGTCTTCGCCTTGCTGGGCGCAATTGCTGCCTCGGCGATCATCTTCTTCTTTCTTGGCGATAGACTATCGGGCTGATCCTGCACTTTCGGCTGCAGCGTTAATCTTGTTTCCACGCAATCTCTGTACGCTGCGCGCAATTTGCTATCGTGGTTGCGCGGCTCAGGATGTGCGCGGCCCGAAGAGGGTCGGGGGACCGGGGTTGGACATGGATAGCTGGAAAAACGCCGCCTTGAGCGATCTTGCAGATCGCGCGGGGGCGGCTGCATCCTCGTCCGGGCTGACCATCGAGATTGCCGGTACGCTTCAGGCCATGGACCGGCTCAGGGTCGAGTGGGAAGCGCTGGAACGCAAGGCCGGCAGCGGCATCGACTGGTTCCAGACCTTCGGCTGGTGCCGCAACTGGGTCGCCGGCAATACCGGGCCGGACCACTCCACGACGCCGCACGTCGTCTGCCTGCGCGACAATGGACGGCTTGCCGCCGTGTGGCCGCTGATGATCATTCGCCGCCGGGGCAGCCTGACCGTGCTGAAGACCCTCGGCGAGCCGCATACCCAGTATTCGGGACTTCTCGTCGATCCGTGCCTGTGGGATCGCGAGCACGCCGACGCGATCCGCGAAGCGGTGCTGGCAACCCGCGGCGTCGATGCGATCATCGTGTCGCTGGTGCCGGAATGCTCGTCGCTCAACCGCGTGTTCCCGAAGGACGCGCTGCGTCCTGCCCTGGAAAACCAGTCCTTCGTCATCGATCTCGGCGTGATCGGGAGCCGCGAGGCCTATGTCGCGCGTCTGTCCAAGACGCAGAAACGCAACCGCACCCGGCGCCTGAAGCTTCTCGAAAAGCAGGGCACCGTCGCGTTCGAAATGGTCTGGCCGGGAGACAAGCGCTTTCCGACGCTCCTCGACCAGGCGCTCGCCTTCAAGACGCGGTGGCTGAAAGCCATGAACATGATGGCGCCCGGGTTTTCTCAGCTGCGCCGCGATGGCTTCCTCGATGCACTGCCGGGCTCCGGCGAAGCGCCGGATGGCGCTTGCCTCTCGGTGCTCAGCGTCGATGACAAGCCGGTCGCGATCGAGCTCGGCTTCATCCGGCACAAGCACTATTACGCCTATCTCGGCTCGTTCGACTGGGACCAGCGCGAAGCCTCGCCCGGCAAGGTCCAGATGGACATGACGATCGGATGGCTGCTCGACAATGGGGTCCAGACCTACGATCTGCTCGCCAACCAGGCGAGCTACAAGGACAGCTGGAGCGACCGCCAGATGCGGCTCTCCTGCTACGCTCTCAGCCGGAACCTGCGGGGTTGGGTCTACCTCAATCTCTGGCTCGCCTGGCTGAAACCGGTTGCCAAACGTCTGGCGCGACGCGCCGGATCGATCAGGATGCCAAGCTACCGGCAACTTGCCCATCTGCCGCCGGTCATTTGACCGACGCTGCGATCACCTTCGCCATCCGCGTCGGCGGGGCGCTTCTGGCTTTTGCCATGCAGGCATTGCTCGCCCGCGCGATGGCGACGGATGCCTATGGCGGCTACGTGCTGATCTGGACATGGCTTGTCGCGATCGGCGGGCTTGCCGCGCTCGGGCTGTCGGAAACCGGCGTCCGCTTTTTGCCGCGCTATCAGGTGAGGGGGCGCATTGCGGACATCGCCGGCTTCTGGCGTCACGGCCTGTTCGTGGTGCTGGCAGCGTCCGGGGCGATCGCTTCGCTGGCCCTTATCGCCTCGCGCTTCCTCCCTGAGGAAGGCGACCTGTCGCTGATCGCGTTCTTCATCGCGCTTGGGCTGCCCTTTTTCGCGATGGATCGATATCTCGAAGGGATAGCACGTGGACTGGGATGGTTCCGGCTCACCTCGGTGCCCGTCTATCTCCTGCGGCCGGTCCTGATCATCGCGGCAGCCTTGCTGCTGCCTATATCCGGGCACGGAGTGACCCTGCTGGCCGCCGGCTGGATTCTCGTCGGGTCCATGGCGGTCGTCACGGTCGGGATCGCGCTTGCCATGGCCGCGCGTCTGCGAAGGGTGACGGGTAGCGCTTCCGGCAGGACCGCGACGCCGCTCCGCAAAGCGCTCTGGTTGAAGGCATCGCTGCCGCTTCTGCTGGTGGCGGGGTTCGAGGATCTGCTGACCTACAGCGACGTGCTTCTCATCGGCATGCTCCTGCCGCACGAAAGCGCCGCGATCTACTTTGCCGCCGCGCGCGCGCTGGCCCTGGCGAATTTCGCCTACTACGCCATCTTCTTCGTCGCTGCCCGCCGCTTCAGCCTTGCGTCGGGCAGCGAGGATCGCGGCGAGATGCAGCGGCTCATGACGCGCACGACGCTGGTGACGATCGCAGCCACGCTTGTGTCGGTCGCCGCAACGCTTGCGGTCGGTCCCTGGCTCCTTGCGATCTTCGGCCCGGCCTTCGTCGTGGGCTTCCCGGTCATGATCGTTCTCGGCATAGGCCTCGTCGGCCGCTCCCTTGCGGGCCAGGCCAATGAATTCCTGATCGTCTCCGGCGGACAGCGGGAGGCGCTCGCGATCAATGTGGGCGCACTGGCCGCCAATGTGGCGTTGACGCTGCTGCTCGTGCCCAGCCTCGGGCTCGAAGGCGCTGCAATGGCTACGGCGGTTGTGATGGTGCTTCGGGCCATCGCGCTGATCGTGATCGTCCGGCGGCGCTTCGGTCTTCGCGTGCTTGTCTAGCCACTGACCCTTGCGAGGTCGCGACCGAAAAGTTCGACCTCCTCGACACGGCCAAAAGCGCTGCCCTTGCCATTGATGCCGAAGCGCTGAAGCGTCGCCTGCCAGGCGCCGGCGCGGCCGTCGATCTGGAACAGATTGTACTGCGAGGCAGGCTCGGGCGCTCCGGGCATCTGGCCGGCAGCCGCGACGCCGACGACGGGGACCGGTCCGTCACGCCCGCTCAGACGATAGAGCGTCGGCAGGTGCGTGTGACCGTGCAGGACGAGTTCCGCGCCGTGGCGGTCGAGCACCTTCTGGAATCGCCCGATGCCGAAGAGCCGCTTGTGCGACTTCGCCGCTCCGCGCACCGGCGGGTGATGGATGAGGATGACGCGGAAGAGACCCTCGTTACGAGTCTTGTCGAGCAGCGCGCCGAGGCGTCCTGCCTGCGTGGAGCCGAAATAGCCGCTCGCCATGAAGGGCGCGGTCGCGCGCGCCGACGACACGCCGATGATTGCGCAATTGCCGCGGCGGCGCAGATAGGGGAATTCGCCCTTGCCGGTCGGATGGGGATCGCCATCGCCCCACATCCACTCGCCCCAGGCCTTGCACGATTTCTCGAGCGCGCCGGGAACGTAGGCGTCGTGATTGCCGGGGACGACGCTCACATCCTTGCCGGTGCCGACCTCCTGCAGCCAGAGGCGGGACATCTCGATTTCCTCGCGCAACGCGAGGTTCATCAAATCGCCGGTGACGGCCACGTGGTCGGGTTTCTGGCCATGCATATCCGCAATGAGCAGGTCGATGACCCGGTCATGCAGTTTCGCGCGGCGGTTTCGCTGCCAGTTGATGTATCCCGTGATCCGCTTGGAAGCGAGTTCGCGGTAGGATATCTCGGGAAGCGGGCCCAGATGGACGTCGGAAAGATGGGCAAGCCGGAACATGGTTCCTTCATAGGGTAGCGGGCAGGGGCTTACTAGCTGAATGGCTGTCGCAGGGAACCGTTCCGAAAAGAGCACGAGCCGCGCGGAGCGATTGCGGCATCGGCTCTTTCATCTCTATTTCCTGATGGCGCGGCCGATGACGCTCGGCGTGCGGGCGATCGTGCATGACGAGGCGGCGCAGTCGGTGCTGCTCGTGCGGCACACCTACGTGTCCGGCTGGCAATTGCCCGGTGGCGGGATCGAGCCCGGCGAGACGGCCGAAGAGGCGCTGGTCCGCGAGGTCGCGGAAGAGGGCAATGTCACGGTCGTCGGCCGGCCGCGCCTGATCGGCTTTCACTACAACAGCAGCGCCAGTCGCCGCGACCATGTGGCTACCTACGTCGTCAACGATTTCCGGGTGCTCGGGCCGAAGGTGCCGGACCGCGAGATCGCCGAGGCCGGCTTCTTTGCCCTCGCCGACCTGCCGCGCGAGACGACGCAGGCGACGCGTCGCCGTCTCGCGGAACTGACGGGCGAGGCCGCGCCGTCGTCCGTCTGGTAACCGTTAGGCCGCCTTCTTGAAGCGGTCGCGGTCATGGGCCGCGTCGAAATCGAGCGCCGGGCCCTTCGGCACGATGCGCGTCGGATTGATGGTTTCGTGGCTGCCGTAATAGTGGTGCTTGATGTGCAGCATGTCGACCGTCTCGGCCACGCCCGGCACTTGGTAGAGTTCGCGCAGATAGTTCGACAGGTTCGGATAGTCGGCAATCCTGCGCAGATTGCACTTGAAGTGGCCGACATAGACCGCGTCGAAGCGCACCAGCGTCGTGAACAGCCGCCAGTCGGCCTCCGTCATCCGGTCGCCGGCGAGGTAGCGCTGGCGCGACAGCCGGTCCTCGAGGCTGTCGAGTTCGGCGAAGAGCGCGTCGAAGGCTTCTTCGTAGGCGTCCTGCGTGGTGGCGAAGCCGCTCTTGTAGACGCCATTATTGACCGCATCGTAGACGCGGTCGTTGACGGCATCGATCTCGCCGCGCAGCGCCTTGGGGTAGAAGTCGAGCGAGGCATCGCCCCACTCGTCGAAGGCCTCGTTCAGCATCCGGATGATCTCGGCGGATTCGTTCGACACGATAGTCTCGGTCTTCTTGTCCCACAGAATGGGTACTGTGACACGGCCCGAATAGTTGGGGTCGGCCTTCGTGTAGATCTGGTGCAGGTAGTCGAGGCCGTACAGGTCGTCGCCCGTGGCGCCGTCCTCGGCGAGGAACGTCCAGCCGTGCTCGCCCATAAAGTGATGGACGACGGATACCGAGATGACGTCCTCGAGCCTTTTCAGCTTGCGGAAAATCAGCGTGCGGTGCGCCCAGGGGCACGCCAGCGAAACGTAGAGATGGTAGCGGCCGGGTTCAGCCTTGAAGCCTCGCTCGCGGCCCTCGGCGGGCGCGCCGTCGCGCGTGACCCAGTCGCGGAACTGCGATTTCGAGCGCTCGAAGCGGCCGCCGCTTTTCTTGGTGTCATACCAGCTGTCCTGCCAGATTCCATCGACGAGCAAACCCATGGCGCGATCCTTCCTTGTTATCCCGACATCTAAGTCATCGGCGGGCCACGCCAACCCGCGCAGGTTTGACAGTCCGTTCAAACGCGTGGACGGCGCTGCGGTTTGATGCTAGCGGGGCTTTGCGGGGAGAATTTTGCATGGCGAGACCGGCAGACAGGCGACGACGAAAGATCTGACGCGACCTTTCGCGCAGCCCGTGACCTCGTGCCCATCAGTCAGGCGCAGGTTCCGGGCAGCCTTTCCACCGCCAGACGCCGGATCCACCATGACCATCCCCAACGTGCTCTTCATGCCCGAGGAGCCCTCCCATGACGCCGCAATCGAAGCCATCAACGCCGACGCATTCGGGCCTGGGCGCTTTGCTCGCGCGGCCTACAAGATCCGCGAGGGCGGCCCGCATGACCGCAGCCTCTCCTTCGTCGCCCTGATCGAGGGTGCCGTGGTCGCCTCGGTGCGCATGACGCCGATCGCCGCTGGCCAGGGAAGGGCGATGCTGCTCGGGCCGCTGGCCGTGATGCCGCGCTGGAAAAATCTTGGCTTCGGGCGGAAGCTGGTGGCGATCGCGCTCGACGCTGCCAGGGCGTCCGGCTGGGGCGCGGTAGTGCTCGTCGGCGACGCGCCCTATTACGGGCCGCTCGGCTTTGCGGTGATGCATCGCAACCAGATTACGATGCCGCGCCCTGTCGATCCGGCGCGGCTGCTGGTCGCCGAACTCGTGCCCGGCGCCGCCGGGTCGCTGCGCGGTCCCGTTCGCCACGCGGCTACGCGGGCATGACGGGCATCAGCGTCCCTCGCGATACCAGGTCGATCCGAGCGCGAGAAGCAGCAGCGCGAGGCCGAAGAAGCCGGCGAAGAGCGGCACGCGGCTGACCGAGCGCAGAACGCTGTCATTCGTCGTACGCAGCCCAATCCAGTCGCGGCCGGCCGTCTGCGCCCCGTCGCGCACGGCGACGATGCCGGGCAGCGAGACCGCGCCTGTCAGCGAGGTCGCGATGCGGCTGACTGTCCCGCCGGTGGCTTCGGCGACCGGCTCCAGCACCGAGGTCGTGGAGACGGTATCGGCGAACTCCGGCGCGTTGACGGGCCCGACATGGGCGAGCGCGGTGAGCGTGCCGTTGCCGACCTGATAGAGCCCGATCTCTTCGGTTTCGAGCGTGCCGGCAAAGATGCCGGGCTCGCGCTCTGTCAGCGGCACTTCGAAGCTTTCGCCGGACGGGCTCGCGACGATCGCCGGGCCGGGGTTTTCCTCCATCGACTGGCGCGTGATGTCGAGCATCATGCCGCGACCGTTGGCGATCAGGCGCTCCTCCTCGAGCTCCGGCTCCTTCATGAGCCAGTGCGCGAGGCGGCGATAGAGCGAGACATGCGGGCCGCCGCCCTCGAAGCCGCGCGCCCAGAGCCAGCCCTGGTCGGACAGGAGCATGCCTACGCGGCCTTCGCCGTGGCGGTTGAGAAGCAACAGCGGGCGTTCGTCCGCGCCCTGCATGACGACTTCGCCCTCGGGCTGGTCAATGCCGACGAGGCGGAACCAGCGGCTCCATTGTGGCGGCTCGACACCGGAGCCTTCCAGCCCGCGGGTGACGGGATGCCGGCGGCCGGTGTCCGTCAGGCGTGGAAAGAAGGCCTGTTCGACGACATCGCCCGTCGGCAGCGCCGGCAGCGCCGACATCAGCGGCGTGCGCGCGATCGACTGGACGCCGGCATATTCCGGCCCCGCCGCGATCAGCAGCGCGCCGCCGTTTTCGACATATTCGGCGATGTAGTCGTAATACAGGATCGGCAGCACGTCGCGGTGCTGGTAGCGGTCGAAGATGATGAGGTCGAAATCCCCGATCCGCTCGACGAAGAGTTCGCGCGTCGGGAAAGCGATCAGCGACAACTCGTTGATCGGCGTCCCGTCCTGCTTTTCCGGCGGACGCAGGATGGTGAAGTGGACGAGGTCCACCGACGCATCCGACTTCAGAAGGTTGCGCCAGGTGCGCTCGCCCGCATGCGGCTCGCCGGAGACCAGGAGCACGCGCAAATTCTCGCGGATGCCTTCGACGAGCGCGATGGCGCGGTTGTTGGTGTCGGTAATCTCGTCGTCGCGGCCGTCGATCGCGATCTCGACGATGTTGCGTCCGGCATTCGGGATCGTGACCCTGAGCTGCATCTCGCGGCCGATCGGAGCGGTCTGAACCGAGACGAGATCGCCATTGACCAGCACCGAGACGGCGATGTCGCCGGCTTCCTCGGCGGTTGAAAGGACGCGGTAGCTCATGTCGAGCTCGCGCCCGACAATGCCGAAGCGCGGGGCGTGTTCGAAGCGCACGCGGCGGTCGATCTCGCCTTCTTCGCCGGTGACGAGCGCATGCACCGGTCCGCCGAATGCCGCATCGGCTGGCACGTCGTGGACCTGCCCGTCGGTGACGACGATCGCGCCGCCGACGCGCGAGGGCGGGACGTCGCGAAAGGCGCTTTCGATCGCGCCGAAGAGCCGCGTCTCGGTCCGGTCTTCGCCGGTACCGGGCGCGCCGGCCTCGACCTCGCGGATTTCGAACTGGCCGAAGCGGGCGAGGTCCTGGCGCAGGGCTGCGATCGCGGCGTCGGTCGTCTCGCGCCGGTCGCGGATATCCTGGCTCTGGCTGCGGTCGGCAACGAGCGCGACCACGCTGCGCAGCGGTTCGCGTTCCTCGTCGAAGAGCACGGGGTTCACCAGCGCGAGCGCGAGTGCCGCGACGGCCGCCACGCGCAGCCACGCGCCGCGCTGGCGCAGGAACAGACCGGCCAGCACCAGGAGGGCGGCGGGGACAAGAACCACGGCGAGCCAAGGCAGTCCGAGCAGCGGCTCGAAGGCGAGGGACCAGTTCATTGGCCGAGCCTTTCGAGGATCGCCGGCACGTGGACCTGGTCGGACTTATAGTTTCCGGTCAGCATGTACATCATGATGTTGACGCCCGCGCGCTGGGCGTAGACGCGCTGCATCGGGTCGGCCGGCACGGTGGGCAGCATGGGCCGGCCGGAGGCGTCGACCGCCCAGGCGCCGGCGAGGTCATTGGCGGTGATCATGATCGGCGAGACGCCGTCACCGGTGCGCACTGGGCGGTCGGCGCTGGAACTGGCATCGAGCGCGGCCTCCACCCAGAGCGGGCTGCCGGCATAGCGGCCGGGGAATGTGTCGAGGATGAAAAACGCCTTGGTCAGCACGTGGTCTTCCGGCACGGGTTCCAGCGGTGGCACGTTCATGCCGGAGAGGATTTCGCGCAGCCGCATGGTCGAGGCGGATGCGCTGGAGTTGAACAGGCTGCTCGCATACTGGTCGCGCGTGTCGAACAGCACGGTTCCGCCCTGCTGCATGTAGGCGTCGACGCGGGCGATCGCCTCGTCGGACGGCATCGGCGTCGAAGGGTCGATCGGCCAGTAGACCAGCGGGTAGAAGGCGAGCTCGTCTTCCTCGATGTCGACGCCGGCCGGGTCGCCCGGTTCGAGCGCCGTCTTCTCGATCAGGAACCGCGAGAGGCCCGAAAGGCCAGCGCGGCTGATGGAATCGATCGAGCTGTCGCCGGTCAGGACATAGGCGATGCGCGTCTCGGAAATCGCCTCGATCGCCTCGATGTCGCCGGGCTGGAGATCGCCTTCCTGCGCGAGGGCGCGGTCCGGCGCGAGCATCGATGCGCCGACAATCAGCCCTGCGAGAAGCGTGGTGGCGACCGCAGTGCGGGTCGGGCGCGGAAGCCGGCGGAGCTTGCCGCCCATCCAGAGGACTGCGAGCATATCAAGCGCCATGAGCAGGAGAGCGGCGGCGATCAGCGGACCCTTGAGGTCCGTCTCCGCATCGAAGGCATAGGCAGTGCGCGACACGGGCACGCCGAGATCGGGCGCGGCGAGCGTCTGGAGCGTTGTGTCTTCCGGCAAAAGATTGTGCGCGTAGACGCCCTCGTCGCTGCCGTAGAGGCCGGGCGGGTGCTCGATCGTGACGGCGTCCGTTCCGGCGGCAAGCGGACGCGCCTCGGGCGAGGGCGGGCCGAGGCGGCCGTCTGCGCCGATCATGCGATAGGGCGGCAGCACGGCGGCATTCGCCGTGTTCGCTCCGGCCGCGCTCTGGTTGCGCGACAGTTGCACCAGCCGGCGAAGCATCTCGACGAAGGTGCCGGAGATCGGCAGCGACGACCATGTCGCCTCGGGCGTCACGTGGAAGAGCACCAGCGTTCCGTCGCCGCGGCGTGCGCCGGTGACGAGCGGCGTGCCGTCGGCGAGGTTCGCCCAGGTGCGATCGACGATGTCGGCGGACGGCTCGGCAAGCACCTGGCGCATGACCGTCACATCCTGCGGCGGCGCGAGGTCGGCGAAGGGCCCGGTCGCGGGGAACTCGCTGACGGCCTGCGGCTCGGTCCAGGAGAGCGTTCCGCCGAGCGCGCGCTCGCCGATCCTGAGCGTAACTGGCATCAAATCCGGGTCGCTTTCGGCGGCCGCCATGCGCGAGCCTGCGAAGCGAACTAGCGTACCGCCGTCGTTCACCCACTCCACCAGCTGCGCGCGGGCCTCGTCGGGGATGATGCCGACATCGGCCAGCACGATCATGGCCGGCCCGCCCGCGATGATCTCCGGCAGCGAGGCCGCCAGATCGGCGGATGCCGGCTCGACCAGATCGGCGAAGGGCTCCAGCGCGCGGCGGATGTAGTAAAGCGGCGAAAGCAGCGGCTGCGCTTGATCGGCCTCGGCCTGCGAGATAAGCGCGACACGGCGACGGCGGGAATTCTCGTCGAGCACGCGCGTGGCCGCCGCGTGCGGCTGGCCGTCGATCGCGAGCGAGGAGAAGTCGTTGCGCAGTTCGAAAGGCAGGCGGAATTCGGTGGTCGCGCGCGCCTCGCCGGCGGCGAAGGTCAGCGTCGCGTCGCCGAGCCGGCGACCGCGATCGTCGAAGGCGCCGATCACGGCCTGCGCCGGGGTCGCGGTCTCGGCGCGAACGGCCGCAACCTCGAAGGCGTCCGCGAGGTTGGCGCTTTCGGCGATGCCGGACAGGGCGAACGACGAAGGCTCCGCCCAGACCATTTCGACCGGACCTGCTTCGCCGAGCGCGGCAAAGGCGGCTTCGTCGGCATCTGTCGCGAGGCCGTCGGACAGGTAGGCGATTGCGGGCTCTGGCATCGAGGCCAGTGCCCGCGCGACGCGCGGAAGAACGGCGGCGCGGTCCGTCGGCACGGGGCGCGCGGTCGCGGCGTTGAGCCTGTCGCGGGCGGCCGCGGCGTCGAAGGGGCCGATCTCGGCGTTGATCGGATCGGCGGTGAAGGCGAGCACGACGGGGTGGTTCGCGTCCTCGGCATCGGCGATCAGCCGCGCAGCGGTCGCGACGCGCAAATTCCAGTCCGGGGCCGAAGCCCAGCCATTGTCCACAATGACGGCCAGCGACTGTCCGCCAGTTCCCTGCCGCTCCTGCGGGTTCAGCACGGGGCTTGCCAGCGCAAAGATGACGAGGGCTGCCATGGCGAGCCGCAGCAAAGTCAGCCACCAGGGGCTCTTCTGCGGCGTCTCCTCGCGCTTGAGGACGCGGGCCAGAACCTTCAGCGGCGGGAAAACCTCCGTCTGGGGTTTGGGCGGCGTCAGGCGCAGCAGCCACCAGATGACGGGCAGTGCCAGGAGGCCGGCAAGGAGCGCGGGTGCGCCGAAGGAGAGCGGGAGCCAGCCCATCAGCGGCCGCCTCCAGGTTCCGTCGACATCGCCATGTGTACGGCGACGAGCGCTTCGGATGCGAGGCGGTCGGTGTGGTTGACGGTATAGCTCCAGCCGCGCTTGCGCGCCCATGCGGCAAGCTCGGCGCGGCGCGCGGCGTAGAGGCGGCGGTAGTCCTCGGCCAGCGTCTCGGCGCGTCCTGCCGTCAGCTTCTCGCCGGTCTCCGGATCGCGGAATTCCGTGCGGCCGGTGTAGGGAAAGGTTTCTTCCGCCGGGTCCGCCGTCTCGATCATGTGCACCCGCACGCCGCGCTCGGCGAGCGGGTCGAGGAAGGCGATGGTGTCTTCAACGGGATCGAGGAAGTCCGACACCAACACCAGATCGCTGAAGCGGCGGATCGGCGGCAGGGCAGGGCGATCGGCAATCATGGGCGTCTGCGCCAGGATGCTTGCGATGCGCTCGGCCCCGTTGCGGGCGGAAAATGGATCGGTGAGACCCGGCCAGCCAATGCGCTCGCCGGAGCGAGACAGGAGCTCGGCCAGCGCCAGAACGAGCACCAGCGCGCGCGACTGCTTGGAGACGGTCGCGGCCTTGGAGGCATAGAGCATGGAGGGCGAGCAGTCGGCCCAGAGCCAGACCGTGTGCGCCGCCTCCCACTCGCGGTCGCGGACATAGGTGTGGTCGTCGCGCGCAGAGCGCCGCCAGTCGATGCGCGACATCGCCTCACCATCGACATAGGGCCGGAACTGCCAGAAATTCTCGCCGATGCCGCGGCGACGGCGCCCATGCCAGCCTGCGATCACCGTGTTCACGACGCGGCGTGCGTCGACCAGCAGGTCCGGGACGAGCGAGGCGCGAAGACGGGCACGCGCAAGCGCATCGCCGGATGCGACCGGGGCGACGGCCTCGCCGATCGTCGCCATCAGCCTCGCCGGTCCACGAGGCGCGCGATCACGTCGCGCACGCTGACGCCTTCGGCGCGGGCGGAGAAGGTGAGCGCCATGCGGTGCTGCAGCACCGGCTCGGCGAGTGCGCGCACGTCGTCTATGGAGGGCGCAAGCCGGCCCGCGTAGAGCGCGCGGGCACGGGCGCAGAGCGTCAGTGCCTGGCTGGCGCGGGGGCCCGGCCCCCAGGCCACCTGGCGCTTGGTCTCGGCATCGCCCTGTGCGGGGCGCGCGGAGCGGACGAGATCGAGGATCGCTTCTACCACGCTCTCCGGCACCGGCATGCGGCGCACGAGGTTCTGGATGGCGCGCAGCCGCTCGGCGCCGATGACCGGTTCGGCGCGCGCGTCGCTCGTGCCGGTCGTCTCGATCAGGATGCGGCGCTCTGCGGCGAGGTCGGGATAGTCGATGTCGACCTGCATCAGGAAGCGGTCGAGCTGGGCTTCCGGCAGCGGGTAGGTGCCTTCCTGTTCCAGAGGGTTCTGGGTCGCGAGCACATGGAAGGGCGCCGGGAGGTCGTGGCGCTGGCCGGCGACCGTGACGTGGTACTCCTGCATCGATTGCAGGAGCGCGGACTGCGTGCGCGGGCTGGCGCGGTTGATCTCGTCGGCCATCAGCAGCTGGGCGAAGATCGGACCGGGCAGGAAGCGGAAGCTGCGGCGGCCCGAATCGTCCTGTTCGAGAACTTCGGAGCCGAGGATGTCGGATGGCATCAGGTCCGGCGTGAACTGGATGCGGCGACCGTCGAGGCCGAGGACGACGCCGAGCGTCTCAACCAGCTTGGTCTTGGCGAGACCGGGCACGCCCACGAGAAGCGCATGGCCGCCGGCGAGGATCGCGACCAGCGTCTGCTCCACCACGCTTTCCTGGCCGAAGATGACGCGGCCGACGCTCTCCCGGATGCGGGCGATGTCGGCGAGCGCCTTTTCGGCCTCCGCGACCATTTCGGCCGGGCTCTGTTGCGGGGTGGTGATCGGTGCGCTCATGCGGCTCGTTCCTCGCTGGAAGCCAGAGGAGAAGGCCGGCCCGGCGGCCGGCGGATGCGGGCCGCGATGCATCTCGTGCAGGACACGGTCGCGGCCAACTTAAATGACTCAACAAGGCTGACAAGCGGAACAACAGTGACTATTTCGTGACGCATGGTCCACTCCACAGACAGCATCGCAGCCGCCCCGAGCGACGCCGGCGACACCGCCGGACTGGCGGCGCTGATCTCGCGCGCGGCGCAGCCCGGCAAGGGCCTGCCGCCGGTGGAGAAGTGGAATCCGGCCTTCTGCGGCGATATCGACATGGAAATCCGCGCCGATGGCAGCTGGCACTATATGGGCACGCCGATCGGCCGCCCGGCCCTGGTGCAGTTGTTTGCGTCCGTGCTGCGCAAGGACGAGGACGGGCAGACCTATCTGGTCACCCCGGTCGAGCGCGTCGGGATCAGGGTCGCGGATGCGCATTTCCTGGCGGTCGAGGCCGATATCGCCGGCGAGGGCGACGCGCGCGTCGTGACCTTCCGCACCAATGTGGGCGACGTGGTGGAAGCCGGTCCCGATCATCCCCTGCGCTTCGTCGAGGAGACCGAGACGGGTGGGCTCAAGCCCTATCTCCACGTCCGCGGCCGGCTCGAGGCGCTGGTCACGCGTGCCGTGATGTACCAGCTGGTCGAGGCCGGCGAAGAGCAGGAGATCGACGGCGAGCGCGTGCTCGTCCTGAAGTCGCGTGGCGCAACGTTCGCGATCGGCTCGCTGGAGCGGCTTGCCCGTGGCTGATCTCGATTTTCCGGACAGGACGCTCGACCTGTTTGCAGCGGCCGAATTCCGGAGGCGGGCTGCGCGCGTCGAAGGGCCGTTCAGCGTCGACGATTATGGCGACCACCTGTTCAACCCGGAACTGCGCGAGCTGATCGTCCGGCCGGGGCTGCGCGAGGCCGCCGTGCTGGTGCCGGTGGTCGATCGCAAGGACGGCGCAACCGTCATCCTGACGCAGCGCACCGACACGCTGCGCGCCCATGCCGGGCAGATCGCGTTTCCGGGCGGCCGGATCGACGCGACCGACGCCTCGCCCGAGGCCGCTGCCCTGCGCGAGACCGAGGAGGAGATCGGGCTTTCGCGCGACGAGATCGAAGTGGTCGGCCGGATGCCGGACTACATCACCGGAAGCGGTTTTCGCATCGCGCCGGTGTTCGGGATCGTGCGGCCGGACTTCATCCTGACGATCAATGAGGACGAGGTGGTCGACGCCTTCGAGGTGCCGCTCGCCTTCCTCATGGACCCCGCCAATCACGGGCAGGGCAGCCGCGTCTGGAACGAGAAGGAGCGGTATTTCTACACGATGCCGTTCGGTGATCGGTACATCTGGGGGATCACTGCCGGGATCATCCGCACGATCTACGAGAGGCTCTACGGGTGACCAGCATCGCCGACCGCGCCCTCTGGCTGGCCGATCCCGTGCTGCAGAAGCTGCTTTCGGCGCTGTCCGCCGATGGCGAGGACGCACGCATCGCCGGTGGTGCGGTTCGCAACACGCTGATGGGCGAGCCCGTCACCGACATCGACATCGCCACCACCAACCTGCCCGAGGCGACGATCGCGCGGGCGGAGGCTGCCGGGTTCAAGGCGGTGCCGACCGGCATCGATCATGGCACGGTCACCATCATCGGCGCGGGCCGGCCGTTCGAGGTGACGACGCTGCGCGCCGATATCGAGACGGATGGGCGCCATGCGCGCGTCCTATTCGGCCGCGACTGGACGGCCGACGCCGAACGGCGCGATTTCACGATCAACGCGCTCTACGCGCAGGCCGACGGGACGGTCATCGACCTCGTCGGCGGTATCGAAGACATCTCCAGCCGCACGCTGCGTTTCATCGGTGATGCCGAAACGCGCATCCGCGAGGATTATCTGCGCATCCTGCGCTTCTTCCGCTTCTTCGCCTGGTACGGCAGCGGACGGCCGGATGCCGAGGGGCTCAAGGCATGCGCGCGGTTGAAGGAGGGGCTCGACCGGCTTTCCGCCGAGCGGGTCTGGAGCGAGATGCGCAAGCTTTTCGCCGCGCCCGATCCATCGCGTGCGCTGCTCTGGATGCGACAGACGGGCGTACTGACGCGCATCCTGCCCGAAGGCGAGAAGTGGGGCATCGATGCCATAGGGCCGCTCATCGCGCTCGAACGCGAGCGGGACATCGACCCCGACGCCATGCTGCGTCTGATGGCGATCGTGCCGCCGGATGCCGCGCGCATGGCGGCACTCGCCGATCGGCTCAAGCTTTCGGGCGCCGAAAAGCAGCGGCTCGTCTCGTGGGCGCTGGCGATGCCACTGCCCCAGACGTTCGACAGCGCCGACATGCGCAAACGGCTTTACCTGTCGGGCCGCCAGCCGATCCTTGACGGGCTTGCGCTCAAGGCAGCCACCAACGGCGATGCCGCAGCGGCACTGGACGAGGCCTCGGCGTGGGACGTGCCGGCCCTGCCGGTCGGCGGCAAGGATCTGGCGCAAGCCGGTCATGCGCCCGGTCCACAGATGGGCGAGACGCTGCGGCAGCTCGAAAAAGAGTGGATTGCCAGCGACTTCCAGTTGGATCGCGAGGCGCTGCTTCAGCGCCTCGCTGGTGTTGAGACAAGACGGGACTAGGCTGCGTCCCTGACCCGTTCGATGCGCGACCGGATGGCCTCGACCATCGTTTTGCGAATGGTGTCCTCGCCATGCGTTTCGCGCATGTGCTGAACAGCCCGGCGCATCACCTCGGCTTCTTCTTCATGCCGGGTATGCCAGTCACATCCGGGTACCAGTGAACCGCAATGGAACTCCTTCATCGTTTCCTCCTTCGGTTGCAGGTCACGATCACAGAATAACACGGATCGGCGCCGATTCGTTGCGGTCGGGTGATCAATTCCCAATACGGGCAAGCCAGTCGGCCGCGATCTGCGCGTCGGCGTCGCCGATGTCGTGGCCTGCGGCGATGACCTGATAATCGACGCTGGCACCGCAACTGCGCAGCAATTGCTCGAGCTTCGGCGCGTAAGGGAAATAGAGCTGGTCGTTTGCGCCCGCGATCGTCAGCACCTTAGTGGATGTAAGGTCGACCTTCGGTGTTTCGCCGAGCACCGGCATGGCGCGCAGGAGCACGGCCTTTTTCACCAGACCCGGGTGAAGCTGAGTGACGGCAGCGATCAGGTTCGCGCCGTTGGAGTAACCGAGGAAGGTCGCGGCGTTGATGTCTAGCCTCAGGTCGGCTGCCGTGGCCTTCAGGAAGGCCACCAGCGCGTCGGCCTCCGATCGGACGTCCTTCTGGTCGAATTCCGTCGCCGTGATACGGCGGTACCAGCGCTTGACGCCGTCCTGTACAACTCTTCCGCGAATGCCGATGAGGGTGGCGCCGGGCGCGATCTTGGTCGCCAGCGACATCAATGTCGTCTCGTCGCCACCGGAGCCGTGCATCAGCACCATCACCCGGCCGTCGGGTTTTTCCGGCTTCACGACGCGATAGGCGAACGCCTGCTCGCGAAGCACCGTGTTTTGGATCAGCGCTGCGTGCTGCACGGGCTCGAGCGCCGCGGCGGGGTTAAGAGATGCGAGCAGCAGCAGGAAGGCTGCCGCGAAACCGGGACGTGATGCCATGACGCCATCGCGAGACTGAGGAAGCCGCCTGCGGTTCAGCCCCGACAGGCACGCCGGCCGCCCCAACCGGCCCGCATGGCAAACCGGTAGCGGCGCTTCTCGTCATTGTCGCGAGGGAAAGCCTTCACGAAGCCGTGCGAAATGGCGTTGCACGAATCATCGCCGGCCGGTGTGGCCGGCGTGCATCATCTCAGGGCCACTTCACCTCGGGCGGCATGCTCGACAGGATCGAGTCGACATTGCCGCCGGTCTTCAGGCCGAAGATCGTGCCGCGGTCGTAGAGCAGGTTGAACTCGACGTAGCGGCCGCGGCGGATGAGCTGCTCCTCGCGGTCCGCATCCGTGTAGTTTTCGTTGAAGTTCCGGCGCACGATGTGGTTGTAGGCGACAAGGAAGGTTCGACCGACATCCTGCGTGAAGCGGAAATCGGCATCCCAGCCACCAGCCTCGGCCGGCGAGTGCTTCCAGTCATAGAAAATGCCGCCGATACCGCGCGGCTCGTTGCGGTGCGGGAGGAAGAAGTACTCTTCGCACCACGCTTTGAGCGCGTCGTAGTCGGCGACGGCCGCATGCTTGTCGCAGACGAATTTCATCGCCTTGTGGAAGGCGAGCGTGTCCGGGTCTTCCTGCGTGCGGCGCCGCGAGAGCACGGGCGTCAAGTCTGCGCCGCCGCCGAACCACTGGCCGGTGGTGACCACCATGCGCGTGTTCATGTGCACGGCCGGCACGTTCGGGTTCAGCGGATGTGCGATCAGCGAGATGCCGGATGCCCAGAAGCGCGGATCTTCGGTGGCGCCCGGGATCTGGGCGCGGAACTCGGGCGAGAACTCGCCATGCACGGTCGAGGTGTGGACGCCGACCTTCTCGAAGACGCGGCCATACATCATCGACATGACGCCGCCGCCGCCTTCGCCTTCGTTGCGGTGCCAGGGTTTGCGCTCGAAGCGGCCGGGCGACCAGCTCGAATGCGGGCCAGTGAGGTCGTCCTCGAGCTTTTCCAGTGCGTCGCAGATGCGGTCGCGCAGTTCCTCAAACCAGGCTCGCGCCTGGGCCTTCTTGCCCTCGATGTCGTCGGGCAGGCCCGGTACGAATTCTGGTCTGCGCATGCGTGGCTCCCTGCCGCAGGTCGCGGTTCGCGGAAGCGGAGGCCGCTCCGGCCGCACCTTGAAGTTTTGACTCGAAATCCCCGCCTTCGATCCCTAATCTGTTCAAGTCGAGGGTCAAGGAGTTCTTTGATGCCCGTACCGCCGAGACCGCCTTTGTCAGGTCTACGCAAGAGCCTGGAGCTCAGCCGCGCCGGTGCGGCGCGCGGGACGGACGGCTTCGTCCGCGAATCCTTCAGCCTTCCCAGGATCGATGCCCGCGCCAAGGCTCGCGAGTGGTTCGATCGCTGGCCGCGGCAGGCCTACTGGACGGAGATCGAGCACTGGCGGGTGCAACCGGGCGACATCATCGAATTCACAATGCGGCGCCTGCCGACGGCGGACTGAGCTGCCGCATCGCTTCCGCAGCGCCCATTGCAACCGAGAGCGCCAGATTGAGACTGCGTCCGCCACCCGGCATGGGAATGCGCACGCGCCGCCCCGCCGCCTCGTGGACATGCGCCGGGACGCCCGCCGATTCGCGACCGAAGAGCAGGATATCGCCGGGCTCGAACGCACAGTCGAAATGGCTGTCGGCCGCCGCCGTGGTGAATAGCACCAGCCGTCGGCCTTCGTGCTTACGCCAGTCCTCGAAGCGCGCCCAGTCGATGTGCCTCGTGAGCGCCGCCATCTCCAGATAGTCCATACCGGCGCGCTTCAGCGCCCGGTCCGACATGTCGAAGCCGGTCGGCTCGATGACGTCGACCGCGACGCCGAGACAGGCGCCAAGGCGCAGGATCGAGCCGGTGTTACCGGCGATGTCGGGCTGGAAAAGGGCGATGCGAAAGGGCAGGGCGTCGGTCATGGTATAGTCCTGAAGCGGTCGAACGGCATCGCAGGCGCGTTGCACGAATGCAACAGGCAGACTGTGCCAAGCGCGATCGCAAGGCTGGCACTGGAATTTCGGGCCCGAGCCACGTAGGTAGCGCTTCCTTCAACGCGAACCGCCAGAGGCGAGCATGGATATGACAATTCGATTTGTCCCCCTTCGCCCATCGGCCGGGCTTTCGGCCTGACGGCGGTTTCGCGGCTTACCCAAACCTGATCCAGGCACGCGCGAACACCGCCGGTTTTCACCACCGGTTCCGCAGGATGTTTCGCAATGCCTTTTCACCCCGATCCCGAGCGCCTGAAGCGCCTGTCTGCGCGTCGCGCCAGCCTCGAAGAGCTGGCGGGGTGCCTTGCGGCCGCGCTCTTCTTCGTGACGGCAGGCGTACTGCTTGCCGGCCATGTCGGGGGACAGGTGCCTGCAAACGTCTCCATGGAAGTGACGGCCTCGATCGGTCTGCCCCTCGAAGGCAAGGCCGACTGCATCACATTTGACGGCAGCGAGCGGCTTGCGCGTTTCGACGCACCGCGCTGCCACCGACACTGAAAGACCTGACGCATGTTCAAATGGTTCGAATCCCGCCTCGACCCGTTCCCGAGCGAGGAACCCGAGGAGCCGCCGCGTACGCTGGTCGCCTTCTGCCTGCACTACACGAAGGGCTCCTGGCCCTATCTTGTGCCGTCGGCGATCCTGATGGCGATGATCGCGATCACCGAGGTCTGGATGTTCTCCTTCCTCGGCAGCATCGTCGACTGGCTGTCCGAGCGCGACCGCTCGACCTTCCTGCAGGAAGAGGCGTGGAACCTCGCCGGCATGGCGCTGGTCGTGCTCGTCGCGCTGCCGACCATGGTGCTCTTCCATTCGCTCCTCAACCAGCAGACGCTGATGGGCAACTATCCCATGCGCATCCGCTGGCAGGTCCATCGCTACCTGCTCAAGCAGTCGATGACCTTCTATCAGGACGAGTTCGCCGGCCGCATCGCGACCAAGCTGATGCAGACGGCGCTCGCCGTGCGCGAATGCGTCATCAAGCTGATCGACGTGCTCAACTACGTCGTCGTCTACTTCACCGGAATGATCATCATTGTGGCGTCGTCGGACTGGCGGCTGGCGCTGCCGCTCGCCGCCTGGCTCGTCGCGTATGTCTCGCTGCTGCGTTATTTCATCCCGCGGCTCGGCAAGGTGTCGGAGGAGCAGGCCGACGCGCGTTCCATGATGACGGGCCGTGTCGTCGACAGCTACACCAACATCCAGACGGTCAAGCTCTTCAGCCACGCGCGACGCGAGGCATACTTCGCCCGCGAGGGCATGGCGTCGTTCCTCGACACGGTCTACCGCTCGATGCGGCTGATCACGGGGCTTTATGGCCTGCTCTACCTGATCAATTCGCTCTGTCTCGCGGCCATCGCCTCGATCGGCATCTGGCTCTGGCTCGGCGAGGCGATCGGGATCGGCGCCGTCGCGGTCTCGATCGGCCTGGTGCTTCGGCTCTGGGGCATGTCGCAGTGGATCATGTGGGAGATGTCGGCGCTGTTCGAGAATGTCGGAACGGTGCAGGACGGCATCTCGTCGATCTCGATGCCGCGTCTCGTCGACGACAGGCCGGACGCGAAGGCGCTGGAGGTGACGAAGGGCGCCATCCGGTTCGAGCATGTCCAGTTCCACTACGGCAAGAAGAAGGGCGTGCTGGAGGGTCTCGACCTTGCGATCGAGCCCGGCGAGAAGGTCGGCATCGTTGGCCGGTCGGGCGCGGGCAAGTCGACGCTCGTCAATCTGCTCCTGCGCTTCTACGACATCGAGGGCGGGCGCATCCTGATCGACGGGCAGGACATCTCGGCCGTCAGCCAGGATACGCTGCGCGCCAATATCGGCGTCGTCACGCAGGACACCTCGCTGCTGCACCGCTCCGTGCGCGACAACATCCTCTACGGGCGTCCCGACGCGACGGAGGAGATGATGGTCGAGGCAGCGCGGCGGGCCGAGGCGCTCGGCTTTATTGCCGGGCTCTCCGATCCCAAGGACCGCAGGGGTTTTGACGCCCATGTCGGCGAGCGCGGCGTGAAGCTCTCCGGCGGCCAGCGCCAGCGCATCGCGATCGCGCGCGTCATGCTCAAGGACGCGCCGATCCTCATCCTCGACGAGGCGACCTCGGCGCTCGATTCCGAGGTCGAGGCCGCGATCCAGGAGAACCTCTACCGCCTGATGGAGGGAAAGACCGTGATCGCGATCGCGCACCGTCTTTCGACCATCGCGGCGATGGACCGGCTGGTCGTCATGGATCGCGGACGCGTCGTGGAACAGGGCGCCCATGCCGACCTGATCGCGCGGGGCGGCCTGTATGCCCAACTCTGGCAGCGCCAGTCGGGCGGCTTCCTGCTGCACGAGGAACTCGCGGCCGAATAAGGCTTGCGAAGATTTAATGCGCGACCGGGGCGAATTGTCGCCCCGGTCGTCCTATATCCGCATCCTGACGATGCTGAACAGAACACCCCAGACCAGAGACGACCGCAGCCTGAGCGAACGCGCCTGGCAGAGCGCGGAAAACGTCATCGAGCCGTTCGCGGACACGGAGCGGGCGGTGCTGCCGCGCGCTGCCTTCGATTTCATCCTGTTCTTCGCCCGTCAGGCCAAATGGCCGTTCATCCTGCTCCTCATCGCAGGCGGGCTTTCCGGCGCCGTCGACGCCGCGCTCTACTGGGCGCTGGGTCGCATAATCGACGTACTGGAAACGGCGAGCCCGGCGACGCTCGTTACCGACTACTGGCCCGAGCTCGTCGGCTTCCTGGCGCTGGTGCTGATCTTTCGTGCTGTCGTCATGATCGGCAACACCATCGTCGAGCAGCAGGTGGTCGTGCCGAACTTCTATCAGCTCGTGCGCTGGCAGTCGTTCAAGCGCGTCATCGACCAGCCCTACGAGTTCTACCAGAACGATTTCGCCGGCCGCATCGCGACCAAGATCATGCAGGGCGGGGAATCGACAGGCGACTTCATCGTCTCCTCGCTGCAGACGATGTGGAGCTTCCTGACCTTCCTCATCCTCGCCGGCACGATCCTCTCGGTGATCGATCCGATCATGGCCGTGGTGCTCGCGGTCTGGCTCGCGGCCTATCTCGTGGCGGCCTGGTACCTGCTGCCGCCGCTGCGCGCGGCCGGACGGCGCAATGCCGACGAACGGTCCGTCATGAACGGACGCCTCGTCGACGCCTTCACCAACATCCTCGCGGTCAAGCTCTTCGACACCTCGCGCAACGAACACTCCTTCGTGCGCGACGGAATGGCGCGCTATCTGGCGTCGACCAAATCCATGACGCGGGCGATCACCCGCGTGCGGGCAGCCGTCGCCATCATCAACGGCTTCATGATGGCGGCCGTCTTCATCATCGCGATCGCGAGCTGGCGCGACGGCAGCGCGAGCACAGGCGAAATCGCGGCGGCAATGGGCCTCGTCTACCGGCTCAACCAGATGTCCGGCTACATGATGTTCAACATCAACGGCCTGATCCGCTCATACGCGACCGTGCAGGACGCGACCGGCACGATCTCGGTCGATCCGGCGATCAAGGATGCGCCCGGCGCCGTCGCCATCAAGCGGGCCGAGGGCGACCTCAGATTCGACGACGTGTCGTTCCATTACGGCAAGGGCAGCGGCGTGATCGACGGGCTCGACCTGCACATCAGGCCGGGCGAGAAGGTCGCGCTCGTCGGGCCATCCGGCGCCGGTAAGACGACGCTGGTCAATCTCGCGCTGCGGCTGTTCGACATCGAGAGCGGGCGCATTCTGCTGGATGGGCAGGACATCCGCTCGCTGACGCAGGCCTCGCTGCGCGCGCAGTTCGGCGTCGTCAGCCAGGAGCCTATGCTGATGCACCGTTCCATCCGCGACAACATCGCCTATGGGCGGCCGGAGGCGACGGAGGCCGAAATCGTCGCGGCAGCGAGACGCGCCAAGGCACACGATTTCATCATGGGCGTGACCGATCCCAAGGGGCGCGCCGGCTATGACGCCCATGTCGGCGAGCGCGGCGTCAAGCTTTCGGGCGGCCAGCGTCAGCGCATCGCAATCGCGCGCATGATGCTGAAGGACGCGCCGATCCTCGTGCTCGATGAGGCGACGTCGGCACTGGACTCCGAAGTCGAAGCCGCGATCCAGGAAAACCTCGTCGAGATGATGGAGGGGCGGACGGTCATCGCCGTCGCGCATCGCCTCTCGACGATCGCTGCGCTCGATCGCCTCATCGTCATCGACGAGGGGCGCATCGTGGAGGAGGGGACACACCAGGAACTGGTGGAAACCGGCGGCCTTTATGCGCAGCTCTGGAAGCGCCAGTCCGGCGGCTTCCTCGCCGCGTCGGTAGAGGCCTGAACTCAATGGTCGGCGACCAGCGCGGCCCGGCCTCCATGCCGATGACGGGCGTGCAGGCGCTCGATTTCGAACTCGCCGAGGAGATGGCGATCTCGCTCGGCCGTGCCGGCGAGGCCGTCGCCAGAGCGATGCAGGCGCTCGACGCCTGCGACCGCGCTCATCCCGACCGTCCCTTACGCCTTAAAACAGCCGCACGGGCGGTCCACGCCTATTTCATCCAGCGTGAGCTCTGCGGCCTTCGTCGTCAAGACGACGCCATCGCTCACTACGGCATCCCGCGCGAGGTGCTCGCGCGGCTCGGGGCAAGCTGACCGGCGCCTCCGTGACGCGGCTGTGACAGGCCGCGACAATCTGCCGTCCTGCCTGGGTCGCGTCTGGACAATCGATCCATCGAGTCCTAGAAACCAACGCCAATCGCCGGAGGATTCCGTTGGATGGCGTGCGCCCGCACGCATTTCCGCTGCCAGCCTGAAAAGCCTGGCATCCTGCCGGTCGGAATGTGACCAAGAGGAACACCGTCCCGTGAGCGCGAACGACACGACCGAGCCTACCCGTCGCGACTTTCTTTACATCGCCACCGGCATGGCCGGCGTCGTCGGCGTCGCCGGTGCCGTATGGCCTTTCATCGACCAGATGCAGCCCGACGCCTCGACGCTCGCGCTTGCGACTGTCGATGTCGACATCTCGGCGATCCAGCCCGGCATGTCGGTGACCGCCAAGTGGCGCGGTAAGCCTGTCTTCATCCGCAACCGTACGGAAGAGGAAGTGACCGAGGCCCAGCAGGTCGCGCTTGCCGACCTCAAGGACCCGGTTGCCCGCAACGAGAACATCGCAGCCGACGCGGAAGCGACGGACCTCGCGCGCTCCGCAGGCGAGGGCCGCGAGAACTGGATCATCATGATCGGCTCGTGCACCCATCTCGGCTGCGTGCCGCTCGGCCAGGCCGGCGATTTCGGCGGCTGGTTCTGCCCGTGCCACGGCTCGCACTACGATACGGCCGGCCGCATCCGTCTCGGACCTGCGCCGACGAACCTTCCCGTCCCGGCCTTCGAATTCATCTCCGACTCGGTCATCCGTATCGGCTAATCTGTAAAGAGAGCACCAGACATGAGCGGTGGACACTCTACCTATACGCCCAAGACGGGCATCGGGCGCTGGATGGATTCGCGCCTTCCTCTCCCGAGGCTGGTCTACGACTCCTTCGTCGCCTATCCGGTCCCCCGCAACCTGAATTACGCCTATACGTTCGGCGGCATTCTCGCGATCATGCTGGTCATCCAGATCGTCACGGGCATCGTGCTCGCGATGCACTACGCTGCATCGACGGCCGTGGCGTTCGACAGCGTCGAAAAGATCATGCGCGACGTCAATTCCGGCTGGATGCTGCGCTACCTGCACGCCAACGGCGCGTCGTTCTTCTTCATCGCCGTCTACATCCATATTTTCCGCGGGCTCTATTACGGCTCCTATAAGGCGCCGCGCGAGCTGCTGTGGATCCTCGGCGTGATCATCTTCCTCCTGATGATGGCCACCGCCTTCATGGGCTACGTCCTGCCCTGGGGCCAGATGTCCTTCTGGGGTGCTACCGTCATCACCGGGTTCTTCACGGCCATTCCCGTGGTCGGCACCTGGGTGCAGGAGCTTCTGCTCGGCGGCTTCGCGGTCGACAACCCGACGCTCAACCGCTTCTTCTCGCTGCACTACCTGCTGCCGTTCATGATCGCAGGCGTCGTCGTCCTGCACGTCTGGGCGCTGCACGTGACCGGCCAGACGAACCCGACCGGCATCGAGGTCAAGTCGAAGACCGACACCGTCGCCTTCACGCCCTATGCGACCATCAAGGATGGCTTCGCGATGGTCGTGTTCCTGGCAATCTACCTATATTTCGTCTTCTACATCCCGAACTATCTGGGCCACGCGGACAACTACATCCCGGCCGACCCGCTGAAGACGCCGTCGCACATCGTTCCGGAATGGTACTTCCTGCCGTTCTACGCGATCCTGCGTGCCATCACGTTCGACATCGGACCGATCGACTCCAAGCTCGGCGGCGTGCTCGCCATGTTCGGCGCCATCGCGGTCCTGTTCTTCGTGCCGTGGCTCGACACCTCGCGCGTCCGCTCGGCCGTCTACCGTCCGTGGTACAAGCTGTTCTTCTGGCTCTTCGTCGTGAACGCGATCTTCCTCGGCTGGCTCGGCTCGCGCCCGGCGGAAGGCTGGTACATCCCGGCGATGCAGGTTTCGACGCTCTATTATTTCGGGTTCTTCCTGATCATCATGCCGGTTCTCGGCCTGATCGAGACCCCGCGTCGCTTGCCGAACTCGATCACGGAAGCCGTCCTTTCCAAGAAGGGCAGCTCGTCTGCCGGCGTCGCTGCGGCAGCCGCACAGGCTCCCGAGACGCGCGGCTGATGCTCGGCACACAAGGACTTTCGATCATGAATTTCTTCGCAAAGGGTCTGGCCGCGCTCTCGCTTGGAGCGATGCTCACGGGTGGCGCACTGGCTGCCGAGGGCGGGACGCCGCACTACCCCCTGATCAAGCCGGTCGAGCAGGACTGGTCGTTCGCCGGTCCGTTCGGCACCTTCGACCGCGGCCAGCTCCAGCGCGGCCTGAAGGTATATCGCGAGGCCTGCGCGGCCTGCCACGGCCTGTCGCGCGTCGCCTTCCGCAATCTCGAAACGCTGGGCTACTCCGACGCCCAGGTCCGGGCACTGGCGGCCGAGTACCAGGTCGAGGACGGTCCCGACGCCAACGGTGAAATGTTCATGCGACCCGCGATCCCGTCGGATCGTTTCCCGTCGCCGTTCCCGAATGTCGAGGCGGCTGCTGCCGCCAACAATGGTGCGGCCCCGCCCGATCTGTCGCTGATCACGAAGGCGCGTGCCGTCGAGCGCGGCTTCCCACTGTTCCTCATCGACATCTTCACGCAGTATGCCGAGAGCGGCCCGGACTACGTCTACAACCTGCTGGTCGGCTACGAAGACGCGCCCGAGGGCTACGAAGTTCAGCCCGGCACCTATTACAATCCGCATTTCCTCGCCGGCTCCGCGTTGGCCATGCCGATGCCGCTGTTTGAAGGCGCGATCACCTATGACGACGGCACCGAGGGCACGATCGAGAACTACGCCCATGACGTGGTAGCCTTTCTCATGTGGTCGGCGGAGCCGCACCTCGAGGAGCGCAAGCGCACCGGTTTCGTGGTGATGCTGTTCCTCGTGCTTTTCGGTGGCCTCATCTACCTGAGCAAGCGCAAGGTCTGGAGCCAGATCGAGCACTGAGTGCTGATCCGCAGCTGATACGAAAAGGGCGCCCCGGCGCCCTTTTTCATGCGAAGAACACCTGCGCAAGGAGATGCCCATGACGCTCGAACAGACGCTGCTCTCGGCGATCCGCACCATCCCGGACTATCCCAAGCCCGGCATCCTGTTTCGCGACATCACCACGCTTCTTGGCAATGCACGCGCCTTCCGACGGTCGGTCGACGAATTGGTGCACCCCTTTGCCGGCGCCAAGATCGACAAGATCGCCGGGATCGAGGCGCGGGGCTTCATCCTCGGCGGTGCGATCGCGCATCAGCTTTCAGCGGGCTTCGTACCGATCCGCAAGAAAGGCAAGCTGCCGCACGAAACGGTGCGCGTAGCCTATTCCCTGGAATACGGCGTCGACGAAATGGAGATGCATCGCGATGCGATCGTGCCCGGCGAGAAGGTCATCCTTATCGACGACCTGATCGCAACCGGCGGCACGGCCGAAGGCGCCGTGAAGCTCCTGCGCCAGATGGGCGCCGAAATTGTCGCCGCCTGCTTCGTCATCGACCTGCCGGATCTCGGCGGGCGGAGCAAACTCGAAGCGCTGGGCGTCGACGTGCGGACGCTCGTCTCGTTCGACGGTCACTGAGCCTCGTCAGGCTCGCATCAGCACATTCGCCATGAACTCGATCACCGTTTCGCCGTGCTGGTTCACGCCCCAGTTGCGCGCCGTGATCATGTGCCAGCCCGGCCGCGAAGACAGCGGGCGGTGGCTTTCGGGCTTGCGGTAATAGGTGATGGTGTCGCCGACATAGACCGGCTTCGACCAGCGCAGATCGGTGATGCCGGCGGCAGGTCCGAACTCGAGATCGATTCCCGCCAGTCGCGCGCGTTCCTTCTGCGCCTCGAACGAGGGTACGTTGTAATGCATCCACATCGAGGCCGTATGCCAGCCGGAGGCGCATAGCCGACCGAAGACGCTGTTTGCAGCGCCTTCTTCCGACAAATGAAAAGGCTGTGGGTCGAACTTGCCTGCGAATTCCGTGATCTCGTCGGCTTCGAAGGTATGGCTGCCGATCTCCAGCGTCTCGCCGATGGAAAATGCCTGATCGAGGCTCATGCGGCTCTCTCCGTGTCGCGCAGCAGGAACATGCCGGTGTTGGCCATGTCGCACACGAGCTCGCCGCGCTGGTTGAAGAGTTCGTGCTTGACGGAGACAAAGCCAAGGCCGGGTCGCGAGGCGGACGTGCGCTTTGACAACACAGTCGTCTTGCCCGTCAACAGGTCACCGGCCATTACCGGCTTGCGAAAATTGACGTAGTCGACGCCGGGCGACCCCTGGGAGGTCGAATTGAGGATGTAGGCATCGCACATCAGCCGCATCATGATGCAGACGGTATGAAAGCCTGAGGCAGCAAGCCCGCCGAGCATGCTCGCTTCACCTGCGGCGACGTCGAGATGCATTGGCTGCGGGTCGAACTGGCGCGAAAAGTCCAGCATCTCGTCGGTTTCGATGCGCCGCGACCCGAACGGGATTTCCGCGCCGACCTCGAAATCCTCATAGGCCCAAATCTTCTCCGCCATGCGCCGCACATCCCGATCATTCATGCCGTCGGCATCTTGATGGCCGCGCGGGGCACGCGCAACGTCAAAGACCTTATGCTCGGCAGCGAACAGCTATGCCAGCCGGTCAGACGTTGAACTTGAAGAGCAGCACGTCGCCGTCCTGCACGACATATTCCTTGCCTTCGTCGCGCGCCTTGCCGGCGTCTCGGGCCGCCACTTCGCCGCCGAGCGTGACGTAGTCTTCATAGGCGATGGTCTGCGCACGGATGAAGCCGCGCTCGAAATCCGTGTGGATGACGCCTGCGGCCTGCGGGGCCTTGGAGCCGCGTGCGACCGTCCAGGCGCGAGTCTCCTTGGGGCCGGCGGTGAAGTAGGTGATCAGGTCGAGAAGCTCGTAGCCGGCGCGGATGAGGCGGTCGAGGCCAGGCTCCTCGAGCCCGAGCGCGTCGAGGAACTCGCGGGCCTCGGCTTCTTCGAGCTGGGCGACTTCCGCTTCGATCGCAGCCGAGATGATGACGGTGCGCGCGCCTTGCGCCTCGGCCATCCTCTCGACTGCCGCTGTGTGTTCGTTGCCGGTCGCTGCATCGCTCTCGGCGACGTTGCAGACGTAGAGCACGGGCTTGGAAGTGAGGAGGTTCAGGCCGCGCAGGATGCGCAAATCTTCCGCCGCGATGCCTTTCAGGAGCATGCGAACCGGCTTGCCGTCCTGGAGCAGCTTCAGTGCCTCCTCCATCATCGGCAGAACCGTCAGCGCCTCCTTGTCCTTGCCGGTGGCGCGCTTGCGGATCTGCTGGATGCGGCGCTCGAGGCTGTCGAGGTCGGCAAGCATCAACTCGGTCTCGACAGTGTCGGCGTCGGCGACGGGGTCGATACGGCCCTCGACATGGGTGATGTCGTCGTCCTCGAAGCAGCGCAGCACGTGAACGATCGCGTCGACCTCTCGGATGTTGGCGAGGAACTGGTTGCCGAGGCCTTCGCCCTTGGAAGCGCCGCGCACGAGGCCGGCGATGTCGACGAAGGAGATGCGCGTCGGGATGATCTCCTTCGACTGTGCGATGCCCGAAATCTTCTTCAACCGCGGATCCGGCACGGCCACCTCGCCGGTGTTCGGCTCGATCGTGCAGAACGGATAGTTCGCCGCCTGCGCGGCCGCCGTCTTGGTCAGCGCGTTGAAGAGGGTCGACTTGCCGACATTGGGCAGGCCGACGATGCCGCATTTGAAACCCATGGGGTCAGGATCCCTTGGTGGAAAACTTCGTTGCCGGGGCTATGGGGGAGGGCGGTGCGCGCGTCAAGCACGAGACGCGGCGTCAGGTCGCCACGTTCCAGACGAGGAAGCCGACAAGCGACAGAACGCAAAGCCCGAGGATCAGGAGCAGGCCGTCGCGCGTGAGCAGCGCGAGCGCGAAGAGCGTGATCGCCGATGCGATCGTCGTCGACGACATCGGCACGAGCTCGAAGAAGGGAATGATCAGCGCGGCGCAGAGGCAGATCGCCGGCGGCAGCCGGCGTAGCGGGCCGGCCGTGAGAAAACTGAGGCGCTTCTTCGTCACCCGGTCGAGAAAGCGCGCGGGCTTGCGCAGAAAGGCGATCGCCTTTTCCAGCCGGTCGCGCGGCATGGTCTGGCGGGTGAGAAATCCCGGCAGCCAGAGCGACTTGCGTCCGAAGACCATCTGGGCGGAGATCAGCGCCATGATGAGGCCGCCGACCGACGACAGGCCGGGAATGGCGCTTGCGGGGCTGACGACGATGAGTGCCGGCACGAGAAGGAGCGGCGCAAAGGCATCGTCGCCGATCGCATGGACGACGTCCTCGACCGAGACGCGTTCGCCGCCATCGCCTGCATTCTCGACCTGATCGAGAAGGTCGCTGACGGATGGGTGGGTGATCGGGGCTGGCAAGCGGGCTCCTGGAATGCGGGTTCGGCCCTATCTGGGGCGCCAGCGGCCGCAATGCCAGTGGCGGCGCCTGTCGAGCTCAGTCCTTGTTGCCGAAAAGCTTCTTTAGCATGGAAGCCATCGGGCCGGTTTCAGGCAGCTTGACCTTCGGTCCGTTCTGGCGCGCCTGCCGGATGTGGCTCTGTGCCTTCGGCCTGGACTGGGGCGCGGGCTCCGCGGCTGCCTTGCCGCCGACTGCGAGCGACACCTTGTTCATGAAGCTCGAATCCTGGCCTGCGAGCACGAGACCGAAATTGTCGGCGACGGCGTCGAGCAGCGGATCGAGCCACTCGGCGTCGACCTTGGCGAAATCGCCGAGCACGTGGCGCTGCACGAGCTCCTTGACGCCGGGATGGCCGATGCCGATCCGCACGCGCCGATACTCCTTGCCGCAATGCGCGTCGATGGAGCGGATGCCGTTATGCCCGCCCGCGCCGCCGCCGACTTTCAGGCGCACCTTCGCCGGGGCCAGGTCGAGCTCGTCGTAGAGCACGACGAGCGACGATGGCTCCAGCTTGTGAAAGCGCAGCGCCTCTCCGACCGATCGGCCGGATTCGTTCATGTAGGTTTGCGGCTTGATGAGGAGCACGCGCTCGTCGCCGATGCGGCCCTCGGCGATCAGGCCCTGGAACTTCTTCGACCAGGGCGAAAAGGAATGGCGGCGGGCAATCGCGTCCGCCGCCATGAAGCCGACATTGTGCCGGTTGTTCTGGTACTGCGCGCCGGGATTTCCGAGACCAACGACGATCTGCATATGGCCTCCCGGCGCCAGGAGCGGGACTTACTTGTCCTCGCCTTCCTCTTCGGTTTCGGTCTCGTCCTCGGCTTCCGTCTCGGGCGCCTCGGTCTCGCCGGCCTCTTCCTCGGCCGTCAGCACAGCAGGAGCCGCGATGGTAGCGATGGTGAAGTCGCGGTCAGTGATGGTCGGCGTGACATCCTTCGGCAGCTTGACCGCCGAAATGTGGATGGAATCGCCGATCTCGGTACCGGTGAGGTCAACCTCGATGAATTCCGGAATGGAATCCGCCGGGCAGTGTGCCTCGACATGGTGACGGACGATGTTGAGGACGCCGCCGCGCTTGATGCCGCGCGACTTTTCCTCGTTCGTGAAGTGAACCGGGATCTCGACGGTCACGACGGTGTTCTTGCTCACGCGCAGGAAATCGACGTGCATCGGGAAGTCGCGGACCGGATCCAGCTGGTAGTCCTTGGGGAGCACCTGGATCTTCTTGCCGTCAACGCTGATCGTGGCGATCGTCGTCATGAACCCACCACCGTGGATCTTCATGTAGACGTCCTTGTAGTTCAGCGTCACAGCCAGGGGGGATTGCTTGTCACCATAGATGACGGCGGGGACTTTCCCGTTGCGACGAATTTCACGGGCGGCCCCCTTGCCGACCTTTTCGCGCAGCTCGGCCTGGAGCTCGTAGCTCTCGTGGCTCATGGCTTTTCCTTTCGGTTGTGGAGCGTTCCGGGTGACGATGACCGGCCCGAAACGTCGAAAGCGGCCGCAAGGCCGCCTCGAGCCCACGTTGCCTCCAAGGGTGTCTACGCGGGCAGCGGCTCCATAGACCAAGGAGCCCGCCCGCGCAAGGTCAGCGCACCGGAACGACCGGTATGCGCTTCGTCGCCCGCAAATCCGGGAGGAAGATCGTCGCCAGCCCCAGGAACGGCAGATACGAGCAAAGGCGATAGACGAACTCGATGCCCTGGCTGTCGGCGAGCACGCCGAGGCCGATCGCGCCGATGCCGCCGAGGCCGAAGGCAAGCCCGAAGAAGATGCCGGCGACCAGCCCGACGCGTCCCGGCAGCAGTTCCTGCGCGAAAACGACGATGGCCGGGAAGGCGGACGCGATCATCACGCCGATGATGAAGGTCAGCACGCCGGTCCAGAACAGCGTCGCGTAGGGCAGCATCAGCGTGAAGGGCAGGACGCCGAGGATCGACAGCCATATAACGAATTTCGGGCCGTAGCGGTCGCCGATCGGTCCGCCGATGATGGTGCCGATCGCAGCTGCGCCGAGAAACAGGAACAGCAGCATCTGAGACTGCTGGATCGTCACGCCGAAGCGCTCGATGACGTAGAAGGTGTAGTAGCTCTGGAGGCCCGCCATGTAGACGTTCTTGGTGAGCACCAGCAGCGCCAGGACGGCGAGCGCGCCCGCCACACGGCCCTTTGGCAGCGGCAGGGTCTTGTCGCTCGGCGCCGCATTGGCCGTGCGGCGGCGGTAACGCGAATACCAGCCGCCGACCTGCCACAGGATCGCCATGCCGAGTAGCGCTGCGAGCGTGAACCAGCCGACGCTGCCCTGGCCGCGCGGGACGACGATGAAGGCAGCCAGAAGCGGCCCGAGCGCGGTGCCGAAATTGCCGCCGACCTGGAAGATCGACTGGGCAAGGCCGTAGCGCCCGCCCGATGCCATGCGCGCGACACGGGACGCTTCCGGATGGAATATCGCCGAGCCGACGCCGATCAGCGCCGCGCCGACGAGCAGCATCAGGTACTGCGTGGCAAAGGCGAGCATCACCAGTCCGACCAGCGTCGAGGCCATGCCGTAGGCAAGCGAATAGGGAAGCGGGTTCTTGTCGGTGTAGAGGCCGACGATCGGCTGCAGGATCGACGCCGTCACCTGGAAGGTCATGGTGAGGAGGCCGATCTGCCAGAACTCGAGACCGTAATCTTCCTTCAGCATCGGGTAGAGCGCGGCCAGCAGCGACTGCATCACATCATTGAGCAGATGGCAGAAGCTGATCGCGAAGATGACGGCGAAGGTGGTGGTTTCGGCGGATGGGCGCAGCGGGGGCGCGGATACGGTGTCGGTCAAGGCGGGCTCCGAGGGCAGAGTGCTGACATAGACGGATTGCGGGCGTGCATCCTTCGTGATTTGGTCCAATAGTTACGAGTTCGGGCCATCGATCATGCCGACTGCCTCACGCCTCAGGACCATCCCTGCCGACCAGCGCGCGCGCCTAGCGTGGCTGGAGAAGACGGCTGCGACCGTGGTGGCGCTGGCGAGCGACTTTCCTGCCGGCCATGCCGTCGAGCCGCACAAGCACAGCAAGGCGCAGCTGCTGCACGCGCTGACCGGCGTCGTGCTTGTCGCGACGCCGCAGGGCCGCTGGCTGGTGCCGCCCGAGCATGCGCTCTGGCTGCCGGCCGGCACCGTGCACGCGGTCGAGATGCTGGGCGCGGTGCGCATGCGCTCGCTCTACGTGTCGCCGGATGCGATCGGGGGCCTGCCGAGCGAGGTGCGCGTCGTCGCCATGAAGCCGCTCGTGCGCGATCTTCTGATCGAGGCGGTCGAGATCGAGCCGCCGGTCGAGCCGACGAGCCGGGACGGGCTGGTGATGGCGCTGCTTCTGCAGGAAATCCCGGCGCTCGAAGAACGGCCGCTCGGCCTGCCGCTGCCAGTTCATGCGGGGCTGTCCAAGTTGTGCCGGCGCTTCCTGGAGCAGCCGAGCGCGCATGCGACGATCGACGACTGGGCCGACCGCGTCGGCATGAGCCGCCGCACCTTCACGCGCACCTTCCTGAAGGAGACCGGGATCAGCCATGCAGCCTGGCGCCGGCAGGCCTGCCTCTTCGCGGCACTTCCACGGCTTGCCGATGGCGAGCCGGTAACTTCGGTCGCGCTCGATCTCGGCTACGAATCCGTGCCGGCCTTCACGACGATGTTCCGCAGGACGCTGGGGGTGTCGCCGCGCGCCTACCAGAGCCGCGCGGCCTGACGCGTCAGTCGAAGAGGCTCGAGACGGACTCTTCGGAGGACGTGCGCGAGATGGCCTCGCCGATCAGGTCCGAAATCTGCAGCACGCGGATATTGTGCGCGGCCTCGACGCTGGAGGTCGGCTGAATCGAATCGGTGATGACCAGTTCGGTCAGGCGCGAGCTCGTGATGCGGGAGACGGCGCCGCCGGACAGCACGCCATGGGTGATGTAGGCCGTGACGCTGGTCGCGCCGTTGGCGAGAAGCGCGTCGGCAGCGTTGCAGAGCGTGCCGCCGGAATCGACGATGTCGTCGATGAGGATGCAATCCTTGCCGTGGACGTCGCCAATGATGTTCATCACCTCGGATTCGCCCGGACGATCGCGGCGCTTGTCGACGATGGCGAGCAGCGAGTCGAGCCGCTTGGCGAGCGAGCGGGCGCGCACCACGCCGCCGACGTCGGGCGAGACGACCATCACGTTCGACAGCTTGTATTTCGCCTTGATGTCGCGGGCCATGACGGGCACCGCGAAGAGATTGTCGGTCGGGATGTCGAAGAAGCCCTGGATCTGGCCGGCATGCAGGTCGAGCGTCAGAACCCGATCGGCGCCTGCGCGCGTGATCATGTTGCAGACGAGCTTGGCCGAGATCGGCGTGCGGCCAGAGGCGCGGCGGTCCTGGCGGGCGTAGCCGAAATAGGGGACGACGGCCGTGATGCGGCGTGCCGAGGACCGACGGAAGGCGTCGATCATGATCAGCATTTCCATCAGATGGTCGTTGGCCGGGTAGGAGGTCGACTGCAGGATGAAGACATCCTCGCCGCGGACGTTTTCCTGGATCTCGACGAAGATTTCCTGATCGGCGAAGCGCCGGACGCTGGCCTTGCCCAGCGGGATGTTCAGATATCGGGCGACGGCTTCGGCCAGCACCCGGTTCGAATTGCCCGCGAAGAGCTTCATTGTGTGGACCCCGGCTAACGACTTGGCCGGGCTTTTAGCGGCATGGCCGGACAATTCAAGCGGGAACGCCCATGCCCGCACGGTTTTGCGGAGATAGGTGAAGATTCATGTCGCGCCGCGCAGCGCGAGCCACGCCACCAGCTGGTCTATCGTTTGGACGGCGACGGCCTGCATGGTCTGGTCCGTCACGCTGCCCCAGCCGTCCGGCGAGATGGTCGGCGTGCTTTCCTGACCCTGGATGCGGTGGACGCGGTTGCCCGATGGATCGACCACGTCCCAGACATAGATCACCGTCGTCTGCCCGCCTTCTGCAAAGGCCGAGAAATAGCCGCGCATGGCGAGGTTGCCGGTCTGGCCGGCCGGCACGAGGGTCAGCCCGACTTCGGCTGCGCGCGCCTGCAGCTGCTGGGACAGGATCGTCGCCGTCGCCTCCGGCGCGCCGACGACCGGGGCGAACTGGACGCTGACGTCGCGCGCGGGATTTGAGGGGCGCGGGCTCAGCATGGCGGAGGGTTCAAAAACCGTCGCCGGCCCGGTGCAGCCGGCGATGCCGAGACACGTCGCCGCGAGCGCGGCTGCAAAAGTGGATCTGTTCATCGCCCGTCCCCGCCATGGACCTGGTCGAAATGCGAAGGGCACTATGCAGTCAGCGAAGGATCAAGTCGAGATCAAGTCGCGAGAGCGGTTTCGGCGCGCCGTCGGTGGTGCGGTAGGTGCGGCCGAGCGTCATCGCCGTGTCGGTGTCGGAGTCCATGATGATCATGTGCGCAAACAGCGTCATGTCGGGCGCGATCGGCTCCGGGTTGCCGGAGAAAAACATGAAGGGCTCCATCCAGGACGGCGTGAAGCGCGCGCCGACGGCATAGCCGCAGGCATTCAGCCGATGGCGGGTGAGGTCGTGGTTTTCCATCACCTTGGCGTGGGCGTCGAAGACGTCGCCGAAGGTGTTGCCGGGCTGCATGGCCCTTTCGACTGCCAGCAGGGCCGCATGGGCGGCGTCGTAGAGCTCCTGGTGTCGCTTGGTCACCTTGCCGACGAGGACCGTGCGCATCAAAGGCGCATGGTAGTGGTGGTAGACGCCGGCCCATTCGAGCGTCAGCTGGTCGTTCTTGGTCAGCTTCCGGCGCCCGGCCTTGTAGCGGCAGAGAAGCGCGTCGGTGCCCGAACCGATGATGAACTCGTTCGCCGGATAGTCGCCGCCGCCGGCGAAGATCGCGCCCTGCATGGCGGCGAGGATCTGCCCTTCGTCGCCGCCCTGCTGGATGAGCGGCAGGGCTGCCTCAAGTGCATCGTCGCCGAGCGCGGCGGCGCGCTCGACCTTCTTCAATTCGGTCTGGCTCTTGATCAGGCGCAGGCGCGGGACGAGGTTCGACGCGTCTTCCACTTTCCCGAAGGTTTTCAGCTGCTCATCGAGCAGGCGACCGTTCTTTGCGGTGAGCCCGTGCGTGTCATATTCGACGCCGATCCGGCAGCCGAGAAGATCCATGTCGTTGAGGATGTTGCGCAAATCGGCGGTCGGGTCTGCGCCGTCGCGGTCGGTCCACAGCACGATGTTGTCTATCAGCGAGGTGTGCCGCGCCTGGCGCATGTCGGCCGAGCGCGTGAGCAGCAGCATCTGGCCGTCGGACTTCACGACGAGGCACTGGAAGAAGCAGAAGCCGAACGTGTCGTAACCGGTCAGCCAGTACATGCTCTCCTGCGCGAAGAGCAGCATCGCATCGAGCTTGCGGTCCGCCATCTCGATCAGCAGCCGGTCGCGGCGGGCGTCGTATTCGGTGCGGTCGAAATGCAGCGCCATGATCAGTCGGTCTCCAGCATGATCGCCGAAATCTGGCGACCGTAATCGGGTTCGGCCCGGTGGGTCGCCCGTCGGTAGGAATAGAAGCGGTCTTCGTCCGCATAGGTGCAGAGGTCGACCATCGCGGCCTCGACGCCGGCCCTTGCGAGACGGTCGACGGTGTAACGATTGAGGTCGAACATCGCGTGGCCGTCGCGCGTGGACGGTGCGAAATAGGCGGCGTTGGCAGCGTCGGCCTCGACGAAGCGGGCCACGAATTCGGGCCCGACCTCGTAATTGTCGGCGCTGATCGAGGGGCCAAGTACCGCCGTGATGCGCTCACGTCTTGCGCCGAGGCTTTCCATCGCCTCGATCGTCGATTCTAGAACCCCGGTAAAGGCGCCTTTCCACCCGGCATGGGCCGCGCCGATAACGCCTGCCTCGCCATCGGCGAACAGAATGGGGCCGCAATCGGCCGCGAGCACGCCGAGCACGAGGCCGGGACGGTCGGTGACCATGGCGTCGGCCTTCGGCCGGTCGCCGGCGAAGGGCGCACGCACGATGATCGCGTCGGGCGAGTGCACCTGATGTAGGGTGACCAATCGGTCCGGCGCAGCTCCGAGCCACGCGGCGATCCGCCGGCGATTTTCCGTCACCGCGGCCTTGTCGTCATCGGAGCCGACGCCGGCGTTGAGCCCGGCATAAAGGCCTTTCGACACGCCGCCGCGGCGCGTGAAGAAGCCGTGCCGAACGCCGTGAGGCACGAATCGGTCGAGGAGGGGAGCGCTGATCGGCTCCGGTCCTTGCTGGTCTGGCATTGCCGCCTAATGTCCCTTCGCGGGTCGCCGCCTCATCCCCGTATCCGTGCTGCGGCACCCGTGTTTCGTCTCCGGATCGTGGGCCAGCGGGTCGGCCAAGTCAATCCGCGCGGGGTGCCGGAGGCAGTTCCGTTCCGCGAGGATGCAGCATCAAGACCTTGAAAAGATTACCCATCTGGTCGGGTGCTGCCAAGCGTTCGACCTCCGCGGATAGACGCTCGCGCGTCGTCTCGTCAGCGCTGGCCCCCAGCTGGCCGGCCCGCTCGAGCAGGCCCATGCCGATCAGGAAGTCGCCCTGCGTGAGGAAACTTGTCGCATGGCCGTGGGATGCGGCGATGCGCGCCAGAGGATCGAAATCGACGTGGGTGGTGAGGTCCACCGTGCCGGCTGCGACGAGCGGATCGGCGAAAGCATGGGCGCGCATGGCCTGCAGCGTATCGCCGAAGCCCGATCGCTCGTGGCCGTAGTCGATCAGCAGTGCTGCGCCCGGCACGCCTTTCATCGAAGCCGCGATCCGCTCCATCATCGCCTCGCGCGCCGGCGCAGCCTCGAATATCGCGCCCGGCGCGGCTGAGGCATGGTCGGCCGGCAGCATGCTTGCGTCTATCCCGGTCGGGCCGATCGCAAATTGCAGCGCGCCCGTCTCGTCCAGCGCCACGACCCGCTCGCGCCAGCCCGCGTCGGTCTTGACGAACTGGCGGACAGGGATGGCGTCGAAGAGTTCGTTCGCGACGATGATGCCGGCATGGGGCGTGTCGTCCAGTTCGCCTTGCCAGCGGACGCGGCTTGCCAGATCGCCGAGCGTGTCCCGCTGGCGATCCGCGAGGCGAGGGCTCGCCTCGACCATCACGATGTCGAGCTCGTCGAAGAGGCGCGGCGCGATACGAGACAGGACACGGCTGACGTCCTTCATCAGCGTGCCGCGGCCGGGACCGATCTCGGTCAGCCGGAAAGGCAGGGGCGCGCCGAGGCGCTGCCAGCTTTCCGCGATCCAGATGCCGACGAGTTCGCCGAACATCTGGCTGATCTCCGGCGCGGTGATGAAATCGCCGGCGCGACCGAAGGGCTCGCGCGTCGTGTAATAGCCGTGCTCGGGATCGAACAGGCAGGTCGCCATGTAGTCGGCGATGCCGATTGGCCCAGTCGCGGCGATGCGCCTTGCGATCTTCCCGGCGAGGTCGCTCATGCCGTCTTGCGGTTGGCAGCCCAGATCGCGGTTCCGAAGCCGATCAGCACCATCGGTAGCGACAGGATCATGCCCATGGTGAGCCAGCCGCCGGCGAGGTAGCCGATATGGGCGTCGGGTTCGCGGAAGAACTCGACGAAGGTGCGCGCAAGGCCGTAGCCGCCGACGAAGACGCCGCAGACGATGCCCGGTCGCTTGAGCGCGCCCGCGCGCCACACGAGCCATGCGAGCGCCAGGAACAGGACGAGCCCCTCGAGCCCCGCCTCGTAGAGCTGACTCGGATGGCGCGGCTCGGGGCCGCCATTGGGGAAGATCACGCCCCAGGCCACGTCCGTCGGCCGCCCCCAGAGCTCGGAATTGATGAAGTTCGCGACGCGGACGAGGCCGAGCCCGACCGGCACGCCGGCCGACACGACGTCGAACATGCTGAAGACCGGAATGCGGTTCTTTCGCGCAAACAGGATCATCGCGAGGATCACGCCGAGGAGGCCGCCATGGAAGGACATGCCGCCTTCCCAGACGCGGAAGATGTCGGTCGGCGAGGCGATGTAGCGGGCAAGATCGTAGAAGAGGATGTAGCCGATGCGCCCGCCGGCGACGATGCCGACGGCCGCCCAAAGCACGAAATCGTCCAGGTGCTCGGGCGTAACCGGCGAGCCCGACGCACCCCAGAGCCGCTGCGTGCTTGCGATACGCTTGGCGTACCACCAGGCGAACAGGATGCCGACGACGTAGCCGACGCCATACCAGTAGATCGCTATCGGGCCGATCTGGATCAGCACCGGGTCGATGTTCGGGAAGGCGATCGCCGACAGGGGCAGGAGAAGGGTTTCGGGCACGAAGGCCTCCGCTTGGCAGTCAGGGCGAGCTATGAGCGCCGGCTTGCGGCCGGTCAAGGGCGGCGAACCTTGCAATCGGGTAGCCTGCGGCCTACTTCCATCATCAGGACAATTCTTGCCATGGTGCATGCGATGAACAACGGCCCCAACCGCATCCTCGACGAATTCGCCAAGCTGATGACGGACGCCGCCGGTGCCGCGCAGGGCGTGCGCCGCGAGGTCGAGACCGCTTTCCGCGGCCAGGCGGAGCGCATCCTCAACCAGATGGACGTCGTCCAGCGCGAGGAGTTCGAGGCCGTCCGCGACATGGCCATCAAGGCCCGCGCGGAGAACGAGAAGCTCGCCGCCCGCATCGCCGAGCTCGAGACCCGGCTCGCGACCACGGCCAACTAGGCCTTTTGTCTTCCATTCGAAGAAAATTGCGCCGGTTGTCCACAGGGCGGCCGGCGAAAAAGCCTTTGCGCGAGAGTCGCTTATCGACCGCGCCGCTTTTCCTGACTCTTCCTGTCCACATGTTCGGCCCAAACAGGGGCTGTTCACCCGACTCCGCATCAATAGACTGAATCTACTGCATGATTCGAGCCGCCGATTTCGGGGCGCGAACGGAATCGGCAGCAGGAGCGAGGGTTTGGGGCCGCAGGGCCGAGGCACGCTCCGCCGTTCGGACGGGTGGTTTCAAGTCCCTTGTATCGCCGCGTGGTCACCACAAGGCCGGCTGAGCCCGTGGCTCTGCCGCACATGACAGGAAAGCGAATTTCATGAGCCTTCTCGAACTCGACATCGCCAGGGAGCTTCATCCCGTCGACGTCATCGAGCATGTCGCCCACACGAACGACTGGTCCTTCGAGCGATCGGGCGACGACGAGATCTCGATCTCTGTCGTCGGCAACTGGACCGACTATCATGTCTCCTTTTCCTGGATCGAGGATTTCGAGGCGCTGCATCTGGCCTGCGCGTTCGACATCAAGGTTCCCGAAGCCCGCACGCTGGAAGTGCTGCGGCTTCTGTCGCTGATCAACGAGCAGATGCTGTTCGGTCATTTCGATCTCTGGGAGCAGGAGGGCGCGATCATGTTCCGCCAGGCGCTGCTGCTCGCCGGCGGCGCGGAGCCGACCGGCCGACAGGTGGAAGTGCTGCTCCACAGCGCGCTCGAAGCCTGCGAATGCTACTTCCAGGCGTTCCAGTTCGTCATCTGGACGGGAAGTACGGCGCGGGAAGCGCTGGAAGGCGCGCTGTTCGAAACCAAGGGCAATGCCTGAGCCATGGCCGATGCCGGGCCGTCCGCACCGATCAGCTACGACGATTTTCTGAAGGTCGACATCCGCGTCGGCCGGATCGTCGAGGCCGAGCCTTTTCCCGAGGCGCGCAAGCCCGCGATCAAGATCAGGATCGATTTCGGGCCGGAGATCGGAATCCGGAAATCCTCCGCACAGATCACCAGGCACTATACGCCCGATGCTCTCGTCGGCAGGCAGGTGATGGCGGTCGTCAACTTCCCGCCGCGCCAGATCGGCAAGTTCATGTCCGAGGTGCTGACGCTCGGCTTTCCCGACGAGGCCGGCGAGGTCGTGCTCGCGTCGGTCGACAAGCCCGTACCGCTCGGCGGCAGGCTCTTCTAGACTAGGCCGGTACGCGCACGATCGCGCGCAGGCCGCCCATGGGGCTGTCCTCGAGCCGGATGTCGCCGCCATGGCTTCGCGCGATGTCGCGAGCGATAGACAGGCCGAGACCCGTCCCGCTCTCATCCTGATTGCGCGCCGCATCGAGCCGAACGAAAGGCTTGAAGACGTCCTCGCGACGATTTGCCGGAATGCCCGGGCCGTCGTCGTCCACCGTGACGACCAGCGAGCCGCGCTTGTGGACGGCCTGGATCGAGACGCGGCCGGCATAGCGAAACGCATTGCCGATGACGTTGCCCAGAAGCCGCGCGAAGGCGTTCGGGCGAACATAGACCTCAGGATCGCCGATGAAGTTGACCTTTAGCACCTTGTCGCGCAGCCGGGCCTCGTCGGCCATGCGGTTGAAGTAGCCCTGCACGTCGAAGCGGCCGGCATCCTCCTCCGCCTCGCCCTTGGCGAAGGCCATGTAGCCTTCCAGCATCGACTGCATATCGTCGATGTCCTCGTTGAGGGCAGGGATGTCGACGTTCTTCTGGCCGAGTGCGAGCTGCAGCTTGAAGCGGGTCAGGATGGTGCGCAGGTCGTGGCTGACGCCGGTGAGCATGGCCGTGCGCTGCTCGATCTGGCGCTCGATGCGTTCGCGCATCTGCAGGAAGGCGACGCCGGCGCGGCGGACTTCGTCGGCGCCACGCGGCTGGAAGTCGGACGTCTGGCGACCCTTTCCGAAGTTCTCCGCCGCTTCGGCCAGCTGCGTGATCGGGCGGATCTGGTTGCGCAGGAAGGCAATCGCGATCGCCAGCAGCACGAGCGAGGTCCCGACCATCCAGACGAGGAAGATATGGGTGTTCGAGGCGTAGGTTTGGTGGCGGCGCGCGAAGACGCGCAGCACGGCGTCGTCGAGCTGGATGCGGATTTCGACGATGCGGGAATCGCCGACCGTATCGAGCCAGAACGGGCGGTTGATCTGGTTCTGGATCTCGTTGCCGAGAAATTCGTCGAGGATACCGAAGAACGGCCGCGGTGCAGGAGGCGGGAGCGGTTCGGGCGGCAGCACGTCGATGCGCAGCGCCAGCCGCTCCTGCGCGATGCGGATGACCTCGGCGTAATTGTCGCCCGGCGGAAAGGTCTCGATCATGTCGATGATGGCGGCGATGTCACGCGTGACGGCAGCCGAAAGGCGCGCAGTCACCGTCTGCCAATGTCGCTCCATGAAGACGAAAGCGACGACCGACTGCAGCAGGATCATCGGGGCAATGACGATGATCAGCGAGCGGGCGTAGAGACGCGTCGGTATGTATCTGCGCAGACGCCGGGCGAGGCGCGGCCAGCCGGTCGCCAGCCAGCGCCACGAGCCCTGAAGCCTGGTCCAGAATGCGCTTTGCGGCCTGTCCGTATCGGTTGTCGTCATCGTGCGAGACTAGCCGAGACAAGGCGTTTGCGAAACCGCGCGGCAACCGGATCGACCTTCAAGGGTTGATCTTCACGCCCAAAACGCCATGCTTGTCCGATCAGCCCCAACCACCGGTCCCCTCCCTTATGCGATTTCTCGCCGCTTTTTTCGTTTGGCTTCTTCTGGCCGTTCCCTCCCATGCGCAGTTCGTCGTGCCCGATACCAGCGCACCAGCCGAAGAGACAGCAAGCGAGGCGCAGCCTGTCGACGATCTGATCCGGCTTCTGGAAGACGATGCGGCGCGCGCAGCGCTGATCGAGACCTTACGGGGAGCCGCGGCAGGTGAGGTCACCGTCGACGACGCCCGGTCGGCCGAGGCTGCAGCACAAGCCGCCGAAGGGACCGACGAGCCAACCATCGCACGTCAGATTGCGGAGTACACCCGCAGCGTCGCCGAGGGCATTTCGGAAACGCTGTCGAGCCTGATGGCCTTTGTCGGCGAGATCGGTTCGCTCGCATCGCCGGGGTCCAACGATCGCCTTGCGGGTCTCGGCGAGACGGCGCTGCAGCTCGTCATTCTCGGCGGCGTGCTGTTTGCAGGATTTCTCGTCTTCCGCCTTGCGACCGGGCGCGTCGTCGCGATGCTTGCCCGTCGCGCGGCAGCGTCCGGCTGGATCGCTCGGATCGTCTACACTCTTCTGGCGGCTGCTGCAGACCTGGCTGCCGTCCTGCTCGCCTGGGGCGCGGGCTACATCATCGCGCTTCAGGTCATGCCCGGGCCTTTCGGTCGTATGCCGATCACCCAGACGCTCCTGCTCAACGCTTTTCTTGCGGTCGAGCTTGCCAAACTGGCTCTGCGGCTCGTCTTCGAGCCACGCCATGCCTCCTTGCGGCTCTGGCGGATGAGCGACGAGAGCGCCGGCTACTGGTATTTCTGGTTCGCACGCGTCGTCTCGCTGCTCGGCTATTCCTTCATGTTCCTCGCACCGCTGCTTGCCGATGCGATCGGGCCACGCGTCGCGGCCGCGATCACCGTCGTGGCGATGTTCACGGCCGTGCTGGTCGGCATCGTCATCGTGCTGCAGAACAAGGACCGCGTGCGCGCGCTGCTGTCGCGCCGCCAGGCGAACGGGCGCCATGACGCGTTGTCCAAGGCGCTGGCGACGCTCGGCGCCTACTGGCACATCATCGCGATCTTCTACCTTGTCGCCGTGCTGGTGGTGTGGCTCGCCAATCCGGAAGAGGCGCTGCCGTTCATGCTGGCGGCCACGGTTCAGTCGCTGATCGCCATTGCCGTCGGCAGTCTCGTACTCGCCTTCGTCGCGCGGTTCCTTAGCGGCGGCGTGCATCTGCCCGACGACGTGCGGGCGCGGCTGCCACTGCTCGAGACGCGGCTCCATGCCTTCGTCCCAAAGGTGATGCGCGTCGCGCGCACCATCGTGCTCATCGCAATCCTGATTGCGATCGCGCAGGCGTGGAGCTTGATCGACTTCCTCGGTTGGGCTGCGAGCGAGACGGGCCAGCGGGTGACCGGGTCGGTCTTTGCCGCGCTCGTCATCTGCGCCGTCGGCTTTCTGGTCTATCTGGCGATGTCGTCCTGGGTCGAGTACCGGCTCAATCCCAATTTCGGCACCATTCCAACTGCACGCGAGAAGACGCTGCTCTCGCTGTTCCGCAACGCCTTCACCATCGCGCTGATCGTCTTCGTTGCGATGTCCGCGCTGGCGCAGATCGGCGTCAACATAGCGCCGCTGCTGGCCGGCGCAGGCGTGCTCGGTCTTGCCATCGGCTTCGGTGCGCAGAAGTTCGTGCAGGACATTATCACTGGCGTGTTCATCCAGCTCGAAAACATCATGAACGAGGGCGACGTCGTCGATCTCGGCGGGTTCTCGGGCGTCGTGGAGCACCTCACGATCCGCTCCGTTTCCATCCGCTCTCTCGACGGCACCTTGCACCTCGTGCCGTTCTCGTCGGTCGGCGCGGTATCGAACATGATGAAGGGCTTCTCCTTCCATGTCGCCGACATTGCGGTTGCCTATCGCGAAGACATCGAGGAGGTGAAGACGGCGATGAACGAGGCGTTCGAGCTTCTCATGCAGACCGAGCATGCCGCAAAGATCATCGGGCCGCTCGAGATGCACGGCGTGACGGCTTTCGGCGATTCGTCGATCAATGTCCGTGCGCGGATCAAGACACAGCCGGGTGCGCAATGGGCGGCCGGACGTGCCTATAACGGCTTCATCAAGGAAGTCTTCGACCGGCATGGCATCGAGATTCCGTTCCCGCACATCACGCTTTACATGGGTGAGGACAAGCAGGGCGACGCGCCGCCGCTGCATCTTGCGACGCCACCCACCACGCCGGTGCCGCAAGGATAGCTGCTAACCGCGTGAACATAAATTCGCCTCGTGCGTTCGGCTGAACGTTTCATCAACGAACGGTTCAGCCGCGGTTCATCGGCCGCGTCGTACCAGTCGTCATCAGGCGCGGATTGCGCGCCAAGGACTACGAGGACACCTCGATGAACAAGATCATTCTCGGTACCCTGACTTTCGCCGGTCTCATCTCCCTGCCTGCCGCAGCGCTTGCTGCGACCATCGGCGTCGCGACGACCAACGTGAACCTGCGCGCCGGCCCCTCCACGAGCTACCCCGCCGTGGACGTGGTGCCGAGCGGCGACGAGGTTCGGGTGTTCGGCTGCCTTTCGGATCGTGCCTGGTGCGACGTGCGCTATGACGGCCTGCGCGGCTGGATGTCGTCCAACTATCTCGCCTTCTTCGAGAGTGGGCGTCGTTATGTAGGCGGCGATGCGGTCTACCGTCTGCGTGCACCCGTCGTCACCTTCTCGTTCGGCAGCTACTGGGACAATCACTATCGCGGCCGCGGCTTCTATCGCGAGCGTGACCGGTACGAGCGCTACTGGCGCGGCGACCGCAACTGGCAGCGTGCGGAGCGCCGCGAGGACCGCAGGGACGACCGCCGCGACTGGCGTGAAGAGCGGCGTGACGATCGTTGGGACCGTCGGGACGACCGCCGCGATGACCGCGGGGAACGCCGCGACGACCGTCGGGACGACCGTCGCGATGGTCGTGACGGCTTGCGCTTCGAGCGTAGCGAAGGTCGCGGCGAGCGTCGTGAAATCCCGGTAGAGCGCGCTGAGCGTCGTCAGGCTCCCGTCGAGCAGGCCGCCCCGCGAGACATCGTCATTGAGCGACGCGACGATCGTCGGGACGAGCGCGTGGAGCGTCGTGGCGGTGGTGAAGAGCGCCGCATGGAGCGTCGCGAAGACCGCGGCGGAGATGGCGAGCGTCGTGCGGAACGCCGCGAGGGCGAAGGCGACTGGCGTCGTCGCGAATAGTCTATCCGCAATGACCTGAATAAAAAGGGCCGCGTCCTCGACGCGGCCCTTTTTTCATTCGACGCTGAGGCGGTAGCCCACGCCGCGCACGGTCTGCAGCCAGACCGGGTTCGACGGGTCGCGCTCGATCTTGCGGCGAAGGCGATTGATCTGCACGTCTATCGTGCGTTCGCCGACCTCGACGTCATCGCCCACCAGTTCATGACGCGGGATGGTCTCGCCGGGGCGCTGCGCGAAGATCGTCATGATTTCCTGCTCGCGATCGGTAAGCTTGAGCGCCTCGCCGCTGCGCTTCAGCTCGCGGCGCGCGATCTGGAACGTGTAAGGGCCGAACACGATCTGCTCGAGCTTCGGCGTTGTAGCCGGCCCGCCTCGACGCAGGATGTTGTTGACGCGCAGGATCAGCTCGCGCGGGTCGAAAGGCTTCGGCAGGTAATCGTCGGCGCCGGCTTCCAGACCCTCGATGCGGCTGTCGGTCTCCGAGAGCGCGGTCAGCATCAGGATCGGAACGTCCTTTTCCTCGCGCAGGGATTTCGTAAGTTCGACGCCGGTCTCGCCGGGCATCATCACGTCCAGGATGATCAGGTCGAATTCAAGCGCTTCCAGCTTGCGCCGCGCTTCCTCAGCCGTGCCGGCCATGGTGATGCGGAAGCCGTTCTCGGTGAGAAAGCGGGCGAGCAGGCTGCGGATTCGCGTATCGTCGTCGACGACGAGAAGATGAGGGGCGTCGTCATCCGGCGCGGTCGCGGCTTCATGATCCGTCATTCGGCGATCCCGTCATGCATTGGGCCTCCCAGGAGCGCGCATCATAGCGAAGCCGCGATGGGCGCGTCCACAGTGGCTCGGTCTCAGGCCTGCCGGTCAGGGTCCATCATGGCGGCGAGGAACCGCTCGACGGTCGCGCGACCTTCGGGCCCCAGTTCGGACAGGGCGGCCGCGATACGTCTCGATTGCGGCTCGGCCAAGGCAAGGGCAAGCGAGCGGCCTTTCTGCGTGGGGTAGAGCTCGCGCTGTCTCCGATCGCGCGGGCCCTGCACCTGCACGATATAGCCGGCGTCGATCACCTGCTTGAGTACGCGGGCAAGCGACTGCTTGGTGATCTTCAGCACGTCGAGAAGCTCGGCGACCGTCAGGCCCGGCCGACGGTTGACGAAATGGAGGACGCGGTGATGCGCGCGGCCGAAATCGTAGTCGGCCAGAATCTTGTCCGGGTCTGACGTGAAGTCGCGATAGGCGAAGAAGAAGAGCTCGATCAGCGAAAAGTCGATCGCGCCGTCGCCATCGGGCGCATCGGCAAGGGGTTCGGCCGTTGCGGCATTCGCCTTCATGATCAGGGCCTTGTCGTTGGTGGACGGAATTTATGTCAGCCTTGTTGACATAAATTATCGTGGTTGGTAATTTTTGGCAACGTTCAAGGCGTTCCGCGAACGATTTGGTCGAGGGTGCCCACGTCGGGTGGAACATCCTTCAAGGCAGGGCGATCTCTGCCGGGCCATGAACCCAAACAACAAGGGCGAACGCGTCCGCTGGAGGTTACGCACATGGCTGTTCCCTTCGATCAGCTCGATGGCCATATCTGGATGAATGGCGAGTTCGTGAAGTGGTCCGAGGCCAAGATCCACGTACTCACGCACGGCCTGCATTATGCGAGCGCGGTGTTCGAGGGCGAGCGCGCCTATGGCGGCGAGATCTTCAAGCTTACCGAGCACACCGAGCGCCTGCACGAATCCGCCCGCCTGCTCGGGTTCAAGATTCCGTACACGGTCGCGGAAATCGACGACGCCTGCAGCAAGCTTCTGGCCATGCAGGGTTTCCAGGATGCCTATGTGCGTCCGATCGCCTGGCGCGGCTCGGAGATGATGGGCGTGTCGGCCCAGAACAACCGCATCAACCTTGCCATCGCGATCTGGCAGTGGCCGAGCTATTTCGACCCGGCCCAGAAGCTGAAGGGCATCCGCCTCGACATGGCAGAGTATCGCCGGCCCGACCCGCGCACGGCTCCGTCGCGCTCGAAGGCAGCGGGCCTCTACATGATCTGCACGCTCTCCAAGCATGCGGCCGAGGCGAAGGGCTACGCCGATGCGCTGATGCTCGACTGGCGCGGCCAGGTGGCAGAAGCGACCGGCGCGAATGTCTTCTTCGTCAAGGACGGCAAGCTGCACACGCCGAAGCCGGACTGCTTCCTTGACGGCATCACACGCCGCACGGTCATCGATCTCGCGAAGCGCCGCGGCATCGAAGTGGTTGAACGCGTAATCATGCCGGAGGAGATGGAAGGCTTCGAACAGTGCTTCCTGACCGGAACGGCTGCCGAAGTGACTCCGGTTTCCGAGATCGGCCCGTACCGGTTCGAGGTCGGCGAGATCGCCAGCCAGCTGATGCACGACTACGCTGCCGAGGTGCAGCCGAAGCGGGCCGCAGCCGAGTAAGGTACGGCTGCATCACCGGATCATCGGGGGCGGCTCTTGCCGCCCCTTTCCGTTTCCGGTTCAAGAAGCGCAGATCAAGGAGACGACATGGGACAGCTTCGCGCCGGGATCATCCCCGTCACCCCCTTCCAGCAGAACTGCACCATCCTCTTCGACGAGGAAACGAAGTCCGGCGTCATCGTCGATCCGGGCGGCGACGTCGACACGCTGGTCGAGACGATCGAAAAGAACGGCATCACCATCGAGGCGATCTGGCTGACCCATGGCCATATCGACCATGCGGGCGGCGCGATGGAGCTCAAGGACCGGCTCGCCGTCGACATCATCGGTCCGCATGCCGACGACAAGCCGCTGCTCGACAATCTGGAGACACAGGCGCAGCGCTTCGGCCTGACCGGCGCGGTTCGCAACTGCATACCCGACCGCTTCCTCTCCGAAGGCGAAGTGCTCTCCTTCGGCGACCATCGCTTCGAGGTGCTGCACTGTCCCGGCCATGCGCCGGGGCATGTCGTCTACTACAACCGGGCACAGGCCTTCGCCCATGTGGGCGACGTGCTCTTCGCGGGCTCGATCGGCCGAACGGACCTGCCGGGCGGCGACCATGCGACGCTGATCCGCTCGATCAAGGAGAAACTGCTGCCGCTCGGTGACGAGATCGGTTTCATCTGCGGTCACGGACCCGGCGGCCGGTTCGGCGAGGAGCGGCGCAACAATCCGTTCCTGACCTGAGGTTCCGTCGCTTCAGGCGTGATGCGCGGCGTTCGCCAGGCCCTCGGCAGCTACGGGCGGGAGGAGGTTGGCGATCATGTCCGCCGTGATGCCTGGACGGATGGGGGAGGGGCGTGCGGGCTTGTCCACGATGGCGGCGACGGGTGCTTCGGCTGCCGTCGTCGAGGCGCCGGGCGCCATGGCGAGGATGCCGGCCGCAAGGCTCGCAAACACGGCGGCGGTCAGCGCTTTCATCGATTGCATGTCTTGTCTCCGGCCGGTCGGTTGTCCCGATCATGCCGAAGATGACAGACTGCGCGTGAACCGGCCCTGAATGCACGGTTCAGCGATCGGCGACGCATTTCGAGACGAGCGCCCGCCGGCGCGCTGCCGGTTCAACTTTCCGTTACGGAAGGTGTGCGTCAGAAAAATGCCCGGCACGAGCCGGGCATCTTTCAAACTTGATCAGGCAGCCGACAGGTTGACGGCCTTGGGGCCCTTGCCCATGCGGTCCGGCTCGACGTCGAACGAGACCTTCTGGCCGTCGACGAGGCCGTCCATGCCCGACGCCTGGACTGCGGAGATGTGGACGAACACGTCCTTGGCGCCGCCGTCGGGCGTGATGAAGCCGAAGCCCTTGGTGGCGTTGAAGAATTTTACGGTGCCGGTCTGGCTCATGAGAAGGTCCTTCCCTCTTCGTTTTGTCGCTCCTGCGCCGTGTGCACAGGGTTGCGGGTCGTCGAGAGTTCACGAAAGCGGGGAAAGGTCGTCAGGTAACGTGCCAGTCACCGGGCATTCAAAAACCCGAACGGTCCACAGGTGACACGGAATTGGGCCAAATTCTAGGCCGCTCCCTCAATTTGTGTCTTGCGGCACGCCCGGGAACTGCTCCCGCTTCAACAGGCCGGCGAGATGCGCAGCGTTGGAAGCGGCCATGTCGAGCGTCTGCTGGACCTTGTCCGGGATGGTAGGCAGGTCCTTGTAGTCGGTAGAGCCCATGGCCTCGCCGACCCAGTAGCACCCGGCATTTGCGGGAATGGTGAAGCCGACATCATTAAGGGCCTGAAAGCACGCAGCGTGGCAATGGTGTGCGCCATCTTCGTTTCCGACCACGGCAACCAGTGCGACCTTTCCAGCGGCAGGCATGCGGCCATTGTCGTCCGCCTCACCGAGAAAGGCATCCAGTCGTTCCAGAACGCGCTTGGCAACAGAGGAGGGCTGTCCCATCCAGATGGGCATGCCAAGGATGAAGATATCCGCCGCGATGATCTTCTCGCGAAGGGCTGGCCATTCGTCGCCGTCGCCCATATCCGTCTCAACGCCTGGCTTCACGTCATGGTCGGCGACGCGGACGATTTCGCCCGTTACGTGATAGGGTTTCAATGCCGCAAGAAGGTCACCGAGCATCTTGTCCGTCGATGAGGTCTCGTCGGCGTTCGAAGGCTTGAGCGAGCAGTTAAGCGCGAAGGCCTTGAGCGGCTTTGCGGCAGCCATAGTGTTTCTCCCGGTGGTTCGAACCGGGCCAACGTTCATCGCCGGGTAATGGCTCCATGACAGATACAGATCTGAAGAGAAAGCCCTCGACCAAACCCAAGGTCGAGCGCCCGAAGCTCTACAAGGTGATCCTCGTCAATGATGATTTCACCCCGCGCGAGTTCGTGGTGCGGGTGCTGAAGGTCGAGTTCCGGCTCTCCGAAGACCAGGCACACAAGGTGATGATCACCGCGCACCGGCGCGGCGTCTGTGTGGTCGCCGTCTATGCGCGCGACATCGCCGAGACCAAGGCGACGCGTGCCACCGACGCCGGGCGGCAGGCCGGATTTCCGCTGCTGTTCACGATCGAGCCCGAGGAATAGTCTAGATCGTCCTTCTGCTCGTCTTCCTTCGGAACATTGCCGAGGCGGGAGACATTCATGAGCCAGTGCTCAACTGGCGGATGGCGATTTCATGGACAAGGCAAAAGAGTGGTTCAGGCCGATGGCGAGAGCGGGCTATGCCTCGCGCGGGCTCATCTACATCGTCATCGGCTTCTTTGCTGCAACGGCTGCGATCGGCTCCGGCGAGACCATGGGCTCGCGCGACGCGCTCGACACGCTGCTGGCGAGCGGTTTCGGCGGCGCTGTGGCATATGTGCTCATCGCAGGCCTGCTGTTCTATGCCGTCTGGCGCTTTATCCAGTCGGGCTTCGACACCGACGATCACGGGTTCGACGCAAAGGGCATCGCGATCCGCGGCGGTCTGGCCGTCAGTGGCATCACCTATCTGACGCTTGCCTTCTACGCATTTTCGCGCGCTCGCGGTTCGAGTGGCGATGAGGGGGGTGGAGGCTTCGCCGATACGGTCGCCGGCTTTGTCGGCGCGAGCCTGACGTCCGCGGTCCTCGCTGCGGTGCTGGCGGGCGCTGGCGTCGCGCATGTCGTCAAGGCGTGGCGGCGCGGCTACCGCAAGCATATCGAGGCGGACGAAGCAAAGCTCCGGCTAATCGATCCGATTGCGCGGACGGGTCTCGTCGCGCGAGGCGCGGTGTTCTTCGTGCTGTCCTTCCTTCTGGCGAGCCGTGCGCTGTCAGGCGGCGGCAGCAGCGAGGCGGGATCGCAGGAGGCTCTCGATTACGTGCAGTCCCTGCCGGCTGGCTGGCTGCTGCTCGCGCTGATGGGCGTCGGGCTCGTTGCCTTTGCTCTCTACTCATTCATCGAGGCGGCCTATCGGCGCATCAATGTGGAAGACGCCGGCTGAGCGGGGCGACGGCACACGCGAGTGTGACGGAACGACCGGCGCCGCCGTCCATTGGGCTCTCGAACAGAAACCGGAGTTTTCCAATGTCCATGATTGAAACCCGTGACGGCACCAGGCTCTACGTGAAAGACTGGGGCAGCGGGAAGCCCGTGATCCTGATGCATGGCTGGCCGCTATCCGCCGATTCCTGGGACGACCAGGCTGTCGCGATCGCCGAAGCCGGCATGCGGGCAATCGCCTATGACCGTCGCGGCTTCGGCCGGTCGGAGCAGCCGTGGGACGGCTATGACTACGATACGTTCTCAGACGATCTCGCGGATGTCATTGCAGCCACCGGCGTGGAAGACGTCGCGATCGTCGGGTTCTCCATGGGCGGCGGAGAGGTCGCCCGCTACATGTCGCGCCATGGCGGAGCCAAGGTCTCGAAGGCAGGTCTCATCGCGTCGGTCGTGCCTTACATGCTCAAGACCGACGACAATCCCAACGGCGTCGATCAGAGCGTATTCGACGAAATGACGAAGGGCATGAAGGAAGATCGCGCCCACTTCTTCAAAGGTTTCTTCAAGGACTTCTTCGGCGTCGGTTTGCTTTCGCAGTCAGTGAGCGACGAGATGCTGCACTGGGCCTGCAAGCTCGCCATGGAAGCCGGCCTGCGCCCGACGCTTGCTGCCGCCAAGGCGTTTGCGACGACTGATTTCCGCCCCGATCTCGCGGCCTTCCGCGTGCCGACGCTGGTCGTTCACGGAACCGACGACAAGACCGTCCCGATCGATGCCACAGGCCGCGTGGTCGCCAAGGCGATCCCGGGTGCAGTCTACAAGGAGTATGACGGTGCTCCGCATGGCCTGTTCGGCACCCACAAGGAGCAGTTCACGGCTGACCTGATCGGGTTCCTGCAGAGTTGATCAGGCTTGCGAGGGGAGCGGCCGTGCGTCGTTCCTCTCGCGATGGAGAATGTAAAGGCCCGAACCGATCGTCACGGCCATGCCGGCGAGGGCCAATCCGTTTGGAAACTCTGCGAAAAGCACGAGACCGAGTACGGCCGCTACGGGTATCTCCAGATACTGGATCGGCGCGACTGTCGCTGCCGGGGCAAAGCGCAGCGACCAGGTCATCAGCAGATGGCCGACCGTGCCAAGCCCGCCGATGATGGCGAGCAAAAGCCATTCCCAGGACGTCGGCATCACGATCCCGAAAAAGGGTGCGGGCAAGGACGTGGTGAGCAGAAGCGCCACGAAGAGCAAAGGCGTTCCGATCAGGCCGCTGACCACCTGCAGCACCATCGGATCGCATTCCTTCGCCACCTGACGGCTCACCAGCATGTAGAGCGAGAATGCGACCGCGACCGCCAGCGGCAGAAGCGCGGCTGCGCCCACTTCTGCAAAAGACGGCTGGATCACCATGAGGGTGCCAACGAAGCCGACAGTGCAGGCCGCCAGCCGGCGCGGACCGACTTCCTCGCCCAACACGAAATGACCAAGCAGCAGCATGATGAAAGGCATCACGAAACAGATCGCGATGGCGTCGGCGAGCGGCAGATAATAGAGCGACGCGTACATCAGACCGATGCCGGCGATGTGAAACAGCGTTCGCCATACCGTTAAGCGCAGCACGCGCCGGGTCATCGTCAGGCGCTGGCCTCTCGCGGCAATCAGCGGAAGCAGCGCGACCGCCTGGACGGCGAAGCGCACCGTCACCATCATCAGGAGGGGGATCGTCGCGCCGGCAAGCTTGGCAAAGCCGTCGCCCAAGGGGGCGACGACGCAGAAGCCGATCATCAGGAGGATGCCCAGATAGGGACGGTCGCCGATCATGCGCGCGGCTTACCGGCTGAGGGCGAGGTAGGCAATGGAGCAGGCCGGGATGCGCGCTGGTTCAAGCACGCCCCGGTAAATTCACACGCTACCGCCCCGGCCGACCCGTCTTGCCGGGCCTGCGTTTCTGGCGCTTGACGTCGCCGGGATCCTCGTAGGAGCCGGCGCCGACCTTGCCGCGGACGATCGGGCGCACGTCGTCCGGCTTGGCCGGCACGGGGCCTCCGACGGGCTTTTCAGTCCGGCGCACAGTCATCTCGTCGAGATCGTTGCGGCGGAAGAGGCTCGGCGCGGCGCGGGCAGGCTTCACCATGTCCGTGCCGGGGCCCATGTCGTCGAGGCTGGGCTTCTTGAACAGGCTCTCCTCATCCACCGTGCGATGACGAGCGCGGCCCTTGTTGTGCTTGCCCTTCTCGCGGCCGGAGACGGGGCTTTCGAGCTCGACCTCACGCGCCAGCGGATCGTCGGAGATGGCGAGTTCGGTTTCGCGCAGGCGCTTGAGCTCGTCTCGGAGGCGGGCGGCACGCTCGAAGTCGAGATCGGCGGCGGCGTCGCGCATCTCCTTCTCCAGATGCTCCAGATGCGCCTTGAGATTGTTGCCAACGAGCTGGCCATCCTTCGTCTGCTTCGAGATGTCCGGGCGCACGTGGTCGCGCTCGTAGACCGAATCGAGAATGTCGGAGATGCGCGCCTTCACGCTTTCGGGCGTGATGCCGTGCTCTGTGTTGTAGGCAAGCTGCTTCTCGCGGCGGCGGTTGGTTTCCGCCATGGCGCGTTCCATCGAGCCAGTGATCTGGTCGGCGTAGAGGATAACCTTGCCATCGACGTTTCGCGCCGCGCGGCCGATCGTCTGGATCAGCGAGGTTTCGGAGCGCAGGAAACCCTCCTTGTCAGCGTCAAGAATCGCGACGAAGCCGCATTCGGGAATGTCGAGGCCCTCACGCAGCAGGTTTATGCCGACGAGCACGTCGAAGGCGCCCAGGCGCAGGTCGCGCAGGATTTCGATGCGCTCCAGCGTGTCGATGTCGGAGTGCATGTAGCGGACGCGGATACCCTGCTCGTGCAGATACTCGGTCAGGTCCTCGGCCATGCGCTTGGTCAGCACCGTGACCAGCGTTCGGTAGCCCTTGTTGACCGTCTGGCGGATTTCGTCGAGCACGTCGTCGACCTGGCTCTTCGCCGGGCGCACCTCGACTGGCGGATCGATCAGGCCCGTCGGGCGGATGACCTGCTCGGCGAACACGCCACCCGACTGGTCCATCTCCCAGCCGCCGGGCGTTGCCGACACCGCGACGGTGAGCGGGCGCATGGCGTCCCACTCCTCGAAGCGCAGCGGGCGGTTGTCCATGCAGGAGGGCAGGCGGAAGCCATATTCGGCCAGCGTCGCCTTGCGGCGGAAGTCGCCGCGATACATGCCGCCGATCTGTGGCACCGTCACATGGCTCTCGTCGATGAAGACGAGCGCGTTGTCAGGGATGTATTCGAACAGCGTGGGCGGCGGCTCGCCCGGTGCGCGGCCGGTGAGGTAGCGCGAATAGTTCTCGATGCCGGCGCAGGACCCAGTCGCCTCAAGCATTTCCAGGTCGAACCGTGTGCGCTGCTCCAGCCGCTGTGCTTCCAGCAGGCGGCCCGCGCGCTCCAGTTCTGCAAGGCGATGCTGCAGCTCTTCCTTGATCGACTTAATAGCCTGGTTGAGCGTCGGGCGCGGCGTGACGTAGTGCGAGTTGGCGTAGATCTTGACGCTCTTCAGCTCGCCCGTCTTCTGGCCCGTCAGCGGATCAAACTCCGTGATCGCCTCGATCTCGTCGCCAAAGAGCGTGATGCGCCAAGCGGCATCTTCCAGGTGGGCCGGGAAGATCTCGATCGTGTCGCCGCGCACGCGGAACGACCCGCGGACGAAGTTGATGTCCTGGCGCTTGTATTGCTGGGCGACGAGGTCGGCGAGGAGCTGGCGCTGGTCGAGCCGGTCGCCGACCTGCATCCGGAAGGTCATCGCCGTGTAGGTCTCGACCGAGCCGATACCGTAGATGCAGGAGACGGACGCGACGATAATCACGTCGTCGCGCTCCAGCAGCGAGCGCGTGGCCGAATGGCGCATGCGGTCGATCTGCTCGTTGATCGAGGATTCCTTCTCGATGAACGTGTCGGTGCGCGGAACGTAGGCTTCGGGCTGATAGTAGTCGTAGTAGGAGACGAAATACTCGACCGCGTTGTTCGGGAAGAAGTTCTTGAACTCGCTGTAGAGCTGGGCCGCGAGCGTCTTGTTCGGCGCGAGGATCAGCGCCGGGCGCTGCGTCTCCTCGATGACCTTGGCCATGGTGAAGGTCTTGCCCGAGCCGGTGACGCCGAGAAGCACTTGCGTGCGCTCAGCGGAGTCGACGCCTTCGACGAGATCGCGGATCGCCTGCGGCTGGTCGCCGGCCGGCTTGAACTCCGATTCCATGCGAATGGCAATGCCGCCCTCGGACTTGTCGGGGCGGGCAGGGCGGTGGGGTGTCCAGAGCTTGCCGTTCTTGTGGAGCGGGTTGCCGCTCTCGATCAACTTCGACAGCGCATCGACCGTCGCCGTCACGCCGCCTGGCGCGAGCGTGCCTGCGTCTTCCAGCGAAATGTCCATGCCGGCGACGGGATTGAGGCCGGCCGCCGCGCGCTCCTTCGGCGAAGCCGCGCCGCCCATGGAGGTTCCACGACCGCTGCGCGTCGGCGCCTCTGACCGTTCCGCGACCTTGCGCTTCTTCGGGACGGGTTTCGCGGCTTCGCGTTCGATCTGTTCCGCCCAGCCGCTGACCGGGCCGTTGAACGGCGCGCCGTCAAAAGCGGATTGGGGCGCCTCGCCGAAACCGTCGGGCGATGTCTTGGAAGTTTTGGAAGCCATGCAGCATTATATGGCGCTCGACCCGGCAGATTGAAAGCCGTCGTGCAGCCGCCATCCAAGGAGTTTTCGAAGGCTCAGTCCTGCAGGCCTGCGGACACCAGATAGAGCGGCTCGCGCCGACCGCCGAGATAGGCGGCGCGAATGCGCTGCTCGACTGCGCGGCGACGCTTGCGCTCGCCGTCGCTGAGGCCGAGCTCGGCGCATACGGCGTCGGCGACGGCCTTCAGCTGAAGGCGCTCACGGATGCCAAGGCGGCTGGCAGGACGGTCCTGGACGTCTGATTCCGACATTCGGCGCACTCCTCAACTCCGACAAACCGCCTATGCCCCTCCGCGGTTCGTCATGAGCTTTCATACGCTAGCACGAAATATGGCAGGCAGGCGACGTGATTCGTCACGGTTGGCAACGGGCCTTAACAGGACGTCAACCGGTGCGGGGGATGGTCTAACGCGGTGGCAGTCGCGGATTGCGTGGCGCAATCGCGGGCGCGCACATCCTGCGGAGGAGATGACGATGCTGACGATCACATTGTTCTCGGCCCTGCTGGCAACAGGCGCCCTCGGGCAGGCCCCGCTCCTCCAGCGGGTCGGGCAAGACGCGGCTGTGGTGCTCGTCCAGCGTGGCGACGACACCTCGTCACGCGGCAGTTCCAGCCGCGGCAATTCGAGCCGAGGCACGACGATGTCGGCCGACCGTCCGCGTCGCAACGCGGACGGGGTCGATTGCCACCGCGACGTGCGCACCCATCGCATACGAGGCGAATGGGTGCGGCATCGTCATGTCGGAGAGGATTGCGCGGTCAGGGTCGTCCGTCAGGCCGAGTCGGCTCTTCCTGACTAGGCTCTTCCGGCCGCGCCGCATCATCGCGGGGCGACGGTCTTCCCCGATCCGCCACCGCAAGGTGTCGCCGCGACCACGGCAAAGCCCGCCGCCTGTGCGCGACAGCGGCTGTCGAAGGTTCGCGTCTCGTTTCCGCTGACACCGCAGACGGGCATGTAGATCTTCGGACAGATGATCCGCCCCTGGCCCATCGTGTCTGCAAAAGCGGTTCCTGGCCCAGCCATCGCCGCAGCGATCCCAAGCACTGCCAGAATTCGCATCATGTTCTCCCGCAAAGGATGTGGACGTCGCCTTCGAGAGGCGTGGTCGCACGGAGCGATGTCTGAATTGCGGCGTTTACGGGGTGCTCGCGCGTCCATGGGCGCTGCGCTATATAAAACTGTCATCCAATCCGGGGCAGGGTCGGGCGACGACGCAAGGAACTCACTTCCATGAAAATTGCTGTTCTCGGTGGCGACGGTTTCATCGGCTGGCCAACCTGTCTTCACCTGTCGGACGCCGGACACGATATCCACATCCTCGACAACCTGTCGCGACGCTGGATCGACACGGAGCTAGGCGTGCAGTCGCTCACCCCGATGGACTCCATCCAGGAGCGCACGCGCATCTGGTATCAGGAGACCGGTCGGCGCATCCACTTTCACCTGATCGACCTTGCCCGAGACTACGAGCTGCTGAAGGGCTGGCTGGCGGAAAACCGCCCGGACGCGATCGTTCATTTCGCCGAGCAGCGCGCCGCGCCCTATTCGATGAAGAGCGACCGGCACAAGAACTACACGGTCAACAACAACGTCAACGCGACGCACAACCTGCTCAATGCGGTCGTGGAGATCGGTCTCGATGCGCATCTCGTGCATCTCGGCACGATGGGCGTCTACGGCTATTCGACGGTCGGCGCCGCGATCCCCGAGGGCTATCTGCCCGTCGGTATCGAGACGATGGGCGGCGAGACGGTGAAGCAGGATATTCTCTATCCGGCCAATCCCGGCTCGATCTACCACATGACCAAGTGCCTCGATCAGCTCCTGTTCCAGTTCTATGCCAAGAACGACGGGCTGCGGATCACCGATCTCCACCAGGGCATCGTCTGGGGCACGCATACGGCGCAGACGCGCCGGCACGCGCAGCTCATCAACCGCTTCGACTATGATGGCGACTACGGCACGGTCCTGAACCGCTTCCTGATCCAGGCGGCGATCGGCTACCCGCTGACGGTGCACGGCACCGGCGGCCAGACGCGTGCCTTCATCCATATCCAGGATTCGGTGCGCTGCATCGAAATCGCGCTCAACAACGCCCCGGCGCGCGGCGACCGGGTGAAGATCTACAACCAGATGACCGAGACCCACCGGGTGCGCGACCTGGCGGAGATGGTCGCGCGCATCGCCGGCGCAAAGGTCGCCTACCTGCCGAACCCGCGCAAGGAAGCGGCCGAGAACGACCTCGTGGTTAAGAACGACCAGTTTCTTGCGCTCGGCCTCAACCCGATCACGCTGGAAGAGGGCCTGCTCGACGAGGTCATCGAGGTGGCGAAGAAGTTCGCCTACCGCGTGGATCGTAGCCGTATTCCGGCCGTCTCTGCGTGGACGCGGGACATCGCGCCGACCATCGAGCGCGATCCGGAAGGCAAGCGGCTGAAGAGCGTGGGGTGAGGTCGGAGGTGCGTGGGGCTATCCCTGGGGCGTTGGGTGGTGTGCCGGCGGCAACCCCCCTCTGGCCTGCCGGCCATCTCCCCCTCAAGGGGGGAGATTGGCTAGTTGCCGGTTGGCCGGTAGTTCGGTTGGCTGTCATTAGAATGGCGCGACATTGCCACTTCCAATCTCCCCCCTTGAGGGGGAGATGCCCGGCAGGGCAGAGGGGGGTGGATGGCCATGACGGCCAAACGCTTCGCACTCGCCCCACATGACCCGCCACGCCTACACCACTCTAGTCACCAACCCCGATTACGCGCTGGGCGCGACGGCGCTGGTGCGCTCGCTGGTCCACTCGGGAACGTCGGCCGACATCCTTGTCATGCACACTGGAGGTGTTGCTCTAAGTGAACTCGCCGCCGTCGAGGCGCTTGGCGCGCGGCTTGTCAGGGTCGAACTGCTGCCCACCTCCGACGCCTTCAACGAGCGCCATGCCAGGCGCGCGATTTATGGCGCGAACCCCTTCACGAAGGGCAGGAAGCCTGACTTTCACACGCCGCTCGACAATTTCGCCAAGCTGCGGCTCTGGGAGTTCGAGGAGTACGAGCGGATCGTGTTCCTCGATGCCGACACGCTCGTCGTGCGCAACATCGACCGACTTTTCGGCTACCCGGAATTCTCCGCCGCGCCCAACGTCTACGAAAGCCTCGCCGACTTCCACCGGCTGAACTCCGGCGTCTTCGTCGCGCAGCCCTCGCGCGCTACGTTTGCCGCGATGCTCGAGATGCTCGATGCGCCGGACGCCTACTGGCCGCGGACGGACCAGACCTTCCTGCAGAGCTTTTTTCCCGACTGGCATGGCCTGCCCGTATTCGACAACATGCTCCAATATGTCTGGTTCTCCATGCCGGAGCTGTGGGACTGGCAGTCCGTGCGCGTGATCCATTTTCAATACGAAAAGCCATGGGAAGAGGGGCACCCGAAAGCCGAGCGGCTGCGGGTGCTGATCGACGTCTGGCGGGCCTATCTCGCCGGTGGGCCGATCCCCGACCTCACGACACTGCCGAAGCCGGGCTGATGCGCGTTCTCGTCAGCGGGGGCAGGGGGCTCGTCGGACGATTCATCGTCGAAGGGCTTGCAGAGGCCGGCCACGACGTGATCATTGGCACGCGCGCGCCGTCCCGTTCCGGCGAGCGCGCAATTCATCTCGATCCCGACCGCGACCAGCGCGGGGCGTTCTCCGGCATCGACGCCTTCGTGCACGCTTCCTTCGATCATCTGCCGGGGCGCTATCGCGGCGGCGAGGGCGACGATCCCCACGGTTTCCGGCGGCGCAATCTCGACGGCTCGGCGCGGCTCTTCGAGGAGGCGCGCGATGCCGGCGTGGCGCGGGTCGTCTTCCTGTCGACGCGTGCGGTCTATGGCGTCCAGCCGGAAGGTGCGGTGCTGGCGGAGACGACGGTGCCTCGGCCCGACACGCTCTATGGCGAGGTCAAGCTGGCTGCCGAGGCAGCGCTCCTGCGCCTTGCCGCGCCGGCTTTTCAGCCGACGATCCTGCGGATCACGGGCGTCTATGGCGGTGCCCCCGCGTACAACAAATGGACGCCGCTCGTCGAGGCATGGATGGCTGGCAGTCCCGTCGCGCCGCGAGCGGGGACCGAGGTGCATGGGCGGGACGTCGCCGACGCGGTGCGACTGATGCTCGAAAGCCCGGCGGAGCAGGGTGCGGGTGCAGTCTTCAACGTCTCCGACATAATGGTCGACACGCGCGACGTCCTTGAGGTGGTCAGGGAAGCGACAGGCGCCGATCAACCGCTGCCGGACGCCGCCGATGCGTCCGGGATCAAAATCATGATGACCGATCGCCTGAGTTCGCTCGGGTGGCGACCGGGCGGGCGCAACCTCTTTCGCCGGGACGTGGCGGAACTCGCCGCGGCGATCCTGGCTTCGAAAGAACAGCGATCGTCCTGACGATCCGATTCCGCTCGTTCGCGGAAGCGCCTGAAATCCTTATGGATGCAGCGGCTTGTCGGCCATGTCGAGATGGAGCGCGGAGCCAGTCCATGGATGCGCGTCGCACACCGCCTCGTCGAGTTCGACGCCGAGGCCGGGCTCGGTGGACGGGATGACGTGGCCGTCCTGCCACTCGATCTTGCGCTTGAGCAGCTTCGCGTGGAAGCCGTCCCAGGTCTTCAGCGATTCCAGGATCAGGAAGTTCGGCAGCGTCACCGAAAGCTGGATGTTGGCCGCACCAACGATCGGGCCGCAATAGCAGTGCGGGGCGATCTGGATCTGGTGCGCCTCGGCCATGGCCGCGATCTTCTTGGTTTCCAGGATCCCGCCCGAGCGGCCGAGGTTCGGCTGCAGTATCGCGGCCGCCTTGAGGTCGATCAGCCGCGCGAACTCCCATTTGGTGGCGAGCCGCTCGCCGGCGGCTACGGGAATGGAGGTCGCGCGCGCCACCTCGGCCATCGCTTCGGGGCTGTCCGGCGGCACCGGCTCCTCGAACCAGAGCGGGTCGCAGGGTTCCAGCGCACGCGCCATGCGCCGTGCGCCCGATGGCGTGAACTGGCCGTGCGTGCCGAACAGGATGTCGGCGCGGGTGCCGACCGCCTCGCGGATCGCGCGCACCATGGCTGCGGAGAGTTCGATGTCGACGAGGCGGGGCTGGTGGCCGTCATGGATGGTGTAGGGCCCGGCCGGGTCGAGCTTCACCGCGTCGAAGCCCATCGCGACATAGTCGAGTGCGCATTGCGCGGCGAGGTCGGGGTCATTGTAGACGTTGCGCGGGCTTTCGGCCTCGGCCGGAACGACGGAGCCGGAGGTCGGGTAGAGATAGGTGTAGCTGCGCAGCGTCTCCTGCACGCGTCCGCCCAGCAAATTATAGACCGGCTGGCCGGCTTCCTTGCCGATAATGTCCCAGCAGGCGATCTCGAGCGCCGAGACGCAGGCCATCATCACCGTATCCGGGCGCTGGGTGAAGCCTGCCGAATAGGCGCGGCGGAAGAAGGCCTCGATGGCGTGCGGGTCGTGGCCGACGAGGTGGCGGGCAGCAACGTCCTCGATCAGCTTCGCCGTCAGATGCGGATCGAACGCGCCCGAATAGGCCTCGCCATAGCCGACCGTCCCGCCATCGGTCGTCAGCTTCACGAAGATGAAATAGCGGCCTCCGATGCCGGGCGGCGGGTTGCCGACGACCCAGGTCTTCACGTCGGCGATCTTCATCCTGCGTCCTCCAGAACCAGTTCGGCGCCCTTCCAGCCTGTCACGATCGCGGCCGCATTCGTGTTGCCGGAGACGTTGTTGGGGAAGACCGAGGCGTCGATCACCCTTAGTCCGCTCACGCCGTGCACGCGCAATCGCGGGTCCACGACGGAAGTCGCCGCGTCCGGCCCCATGCGGCAGGTCGAGACGGGATGGTACACGGTGCCGGAGCGCCTGCGGAAGTCTGCGATCAGATCGTCGTCCGCGTTGATGCTCGCGCCGGGCAGCACCTCCTCGTCGATGATGTCGGCGAGCGCCGGCTGGGCGGCGATCCGGCGCAGCTTCTTCACGGCCGACAGCATCTCGTCGACGTCGCGATTAGTCGAAAACGCGTTGGCGACGATCTTCGGCGGGCCGTGCGGATCTTCGGGGCGGATGTGGATCGCGCCGCGGCTCGACGGGCGGCAGTTCGACAGGCCGATGGAGAATCCCGGCCACGGGTCCGGAGAGAGGATCGGCCGCTCGCCGGGCTTCGGCAGGACCGTCGAGAAGGCCTGGAAATAGAGCTGCATGTTCGGCCGGTCATGGTCGTCCGAGGTGCGAAAGAAGCCGCCGCCCTGGTTCATGCTCATCGCCAGCGGTCCGCGGCGGAAGGCGAGATACTGCAGGCCGACCAGCGCCTTGCCCCACCAGGGCCGCAGGATCTGGTTCAGCGTCGGCACCTTGGCCTTCCAGGTGTAGTTTATGCCCTGATGGTCCTGCAGATGCTCGCCGACATTGGCGTTGGCGACGACGGTGGCGATGCCGGCCTGCGCGAGTATCGCGGGATCGCCGATGCCGGAGCGCTCGAGAATGTTTGGCGAGCCGACCGAGCCTGCCGACAGGATGATCTCGCCGCGCGCCATGGCGACGCGCTCCAGGCCGTCCTGCATATATTCGACGCCGCTTGCGCGGGTGCCTTCGAAGAGGATGCGGCGGACGGTGCAGCCTGTCTCGACGCGCAAATTGCTGCGCTTCATGGCCGGGCGCAGGAAGGCACGCGCGGCCGACATGCGGCGGCCGCCCTTGATGTTGAGCTGGTAGACGCCGACGCCTTCCTGGGAGGCGCCGTTGAAATCGCGGTTGAGCGGCAGTCCTGCCTGCGCGGCGGCGCGCAAATAGCGGCGGGTCAGTGGATGGGCGCGGTCGTGCATGTCCTCGACGTGAAGCGGTCCGCCGATCGCGCGGTAGTCGTCGGCGCCCGCCGCATTGTCCTCGACGGCGCGAAAGGCGGGCAGGAGGTCGTTCCAGCCCCAGCCGGTGTTGCCTGCCGCTTTCCAGTCCTCGTAATCCGAGGGGTGGCCGCGGATCCAGACCATCGCGTTGATCGAACTCGACCCGCCTAGGAGCTTGCCGCGCGGCCAGTGGTCGGCGTTGCCGGCCAGACCCGGATCGGGCTCGGTCCGAAAATTCCAGTTCACGGCGGGGTCATAGAAGGTCTTGCCGTAGCCGAGCGGCATCTGCACGAAGAAGCGCCTGTCGCTGCCGCCTGCCTCCAGCACCAGCACCTTGTGGCGCCCGCTCGCCGACAGCCTGTCGGCCAGCACGCAGCCGGCGGATCCGGCGCCGACGATGATGTAGTCGTAAACCTGCATGCGCCGATCCTAAGCGCAAGGAAGCCGCGCGGTTTCAGAGCTTTACGGCAAGGCTTGTGGAATTTGCGACGATCGCGCTAGGTGGGGCGACGATCATGAGGTGATGCGAATGAAGCCCGTCGGCGACCTGACCCTGCGTACGCTTGCCATGCCGGCCGATGCCAACGCCGCCGGCGACATCTTCGGCGGCTGGGTCATGGCGCAGATGGATCTGGCCTGCGGCATCCGCGCGGCCGAGCGCGCCAAGGGGCGCGTCGTCACGGCGGCGGTGAAAGAGATGGCGTTCGCCAAGCCGATGAAGGTCGGCGACACGCTTTGCATCTATATCGACATCACCAAGGTCGGCCGCACCTCGATGACGCTGCGCGTGGAAGCCTGGGCGCAGCGATATCTCTCCGACCTGATGGAGCGTGTGACGCACGCAGACATCGTGATGGTCGCGCTCGACGCCAGCGGCAAGCCGACGCCGATCCCGGCCGAGTAGCCTCCGCCCCATGCCGAAGCGTTTCAGCGCCGGCCGCTACCGCGAGCTCCTCGCCCTTGCGCGCAGGCATGCAGGCGCCGGCATCGAGGCCGGCGATCTCGTCAGCGAGGCCTGCCTTGCGGCGATGAAAGCAGGGCTCGATCCGGCGGATGCCAGCAGCGCCTGGATGTCGGGCGCCATGCGCAACATCGCCCGCATGGCGGCGCGATCGGGATCGCGGCGTCGGCGGCGCGAGGCTTTTGCTTTCACCGTGGATGAGGATCGCGCGACGAGCCGGCCGCAGCCGGTTGATTTCGCTTACCTCCCGCCATCCCTGCGCATTGTCGCGATGCTTGCGACGTCCGGCCATCACCGCGACGACATCCGCCATCTGCTCCGTCTCTCCGATGCGGCGTTGCGGCAGCGCATTGCCGGACTGCGTGCGCAGCTTGCCGGTGCAGGAACTGGCGCGCCCGCCGAGCCTGTGCTCGCCTCGCATCTCGATCTCGGCCTCCTCAGGCAGGCGTTGCTCCCGCTTGTCCGGCGGACAGGGCTGCACATGGCAAGCCACGATCCCGACGGGCATCTCGTCGCTTTTTCTGTTCCGGGTGCTCACAAAATCGCATCCGGCGGCAACAAGGGTCGAACGAAACAGGAAGGAGCTGGAGCATGCTTTCGCAGTGCCGCGTCGGAACGATCTGCTACTACGTGAACGATATCGCCCGGACGGAGGCCTTCTACCGCGACGTCGTCGGCCTCGACGTCCAGCGCATGGGCGATGACGGCTCGGGCAATGACTGGCTGATGGCCAGTACGCCCGGTGACGTCGACCTGATCTTCTTTGCCGCCGAGTGCCGGCCGGGCAATACGCCGATCGTCGTCTTCCAGCTCGCCGAGGGTGGCATCGACGATGTCGCCGAGGGACTTGCCGCCAAGGGCGCGACGATCGTCACGCCCGTGAGCCATGCGCCGGGCGGCTGGTCGAGCGAATTTGCCGATCCCGACGGGCACGTCCTGTCGCTCTACCAGAGCGAGGACATGCCCCGCCGTCGCTGAATGGCGAACAGGCAGTGACGGATTGTCAACCGGAAGGGGCTTGCCGCGGAGGCTCGAGTTCTCAATTTAGGGCCAGCGATGCATATGCTGCGTTGCCGGAATTCAAACCTCAAGAGAGGACACAGTCTCCATGAGCAAGCCAAAGATTGCCGTCATCGTCGGCTCGACCCGCGAAGGCCGCTTCTCGGATCATCCCGCCCAGTGGATCGCCGATCTCGCAACGCAGAGCGGCGAGTTCGACGTCGAAATCGTCGACCTGCGCGATTTCCCGATGCCCTTCTTCGACGAGAAGGCCTCGTCGGCCTGGGTCCCGTCGACCAACGAGGTCGCCCAGAAGTGGCAGAAGAAGGTCGCCGAGTTCGACGGCTACATCATTACGGCTGCCGAGTATAACCGTGGCCCGACGGCCGTTCTGAAGAACGCCTTCGACTACGCCTATACCGAGTGGAACAACAAGCCGGTCGCCTTCGTCGGCTACGGAAGCGCCGGCGGCGCCCGCGCGATCGAACAGCTTCGCCTCAACGCGATCGAGCTGCAGATGGCGCCCATCCGCACTGCCGTCCACATCCAGTGGCCGGTCTACATGGAAGTCAATGGCGGCAAGAAGCTCGGCGAGTTCGACTTCCTGAATGACAGCGGCAAGGACATGCTGAAGCAGCTCGCCTGGTGGACCAAGGCGCTCAAGGCCGCCCGCGGCTGATCCTGCCCAACGCCTGAAGAGAGTTCGAAGCCGCCGTCCGTTGTCCGGGCGGCGGCTTCGTTGCGTGAGGCGCAAGGGTTGCGAAAGAGCGAGTCCCATCAGGCGTCTGCGACGGTCGGCTCGCATTTCGGTTCAGGCCGGCATCAATGGCAGGCGACGCGTCCGTTGCGCCGTTCCTTGATGTCGAAATGGAAATGATCGGCGTGGTCGGCGTTGTAGCCGGGCCCCAGCACGGTCGTGAAATATTCGCAGCCGCCGGCGCGAACGTTGTTGAGCAGCGCACGCTGGCGGAAGGCGAACCAGCCGGGCTTGCGCACGTCGATGTCGCGCCCGTTCTTCAGCTCGATCCGCATGACGTCGAGCGCGTTGCCCTTTGAGTGCTCCGACGGCGTCGAGGTGCGCGCGATGCGGCGGCAGGAGTAGCTCGAGCCCTGATGGATCGTGCCGACGCCCGACATGTAGCGCCAGCGGGCCGTCGGCGCGAGCTGGTCGCGCGTCCAGGACGCGAAGGCTGCCGCCATCTGGCACGTCAGCGTCGCTGCCGGCTTCATACGCACGTCACCCGACAGGCCCGATACCTGCACGGGGAAGTCGATGCGGCAGGCGCCGCCATCATTGATCGGTTCGAGGTCGCGATAGGTGACGCCCAGGCGGCGAAGCTCCTGGCGACACTCCACTTCGGAGGCCGGCATGACCATGCCCGGCTCACGCGGCGAAAGATCCTCGCGCGGCGCCTCGTTCATCATGGGGTTTGAAGGTACCAGTCGCTCCAGCCCTCGGGCCTGCGGAGCGGCGGCAGCCACCGTCGTGGTCTGGACCTGCGGTGGTGGAATCATGCCGACCGACGCACTCGGCATAGGGCCTACGCTCGCCATGGGCACCGGACCGACGGAGGCGCGGGGCTCGTGCGTCATGACGCTCATCACAGTGCAGGACGAAAACAGCGCACCGACCGAAAGTAGCGCCGTCGCAAGCATCGCGCGGCGCGCACTCTTGCGCGATGCAGACGCCGCATCGCCGGGAAGATCATCCCTACGCAAAACCATGGGTTCCATCCCTGTCCCTGCGCAGGACAGTAAAGCGGAATGGTAAAGGAAGGCTGAGGAGCGGCGTTCACGATTGCCGGATCCTCACTTGCACCACGTCCCGCCATTGCGGCGCTGGGCGAGGTCGAAATGGAAATGATCGGCATGGTCGGCGTCGCTGCCGGGGCCGAGCACGGTCTTGAAAGGTCCGCAGGCGGCCTCGCGGATCCGATCGAGGAAGCGCTCTTCCCGGCTGTCGCTGTCATAGGCCTGGACGGCGATCTCACGACCGTCCTCCAGGCCGATCGCGGCCCAGTCGAGCGCGTTGCCGGTTGCGTGCTCGGACATGCGGCGCTGGCCGTGGCGGGTCCGGCAGACATAGCCCGACGATTGCCTTATCGAGCGGATCTCGGTGCCGAAGGTCTCACGTGCGGCCGGCTGCACCTGATCGCGCACGAAGCGGGCCGTCGCGGCGGCTACCGGGCAGCCGAGGAGCGCGGGCTCGTTCAGTTCCACGTCGCCGCCCAGATTGGACACGGTCACCGGCTCCGCGATGGCGCAGCCGCCGGCGCCGGAGACAGGCGCCTCCCGCTCGAAGACCACTCCGAGCCGTTCGAGGTCCACGATGCATTGCGAACCCGCAGCCGCAGCGGCAGGCGCTGGCGAGGTCGGCTCCGTTTCCGGGCGGGGCTCATCGGCTGGTCGCGCGACGGGGAGGGGTGCGCTGTCCGGAAGGTCGTCCTCGGTCGATGACGCTTCGTCCGGCTCCGCCTCCTCGGATGGCTCTTCGCCGGCAGGCGTATGCGTTTGCGGAATGGTGACGCTGTCGGGAAGCACGGGAACAGCATCCTGCGCGGATGCAGAGGACGCTATCGGGATGGTGATGAGAAGTGCGGCGAGGATCGTCTTCATCAAGACCTTCAACGCGCGAATCCGCGCGAAGTCCGGACGGCGTGGATCACTTCCTGTTTCGCCCGGCAATCCGCGAAGCCTGGCCGATTGACGCCGCAGCCCGGCCCGATCAAATGGCGCCGTCATCCACCACGCCCGGTCTCCTCACAAATGACGCTGCTTCTCTCCCCGAAGGTGCTGCCGATCCTGCTGCTCGTCGCCTCGAACGTCTTCATGACGTTTGCCTGGTACGGGCATCTGAAGTTCAAGACGTCGCCGCTCTACGTCGTCGTGATGGTGAGCTGGTTCATCGCCTTTTTCGAATACTGGCTTGCCGTGCCCGCCAACCGGATCGGCCACGAGGTCTATTCGGCAGCCGAACTGAAGACGATCCAGGAGGTGATCACCCTGACGGTCTTCGTCATCTTCTCGGTCCTGTATCTCAAGGAAGGGCTGTCGTGGAACCACCTCGCAGGCTTCGCGCTCATCGCCTGCGGCGCGGCCCTGATCTTTCGCGGCTGACATGAAGAAGGCCCGCGCAGGGCGGGCCTCATTGTCGCCGATCAGGGGCGGTCAGTCCCCGCGCGACACACGCACGATGCCCCCATCGGCGTCGTCGATGAGAAGCCAGAGCGCGCCGTCGGGTGCCACGGCGACGTCGCGGATACGACCGAGTTCGCCTTCGAAAAGGCGTTCCTCCTCACCGATCGTGCCGGCCTCGTCCCGGTCGAGACGGATCAGCGACCGTTGTGCGAGCACGCCCATCAGGAAGTCGCCCTGCCATTCGGGAAACATCTCCCCCTCATAGACCGCGAGGCCCGAAAGCGCGGGGGAGGGATCCCAGAAGTAGGCCGGCTGCTCCAGGCCTTCCGCCTCGGTCAGGCCGTCGCCGACGGCCGAGCCGTCGTAGTTGACGCCCTGCGAAATGATCGGCCAGCCATAATTCAGACCGGCCTGCGGCTGGTGCAGTTCGTCACCGCCACGCGGTCCGTGCTCGTTGATCCAGATCTCGCCCGTTACCGGATCCCAGGTCATGCCTTGCGGGTTGCGGTGGCCGATCGACCAGATCTCCGGCTGCCAGCCTTGCGTCGTCGCACCCGGATTGTCCTGGGGCACCGAGCCATCCTGGTTGAGGCGCATGACCTTGCCGGCATGATCTGCCGGATCCTGGGAGCGGGGACCCTGGCCCCGATCGCCGGTGGTGAAGAACAGCGTGCCGTCTTCGTGGAAGGCGATGCGCGATCCGAAATGCTGGCGGGTCGTGGTCTTGCGCTCCATCGAGAAGATGGTCTCGACATTTTCCAGTCGCGGGGTGCCATCGGTCAAAAGGGTCGCGCGCCCGACCGCAGTACCGGCGCCGCCATCACCGGCCTGCGAGAAGGTGAAGAAGATGACATTCGTCTCGGCGAAATCCGGCGCAAGCGCCACGTCGAGAAGACCGCCCTGGCCGCTGGCCCACACATCCGGAACGCCATCAATCTCGCCTGACAGCGTGCCGTCGGCAGCGACCAGGTGCATCCGGCCGTCGCGCTCGGTCACGATCGCGGAGCCGTCGGGCAGGAAATCGAGACCCCAAGGGTGGGACAGGCCTTCGGTGATCGTCTCGGCGATTGCGGGCGCGGAAGCCTGTGCGATCGCGAGCGACGAGGTTGCGGACAGGGCGGCGAATGAGAGGGCGAGTGCCCCGAGGGTGCGTGTGTAGGTCATGGCCATGGAGCTAGGTGCCGAGCCGTGCCACGCAACGCCTTGGCGGTAACGCCTTTTCACGATGGCGTCATGCCGGACCCGCCAGGAACCGAACGCGTACGTAGAATTTGCGTGAAAAGCGTCGTCGAGTTGCTATATTCGCCAGCAACGCGACGGTTCGTTGGCCATGGCTGCCGGACCGTTTTCCTTTTTTGGCCGATGAGGCCTCAACGTATTCGATAGGCTGGACTGACATGAACAAGGTGCCGATGACCTCCACTGGCCTGACCACGCTCAAGGAGGAGCTGCGCTGGCGCCAGCAGGAAGAGCGTCCGCGCATCATCGAGGCGATCGCCGAGGCGCGCGCCCATGGCGACCTTTCCGAAAACGCCGAATATCACTCCGCCAAGGAAGCCCAGTCGCTGAACGAGGGCCGCGCGCAGGAACTCGAGGACCTGATCGCGCGCGCCGAAGTCATCGACGTTTCCAAGCTGTCCGGCGAGACGATCAAGTTCGGCGCGACCGTCGTCGTCGTCGACGAGGATTCGGACGAGGAGAAGACCTACCAGATCGTCGGCGACCAGGAAGCCGACGTGAAGGCCGGCCGCATCTCCGTGTCCTCGCCGATCGCGCGCGCGCTCATCGGCAAGAAGGTCGGCGACGAGATCGAGGTCAACGCGCCCGGCGGCGCGCGCGGCTACGAGATCGTCCAGGTGAAGTGGATCTAGGCCAGAGCTCACGCCCATGAGCGCGCTCCGGGTAAAGATGGCCGACATCGAGGTCATCGTGCCCAACTTCAAGCGTCGCCTTTCCGGCGTGACGAGCACGATCATCCAGCTCGTCCCGCTGCAGGCGAAGACGCTCGGCATCGCGACGCTCGGCCCCGGCCTTCCCGATCACCTGCCCAAGATGCGCTGGTGGCAGATTCCTGCGCTCTGGCGGCGGCCGGGTTCCGGCAAACCCCGCATCTGGCATGCCCGCCGCAACACCGAGATGCTCGGCGGCGTCATCCTGCGCGACGTGCTGCGCATGCCGTTGAGGCTGGTGTTCACGTCGGCCGCGCAGCGAAACCATACGCGCTACACGCAGTCGCTTATCCGCCGCATGGACGGGGTGATCGCGACCAGTTCGCGGTCAGGCTCCTTCCTCGTCGTGCCGCATGAGGTGATACCGCATGGCATCGACCTCGAGACCTTCATTCCGCCGGCTGACTTCCAGGCGACGCGCGAACTCATTGTCGGCTGTTTCGGCAGGGTTCGAGAGCAGAAAGGGACCGATCTTTTCGTCGACGCGATGATTGCGCTCTTGCCGACTTATCCGGAGTGGTCGGCCGTCGTCTGCGGCCGTGTCACGACCGATCACCGGGCGTTCGCGGACAATCTGGAGCGACGTATTGCCGCTGCCGGGCTGTCCGATCGCATCCGCTTTCTCGGCGAGGTCGACGACATCAAGCCGTGGTACCGAAAGGTCTGCCTCTATGTCGCGCCATCGCGAAACGAGGGATTCGGCCTGACGCCGCTGGAGGCGATGGCGTCCGGTACGGCCGTCGTTGCGAGCGACGCCGGAGCCTATGCCGAGATGATCGTGCCTAGCATGACCGGCGCGGTCGTACCGGCGGGCGATGGCGCTGCGCTGCGCTCGGCGATCGAAAGCTACCTCAGGTCGCCAGCCACGGCGATGGCTCACGGCAAGGCCGGTCGCGATCACGTGGTTGCTCGCTTCGGCCTCGCGCGCGAGCAGGAGAGCGTCGGCCGGGTCTATGACTCGTTGCTATGCGGTGCCGCTTGAAAATCGTCGGCTTCATCATCCATCTCGCCCGCGCCGAGGCCCGGCGAGCGAATGTCGATCTCCTGCAGCGAACCCTGCCGATGCCGACAACCATCATCGATGCGGTCGACGGCGCCTTGCTGAGCGACGCGGAGAAGGCTGCTGTCTACACGCAGGAGCTTCATCACCCACGCTACCCGTTTGTCCTTTCCGCATCGGAGATCGGCTGTTTCCTCAGCCACCGCAGGGCCTGGCAGGCGCTGTTGGATAGCAAGTGCGATGCTGGATTCATTGTCGAGGACGATGTCGTGATCGATCTCGATCGTGTGCGTCCCGGCCTTCGGATCGCGCAGCCATATTGTGCACGCGGCACGTTGGTACGGTTTCCGTTTCGGGCGGGGCGGGATCATGGACGAACCCTCGAGCGCTCCGAAAACACCATCCTGATCGCCGATCGTCATCCGGGCCTCGGGATGCAGGCCCAGTTGATGGACCGCAAGGCCGCTGCGGCCCTGCTCGAGGCGACGCGGGTATTCGACCGCCCGGTGGATACGTTCGTCCAGACCCACTGGAACCACCCGGTCCGGATTCTTGCAGTTCATCCGTCGGGCATAGACGAGATCGGCGACGCGCTCGGTGGGAGCTTCATACAGAACCGAGCGCAAGGCCTTCGATCTCGTCTCGAGCGGACCGTCTCCCGCGCCGTGTATCGCCTTCGCATACGTGCTCGTGGCGGTCTGGTCTGAGCCTATATGCAACTCCCACAGAGGTCACGAGCACGTTCGACTTATGGTAGCGCCAGCTTCCACGAACTCGGGCTTGAGGAAGGAGGGAATCGGTCCTTGAACATCGGCGTCTATGTATTGGGTCTGGATCGACATGGAGAGCGCGTGGCCACGCTGGCAGCTCGTCTCGCTGCCGACGGCATCGATTTCGAGTTCGTTGCCGGGTTTGATGGCCGCAATCTCGAGGTGATGGAGTTTCCGCGCTACGACCATGATCGCGCCGTCCGGTATATGGGGCGCGGTCTCTCGGGCGGAGAGATAGGCTGCTATGTCGGTCATGAGAACGCGCTTCGCGCGTTTCTGGCGAGCGAGCACGAACAGGCTCTGATTCTTGAAGACGATGCCGTTCCGGTTGAGGGCCTGCTCGAGCCCATCTCGCAGGTCGTCGAAATCCTGAAGTCAACCGACGCACACTGGTGCGCGTGCAATGTCGGCGTGAACCGCCTGAAATATGCCTCTGCCGTTGCTCGCGCGCCGGGGCGGGAAGTCTATGCAGCCCACTACTATCCGATGACCGCCCATGCCGTCCTGTGGTCGCGGCGCGGCGCAACCGAGTTCTTGACCATCAGTGAAGGCATAGACAAACCGGTCGACAATCTTATCCGCCATTGGCTGACGCGCGAAGGGCATGGCTACGCTGTGCTTCCGCCACTCGTCACCCCCTCCAGAGCGCCGAGCCTTATCGACGGGTCCAAAACTGCAAGGAGGCAGATCGAACGTAATCTTCTCTATGGCGTTCGCAAGAAGAAGCGGATTGTCGCAGATAAGATCAATGCCATTTCAAGAAAAATCGCTTTTCGCTATGTCAATAAAATACAGTGACGCGGAATACTGAAATATTGAACAGACTGTACGGCTCCAATTTCGGCAAATGAACGAGGCTCGAACTGGGTTTGTCAAAAACCATGGTTTGCACCCCGATTGCCGAAGCTCTTCAAATCCCCAACAACCCCTCGTCCTTCACCTGCCTGATCGTCAGAGCCGTGCGGACGGTGTCGACGTTATCTGCTGATGTAAGTTCCTCGATTACGTAGGTCTGGAATTCGGTGAGATCGCGGGAGACGCAGTGGAGCATGAAGTCGCTTTCGCCGGAGACCATCCAGGCCTGGCGGACGATCGGCCAATCCTTGGTCTTGGCGGCGAAGGCCTTGAGTTCGGCGTCGGACTGGTGTTTCAGGCCGACGAGGCAGAAGGCGACGAGGGGGAAGCCCAGTTCGCGGCCGTCGAGCATGGCGCGGTAGCCGCGGATGATGCCGCTTTCCTCCAGTCGCTTGACGCGGCGCAGGCAGGGTGGGGCGGAGATGCCCACACGGCGCGACAGTTCGACATTGGTCATCCGCCCGTCGTCCTGCAACTCGCGCAGGATCTTCCAGTCGATCGCGTCCAGATCGGCATTCATGGGCATGGGGCAGGGCGGGTCCGCGTCGATGAGGTCGCGCGGACGCTAGCGGATTTGGCCTTCTGGACCAATCCCAAATGGCTTCTGCCAACGCTTTTCGACAGGCCTGCGGTACAGGCGTCATTTAGGGCGTTGCGGCGACATATCGCTGGATGACGAGCGGGCGAAGCTTGCAAGGCCAGTACCCCCACCACTAGATTGCGGCCGTGTGTCAAAAGATAACGCGACCAGGTCGCAGAAGGGGGCCGCCATGAGCGCCAGCAGGCATGTGCCCGTACTCATCATCGGATCGGGTCCGGCCGGCTATACGGCTGCGATCTACGCTGCCCGCGCCATGCTCAACCCGGTGCTGATCGCCGGCATGCAGCAGGGCGGCCAGCTCACCATCACCACCGACGTCGAGAACTATCCGGGCTTCGCCGATCCGATCCAGGGCCCGTGGCTCATGGGCGAGATGCTCAAGCAGGCCGAGCATGTCGGCACCGAGATCGTCAACGACCTCGTAACATCCGTCGATCTCGACCGTCGGCCCTTCCTCGTCACCTGCGATTCGGGTGCGAGCTACAGCGCCGATGCGCTGATCATCGCGACGGGCGCGCAGGCCAAGTGGCTCGGGCTGCCGTCGGAGCAGACCTTCATGGGCTTCGGCGTATCGGCCTGCGCGACCTGCGACGGCTTCTTCTATCGCGGGCGCGACGTCGTCGTCGTCGGCGGTGGCAACACGGCCGTGGAAGAGGCGCTCTACCTGTCCAACATCGCCAAGTCGGTGACGATGGTCCATCGCCGGGGCGAGTTCCGCGCCGAGCGCATCCTGCAGGAGCGGCTTTTCGCCAAGGACAACGTCAAGGTGATGTGGGACCACGTCATCGACGAGGTGGTCGGCGAGCCCGGCAAGGCGCCGATGCCGCCGTCGGTCAACGGCGTGCGGCTCAAGAACATCAAGACAGGCGAAGTCAGCGAGCTCGCGACACATGGCGTGTTCGTGGCGATCGGCCATGCGCCGGCCGTCGAGCTGTTTGCGGGCAAGCTGCGCCAGAAGGCTGGCGGCTATTTGTGGACCGAGGCGGATTCGACGAAGACGTCGGTGCCAGGCGTCTTTGCGGCCGGTGACGTCACCGACGACGTGTTTCGTCAGGCGGTCACGGCGGCCGGCATGGGCTGCATGGCCGCGCTCGAGGCCGAGCGCTATCTGGCCGAAAGCATGCTGCACCTCGAAGCGGCGGAGTAGGCCCGCCTTCCAAACACGGACCGGGGAGCCTCATGGCGTTCGACTGGGACAAGCTGCGCGTTTTCCATGCCGCCGCCGAGGCAGGCTCCTTCACGCACGCGGCCGACAAGCTGAAGCTCTCGCAGTCCGCGATCTCGCGGCAGGTCAGCGCGCTGGAGCAGGATATCGGCGTGCCGCTCTTCTTGCGCCATGCGCGGGGGCTGGAGCTGACGGAGCAGGGCGAGCTTCTCTATCGCACCGCCGAGGACGTGCTGATGAAGCTCGAAGCCGCGCGCGTGCGGCTGACCGAGACCAAGGACATGCCGTCCGGCCCCCTGCGCGTCACGACCACGGTCGGGCTTGGCTCGGGCTGGCTGACGGCGCGCGTGCAGGAATTCATCGAGCTCTATCCCGATATCCAGCTGCGGCTGCTCCTGACCAACGAAGAGCTGGAGCTGACGCCGCGCTTCGCCGACTGCGCCATCCGGCTTCGCCAGCCGCAGCAGCCCGATCTCATCCAGCGTCGGCTTTTCACCGTGCACTTCCACCTCTATGCCTCGCCGGCCTATGTCGAGCGGTTCGGAAGGCCGGAGAGCATCGACGACCTCGACCGGCACAGGCTGGTCATCTTCGGCGAACGGGCTCCGACCTACCTGTCGGAAATGAACCTGCTCGAAACGGTGGGCAAGGCAGAAGGGCAGAAACGGGCGACGGTGCTGCAGGTCAACAACATCATGTCGATCCGCATCGCCGTGCAGCGCGGGATCGGCATCGCCATGCTGCCGGATTATATCGTCGAGGAGAATTCGGGACTCGTGCAGCTTATGCCGGAAATCCAGGCGCCGGCCTTTGACACCTATTTCTGCTACCCCGACACGCTCAAGAACCAGGCGCGCCTTCAGGTGTTTCGCGATTTCCTGCTTTCCAAGGCCAGAACCTGGGCATTCTGACGGTTTTCGTGGCATTTTCCGCCTGTTGAATACCCATGCAAGGTGCGCATAGGTGCAATGCACAAAGCCATGCTTGTTATTTCGGCAGCGGAAGCCCATATCTCAATCACTCCCGGGCGCGTTCCTCCTCCCATTGGCGCCCGCGAGTGTTCCCCTCTGGAGGTTTCGCCTGAAAAGGCACTTCCAACAGCTCAAAGCCGGATCCTCGCGATCCGGCTTTTTTTTGCTTGCCGGTCAGGCCGCGCGCGGGGCTGCGATGATGATCGCGGCGCCGATCAGGCAGATGAACGCGCCGGTAACGTCCCAGCGATCCGGCCTTACGCCCTCGGCCATCCAGAGCCAGCCAAGCGAGGCGATGATGTAGACGCCGCCGTAAGCCGCATAGGCGCGGCCGGCGTGATCGCTCTCGACGAGGGTCAGTAGCCACGCGAACGCCGCGAGCGACAGCATGCCGGGGATTAGCCAGAGCACCGACTGCCCGTTGCGCAGCCACGCCCAGAAGGCGAAGCATCCAGCGATTTCGGCGATGGCGGCGGCAAGGTAGACGAGCGGGGTCATAAGCGACGGACCTGAAGCTGTTTTGGGTGTCTGCTAATCGGTTGGCGGTTACCGGTCCCCGAATTGCCGCGCTTCCAGATTTGGAGCAATGCTCACTTCACCACGGAACACTATGGCGCAGCGCGCGATCAACGGGAAGTCGGCTAGGCACACGCGGGAGGCCTAGCCAGACTTACATGCGAGCGCATTCATCGTGGTCGCCTAATATCAGCATGCATTGCACGTATTCAGATGATGGCGGATTTTGTGGGCTTTCCGGATCAGGAGGCAGATTACTTCCAGTACCTTCATTGTCCGTCTCGTCGGGTATCTCGCCAGTTTGATCAGGGTCTGTAGACGGCGGAGTCGGGTCGGTTACTACGTCTGGTTCGCCAGTCGGAGGGTCGTCATTCTCAGCTGGCCCATTAGGCGGGATCTCTGACGGTTGCGGGGGGCCTGAGCCACCGGTCGATCCAGCACCCGCGCTTTCAAGAGGCGGCGCGCCATCAAACAACCTAATCTTCGGATCGTCCTCGCGGTGACGGTCGATCAGCGCCTTACCGCGCTGACCGAAATAGACACGCAGACCGGCTCGGATCGTAGTCGCGTCGCTCGAGAACGTGCCATCGGTATAGAGCGCAACATTGTTTGCAGCGAAGGGCAGGATCGCTTCGGCGCCGATGCGGCCGAAGGTCTCGTCGAAGCGATGGCCGACGCCGCCATGAATGCGGATATTGTCCGTGACGTAGAAGGCTGCAATCGCCTCGCCGGTGAAGTAGGTCTCGCGGAAATTGTCCGCCCGCACCGTCTCGGCGCCGGCCAGGCCCTCCAAGCTGAAGCGTCCAAAGTAGAGTTCGCCTTCCGCAGCCAGGCGCCAGGTCGAATAGTCCTGCCCGCCATTGCGCTGGAAGTCGGCGTAGACGCCGACGAGCGCCGTTTCGGGCCGCCGCCAGAAGAGGTGCGCGCCGATGCCACCCGCCGTTCCGCCGGAGACGCGTGCAAGTCCGCCATCGATCTGCAGGCCGAAACTGTGGCCGAGAGGGAAGGAGACGGCGCCGGCCGCCTGGAGGCCATCGCTCGAGCCCGCGCCGTCGAGCCGGCTCCAGACATAGGCTGCCTCGAACTTTCCGTTGAAAGCGGAGACGGCAGGCTTATGCTGATATGGCAGGAGGGGCTGCGGCTGGTCGATCGCATGGAGCGCGTCGGCGGCGTGGGCGATGGAGCTGCATAAGCACAAGACAGCCCACGCGCCCGCCAATATATGGCGTAGCATCATAAAACTCTCCCCCGGACCCGTACAAACCTTAACGCAACGTAAACGAAACTATACTCTCCACATCCCCCATTTTGGATAAGACGTCAAAAATGTTGTGTCGGGTTGTATTGCGCAGTTGACGCGCAGATCGTTGATTGAAGGACCGCTGTGAAAGCCCTCGCGAATCAGTTCGACGCCATGTTGCGCACGCAGCATTCCAAGCCGGCAGCCTTCGAACAGAACTATGTCCGGCAGCTGCACCGATTGCTGCGCCACGCTGTCGACCAGACGGCAGCCTATCGCGAGCGCCTGGCGTCCGTGCTGCTGCCCGACGGCACTGTCGATCTCGCCCGCTGGGCGGACATACCGATCCTGACGCGCGAGGAGGGTCAGGCGACGGGCTCGCTGTTCCATGCGCGCGAGACGCCGCCCGAGTTCGGCCGGAGCGTCGATGACGCAACATCCGGCTCGACGGGCAGGCCCTTTCTCCACAGGCGTAGCGCGATCATGTCCGTCCTCAATGCGGCTGCGACGGCACGGGCGATGGTCTGGCACGGCGCGGATTTCAGCCGGACGCTCGCCACGATCACATCGGCGGATGAAAACGCCAATATCGACGATCCAGCGTCCGGAATACTTCGGCAGTTCGACGCGTGGGATGCGCCGCAATGGCGCCGCCGAGCGCAGCTCTCGCTCAAGAATCCGATCGCGGTTCAGCTGGACTGGCTCGATCGCGTCAGACCGGAATTTCTTTGGACCTATGCATCGAACGCTACAGCGCTTGCCCTGGAGGGGCGGGGACGGCCATGGGCGAAAGCCGTGCGCGGTATCTTCTGCAACGCCGAAAGCCTTTCGGCGCACCAGCGTGCAATCATCGAGGCCGCGACGGGCTGCAAGCCGTGCAGCCTTTACGGGGCGACCGAGACGGGTCTGATCGCCGTCGATTGCCCAGCTGGCGGCGCGATGCATGTGGTCGCCGAAGCGGTCAAGGTGGAAATCCTCAATGCCTCGGGCGAGCCGACCGCGCCGGGAGAGATCGGCGAGATCGTCGTCACGCCTCTCTACAACTACGCGATGCCGCTCATCCGGTATCGCCTCGGCGATCTTGCGCGCGCGGCCTCAGCCCCTTGCGGCTGCGGGCGGCATCTTCCCCTGATCGGCGAGGTGCTTGGCCGCAGCCGAAACATGTTCGTGCGTCCCGACGGCCAACGTTTCTGGCCCGACATGGACTCTGCCGTGCCGTCGCGGCTGGTGCCTTACAGGCAGTGCCAGTTCGTGCAGCACGACTTGGACACGATCGAGTTTCGCTACGTGGCCGAGGCGCCTGACCAGCCCGAGGATCGCGACGCGCTCCACGCTTACGTGCGCGCACAGCTCTATTCTGAAGCCAACCTGGTGTTCTCACGTGTCGAAGCCATCGAACGAACCAGTTCAGGGAAGTTCGAGGATTTCAAATCCCTGTGCTGACGCACGAACGCTGACAGCCTTCAAGCGACAAGAACTGCCGCCGATGCCGGCGGCAGCCCAGTGTCACCTCAATCCAGCGACGCCGTGAACCGCTGGATGCGGTTGCAGGCTTCTTCCAGCGCGGTTTCGGAGGTCGCGTAGGAGATGCGGAAGTTGGGGCCGAGGCCGAAGGCAGAGCCGTGCACGACGGCGACGCCTTCCGCCTGCAGGAGCTCGGAGACGAAGTCCTCGTCATTGGCGATGGTCCTGCCGGACGGCGCGGTCTTGCCGATGGCTCCGGCGCAGGACGGGTAGACGTAGAAAGCGCCCTCGGGCACCGGGCAGTTGATGTGGCGGGCCTGGTTGAGCATCGAGACGACGAGATCGCGGCGGCTCTGGAAGATCGCCTTGTTCTTCGTGACGAAATCCTGCGGACCGTTCAGCGCCTCTACGGCTGCCCATTGCGCGATCGAGCAGGCACCGGACGTCTGCTGGCCCTGGATCATGTCCATCGCCTTGATGAGCGGGAGCGGGCCAGCCGCATAGCCGATGCGCCAGCCGGTCATGGCATAGGCCTTCGACACGCCGTTCATGGTGAGCGTGCGGTCGTAGAGTGCGGGCTCGACCTCGGCCAGCGTCGTGAAGACAAAGTCGCCATAGGTGAGGTGCTCGTACATGTCGTCGGTCAGCGTCCACACATGCGGGTGGCGCAGCAGCACGTCGGCGATGGCGCGCAGTTCGTCGCGCGTGTAGGCGGCGCCCGACGGGTTCGACGGCGAGTTCATCACCAGCCACTTGGTCTTCGGCGTGATCGCGCGCTCTAGGACGTCGGCCGTCAGCTTGAAGCCGTTCTCGATGGTCGTCTCGGCGAAGACAGGCGTGCCGCCGCAGATGGATACCATCTCCGGGTAGCTCACCCAGTAGGGCGTCGGGATGACGACCTCGTCACCGGGGTTCATCGTCGCCATGAAAGCGTTGAACAGGATCTGCTTGCCGCCCGTGCCGACGATCGTCTGCTCGGGCTTGTAGTCGAGATTGTTCTCGCGCTTGAACTTCTGCACGATCGCCTCGCGCAGCGGCACGATGCCGGAGACGGGCGTGTACTTGGTCTCGCCGCGCTTGATGGCTGCGATGGCCGCGTCCTTGACGTTGTCCGGCGTGTCGAAATCGGGCTCGCCCGCACCAAGCCCGATGATGTCGCGACCCTGGGCTTTCAGCTCGCGCGCCTTCTGCGAGACCGCAATGGTCGCGGAGGGCTTAACGCGGGACAGGGCGTCGGCGATGAAGGCCATCGGGCATACTCCAGTGGGCATGGCTCCCGTATCGTCACGGGCGCGCGCTACATGTCCGATCGCGCGCCAAATCGCAAGGGTGGAAGGGTTCATGGGCCAACGGAAACGCCCGATTGGTTTCAGGGTTAACGGCTGCGAAACGCTTGCCATGTGAGAGTGCGCCCAGCCGTCGCGGACATCGAGTGGACCGCGCGAAGGAGGCAAGCCGTGCCCGATCCCATCCCGACACTGCCGATCGTGGCCGACGAGCGCGGCATCGCTTCGGCACATTGGGGCGTCCACGAACTCTGCACGGCCTTCCAGCCCGTCTTCTCGCTGCGCGGCGGGCGCCTGCAGGCGATCGGTCACGAGGCGCTGATGCGTTGCTACCGCGATGGCCGCCCAGTGCCGCTGGCGCGCTTCATCGCCGGCATCGAGCCGAAGGCGCGGTTCGCGGTCGAACACATCGCGCATTGCCTGCACGTCACCAATGCCGCGCGCTGCCTGCCGGCGCCGGGCATCGTCTTCGTCAATTTCGATCCGTCGCTGCTCGAGGCGGCCGCGGCGCCGGAGCATGCGCTGAGCGCGCTTGCCGCGCGGGCGCGTTCGCTCGGCATCGACCCGTCCCGCATCGTCTGCGAAATCACCGAGCAGGAATCGTCGGGCGACGCCGCGCTCGACCGCTTCGCGCGCCACGCGCGGACGGAAGGCATGCGGATCGCAGTCGACGATTTCGGCGCGGACTCCTCCGACATGCGCCGCGTCTCCCAGTTACGGCCGGATATCGTCAAGTTCGACCAGCGCTGGCTGTGGCGGCTGATGGATACGAAGCCCGGTCGCGACATCATTGCCTACATGGCGAAGGAATTCGCCGCGCTCGGCATCGAGACCGTCTTCGAGGGCATCGAGCATGCCTGGCAGCTCGACGTGGCGATCGCCTGCGGCGCCGACATGCTGCAGGGCTTCGCGCTCGCCCATCCGGCCCTGGCCGGCGAGGGGCTGCCCGCTATCGTCCCGGCGCCGGTCGTCGATGAAGGACTTCGTGCGGTCGCGGGATGAACCTGTCGCAATGTGTCCGGGCGACCCTGATCGCCGACGAGATCGGCATCGTGTCGGCACGGCTCGGCGACTGCCGGCTGTCGTCCCGCTTCACGCCGCTCTACCGTCATGACGGTGGGCTGATCGAACCCTTTGCGGTGCGCGCGAGCCTGACCGTCACCTGCAATGGCGCGACGGTGGCGCCCCCGCGGTTTTTCGAGGCGCTGCCCCAGGCCGAACGAGTGCTGGCGGATGCGGCAGCGCGCGCCGTCCACATCGCCAATCTGGCGATCTTCGATCCCATGCCGGGGGTGGCCGCGATGGTCGAGTTCGACCTCGCTTGCGCCGCCAACATCAATCTCGCCACAGATGCCCTCAACGCGATTGGCTCCTTGGTGGGGCTGGTGCAATTCGATCCGGGTCGCCTTGTCCTGTCGATCCGCCCGCAGGAGGCGGACGAGCTTTCGAAGGCCGCCGTGCTGGCAGCCGCGGGGCAGGGATGGAAGCTTGCGGTATCCGGCTTCACCGGGACACCGCAGGAGAGCGAGGCGATCGATCTGCTGTCGCCAGACCATGTGGCCTTCGCCGCCGGCTTCTTCCGCGCCGCCGCCCTGTCGCAGGCGCGCTCGCTTCTGCGCCCTGCGACCACGTCTCTGCGCGACCGCGGGATCATGCCGATCATCGGCGGCATCGACGACATCCGCCTCTTCCGACACGCGCTGTCGCTTGGTCCGATCCTTATGAGCGGGCGCTTTCTCGGCGCCTCGATCGCGGCCGGCGAGCGGTTCGAGCGGCTGCAGGCCTTTTCGCCGACCGCGCCGGTAAGCGACGGCAACGTCATCCGGCTCTTTGCGTGATCCATCAGCGGCGCTGATCGATCGGCGAGCGGAATTCGCTGGTGCCACGCTGATCCTGTCCGCAAGATCGCGGACATGATCACGATCTACGGCTCCGCCGATAGCGGCAATTGCTACAAGCCGCGGCTTCTCCTAGCCAAGCTCGGCAGGCCATTCCGCCATGTCGAGGTCGACCTCGCGGCCGGGCAGACGCGGACGCCCGACTTCCTCGCGATGAACCCGGACGCCAAGGTGCCGCTGCTGGTGCTGGAGGACGGGCGGCGGCTGGCCGAATCGAACGCGATCCTCGCCTTTCTTGCCGAAGGCACGCCTTTCCTGCCGCGCGATGCCTATGAGCGTGCGGTCGTGCTGCAATGGCTGTTCTTCGAGCAGTACAGCCACGAGCCGGCGATCGCGGTTCGCCGCGCGCTGACGATTTATCCGCACCGCCGCGCGCAGGCGACGTCAGAGCGCATGGCGCATCTGCTCGAAGCCGGCAACCGTGCGCTCGGCGTCATGGAGCGGCGGCTGGGCGAGACGCCATTTCTCGCTGGCGACGCTCTCACCATCGCCGACATCGCGCTCTACGCCTACACGCATGATGCGGCGGCGGGCGGCTACGATCTTGCGGCCTATCCAGCCATATCGCGCTGGCTGCGGCGCGTTTCGGACGATCCCGGCCATGTGCCGATCTCATGGATCGGCCCGGCGACCTGACTTTCCCCAGACCTGTCATCGCGTCGTAACAGTAGACGACGAAAAGGGGCGCCTTCGCCAAACGGGCCAAGGGAGCTTCAGATGACCATTCGCAAGATGATGCTGGCGGCAAGCGTCGCCATGATCGCCGTGCCGGCAGCAGCGCAGGACAAGGTGCAGGTCCAGTGGTGGCATGCCATGGGCGGTGAGCTCGGCACGCTGCTCGAGCAGGTTGCCGCCTCGTTCAACGAATCGCAGGACCAGTACGAAGTCGTGCCGTCCTTCCGCGGCACCTATGCCGAGGCCATGACCGGCGCGATCACCGCGTTCCGTGCCGGCGAACAGCCGCATATCGTTCAGGTCTTCGAGGTCGGCACCGGCACCATGATGGCCGCCGAAGGCGCGATCTACCCGATCTACCAGCTTATGGCCGACACCGGCCGCTCGTTCGACCCGGCCGCCTACCTGCCTACGATCGTGGGCTACTACACGGACCCGGAAGGCAACATGCTGTCCTTCCCGTTCAACTCGTCCACGCCGATCATGTACTACAATAAGGACGTTTTCGAAGCGGCGGGTCTCGATCCGGAAAGCCCGCCGAAGACTTGGGCCGAGATGGAAGCGGCCTCGGTGAAGATCGTCGAGTCCGGTGCTGCCTCGTGCGGCTTCACGACGTCCTGGCCGGCCTGGCTGATGCTGGAGAACTTCACCGCCTGGCACAACATCCCGATGGCGACGCAGGAAAACGGCTTCGCCGGGTTCGACACGGAGTTCAGCTTCAACGTCGAGCTCGTCTCCAACCATTGGGACAATCTCAAGAAGTGGCAGGACGCCGGCGCGTTCAAGTGGGGCGGCCCCGGACCCGGCCCGGATGCGGCTCCGCTCTTCTACTCGGGCGACTGCGCCATGTTCTTCGGTTCGTCGGCCAGCCGCGCTGGCGTCCTGAACAACACCGACTTCGAAGTCGGCTTCGGCATGCAGCCCTATTACGACACCGTGGAGGGAGCGCCGCAGAACACCATCATCGGCGGTGCGACGCTGTGGGTTCTGCAGGGCCACGAGGATGAAGAGTATCAGGCCGTCTCGGCCTTCTTCGAATATCTCTCGCAGCCGGAAGTCCAGGCCAAGTGGCACCAGGACACGGGCTACCTGCCGATCACGCAGGCCGCCTACGACCTGACCCGCGAGCAGGGCTATTACGAAGCCAATCCGGGTTCCGAGACCGCTCTCCAGCAGATGACGCTCAACGAGCCGACCGAGAACTCCAAGGGCATCCGTTTCGGCAACTACGTCCAGATCCGCGACATCGTCTCGGAAGAAATGGAAGCCGTTATGTCGGGCGCCAAGACCGGCCAGCAGGCGACCGACTCGGCCGTCGAGCGCGGCAATGCGCTGCTGCGCGAATTCGAAGCAGCCCTGAACTGACCGGACTGCACCTTGAAGCCCGCTCCGCCGCGTGCGGGGCGGGTTTCGTCATAGAGATGTCCTGACATGCAGACCAAGCGGGTCACGTTCCCCAATCGCTGGCTTCCCTATGCGCTGCTTGCGCCGCAGGTCGCCGTGACGCTCGTCTTCTTCATCTGGCCGGCCGCCCAGGCGCTCTACCAGTCGGTGCTGCGCCAGGACGCCTTCGGCTTCCGCACGACCTTTGTCGGGCTCGCCAATTTCGAGCGGCTGTTCGCCGACCCGCTCTACCTCAATTCGCTTCAGGTCACGGCGATCTTCGCCGTCACCGTCACGGTGCTGTCGATGGGCCTCGCGCTGATCCTCGCCGTGCTCGTCAACGACGTGCTGCGCTCGAGCAAAGTCTACTCGACCTTCTTCGTATGGCCCTATGCGGTCGCGCCAGCGATTGCCGGCGTACTGTGGTGGTTCATCTTCAACCCCACCATCGGCATCGTGCCTTACGTGCTCGACGTTTTGGGCTATGACTGGAACCACCGCTCCAGCAACCGCGACGCGATTATCCTCGTCGTCATCGCAGCCGCCTGGAAGCAGATCAGCTACAATTTCATCTTCTTCCTCGCCGGCCTGCAGTCGGTGCCGCATTCGCTGGTCGAGGCAGCCGCGATCGACGGGGCAGGGCGCTGGAAGCGCTTCTGGACGATCGTCTTCCCGCTCCTGTCGCCGGTCACCTTCTTCCTGCTCGTCGTCAACATCACCTATGCGATGTTCGACACGTTCGGCATCATTCACGCCACCACGGAGGGCGGGCCTTCACAGGCGACGAACATCCTCGTCTACAAGGTCTATCGCGACGGCTTCGTCGGCCTGAACCTCGGCGCGTCGGCGGCGCAGTCCGTCATCCTGATGGTGATCGTCACCGCACTCACCGTGATCCAGTTCCGCTACATCGAACGCCGGGTGAACTACTGATGGTCGAGAACCGTCCCTGGGGAACGCTGTTCACCCATCTCTTCCTGATCCTCGGCGTCGCGCTGGTGGTCTTTCCCGTCTATGTCGCGATCATCGCCTCGACGCATGCGCCGGGCACCTTCGTGCGCGGGGTTATTCCGCTCCTGCCGGGCAGCCACGCGATCGAGAACTATTCGATGGCGATCTTCGAGGGACGTAGCCGTGCCGGCACGCCGCCGATCGGGCTAATACTCTTCAACAGCCTCGTGATGGCGCTGGCTATCGCCTTCGGCAAGATCGCCATCTCGATCCTGTCCGCCTTCGCGATCGTCTATTTCCGCTTCCCGTTCCGGCTGTTCTTTTTCTGGCTCATCTTCCTCACGCTGATGCTGCCTGTCGAGGTCCGCATCGTGCCGACCTTCCAGGTGGTCGCCGATCTGGGGCTTCTCAACAGCTATGCAGGGCTTTCCGTGCCGCTGCTCGCCTCGGCGACGGCAACCTTCCTGTTCCGCCAGTTCTTCATGACGGTGCCGGACGAACTCATGGAAGCCGCCCGCGTCGATGGCGCGGGGCCGATGAAGTTCTTCAAGGACATCCTGCTTCCGCTGTCGATCACCAACATCGCGGCGCTGTTCGTCATCATGTTCATCTACGGGTGGAACCAGTATCTCTGGCCGCTGCTCATCACCACCAACTCCGAATACTACACCATCGTCATGGGCATCCAGCGCATGGTGACGGGCGGGGATTCCGAGCCGCTGTGGCACCTCGTCATGGCGACCGTGGTGATGGCGGCGCTGCCGCCGGTGCTGGTCATCCTCTTCATGCAGCGCCTTTTCGTCAAAGGCCTCACCGAGTCGGAGAAGTAAGAATGGCGACGATCGCACTCGATGGCGTTCGCAAAGTCTATGCCGGCGGCGTGGAAGCCGTGAAGGGCATCACGCTCGACGTGCCCGACGGCCAGATGGTGGTGCTGGTCGGCCCGTCGGGCTGCGGGAAGTCGACGCTCCTGCGCATGGTCGCAGGGCTCGAGACCGTCACCGACGGCACGATCCGGATCGGCGACCGCGTCGTCAACCAGCTGGAGCCGGCCGACCGCGACATCGCGATGGTGTTCCAGAACTACGCGCTCTACCCGCACATGACGGTGTTCAACAATCTCGCCTATGGCCTGCGTAATCGCGGCGTCGCCACGGCCGAGATCGAGGCGCGCGTGCGCAAGGCGGCGACGATGCTGGAGATCGAGCCTTTCCTCGACCGCAAGCCGCGGCAGCTCTCGGGCGGACAGCGCCAGCGCGTCGCCATGGGCCGCGCGCTGGTTCGCGAGCCCTCGGCGTTTCTGTTCGACGAGCCGCTGTCGAACCTCGATGCCAAGCTGAGCGTGCACATGCGTGTCGAAATCCGCAACCTGCAGCGCGCGACCAGGGTGACGAGCCTTTACGTCACGCACGACCAGGTGGAGGCGATGACGCTCGCCGATACGCTCGTCGTCATGAATGGCGGCGTGGCGGAGCAGATCGGCGCGCCGTTCGATGTCTATTCGAAGCCGGCATCGCGCTTCGTCGCCGAATTCATCGGCTCGCCGGCCATGAACATGCTGGCGGCAACGGCGGGCGAAAGCGGTGCGGTGCGGCTTGCCGATGGCCGGATCGTTCAGGCGGAAGCCATGCCCGAGGCCGGGCGCCCGATCGTGCTCGGCGTGCGGCCGGAGCATCTGGCGGTCGCTCCGGAGGCTGCGGATTTCACTTTAAAGGTCGAGGCGATCGAGGTGCTCGGCGCCGACATCATGGCGCATGGCGCGGTGTCGGGATCGAATGGCGCGCGCCAGAAGATGGTGGTGCGGCTGGGCGGCACGCATGGCGTGCGCGAAGGAGACGTGTTGCCCCTGAGGATCGAGCCCGGCCGCACGCATCTCTTCGATGCCGCGACCGGGCTGCGCATTTAACTCCGCCGGTCAGGCCGCTTCGGCGCGGCGGTCGTCATTGGCGGCCGTCAGGGCCGCGACATTCACGTCCGCGAGCACGTCGTTCAGCGTGTCCATGCAGACGTGATAGTGCCGCGTCAGATTTTCCGGGATCGTGTCCGGCTCGACGCCGCGGCCGACCAGATAGGAAACGGCAAACTCGATCTGCGCGCGCTCGACGAGACGCGGCAAGGCGCCGTTGAAATTGTCATTGTCCATGGAAACCTCGTACCTTTTCCACTTCCCACCGAGGCGGAACCTCGGGGAGGGGCGTGGCGCGAGTGTGGCGAGGTTGGGGCATCTTGTGGATGACGCCCTGACGGAGCGGCAGGGCCGGCGAAGGCGGGCGTATTGCCGCCCGTTCACCGATCGGTTATCACGTTTGCAGGATATCCGGGGTCAACGACAGCGCGAGCGCCGATTTGCGAGCCACGAGCCAAGCTATTTTCGCCCTGACGATCACCTCCGCGCTGGCGCTTGCCGGCTGTACGTCGAGCGGGATCGACATCGGGGAAGCTCTGGAGGCAGTGCCTTCGACCATGGCGGCGGAAGCGGCCGAACTCCCCGAGAACGCACCGGCGCCGACTGCGCGGGAAGCGACCGCCGAGATTGCCGAGGCTGAGACACCCGTGGAGGTCGCAGCCGTTGAGGCTGAAACGCCGGCCGAAGCCAAGCCCGACATCCTCGCCTCCGTCTCTTCTTCCTATGCCGGCCCGACGCCCACGACCACTGCGTCGTTCGCCCCGCCGGTGACGGCCTCGCTTGCTCCACGCGTCCGCGACGTGAAGGCGAACAGCCCCGAGCTCGACCGGCTGATCGCGCATTATTCCGACCATTACGACGTGCCCGAAGAGCTGGTGCGCCGCGTCGTCAAGCGCGAGAGCAACTTCAACCCGGCGGCGCGCAACAGGGCCTATTGGGGCCTGATGCAGATCCATCCGGCGACCGCGAAGTCGATGGGCTACAAGGGCTCACCCGAGGGCCTGCTCGATGCCGAGACGAACCTGCGCTATGCCGTGCGCTATCTGCGCGGCGCCTATCTCGTGGCCGACGGCAATCACGACCAGGCCGTGCGCTTCTATTCCCGCGGCTATTATTACGACGCCAAACGCAAGGGGCTTCTCGACGAGACCGGCCTCGGGCGCGATCGTCGCAGCTGAGATGAAGCGTCTTCTCGTCATCGCCGCCATGCTTCTTGCATCGGCATTGCCGGCCGCAGCCGACGATTGCGAGAACGCCGCCGACCAGACTGCGATCAATGCCTGCGCGGCTGTAGACCAGTCCGAAGCGCAGTCCGCGCTCGATGCGCTCTATGTCGATCTGGAAGCGCGGCTGCTCGGAGACGAGGCGAAGCTCGCGCTGATGAACGCCGCGCGGGATGCGGGCACGGCTTTCCGCGAGGCGGAGTGCGCGTTCGCGGCGTCGGGCGTCGAAGGCGGGTCGATGCAGCCGGCGATCCATGCGGGCTGCATGGCCGACCTACTCACCCAGCGCGCCGAACAGCTGCGCACCTATCTGGAATGCCCGGAGGGCGATCTCTCCTGCCCCGTGCCGTGGCTGCAATAGCTCAGCCGTCGAGCTTCTTCTTTTCGGCTGCGGCCCACTCCTTGCCGGCCTCGCCGCCCCAGAGCAGCCACGCGACATAGCCCGCCGACGGGTTCTCGTCGTCGCCGAAATTCTTCGCGCGCTTGTCGACCTTGTGGCGGGCGAAGTAGCTCGCCATGCGCTTGATCGTGTCGTCGGAGAGGTTCTTGCGCGCCTTGAGGTCGCGGGCGCGCGCGACGCCGACTTCCGTGCCGCCGCGCTTGAACTTCGAGCGCAGCTCCAGGCCCTTCGCGGCCTCGTCGGCGACCTTTTGCGGCGGCTTGTGTCCGTCGCTCATGACGCCTTCCTCAGTTCCGAATGGCTCTTCAGCGCGCGGCCGCCATCATCCTGCTCGACCAGATAGGCCGGCTCGTCCTTCGAGGCCTTGCGCTTGATCTCCTTGCCCTTGATGGTGCGCGTCACCTCCTCGGTGAAGCTCTCGGCCACCTTGCCGGTGGCGGTGCCGTTGCCCCAGTCCCACTCGACCTTTGCGCCCTTGCGGTACTTCGTCATCGCTCATGCTCCGTTTGCGTGAGGCAAAAAGCTTGAAGTCGGCGCGATGGTTCCCGCCATCCGCTGCCACGGGCATAGCTGGATTGACCTTGCGCAGGCGGCCCGCGCGCGGCCAACTCGCGGTCGAATGGAGAGGAACGGCATGATCTACGAACTGCGCACCTATGATCTGAAGGTCGGACGGACGAACGAGTATCTCGCAATCTTCGAGACGCGCGGCGTGGAGATCATCAGCCGCTACGCCAGGCCGGTCGGCTTCTGGTTCAACGGGGCGACGGGCACGGGGCGGGCCGACCAGGTCAACCACATCTGGGGATACGAGAGCGTGGAGCACCGCATGCGCCAGCGCACCGCGCTCTATGCCGACCCGTTCTGGTCGCGCGACCTGGTGCCGCTGGTGTTCGACACGTTCGAGGTGATCAACGGTCGCCTGATGCGGCTCGATGGCGCGTTCGGGGACACGATGGAGACGGCGATCGGCGCAGGGGAAGCGCGGGGGCCGATGGTGGCGCGGTTCGAGCCGGCCGGCGCAACGCCCGCCGACGAGGGCCGGCTGGCGCGCTTCACGTTCTTCACGGGCGCGGTCGGCGAAACCCTGTCTCTCGGCTATCTCGCCGACACCGACATGGCCGGCTTCACCGGACCCGTGGGCGCGCGCCAGGAGCTGTGGCATCCGGCGCGCTTCTCGAAGCTGCGCTAGGCGCAGCGTCAGTCTCAGGCGGCGACGAGGTTCTCGGCCGCGTTCTTGCCCGTGCGCTTGTCACGGATGATCTCAAAGGTCAGCTTCTGGCCCTCCTGCAGCGTGTCGATGCCCGACCGCTGCAGCGCGGTGACGTGCACGAACACGTCCGCCCCGCCGCCATCGGGCGCAATGAAGCCGAACCCCTTGTCGGGGTTGAAGAATTTCACGGTACCGGTAGACATTTCGCTTCTCTGTTTCATCAAGACGAAAAGACCCGCCGCGCGAGGCTCGCACGGTCGGCGTTGCTGATCGACATTGGAGGAAAGCTTGGGCGTAGCAGCGCTTGGGCGCGCGTCACAGCTCCACGGCAATCTCGATGGGCGTCATGTACGCGGCTATGGTGCACTGCACAATAGGTCCGGACATGTTTAATCGAATGGGCAGGGATGCGGAAATGGCGGAGGGGGACTGCGGACGCTAGGGAGAGCAACAAAAGTTCCAGCGCGCTGAACACTCCAAAATAAAAAATTTTACCTGTCGATAACAGAAAGAATATATTCTCGAAGCCTCGGCGCGCTGTCTGAGGTGATGTGGCGAGACATTTGCCGCACCAAGACCTGTCTGTCTCCCGTGTATTTGAATTCCTTCCGAGCCATTAAATGAAGCGCGGGAAAAATATAATCTTTCGCAGATACGCGCGCCTTCCGCTTGGCAATCGGCATCGAAATGGATCGCAAAAACCGAATCGCTTCCTTAAAACCTTCATAGCCAACTAACTGACGTACGGATCTAGACAGTCGTACCATGCGCAAAAATATGGAAGACCGATCAGGATTGCCATTCTTCAGATAGCGAACACAACTATCTTTTACTGTCATCTCGCCAGTTTTCAATGCGTGTGAAACTGCATATAGCTGGAAAAGCGGGAAAAAGGCGCTCACACATCGGCTGACTGTCAGACTGAACTTTTCCTCGATAGTCTGTCTAGTATTTCGGCCGTTGTCATAGTCCTCAATAACTTTGAAGAAGTATTCTGGCTCTACTAGAAAGTTTTCAATAGCATACTCGTCGTGTTGATAAAGATTTTCGATGACTACAGCTTCGCCGAACAATATATCTAGGTCTCCGTCGATTATGTAGATAGAAGAAAAATCCCCGACGTTCTTTCTCCACTCGCGAATCACGATGTCGCGCCCATTGAGCGGGAACACGCGTTTCACAGATCCATCTCCAAGTATTGCGTCCATTAGCCGTTCATATATTACTCTGCCAGCCTCATCTTCTATAAAAATTGTGATTTCGTTGAGCTGCCGGTAAAGCTCGGCATAGCCAATCCTCGCGCGATCCGAATATTCAAGCGCCATGCAATGAAACCATTCTGTCTCTGCGATCGAGCACAATAGATGGACTATGCGTCGCAAGAATCATTTGCGTGTTGGGATTGGCTCGCATGACGGAGTCCACAAAAATTTCTTGCCATCGGACGTGGAGCGACAACTCCGGTTCGTCGATAATCAGCACATTTTCCTTTTGAAGCGACGGATTGAAAGCTAGATGGGTAAGTAGCACCAAAATCTGCTTCTCACCCGAACTCAGCTCGTTGACTTGAATGTTGTCATTGCCGCGTCGTACGGTAAGATCGCCGACTTCGCTGATCACGAGGTTTTTCCCGGAATCCGCAAAAAACGAGTTAACGATACTTTCAAATCGCGACAGCAATAAGCGGGCGCGATTGACGGTCTTGTTGTAGTTTTCCACCAAATCGAAATAGGCAAATATTAGCGTTAGAACGGGCTGTGTCTGGAGCCAATTATACAAATGTATGCGATCTTCGGACGATTCGCTGGTCTTCTCGAGCGCCTCCCCTAAGTTAGCGTAGCGCGATAGTTTTCTTGCACTGGTGATTATCCGTTCGAAGAACGGATCGACGCTCCTCTCAATTCGAGTAGGGTCATAGCCAATTTGCTCCAAAGTTCTGGCAATCTCCATTCTCATGCGCCTAAACCGCAATACATCCTTTTGCCCGGGAAATTCCGGGAGTTGATCTCTACTGTAGTCCGTGAGCGGAAACATCAAAAACGATATCTCTTCTCGAAGTTTATTTTCCGCTATGCGTTTTTGCGTCACGTAACGCCTTGATGCATTATGGATCAACGAATGCGCTTGGCTAATGCCTTGGCTGAGCGCCTGGTCCTGAAAGATGTTGGCGCCATAGGTTGAGTAACGTTTTCGCTCGTATAGCGTTCTGTCTGCTTCGCGCTCCAGTTTTGCTGTGCGATCCAAGCCAAGAAATATTGGGCTGGGAAGTCTTTGGATAAGCTTGATAATTTCGCTGGCGGAAAATATCTCCAATATAATATTGTTTACAACGTCAGAGCCGTCTTCGACAGATCCGTAATTGCGTTGAATGTTTTTGATGGTGTTTTGAACTCTTTGGATATTATGAACTTCATTGACTCTGTCATTACCGCAGCGATACTTAAGTACGACGTCTTGATCCTTTTTGTCGCACCTAAAAGATATCTTTTGATTTTCATGACTAATGCCCACCTCTATGGATGAGAAGTTATTGAGGCATATCCAATCGAGTTGAGGTAGTGTGAGTGCTTGTATCGCTCTAAGTAGACTTGTTTTTCCTGTCCCGTTGATGCCGTGCAGGAAGGTATAGTCGTCGAAAAAGCGCTTGTTAATCGAAAATGCGCCATGAAGATTCTTCACCATTGCGCGTGTGATTTTCATGTATGTCTACAGCTCCCGACGCGTTTGTTGCGGTCGTGTCCCTTGCGGTAGTGAGTATGCACTCGGCGCCGCAGTTTACAATGTTGAAGGGGTATATGGACGCTAGCTATCGATCACCAATCGCGTGGTTGGCGCTGCAACCCTGATCTTGGTTTCGCCGTTGATAGGCGGTTGGTTTGGCAACCTTAGCGCTCACAGCGTGATGGGCACTGCTTAAAGAATTCGTTGTGATCAAATGGGAAGCGGTCGTTTATCGGTAGGTTCTGACAGCGTTTTGCTTCTGCGTAAGGCGATTACGAGCGGACGCTATAGTAGCGCTGCTTTGTCAACGCACTGGCGGTTGTCGTGCTATGAGGCAAAGATCGCTAGTCGTGGATGGAAGCACCCCTCACCGTCCTGCCGGACATCTCTCCCCGCAAACGGGGAGAGAGTGCGCCAACCGTCCGCGTCCCGCCTCAGAAATACGCCTGCAGCGGGCGCACTTCGAGGTTGCCGGCTTTGAGCGCGGCGATGGCTTCGGCGACGGCGGCGGCGCCGGCGAGCGTGGTGTAGTAGGGCACCTTCTGCATCAGGGTCGCGCGGCGCAGCGATTTGGAGTCCGAGACCGCCTTCTGGCCGTCGGTCGTGTTGAACACGATCTGGACCTGGCGGTTGCGGATGGCGTCCTCGATGTGGGGCCGGCCTTCCAGAACCTTGTTGATCTTCTCCGCCTCGACGCCGTTTTCGCGCAGGTAGCGCGCGGTGCCGGAGGTGGCGAGCACACGGAAGCCGAGCTCGGCGAGGCGTTTTACGGGCGGAAGGATCTTCGCCTTGTCCTCGTCGCGCACCGAGACGAAGAGCGTGCCGGAACGCGGCAGATCGACGCCGGCGCCGAGCTGCGCCTTGGCGAAGGCGAGCGCATAGTCGCGGTCGAGCCCCATGACCTCGCCGGTCGACTTCATTTCCGGCCCGAGCAGCGTGTCGACGCCGGGGAAGCGGGCGAAGGGGAAGACGGCTTCCTTGACCGCGATGTGCGTGAGCTTCGACAGGTCCGGCTTGTCGCCATAATGGTCGAAGGCTGGGTCGAGCGCCTCGCCGGCCATGATGCGCGCCGCGATCTTGGCGATCGGACGGCCGATCGTCTTGGCGACGAAAGGCACGGTGCGCGAGGCGCGCGGATTGACCTCGAGCACGAAGATTTCGCCGTTCTTGACCGCGAACTGCACGTTCATCAGCCCGCCGACATGGAGCGCCTTGGCGAGCGCGGTCGTCTGGCGGGTGAGCTCGTCGACGATCTCGGCCGGCAGCGAGTGGACGGGCAGCGAGCAGGCGCTATCGCCCGAGTGGATGCCGGCCTCCTCGATATGCTCCATGATGCCCGCGACATGGACGTTCGCGCCGTCGCAGAGCGCGTCGACGTCGACCTCGATCGCCTCCGACAGATAGGTGTCGAAGAGGAGCGGGTTCTTGGAGAGCAGCGTGTTGATCTGGCCGGTCTTGTCGGCCGGGTATTTCTGCTTGATGTCCTCGGGCACGAGGCCCGGCACGGTGTCGAGCAGGTAGGTCTGGAGCTGGCTCTCCTCGTGGATGATCTGCATGGCGCGGCCGCCCAGCACATAGGAAGGGCGCACGACCAGCGGGAAGCCGAGCTCGGAGGCGACGAGCCGCGCCTGCTCGACCGAATAGGCGATGCCGTTCTTCGGCTGCTTGAGGCCCAGCTTGACCAGCAGCTTCTGGAAGCGGTCGCGGTCCTCGGCGAGGTCGATCATGTCGGGCGCGGTGCCGAGGATCGGGATGCCGGCGCGTTCCAGCGCGTCGGCGAGCTTCAGCGGCGTCTGGCCGCCGAACTGCACGATGACGCCGTGCAGCGTGCCCGCCGCCTTTTCGGCGCGCAGGATTTCGAGCACGTCCTCGTCCGTCAGCGGCTCGAAATAGAGCCGGTCGGAGGTGTCGTAGTCGGTCGACACCGTCTCCGGGTTGCAGTTGATCATGATCGACTCATAGCCGGCATCCGCCAGCGCGAAGGCGGCGTGGCAGCAGCAATAGTCGAACTCGATGCCCTGGCCGATGCGGTTCGGCCCGCCGCCGAGGATGACGACCTTCTGCCGCTCCGAGATCTGGGCCTCGTCGGCAAGGCGGCCGGCAAACGGGACCTCGTAGGTCGAGTACATGTAGGCCGTCGGCGAGGCGAATTCGGCAGCACAGGTGTCGATGCGCTTGAAGACGGGGTGGACACCGAGCGCGTGGCGCTTGGCTCGGACGGCTTCGGCTTCCTTCTTCACCAGCGAAGCGAGGCGGGCGTCGGAGAAGCCCATCGCCTTCAGCATGCGCAGGTTCTCGGCGTCGTCCGGCAGGCCGTGGGCGCGGATCTTCTCCTCCATCTTCACGATCGCCTCGATCTGCTCGAGGAACCACGGGTCGATGAAGCACATGGAATGGATGTCGGCGTTGGACGTGCCCATGCGCATGGCCTGCGCGACCTGGCGCAGGCGGTCTGGCGTCGGCGTGCCGAGCGCTGCGCGGATTGCGTTCTTGTCGTCGCCGGTGCCGGTGCCGGGGATCTCGATCTCGTCGAGGCCGGTCAGTCCCGTCTCGAGCCCGCGCAGCGCCTTCTGCAGCGATTCGGCGAAGGTGCGGCCGATCGCCATGACCTCGCCGACGGACTTCATGGCCGTCGTCAGCGTCGGCTCGGCGCCGGGGAACTTCTCGAAGGCGAAGCGCGGGATCTTGGTGACGACGTAGTCGATCGATGGCTCGAAGGAAGCCGGCGTCGCGCCGCCCGTGATGTCGTTGTCGAGCTCGTCCAGCGTGTAGCCGACGGCGAGCCGCGCGGCGACCTTGGCGATCGGGAAGCCGGTCGCCTTGGAGGCGAGCGCGGACGAACGCGAGACGCGCGGGTTCATCTCGATGACGACGAGGCGGCCGTTCTTCGGGTTGACGGCGAACTGCACGTTCGAGCCACCGGTCTCCACCCCGATCTCGCGCAGCACCGCGATCGAGGCGTTGCGCATGATCTGGTATTCCTTGTCGGTGAGCGTAAGCGCGGGCGCGACCGTGATCGAATCGCCCGTGTGCACGCCCATCGGATCGAGGTTCTCGATCGAGCAGACGATGATGCAGTTGTCCGCTCTGTCGCGGACGACCTCCATCTCGTACTCCTTCCAGCCGAGCACGCTTTCCTCGATGAGGACTTCCGTCGTCGGCGACGCGTCGAGGCCGGACTGGACGATCTCGTAGAATTCGGCGCGGTTGTAGGCGATGCCGCCGCCGGTGCCGCCCATGGTGAAGGAGGGGCGGATGATCGCCGGCAGGCCGATGGCGTCGAGCGCCTGGGCGGCGATGCCCATGGCGTGGCCGATATAGCGCTGCTTGCGGTCGCCTTCGCCGAGGTTCCACTCGGTCTCCAGCGCGTCGAGCGCGGCGTCGAGATCGGCGGGATCGGATGCCTTTACCTCGGCGCGGCGCGCCTCGTGGGCGCGCTTGTCGGCGTCCTTCGCGTCGGATGCATTGGCGAGCATCGACTTCGGCGTCTCCAGCCCGATCTTCTTCATCGCCTCGCGGAAGAGCGAACGGTCCTCGGCCTTGTCGATCGCCTCGGCATTGGCGCCGATCATCTCGACATTGTAGCGCTCCAGCACGCCCATGCGGCGCAGCGACAGGGCGGTGTTGAGCGCCGTCTGGCCGCCCATGGTCGGCAGAAGCGCGTCGGGGCGCTCCTTGGCGATGATCTTGGCGACGACCTCAGGCGTGATCGGCTCGATATAGGTCGCGTCCGCCAGCTCCGGATCGGTCATGATCGTGGCCGGATTGGAGTTGACCAGGATGATGCGGTAGCCTTCGGCCTTCAGCGCCTTGCAGGCCTGTGTGCCCGAATAGTCGAACTCGCAGGCCTGGCCGATGACGATGGGGCCGGCCCCGATGATCAGGATCGACTTGATGTCTGTGCGCTTGGGCATGGAGCGTCCGCTTCGAGGCTCGTCGCAAGGCCCGCAGCGGGCGTGAACCCGGCGGTTGCGAGGAGGCGTTTGTCGTTCTGGCTAGGCGGGCCTTATAGGGGAGAGGCGGCGGGTATGGAACCCCGCAAAACGCCTGCATGGGGGGAAAGATCGATGGGCAGTACGATGCGGGAGATCGGCAGGCGGTCGAGCGCTCTCATCGCGGCGATGATCGTGAGCACGGGGCTGGTGTTCAGCCTGCCTGCGGCGACGCAGCCATCGCCTTTCGGGCTCGACGAGGAACAGCTCGTCGCGCGCGGCCTGTCGAGCTTCGAGACGGAGCATCTGCGCGTCCACCATTCCTCGGGCGCGGAGGACGCGGCGCGGGCCTATGCCAAAGTGCTCGACGATGCGGCGGGGTGGCTGGCTGACGAGGTCGGCTGGCGCGCCACGCTCGTCGTTGCCGTGCTGGATGGCGACGACTGGCGGGCGCTGGCGCGGCTGCCGTTCCCCGTACCGCATGCGCGGCCGGGCGAATCTATGGTCGTGATCCCGACGAGCATTGCGGCATATCCCGGATTTGACATTTGGAGGCTCGATGCACGCGAGCTGACGACCGCGCTGGCGGTGCACGAGCTCGGTCATGTCGCTGCCTACGATCTCGACATCAACCGCGAGAGCCTCTGGGTCGGCGAACTCGTCGCGAACCTCTTCATGGCAGGGTACGTGCGCGAGCGTCGGCCGGACCTCGATGCGCTTCTCGGCGGCGTGCCGGACGGGTTCGACGGGGCCGGCGCGGTGCGCTCGCTCGCTGTGCTCGACGAGCACTATGCCGGTGTCGGGCTCGAAAACTATGCCTGGTTCCAGTTCCGTCTGGCCGAACTCGCGGATGTCATGGTCGAAGCGCGGCCCTTCGCGGAGATCGTGTCCGGGCTGCGGGAGGAGTTTCCCTTTGGCCAGACTGGCGACACCCTGGCGGACGCGCTCCGGCGGCTCGAGCGAATCGTCCCGGGAAGCACGGCGGCCATCGCCGACATGACCGGCGGCTAACGTGAGGATGGCAGTCGGCGTCGCCTGACTACTCCCAGCTCGAGACGCAGACAGGACAATCGACCGGCACGGCGGCATCGGCGACGGAATCGACCATTTTCGTGACGAGAGCCAGGGACGGCGAGCGGGCGGTTGGCTTGCGCGTCGCAGGGCCACCGGATTTGAGTCGCGACTCGGCCTGGACGATCGCGGATGTCAGCGGATTGACGACGGGCACGTTGACGGCCGCAGCGATGCGGTTCGCGATCGGCGACATGCAGGTGCAGCCGATGACGATCAGTTCGGCACCGTCTTCGTCAATCGCGGCCTCGCAGGCGGCGATGATACGCTGCAGCGTGCCGTCGGTGCCGGACTGCATGCCCTTGATGAAGGCGTCGGGACGGGCGTCGCCTTCGATGATCGTCTCGGCCGAGACGTTTCGGACGCTGGCAAGCCGCTTTTCCAGCCCGCGCGCCTTGATCTGGCCGAGCAGCATGAAATTGGTGGAGGCCGGCCAGACGGTGACGATCGAGAACCGGCTCGCGAAATTGGCTGCGAGCGTCAGCATCGTCTCGCCGGCGCCGATGACCGGAATGTCGATCGCAGCCCGCAGCGCCTCGATGCCGTAGTCGGAGCAGGAATTGTAGGCGATGGCATCGCAGCCATCGGCTGCCGCGCGCAGACCGGTTTCCAGATAGGAGAGTTCCTGGATGACGAATTCGGCCGGCGAAAAGGCGAAGACCGGGATGCGCGGCTTGTAGAAGGCGACCGAAACGCCTTCGCCCAGCACCGCCTCGACTTCGGGCGGTACGGTGTCGCCATAAGACCCCAGAACGCCAATCTTCATCCCCGGGGCCTCCTGCCAGCTCGCAGTCAGGATGGATGCTGGGTGGCGTCGGCGTAAAGCGAGGAAAACTGGGGCTAGAGGGACGTGCGCTGGTGCTGGCCTTCGCACGGCGCGCGGCCTCGGATAGGCTGCCGCACACGCAGGGAGGGACAGGCATGGAGCATGGCGCGCGAACCGTTGCCGGGCTGATCGCGGCGTCGGCTCTGGTCGGGATCGGGATCGAGTTTCGCGGAAGCCTTGGCCTGACCGGATCACCGCTTGCGAGCCTCTGGGTTCTCGTCGGCTATTTCACGATCCTGACGAACGGGCTGGTTGCGGTCCTGTTTGCGTCGATCGCGCTGGGGGCGAAGGCGTCACCGCGGCTGCTTGCCGGAGCGGCGCTGGCGATGGCGCTGGTCGGCATCATCTATGCGCTGCTGTTAAGCGGATTGCGCGTGCTCGAAGGGCAGGCGCTGTTCGCCGATTTCCTGCTCCACACGGCAAATCCGGTGCTGGTCGCCGCCTTCTGGCTGATCTTTGCCGAGAAGGGCCGGCTGGCAATCGCCGACGCCTTGTATTGGGCGCTCTATCCGCTCGCCTATTGCGTCTATGCGCTCCTGCGCGGTGCGGCCAGCGGGTTCTATCCCTATCCGTTTCTCGACGTCGGGGAGCGCGGCTTTGCGGCGGTGCTCGTTACCGCCGCCATCATAGCGGTCGCCTTCGTCGCCTGCGGGCTTACGCTGGTCTTCCTCGATCGATGGTTTGCCCGCCGCTAGGGCTGTCCGCCTTCGAGCCCGACGAGCGCGATCTGCGGATAGCCGCCGAGCCGGATCAGGTTCATCACGTTCATGAGGTCGCCATAGGGGACGGCCCGGTCCGCGCGCAGATAGATGCGCGTCTCGGCATCCGCACCGGTGCGCTGGTCGAGCGCCTGGCGCAGCTCGACATGCGAGACCTGCTCATTGTCGATCCACACCGTCAGGTCGTCGCGCAGCGTGACATAGAGGGGCTGCTCCGGTCTCGGCTGCGGTGCTGCCGACGCGGTCGGCAGGTCGACATTGATGTCGACCGTCGCGAGCGGGGCAGCGACCATGAAGATGATCAGGAGCACGAGCATCACGTCGATGAAGGGCGTGACGTTGATCTCGTGGTTCTCGGCCAGATCATCGTCGCCCGTATCCTTGCGCAAGCTGCCGGCCATGGCGCTATTCTCCTGCAGCGAAGGCGCGGGCGGAATGCCCGGCGCGGGCGTCCAGGTCGCGGCTGACGAGGCGCTCAACGGCGGCGGAGGCATCGCCGAGGAGCAGCCGGTAGCCGGCGACCGAGCGGGCGAAGGCGTTGTAGATGACGACCGCCGGGATGGCCGCGACGAGCCCGAGTGCCGTTGCCAGAAGCGCCTCGGCGATGCCGGGCGCGACGATGGCGAGGTTGGTCGTCTGTGCCTCCGAGATGCCGATGAAGGAATTCATGATGCCCCAGACCGTGCCGAACAGGCCGACGAAGGGAGCCGTGGAGCCGATCGTCGCCAGAAGGCCGGTGCCTTTCGTCATGCGGCGGGCCTCGGCGGCCTCGATACGCGACAGATGCGAGGTGACGCGTTCCTTCAGGCCCTCATGGCTCAAGTTTTCGGCCGACATGCGCGTTTCGTGACGGGCGGCGCGGACCAGCACGGAGGCCGCGTCGCGGCCCTGACGGAGCGACGCGCCTGCCTCGTCCAGCGTGCGCGCATCGAGGATCGCGCCGAGGCCACGTGTCGCGCGGCGGCGGGCGGCGACGAGCTCGACACTCTTGGCGAAGAAGATGGTCCAGGTGATCACGGAAGCAATCGCAAGGCCGATCATGACGGCCTTCACCACCCAGTCCGCGGCCATGAACATGCCCCAGGGCGACAAATCGTGGGGGATGGTGCGTTCCGCGGCTGCGACATCGATGGGGGCAGGGGCGGCCGGCGGCGATACGGCCGGGGCGGCGTCGGCGGGCGCTTCTGTCGCCGGCGGAGGCGGTGGCGTCTGGGCGTGAGACGGTCCGGCCAGGGCGAGGCCTGCAGCCATCAGCGCGGTGGCCACCATGCGTGTGAAACTCATGCTTTCGAACCTCGACGGAATGACGACACTGGAATGCGGCCGGGCCGCGGAATTTAAACCTGATTATTATAATCCAGATTTAATGGAAAGACCTGACAGGCGGTCGGCGGAACGCGCAGGCCAACATGCACGTTCACGTCGCAGCCTGTGGAGCAGGCAGATACAGGGAGCGATCATCATGTCCAAGGCACCGACGGAAACGGGCAAGGCAGCATCGGCCGGTTTGCACCGCGAGGCGAAGAAGGAAGAGCTGGAGGTCGAGCGCGAAAAGGGCTCGCATCTGAAGAAGGGCGAAGAGCGCGTCGATGAGCGCTCGCGCAGCGCCGGCAATCCCGGCGTCGCATCGACCCAGCGCGACGAGACCTGATCCACCGACGGACGTCCATGACAAGTCACGCCGTTTCTGCCAGCCTTAACCTGGCGGAAGCGGAGGACCTGTCGTGGACGATTCGCGGATCGACGACATCGCATACGAGGTGCTGGCGGCAGCGGCCGAACGCCGCCAGATCGGGCTGTTTTCGGCGCATGGTCTTGATCTGTCAGGCGCGTACCGTGTCGCTGCCCGTATCACGGCGCTTCGCATGGCGCGTGGCGAGCGACCGGTCGGCTGGAAGATCGGCTTTACCAACCGGACGATCTGGGACGAGTACCAGGTCCACGCCCCGATCTGGGCGCCCATGTACGACACGACGGTCAGCGAGACGGAGCCGGGCACTCCTGTTTTCATCGATCTCGACCGGCTCGTCGAGCCGAAGCTGGAGCCGGAGATCGCGCTTCGCCTGTCACGGGTGCCTGTACCCGGCATGGATGCGGCGGAGCTCATTGCCTGCATTGACGGCGTGGCGCACGGGTTCGAGCTGGTACAGAGCCTTTATCCCGGCTGGAAATTCGCAGCAGCCGATACGGTCGCCGCCCTCGGCATGCACGGGCGCTTCGTTCACGGGCCGTTCGTTGAAGTCTCGGCCGATGGCGGCTGGGCGGCGCGGCTCGAGGATTTCTCGATCGGCCTCTTTCGCGACGGGGTCCAGGTCGATCACGGCCATGCGCATACCGTTCTCGGCGGGCCACTTCACGCTCTGGCCGCGCTCGTTTCAGGGCTCGCCGCATCGCCCTTTCCGTCCGGCCTGCGCGCAGGAGACATCGTCACCACCGGTACGGTCACCCGCGCCTTTGGCGTCCAGGCGGGCGAGACGTGGCGCAGCGAGATCGAGGGGCTGCCGCTGCCCGGAATGACGCTGACGCTCGGCAGCGAATCTTCGTGACACGCGTTTAGGGCCAGCTAGGATCAGCTGCCCTTCGGGCGTAGGCGAGGACAAGACCATGCAGTGGAGAGGACGTCGTCAGAGTTCCAACGTGCAGGACCGACGCGGGCAGGGCGGCATCCGCCCCGGCGGCTTCGGGCGAGGCGGGCTCGGCGGCAGCCCGATCCGCATCCCGATGGGCGGCGGCGGGCGCGGCGGATTTTCCGGCATCCTCATCGTCATCGTGATTTTCGTGGTGCTGTCGTTCCTCGGCATCAACCCCCTTTCGATGCTGGGTGGCGGCGATCCGAACCAGCCGGGCGTTGCGACCTCGCAAGGCCGGACGCCGCCTGCCAATGACGAGCAAGCAGCCTTCATCTCGGTCGTGCTCGCCGAGACCGAGGATGTGTGGAACGGTATCTTCCAGGCCGAAGGCGCGGACTATCAGGAGCCTACGCTGGTGCTCTTCGAGCGCGGCGTGCAATCGGCCTGCGGCTTCGCATCGTCGGCCTCAGGCCCGTTCTACTGCCCAGGCGACCGGCAGGTTTACATCGACCTCAACTTCTTCGACGAGCTCGCCAACCGCTTTGGTGCGTCGGGCGACTTCGCCCAGGCCTACGTACTGGCGCACGAGGTCGGCCACCATGTCCAGAACCTCGTCGGCGTGCTGCCCCGCTTCAATGCCGCGCGCCAGTCGATGACCCAGGAGGAGCAGAACGCGATGTCGGTGCGCGTCGAGCTTCAGGCGGACTGCTTTGCCGGCATCTGGGCCCATTTCACCGACCAGCGCGGGCTGATCGAGCAGGGCGACATCGAGGAGGCGCTCAACGCCGCCAACCAGATCGGCGACGACACGATCCAGCAGCGCACGCAGGGCTATGTCGTGCCGGAAAGCTTCAGCCACGGTACGTCCGAGCAGCGCATGACGTGGTTCCAGCGCGGCTTCGACAGCGGCCGGCTGGACCAGTGCGACACGTTCAACGGGGCGATCTAAGGGGTGTGTGCGTCCTTCGAGGCTCGGCTTCGCCGAGCACCTCAGGATTAGGGAGGTGGGTGCTGGGAGGCTCGGCTTCGCCGAGCAAATCAGGACGAGCGAGGTTGGGTGCTGGGCAGTCTTCTGGCGGGGTCGAGTGTCATTCGGCAGCGACGCGGAAACGAGCTGCAGCCGCAACCTCCCTCATCCTGAGGAGCGAGCGAAGCGAGCCTCGAAGGACGCACCCAGTTCCCGAACCTGCACGCGGCCAGATCCTGCCCCGTTCACGGGGGAGGGGGACCACGCGAAGCCTGGTAGAGGGGCGCTGTTAGCGCTCGCTCAGCGCCGGCTCGCCGCGGCGGTCGCGGATGAGGTTGGCGAAGCGGCGGAAGAGGTAGTGCGAGTCCTGCGGGCCGGGCGAGGCTTCGGGGTGGTGCTGCACCGAGAAGACCGGCTTGCCGGCAAGCGCGATACCGCAATTGGTGCCGTCGAACAGCGAGACATGAGTCTCGACAACGCCTTGCGGCAGCGAGTTCGAGTCGACCGCGAAGCCGTGGTTCATCGACACGATCTCCACCTTGCCGGTGGTGTGGTCCTTCACCGGGTGGTTTGCACCATGGTGACCCTGGTGCATCTTGACGGTCTTTGCGCCAAGCGCCAGCGCCAGCATCTGGTGGCCAAGGCAGATGCCGAAGAGCGGCAGGCCGGACTCGAGCAGCTTGCGGATGACGGGCACGGCATACTCGCCGGTCGCGGCCGGATCGCCGGGGCCGTTGGACAGGAACACGCCATCGGGGTTCAGCGCGAGGATGTCCTCGGCCGACGTCCGCGCCGGCACGACGGTGACCTTCGCTCCGAGGCCCGCAAGCAGGCGCAGGATGTTGCGCTTGGTGCCGTAGTCGATCGCCACGATGTGCGTGTCGGTGTCACCGGTCGCAGAATAGCCTTCGTCCCAGACCCAGGGCTTCTCGGTCCAGACCGAGGACTGGCCGGAGGTGACGTCCTTGGCGAGGTCGAGGCCGACCAGGCCCGACCAGGCTTTCGCCTTCGCCTTCAGCGCCTCGATGTCGAAGACGCCGTCCGGCGAATAGGCGATGACGGCGTTCGGCATGCCGTTGTCGCGGATGTGGGCGGTCAGCGCGCGGGTGTCGATGCCGCTCATGGCCACGATGCCGCGGCGCTTCAGCCACTCGTCGAGATGGCCGGCCGAGCGGTAGCTCGACGGGTTCGTCACGTCGGCCTTGAAGATCGCGCCGACGGCGCCGGCGCGCGAGGCGGGGTTCATGTCCTCCATGTCTTCGTCATTGGCGCCGATATTGCCGATATGCGGGAAGGTGAAGGTGACGACCTGCGAGGCGTAAGACGGGTCCGTCAGGATTTCCTGGTAGCCGGTCAGCGCCGTGTTGAAGCAGACTTCGCCCACGGCCTCGCCGGCGGCGCCCAGCCCCTTGCCCTCGATGACGGTTCCATCGGCGAGCACCAGGACGGCGGTCGGCTTCAGGCTCGGCCAGGCGGGATTGTCGGACATGGGGCTCTCCGTAGGTTCGGGCGGACGGGCTTGAAAGCTTCGCCTCGGCGTTCCATATGGCGCGCCGAAGGGCGCGATGCCACCCGGCAGCGCGCACAAGCCCAGTCCGGTTCATGCAGGCGGCGGACCATAAGTGATCCGACAAAGCGGGTCAACGCACCGCTGCGATGAGGCCGGGAAAATCTTTAGATCAATGAAATCAGTTGTTTAGCTGATTTTATTGCTTTGCGCCGAAACGCGACCGGCGGTATGGTCGCGCGCCGCCGACAGGAGTGTTTATCGCCATGCGCGACCGTTTCGCACAGGCTCTCAAAGATGCCCTCAGGGCCCAGGACAAGCGCCGCATGTCTACGCTGCGCCTGATCCAGGCCGCCATCCACGACCGCGACATCGCCAACCGGACGGCCGGCAAGCCGCCGGTGACCGATGAAGACATCCTTGCGATCCTGACCAAGATGGTGAAGCAGCGCGAAGAGTCGGCCAGGATCTTCGAGGAGGGCAACCGTCTCGAACTGGCCGAGCAGGAGCGTCAGGAAATCGTGATCATCCAGGACTTCCTGCCCAAGCAGCTCGGCGAGGAGGCGACCCGACAGGCCTGCGCGAAGGCGATCCAGGATGTCGGCGCCGAAGGCTTGCGCGACATGGGCCGGTGCATGACTGTGCTCAAGGAAAAATATCCCGGCCAGATGGATTTCTCCAAGGCGAGCGGGATCGTGAAGGGCCTGCTGCAGGAGTAGCGGGTCCTTACATCTGGAATCTCTACGAATAGGCCCACTTTTTGGGCGGACTCGATGACCCCGGCCACCGCATATCGCTGACCTTCCGTCGATTTCAGGGCAGTTCCGCCCCCAAATTAGCTGACGAAAGCGTCCACTTCGTCGCCGAGACGCCTCCCACGCGGCGGCTCGGCGACTTCATTTCCAGGCAATTTCCGACGCCGACCGGTCTGCTGGCGGCTTGGACCGCGAAAAAAGACTAATGCCGTTGAACTTTTTTTCGGGAGCTTTCTCTGCGCGCAGCCATGCTCCACGAACGCCCGCGAACCCTTTTCGGCAGGCGTCCGTCCACCTCAAGCACAGGCATTACGAGGCCCGCGAAAATCGGTCACGCCTGCCGGAATGGCGGTCCGGAATCCTTTGAAAACGGCGTCGCGCCGATAGGATTCGTGAAGATTTCCACGATGGTCCAGACGACTCCGCCATGACGTCAACATGGTCCCCGGGCAGCGCTCGGCGGCCCAGCATTCGTTCAGCGCCCCGCGCCGTCAGGAGCTCAGGTCCTGCATGGCATCGGAGTCCTTACGCGCGGCGATATCGGACGCGAGCGCTGTCCGTGACGAAACCCTGGAATCGCAGAATTCGCGTGATCGAGTCCCTATGACCGCGAACTTCGCGGTGCAGATGCCGGCCCGTCGCCTTTCAAAGCTTCATCGGCTGCCGAAACCTTGCGCCATCAACCCGCCGCGCGACGTGCAGCGGCCCGACCTGAACCTCTTGCGAATCCTTTGGAGGCCACAGCTGCCATCGGGCGCCTTCAGGTGCCTTTTAGCCTGCAGTCCGGATCGGCACCCGAGGAGGGCGCATGCGGTTGTCAAACACACAGAGCCCAAGCGAGGAGAGGGCTACGGCAAGCGCATCCTGAGAGGCCATGAGCTTTTCATTCGTCGGCTAACTGAAACGCCGCGTTAACCGTGCGAGTTCGGGTTTCGTTAGGAGAAAAACCGGCTGTCTGTCTCCAGCAACGAAGCCGGAGGTGCAGATGAAGACATCTTAAGCGAAGAAGGAAACTCACGGATGACGGCGTTCGGGAGGAGGGAGTGAGGGGAGGGGTCGCCAAAGGCCGTATGCAGTTAGCCGCTGCACGGGCCTGAAGATAAGGCGAAGCCCTTCCCACTCACAAAGCCACCTAAGCAAAGTTGGCACCTCCGACCATGGCGTCCATGTATTAGCGGGAAGTTAACGCGACTCCGGCCGCAGAAGATTCTGCTTGCCCGGACGAAACGTTCACTCTATGTTCCGTGCCGTTCATTCAACATGGCGTCCAAACCGTCAACGGGAGAAACGGGCATGTCCCGCGTTTCGATATCGCTCCGCATAGGAAGCCCCGCCCGGACCTGAAGAGCCTCGGTTCCGGCAGAGCGACCGTTCGCACGTCGATTAATGTTGGATCCCGTCCGCCAATGAACGCCTCCCTTCGTCTGCAGACCCGTCAGCCTTTCCGAATAGGGAACTGAACGCACGCTTCCGGACCTGAAGTAGGCCCGGCTTCGCGCCGGCCGCCGAAGGCACGCCTGCGTCTTTCCATTACCTGAACTCTTTCAGCCGCCGGGCCCGCCCGCGCGGGAACGGTGGAGCCATGCCTAACAACTGCAGACCCGACCTCTACCCAGTGGAGGTTCACAGCATTCCGCTGCCTTACTGTCCGATGCCTCGTCGCGAAAGCGAGGTGCTCGGCGACCTCTGGGAAGACTTCGGCGATCCAGATTACCCGGCCTCCACGGCCGCGGTATTTCGGCGATACCCGATTTGCGGAGGAGTGGCCGATGACGCCGTCTGAGCCCTCGTTGAGGCGCCGCGCACGCGAGCTGGGGCGACAGCGGCCCCCGATCCGTCTGGGAAATCCCTCGAAGCGCATCGGCAGCGGCCTAGTGCCGTACCCCGCAGACCGGGGCATCGCACGCCAAGTCTGGTTCGAAGGAGAGCTGCAGTTCGACCTGCTGTCGATCCTCATGGCGGATAGGAGGGTCACCTTCATCGACGTCGAGGCACCGGAAATTGCGTGGTGCGACGGCCTCGACTGGTATCGTTTCCGCCCCCCGATCGTGGTCCACGGCCCGGCAGAGAGGCCGATTATCTACCAGACCCAATGGCATGCGCACGCCGTCGAGTTCGGGATCGCCGAGATCGTCGACCTGATCCGGCCCTATGCCGACCGGGCGGGATACGCTGACGTAGTCCTGGAAACCTGCGTGGAACTCAGGCGCCCGCCCCGGCTCTACAACGCCCATCTGATGACCGCCGGAGCCGCCTCGCGCGAGGACGGCAAGGCGCTCGAAGCTGTCCGCGTGCGCTTCCACGCCTCGGGCAGCGAGCCGCGCACTCTGGCCGAACTCACAGAAGGCATCTCGTCAGGCCTTCCCGAAACCCTCCGTCTCGCAGGCCGCCTGATTTTCGACGGCGATCTTTCACTCCGCGATCCGAACGCCCGCATCGGACCGGAGGCAATCCTCGTCGCGGGAAATGCAACCTCAGGAGCAAGCTCATGAATATTCATGTCAAAAGCGCTGACAGCGTACGTCTTCCAAATATGCGGAAGTATGCCGATCCGAAGCTCGAAAAATCGGACGGCGTGATGATCGACGGCGCCCTTTACGGATTGGACCGCAGGGACGCTGACGGGATCACCCTCATGTCGCTGATGCAGCCCGTCGTGCAGCGAAGGCTCTCCAGGCGCGAGTTCTGGGAACTCTATTACAGCGGCAGGCTGAGCATCCATCGCGGAACGGTTGGAAGCGTCGATCCGGTCGTCGCGAAGCTTCTTCAGCGGCCGCTGGCTTCGTTCCCGAAGGATGATCAGGACGAGGCCATGCGTCGACTGTTCTACATCGAGCACCTCGAGCGGCTCTACGCAGCGGGCCGGGTTTCACTGACACGCCTCGGCTACGTCAAAGCGATCCGCCAGGCGGCGTGGCTGTGGCGGCGAGATCGGGCGAGCGATTTGGGTGTCGCTCAGAAGAAGCTCCCGCTCGAGCAGCCGAGCGCTGGCACACTGAAGGAGTGGCGGTCGCGATACGTGTCGAGCGGGAGGCAGCTAGTGGCGCTCGTCCCCGCCCATAGCGAGAAGGGCAACACTGGCTCCAAGCTCGACGGCCGCGTCGAAGTGATCGTCGATGAACTCGTGCGAGAGCGGTTCCTGACGCAGGAACGGATTCCGCTGGCGCAAGTCCACGACGAAATCTGTTCGCGGGTGATGCAGCTCAACGACACGTTGCCCCAGTCCCAACAGCTGCCCGACCCCCACGTCAACACGGTCTCGGCGTGGATCAAGCGTCACTACACCGACTTCGAAATCCTGGTCGCGCGGCATGACCGCGACTTCGCCGTGAAGAAGATGAAGCAGGTGAAGAAGGGTCCGGTCGGGCTGTGGCCGATGCACACGATCCAGATGGACTACGTTCGCCTGGACGTGGCCGCGCTCACCAGGGAGGGAGACCTGCTCTATGGAAGCGTGCGGGCATCCCGTCCCTGGCTTGTGATGGCGATCTGCACTCTGACCGACATGGTCGTCGGCTGGTACCTCACGTTCGAGGCGCCGAACTGGCAGTCCGCGATGGCCTGCCTTCGGCACGCCGTCCTGCCCAAGGATGTCACCCGATATCCCGGAGTTTTGTCAGACTATCCCTGCATGGGCGGTTTCTCGATCTTGATGATGGACAACGAGAAGGCGTTCCGTTCGATGTCGCTCAAGGTGGCCGTCGCCAGCCTCAAGGCGACCGTGAAGTGGGGTCCCGCGGGCACGCCGTCGCGTCGCGGCAAGATCGAGCGGACGATCCGGTCGTTCAATGCCGACGTGACCGGGTTCATGCCGGGCAAGACGTTCAGCAACGTGAAGGAGAAGGGGGACTACGATCCAGCGGCTCGGGCAGCCTACACTCTCGAAGAGCTCGAGGCGCGTGTTGCGCGGTGGGTTATCGACATCCATCACAACCGTCCCCGGGGGCTGTTCGGCCTCACGCCTCTGCAGAAATGGGAGAAGTTCGGAGGGACGGTGAGCGTCCTGGATTCGGCAGCGGATCTTGATGCGCTGCTCGCCATCACCGTGCAGCGGACCATCCAACGGGAAGGCGTCCGGGTCTTCGGCCTGCGCTACAATCATCCCGCGTTGCAGAAGCTGATCAACCGAAGCGGCGGAAAGGGCAGGGAGTACGCCATCAAGGTGAACCCTGCTGACCTGGGGGACATTCTTGTCTACGACGACATGGACGAGAAGTGGCTCTACGTACCGTGCACCGAGCCGGAATACGCAGAAGGTCTCGACATCGACAGCCGCCGCCGCGAGATGGCGCTGGCCCGCAAGCTGAACGGCGGCAACTCCCCGTCGCGCCGACATCTGCTGAAGGCCCGCGAGGACCTGAACCGCGAAGCAGCAGCGAAGGGTGCCCAGCCGAAGAAGTACACGGACCCAAAATCGATCGAGTACTACACCCAGCATCTCGACGATCCGCTCTTCGACATGATGATGGAGTCCCGGTCCAAGCGTCGCAGGAAGGGCGGCGATGCTTCCGTGATCGAGGCGCCTTCCGTCACGATGCCCGATCCGGAAGCGAACTCGCCTCACCCGATCGACCGTAAGCCTGTGGATGCTTCTGACGGACGGGGTGGTTACGCCGCCGATGAGAGTGACATCGACTTCGACAACGAGGAGAGCTGGTGATGCGCGTTGTCGAGCACGTCCAACCCCCTTCCAGGGGCTTTTCGAAGCCCTTGGACCGGTCAGCCCTAAACCAGTCCGAACGCATCCTGACGATCAACGGCGCAAAGAGTCCAAACGGGGCCGTCTTACGTTATCTGCACGAGGTGAACCTGCGCATGCCGCTTATTCACGCCGCATGCACGATGGCCGCGGACAGCGGCGTCTCCCAGCTCGAGGGCATGTTGCTCGCGCTGACCGCCGGCTCGTTCACGGGCAAGTCGTACTGCATGGCGCAGATCGAAGCCGACGAACGCTTTCAACCTCTGCTCGTGGACGGACAGCCAGTCACGCCAATGGTGGTCATCAACGCGCCATCTCCGTGCACCCTGCTTACGCTCGGCACGCAGCTCCTCGACAAGCTAGGCTGGATCGGAACCTATCCGGACCGTCTGCACAAGGTCTGGTACCATGTCCGGAAACTGCTCATCGCGCGTGGCGTGATGGTCATCATGATCAACGAGTTCCACAACCTGATCGTGGGCCGGACGCCCAACGAGGTCCGTCAGCTGGCGCAGGCGCTCAAAGGTGTCTTGGTAGGCGACGTGATCGTACGGGCGCCCTCGAGCAGCAGCGACGCGAAGATCGTGAATAATCCGCCGAGCCGCTTCCCGGTGTTCGTCTTCGCGGGAGGAACCGATCTGATGAGGGCCATTACGGACAACGTAAGCGATCCTCTCATCCTGGAAGTCGCGCGACGTTCCGTTACCCTGTCGTTTTCTGAAATCCCCATCGATCGGGCTTCCAACGGGGTGATCCGTTACCGAGGCATGGAGAAGTTCCTGACTACCCTGGAGCGGGAGATGGGGTTCCCCCCGGATCCCAGGCTCACCGAAGCACCGATCCACGCGCGTCATTACAAGGCGGGAAACCGCTACTTCGGCCGCGTCGCCTGCATCATCAAGAACGCGGCGCTGCTGTCGGTCATGAACGGATCGAAGATGCCGCCATTCGACTACCTGCCAGCTGCATTCGCGGACCTCTACAAGCTGCCAGCCAAAAAGAACCCGTATCTCGTTGCCGACATCGACTCAGTGGACTTCCCGCCGTTGCCCGACGAGCTGGAGCGCAGGGCCGACAGCAAGGGGCATGCCAATGTTGCTTGACCCCAGAATCCGGCCGACGCTTCACGCCGACGAGCCTGCCTTGTCGTGGTTCCGGCGCTGGGGTGAGATGCTCGGATACTTGAACCTGCGCTCCGCGTGCCAGAGTGCGGGCATCGACCTGTTCGATCTCGACCGGGGAAGGGCCAATGCTGAGATCGCAAGGATTTTCGATCTCCCAGCGGGCACCTTCGACAACTCCACGATCATCGTGGCGGACGACGGCACATGCACGCTGAGGGGCCACACTATGCCCCTGTCGGAGATGGCCCGGAGGCGGGTCCGTTACTGCAGGGACTGCCTCCTCGAGGACGAGAAATCCAAAGGCAGGCGCGGCGAGCCCCTGGCGCGTCTGAGGGCGAGCTGGCGCCTGAGGAGCATCAACGCGTGCCCGGTTCATCGTCGGCTTCTTTCCGTCGCCGACACTGACCACCGACTGTTCGTATCGACCTTGATAAACCTGTCGCGAGACCTGGGTCTGAGCGCGGCCTTCGAGCCTTACGACCCCGAGCCACGGGTGGGTTTCGAAACCTACCTCCTTGGACGGATGGGATTCGGTCCGCGGCACTCCTCCGGCATCCTCGACGAGGTGGAGCCGGGTGACCTTCCGACCCTCGTACGCGGGGCAGGTCTGGCGCTGTGGGAACGCTCGCCCGAGGGTGTAAGGGAAGCAAACCAGCTGCACAACGACGGCTTCGAAACGCTCGGCAGCCTCGAACGGTTCACGGAGCTGCTCGAGGTTCTGGATCGCAGGCTGCAGTCACAGCCTCGCTACGAGGACCTCAAGACCTACCGGATGTATGTCGGGCTGGCGCAGATGTTCGGGCCGCAGCCTTACGGAGACCGATACCTCTCCCTGAGAACACATGCCGCTGAATTCATCGCAGCGAGGTATCCCACCGGCGGCAACAGGCACATGTACGGAGTTTCGACTCCTCGGAGGCTGTACACGCTGGAGGACCTCTACAGGAAGAGGGGTTCCGCCAAGGCGAAGGCGCGAAAGATCTTCGCCAAGATTGGCGTGTCTCTCGAAGGCGGCGGCAACCGCTATATCAGCGCCGAGAACGTGGCGAAGTACGAGGCCATCATCGACCGGATAATTGGAATGGACGAACTCCGACAGGTACTGGGCGTGACCATGCATGTGGCTCGCGAACTTGTCGCGGAAGGGATCATCGTCCCCTGGTCGGGCGGCAGCTCGAGCGAACTGCACAAGTTCCTCTTCGACCGGGATGTTGTCGAGGGGCTGCTGTCACAGCTGATCGGCCACGTTGAGTGGAAAGTGAAGCCAGGAAAGCCTCCACACGGCTTGCTCACCCTGAGGCGCGCGTCCGCCAAGCCAGGGCTTTCGCACCCCGGGCTCGTCAAGGCGATGGTAGATGGCAGGATCCGATGCGAAGCCCTCATGTCCGACGGTCGCCACGGCCTTGGGGCTGTCCTTCTGCGGGCGCGCGATCTGGTTGCGCTCGCCGGACCGCGGTTCGAAAGCATGGCGACGACATCGCAGGTCACGCTGGAACTCAGCGTATCCTTCGCCACGGCAAGCTTGCTCATTGGCAAAGGATACCTCGGGCCCGTGAAGCGAGACGGGCGGGCGAAGCGGATCGAAGTCTCTGAACTGGAGGAATTCAAGAGGACCCATATCAAGGCAGGTTCCTTAGCAAGGAAACTGGGGACGCACGCCCGACTACTTCCTAAAATAATGCAAGGGGTCGAGGTGCCGTGTCTGATCCCCGCTGAGGTGGCGGGCATAGCCTTCTATTCACGCGAAGCATTCGAGGAATGGAGGTCGGGGTCGGGCTCCACCGAAGCTTCGCCGTAAGCTTGAGCGGCAGGAGATCAATCCTCTTCGCTTGGCGTACGCGATAGCAGGAGGGCCGTTACGCGAATCCCGTCGAAGCAGCTTTAACCTCAATGAGACCGCCGATCTGGCAGGCCAGGTTGGCGGCGACTTACTCGGCCGCACGCTTAAAGCGGCCGCTGCACTTGGAGTGAACTGGCGATGCCTGCAGCGCCTGTATCGGAGATACGTTTGGCACTGCAGGCCGTGTGTGGCGGATACAGACCATCTGGCAGGGAACAGTTGCTGGTGCGATGGTCTGCGTGCTTCCTCTAACGCTCAACCACTCCATTTCATGCCCATGTAAACGCCACCCGCTTCCAGCTCTTCCAGCATTTGAGCGAGATGCTTTACCTTTGTGTCGTCCTTTTTGGCTTTTCTGATCCAGAGCAGGTAGTCGTTGCGCTGATAGGGCGGACGTGCATCGTATTTTTCGCGCAGGCCGCGTTCTTCGAGCGCCTTGCGCACGAAGTCCGGCATATTTTCCCGTTCACGCCGAGCCGCGCTCATGGCAGCAGAACCTGGGCTTCGATTTCGATCAGGTAATCGGGGTGGGCGAGACCCGCTACCATCAAGGTCGTCACCGTGGGAGGGTTAAGGCGTTGCCCCCAGAACTTCATCCACTCGGCAAAGCCAGGACGCATGTCGATGCCGTGCTGGATCACAAGCGTCATCTTGATCAGGTCTTCAAGCTTGCCGCCAGCGGCATCGATGACAGTCAGAACATTGGCCAAAGCCTGTTCGGTCTGTCGGCCAATGTCGCCTTTGCCAACGACGCCTCCATCCGCATCGACAGCGTTCTGCCCCCCGACGAGCAATATACGAGCGCCAGACGGGACGATGACACCCTGCGAAAAGGCAGGGTTACGATGCATTCCCTTCGGGTTGAGATGTTCCGGAGCCACTGCGATATCCTTTGAGTGTGTTTCGGCAAGGAAGATATGTGGCGGCTTTTCATCGTCCGGCCTACAGCTCGGGCAGTACGGTCCGAACTTTAGCCCCTTACCGAGAAATCGATGTTGTTCTCGAAAGTTCCGCGACGCCCCTCAGCGTGCCAGTGCACCAGGTCTTGATGAACTAGCAAATATCAGAACGGGGTCACATCCTGTCCCGGCAGTGCAGTCATCCGGTTGGCGACCGCGGCTGGGTTCCGATCGGTTCAGGAACGCCCTATCGGCAGGATAAATCCGCCCTGCATCCGTGGTTGCACGTCACGCAACGGGCGGCAGGATACGGTAGGCGACGCTGCCGCCGCCGTAGCGAGGTCATATTCGGACGCATCATGGAAGGGAAGGCGCTGTGTTAAACGAGTCCTGACCATAGCCATTCAAAATTCTGATGGATCGGGGCCGCGAGCGTTCGGCCGTTATCTCAGGAAGGGCAACTGTCCGATGTAGTCCATTTTCCCGATCCGAACACCTTTGTGGCGGAGGATCGCGTATGCCGTCACCATGTGGAAGTAGAAATTCGGAACACCGTGCTGGTAGAAATAATCCTTTCCAAGAAAGGCGCCGGACCAGCCGGGGGGAGCCACGATTCTTTCTTCCCAGCCGGCGAAGTCGCTCTCTTTCATCGATGTGACATATCCGACCGTCTTTTCGATGAGTGCTTGGAGTTCCGGAACCGTTTTTTCGGTATCGTGGGAAACCGGGATCGGTTTGCCGGTCAGGACTGAGGTGGCGAGCCGAGCTGTATCACACGCCATCTGAACCTGGCTCGTTAGCGGGAGCATATCTGGTGCAAGCCGGGCGTTCAGAAGAGCGTTCGGCTCGACGCTGTTCGCCTCGGCGTGCTGCTGTGCTTTGTCCAGGAGACGGGAAAGGGTGCGAAGCATTTTGGCGAACTGCGTGATCTGAGCGTACATCATGAAGGTCCTTCGTTAGGTAGCCGCCTGGGCGGTTATCTCGAGCGAGCGCACTCGCTTGCTGAAGTCGAAGATGTCGGAGACGATCATCAACTCATCGGCATGGGTATCGGCTACAAGCTGGTTGAGCCCGGCGCGGACGGTCTCGGCGCTGCCCACGACGCTGCAGCTAAGCATCTGTTGAGTTTGCGCCCTCTCCTGCGGCGTCCAGTAGGCCTCGATATCGTCGACGGGCGCCTTAAGCAGGCTCGGCATGCCACGGAACATGTCGGCGAAGGTCATTTGTTGGGAGGTCGCGAGAACGCGGGCCTCGGCGTCCGTTTCCGCGGCGACCACGTTCACCCCGATCAGGGCGTAGGGCTTCTGCAGCTGCTCCGACGGCTGGAAATTGGCTCTGTATATCTGCAGGGCCTGATGAAGCGCCCGAGGAGAAAACTGTGACCCGAAGGCGTAGGGAAGGCCAAGCGCGGCTGCGAGCTGAGCCCCGAACAGGCTCGATCCGAGAATCCACAACGGCACATTGGTACCGGAACCCGGGACCGCCTCTATGCGCTGCGCTTCGCCCTTGGGAGCGAGAAACGCCTGTAGCTCGAGTACGTCCTGGGGGAAGTTTTCCGCGTTGCCGGGGTCTCGCCGCAGCGCGCGCAAAGTCATCTGATCGGTGCCCGGGGCGCGACCGAGTCCCAGGTCGATACGGCCGGGATAGAGGGTTTCCAGAGTCCCGAATTGCTCTGCAATGACGTAAGGGGCGTGGTTGGGAAGCATCACGCCGCCAGCGCCAACGCGGATCGTCGTCGTACCTGCCGCGATATGAGACAGCACGACCGACGTCGCTGCCGTGGTGACTGCTGGCGAGTTGTGGTGCTCGGCCACCCAGATGCGGCGGAAGCCCAGGCGCTCGGCATGCTGGGCAAGCGTGCGCGCGTTATCTAGCGCCGTGCGGCGATCGGATCCCTGGCGAACGCGTCCGAGTTCCAGGATGGACAGCGGGATCATCGTATGGCGTTCCTTTCCACCGTGGGTTTGGCGAGAGCAGCCCCGCGGTGGAGGTCCACGGTCGCGTCAGTGCGCGACATCGATCACGACCTTGCCGACGTGGTTGCCGCTTTTCAGGCGCTGATAAGCGGCCTGGTACTCCGCGAACGGAAAGACTTGGTCGAGAACGGGGTGCACCTCGTGCAGGTCCATGGCTCGCAACAGCGCCTCGAAGTTCGCCCGCGACCCGATCGACGTGCCGGCGACGCGAAGCGACTTGGCGAGGATGTCGATCGGCGGCAGCCCGCCACCGAAGCCGCTTGTGAACCCGACGAGCGAGATGTCGCCCCCGTTCCGGGTCGCGGCCGCCGACTGCACGATCGTCTTCTCGCCTGCGATGTCGATGGTCTTGTCGACGCCGCGCCCGTCCGTAAGGGCCAGGATTTCCTTGTCCCAATCAGGATGGGACCGGTAGTTGACGACAGCGGCGGCGCCCAGCGCCTTGAGCCGTTCCGCCTTCTCGTCCGACGAGGTGATCGCGAGAACCTTCGCGCCGAACATCTTCGCAACCTGCAGCGAGAACAGCGCCACGCCGCCGGTCCCCTGAACCAGCACCGTCTCGCCCGCCTGAAGGGGCGACGACAGGTTCAGACCCGTCCAGGCCGTGACGGCGGCGCAAGGCAGGGATGCCGCTTCCGTGTAGGACATGTAGTCCGGCAGACGCACGATGGCGTTCTCGTGCAGCAGGATGGTCTCGGCCAGCCAGCCGTCTGTCGTCATGCCCAGGCTGTCGGCTTGATACTCCGGACGAGTCGGTCCGCCGATCCAGTGCTGGCAGCAGGATGCCGACACGCGGTCACCAACCTTCGTGCGTTTGACGTCGCGACCTACCGCGATCACTTCGCCTGCCCCGTCTGACAGGGGAACGCCATTGGGCTTCGTCGGACCGCCATACCCGCCGTCGAGGATCGCCTGGTCGCGGAAGTTCAGCGAAGCCGCATGAACCCTAACCACAACCTCCTGCGGGGCGGGGGTTGGCATGCCCTCATCGTGCAGCGCTAAGCCTGGCTTATCGTCAGAGGTCCACCGCACAGTCTTCATCGTCAAGCTTCCTTTTGGTCGACACGGCGATATCGTTCCCGAAACCAGCGGAATCGCTGGCCGGGCCAGTTGTCACCGGGTATTTGCGTTGCCCCGGAAATAGCGGTAGCTAGTCAACAGAGCAAGAACACACCTTTTGGTGTGATACCCACCAGAAGGTAAGCTAGATGACACGAGATTGGCGAGACGGGAATCCTGAGCAACAACTGTTCTGGGCGGCGGCGACTTGCGAGACCCTGCGGGTGCTGGAAGGGAAGTGGAAGATCGTCATCATCGTCCAGCTCTTCGCGGCCAAGGCGCCGGTGCGCTTCTCGGAGCTTGAGAAGCGGGTCGCGGGCGTGAACCAGAAGATGCTGATCCAGCAGCTGAAGGAGCTGGAGAAAGACGGGATCGTGGCGCGGACGGTCTATCCGCAGGTTCCGCCGAAGGTGGAATATGCCCTGACTAAGCTCGGCCTCGCGCTCGGCCCTTCCATCGAAACGCTGATCGACTGGGCCTTTCTCAAGTGCGAAATGAGCGGGGGAACGCCACAAAAGGCTTGATGCCACAGCATTGGAGGACGGCTTTCTGGGCTGGCAGGCACGCGTTCAGCGCGCTCCCGTCCACCACATGGTAGCGCGCGGGCTGCTCGCGCATCTGCCATCATCGTTTTCTGTAGCGTATCGGCAGCAGAAGAATCGAGGTTGACGTCATTGAGGATGTTCTCTATTCGTTCGCGCCACCATGTTCCGGACCTCGCCCCTCATACGTTGATCGTTCCGCCGCCCGCCATGCCGCGGGCACGTCTGAACGCGCACGTAGGAGCAGGCGATGGCCGCTCTATCCCAGCAGCAGAATCCGTCTCAGCCTCTCACCCCAAGGGCAACCTCGAAAGCGAGCTATTTCCGGCCGCTTGGCACGGTTCGCTGTCAGGGCGCACCGTCGTTTCGCACGCAGCTCGCCCGCGACCTCGCATGCCTTCTTGATGTCGATGACGAGGTCTCCGCCTGGTCCTGCATGCCCGCTGAACTCAGCTGCGACGGCGAGGTCCACGTTCCCGATCTGCTGGTGAGACGAGGGGACAGACACGCGCTTCTGGATGCAGGGCAGGGAACTGATCTCCGATGGGTCGAAGAAGCCGCTGCGACCCGCGGATGCACCTACGAGGTCTGGCCGCCCGCACGTATCCGCGAAGGTTTCCGGCTGGCGAACGCGAAAGACCTCCTGCGCTACGCCCGCTGGGAATGTCCGCTGGGCGATCGGGTGCGCCTCCTCGCAGGTCTCGAAGAGAACGGTTCGCTGACGGTCGCCGAGTGCCTCGGCGCATTCACGGAGACCAGACCCATAGCCGGGCTGGCTGCACTGGCCCTGCGACGCTTCGTGTCCATCGACATCGACAGTGCTCCCATCGGGCCGGGAACTACGGTCAGGCTTTGGACAGCCTGAAGACGATCAAAGGCGCGACCCCGCGCCAACATGCCGAGAACTTCCATGAACAGAATCCTCGCACGCCGCCATGCGCTGCGGCCCACCTCCGCATTCAAAGCCCTCCAGAGCGACTTCGGCCGCTTCGTCGCTTACGGCAACATGCGCGCAGCCACGCGCCGCGTGTTCGAAGTCGAACGCCATCTACCCGTCTGCGTCGCTCTGGTCGTGCCCGACGCAGACGACATGCCTTTTTACGAGAAGGCGCTCCGGCCCTTGGCGTGGAGATTCGCCGACCCGTTCAGCATTCCCAGCAACGTCTCTATCGACATCCTGACCTCGCGTTCCAAGTCCAAGCCATTCGAACAGGCGGAAACCTACCGGGCTGAGCGTGTTTTCGTTGTCAGCGCGAAGCGGGAGTTTCTCCCGCGCGATTTCGAGGTGACCGCAGACCTTGTAGCCGAACTCCCCAGAGCTTCGCCGAGACTGCTGGCGGGAGCCGCGAGGGCCTGTCTTTCCGTAGCGCTCACCGACGACGAAGCCGCGGAAGCCGCCACCTATCCCTTGGCAATGGTGGCGATGGTCTTCAGGAAAGGACGGGCGCCGCGCAAATCGCTCGACATGCTCCGCCGCCTGCGGCAGCCGAGCAATCCTGAAGTGGTGGACACGAAGACCTCACTGACGCTCGATCAACTGCCTGGTATGGGGGAGGCGGCAGAGTGGGGCAGGCAGCTTGCAGCCGATCTCGCGGATTGGAAGTCGGGCGCGATCCAATGGTCGGACGTAGATCGTGGCATCCTGCTATCGGGCCCGCCTGGCTGCGGGAAAACGAGCTTCGCGTCGGCGCTGGCGGCGACGTGTGACGTTCCGCTTATTCTTGGCTCGCTCGCCCGGTGGCAGTCGAAGGGACATCTGGGCGATATGCTCAAGGCGATGCGAGGGGCCTTCGCCGAAGCGACCAAGCAGACGCCTTCCATCCTGTTCGTGGACGAACTCGATTCCTTCGGCGACCGGGACGCGCTGCGCCACAGCTCGAACAACGAGCAGTACTGCCGCGAGGTGATCAACGGCTTTCTGGAATGCCTGGATGGCGCCGCGCGCAGGGAAGGGGTGGTGGTCGTCGGAGCCACTAACTATCCCGACGCGATCGACGCGGGCATCCGTCGGCCGGGCCGCCTCGACCGCCACCTCGTCATCCCGCTTCCGGACGAGGCTGCCCGCGCCGCGATCTTCCGGCTGCATCTGGCAGTCGAACTGGCCCCCGATGCCATCCAGTCCGTCGCCGTGCGCACCGCCGGTTGGTCTGGCGCGGCGCTGGAGCAGCTCGCGCGGGATGCGCGTCGCCTGGCGAGACGGGAGCGACGCGCGTTGACCGCAGATGACATCCGTTCCTCGCTGCCGCCACTTGTCGCGCTGCCAGAGGAGGTCCGCCGTCTGGCTGCTGTCCACGAGGCCGGGCATGCGCTCGTCGGTCTCGCGCTGGGGAGGACGGTACTGGAGGTGAGCGTGGAAAAGGAGATGGAACCGGCGCATGCGGTGACGCTGGGTGGGTCCACCGTTTTCACCGACACGAGGACCTTGATCCGCACCACGTCATGGTTCCGCGACCGAATCGCGACCTTGCTTGCGGGCGCAGCGGCGGAAGAACTCGTTCTCGGCGAGCGGTCCACGGGCGCCGGAGGCCAGCCGGACTCCGATCTATATCTGGCGACCGTCGCCACGCTGACGATGGAGGCCTCTTTCGGCCTTGGCGGCGGCCTGACGTTTCTGTCCGGTCAGGAACCGAGAGATCTCATGGCCACGCTCCAGCTGAACCCCGATCTCCGAGACCGGGTCGAAGCGGTGCTGCAGACAGAAAAGGAACGCGCGACTGGAATCCTGCGTGACGTCGGCATCAGCGCCATCGAACGCCTCGCGGACCGCCTGTTCCTGGGCGAGCGCCTCGGCCAGGAAGCGCTGGAAGAATCCTTCGATGCGCAGCCGAGGGGTCCCTGATGGCGGTGCGCATGCGAGCCCGTCCCGGGAAGGCTCAGACGCTCGCCCATGACAGGTAGTCGAGATCGACCGGCTGGCTTCCGGCGTATTGTCCTGCTGTCAGGTCGTCGATCGAGACGATCTCGAATCCACCGTCATCAGCCGCCCGGAAACCCTGCGGCCACTTGATCGCCTTCAGGTGGTCGGCCAGCACCGTCCGGATCTGCGGAATTGTAGCCGGTCGCCGATCCTCGGGTTCGAGGATGAAAAAGAAACCAATCGCGACGTCCGCGTCATCCCAGCCGGGATGGGCTGAGGCCCTGATCGAGGCGATGGACGCGTATGCCTTCCCTTGGTCGGAATCCTTGCCTGCCGCCTTTCGCGCCCGCTCGCGGATGCTACCCAGGACATGCCGCGCGAAGTCGTCGGGAAAGGCGAAGCGCCCGGCCTTACGGGCGAGCGCATCCGCGAAGCGCGCCCGCCGGGCATCGCTTACGAATCCTGCGCTGCGGGCTTGCCCGGCCAGGAATTCCTTGCGCACGGAAAACGGCCGGTTCAGGTCGGCGACGATGTCGGGAGCCGGAGGCGTTTCAAGGGCAGCGAGGTTGGGTGTGACGCCCTTTTCTGCATCTGCGACCATGCCCTCGGTCGCCTTGATGAGGGGCACCACCGTGACGTATTCCCGTCCGGGCCCCGAATTGACGATGTCGCAGGTCTGGCTGGTGACGATGACGCCCTCCGCATCGCCGTCCCGAACGTCCGGAATGCCGTCCTCGAAGCCTTCCACGGTGATCGCCGACTTCAGGTCGGTGGTGTAGTCGCCCTGCCGCCAGGCACGCAGCTGTTCAACCCACTCCGGGGTGTCTGTCTGCGCCGCCTGACTCATTCCAGGGCATCATCCTTTCCGGGGCTTGAGGCGCCTCGGCGCCCGCTGCTCGATGCGAACGAATTCATGCTCGGCCATGTCGCCAAGATCCGCAAGGCGGGCAAACCAGTGATCCGCAGGTTCCGCATCCACGCTGTTCTGCGCACCCCAGCCAGAACCCGGCCGGCCGCGTCCCTTGCCCGCGAAGGCCTTGACCTCGTCGTGGCGGCCTTCTTCGAGCAACTGGAACAGCGTCTTGCCGTCGAGAGCGCTGTCGAGGAGGTTGCCGTTCTCCTCGGCGGTGCCACGGTCGATGTACAGCAATACCGCATGCAGCTTGCCCAGTACCTCGCGGTTGTGGTCTGCCACGCGCGCTCCCTGGGTCCAGCTGTAGACAGCCTGACGCGTGCAGCGGACCAGGCCGCCGATCCGCTCCCAGCTCAATCCGGTGATGCGCTTGACCTCATGAAGCTGGCCGGGGACATCCACGGCGTGGCCGGCCGGAACGGACTTGTCGACCAGCCTGTCCAACGGAGCGGCCGACGTGCGTGAACGCATCGGCGAGCCGATCGAACGCATGGACGAAATGGTCCGCTCGGGAGCGGTCGCCGTCAGGTAACGACCGCCCACGACATGGGGACCTTCGTTCCAGCCATCCGTGAAGCCCGCGAACCGGAATCCCATCGGCTCGTCGCCGAACGGGTTGAAGTCGATCTCCCGTTCGATCCTGAAGAGCTGGACGGTCGGCGGCGGCAGAGCTGCATCGATCATTTTGTCTCTCCCCCGAATTCCTGCAGAAACCTGTCCGTAACCGACCACCGGAAGAAGCTATAGGCCCGCGTCGCAAGCGCGTAGGCCGTTTCGCGAATCGCGGCGACGTCGAATTCGACTGGAGCGGAAAGATGTTCAGCGAACGTATCCACGTCAAGGAACCACGACTTGCCCGCGACGGGCGGCATCACCTCCGGATCATGGGTGCCTCGCTCGGGCAGCATTCCCCAGCGCGCGAGCATCTGTCCTTCCTTCACCTCGCACATGACCTCGGAGATCGAGTGCTCGATGCTCCCGGAGATCGAAGTGCCGCTCAGGCCAAGCATCTCGGGACGGAGCATCTCGCCCAGCATGAGGCCTTCCTTCACCTCGACGCGGTCGATGTAACGGGTGCCGATACGATTGAGGAGGCCTGGATTCATCGTGTCACTAAGCGCTGACACCACATGCGTGAGGCGTTCGATGAAGTCCTTGCGGGAGACATACTTCCTCGTCTCCAGGGAAAGGAATGTCGCGCCAAGGCTCAACCGCCAACCCTTCCTCGCATCGACAAACCGCCAAACCACTTCGTCCGCATATTCCACGGTCGAGCCGGTCTCCTGGAAAGAGACGGTCTTCATCTGCTGATGCGCGAGATGAGGGTAGGTCGAACGAATCCGCTCTTGGAACGGCGCGATGAACGACTTGTTCTGGATCGACACGATCTCAGGAAAGCGGATCTGGCAGAGGACCGAGACCAGCGGCGCCGAGTTCAGCGGAATCTCGATGCACTCCGCCCCGAAGAGCGGATCGAACTGGTTGTCGGTCATCTGTGGCTCCTGATCCCCGGATGGGATCGTATATCACTGTAAAGTAGAGCGTAAAGTGAAATGTTCCAGCCGGATGCGTGCTCATGGTGAACTTTCCATGTTTCAGTTGGAATGCCATCGCCGTGTCGGCCAATGAAGATGGCTTGCGATTCAAGCCTTAGTGACAGATCGCGCAATGACGCTAAGGTCGGTATCAAAGCAGCCTGTCGACTGACCCGAGATGTCCAACGACGAACACGAGACCGCCCCTACGCCGGAAACCAGTGATCGCCGAATAACGCTCGGCGAACTGACCTCGTGCACCGACGGCAAGCTCGTCGTTGCCGAGTGCATGGACACGCAGGTGCCGCGTCACATCGAAGACGTTGCCAACGGCCTGAAGTGCAAATGCATCTGTCCTGGCTGCCGCCGCAGGATGGTCGCCCACCAAGGAGAGCGGCGCCGTCACTTCCAGCACGCGGCTGATGGGCCAGACTGCAGCACCGCGGGCGAGAGCGCGCTACACAGGTTTGCCAAGGACGTCCTCGCCAAGACGCTCCGGCTTCGCCTTCCGGAGCTAAAGGCCCACCACGGCGACGAAAGCCTTCCCGTGGTGGCAGAGCAGGAGTTCATCTTCGACAGCGCGGTCCTGGAACAGCGGACCGGCGATATCATCCCCGATGTGGTCTGCCACAAGGGAGGAAGGTCCCTGCATGTCGAGTTCAAGGTGACCCATGCCTGCGGTCCCGAGAAGATCGACAAGCTGAGGGCGATGGACATCGGCGCGATCGAGATTGACCTTTCCGGATATCGCGACGTGCCGTTGGACGACCTCGACCAGGCGATCCTGGCTGAGGCGCCGCGGGCATGGCTTCACAACCCCCGGCAGGCTGGGGTCAAGGCTCGTCTCAAGGAAAACGAGCGGACGAAGCTGGCCTCTGAGGATCGCCGCGTGGAGACGTTGCTGAACGGCTTGAAAACGATCCCACAGAAGCAAATCGGTGAATTCGAGCAGCTTGCGGTCTCGGCCGGGCTGGCTGACCTTCTCGCCGCCGATAACGAAAGCGTCGGGTTTCTCGTCAACGGGCGGGAATGGCGCGCCTTCGTACTGATGCATTTCGCGATCCGCGGAACCGAGTTCCTCCACCAGTCAGTCTTCGAAGGCATGAAGGCACGGCGTTGGATCGCAGACGGGTTCGCCTATGTCAGCAAGGCCGATGCCGCCGCCATGCAGCGGGTGGCCGACCGCGCTATCCTGCCACCGTGGCAGTCGCTTTGGGAATTCCTTTCGCGTCTCGAAACTAGCGGATTCCTGAACGGCACGTCGGAAAGAGGCGGCTATGTCGCGGGCGGGAAGCTCCGGAGACGGACCGATGTCTGGCGGCGCGAGCTGGAAAAGCCCCAAAGGCGCACGGACGAGCTTCGTACGCTTTTCGACGGGATCGTTGCCCGCATCAGGACGGCCTCCCTCAAAGACGGGCTCACGTTCGAAGAGTGGTTCGGAACCGATGTCGGCCATGGCATCGTTCCTTCGGAGACGATCGGTAACGACGACGCTTTCTTGGATATCTCCAGTCGGCTTGCGGCCCTCCTGCAGGGGATGTCCGGGTTCCCGGCCCGCGCAGACGAGCCACTTGGATTTCCGGTGATCAAGGATCTCGAAATCCGCAGGGAGGCCAGACGCGAAGTCGAAGCGCGGCGGGAGGTCGAACGAGCCACGCGGGCACGAAACGATGCGGACGAGCGCGAGAACAGGCTCAGGGCCGCAGCGTCGGGCGAGATGGCAGCCGACGCCGTGTGGGCATGGATGGAAAAGCCTCAGGCACGGCTCAACGACCTGTGCCCGGCGGAAGCGGCCAGAAAGTCCGATAGCTCCTACCAAGGCGCGCTCTACGCTCTCGAACGATGGGCCGCGAACCAAAGCCGCGAGGTCGAGGCGGCGAACCGGAGGCTCGACCTCATCGAAAAGCTGCGGCGGGAAGCCCGGGCTGCGTTTCGGAACTCCGAGCACGCGGAACTCTGGGTTAGATCGTCAACGCCGAAGCTCGGTGGCAAACGACCGGAAGACCACTGCGTCGACGAGGCCACCTTTAAGGAGTGCTCGGCGATTCTGACCGATATAATGCGTCGACGACGGTGGTAATCTTCGCCTTCAGTATTTTCGAACGGCCTGTCCTCCTTATCCCGATCGCTCCGATCCCCAACACGTAGTAGCTGCTGAGGGCAGCCAGTCCTTGCTTTCGGTTCGATAAGAGCTGTCAGCCATGGGCAGACCATCGCCCGCGAATCCTGTATGCGTCCGCGAACGTAAGCAGGAGGGCTTTTGTGGCATCGATAGGGATCAGTTTCGCTGAGGACCAAGGAGACTTCTGGTGTTTCGGAATAACGGATGACGGGTCACGACCCAGACATACCGTGGCGTGGCCGGCCTCCACAGATTGTTGGGGGACCTGCGAGCGCGAACGATTCAGTTGCTCGAGCGATATTTGGCTTCGACGCGAATCCGCATGGCGCTGCACGAGATGCCCGCGGATTACTGGTTGGTGATCGACATCGACGCGAATGCGGGACGGCACCTCACTTTCGCTTCCGATCAACGGTTTTACAGCGAGTATCGATATCCATCGATTGCAGACATCATGGCCGCGATCGAGAGGATGGCTACGCCGCCTTCTCCGTAAGATTCCGGTAGCGTTGCGCCGCTTCAAATTCCGCGGGTGTGATCACGCTCGTACCCGTCATGGAACTCTTTACGAAGCGATGGTTTAGATTGAGCAGGCTACCCTTACCAAGCTCGGCTTCCATAGCGGCGCAGCGGTTCATCTCACGTTCAAACCAGGCAAACTGCTCCCGGGTCTCCGGCGACTCTGAATTCCGCAGGCCCTCCGCCCACTTCTGGACATAGCGCTGCAGGACATCAACCAAGCCAGCCGCGTGAACATGCCTTAACATGTAGAGTTGGAATCTGTCCCGTTCCTTCGAATTCCGCTCTGTCACCATTGGCTCGTGCTCCCATTCGTCCTCTTGGGCAAGGTGAATGGATCTGCTGACGGCCACAACATCGCTCAGTGTGTGTGTCGAATACGAACGCTGTCCGGCGCTCCGCTAGCACTGGCCGCTGCGGCTTCTTGCGGCGGTCGATCCGACGCTCCGGCGGGTAATCGGGATCCAGAAGCAGCTTGGCGTACTTCAACTCGGCCGCGTCGTCATCGTGCAGCCGAGCCAGGAACTGCTCGGCCTCACCCGAGCGCCTTTTGATGGTTTGCTTTCGCCTTAATCCTGCCGAGCGCTGCCCCTTCGTTCTCCAGTGCGACAGCCTTCCATTTGATGCCAGTCATGCAAGTCCTCCACGACCTAAAGGTGGGACGCAGGCGACGCCAATGCCATCCCTGAAGTCGCCGAAGTACTCGAAGCGCCCGCTCCCTGTCCGCTGCCGAGGCGAGCGCCGTTAATGGAAACTCGAACCCGACACTGCCTCCACCCCGCAGGATCAGGCACGGACTGCGAGTCGAAACCGATCTGCTTCGGCCACCATTCTGCGCAAGTTGTCGTTGAGCTGCTTCTGTGTGGCCTGTACATCCAGACCCCACAGCCGTGCCAGAGCGGACACCGACGATGACAACGCCCTGGTCGGATAGCTTTCTCCCGATGTCGTGGCGAACGGAGCGTCGGTCTCGGTCAGAACGCGATCGCGTGGCATGATTCCGATTATTGCCGATGCGCGACGGCTCCTCAGCATCGGAAGACCCACGGAGAACCATGCGCCCATGTCCGCAGCTTTCCGGGCATCGGCAAGGGGGCCCGAGAACCAGTGAAGCACGGGCAATCCGGCATCGGGCTGGCGCCGCAGCGCCTCGATGACTTCGGCACTCGCGTGCCTGCTATGGATGGACATCACCCGGCCACCGACGTCCGCGCAGGCCTTCAGGAGCCTTCGGAAGACATCCTTCTGGAGGTCGAGATGGCGGACCCAGTCTTCGCCACCATCAATGCCGATCTCGCCGACATACCGTGTCTCGCCGAGGAGACGGATGAACATGCCGACTTCGCCATGTCGCTCGTGGACCAGCTGGGGGTGAAGGCCAAGCGCCGTCCTGATACGGATCTTGCCCTTCGCGTATTGCGCGGTTTTTGGAAACGCCTTTGGCGTGGTGGTGACCGAAAGGACGTAGGTCCCGGCATGGTCGATCTCGTCAGCGGCGGCGGCCGGCGACGGGAAAAGATCGAGGTGGCAGTGGAAGTCGATCAAGTCCCGAGTCCTTGGCTCTTGAGATAGGCCCCGACTTCCTTAAGACCTCGCTCTTGGACGCCGAACCATCCCTGTCGTTCTACTGCATCGAAGGGAAGGGGACCACTGGCGATCGCCCGCTGCCTGGTCCCGCGCTGATCTCGTCCGACGGCAACCAGCATCGCCATGATGTCGTCGCGGATGTCGGGCCGATCCCATGCTCGCCCGATGTCGGCGTACTGATAAGGCGTGGTGTCGGCTATCCCGGCCTTCGCGAAGGCAGCCCGCCTTATGAGGCATGGCACGCAGTGGCCGCACTGCTGGCTCTTGCGCTTCCACTTCCCGCAAGACACGGTCGCGACCGTCGTGCTTTTGAGGTCCTCGCCGGGAGCCAGGTCGACCAGCATTTCGCCTTTCGTCTTGTGCCTGTATGGGTTTTCGAGACGTACGGGTAGGTTCATCGTCTCGAAGATCGACTGCATCTGCCCGAGAAAGCCGGGATGCGTGGTCCGGGTGCTGTGGGAACCGATCCTTCGCCTCGTGAGCGGGGCGTTCAAAGCGATGAAACCGTTCTCGGGCACGAAGAGTTCGACAGGATCTCTCGAAGCGTTCTTTGCCGCGAGCGCGCTCGACGCGACGACGGCGAATGCGAGGAAGCCGAGGCTTCGGGTGCGCATGCTGGTGTCGTTCTTGTTCGGTCCGGAGAAAACCGGATTGGCGTTGGCCGCGAACTTGGGCAGCCTTTTTCCCAGGCGTGGAGCGAGCAGTCTCTGGTAGCTCTGGTCACCCCGGTAGGAATGGCTGACAAGCAGCGGGGTCCTGCCGCTGTCCGCAAGCTGCCGGGCCCCGATGAGGCTGTCGAGCCCGCCCGAGAAGAGGCAGACGCAGTCCGCGGACCCGATTCCGATGTGAGATCGGTGATGTCGCAGGATCGCCTCTTTTGATGGAGGTTCCTTGCCGCCTTCGGTGAAGGACAGCTTCCATCGGTCGCCGCTCAGGAAACCCAGGGCTTCCTCCAGCTCTCTGGCTACCGCCTGCCACGAGGCAGGACGGGCAAGCGGAATCCGCAGTGCCATTTCGCGAGACCAGCCATTCCCGGAATTGCCGGAGCGATCGATGAAGGTATCAGCGGCTATGACGCCCAGCGCGATGGAGAGGAAGTCGAAAGCGATGGGATCGACGCCGACACCCAGTCGTCGGACGGCCAGTTCCAGCCTGCCGCCGATCGAGGCGGACCCGATGCGTTTCGGGCGCGATCCGTAGAGAAACACGTGGATCGAGCTGTCCGCATCGTCGTCCGGGATCTTGGCTTCGTCGGTCTGAAACTCGATCCTATTCATCATTCGCCTCCCACTCCTGCCAGACCTCCGTGACCGCCTCCCGCATGAAGCGTTCGACAGCGGCCCTGTTGATCCCCGCAGCGCCGGACATCCGAGCTCCGAGCTTCCCGTCCACGACGACCCTGATGACTTCGAGAAGCTCCGCCTCTGCTTCTGGCGTTCTCTTCTCGTCCGGGGCGTTGGCCCACGACCCTCCGACCTCTTCCACGATGTCCTGGAAGATGGACTGGGAGAGATACTCGGAAATGATCCGATGGACGGTTTCCTCATCGAGCCGATCAGGATCGAAGTCTCCTTCGCCGAGAACCTCCGCCATGGCCTCGTCGATGGCGGCCCGGATCCTGTCCTTGTCGGCGTTGCCAGGCGCCAGGGCTTCCGCGAGCCGCTGGCAGACTTCGTCCAGCGGCCGGCCGTTCAACGAGTCCTTTGACAGCCCACGTGCCGCCGCCTCGCCCCCGTCTCCGCCGAGCGAAGACAGCACCTCGTAGAGGTCTCCGCCCGACGAGTACACGGCTCCGAACCGCCTTGGTCCGACCGAACTCCCGCCTGTGGCCGTCCGCGCGAAGTGACCGAGCGATCTCTTGAGATCGGTCCTATCGCCTCCCTTGAGAAACTTCCCAAACGCTGTCCGAAAAGCTTTGAACCGCTGCGGCTGTGGATTCGGCAAGGGCTTTCCGGGCTGGTCGTCGGTTCCTGGAGGCACCAGAGGCTGATTCCCGCCTGAACCCTTCGATGACGATGACGTGCCCATCAGCCCCTCCCTCCGCCAGAAGCAACCCCGCCGTCCTTCATCAAGGCCGTCATCCAGCGTGGCGGCTTGTCGAAGGTCTGGACGAAGCGGACGAGTTTTCCGTGCGCCACCGTGTTAGCCTTCGCAAGCATCGAGGCTCCGCGAAAGTCATGCCTGGCTTTGGACCAGTCGAGATTGCGGCCCATCGCCGAAATCATCTCCTCCATAACCTCACCAGCTTCCGCTTCCGGGATGGCTGCGATCGCCTCCTTCGAAGACGGCGAGGAGATGCTGGCCGTCTTCAGCAACGTCTCCAGGCTCCGTTTCGCCGCAGGGCTCAATCGCGTCGCCGCGACCCTCAGCGGCAAGGTTTCGCGCGCGAGGTACACTGCGGGACGGAGATCAACGCCGGCGAGCATGGGATCGAGCTTGAGCCAGTCGGAGACGAAGGACGCGTGCTTCTGCCAGGTCTTCGGCAGGTCGTCCGTCAGTATCTCCTCTGCCGAGGTTTCGAACTTGCCGAATATGGCGGGCTTTCCGTCGGGGGCGGCGTTCACCAGCGCCCCGAATTCCTGGATGGCCTCCTCGCCCACGATGCGCTCGAACAGCGCGAGCTTCGCGATGAAGGATTCGCTAAGGGGCATTTTGCGGCGCTTTGCGGTTTTCGAGCGCATCCGTATGACGTTCAGCAGGCGCTTCACGATCCTCGGGTTGCCGTTCACCCGGACCGAATGCGCCAACAGCGGGGCAAGGCGATCCATGGCGTCGAGGGAAACCGCCAGATCGCCTTTCTCTGAGATGCCAAGCGTGGAGACGATGCTCTTCACCTCGAACGGCGGCTCTTCGGACCAGCTCGTGCGGAGTTTGTCGATCAAGGCCGCCCTGACGGCTTCTGCCTTGTCCGCAGCAATCGATTTCGTGCTTCCGATCGCCAGCATCGCCAAATAGGCACGTACCTCCTGAAGGCCGAGCTTCGGGACCCTGATCGGCACCTGTATCAGCTTGTCGAGATAGTCCGTGATATGGCGATCGCCCGGCTCCGAAAAATGCTTTGCCACCGCGAGCCGGATCATCTCCTCGTCCGCGGCCACGATGAAGGCGGTATTCGGGAGAAAGAGGAACAGCCGCATGGCCTCGAGCGTCGAGATCGCATTCGCGGGGAGACAGCGATCGAGGTTGTCGACGAAGACGACCAGACGGCGGTCCATGTCCTTGAGCAAGGCCTCGAATTCTCGCCGGAACGCGGCGATCTCCTCCGGAGCGTTGCGCTTCTCGTTGGGCTTCAACAGTCCCGTGCCGCGCTTGCTGACATCTGTGGCGGCATCTTTCACCGCATTCAGGTCCGCCTCGTCACCGGTGCCGTCCCAAATGTTCTCTAGGGATTCGCCAGCCTTGCTGAGGAGGCCGAAGGTCGGAATCCCTGCGGCCAGCGCGCCAACATCGGCTGCGATCCCAAGCAGCTTCAGCTTGTTTACGCGCCGGTAAAGGCCGGCGGCCTTTGCCTTCAGTCCCGACGAACTCTGGTCGTAGAGCGTCTTGGCGATCACCGTCATGAGCGCGGATTTCGCCTCGTCGAAATCCTGGTAGAGCCACGCGTCGAAGGAGATGACGAGGTTCCGCTTGTCAGCCTCGATTTGCCGCTGAACCAGCTTGAGGATGCTGGATTTTCCGACGCCCCACGTCCCATACACGCCGAGCGATATCGGGAGCATGGCGTCGTCGGAGATCAACTCGCAGATCACCTCCGAGACTTCGGAATAGTTCAGGTAGTCGACGTCGCTTTCGCTGTCAGCCCACATGTCCCCCCCCAACACCCTCAAGGAAGTTGACCGGGTTCCGCGCGGCGGTCAATCCGACTCTACGGCAACGCCTCCCTTGCGAGATAATTATCGACAACTGGCGGTCGCGCCGATCTTGCCTTAACGCGCCTATCCTAATGCACCGACCATGCTTAGAACTTCGCCGCAGCGAGCTTTCCTCTGGTCAAATCATCGGGGTTGCCACAACATCACACCGTCATCCGAGTCATCCGGTCGCGATGCAGGATTCGATTGGGGTCAGGTTTTTAATGTTGCTTGCCCGAGTGGGTTAGGCTTTACGTGTGCGCGATGAACGGCCTGTTGCAAAGTTGACAGGCTCCGAACAGCAGAAACCCAACGGGTTCAAAAGGTTGTTAGGTCAGCCTCTTCATGCAGACGAGAACATCTTTTCGCCAGGCAGGGCGGCAGCCTGGCGAACCCAGTTGGCGAACTGTGCTTCGTCGACGCCATCTTCCTCGCGGATGTTCAGGTAGCGGACAGATTTCTGCTTCGACGGTCCCGGCGGGGGAGGAACGAGGTCCGCGCCCCTGAAGAACGAGACCTTGACGTAGTTCGTGAAGCAGTGAACGCCGAGGAACCAGCTGCCATCCTCGGCGCCGTAGAGCGGCGAATTCCACTTCACGGCCTTGCGGACGGCAGGAACGGTGTTGGTAACGATGCGGTCGAGTTCGATGCCGACGGCGCGCTTCCAGCCTGGCATTGCCGCGATATAGGCCTGCACGGGCTCGTCACCGTAGCCCTTGGCGATTTGCGGGTTGCCGCCGGACAACAGCTTTGCGGCCGCGTGCTCCTCTGTCATCCAGACCTCCATCGACAGATTTGCGTCAGTGTACCGACCAGAGGGTAGCGGTGCGATCCCGACCGGACACCTTTGCCGACGCTGTCGCCAAAGCCTCGCGCTGAGGTCAGACTGTCCCTCTGGAGAGCGTCTTCCCGGCAAGGTCGCTCATCCTGACGACAACGCTCAACGCCTGGATCGACACAATGCCGCGGAACCGGGAAAGCAGCGCTCAGAGTTCCAGTTCGAGCGTTACCCTCGTGCCCTTGGCACCATCGCCATAGCCGATCGACGTGCCGAGCGTCGAGGCCATGGAGCGCACGATGCGGGTGCCGAGCCCCGTGCCGCGCGGTGTGCCTTCGCCAGTCCAGCCGATGCCGTCATCCTCGACCGCCAGCGTTACGATGCCATCCTCGCGACGTTTGATGCGGACCCGGACCTCGCCCTGCGTGCCGTCCGGATAGGCGTATTTATAGGCGTTGGTGATGAGCTCGGTCACGATCATGCCGATCGAAACGGCCTTGTCCGGCGCGATGGTCACGCGTTCGAGGTCCAGCCGCGTGCGCGACGCATGGCCGGCTGCCTTCATCGACGCGTCCAGTTCGGAGACGAGCGCGGAGAGATACTCGTCGAGCGCCACGGAGCGGACGTCGTCCGAGGTGTAGAGACGACGGTGAAGACCCGCTATCGCTGAAATGCGCACCTGTGTCTCGGCGAGCGCATCCTTCGCGGTCTGCTCGGAGACAGCTGCCGTCTGCATCCGCACGAGGGCTGCGACAAGTGCCAGCGAATTGGCGACGCGGTGGTTCACCTCCGTCAGGAGCAGCTCGGCGCGGTCTCGTGCGGCGCGGATCTCGGCCTCGGCGCGTTCCTTCTCGCGCTTAAGCTGCGCCTTTTCGTGCGACTGCTCGATTGCAGAGGCCAGCAGGATCGCGAACTCGCTGCCGACGGTCTTGAGCACATAATCGGCGGCGCCCGCCTTCAGGGCGTCCACGGCGATCATCGCATCCGACGAGGCCGTCACGTAGACGACCGGCGGCGGCATCTGGCGTTCGGCGAGCTTTGCCAGGAAGTCCAGGCCCGTGCCGGAGGCGAGGTAATGGTCGAGCACGACCACGTCCACACCGCCCCGGTCGATGCGCTCGAGACCCAGATCGATGTCGGGAACGTTCTCGACGGCAAGTCCGCGCCGGCCGAGCGTACGCTCGAGCAGGCGCGCCAGCGCCGGATCGTCGTCGACATGCAGGACCGTGAGCGCGCTGTTTGGCACCTATTCCGTCTCCGGAACCTGCATCACCGAGAAGAACAGACCGAGCTGACGGATCGCGTTGGCGAAGTTCTCGTAGTCGACCGGCTTGGTGATGTAGACGTTGGCGCCCAGATCGTAGCAGCGCTGGATCTCGCGCTGGTCGTCGGTGGTCGTGAGCACGACGACGGGCGAGCGCTTGGTGTGGACGTTGCTCTTGACCTTTTCGAGGATGTCCACGCCGGTCATGTCCGGCAGGTTGAGGTCGAGCAGCACCAGCATATGGCGGCGCGAGGAAGCCTCGCCCGAACCATCTTCGCCGAGCAGATAGTTCAGCGCGACCGTACCGTTGGTGAACGGGATGATCTGGTTGTTGACGCCGGCGCGGCGGATGTTCTTCTCGATGAGGCGCGCATGGCCCTCATCGTCCTCGATCATGATGATCGTTACGGGATTTCCCTCGCTCATGAACTCTCCATACTCTTCATGACGGCACGCACGTCGCGGGCCAGGGTGATGGTGAAAGTCGTTCCGCGTCCGAATTCCGACTCCATGCCGATATCGCCGCCGAGATTGCGAACCAGCGTGCGAACATGGGCGAGGCCGATGCCTTCTCCCGGCTGGTCCTGCGTTCCCGACCGGCGAAACAGGTCAAAGACGCGCTGGTGGTCATGCGCCGCGATGCCGCGGCCATTGTCTGCGACTTCTATGGCGACCTGGTTGCCGGGCAGCGCGCGTGACGTGATGCGGATTTCCACGGGGCGCTCCTTCGAGCGGTACTTTACCGCATTGTCGAGCAGATTGCCGAAAATCTGCTCCAGCGAGAGCTTGTCGGATACCACGCGCGGCAAACCGGGCTCGATCTCGACCGTTCCGCCCGTCTCGGTCACCTGGTGCTCGACGGTCGAAGCCTGATGCTCCAGAAGCGCATTCAAATCGATAGGTTCGGGCTTCAGGCTGCGCCGGCCGTCGCGCGAAATCTTGAGGATGGCGTTGATGAGCCCGTCCATCTTCCTCGTCGAAGACCGTATGAAGCCGATCGCTTCCGGAAGGTCTTCGCCCGCAGCCTGGCGCGCTTCGAGGATTTTCGCTTCGGGTAGGGTGCCCTGTTCGGCAAGCACATAGGCCTGGATCGACTTCATCGTCTCGTCGAGCTCGGCCGTGAAACCCATGATGTTGACGAGCGGCGCACGCAGATCATGCGTCACGATATAGGCGAAGCGCTGCACTTCCTCGTTTGCGCGCTGGAGATCCTGCGTGCGTTCGGCGACACGACCCTCGAGGTCGGCATTCAGGGCCTGCACTTCCTCACGCGCGGCGACGAGATCGCGGGTGTAGGCAAGCGCCATCCAGACAGCCCCGCCAACGACCGCGAAGATCACGAGGCCGCCGAGCACGTTGACGATGCGCAGCCAGGTCGCCGATGTACGCTGCTCCTCGACGCCGGTGGTCAGGCGCTCGTCGGCCGCGCGGATGACTGCGTCGAAGAAGACGCGGGCCTCGTCCATCGCGTCCTTGCCGGAGTCCGTGTTGACGATTGCGAGTGCCTCGTCGAGGCGACCCGAGCGGCGCAGGGCGATCGTCTCATCGACTTCGGCGAGCTTCAGCTCGATCGCGGCCAGCACCCGCGCCATGGGTTCCGTGGCCTGGGGGTAGGGCGTCAGCAACTCCTGGAGCCGTTCGTAATTCGGCATCACGGTCGGCCGGGCGGCGTCGAAGGGCTCGAGATAGCGTTCCTCGCCGGTCAGCAGGAAGCCGCGCTGCCCGGTCTCGACGTCCTGCAGGCTGGTGCGCAGGTTGACGGTTGCCAGCCGCGCCTCGCGCGCCTCGATCACCTCTTCGAAATAGGTCTGCGTCCTCTCGACCAGCAGCCATGACGCGCCGACGATCGCCAACAGGGTGGCGAAGCCGACAATCAGAAGGATGGCGCTGGTGCGCAGAAAGGACGTCTTGGTGATCGGCATGCAAACTCGGTCAGTATATAACCGAGACTGCATGGACCAAACGCCGGGGCTTGGCCAGAGAATTCGCATACGATCTGAGGCAGGGACCTTGCCGTGGCGTGAGAGTGTGTCCTGTGAACATCGGTGATAGTGTCGCCTCCGGCTCGCGGGCAGGGCCAAGTCGGCCTATATGCAAGCTCTGGAGCTTTCCTGCCGATGCGATTTTCCGACTCGTTCCTCGACGACATTCGCGACCGCGTGCCGATCTCGGCCGTGATCGGCGAACGCGTGACGTGGGATCGCAAGAAGACGAATGCCGGCAAGGGTGATTGGTGGGCGTGCTGCCCGTTCCACGGCGAAAAGTCGCCGAGCTTTCACTGCGAGGATCGAAAAGGGCGCTATCACTGCTTCGGCTGCGGGGTGTCCGGCGATCATTTCCGGTTCCTGACCGAGCTTGGCGGACTGTCCTTTCCAGAAGCCGTGGAGCGCGTCGCCGACATGGCCGGCGTTCCGCTGCCTGCGCGCGACGAGGTCCAGGAAAAGCGCGAGCGCGAGCGCGCATCGCTCACCGATGTCATGGAGATGGCGACGGCGTTCTTCGAGCAGCAGCTGCAGGGCGCGGCGGGCGCCAAGGCGCGCGCCTATCTGCGCGAGCGCGGTCTTTCGGCGCGCACGCAGCAGATTTTCCGGCTCGGCTATTCGCCCGACAGCCGCAACGCGCTGAAAGAGCATCTTGCCGGCAAGGGCGTCGCCAGGGAGCAGATCGAAGCATGCGGGCTCGTCGTCCACGGGCCGGACATCGCGGTTTCCTACGACCGCTTCCGCGACCGCGTGATGTTTCCTATTCCCGACGCTCGCGGGCGCGTCATCGCCTTTGGCGGCCGGGCGCTTTCGGCGGATGCGCCGGCGAAGTACCTCAACTCCAACGAGACCGAGCTCTTCCACAAGGGCAACGTGCTCTACAATTTCGCCCGCGCGCGCCAGGCGCTCGGGCGCGAAGGGACGCTGATCGCCGTCGAAGGCTACATGGACGTGATCGCGCTTGCACAGGCTGGGATCGAGACCGTCGTGGCGCCGCTCGGCACGGCGCTGACGGAAAACCAACTCGACCTGCTCTGGCGCATGAATGGCGAGCCTGTGCTCTGCTTCGACGGAGACGGCGCCGGCCTTCGCGCCGCCCAGCGCGCTGCCGATCTGGCGCTGCCTCTCGTGGGGGCCGGAAAAAGTCTTCGTTTTGCGATCCTGCCCGAAGGCAAGGACCCCGACGATCTCGTGCGCGAGGCCGGGGCGCAGGCCTTTCGCGAGGTGCTGGAGCAGGCGCGACCGCTCGCCGACATGATCTGGATGCGCGAGACGGCAGGCGGCGTGTTCGACACGCCCGAAAAGCGCGCCGATCTCGAGCGCCGCCTTCGCGAGGCGACGAGCCGCATCAAAGACGAAAGCGTGCGCTTTCACTATGCGCAGGAGATGCGCGAGCGCGCTTTGGCCTTCTTCGGCCAGGCTCGCGGCGGCGGCAATGCCGCGCGGCGACGGTTCGAAGGCGGGCGCGGGGAAAAGGGCGGCCAGCAGGCCGGCACGCGCGGGCGAATTGCCCTAAGCGATGGGCTGCAACGCTCGGCTCTCGTGAAGGGGTCGTCGACCGCGATGTCGCTGCGCGAGGCGACGATCCTCTCGGCCGTCGTCAACCATCCGACGCTGCTGGATGAAAATTTCGAGATCGTGGAGCGGCTGGGGCTTGCCGGCGCGGACGCCCGGCGCCTGCATGGAGCGATCATCGATGCAGCGGCGCATGGCGCGCATGATCGGGGCGCGATCGTCGAGACCATCCGCCGCCACGGGCTCGACGATGTGTGGGCGCGGACGGAAATGCTGGTGCGGCGGGCGCGCATGTGGCCGGCGACCGAGGAGGCGAGCATCAACGACGCGCGCGACGCGTTCCTGCAGGCGCTGCACTTGCAGCAGGCGGCACACAACTTACATACAGAGCTCAAAGCGGCCGAAACGGCGCTTGCCGCGGATCCCACCGAGGAAAACTACCGGCATCTGGTCGATATCCAGGCGCAGTTGCGCAGCATGCAGGGCGGTGAGGCCCTGATCGACGGCTTCGGCGTCGAATCCGGGCGGGTGATGCGAAGCTGATTGCGGCCTTATGGTCGTTTTTTGGCCGCTATCGCGATGTTCGCCTTGATTTTCGCGGCAAATGACGGAATCAGGACGATGCCGATCCATATGGGTAGCAAACCGTCATGGACGGCTTCGCTTCCCGACATAGATGATAGGGTTAATCGCGCGTTAGGGTGAGGCCGGCTAAGTGCCGTCAACGCCCCCATACTGCGTGGTAGGGTACCAACAAGGCAGGGTCGTGACGCCGTGGCGCAATCGCGTCGCACCCCAGCCCAGGAGACCGGATAATATGGCAGCGAAGGAAAAGGAAGAGGCCGAGACCGAGCGCGAAGGCACGACCGACGGCCCGCTGCTCGACCTTTCCGACGACGCCGTCAAGAAGATGATCAAAGTCGCGAAGAAGCGCGGCTATGTCACTATGGACGAGCTGAATTCGGTGCTTCCTTCCGAGGAAGTCACGTCCGAGCAGATCGAGGACACGATGGCGATGCTGTCCGACATGGGCATCAACGTCGTCGAGGACGAGGAGCAGGGCGAAGAAGCCGACGGCGAGGCCAAGGCCGACGACGAGGACGAGCCCAACGAGATTGCCGAGCAGCAGGGCACGGCGGTCGCTCCGGTCACGACCAAGAAAGAGCCGACCGACCGCACGGATGATCCCGTGCGCATGTACCTGCGCGAGATGGGCTCGGTCGAGCTTTTGTCGCGCGAGGGCGAAATCGCGATCGCCAAGCGCATCGAGGCCGGCCGCGAGACAATGATCGCGGGGCTCTGCGAGAGCCCGCTCACCTTCCAGGCGATCATCATCTGGCGCGACGAGCTCAATGACGGCAAGATCCTGCTGCGCGAGATCATCGATCTCGAGGCGACCTATGCCGGCCCCGAGGCCAAGCAGGCGCCTGTCGTCGAGCGCACTGAGGAAGACGACAAGTCGCGCCAGGATGATCCCAAGGCGCGGCGCGGACGCTCGGATGACGACGACATCACCAATGTCGGCGGCGACACGCGCGGCGAAGAGGAAGAAGAGGACGAGGACGAGGCCAATTTGTCGCTCGCCGCCATGGAGGCCGAGCTTCGGCCCCAGGTGATGACGACCCTCGACATCATCGCCGACACCTACAAGAAGCTGCGCAAGCTGCAGGACCAGCAGGTGGAAAACCGCCTTGCTGCCGCCGGCACGCTCTCGCCCAGCCAAGAGCGCCGCTACAAGCAGCTCAAGGACGAGCTGATCACGGCCGTGAAGTCGCTGTCGCTCAACAACGCCCGCATCGAGGCGCTGGTCGAGCAGCTCTACGACATCAACAAGCGTCTCGTGCAGAACGAGGGCCGGCTGCTGCGTCTGTCCGAAAGCTACGGCGTGCGCCGCGAGGATTTCCTCAAGGAGTACCAGGGCTCGGAGCTCGACCCGAACTGGATCAAGCGCATCTCCAACCTCGCCTCGAATGGCTGGAAGGAGTTCACGAAGAACGAAAAGGACGCGATCCGCGACCTTCGCGCCGAGATCACCAATCTCGCGCAGGAGACGGCGATCTCGATCGCCGAGTTCCGTCGTATCGTGAACCAGGTCCAGAAGGGCGAGCGCGAGGCGGCCATCGCCAAGAAGGAGA
>VFQU01000047.1_pt1 | contig 188065 bp, 162 predicted proteins | sample 3512311 | NCBI WGS metagenome assembly VFQU01 (sample SAMN10412377, study PRJNA504923) | tailings metagenome | isolation source: Relicate 3 Philex TSF3 active mining site | place: Philippines: Tuba, Benguet | collected 2017-08-29 | reverse complement strand
GAAGGCTCCGGCTCACAGCGATGGACGGGGGTTCAATTCCCCCCATCTCCACCACTGGTCATTGTCACGCACTGTGGAGGCCGCGCTGTGGAAGCCCGCACCATCCGGCTCATCGTGCGCGCCACTGTCGCTCTGACAGACTGGGCGCATGCGCACCCTCCTCAACATCATCTGGCTCGTGCTGTCGGGCTTCTGGCTGTTCCTCGGCTACGCGGTGGCGGCCCTCGTGATGTTCATCCTCATCGTCACGATCCCGTGGGGCATCGCCGCCTGGCGCATCGGCGTCTACTCGCTCTGGCCCTTCGGCAAGACCATCGTCGACAAGCCGAACGCCGGCGTGTGGTCGGTGCTCGGTAACATCATCTGGGTGATCCTCGCCGGGTGGTGGCTCGCGCTCGCGCACATCACCTCGGCGATCGCCCTGGCGATCACGATCATCGGCATACCGTTCGCGTGGGCAAACCTCAAGATGGTGCCGGTGGCCCTGCTGCCCCTGGGCAAGGACATCGTCGACCAGCCGTGAGCCTGCGCCACAGCCTGCTGGCGCTGCTCGTCGTCGCCATCTGGGGCGCGAACTTCGTCGTCATCGATGCGGGGCAGGCGGATGTCCCTCCGCTGCTCTTCCTCGCCCTGCGCTTCCTCGTGGTGTGCGTGCCGGCCGTCTTCTTCCTGAAGCCGCCCGGCATCGGCTGGCGGCAGCTGCTCCTGGTCGGCGGATTCCTCAGCCTGGGCCAGTTCACCCTGCTCTATCTGGCCCTCGCGCTCGGCATGCCGCCGGGGCTCGCCTCGCTGCTGCTGCAGACCCAGGTGATGTTCTCGCTCGTGATCGCGGCCCTCGCCCTGAACGAGCGACCGACGCGCCGACAGATCGCCGGCGTCGCCCTGGGCATGGCGGGGCTCGCGATCGTGATCACCGCCCACACCCAGGCGGCACCGCTGTTGCCGCTCATCGTCACGCTCGGCTCGGCCCTCTCGTGGTCGATCGGCAATGTGCTCGCGCGCCGGGCGCAGGCGAGCTCGGGTCTCTCGCTGGTGGTCTGGTCGGGCCTCGTCGTGCCACTGCCGGCCTTCGCGCTCTCGCTCATCGTGGATTCGCCACCGGTGGTCGGGGAGGCGCTGGCGAGCCTGTCGTGGGTGGCGATCGGCAGCACGGTCTACACGGCGGTCTTCGCGAGCCTCATCGGCTACGGCATCTGGAACTCGCTGCTCGCCCGCTACCCGACGAGCGCCGTCGTGCCCTTCACGCTGCTCGTCCCCGTCGTGGGCATCCTGACCGCGTGGCTCGTGCAGGGGGAGGTGCCCGCCGTCGCCGAGCTCGTGGGCGGGGCCGTCATGCTGGCCGGCCTGGCCGCGGCGGTGCTGCGGCCGCGCCGCACGGCGCCGCCGGCGCCCGCGGGAGACCAAGTAAAGAAAACTTGACATGATGTAATGGCCCCTTTACTCTCGACATGTCAAGCATTCTTGACATGACTGAGAAGGAGGCCGCCATGGTCTACGAAGAGAAGATCGCCTGGGCCGGGCTGCCCGTCTCGCTGCTCACCCTCATCGGGTACGTTGCGGTGCTGCTGACGCGCGCCTCGACGACCCCGATGCCCGACACCCCGTACGTCGACGCGATGCTCGGTAGCATCGGCGCCGGCGTGATCGTCATGATCGTCATCTCGATCATCGCGGGCATCACCGCGCGCCGTGAGGGGCACGTCCGGGATGTCCGCGACAAGCAGATCGGGGCGCGCGCCGAGTTCACCGCCCGCGGCGTGCTCGTGGTCGGCGCGCTTGCCGCGCTGATCCTCGCGATGCTCGAGGCCGACACGTTCTGGATCGCGCAGGCGATCTTCCTGGGCTTCGCCCTCTCCGCGCTGCTCGAGGGCATCACCAAGGTCGCGCTCTACCGCCGGGGGATGCCCGAATGGTGAAGCCGACCCGGGTGACCAACAGCATCCGCGCTCTGCGGTTCGCCGCCGGTGAGCTGACCCAGGCCGAGCTCGCCGAGCGGGTCGGTGTCACCCGCCAGACCATCATCGCCATCGAGCAGGGCAAGTACTCGCCCTCGCTCGAGATCGCCTTCCAGATCGCGCACGCCCTCGGCGTGCGGCTCGATGAGGTGTTCAGCTACCCCGTCGGCCCCACCACCGCCACGGGCACCACCACCGCCGTCGCTCGCGACGGCGCCCCGACCGCAGGAGACCCCGCATGACCACCACCACCGCATCCGCCACGATGACCGCCCTCACCCAGCACGCCTACGGCGGCACCGAGGTGCTGCGCCTCGACCGGGTCCCGACCCCGGTGCCGGGCCCCGCGCAGGTGCTCGTCCGCGTCATGGCCGTGAGCCCCGACTCCGGCACCGTCCACCTCATGAAGGGCGACCCCTTCGCCGTGCGTCTCGCTCTCGGACTCCGACGTCCGCGCCGGGCCGTCATCGGTCTCGCCTACGCCGGCATCATCGAGCAGGTCGGCGCGAGCGTGCAGGGTCTGGCGGTCGGCGACCGCGTGGCCGGAACCGCGTGGGGCGCCTTCGCCGAGCTCGTCGTCGCCGACCCGTCGAAGCTGGCCCGCATCCCCGACGGCGTCTCGATGACCGACGCCGCCACCCTGCCGGTCTCAGCGAGCACCGCCCTGCAGGCCGTGCGCGACGCGGCGCGCGTCGCCCCCGGGCAGGAGGTGCTCGTGATCGGCGCCGGTGGCGGCGTGGGCTCCTTCCTGACCCAGCTCGCCGTCGCGGCCGGGGCCCGTGTCACCGGCCTCGCGAGCGCGGCCAAGGCCGAGTTCGTCCGCTCGCTCGGAGCGGAGCGGGTGATCGACTACCGCGCGGTCTCCGACCCGCGCGCATGGGGGCGCTTCGACGTCGTGATCGACACGGCGGACGGTCGCGCCCTGCACGTGCTGCGTCGGGCGCTCACTGAGCGCGGCACCCTCGCGATCGTCGGTGCCGACAACGCCGGCGGCCCGCTGCTGCGGGGCAGCGACCGGCAGCTGCGGGCGCTGCTGGTGAACCCGTGGGTGCGCCATCGGCTCGTCCCGGTGATGCAGCGCGAGAACGGCGACGACCTCGCCGAGCTGCTCGCCATGCTCGCCGACGGCACGCTCCGCGCGCCCATCGAGGAGGTGGTGCCGCTCGACCGCGCCACGGACGCGATCGACCGCCTCGCCCGTCAGCAGACGCGGGGCAAGTCCGTCATCGAACTCGCGAGCGAGCCGATCAGTCGGTGACGCCCCGCAGCGAGCCGGAGACGGGCCCCTCGGGGTCGAAGGCGACGCACAGCACCTCGCGGTCGCCCGCCGCCCAGCTCGCCTCGGTGGGGTAGTAGAAGGCGAAGTCGAGACGCGAGTCGAGGTAGGGCTCGCCGACGAACTCCTCGAACGCCGGCAAGCACAGCACCTGCGCCTTGCCCTGCAGCCCGCGCTCTCCAGGGTAGGCCGACTCGTTCAGCGTGAAGGCCGCGTAGACCTCACTGTCGTGGGGCTCGGAGCAGGGCACCGTCGGCACGGTGGTGACGGCGCCCTCCGCGGTGGCGTCGTCGAGGCAGTCGCCGACCACGAGGGCGAAGGCGTCGGTCTGCTCGTTCGGCTCGACGATCCGCCCCTCGTCATCGCGCACGGGGGCGTCGGAGGGCACGGAGGGACCGAAGGCCGAGCATCCCGCGAGCAGGACGGCGGCGCCGATCGCGACGAGCGCGATCGGCGACCGCCGACTCCGGGTGAGGAGAATGCTCAGCGCCCGATGTTCTCGAGCGAGCCGGTGACCTGGCCCGCCTCGTCGTAGATGGTGCACAGCACCTCGCGGTCGCCGTTGGCCCAGCTGCCCTCGGTCGGGAAGTAGTAGCTGTAGTAGTAGATCGAGTCGGAGTAGTCGATGCCCACGAAGCCGGGGAAGGCCTCGAGGCACGCCGCATCGGCCTGCTCGATCACCGCCTCGCTGCCGGGGAAGGTGTCGCCCGGGAGGATGTACGAGGCGTAGATCTCGCTGTCGTGCGGCTCGGAGCAGGGCACGGTCGGGATCGTCTCGACCGTCTCCGACGCGGTGGCGTCGTTGAGGCAGTCGCCGACCTGCAGGGTGAAGACGTCGGTGTTGTCGTTGCCCTCGACGACCTCGCCGCTGTCATCGCGGGTGGCCGTGCCGCCGCCGAAGGTCGGCAGAAGGCTGCAGCCGGCGAGGGTGAGGCCCGCCGTCGTGACGGCGACGAGGGAGAGGGCGCGCATCCAGGGGGCACGGGTGTCGGTGGTCACGAGGGGCTCTTTTCGTTCAGTGTCGGGGTGGTGAGGCCCCGCACCAGGTGCGGGATGCTCACGACGAGCCTACTCAGGGGCGCAGACGGTGCAACACCTCGTCATGCAGCAATCCGTTGGTCGCAAGAGCGCTGCCATGCCATGGTCCGGCCTCCCCGTCGACTGAGCTGAACCGGCCGCCGGCCTCCTCGACGATGGGCTGCAGGGCCGCCATGTCGTAGGGCTGCAGATCGAACTCGCCCGCGATGTCGATGGCGCCCTCGGCGACGAGCATGTACGACCACATGTCGCCGATCGCGCGGGCGCGCCAGACGGAGCGGGTGAGGCCGATGATCTGCTCCAGGCGCCCGGCCTCGTCCCAGCCGGGGAGGCTGTTGTAGCTGAGCACGGCGTCCTCGAGCGCGGCGACGCCGCTCACGCGCAGCCGGCGCGGGGCGCCTCCGTTCGCGGCCGTGTGGGCGCCGAGCCCGCGGGCCCCCCACCAGCGCTGCCCGAGTGCGGGCGCGCTGACCACGCCGACGACGGGCTCGCCGTCGACCGCGAGGGCGATGAGCGTGCCCCAGATCGGCACCCCGCGCAGGAAGTTCGCGGTGCCGTCGATCGGGTCGATGATCCACTGCCGGTGGGTGCCGGCACCGGTCCCGGCCGCCGTGCCGTACTCCTCGCCGAGGATGCCGTCGTCGGGGCGCTCGCTCGCGAGCCCCTCGCGGATCACCCGCTCGACCGCCTGATCGGCATCCGTCACCGGCGTGCGGTCGGGCTTCGTGCTCACGTGCAGGTCGACTGAGCGGAACCGCGCGAGCGAGACGGCGTCCGCCCGCTCCGCGAGCCTCAGCGCGAGGGAGAGATCGGCCGCGAGGTCGGTCGCGCTACCGGACGTGTCATCAGGGGCGGGGGATGCGGAGCTCACGCGTTCAGCGTATCCGCGCCCGCCCGGCCCGCGCCGGGCAGCAGGGTCGCCAGCAGCCGCTGCAGCGAGTCGAGCCGCTCGGCCCCGTGCGCGCCGAGCTCGGCCGCGGCCACGGCCTCCACGATCGCGCAGTCGGGGGCGTCGGGCAGGTGCGTGCAGCCCCGCGGGCAGCGCTCGCCGACGACGGCCAGGTCGCCGAACGCGCGCAGGATGTTGGCGGTGTCGACGTGGCCGAGCCCGAACGACCGGACGCCGGGGGTGTCGATGATCCAGCCGCCGCCCGGCAGGCGCAGCGACACGGTGGAGGACGAGGTGTGGCGGCCGCGCCCGGTGACCGCGTTGACGACGCCGGTCGCCCGGTGCGCGTCGGGCACGAGCGCGTTGACGAGGGTCGACTTGCCGACGCCGGAGTGCCCGACGGCGACCGTCGTGCGATCGGCGAGCAGCGCCATGAGCGCTGCGATGGGCGGGTCATCGGAGCGGCTTTCGACCACTCGGAGGTCGAGCCCGCGGAACTGCGCGAGGAACGGGGCGGGGTCGGCGAGGTCGGTCTTCGTCATCACCAGCAGCGGCTCGATGCCCGCGTCGAAGGCGGCCACCAGGTACCGGTCGAGCAGGCGGGGCCGCGGCTCCGGGTTGGCGGCGGCGGCGACGATCATCAGCTGGTCGGCGTTCGCGACGATGATGCGCTCGACGGCGTCGGTGTCGTCGGCACTGCGGCGCAGCAGGGTGCGGCGCTCGTGCACGCGCACGATGCGGGCTAGCGAACCCTCGGCCCCGCTGGTGTCGCCGACCAGGTCGACACGATCGCCGGTGACGATCGCGGTCGAGCGGAGCTCGCGGGCGCGGGTGGTGGTGACGGAGCGCTCGGCGGGGGCATCCTCGTCGACGAGGCATAGGTACCGCCCGCGGTCGACGGTGACGACGCGACCGACCACGGCATCGTCGTGGGCGGGCCGCTGCTTCGAGCGGGGCCGGTTCGCCTTCGGGTTGGGGCGCGATCGCACCCGTGACTCGTCGAACTGACCGTACGGGTCGTCGTCCGGGTCGTCGTCGGGCGGCAGCCAGCTCATGCGGGGTCGGCGCCCTGGTCGAGCATCGCGTGCCACAGCTCGGGGAATTGGGGGAGCGTCTTCGCGGTCGAGCCGATGTCGTCGACCCGCACCCCGTCGACGGCCAGGCCGATGATCGCGCCCGCGGTGGCCATCCGGTGGTCCTCATAGGCGCGCCACGGCCCGCCGTGCAGCGGACGCGGCTCGAGGGCGAGGCCCTCGTCGAGCTCGGTGCACGCACCGCCGAGCCCCGTGATCTCGGCGGCGAGAGCGGCCAGCCGGTCGGTCTCGTGCCCGCGCAGGTGCCCGATGCCCGTGATCGTGCTGGGGCCGCTGGCGAGCGCGGCGAGGGCGACCAGGGCGGGAGCGAGCTCGCCGCCGGTCGAGAGGTCGAGGTCGACGCCGGGCACGCGGGCGCCGCCCAGCAGCCCCGCGCCGCCGTCGACGACGAGCGCATCGCCCTCGCGCCGCACGGTCGCGCCGAACCGGGGGAGCAGGGTCTCGAGGTCGGCCCCGACCTGCGTGGTGCTTGTCGGCCAGCCCTCGACGGCGACGGTGCCGCCGGCGACCACGGCCGCGACGAGGAAGGGCGCGGCATTGGAGAGGTCGGGCTCGATCGCCACCTCGCGGGCACGGATCGGCGCGGACGGCACGACCCAGACGCCCGGCTCGGGGCTCTCGACGACGACACCGCGGTCGGCGAGCGCGGCGACTGTCATCTCGATGTGCGGCATCGACGGCAGGCGCTCCCCGGTGTGCCGCAGCACGAGCCCCTCCGTGAAGCGCGGGGCGGCCAGCAGCAGGCCCGACACGAACTGGCTCGATGCCGAGGCGTCGATCGCGATCTCGCCGCCGCGCACGGCTCCGGCGCCCCAGAGGCTGAACGGCAGGGTGCCGCGGCCGTCGTCGTTCACATCGACGCCGAGGGCACGGAGCGAATCGATCGTTGTGCGCATCGGCCGTCGGCGCGCGGCCTCGTCGCCGTCGAACGCGACGGGTCCGAGCGCGAGCGCGGCCACCGGGGGCAGGAAGCGCATCACCGTGCCGGCGAGGCCGCAGTCGATCGAAGTGCTGCCCGACAGCTCGGCGGGCGGGGTGATGCGCAGGTCGGGACCGTACGCGCCGTCGCCGGCGACCTGCTCGATCTGCACGCCCAGCGAGCGCAGCGCCTCGATCATGAGCATCGAGTCGCGCGAGTGCAGCGGTCGGCGCAGCAGCGAGGGGCCGTCGGCGAGGGCCGACAGCACCAGCTCGCGGTTGGTCAGGCTCTTCGAGCCCGGCAGGCTGACGCGGGCCGCGAGCGGGCCCGTCGCCCGCGGGGCGAGCCAGTCGCCGTCGTCGGGGAGGGCCGCGGAGTCGCCGGGGCGCTGCTCGTCGCCGTAGGGCGAGAAGCGGGCGCCGGAATACGTGAAGACCTGCATCGGTTATCAGGGTAACGGCACCGCACCGGTGCCCGAGCGTCGCCCGCGGGCGGCGGAGGCCCCGCATCCGGGAGGAGACGCATGACGACGCTGCTTCTGGATGCTCCGCTCGCGCCGTCCGCCGATAACCGCTCGCTAGACTCGCGGGCGATGGCTGACACGACCGCTGAGCTCGCCGAGCGCCGCCGCCTCTTCGAGGAGCAGGCGCTGCCCTTCATGGACCAGCTCTACGGCGCGGCCATGCGCATGACCAAGAACCCCGCCGACGCCGCGGACCTCGTACAGGAGACCTTCGTGAAGGCCTTCGCCGCGTTCGGGCAGTTCGAGCAGGGCACGAACCTCAAGGCGTGGCTCTACCGGATCCTCACCAACACGTTCATCAACGTGTACCGGAAGAAGCAGCGCGACCCGTACCAGGGCACGATCGACGACCTGGAGGACTGGCAGCTCGGCGGCGCCGAGTCGGCGACCTCCAGCGCCTCCCGCTCGGCCGAGGCCGAGGCGATCGACCGGATGCCCGCGAGCGCGGTCAAGGACGCCCTGCAGGCCATCCCCGAGGACTTCCGCCTGGCCGTCTACCTCGCTGACGTCGAAGGATTCGCCTACCAGGAGATCGCCGACATCATGAAGACCCCCGTCGGCACCGTCATGAGCCGGCTGCACCGCGGCCGCCGGCTGCTGCGCGAGCTGCTCGCCGATTACGCGCGTGAGCGCGGCATGACCGCGAGCACCGCCCCGACCCGAAGGAGCACGCGATGAGCGACTGCGGCTGCGACAAGGCCAAGGCGGAGCTCGAGGAGTTCCTGCACAACGAGCTCAGCCCCGAGCAGTGCCAGGACATCCGCGACCACATGGCCAATTGCGACGACTGCTCGGCCGAGCACCTCGTCGGCGTCACCCTGACCACGAAGGTCAAGGAGGCCTGCCAGGAGAAAGCGCCCGACGAGCTGCGGGCGATGATCCTGGGTTCCATCGAACGGCTGGATGCCCGCTAGACGCTCAGCGTCAGCCCGCGCTGCCCGCCCGCACCCCGTAACCGCTGCGGCGCCCGCCCGAGGGCGAGCGCCGCAGCCGTGAGCCCCTCGGGCTAGGAGAGCGCGGCATCCATGATGTCGGCGTGCTCCTGGGCGCTGCGCTTGCTCGACCCGGTCGCGGGCGAGGCCGAAGCCGGGCGCGAGACCACGCGCATGGGCTTCATGCCGCGCTTCTGCGTCTCGAGCGCGAGGAACGGCCAGGCGCCCTGGTTCTCGGGCTCGTCCTGCACCCACACCACCTCGGCGTTCGGGTACCGGTCGAGGGCCGCGCGCAGCTGCGCCTCGGGCAGCGGGTAGTACTGCTCGAGCCGCACGAGGGCCATGCCGGTGGTGCCGCGCTTCTCGATCTCGCTCTTGAGGTCGTAGTGGATCTTGCCCGCGTGCAGCAGCACCCGGCGCGCGGCGCCGGCATCCGCCACCGTCGCGTCGTCGATGACCGGCTCGAACCGGCCGTTCGTGAAGTCGGCGACCTCGCTGGTCGCGCCGCGCAGGCGCAGCATCGCCTTCGGGGTGAAGACGACGAGCGGGCGGCGCGGGCGGGCGTAGGCCTGGCGGCGCAGCAGGTGGAAGTACGACGCTGGCGTCGACGGCCGCGCGATCGTCATGTTCTCCTCCGCCGCGAGCTGCAGGAACCGCTCGATGCGCGCCGACGAGTGGTCGGGGCCCTGGCCCTCGTAGCCGTGCGGCAGCAGCAGCACGACGCTCGAGCGCTGGTTCCACTTCTGCTCGGCCGACGAGATGAACTCGTCGATGATCGTCTGCGCGCCGTTGGCGAAGTCGCCGAACTGGGCCTCCCACAGCACGAGCGCGTCGGGGCGCTCGACCGAGTAGCCGTACTCGAAGCCCATGGCGGCGTACTCGCTGAGCAGCGAGTCGTAGATCCAGAACTTCGCCTGGTTCTCGCTGAGGTTCGCGAGCGGCAGCCACTCCTGACCGTTGACGCGGTCGTGCAGCACGGCGTGGCGCTGCACGAAGGTGCCGCGACGCGAGTCTTGCCCTGCCATGCGCACGGGCGTGCCCTCCATGAGCAGCGAGCCGAGGGCGAGCAGCTCGCCGAAGCCCCAGTCGATCTGGCCGTCGCGGCTCATCTCGACGCGCTTCTTGAGCATCGCCTGCAGCTTGCCGTGCACGGTGAAGCCGGCGGGCATGTTGTCGTGCGCGTCGCCGATGTGCCGGATGACCGCCACGTCGACCGCGGTCGACTCGGGCTCGGCGACCCCGTCGTCGGGGTGCTGGGTCGCCGTGCCGCCGACAACCGGCAGGGTGCCGGTCTGCGCGGCGTGGGTTTCGGCGAAGGCGACCTCGAGGCGGTCCTGGAAGTCGCGGTGCGCGGCCTCGAACTCCTCCTCGGTGATGTCGCCGCGGCCGACGAGCGCCTCGGTGTAGAGCGTGCGCACGCTGCGCTTGGCCTCGATGAGGTTGTACATCAGCGGCTGGGTCATCGAGGGGTCGTCGCCCTCGTTGTGGCCGCGCCGGCGGTAGCAGACGAGGTCGATGACCACGTCGCGGTTGAACGCCTGGCGGTAGGCGAACGCGATCTCCGCCACGCGCACGACGGCCTCGGGGTCGTCGCCGTTGACGTGGAAGATCGGTGCCTGGATGGTCTTGGCGACGTCGGTCGAGTAGGTCGACGAGCGGCCCTCACCGGGAGGCGTCGTGAAGCCGACCTGGTTGTTGATGACGACGTGGATCGTGCCGCCCGTGCGGTAGGCCCGCAGCTGGCTCAACTGGAGCGTCTCGAGAACGACGCCCTGACCGGCCATCGCCGCATCGCCGTGCACGAGCACGGCCATGGTGCTGAACGAGCCGTCGCCCTTGCGATCCTGCTTCGCCCGCACGATGCCCTCGAGCACGCCGTTGACGGCCTCGAGGTGGGAGGGGTTTGCCGCGAGCGACACGGCCACCTGCTGGCCGGTCATCGCCGTGAAGACGCCCTCGGTGCCGAGGTGGTACTTCACGTCACCGGAGCCCTGCACCGACTTCGGGTCCTGCGTGCCCTCGAACTCGCGGAAGATCTGGCCGTAGGTCTTGCCCGCGATGTTGGCGAGCACGTTGAGGCGGCCGCGGTGAGCCATGCCGATCGCGACCTCGTCGAGCCCCTGCTCGGCGGCGCCCTGCAGCACCTCGTCGAGCAGCGGGATGACGCTCTCGCCACCCTCGAGGCTGAAGCGCTTCTGGCCGACGTACTTGGTCTGCAGGAAGGTCTCGAACGCCTCGGCCTGGTTGAGCTTGCCGAGGATCCGCATCTGCTCGTCGTGCGTGGGCTTCTGGTACGGCTTCTCCAGGCGCTCCTGGAACCAGCGGCGCTGCTCCGGCTCCTGGATGTGCATGTACTCGATGCCGACCGTGCGGCAGTAGGTGTCGCGCAGAACACCGAGCACCTCGCGCAGCAGCATCGTGCGGCGACCGCCGAAGCCCGCGGTGACGAACTCGCGGTCGAGATCCCAGAAGGTCAGGCCATGGCTGGCGATATCGAGATCGGGGTGGCTGCGCTGCCGGTACTCGAGCGGGTCAACGTCGGCCATCAGGTGGCCGCGCACGCGGTAGGCGTTGATGAGCTCGTGAACGCGCGCCGTCTTGTTGATCTGGTCGGCGAGATCGACGTGGATGTCCTGGGCCCAGTGGATCGGGTCGTAGGGGATCCGCAGGTCGGCGAAGATGTCCTCGTAGAAGTGCCGCTCGCCGATGAGCAGCTCGTGCACCTTCTTGAGGAACTCGCCCGACCCGGCGCCCTGGATGACCCGGTGGTCGTAGGTGCTGGTGAGCGTGACGGTCTTGCCGATGCCGAGGTCGGCGAGCGTCGCCTGCGACATGCCCTGGAACTCGGCCGGGTACTCGAGCGCCCCGGCGCCGATGATGGCGCCCTGCCCCTTCATGAGGCGCGGCACCGAGTGCACGGTGCCGATGCCGCCCGGGTTCGTGAGCGAGATGGTGTTGCCCTGGAAGTCGCCGGCGGCGAGCTTGTTCTCGCGGGCGCGCTTCACGACGTCCTCGTAGGCGGCGAGGAAGTCGCCGAAGCCCATCGACTCGCACTTCTTGATGCCGGGCACCAGGAGGGCGCGCGTTCCGTCGGGCTTCGGCAGGTCGATGGCGATGCCGAGGTTGATGTGCGCCGGGGTGACGACGACAGGCTTGCCGTCGACCTCGTCGTAGTAGACGTTCTGGCTCGGGAACTCGCGCAGGGCGCGCACCATCGCCCAGGCGATGAGGTGCGTGAAGCTGACCTTGCCGCCGCGGGCGCGCTTGAGGTGGTTGTTGATGACGATGCGGTTGTCGATCATCAGCTTCGCCGGGATGGTGCGCACGCTCGTCGCGGTGGGCACCGTGAGGCTCGCATCCATGTTGCTGGCGAGCGTCTTGGCCATGCCTTTGAGCGGCGTGACGATGTCGTCCAGCTCGCCGTCGCCGTCGGCATCGACGTGCGCCGGGCCGGCGGGCGCGGGAGCCTGGGCGGGGATCGGGGTCGGCTGCGGCGCGATCGAGGTGGTGCGGGCCACCGGGTGACTGCCGGTCGCGGGGGCGCTCGCCGCCGGCGCGCTGGCGGCCGCGGGGGCCGGTGCCGTCGCGGCGGGGGCGACGGATGCCGCTGCCGGGACCTCGCCCGCCGTGGCTGCGCCGCCGGTCGTGGAGGCGTGGTACTTCTCGAGAATGGGCCACCACGACGGGTCGACACTGTTCTTGTCGACCTTGTACTGCTCGTACAGCTCGTCCACGAGCCACTCGTTGGCCCCGAATTCGCCCGCGGCGTTGCCGTCAGGGCCGACTCCGGTCACTTGGCTTGACACAGCCGACCGCCCACTTTCAATTCGCATCGATGGGTCTTGATCTGACGGCGCCGTCCCTGGCGTCGCCCGGACAAGCTTAACCGTTCTTGAGCGCTGTTCCCGCCTCCGGGGGTCCTCCGGCCACTTAATTCGTGACCTTCTTTCCCGGTTCCCTCTGCGGGGGCCGTGGATATACTGCTCACGTTATGGAGCCCCCGAGTACCAGCTGCCCCGCGGCCGCCGACGACCCCAGCCATAGTCCCTCGCCGACGCGAGGAGGCGCCCATGGGCTCTGAGTGGATCGGAGTGCTCGCGGGCATCCTCCTCACCGTCGGCACCGGCTTCTTCGTGGCGAGCGAGTTCGCCCTCATCAATCTCGACCGCTCCGAGCTCGAGGCCCGCAAGGCACGCGGCGAGAAGCGGCTCGGCCCCACCATCGCGGCGCTGAAGATCACCTCGACGCACCTGTCGAGCGCGCAGCTGGGCATCACGCTCACCACGCTCCTGACGGGCTTCCTCATGGAACCGGCGATCTCGAGCCTGCTGGCCGGCCCGCTCACCGCGACCGGGCTGCCCGCCGGGGCGGTGCCGATCGTCGGCTCGATCACGGCCGTGGTCATCGCGACTCTGCTGTCGATGATCGTCGGCGAGCTGGTGCCGAAGAACTTCGCCCTGAGCCTGCCGCGGCAGACGGCGAAGGTCGTCGTGCCCTTCCAGCGGGCTTTCACCGCCGTCTTCCGCCCGGCGATCCTGCTGCTCAACGGCTCGGCCAACGCGATCCTGCGCTCGATGGGCGTCGACCCGAAGGAGGAGCTGAGCGGGGCCCGCACGGCCGAGGAGCTCGCGGCCCTCGTCCGCCGCTCGGCGAGCCACGGCAGCCTCGACAAGGACACCGCGACGCTGCTCTCGCGCACGCTCGCGTTCTCGCAACTCACGGCGCAGGACGTCATGACCCCGCGCCCGCGCATCGAAGCGGTCGAGCGCGGTGACAGCGCCCAGGCCGTGATCGAGCTGGCCCGCACCACCGGCCACTCGCGGTTCCCGGTCTACGACGAGTCGATCGACGACATCGTCGGGCTCGTGCATGTGAAGCAGGCGGTCGCGGTCCCGCGCGATCGTCGCGCCGAGGTTCCGGCATCGGCACTGCAGACGGAGGCCCTGCGCGTGCCCGAGACGATGGTGCTCGACACTCTGCTGGCCGAGCTGCGCGGCCGCGGCTACCAGATGGCGGTCGTCGTCGACGAGTACGGCGGCACCGCGGGCGTCACGACGCTCGAGGACCTGGTCGAGGAGCTCGTCGGCGAGGTGAGCGACGAGCACGACCGCGCGCGCGTCGACGTCGTCCGCTCGCGCAACTGGCTGACGTTCCCCGGCATCCTCCGCCCCGACGAGCTCGCTGACCGCGCGGGCGTCACGGTGCCCGACGACGGCCCGTGGGAGACCGTGGGCGGCTACCTGATGGCCGAGCTCGGCCGCCTGCCCGAGGTCGGCGACACCGTCGAGACCGCCGCGGGCACGTTCCGCATCGAGCGGCTGGATGGCCGGCGCATCGATCGGGTGCGCTTCACCCCGATCGCCACGGGCGAGATCGCGCTGCCCACCGCGCGACCGGCCGACGCTCCGACCGAGGGAGGTGCCCGATGACCGAGTCCGACTGGTGGGGCATCGCCTGGCTGTTCGTGCTGCTCGCGGCAAACGCCTTCTTCGTCGGCGCCGAGTTCGCGGTCGTGGCTGCGAAGCGCTCGCAGGTCGAGCCGCGCGCCGAGGCCGGCTCGCGCGCTGCGAAGACCGCGCTGTGGGCGATGGAGCACGCCACCCTCATGCTCGCCACGTGCCAGCTGGGCATCACGATCTGCTCGCTGCTGATCCTCAACGTCTCCGAGCCGGCCATCAAGCACCTGCTCGAGATCCCCCTCGGTCTCACCGGGCTGAGCGCGGAGTGGATCGCGGGCATCGCCTTCACGATCGCCCTGCTGCTGGTCACCTACCTGCACGTGGTGTTCGGCGAGATGGTGCCGAAGAACCTGTCGTTCTCGCTGCCGACGCGCGCGGTGCTGATCCTCGCGCCGCCGCTGGTGCTGGTATCGCGCATCTTCGGCCCGGTCATCCGCGGCCTGAACGCGATTGCGAACGGCGTGCTGCGGATGTTCGGCGTAGAGCCGAAGAACGAGGCGGCGAGCGCGTTCACCCTCGACGAGGTCGAGACGATCGTGCGCCAGTCGACGCGCGAGGGCCTGCTGACCGACACGACCGGGACGCTCACCGCCGCGTTCGAGTTCACCACCAAGGTGGTCGCCGATGTCGCGCTGCCGATGGATGCCCTCACCTCGCTGCCCGATGACGCGAGTGCTCTCGACGTCGAGCGCGCGGTCGCCCAGCGCGGGTTCAGCCGCTACGTGCTCGTCGACGACGCCGGCGAGCCCACCGGCTACCTGCACCTGAAAGACGTCATCGACCTGCCCGACGACGAGCTCGACGACCCGGTGCCGCCCAAGCGCATCCGTCGCCTGGTGTCGATCCTCGCGACGACCGAGCTGGAGGACGCGCTCGCTGTCATGCGGCGCACGGGCGCGCACGTGGCGCGCGCCGCCGATGCGGAGGGCCGCACGACCGGCGTGCTCTTCCTGGAGGACATCATCGAGGAGCTCGTCGGCGAGGTGCAGGACGCGACGCAGCGCCGCGGGCGGTAGCTCGCTCAGCGGTAGGCGCGGCGGTACTGCGGTGGCGTGCCGACGGGCACCCCGTCGACCTCGGCGCCGAGAGCGCGGGCGAAGCGCAGGGCCGCGTGCGGGTCGCGCATGAACTCGCGGCCCATCATGACGGCGTCGGCGCGGCCGGAGGCGACGATCTCCTCGGCCTGGGCGGGCTCGGTGATGAGCCCGACCGCGTTGACGAGTACGTCGCCCTCGCGGCCCACCGTCTCGGCGAAGGGCACCTGGTAGCCCGGGCCCACCTCGATGCGCGCGCGCACGAGACCGCCCGAGGAGATGTCGAAGAGGTCGGCCCCCGCATCCTGCGCCCAGGCGGCGACGATGGCGGTGTCGTGCTCGTTCCAGCCCGCCAGGCCGCTGTCGGCGAGGTCGTGCGCCGCGAGCCAGTCGTCATCGACCCAGTCGCTCGCCGAGAACCGCACCAGGATGGGAACGTCGACGGCGGCGCGCACCGCGCGCACGATGTCGAGCAGCAGGCGGGCGCGGTTCTCGAGGCTGCCGCCCCACTCGTCGTCGCGGCGGTTCGACAGCGGCGAGAGGAACTGGTGCAGCAGGTAGCCGTGGGCGGCGTGGATCTCGACGAGGTCGAAGCCGGCCTCGACGCTGCGGCGCGCGGCCTCGGCGAACGCCGTCACGAGGTCGTGGATGCCCTGCGCGTCGAGCGCGACCGGCTCGGCGTACCCCTCGAACGCGATCGCCGAGGCCGACACGGTCTGCCAGCCGCCGAGCTCGACGGGCACCGTGCCCGAGCCGGAGGCGCCGTTGCTCATCGCACCCCACTCGGGGTAGACCGAGGCCTTGCGGCCGGCGTGAGCGAGCTGGATGCCGGCCGCCGCCCCCTGGCTGTGGATGAAGTCGGTGACGCGGCGCCAGGCGGCGACCTGCGCGTCATTCCAGATGCCGGTGTCGTGCGGGCTGATGCGCCCCTCCGGCACGACCGCGGTGGCCTCGGCGACGACGAGGCCGGCGCCGCCGCGGGCGAACGAGCCGAGGTGCACGAGGTGCCAGTCGGTCGGCACGCCATCCTGCTCGGTCACCGTGTACTGGCACAGCGGCGACACCCATAGCCGGTTGCGCAGGGTCAGCTCACCGGGGAGGCTCGGGCGGAGGGTCAGGGGGGAGAACAGTGCGGAGGTCACGCTGAAAGTCAAGCCGATGCGCCCTGGGTGTATTCCGGGCGGAGGATGCGCACCCGACGGCCCGGGCGCACCACGCGGCTCGGCTCGTCGATAGGGTGACCGCGTGAGCGACGTGCACGAGCTGACGCCGGCCGAGGCCGCCGCGCTGGTGCGCGTTCCAACGGCCGACGACGACAAGTACGCGCGGGGCGTGCTCGGCCTGCTGACCGGCTCGAGCCGGTATCCGGGGGCCGCCGTGCTCGGCGTCGAGGCCGCGCTGCGCACCGGCGTGGGCATGGTGCGGTTTCTCGGCCCCGCGCGGGCCGCCGAGCTCGTGCTGCAGCGCCGCCCCGAGGCAGTGACCGCGGAGGGGCGCGTGCAGGCGTGGCTCATCGGGTCGGGAATGGCGCTGCTCGGCGCCGACGCGACCGGCGCGGCCGAAGAGCCTTCCGACACCACGACCGCCGAGCGCGTGCGGAGGGCGCTCGCGAGCGGGCATCCGCTCATCATCGACGCCGGGGCGATCGCTCCGGGCGTGCTCGAGGCGGCGACCGGCCCCGTCATCATCACCCCGCACGCGGGCGAGCTCGCGCGCCTGAGCACGACCGAGGTCGCCGCCGTGCGCGCCGACCCGGTCACCGCCGCGCGCGCGGTCGCCGAGCGGTACGGCGTGGCCGTGCTGCTGAAGGGGCACACCACGCGGGCGGTCGCGCCCGGCGGGCCGGTGCTCGTTGCGCGGCAGGCCCCGGCCTGGCTGGCCACGGCGGGGGCGGGGGATGCTCTCGCGGGGATCCTCGGAGCCCTCACCGCCACGCACGCAGCGGTTGAGGCCGTCGACCTCGCGCGCCTCGCTCGCCTGGGTGCTGCCGCGGCTGTGCTGCACGGCCTCGCCGCGACCCGCGCGTCGGCCGGCGGGCCGCTCACGGTGCTCGACCTGTGCGCGGCGCTGCCCGCGACGATCGCCGAGCTGCTCGGCGCAGCAGGGCGCTGACCTGTCGAGCCGCGTGCCGCGACTACCCTCGAGGTATGCCCGCGCTCGCTGACACTCTCGTCCGCGCGCGCTCGGTCATCGCGGTGATCGGCGGCAGCGCGATCACCCTCTGGCTCGCGTTCGGTGCCGTGCACCTCTGGCTCGGCTACCTCAACCTCTACGGGCCCGGCCTGCCGATGGGCGACGTCACCTACGTCTACCTGTTCTGGGTCGAACGAGGTCTGCTCGGCGGCGAGTGGGTCGGTATCGACACCTCGTGGGTGTACCCGCTGGTCGCCCTCCTCCCGATGCTCGCCTCGTACGCGTTCGGCCCCGATCTGTACGGCTCGACGTGGCTGACGATCGTCATGATGCTCAACGCCGCCGCCCTCGTGGCCATCATCGGCGTGCAGGAGCGTGCTCGGCACGCCGCCATCGCCTGGTGGTGGATGCTCTACCTCGTGCTGCTCGGCCCCATCGCGCTCGGCCGCATCGACGCCATCACAGTGCCCGTCGCGCTGATCGCCGTCATGCTCATCGCCGATCATCCGAAGTGGGGCGGAGCCCTGCTCGCGGTCGGCGCCTGGATCAAGGTCTGGCCCGCCGGCGTGCTGCTCGCCGCTCTTCTCGCCCTGCGCGAGCGCGGAGCGGTGATGGCCGCCGCGGTCGGAACCTCGATGGTCGTGATCGCTGCCGGCGTCGCGCTCGGGGGCGCCTCGGCGCTGCTGACCCCGATCACCGAGCAGAGCGGCCGGGGGCTGCAGGTCGAGGCGCCGATCTCGACCGTGTGGCTGTGGGCCGCCGCCGCGGGCGAGTGGGCCGCCCGGGTGTACTACGACCAGGGCATCCTGACCTGGCAGGTCGACGGAGCGGGCAGCGCGCAGGCCGCCGCGGCGATGACCCCGCTGCTCGCCCTTGCCGTGGTTGTGATCGCCGCCCTTGGCCTGCTCGCGGTGCGGCGCGGGGTCGACGAGGTCGTGCTGTTCCCCGTGCTCGCGCTCGCCCTGGTCATGGCGCTCATCGCCGTCAACAAGGTGGGCTCGCCGCAGTTCGCCACCTGGATCGCCGTGCCCGTCGTGCTCGGGCTGGTCTGGCAGCGGTGGGGCGGCGTGTCGTTCCGGGTGCCCGCGATGCTCGCCCTCGTCATCGCCGCGCTGACGCAGGTCGTCTATCCCGTGCTGTACGCGAACCTGCTGTCGCTCGATCTCGGCATGCTGATCGTGCTGACGGCGCGCAACCTGCTCTACCTCGTGCTGCTGGGCTGGGCGGTCGGTCAGCTCGTCGTGCTGTGCTGGCGGTCGCCTCGCGCCGCCGCGCTCGAGCCTGTTCGGGCCCAGGAAGGAGCATCCGCGTGATCGTCGCGTTCTCGGTCGCCCCCTCGGGCGGCTCGTCGTCGGATTCGGTGCACGAGGCGGTCGCCGCCGCCGTGCGCGTCGTGCGCGCCTCGGGGCTGCCCAACCGCACGTCGTCGATGTTCACCGAGATCGAGGGGGAGTGGGACGAGGTGATGGCCGTCGTCAAGGCCGCCACTCTCGCCGTCGCCGAGCACGGCACGCGGGTCTCGCTCGTGCTCAAGGCCGACTACCGCCCGGGTCACAGCGGCGAGCTCGATGGCAAGGTGCAGCGGCTCGAGCAGGCGCTCGCCGACGGCGCCGCCGCTGCTGGGGCGCGCGGCACGGAGGCGACCGCGTGACCGTCTCGACCGCCAGTGTGCCGATCATCGACGAGGCGACCGCCGCGGCCTATGCGGCGCAGCAGCGGGCGCACGATGAGGCCTACCGTCGCGCGCACGGCGGCGCCGACCGGCCGCCGCTCAGCAAGGCCCGCATCTATGCGGCGCTGCTGGCGCTCGCGCTCGGCGGCTTCGGCATCGGCTCGACCGAGTTCGTCGCGATGGGCCTGCTGCCCGACATCGCGCGTGACCTGCTGCCCGGGCTCTATGCGAGCAACGCGGAGGAGGCGATCGGGCAGTCGGGCTGGGTGATCACCGCCTACGCCCTCGGTGTCGTCGTCGGCGCCCCGATCATCGCGGCGTTCGGCGGCCGCATGCCGCGCCGCCGGCTGCTGCTCTGGCTCGCCGCCGGGTTCACCGTCGGCACGATCGCCTCGGCCACCTTGCCGACCTTCGAGCTCGTCATCGCCGCGCGTTTCCTGGCCGGTCTGCCGCACGGCGCCTACTTCGGCGTCGCCGCGCTCGTCGCCGCGAGCATGATGGGGCCCGGCAAGCGCGGGCAGGGTGTCGCCCTCGTGCTGAGCGGCCTCACCGTCGCGACCGTCATCGGCGTGCCGGTCATCACCGCGGTCGGCCAGGCCGCCGGGTGGCGCGCCGCCTACCTCGTGGTCGCCGCGCTGTTCGCGGCGACGTTCGTCGCGGTGCGCATCCTCGTGCCCTGGCAGCCCGGCGACGCGAACTCGACCGTGCGTCGCGAGCTCGCGGCCTTCGGCAGCCTGCAGGTCTGGGTCGCGGTCGCCGTCGGGGCGATCGGCTTCGGCGGCTTTTTCGCCGTGTATAGCTACATCGCGCCCATGGTGACCGACGCGGCCGGGATGCCCTCCGCCACGGTGCCGTGGGTGCTGGCCGGCATGGGCATGGGCCTCACGATCGGCAACATCATCGGCGGCCGCCTCGCCGACGCGGGCACCGCGCGGGCCATGTTCATCGGCTTCCTCGGGCTCATCGGTTCGATGATCGTCGTGGGGCTCGGCGGGACCACCCCGGTCGGGCTCGTCGCCGGGACCTTCCTCGTCGGCTTCATGGCGTCGATCATCTCGCCGGTGATCCAGACGCGGCTCATGGATGTCGCGGGCGACTCGCAGACCCTCGCCGCCGCGCTCAACCACTCGGCGCTCAACGTCGGCAACGCGCTCGGCGCCTTCCTCGGGGGGCTCGTCGTCGCGGCCGGTTGGGGGTATCTGACACCGGCGTGGGTGGGCCTGCTGCTCGCGCTCGGCGGCACGCTGCTCGCCGTGGTGAGCGTCGCGCTCGAGCGACGCACGGCCCGCGGGTCGGGCGACGCCTAGATTCCGCCGCCCCCGGAGGGAGCATCCACCAGGATGCCGTCGGCGATCGCCTGCTTGCGCAGCGCGACCTTCGTGCCCACGTCGATGCCGGCGATGCGGTACTTCTCGCGGATGCGCTTCAAGTAGCTCTTCGCCGTCTCCTCGGAGATTCCGAGCTGGTAGGCGACCGTCTTCACCGGCTCGCCCGCACCGTAGAGGGCCATCACGCGGCGCTCCTGCGCGCTCAGGCGCGGCGAGCCGCCGATATCGGCAGCGTTGAGCGCCAGGTCGAGCTCGGCCGAGATGAACGACTCGCCGACCCGCGCGGCGCGGATCGCCTCGACGATCATGCCCGCGTCCTCGCTCTTCACCAGGTAGCCGAGGGCTCCCGCGTTGAGCGCCTCGCGCACCACGTTGGGCTCGCTGTAGGTGCTCATGAGCACGACCCGCACGTTCATCGACTTGAGGGTCTGGATCTTCAGCGAGACCGGGATGTTGTCCTTGAGATCGAGGTCGAGCAGCACGACGTCGACGGGGAAGGCGGGGTGCGACAGCAGGTCGGGCCACGACGCGACGGCGGCGACCATGTCGATGTCGTCCGCGGCCTGACGGATCCACTCGGTGAGGGCGCCCAGGAGCATGCGGTGGTCATCGACCAGGGCCAGGCGGATCAGCGGTTGCGACATCGCCCCCTCCTTTCGCCGCGCGGTGTCGTGCGGAGCTGTCGTCATCGGTGCTACTGCGGGCGGGCCGCGTCGGCCGGGTTCTCGACCCGGCACTCGAGCTCGATCACGAGCGCGCCGTCCGCCGTGCTGTCACTGTATCGCCCGACCCGGTCCAGAGCCTCCCACACACCGGGGTCGACACGATTGCGCCGGAGACCGGTCACCTCGAGGCGCATCGGCACGAGGAGGCCGCCGGGCCCGGTCGTGCGGTGCGGGTCGATCGGACCGATCGAGACGGTGACCGCCCGCGCCGTGGCGGTGCCCACCGGATCGGGGGTGAGCAGCCACAGCGCCGCCAGCAGGGCGTCGCGCTGCACGTCGTCGAGCAGGCCCGCCAGGGTGCCGGGGTCGCTCACCGTCACCCGCCGGCCCAGGTGCTCCGACTCGGTGATCGCGTGGAAGAGCCAGGTCTCGCGCCGGCCCTCGATGAGGTGCAGCCGCAGCTCGGTCGCGAGGGTGGATGCGCGCGCCGCGTAGTTCTCCGGCAGCGGCAGCGGCGCCTCACCCGAGGCCACCGCCTCCAGCAGCTGCTCCGCGTCGAGATCGAGCCGGGCGAGCTCCTCGCTCGCCAGCATGCCCACGGCGAGCCGGGGCGCCGTCACGGTCGACTGCACGAGCACGCGGTCGAGCTCGCGCTTGAGCATCCGTTCGAAGCCCTGCACCAGCAGCACGCCCGCGATGCCTGGGCCGATCGCGAGCGCGACCGTCACCACCTGCGCGGGGATCGTCACGGGTGTCAGCGGGGTCGTGGCGAGGACCGCCCCGACGAGTGCGATGCCGAGGAGGGCCGTGGCGATCAGGACCTCCCAGCGCGGGCGCAAGGTGACGATCACGAGCAGCACGAAGCCGGCCGACACGGAGGCCGTGGCGTACTGCCCCACGTTGGCCAGCGGCGCGATCGCGACGATGTCGAGCCAGACGACCGCCGCGAGCGCGGCGAGAAACACGGCGTACAACCAGTCGGGCAGCCGCTCGCCGCTCGCCGAGATGGTGATCGTGAGACCGAGGAAGGTGACCATGAGCAGCAGCCACGCCGCGGCGATCGGCAGGATCGACGGGTAGAGGTCGATGCGCAGCAGGAAGAGGGCGATGCCGATCATCGACTGCAGGGCGGCGATGATGGCGACGCCGAGGCCGAGGAAGCCGGAGCCGAGCGCGGAGGCGTGGGTGGAGGTGGGGGTGCCGCGGCGGGTCGCCGAGCGGGCACCGGCGGGGCGGACGAGACCGCCGAGGGTGGTCTCGTCGGGTGGGGTGTAGCGGCCGCTCATCGCGGCACCTCCAAGACCACGGTGGTTCCGGCGCCGGGGGTCGAGAAGACGCGGGCGCTGCCGCCGACGTCGTGCAGGCGGGCGACGACCGACTCGGTGAAGCCGAGCCGCTCGGTGCCGACCGCGGCCGGGTCGAAGCCGACGCCGGCATCCGTGACCACGGCGCGGATCACCTCGTCGTTCTGCGTGATCGTCACGTCCGCCTCCTCGACGCCCGCGTGCCGGCGCACGTTCTCCAGGCATTCGGCGAGCGCGAGCAGGAAGGCATCGAGCACGTCGCTCGGCAGCAGCACCTGCCCGGTGCCGTGCCAGCGCACCGAGAGCCCCATGCGCAGGAAGCGCTGCTTCACCGACTCGAGGGTCGTGCCGAGCGGCGTCTCGCCGACCGGCTCGAGGCTGTACACGCCCGAGAATCGCGGCATCGGGGTCGAGCCGAGCCGCAGCTGCCGCAGCAGCCGGGCGTCCTCTTCGGCCTGCTGGCGCAGCGCGTCGGCCGAGACCCCCACGCCCGAGTGCGCGAGCAGGGTGAGGGTCGCGAGCACGGTGTCGTGCAGCAGCCGCGCACCCTGGCGCCGCTGCGCCTCGGTCTCGCTGGCCTGCCGCTCGAGCTGATGCGCGCGCCCGATGTTCTCGATGCGCCGCACCGCGCGCTGCACGCCGACGGTGACCCAGAGCCCGATGATCAGGGTGATCACCCAGCCCGCCAGCGTCGCGATGGCCGCGGTGGAGATCAGGCCGCTGGTCGGGCCAGCGGTGGCCACGAGCATGCTCGAGGCGAGCGTGCCGCCCGCCCACAGCACCCAGCGACCGGTGCTCTCGCTCAGCACGAGGCCGACACCGCCGAGACCGGCCGCGCCGAGCGGCGCCAGCGAGGTCGCGAGGGCGAGCGACGACGGCTGACCCCAGGGCAGCTGCGCCAGCGCGATCACCGCGCACCCGAGCACGATGCTCAGGGCCACCCAGCCGATGCGACCGCTGCGGCCGACCATGACGAGCGCGGCCGCCTGCCCGGCGAGCAGCATCAGCACTGTCGGCAGCAGGTCGGCGTCGACGACGCCCGGCAGAGCCAGGCAGAACGCGGTGAGCGCGACACCGCTGAGACCGAAGGCGCGGGCGGCACGCTGCAGCAGCCGCCGACGATCCTTCTCGATCAGCTCCATCGCGCGGTCCTGCGGCTCATGCGCTCAGTCTGTCACTCGTGCGCGCCGCGAGCTCAGAGGCCGCATGCGCGCGTGTACGCGTCGTACAGCGCCGCCGTCGTCGCGGCGTCGGCGACGATCGTCACCGTGCCCGGCGTGCCGTCGACCACGACGCCCACGCGGAACAGGGTGCCCTGCTTGTCGTCCGCGAGCGCGTGCGCGTCGCACCGCGCCGGTGTCAGCAGCAGCGGGATGCTCACCGCCCCCGCCCCGCCTTCCGCGCCCGCCGGCAGCGGCGCGCTGGTGATCCGCTCTCCGCTCGCAGCATCGACGAGCCCGAACAGCACGGTGTCGCTGAGGCTCTGCACCGCGACCCGCGGCCCGTCGGAGACGCCCGGCGAGGCGGGGCGCGGCTCGATGTCGAGCAGCAGCCCGATCAGGGGTCCCTCGTCGCGTGCGGGATCATGCCGCACCGCGAGCGCGACCTGCTGGTCGACGGCCACCGCGAGGCATTCCACGGCGACCCAGTCGGCCCACTGCCCAAGCCGGTCGGTGGTGGGCACGCTCACCTCGGCGGTGCTGCCGTCGATGAGCTGCACGACCAGCACGGCGTCGGGCGGCGGTGTGCCGCGGGGCACCGCCTCACCCGCGGGGCATGCGACCGCGGGCAGCCGCATCGCCAGGTCGCGCGTCGCCCCGGCGGGGATCACGGTGGTGCGCTCGCGCACGATGGTCGAGCTCAGGGCGTCCGAGGCGAGGCGCGCCTCGACGACGGTGAGGGGCACGGCGGCATCGTTGCGCACCGAGAGCTGGATCCCACCGCGGGCCGGGTCGATGCGCGAGCGGTAGACGTCGGCTGTGACGGTCACGTCGGCCGCCGTCACCGGGCCGGGGAGGGCGAGCGACCCGGGGTCGGCCGGGGCGGCGGGGGAGCATCCGGTGAGAAGGCTGGAGAGAAGGCCGCCGGCGAGGGCAGCGGCGACCGCACCGCGCCGGACGACCGCACCGCGCGAGGCGACCGCGGAGCGCGGACGGAGGGCGGGGGAGCGGCGCACGGGGCCTACTCGGCGAGCAGCGCGGCCAGCGGCGGGCCGACCAGCTCGTTCTCGATGAGGAATGCGTCGTGCCCGAACGGGGAGGCGATGAGGTGCGCCTCGGCGCCGTGGATCGTGCGCGGCAGGTGGGCCGCGATCTGCCGCGACTGCTCGACCGGGAAGAGCCGGTCGCTGTCGACGCCGATCACGAGCGCCGTCGCCGTCACGCGGGCGAGGGCCTCGGCGACCGAGCCGCGCCCGCGGCCGACATCGTGCGAGTTCATGGCCTCGACCAGGGCGATGTAGCTGCCGGCGTCGAAACGGCGGGTGAACTTGTTGCCGTGGAAGTCGAGGTAGCTCTCGACGGCGAACCGGCCGCCCTTGCCGAGCGGGTCGAGCACGCCCTGCCACGAGCGCTCGAACCGCTCGTTGAGCTCGGTCGGCGAGCGGTAGTTGAGCAGCGCCATCCGCCGCGCGAGCGCGAGGCCCCGGTACGGGCCCTCCGGCTCGTCGTAGTAGTCGCCGTCGCGGAACAGCGGGTCCATGCGGATCGCCTCGAGTTGCACCGAGTTCAGCGCGATCTGGTCGGCGCTCGAGACGGCCGTCGACGCGAGCACGGCGAGCCGCTCGACCCGCTGCGGATGCTCGATCGCCCATTCGAGCGCGTGCATGCCGCCCATCGACCCGCCGATGACGGCCGCGAACCGCTCGATGCCGAGGGCATCGGCGAGCGCCACCTGGGCGGCGACCTGATCGCGGATCGTCAGGTACGGGAAGCGCGAGCCCCACTCCGCGCCGTCGGGCGAGAACGACGCCGGGCCGGTCGAGCCCTGGCAGCCGCCGAGCATGTTCGGTGCGACGACGAACCAGCGGTCGGTGTCGACGGCGAGACCGGGCCCGACGATGCCGCCCCACCAGCCGGCCGTCGGATGCCCGGGGCCGGGCCGCCCGACGACGTGGCTGTCACCGGTGAGGGCGTGCACGATGAGCACCGCGTTGTCGCGCGCGGGGCTCAGGGTGCCCCACGTCTCGTAGGCGAGCCGCGCGTGCGGCAGGGTCGCGCCCGAATCGAGCGCGAGGGTTCCGACGGCGGCGAACTGCCGGTGGCCCGGGTCGTCGCCGACCCGCCAGGCGCCCGTCGTCGGGGGTGTGCCCAGCAACGAGCGCCGGTTGGCCTCGGTGATGAACGCCGAGGGCACCGTGTCTTCGCTCGTCTGCCAGTCCATGCTGCGCTCATTCTCTCGCAGAACAGCCCGCGCCCCCGCCGCGTGCCCGGAGGGGCACGCGGCGGGGGCGCGGGCGGATGACGGGTGCGGGCGACGTCGCCTACAGCGCCGCGTTGGCGGCGACCACGGCGCGGGCTGCGGCGAAGCCGTTCTCGAGGTCGGCGATGATGTCGTCGATGTTCTCGAGCCCGACCGAGAGGCGCACCAGGCCCGGGGTCACCCCGCTCGTCAGCTGCTGCTCGGGCGTCAGCTGCGAGTGGGTGGTCGAGGCCGGGTGGATGATCAGGCTGCGCACGTCGCCGATGTTGGCGACGTGGCTGAAGAGCTCGACCGAGTCGACGAGCGCGCGCCCCGCATCCACCCCGCCCTTGAGCTCGAACGAGAGCACGGCGCCCACGCCCTTCGGCGCGTAGGTCTGCGCGGTCGCATACCAGGGGCTCGACGGCAGGCCCGAGTAGCTGACGCTCGCGACGTCGGGGTGCGCCTCGAGCCACTGCGCGACGGCGACGGCGTTCTGCACGTGCCGCTCGACGCGCAGGCTGAGGGTCTCGATGCCCTGGATGAGCTGCCAGGCGTTGTCGGGCGAGACGGCGGCCCCGATGTCGCGCAGCAGCTGCACGCGGGCCTTGATGATGTAGGCGATGCCGTCGCCCAGCACGCCGGTGTAGCTCGCCCCGTGGTACGAGGGGTCGGGCTCGGTCAGGCCCGGGAAGCGGTCGACGTGCTGCGACCAGGCGAACTTCCCGCCGTCGACGATGACGCCGCCGAGCACCGTGCCGTGCCCGCCGAGGAACTTCGTCGCCGAGTGCACCACGATGTCGGCCCCGTGCTCGAGCGGGCGGATGAGGTACGGGGTGGCGATCGTGTTGTCCACGATCAGCGGCAGGCCGTGCGCGTGCGCGACATCGGCGACGGCGCGGATGTCGAGCAGGTTCACCTTGGGGTTGCCGACGGTCTCGCCGAAGAACAGCTTCGTGTTGGGGCGCACCGCGGCGGCCCAGGCCTCCGGGTCGTCCTGGTTCTCGACGAAGGTGACCTCGATGCCGAGCTTCGCCAGCGTGTAGGTGAACAGGTTGTAGGTGCCGCCGTAGATGGTCGACGACGACACGATGTGGTCGCCGGCCTGCGCGATGTTCAGCACCGCGTAGGTGGTGGCCGCCTGGCCCGACGACAGCAGGAGGGCCGCGGTGCCGCCCTCGAGCGCGGCGATGCGCTGCTCGACGACGTCCTGCGTCGGGTTCTGGATGCGGGTGTAGATGTTGCCGAACTCGGCGAGGGCGAACAGGTTCTTCGCGTGCTGCGCGTCGTTGAAGGTGTAGGCGGTCGTGCGGTACACCGGGGTGGCGCGCGCGTTCGTGACCGGATCGGGCTGAGCGCCCGCGTGGATCTGCAGGGTCTCGAACTTCCAGCTGGCGGTCATGGGGTCTCCTCGTGGGTCGGTGGAACGCCTCGAACGGTACGCCTGGCCTCCGGGCCCGGCAATGCGGGCCGACACACGCCGTAACCTGCGGAGGCCCGTGGAGCGCAGTCGAGGGCCGTCGCGCTCAGTCGAGCCGGTCGCGGCGCGAGCCCGTCGGGTCGGTGCGCGAGGGCTGGATCAGGAGCGGGCCCGTGCGCGCATCCAGATCGGGCCGGAACAGCCAGCGCGGCCGCGGCTCGACGAGCGGCCGGAACGCGCGCCGCACCGGACGGGTCGACAGCAGCGCGGTGACCGCGATCGCGAACAGGATCATGCCCACGAGCCACGGCCAGCCCGAGCGGTCCTCGCCGCCGATGACGCCGCTCTCGCGGATCGGATAGAGCACGAAGCTGTGCAGCAGGTAGACGTACATGGTCGCCTGGCCGAGCGGGGTGATCGCGACGGGGCGGCGCGGCACCAGCACGAGCACCGCCGCCGACAGCAGCACCGCCAGCCCGATCAGCGCCAGCCGCACCAGGCTCGCCCACCAGGCGTCGACCCCGAGCCCGGTGTACGACTCGTCGTAGAAGAACCAGTACCGCAGCTCGATCGCCCGCCAGACGTCGATGAAGGCGATCAGCACGGCGAGCCAGGCCGCCAGCACGAGCACCGCGGCCGTGCGCACGAGCACAGTCGGCGGGCTCGCGACGCGCCAGCGCTCGATGAGCCCCCACTCGTGCAGCTTCCAGCCGAGCACGAAGAACGGCAGGATGCCCAGGGCCCGGGCGAGCGAGAAGGTGGCGCCGACATTGTCGAAGTACCCCACGCCGACCGAGATCAGCACCGCCCACAGCAGCGGCCAGCGCACGAGCGCGAGGTACGGCAGCACCAGGCGGAAGATGCCGAGCGCGAGCAGGAACCACAGCGTCCAGGAGGGGCGCGTCGGATTGAGGGTCCAGTTGCCCTCGACGATCGCCTGCACGGCCGTCCAGATCGTCTCGAAGATCAGGTACGGGATCACGATGTCGGTGATGACCCGCTGCATCCGGCGCTCGGTCGGCGGCCCCGGCTTCGAGAAGTACCCGCTGATCAGCGCGAACAGCGGCATGTGGAATGCGTAGATGAACAGGTACACGACAAGCGCCGCGTCGGAGTCGGCGATCAGCCGCTGGATGGCGTGGCCGATGACGACGAGCGTGATGGCGATGAACCGGGTCGTGTCCCAGAGCGGCACGCGCGGGCGCGCCGGCAGCGATGCTCCCCCCATGACCGGCAAGGGTAGCGGGCCTCGCTCGGCGGTAGCGTGGAGCCATGACGAGCAACGGGACGCTGACCGCGGTGGTGACGGGCGCGAGCTCGGGGATCGGAGCGGCCACGGTGCGCCTGCTCCGCCAGCACGGCTGGCGGGTCATCGGGGTCGCCCGCCGGGCCGACCGGCTGGAGGCGCTCGCCGCCGAGTGCGGCTGCGAGACCGTGGTCGCCGACCTCACCGACCAGGTGGCGGTGGATGCCCTCCGCGCCCGCGTCGAGGCCGCCGGGCCCGTGCACGCCGTGGTCGCGGTCGCGGGCGGGGCGATCGGCACCGCCACGGTCGAGGCGGCCGACCCCGCCGACTGGATGCGCATGTTCGACATCAACGTGCTGAGCGCGCAGCGGGTCATCGCGGCCCTGCTGCCCGCGCTGCGGGCCGGGGCGCGCGAGCGCGGCGTCGGCGACATCCTCGCCATCACCTCGACGGCGGGCCAGATCGCCTACGAGACCGGCGGCGGCTACAACGCGGCCAAGTTCGCCCTGCGCGGCATGATGCACGCCCTGCGCCTCGAGCTGGCCGGCGAGCCGCTGCGGGTCATGCAGGTCGCTCCGGGCATGGTCAAGACCGACGAGTTCGCGCTCAACCGCTTCGGGGGCGATACGGCCAAGGTCGACGCGCTCTATCAGGGCGTCGAGCACCCGCTCACGGCGGACGACATCGCGGCCGTCGTCGTGCACGCCCTCGAGGCGCACGGGCACGTCAACCTCGACGAGGTGACCGTGCGGCCGGTCGCGCAGGCGGCGCAGCACAAGCTGGTGCGCGGGCCGCTGCGCGTGCGCGAGGACTAGGCCCCGGCCATCCGTCGCCCGCCGTTCAGGGCTGAGACCCGGGTGTGTCGTCGAGCTCGGCGGGCGCGTCGCTGAAGGCGAGCTTCGGCACGACGAGCAGCGCGAACGCGGCCACGACGGCCGCGCCGCCGCAGATCGCGAACACCACCAGGTAGCTGCCGAGGGTCGACGCGGTCTCGGTGACCGCCTGCCCGGCCGTCATGGCCAGCACGACCGCGAAGACGGCGCTGGCGAAGGCGCCGCCGATCGTCTTCGTCGTGTTCGTGAGCCCGGTCGCGATGCCGGTCTGGCCGAGCGGGGCCGCGGCCGCCGCGGCGGCCGGCAGAGCGGCGACGAGCGCGCCCGAGCCGATGCCGGCGACCACCATGTTGAGCGTGACCCCGACCGCGGTCGCGTTGTTGACAAGGAAGGCCAGGTAACCGATCGCGACCGCGGCGGTCGCGGCGATCATCGCCACGCGCGGGGTCGTGCGGCGCGAGAGCAGCGGGAAGAGCAGCGCCCCGATGATCATCGCGACGAGGTACGCCCCGATGATGTACGACCGCTCGGTGGCCTCGAGGCCGAGCCCGAAGCCGTTCACGGGGTCGGTCGCGGCGAAGGTGCTGAGCGGCGCCTGGGCGCCCAGGATGCTGATGCCGACCAGGCCCGCCGTCAGCTGCACCGGCCACATGCTCGGCTGCCGCAGCACGCGCAGGTCGATCGCCGGGTCCGGGTGCTTCAGCACCCACCGGCCGAACGGGTACAGCAGCAGGAGGCCGACGAGCATCAGCACGTACACCCACCACGTGGCGGGCCCGTTGATGCGCAGGAAGGTCAGCCCCGAGGTCACGGTCAGCAGCGCGATCGTCAGCAGCACGAAGCCGACCGTGTCGACCCGGCGGCCCTTCTGCGGCGTCGACTCCGGCACCCCGAAGAGGATCACGAAGAACGCGGCCGTGACCGCGATAGCCGGGATCGACAGCGTGAGAGCGACGTTCTCGTTGAACGCGGCGAAGATGCGGGCGCCGCCGAGAGCGCCGGCGATCGCGCCCGCCTCCAGGGCGACGACGAGGTAGCCGGCGGCGCGCCGGGTCTGCGAGGCGCCCGTGTCGCTGCGGCGCCCGCGGTCGAAGATCAGCGCCACCTCGAGCGGCAGCCAGACCACGTAGAAGCCCTGCAGCGCCCAGGCGATCAGGAACACCCAGAACGTGTCGGCGAACACCAGCCACCAGCTCGCGCCGGCGGTCAGCACGGTCGAGATGAGCAGGATGCGCTTGTGCCCGACCATGTCGCCGAGCTTCGCCAGCACGGGCACCACCAGCGCGCTCAGCAGCAGCTGGGCGGCCTCGAACCAGTTGAAGTCGGCGTCGCGGATGCCGAGGTACGCGACCAGATCGGAGATCAGCGGCACGTAGTAGCCCTGCAGCACGCCGCTCACGAACTCGACGAAGAACAGGTACCCGACGAGGCCGAACGTGATCGCCCCCGCCTTCCCCTGCAGGCGGGACGGTGCGCCGGTCGCGGTCGACGGGACGCTGGACGAGACGCTCGCGGGCTCGGTCATCCCGCGATGCTAGCGCGCGGCCGCCGCGGCCGGGGGCCGACGGCGCGTGGCGGCGCGGGCCGGTAGCGTGCTCGCATGAGCGTGCCGTCCCCGTCCGCCTCCCTGCACGGGATGATGGCCGACGACTGGGCGGGGGCCCTCGCCCCCGAGACTCCGCGGGTGCACGCGCTGCTCGCCGGGCTGCGCGCCGATGCGGCCGCCGGGCGGCCCTTCCTGCCCGACGAGCGGCACGTGCTGCGCGCCTTCGCCCGGCCGCTGCGCGACGTGCGGGTCGTGATCGTGGGGCAGGACCCGTACCCGACCCCGCACCACCCCCTCGGCCTCGCCTTCGCCGTCGACGCCGCCGTGCGGCCTCTGCCGCGCAGCCTGGCGAACATCTACCGCGAGCTGCACGACGACCTCGGCATCGCGCCCGCCGCCCACGGCGACCTCAGCGCCTGGGCCGACCAGGGCGTGCTGCTGCTCAACCGGGTGCTGACCGTTGCGCCGGGGAGTCCGGGGTCGCACCGCGGCCGGGGCTGGGAGGACGTCACGGCCCGGGCGCTGCGGGTGCTGGCCGAGCGGGGCGGCCCGCTCGTCGCTGTGCTGTGGGGGCGCGACGCAGCGGCGGCGGGGTCAGTGCTGGAGGGGGTTCCGACGGTCGTGAGCGCGCATCCGAGCCCCCTCTCGGCGGGCCGGGGGTTCTTCGGCTCGCGTCCGTTCTCGCGGGTCGACGCGATGCTGCGCGCGCAGGGCGCCGCGCCGATCGACTGGCGGATCGGCGCGCCCGGCTTAGACTGACGCGGCAGACAGGGGAGGAGGCGCGCCATGCTCGCGGAGGAGTACGAGCGGCGTCGCACGCCGCCCCCGCACCTCCGGCCCCGCCCGGAGCCCGAGCCGCCCTTCAGCTTCACGGTGCGCGAGGCCGTCGAGGCCGACCTGCCGCATGTGCGCGAGATCTACAACCACTACGTCGCCAATTCGACGGTGACGTTCGACGAGTCGCCGTGGTCGCTGGCGGATGTCCGCGGGAAGCTCGCCCGCGTGCGCGAGCTCGGCTACCCCTTCCTGATCGCCGAGGCCCCCGGCGGCACCGTGCTGGGCTTCGCCTACGTGCTGCCGTGGAAGGAGAAGGCGGCGTACCGCTTCACGGTCGAGAACTCGATCTACCTGGGCCCCGCGTCGACCGGCAAGGGCCTCGGCACCGCGCTGATGCGCGAGCTGCTCGACCGTGCCGAGGCGGCCGGGGTGAAGGAGGTCATCGCGGTCATCGCCGACCGCGGCGCCGAGGGCTCGATCGCCCTCCACGAACGCTTCGGCTTCGTGCAGACCGGGTCGATGGGCCGCGTCGGCTTCAAGTTCGGCCGCTGGCTCGGGGTCGTGATGATGCAGCGCTCGCTGGGGCGCCGCGGCCGCAGCCGAGCGGCTCAGCGGTAGACGGCCCCGTCGACCTCGGCGGCGAGCACCTCGGCCTGCTCGAAGCTGGCCGGGCCGCCCACGACGCTGATCACCGAGATCCAGCTCTCCTGCGTGACGACGTTGAGGATCGCCGGCGCGAGCCCCTGCTCGTCGCCCTGCTGGCTGTAGGTGACGGCGGTGTCGAGGATCGTCTCGTTGAGACCCTGGTCGGTGAGGTCGTTGACGATGCCCGCGCGGGTGGCGGCCGTGACCGGGGCGACGCTGATCGCGATGCTCGACAGGTCGTCGTCCTCATCGGCGAAGACGCACGTGATGCCTCCGGCGAGCTGCTCGGGAGTGGCCTCGAAGAAGTACTCGTTGCCGAACCTGCTGCCCGGGCCGCCGAGCAGCTCGAGACCGTCGGCGGTGAAGGCCTCGACCCGGCTCGCCGGGAGGATCTCCGTGCAGTCGGCCGGCAGGGTGAAGGTGCGGGCGACGGGCTCGGGCTCGGCGCTCGACGTCTCGGTGGGCGTCGGCTCGATCGTCGGCTCGGCCACGACCGGCTCGGGCTCGGGAGCGCAGGCGGCGAGAGCGCCGATGAGGACGAACGCCGCAGTGCCGGCGAGGAGTCGCTGGACGACCATGGTGCTCCTTGGGAACAGGCTTCGTCGAGGGCGCGCGGTGGTACGCGCCGCTCGTCACGGTAGCAGTCGGGTGCCCGCCGAATCGGTGGCGGACGGGCCTCTCCGGGCCCTCGGTGCCGTTCGTTGCCGAATCGATACACGCTCCCCACCGCGCGCGCGCCCGTAGGCTCGACGCGTGCCCGACCTGCATGATCTGACGGCCCTCGAGCAGGGCGAGCTGCTGCGGCGGCGCGAGCTCGGTGCCGAGGAGCTCGTGCGGCACTATCTCGACCGCATCCAGCGCGGCAACCCGGCCGTCGGCGCGGTCACCGGCGTGGCGGAGGAGCGCGCGCTCGCCCGGGCCCGCGCCCTCGATGCGGCGGATGACCGCACGGCTCCGCTCTGGGGCCTGCCCCTGCTCGACAAGGAGCTCGTGCGCCGCGCGGGCCAGCGCACGACCTTCGGCTCGCGCCTGCTCGCTGACCACGTGCCCGACGCCGACGATGAGCTCGTGCAGCACCTCGACGCGGCCGGCGCGATCAGCCTCGGCACGAGCGCCGCCCCCGAGTTCGGTCTTCCCTCCTACACCGCCTCGCTCATCGCCCCGCCGGCGCGCAGTCCCCACGCCCTCGACCGCGGGGCGGGTGGCTCGAGCGGCGGCGCGGCGGCGGCCGTGGCCGCGGGCCTGGTGCCGTTCGCGCCCGGCAGCGACGGGGGCGGCAGCATCCGCATCCCCGCCGCCGCCTGCGGCGTGGTCGGCCTGAAGCCCTCGCGCGGCCGGGTGCCGGCGGCGAGCGGGCTCGACCGCCTGGCGGGCCTCGTCGTCGCCGGTCCGATCGCGCGCACCGTCGCCGACGCTGCGCTCATGCTCGACGCGCTCGTGGCGGCGGCACCCTGGCCCCATGCGACGCGGGCGCCCGTCGACCCGCCGCTGGCGTCGGGCGGCCCGCACCCGCACAGCGGGCCGCTGCTCGGCGCGGCCGTGCGGGGCGAGGGGCGGTACCAGCTCGGCGTCATGACCGCCTCGCCATGGCAGGAGGACGTGCCGATCACGATCGCGCCCGAGGCGCGCTGGGCGCTCGACCGGGCCATCGAGGGCTTCGCGGCGCTCGGCCACGGGCTCGACGACATCGACCTCGCCCCCGAGCCGGAGTACGGCGCCCACTTCCGCACGATCTGGAAGGCGAGCGCCGCCGGGATCCCGGCGCGCACCGAGGGCGAGCTCGCCCTGCTCGAGCCGCTGACCCGCTGGCTCGTCGAGCAGGGGCGGGCGATGCCCGCGACCGAGCTGGCGGGCGCGCTCGACTGGCTCGCGGGTTTCGAGCGGCGCGTCATCGCCCGGCTGCGCGCGGTGGATGCGGTGCTCACGCCCGCCCTGGCGCTGACCCCGCGCCCCCTCGACTGGTACGACCCGCACGATGCCGAGCGCAACTTCGCCCAGCAGGTGCAGTACACGCCGTGGACGAGCTTCGTGAACGTGGCGGGCCTCCCCGCCCTCGTGCTGCCGGTCGGGCTGACGCCGCCCGACGCGGCGGACCCAGGCGTGCCGATGGCGGTGCAGCTCATCGGCCGGCCGGGGGGCGAGGCCACCCTGCTGGCCCTCGGCGCGCAGTGGGAGCGCTCCGGCCGCGGGCGCATGCCCCGCCCCGCCGTGTGGTGATCGCCGGGCCGGCGCCTAGGGCAGCAGCTGCGCAGCCGCGTCGAGCGTGAGCGTCTGCGACTGCCCACCCGAGAACACGCTCGCGAACCAGAGGTCGTCGGTGATGAGGTGCGACTCGTTGTACGAACCCACCTCGAAGGTGACCTCGATCGAGTAGAGGTCGCCGCCGGGCACCGTCGACGCGGTGTAACCGGCGGCCGTCAGCGTGGCGATGACCGTCGACCGGGTGGCCGCGTCGAGCCGGGCGATCGAGGTCGTGGAGCCGCTCTCGCTCTGCGGCAGGATCCAGGTGCAGCTCACCCGTTCGGGGATCGTGGAGAGGATGCCCTCCAGCGTGGCGTCCTGCGTGCCCCAGCCGCCCATCCCGGGGCTGCTGATGTCGCCGGAGGAGGTGCGGCCCTCGCCAGTGAGCGTCGCGACCAGGGCGGCCGAGTAGATCGTGTCGCAGTCGGGCAGGGCCGCCGTCTCCGCGGTCGGCGATGCGCTGGGGGTCTCGGAGGGTGAGGCCGTCGTCGTCGGGCTCGGCGCGGGGGTCGGCGTGCAGCCGGTGGCGCCCAGGGCGATGGCCAGGGCGAGGAGGGCGGAGGTGCGCAGCGATCGACTCAGCATGCCGTCAGGGTAGTGCGGGGCCCCGTCGCGCGGGTATAGGCAATTATCGGTAGCCGCCCTTCTCGAGTCCGGCCTCGACCTCGAACCGGTTCGTGCGGCCGTCGAGGCCCGCGGCGAAGTACAGCGGGATGAACGCGAGCCCGTAGCGGCGCCACTGCGCCCGGTGCACGGCCTCGTGCTCCAGCACCTCGGGGCGGGTGTTGTCGCGGGTCAGGTAGGCCGCCCCGATCGTCGTGCCCCCGCGCCCGAAGGCCCAGCGGGGGAGCCCCGCGCAGACGATCACCCCGCCCCGCCGCGACACCCGGAAGCCGCCCAGCAGCGCGCCCCACGTGACCCCGGCCGCGGTCGCCAGCAAGTAGCCGGGCCGCGCGACCACCGGGTGCAGGCCGACCGCCCGCACCGCCCGATTGGCCGCCAGGCGGTCGACCGCGCGGGCGGCGCGCCCCTTCCGGGGCCCGTCGGCGGATGCGGCGCTCACGGCCGGCCGTAGCCCTCGAGCAGGCGCAGCCACACCTCGGAGAGCGTCGGGTACGGGGGCACCGCGTGCCACAGCCGGGCGAGGGGCACCCGCCCGACGATCGCGATCGTGGCGGCGTGCAGCAGCTCGCCGACGTCGTCGCCGACGAGGGTGAACCCGACGATCACCGACTCGTCCTCGTCGACGACCATGCGCGCCGTGCCGCGGTAGTCCTCGCCGTGCACGGTGGCGCCGGCGAGCCAGCCGAGCTCGTAGTCGACGACGCGGGTGCGCACGCCCCGCCGCACGGCCTCGGCCGCGGTGAGGCCGACGCTCGCCACCTCGGGGCTCGTGAAGGTCACCTGCGGCACGGCGGCGTGGTCGGCGGTCGCGACGTGGCTGCCCCACGCATCGTCGTCGACGGATGCGCCGCTCGCGCGCGCCGCGATCACGTCGCCCGCCGCCCGGGCCTGGTACTTGCCCTGGTGGGTGAGCAGTGCCCGGCGGTTGACGTCGCCGACGGCGTAGAGCCAGTCGTGGCCGAGCACCCGCAGGGTGTCGTCCACCTCGAGCCAGGAGCCGGGCTCGAGCCCGACCGTCTCGAGCCCGAGCTCCTCCGTCGCGGGCGCGCGGCCGGTGGCGACGACGACCTCGTCGACCTCGAGCAGGCCCCCGTCCGGCAGGGTGAGGGCGACCGTGCCGTCGTCGCGCCGGTCGACCCGCGTCGGGCTCGTGCCGAGCAGCACCTCGGCTCCCTCCGCCCGCAGGCGCTCCGCGACCGCCTCGCCCGCGAACGGCTCGAGCTCGGCGAGCAGCCCGCTGCGCGCCAGCAGGGTCACGCGGCTGCCGAGGCTCGTGAAGGCGGTGGCCATCTCGCAGCCGACCACTCCGCCGCCGATGATCGCGAGCCGGGCGGGAACCGCGTCCGTGCTGGTGATCTCGCGGGAGGTCCAGGGGCGGGCGGCGGCGAGACCGTCGATCGGCGGCAGGCTGGCCGTGCTGCCCGTGCAGATCGCGACCGCGTGGTGAGCCGTCACGGTGCGGGTCGACCCGTCGGGTGCCGTGATGATCACGCGGCGCTCGCCGTCGAGCCGCGCGCGGCCCCGGGCGAGCGCGATGCCCGCCTTCTGCAGCCATCGCACCTGGCCGGCGTCGTCCCAGTGGGCGGCGACCGCGTCGCGGCGGTCGAGCACGGCGCGAGCATCCACCGCCCCGGTCACCGCCTCGCGGGCGCCGGGCACGGCATGCGCCGCCCGTCGCACGCTGCCCGCGCGCAGCAGCGCCTTGGAGGGCATGCAGGCCCAGTACGAGCACTCGCCGCCGACCAGTTCGCTCTCGACGATGAGCGCGCTCAGGCCGCCCTGCACGGCGCGATCGGCGACGTTCTCGCCGACGGCACCCGCGCCGATGACGATCAGGTCGTAGGCATCCTGCGCGGGCAGGTCGGTCGCGGCGGTGGCCGTCAGCGAGCGCACGGCCTACCGCCCCACGAACTCCGGGTCGGTGCGGGTCAGGAAGGCCTGCATGCCGATGCGGGCATCCTCGGTCTGCATGAGGCGCACGAGCTCGCCCGGCAGCCGCGCCTCGGCCGCCGCCTCGCCCTCGCGCACGGCGAGGCGCGCGTTGGCGAGGGTGGCCTGCACCGCGAGCGGGGCCTGCGCGGCGATGCGCTCCGCGAGCTCGCGCGCCCGCTCGAGCTGCCGGCCCGCCGGCACGACCTCCTGCACGAGGCCCATGCGGTGCGCCTCGGCGGCATCGAAGCGGTCGCCCGTGAGCATCCAGCGCATGGCGTCGCCCCAGCCGGCCCGGGCGGCGAAGCGGGTCGTCGCGCCGCCGAACGGCAGGATCGCGCGCGCGACCTCGAGCTGCGCGAAGACGGTGTCGTCGGCGGCGACCACGATGTCGCTCGCCAGAGCCAGTTCGATGCCGAGCGTCAGGCAGGTGCCCTGCACGGCGAGCACGACCGGCTTGCGCACGCGCGAGCCGTCCATGCCCCAGGGGTGGATGCCACCCTCCGGCACCATCGCGAGCCCCTGCGGGCCGATGCGCGGCACGATGTCGGCGAGGTCGAGGCCGCCGGTGAAGTGGTCGCCGTGCGCGTAGACGACCCCGACCCGCAGGCTGTCGTCACGGTCAAGCTCGCCGTACGCGAGGGCGAGCTGCTCGAGCATGGCGACGTCGGCGGCATTGCGCTTATCGGCGCGATTGAGGCCGATCAGCAGCAGGTGGCCGGCGCGGTCGACGGTGACCCGCGGGGCGTCGCCGCCGGTCGAGGCGCCGGGGGAGGGGATCGTGTCGGTCATGCGCGCCAGCGTAGTGCCGGGGGTCGAGCGGTCGTCGGGATTTGTCGACGCCCCACGACCGGTCAGCGCGTGAGGGCGGCCAGGACGCGCAGGATGACCGAGAGGTCGTCTCCGAGCGCCTCGTCGTCGCCGTCGCCGTCGCCGTGGATGCTCGCGGCGGGGGCGAACTCAGTGAGCCCCGCCCCGGCCAGCGGCAGCGCCGCGCGCGCCGCACCGAGGGCGCCGGTGAGCTCGTCGAGCGCGAGCCCGAACGGGGTCGGGAACCCGACGCCCTCGAACACGCCCGGGTCGAGCACGTCGAGGTCGACGTGGGCGTAGAGCACCGGCTCCCGCCCCGCCGCGCGGGCGGCGTCGGCACGCTCCGCGACGGCGTCTCCCACCTCCGCGGCCGTGACGCGGCGCAGCCCGGCGCTCGCGATGAAGTCGGCCTCCGCGTCGTCGAGCTCGCGGACGCCCAGCAGGAGCACGTCGGCGGCATCGACGAGACCCTCGTCGATCATGCTGCGCAGCACCATGCCGTGGAAGGCCCCGCTCGGCGAGGTCTCGGGAGTGTTCAGGTCGCCGTGCGCGTCGGCCCAGAGCAGCACGACCCGTCCGGCCCGCGCGGCGTGCTCCACCCCGGCGTACTCGACGCCGCAGTCGCCGCCGATCACGACCGCGGGCTCGTCGAGGCCCGCGAGCTCGCGCTGCAGGCGCTCACGCACCAGGCGGATCGCGCTGAACCGCAGGATGCCCGTGCCCTCGCTGTCCCCGGCCTCCAGCGGCACGTCGATCACGCGGGTCGCCGTGCTCGGCAGGTCGCGGCGGATCGCCTCGGCGCCGTCGACCAGGCGCATCGCGCGGGCCGAGCCCGACCCCTGCCACTGCGGGACGACCAGGAAGGTGCTGCTCATGCGCCCAGTCTGGCACTGCCGTCGCCGCGCGGCAGCGCGAGGTCGACCAGGCCCGAGAGGGCCGCTTCGAGCGGCCCGCGCCGCCGCAGCCGGTCGCAGGCGACCCCGAGCGCGATGCCGGCGGCGGTGAGCGCGACGAGCAGCGGGATGCCCACCGCGGGCGCGAAGAACCCGGCCGGGCCGAGCGGCTCGAGCAGGGCGATCACCACCACGTGGCCGACGTAGACGCTCAGCGCCACGCGGCCGAGCGCGGCGACGGGAGCGCCGAGCGCGGTGACCACCCGCGGGACCCGCGGCGAATCGAGCACGAGCAGGGTGCCCCCGACCACCGCGATCGCGAGGCCGCCCGCCCCGAGCAGCTCGGCCGTCGTTCCGCTGTGCGCGGAGGCCTCGACCCCGGGCAGCACGGCGGCGGCACCGTAGCCGGCCACGCACGCGGCCGCGCCCAGGCCGAGCATCAGCACCCGCACGCGCGCGCGGTGCAGGCCCGACCGCGCGCACAGCAGGCCCACGAGCAGCAGCGGCAGCCACAGCAGCGCCGGGTAGTAGCCGGTCAGCAGCCAGTCGAGCAGCACCGCCGCGCCGTCGGGCGCGCGCGTCGGACCGGTCGGGCCCGCGCCGGTGACCGCCACCACCTGGTCGCGCACGAGCGGCGCGAGCACGAGGAATCCGGCGGCGGTCGCGGCGAGCAGCCAGCGCGGGGCGAGCAGCAGGGGCAGGAGCACCAGGAACATGACGCCGTACGCGTCGAGGATGATCGCGATGCCGCTGGGGAGCATCCACAGCAGGAGCCCCGCCAGCAACAGGAGGACGGCGCGCAGGGCCAGTCGGGATCGCGCCCGCCCGCCGCCGGAGGCTGCGGGGCGCTCGCCGCCGGTGACGACGCCCAGTGCGAGGCCCGCGACCACGGCGAACAGCACGGAGGGCCGCCCGTCGACGAGCAGCTCGGCGCCGTCGCCCACGCGCGGCCAGGTGTGGGCGGCCATCATGCCGACGACGGCGAGACCGCGGGCCGCGTCGAGCCCCTGCAGCCGCGCGGCGGAGCCCGGGGCGGCCGTCACGGCGCGCCCCGGGCTCGATGCGGTGCTGATGAGGGCTGCCGCTACTGGCCGATGGCCTGCTGCGCGCCGCCCGACTTGAGGGCGGCGAGGCGGGCCTCGATCTCGGTCTGCGTGCCGAGGTCCTCGAGCGACTCGAACTGCGCGTCGAGGGTCGAGGCCGCGAGCTCCTGCTGCCCGAGCACCTTGGCCTCCTCGCGGCGGATCTTCTCCTCGAACCGGCCGAGCTCGCTCGTCGGGTCCATGATGTCGATGCTCTTCACGGCGTCGATGACCTGGCTCTGAGCGTCGGCGATCTTGGCGCGAGCGATCAGCTGGTCGCGCTGCGAGCGCAGCTCGTTCAGCTTGCCCTTCATCGCCTCGAGCCCGCCCTTGAGGCGGTCGACGATCTCGGTCTGGCTGGCGATGGTCGGCTCGACGGCCTTCGCCTCACTCTCGGCCTGCAGCTGCTTGCCGAGGGCGACCTTCGCGAGGTTGTCGAACTTGTCGGCGTCGGCCGTGTTGCCGGCCGCGCGCAGCTCGTCGGCCTTCGTGCTGGCCGCGATGGCCTTGCGGCCCCAGTCCTGCGCCGCCGCGACGTCCTCCGCGTGGTCCTGCTCGAGCAGGCGCAGGTTGCCGATCGTCTGCGCGATCGCCGCCTCGGCCTCCTGGATGCTCGCGGTGTAGTCGCGCACCATCTGGTCGAGCATCTTCTCGGGGTCCTCCGCCGCGTCGAGCAGGGCGTGGATGTTGGCCTTCGCGAGCTGGGCGATGCGGCCGAAGATGGACTGCTTGGTCATGGGTGCTGCCTTCCTGTCGGTGGTTCGGTGGTCTCTCAGGGGTCGGGTGGGCGGTCTCAGAAGCGTCCGCCGCCGCCGCGGCGGCCGGAGGAGCGGGGGGCGGATGACCGGCGCGCGCCGCTCGACGAGCCGCCGCTGCTGCCGAAGCGCGGGCGCCCGCCGCCGAAGCCGCCGCTGAAGCCGCCGCCGGAGCGCCCGCCGCCTCCGCCGCTCAGCAGCCCGCCGATGATGCCGCCGATGATGGCGTCGCCGATGCCGCTCGAGCCGCCGCTGCCGCCCAGCCCGCCGCTCAGGCCGCCGATGGGCCCGCTCGGCGCGAGGGAGGCGCGCAGGTCGCCCTCGGCCGACTGCATCGCCTGCCCCGCGTAGTCCAGCGCACGCTGGGCCGCCTCGAGCGCCGCCGCCGGGTCGGCGGTGCGCTGCTGCACGGCGATCGCCTCCTGCGCCTGCGCCTCGGCGAGCCGCGCGCGGGCGGCGGCGCCGACGGCGCCGCGGTGCGCCGCGATGTACTCGCCGGCGTTGCGGATGCGGGCCGACGCCGAGGCGAGCGTGCGCTCGAGGGCGGCCTCGGCTTTCGCGCGTCGCTCGGCCTCCTCCCGCGCGCCCGCCAGCTGCGTGTCGAGCACGCGGTCGGCGGCGACGACCCGCTCGAGTGCGGCGATCGGATCGTCGGTGGGGGCGGCGGCGAGGGCGGCCTCGGCCGCGGTCACCGCGCTCGCGAGGGCCGAACCGGCCGCCGCGCCCGAGCGCAGCGGCTGCGCGGCCGCGATGCCCGCGCGCAGGTCGTCCTGCTGCGCGGCGAGCGCGGTCCGCGCGGTCGCCAGGTCGTCGGCGAGCGTCTGCACGCCGGCGGTGGCCGTGGTCAGCTGCGCCAGCGCGAGCTGCGCCGACCGCACGTCGATGGCGGCCTCGCTCGTGCTGCCCGCCTGCTGCTTCTGCGCGGCCTCCGCGAGCTCGGCGTCGACGAGGGCGAGCAGGCGGCGGGCCTGGGCGGGAGCATCCGCGACGCTGGCGATGGCGTTCGCCGAGAACTCGCCGCGCAGGCGCGCGACGGTGGACTCGGCGGCCTCGATGGCGGCCGGGGCGGCCTCGCGGCCCCGCGTCACCTCGGCGATGGCGCTGGGAAGGTCGCTCTCGACGTCGCGCAGCGCCTCGAAGGCCTCCTCCTGCGCCTCGAGCAGGTCGTCGGCCTCATCGCACGCGGTGATGATCGCCAGCAGGGTCGCGCGCTTCTGCTCGTCGGTCTCGGGGTTCTCGTCGTCGAGCTCGCGCCGCAGCCGGAAGGCCTCGCCGACCAGCTCCTTCGCCCGGGTCAGCGCGGTGCGGAATCCCTCGGTGGGGGCGGCGCCGAACTGCGCCTCGGCGAAGCCGAGCTCCTGCTCGCTCGTGGTCAGGGCGTCGTCCACCTGCACGAGGCGCCGCGAGGCGGTCTGGTCGAGCTCGGCGATCGACTGGCGGTCGACGTCGGCGGTGACGGGGCCCTTCATCCGGCGGGCGCGGGCGATCAGGTACCAGGCGACGCCGATGCCGCCGGCGCCCAGCGCGATCGGGAGGATCGGGATGCCGCCGCCCTGCTCGGCCGGAGCCTCCTCGCCGCCCGGAGTGCCGCCGGGTTCGTCCGTGCCGGGCTCCTCGGGCTCCTCGACCGCCGTGAGGGCGGCCGTCAGGGTGTCGGCGTAGGCGATGATGCCGTCGGCCCAGCGGTCGTCGCGCAGCTCGGCCACGAGGGCGTTCTCGGCCTCCGCGAGCTCGGCGTCCGAGGCGGGGAAGGCCGCGCCGATGCTCGTCGCGTACTCGCGCGACTCGACCGCGATCGCCAGGAGCGCGTCGCGGTCGCCGAGCCCCGACAGCGCGGCCGTCTCGTCGGCCCAGGCCAGGCCGTCGAGGGCATCGTCGAAGTCGTCGACGACGATCACGAACAGGGGAGCATCGCCCGCCTCGAAGAGGCCGTCGAGGGCGTCCTGCACGCGCTGCTCGTCGCCCGCCAGCACGCCGATCTGGTCGAGCACGTAGGCGCCGTCGAGGTCGGTCGGAGGGGCCGCTGCGGCGGGCGCCGCGGTGCCGAATGCCACGGAGCCGAGAACCACGGAGCCGAGCGCGAGGGTGCCGAGCAGCAGGCCGGCCGCGAGGGCGACGAACGTGCGCGCTCGCGGGCCGCCCGAGCGCGCATCCCGATGCCGCAGTGCCTGATGGGTCATCGCGTGCCCTCCGCCGTCTCGGGTGTCGGCGCCGCCGCGGAGAGCGGCGGTGCTGGTGCCGCGATTCTAGTCAGCGGGGGTAGCCGTGCGTCGAGTGCTTCTCGACTCCCGATTGGTCGAGCGCCTCACTCGACGCGCAGGGGTGCCGCGGGGGCGACCAGCACCGCCTCAGCCGCGTCACCCGCACCCTGCACCACCACGGAGACCTGCACGGCGTAGTCGCCGGCCGGCAGTGGCGCACCATCGGCGCAGGCGACCGTGACGAGGCGCACCGGCAGCTCGAGCACCGCGCCCGGCTCGAGCGTCGTGCTCGGCCCGACGTCGCCGACGACGCTCCCGGCACCGACCACGATGCCGTCGCGCAGCAGCACGGCGACCGCCTCGGGGCGGGTGACCACGGCGCGCGGTTCGGTGCCGGTGTTGACGATGCGCGCGCTGCCGGTGAACGCGGGGGCGCTCGCCGGCCCGAGGCCGGGCGGGGCCGCGGGCGGCAGGGAGACCTCGAGCCGCAGCCCCTCGACGGCCGGGGCGGCGGCCGATGCGGGCGCACCGCATGCCGCGGCCCCATCGCTCGCCGGGGGAGGGGAACCGTCCCGCTCACCTTCCTCGCCGCCGCCCTCCCCGCCCAGCAGGTCGACCGATTCCGGGGCGGGCGCGTCCTCGGCGCCCGAGGCCGACTCGCTCGCGGCGATCAGCACCGGCGGGGCGACCGCCGCGACGGCGATGCCGCCGAGTCCGAGCACGCCGACGAGGGCGACCGCGCCGATCCCGATCACGCGCGGACGGCGGCGGGCGCGTGCGGCGCGGGTCACCGCCTCCACATCGATGACGGATGCGCGCGGCGCGTTCGCCGCCGCATCGTCGCGCAGCGCGCGTCCGAGGTCATCCAAGCCGGACATTGCGACCCCCTCCGGGCTCGGCGAGCGCGGTCGCGAGCTTCGCGAGCCCGTCGCTCAGGTACCGCTTGACCGCCCCGGCGCTGATACCGAGGTCGGCGGCGATGTCGTCGACCTTGAGGTCGCCGTAGTAGCGCAGCACGACGCACGCCCGCTCGCGGGGGCTGAGGCCGTCGAGCTGGGCGCGCAGGTCGATGCGGGCGTCCGTCGCCGCGTCGGCCGCGTCGGCGAGCTCGGGGCGCGCGAGCAGCGGCGCCGCGGCCCGCCAGCGCGCCGCGCGCCGACCACGATCGAGCCAGGCGCTCGCGATCGCGCGCCGCACGTAGGCCTCGGCGTGGTCGATGGCGAACCCGTTGCGGAGGCGGCCGAAGGTGGCGACGAGACCCGTCTGGACGAGGTCGGCCGCATCGTCGGCGTTGCCGCACAGCACGTAGGCGTAGCGGCTCAGCGCATCGCCCCGCTCGGCGACGAGCGTCGCGAGGGTGCGCTCCCACTCCGCCTGCTGCGTCGCCATCGCCTCGCTCCTCCCGTCGCGCGGGTGCGCGGCGGACTCAGCCTCTCAGAACCGCGCGGCAGCGCGGCCCCCACCCTCTCAGACGAGCGGGTGGGCGAGAACGTTGGGGCGGGTTCAGGCGCGGGCGGCCTCGAGGCGCCCGCGCAGCAGGGTCAGCTGGCGCTGCAGCTCGGCCGGCAGGCGGTCGCCGAAGCTCGCGAAGAAGCGCTCGGCGTCGTCGGCCTCGGCGAGGAACGCCTCCGGGTCGACCCGGAACAGCTCCTCGAGCGCGGCCTCGTCGACCTCGACGCCCTCCACGTTCAGCCCGCCCGCGGTCGGCAGTGCGCCGATCGGCGAGTCGATCGCGCCGACCTGCCCGTCGATGCGCTTGACCATCCACTCGAGCACGCGGGCGTTGTCGCCGAAGCCCGGCCACAGGAAGGAGCCGTCGGCTCCCTTGCGGAACCAGTTGACCTGGAACACGCGCGGCACCCGGGCCGACCGCCGCAGCCGGCGACCGAAGTCGAGCCAGTGCGCGAAGTAGTCGGCCAGGTTGTAGCCGGCGAAGGGCAGCATCGCGAACGGGTCGCGGCGCAGCTCGCCGACGGTGCCTTCGGCGGCCGCCGTCTGCTCGGAAGCGATCGTGGCGCCCATGAAGACACCGTGATCCCAGTCGCGCGCCTCTACCACCAAGGGCACGTTGCTGGCTCGGCGGCCGCCGAAGATGATGGCGTCGATCACGACGCCCTCCGGGTCGTCCCAGTCCTCGGCGATCGAGGGGCACTGCCGGGCCGACACGGTGAAACGGGAGTTTGGGTGGGCGGCCGGGCGGCCGCTGGCGGGGGTCCACTCCTCGCCGCGCCAGTCCGTCAGGCGCGCGGGCTTCTCATCGGTGAGCCCCTCCCACCACACGTCGCCCTCCGGGGTCGTGGCGACGTTCGTGAAGATCGTGTTGCCCCACAGCGCGCTGACGGCGGTGGGGTTGGTGCGCAGGCCGGTGCCGGGGGCGACCCCGAAGAAGCCGGCCTCCGGGTTGATGGCGCGCAGGCGGCCGTCGGCGCCGATCCAGAGCCAGGCGATGTCGTCGCCGATGGTCTCGACCGTCCAGCCGGGCAGGTTCGGCGTCATCATCGCCATGTTGGTCTTGCCGCAGGCGCTCGGGAACGCGGCGGCGAAGTGGTAGCTGCGCCCCTCGGGCGAGGTCACCTTGATGAGCAGCATGTGCTCGGCGAGCCAGCCCTCCTCGCGGGCCATCACCGAGGCGATGCGCAGCGCGTAGGCCTTCTTGGCGAGGATCGCGTTGCCGCCGTAGGCCGAGCCGTATGACCAGATCTCGCGGGTCGCGGGGAAGTGCACGATGTACTTCGTGTCGTTGCAGGGCCACGGCACGTCGGCCTGGCCCGGGGCGAGCGGTGCGCCGATGCTGTGCACGGCCGGCACCCAGGATGCTCCGCGCGCGATCTGCTCGAGAGCGGCATCCCCCATGCGGGTCATGGTGCCGACGCTCACGACGACGTACGGCGAATCGGTCAACTGCACGCCGAACCGTGCCATGGGCGATCCGATGGGGCCCATGGCGAAGGGCACGACGTACATCGTGCGCCCGCGCATCGCGCCCCGGAAGACCTCCGTGAGCTCGGCGCGCATGGCGGCCGGCTCGCGCCAGTTGTTGGTCGGGCCGGCGTCGGCCTCGTCGTCGGTGCAGATGAAGGTGCGGCTCTCGAGCCGGGCGACGTCGCTCTCGGCCGAGCGGGCGATGAACGAGTAGGGGCGCAGCTCGGGGTTCAGCTGCTCGATGGTGCCGTTGGCGACCAGCAGCTGCAGCAGCTCGTGGCGCTCGCTCGTCGAACCGGTCACCCAGACGATGTCGGCGGGCTCGAGGAGGGCGGCCTGCTCGGTCACCCAGGCCTGCACCTCGGCGGGGCGCACAGCGACGCGCTCGGGGGTCACGACGGGCACGGGGCCGGTGGTGCGGGGGCGGTCGAGCAGAGTCATGGTGGTCTCCCTCACGAGATTTCCTGCGTTATCCCCATGCTGGTCCGTCCCCGACCGGCGTTCGGCGCAAATCGAGGGGAAAGAACGCACGTTCTTTCGATATGGTCAAGGCATGAGCGACCTCGTGACCCTCGGGCAGCGCATCCGTCATTTCCGCACCGCGGCGGGTCTCACCCTCGACCAGCTCGGCGACCGGGTCGGCGTGGCCGGCAGTCAGCTCTCCCTCATGGAGAACGGGCGGCGCGAGCCCCGGGTCACTCTGCTGACAAGCATCGCCACCGAGCTGGGCGTCACGCTCGCCGACCTGCTCGACACCACGCCGCCCACCCCGCGGGCCGCGCTCGAGATCGAGCTGGAGCGTGCGCAGCGCAGCCCGCACTACGCCGGGCTCGGCCTGCCCGTCGTGCGGGCCGGTCGATCGATGCCGGATGACGTGCTCGAGTCGCTCGTCGGCCTGCACCGCGCCCTGCTCGAGCGCGAGCGCCAGGCCATCGCGACGCCCGAGGAGGCCCGCCGCGCCAACACCGCGCAGCGCCTCCACATGCGCACGCTCGACAACTACCTGCCCGACATCGAGGAGCTCGCCCAGCAGGTGGTGCGCGAGTCGGGCCACGTCAGCGGCGCGCTCACCCACCGCGAGGTCGGGCTCATGGCGCAGAAGCTCGGCTTCGAGCTCGTGTACGTCAACGACCTGCCGCACTCGGCCCGGTCGGTGACCGACCTCGACAACGGCCGCATCTACCTGCCGCCGGCGTCGATCCCCGGCGGGCACGGTCTGCGCTCGATGGCGCTGCAGGCCATCGCGCACCGCCTGCTCGGGCACGAGGTGCCGACCAGCTACGCCGAGTTCCTGCGCCAGCGGCTCGAGATCAACTACTTCGCCGCCGCCTGCCTCATGCCGCGCGAGCAGTCGGTCGCCTTCCTCAGCCAGGCCAAGGCCGACCGCAACATCGCGGTCGAGGATTTCCGCGACGCGTTCGGCGTCACCCACGAGGCCGCCGCGCTGCGGTTCACGAACCTCGCCACCAGCCACCTCGACCTGACGGTGCACTTCCTCCGCGTCGGCGACGACGGCGCCGTGTACAAGGCCTACGAGAACGACGGGCTTCGGCTGCCGGTCGACGTCACCGGCTCGACGGAGGGCCAGCTGGTCTGCCGCAAGTGGAGCAGCCGGGCAGCCTTCGCGCGCACCAACCGCACGACCGAGTACTACCAGTACACCGACACCCCGGAGGGCACCTTCTGGGAGTCGACGCAGATCGGCACCAGCTCGACCGACGAGTTCTCCATCACCGTCGGGGTGCCGTTCGCCGACTCGAAGTGGTTCCGCGGCCGCGACACGGCCAACCGGCACCGCTCGACCTGCCCCGATCCGGCGTGCTGCAAGCGACCCGACGGCGAGCTCGCCGGCCGGTGGAAGGGCAAGGTCTGGACGAGCGCGAAGCTGCACGCGCACATCCTGTCGCCCCTGCCGAGCGGCACCTTCCCGGGCGTCGACGACCTCGAGCTCTACCGGTTCCTCGAGAGCCACGCGGCCGACGCCGACCAGTAGCGGCGGCCTCGGGCCCTCAACTGCTCGGCTGCGCGTCTTTCGGCAGCTTGCGCACGGCGGCCCGGCGTCGGCGCCGGCTCGGCGTCATGGAGCGCATCTCCTCCATGCGCCCGAAGCACAGTAGGCGGTCCTCCGCCTGCAGCACTTGAGAGCGGCGCGGGTTCGGAATCACGGTCGTGCCGCGATTGAGCGTCAGCACCGTGATGTCGCGGTCGAGGATGCCCGCCTCACCGAGCGGCTTACCCACGATGTCGGCCCCCGCGTGCACGACCAGCTCGGCCACGCCGTAGCCCGTCGACACCGACAGCCTCTGCCGCACGTCGATGTCGGGGAAGGCGACCTCGTGCGAGATGTAGTCGATGATCGCGCCGGCGACGTCGAGCTTGGTGGCGCGCTCGATACCTTCCAGGCCGGGGGAGGAGTTGACCTCCATCACGAGCGGACCCTCGTTGCCCTCGAGCATGTCGACACCGGCGACCCGCAGACCCATGATCTGCGCCGAGCGCACGGCGGCGCGCTCGTACTCGGGGCTCAGCGACACGGCCTCGACCGCGCCGCCGCGGTGCACGTTCGACCGAAACTCGTCGCCGTCGGCCGTGCGGCGCATCGCCGCGACGACGCGATCGCCCACGACGAGGGCGCGGATGTCGCGGCCGCGGCTCTCGGCGATGAACTGCTGGATGAGCACGTTCTGGTTCGTCGAGTGCAGCGTCTCGATGATCGCCTCGGCGACCTTGGCCTGCGGGGCGAGGATCACGCCGATGCCCTGGGTGCCCTCGAGCAGCTTGATGACCACCGGTGCGCCGCCGACGCGCTCGATGGCGGGGCGCACGTCGGCGCGGTTGCGCACGAAGGCGGTGGCGGGCATCCCGATGCCGTGTCGGCTCAAGATCTGTGTCGCTCGCAGCTTGTCGCGGGCGTTGCTGATGCCGTTCGCGGTGTTGGGGGTGAAGACGTCCATCTGCTCGAACTGCCGCACGACGGCCGTGCCGAAGTAGGTGATCGAGTTGCCGATGCGCGGCAGGACGGCGTCGTAGGTCGACAGCGGCTTGCCGCGGTAGTTGAGGTCAGGCTCGGGCCCCGTGAGGTCGACGGCGAAGCGCAGGGTGTTGAGCACCTTCACGCGGTGGCCTCGCTGCTCGGCCGCCGCGCGCAGGCGGCCGGTCGAGTACGAGTGCGGGGCACGCGAGAGAATGGCGAGTTTCATGGAGCGCCCCTGACAAGATGAGGGTGTGACTGAGCCCGCCCATTCAACCACCATCGCGGGGTGGCGCGAGTGGGTCGCCCTGCCCTCGGCGGGCGTGCCCTGGATCAAGGCGAAGCTCGACACCGGCGCGCGCTCGTCGAGCGTGCACGCCTTCGACATCGAGCCGCTGCCGGCGGGCCCCGACGGGGTCGAGCGCGTGCGGTTCCGGCTGCACCCGTGGCAGCGGTCGGCGGCCGACATCGTGACCGTCGAGTGCCCTGTGCATGACCGTCGCATGGTGCGCAGCTCGTCGGGTCACGCGGAGGAGCGCATCGTCGTGCTCATGGACATCACCCTCATCGGCCGCACCATCACGGCTGAGATGACCCTCAGCAACCGCGACGCGATGGGCTTCCGGATGCTCATCGGCCGCGAGGCCCTCCGGCAGGGCTTCATGGTCGACCCGCGCCGCTCGTTCCTCGGCGGCCGCGCGCCCAAGCCGATCCGCCGCCAGAACCGCGGCGCCGCGTAACGAGAGCGGAGACCGCGCAGCGCTCTGACCGCGCTCATCGCGCGGAAGCGGACGCTGCGCCGCAGGAGCGGCGGCGCAGCAATAGGCACAGCGCCCCCGACAGGATTCGAACCTGCGACCCTCAGTACCGGAAACTGATGCTCTATCCCCTGAGCTACGGAGGCTCGATCAGCCTAGCGGGTCTCGCGCCGGTCGCGGTGCCGTGTCAGGCTGGCGCCATGTCGTCGGCCACCGCCCCGCCTCCGCACACGCGGCGCGTCGGCTGCGCGCTCGAGGCGACGCTCGGCGAACCGACGACGATCGTGCTCGCCGTCGCGGTAGCCCGCGCTCCGGGGCTCGAGCTGCAGGAGTCGCTGCGGGTCTCACTCGACGGCTCTGAGGTGGGGGTCGACGAGACGATCGGGCCCGCCGGCACGCGGTGGCACACGGCCGCGCTTCCGGCCGGCGAGCTCGCGGTGCACTACGAGGCCACGGCCCGCGGGCGGGCGACGCCGGTTGTGGTGCAGGATGCGGAGCGCATCCTGGCCGTTCGCCCCAGTCGCTACGTCCAATCGGATGAGCTCGCCGGCCCGCTCGTCGACGCCGCCGCGGTCGAGAGCCTGGGCGCGCTGCCCCCGCGCGAGCGCATCCTCGCCGCCCGCTCGCTCACGCGCGACCTGCTGCGGTACACGCCCGGCTCGACGGCGCCGACCGACGGGCTGCCCGAGATCCTGGAGACCGGGCAGGGGGTCTGCCGCGACTTCGCGCACCTGCTCGCCGGACTGCTGCGGGCGACCGACCTGCCGGCCCGCGTTGTGTCGGTCTACGCGCCCGAGCTCGCGCCGATGGACTTCCACGCCGTCGTCGAGACGGTCGTCGACGACCGCTGGGTGGTGGTCGATGCGACGGGTCTCGCTCCGCGCGCGGGCATGCTCCGCATCGCGACCGGGCGCGACGCCGCCGACACCGCCTTCCTCGCCAACGACGGGTCGTCGCTGACGCTGCTTCGGTTGAGCGTGCACGCCGAGGCTGATGCGGCGCTCGCCGAGAGTCCTGAGGCCCTCGTCGCCCTCGGCTGAGCGCCCTCGGCTGGGCCCCGCCGCGCGCCGATAGGATCGTCCCTCGTGAACCCCGACCAGCTCGCCGCCGCCCTGCTCGCCGTCGTCGTCAGCGCGGTCGAGCGACGCGACGCGGCGGCGGCCGCGGCGCTCACCGTGGGCGACATCGCGCTCGAGCGGCCGCGCAACCGCGACCACGGCGACTGGGCGACCTCGGTCGCGCTCAAGACCGCGAAGACGGTCGGGATGCCCCCGCGTGCGTTCGCCGACGAGCTCGTGGCGGGCATCCGCGAGATCGAGGGCGTGGCGGCGGTCGACGTCGCCGGCCCGGGCTTTCTCAACATCACTCTCGACGCCGCGGCCGCGAGCGAGCTCGCCCGCACGGTCGTCGAGCAGGGCGACGCCTACGGCCACAACGAGTCGCTGCTCGGCCAGACCATCAACCTCGAGTTCGTGTCGGCGAACCCGACCGGTCCGCTGCACATCGGCCACACCCGTTGGGCGGCCCTCGGCGACTCGCTCGCGCGCGTGCTGAAGGCCTCGGGCGCGACGCTCGTCAGCGAGTTCTACGTGAATGACGCCGGCGCCCAGATGGACGTCTTCGGCGAGTCGGTGCTGGCCGCCGCCCTCGGCGAGCCCGCGCCCGAGAACGGCTACCCGGGCGAGTACATCCAGGTGCTCGGGATGCGCGCCCTCGCCGAGCGCCCCGACCTGGCCACCCTGCCCCGCGACGAGGCGGTCGTGATCGCGCGCGAGCTCGGCTACGGCTGGCAGCTCGACGAGATCCGCGAGTCGCTCGCCGCCTTCAACGTGCACTTCGACGTCTGGTTCAGCGAGCGCGTGCTGCACGCGGTCGACACGGCCACGGGCCGGAGCCGCATCGACGAGGCGGTCGACCGGCTGCGCGCGCAGGGCCACGTCTTCGATGCAGACGACGCGATCTGGGTGCGCACGACCGACTTCGGCGACGACAAGGATCGCGTGATCAAGCGCGGCAACGGCATCTACACCTACTTCGCCGCCGACGCCGCCTACTACCTGTCGAAGAGCGACCGCGGCTTCGCGCACAAGATCTACCTGCTCGGCGCCGACCACCACGGCTACGTGCACCGCCTCAAGGCGCTCGCCGGCGCCGCGGGCGACGACCCCGAGCGCGACATCGAGGTGCTCATCGGCCAGCTGGTGAGCATCAACGGCGCGCGCCTGTCGAAGCGGGCCGGCAACATCATCGAGCTCAACGACCTGCGCGAGTGGCTCGGCACCGACGCCCTGCGCTACTCGCTCGCGCGCTACCCGGCCGACTCGCCGCTCACCCTCGACCCCGAGCTGCTCCGCAAGCGCACCAACGACAACCCCGTGTTCTACGTGCAGTACGCCCACGCCCGCACGCACCAGGTGGCGCGCAACGCCGCCGCCTCGGGCGTCGACCGCGGCGTCTTCGCCGGCGAGCTGCTCACCGACGAGACCGAGAGCGTGCTGCTCGGCGCGCTCGCCGAGTTCCCGCGCATCGTCGCCCAGGCCGCCGCGCTGCGCGAGCCGCACCGGGTCGCGCGCTACCTGGAGGAGCTCGCCGCCTCGTACCACCGCTGGTACGACACCTGCCGGGTCACCCCTCAGGGCGACGAACCGGTCGGGCCGATCCACGCCACGCGCCTGTGGCTCAACGACGCCGCCGGCCAGGTGCTGCGCAACGGCCTGAGCCTGCTCGGCGTCTCCGCTCCCGAACGGATGTGACCATGAGCGACCCGACACCCGCGCCCGACGCCGAGCCGACCGTCGAGCCGGTCGTCGAGCCGATCGCCGAGCCGGAGGCGCCGCCCGCTCCGAAGCGCCGCCGCGGTCTCATCGCCGCGATCGTCGTGGTGGGCATCGTCGTCGTGCTCGGGGTCGCGGCCGTGATCGCCGAGAACGTGGCCCGCGCGCAGGCGCAGGCGCTCATCGCCGAGCAAGTGCGCGAATCGCTGCAGCTCGAGGCGGAGCATCCGGTCGATGTCGCGATCGAGGGCGGCCCCGTGCTGCTGCAGGCCATCGGAGGCGGGCTCGAGCGCGTCGTCGTCGCCGTGCCCGACCTGGCCGTCGGCGAGCTGCGCGGAGACCTCTCGCTCGTCGTCGAGGGCACGCCGCTCGATGCGGCGCAGCCGACCGACGCGGTGCAGGCCGTCTTCGAGGTCGCCGAGGCCGACGTCGCGGCGGTGGTCGGCGTCCTCTCCGGCGCGATCGCCACCGATGTGCGCCTCGACGAGCGCGAGATCCGCTTCGAGGCCGGTTTCGATCTCTTCGGGGTGCCGTTCACGATCGGTCTGGGGCTGACGCCGACCGTCGACGACGGCGAGCTGCTGTTCACGCCCTCGAGCGTGGTCCTCGGCGACGAGCGCCTCCCCGTCGACGACCTGCAGGAGCAGTTCGGGGGCATCGTCGACCCGCTGCTCGCCGGGCAGCGGTTCTGCGTGGCGCAGTACCTGCCGCGGGCGCTCGCGCTGACCGCCGTGCAGGTCGGCGACGAGCAGCTGGTCGTTGTGCTGCAGGCCGCCGCCGTCGCGCTCGACGGCCCCGAGTTCTCGACCCTCGGAACTTGCGGGTAAGGGGGCGCCCCGCACGGCCCCGGCTCAGACCGGCAGGGTCATGCCCTGCTCGGCGACGATCGCCGCGCGCCCCAGTTCGTCGGCGATGCGCCGCCGCAGCCGGTCGAGCGACTCCGGCTCGCCGTGGTTCAGCACGATCCGCGTCGACGCCCCGAGGCCGGGCCGCAGCCAGTCGATGATCGCGTCGGCGTCGGCGTGCGCCGACATGCTGCTGAGCGGCACCACCTCGGCGCGGATGGGTCGGTCGCGGCCGAAGATGCGCACGTGGTCCTCGCCGGCCGCGAGCGCGGCGCCGCGGGTTCCAGCCGCCTGGTAGCCGGTGAGCAGGATGGCGTTCGCCGGGTCGTCACCGTAGGCGAGGATGTGGTGCAGCACCCGCCCGCCGGTCAGCATGCCGCTCGCCGAGACGATCACCATCGGGCCACCGCGAAGGTTCAGCAGCTTCGAATCGTCGACGGTGCGCACCATGCGCGCCACGTCCTGCATCGCGTCGTAGTCGTCGTCGGCGATGCGCAGCTCGTCGCGGTGAGCCCGATAGATCGCGGTCGCGTCGACCGCCATCGGGCTGTTCAGGTAGATCGGAGCGTCGGGGATCGCCCCGCGCCGCCGCAGCCGGGCGAGCAGGAGCAGCAGCGCCTGCGCCCGGCCGACCGCGAACGCGGGGATGATCACGACGCCGCCGCGGCGCAGCACGCGGTCGACGACCGCTCCGAGCTCCGCCTCGGGGTCGACGCGCGGGTGCGCGCGGTCGCCGTAGGTCGATTCCACGACGACGACGTCGGCCGGCTCGAGCGGCCGCGGCGGCAGCATGAGCAGGTCATCGGTGCGGCCGAGGTCGCCCGAGAAGTGCACGGATCGCCCGCCGTGCCGTAGCCGCACCTGCGCCGCGCCGAGGATGTGCCCGGCGGGGAGCCAGGTCGCCGTCGGCGCGTCGGGCCCTGTGCCGAGCGGCACCGCCACGTCGGTCGGGTGGCGCGTCACGCGCTGCAGGGCGAGCTCCGCATCCTGCGCCGTGTACAGCGGGGTCGGATGCTCGTGCTTCGAGTAGCCCTTCTTCCGGGCGTGCTCGGCCTCCTCCTCGAGCAGGTGAGCCGAATCGGGCAGCAGCAGGCCCAGCAGCTCGGCCGTGCCCTCGGTCGCGTGGATGGCGCCCGCGTAGCCGTCGCGCACGAGCGCCGGCAGGTAGCCGCTGTGGTCGAGGTGCGCGTGGGTGAGCACGACCTCGTCGATGCTCTCCGGCGGCACCGGGAACGGCGCGCGGTTGCGCAGCCGCAGAGTCTTCCAGCCCTGGAACAGCCCGCAGTCGACGAGCACCCGTCGCCCGCCGGTCTCCACGATCGTGCGCGAGCCGGTGACCGTCTCGGCGGCCCCCCAGAACTGCAGCGTCATGCCCGACATGCCGACCTCCCGCTCTGCGCCGCCGTCGCGCGCTCGGGGCGAGTCTGCTCGCCTCCACCCGCGAGCGCCAGGGTCGAAGGGCCCGGCGGGGCGCGACTAAACTTGTCCCGGCTTCAGGAACCAAGCCGGGTTCGCTCGCCTCACCCTCCCTGTCGCACCGGCTGCCGCACCGCGCGGCAGCACGCCCGCCATCGAACGCCGTCGTGAGGTCGTCCGTGTCCGCCAACCCGCTCGCCCCGTCGTGGCTCGTGCCCCCGGCCGATGCCGCGGCGCTGCCCGCGCACGTGTGGCCGGCGAGCGCCCACCGCGGAGCCGACGGGGTCATCACGATCGGGGGCGTGCCGCTCACGGCGCTCGCCGCCGAGCACGGCACCCCGCTCTACGTGATCGATGAGGCGGATGCTCGCGCCCGCGCCGCCCGCACCCGGGCCGCGTTCGCCACCGCCGCCGAGCGCCACGCCACGCGCGCCACCGTCTACTACGCGAGCAAGGCGTTCCTCAGCGGAGAGGTCGCCCGCTGGATGGTCGACGCGGGCCTCAACCTCGACGTGGCCAGCGGGGGAGAGCTCGCGGTCGCGCTCGCCGCGGGCGTCGAGCCCGCCCGTCTCGGGCTGCACGGCAACAACAAGTCGTCCGTCGAGATCGACCGGGCGGTCGCGGCCGGGGTCGGCGCGATCGTCATCGACTCCCTGCTCGAGATCGAGCGGGTGGCGGCCGCGGCCGAGCGCTACGGCCGGGTGCAGCCGGTGCGGCTGCGCATCAACTCGGGTGTGCACGCCCACACCCACGAGTACCTCGCCACCGCCCGCGAGGACCAGAAGTTCGGCATCCCGCTCGCCGACGCGCCCGCCGCGGTCGCCGCGATCCGCACGCACGCGAGCCTGTCGTTCCTGGGCCTGCACTCGCACATCGGCTCGCAGATCTTCGCCGTCGACGGCTTCCTCGAGGCCGCCCGTCGACTGCTCACCCTGCACGCCGAGCTGCGCGCCGGGGGAGACGTGCCCGAGCTGAACCTCGGCGGCGGCTTCGGCATCGCCTACGTCGAGTCGGACGAGGCGCCCGCGATCGAGCAGGTCGCCGACGCGCTGGTCGAGGCGGTCGCGGGGGTGTGCGGTGAGCTGGGCATCCCGATGCCGCGCATCGCCGTCGAGCCGGGCCGCACCATCATCGGCCCCGCCGGCGTGACGCTCTACGCCGTCGGCACGCTCAAGGACGTCGTCGTCGCGCTCGACGAGCAGGCCACGGCCGTGCGCCGCTACCTCAGCGTCGACGGCGGCATGAGCGACAACGCCCGCCCCGCGCTATACAGCGCCGACTACTCGGTCGCGCTCGCCTCGCGGGCCTCGGATGCGGAGCCGGTGCTCGTCCGCATCGCGGGCAAGCACTGCGAGAGCGGCGACATCGTCGTACGCGACGCCTATCTGCCCGCCGACGCCGGCCCCGGCGACCTCGTGGCCGTGCCCGCCACCGGCGCCTACTGCTTCTCGCTCGCCAGCAACTACAACTACCTCGCCCGCCCGGCCGTCGTCGCCGTGCGCGACGGCGCCGCCCGCGTCATCGTGCGCGGCGAGACCGAGGCCGACCTCCTGCGCCGCGATACCCTCCTGACTCCGAACCCCGCCGTCGCTCCCGCGGCGGACTCCCACCCGAGCCCGCTCTCCTGAGAGGACCCATCCCGCCGTGATCGACTACCGACCCCTCCGCGTCGCCGTGCTCGGCGCCGGCAGCGTCGGCGCCCAGGTCGCTGACCAGCTGCTGACGCATCGCGATGAGCTCGCCGCCCGCATCGGCGCCGGCCTCGAGCTGATCGGCGTCGCCGTCCGCGACCTCGACGCCCCGCGCGACACCGCGATCCCGCGCGAGCTGCTCACCACCGACGCCGAGACACTCATCGTGGGAGCCGACATTGTCGTCGAGCTCATGGGCGGCCTCGAGCCGGCCCGCACGCTGATCCTGCAGGCCCTCGCCTCCGGCGCCGACGTCGTCACCGCCAACAAGGCCCTGCTCGCCACGCATGGCCCCGAGCTCTTCGAGGCCGCTGCGCAGGTGGGTGCGCAGCTCTACTACGAGGCGGCCGTCGGCGGCGCGATCCCGATCATCCGCCCGCTGCGCGACTCTCTCGCGGGCGATCGCGTGCAGCGCATCCTCGGCATCGTCAACGGCACGACCAACTTCATCCTCGACCGCATGGATGCCCACGGCGAGTCGATGGAGGAGGCGCTCGCGACGGCCACCTCCCTCGGATACGCGGAGGCCGACCCGACCGCCGACGTCGGCGGCTACGACGCGGCGCAGAAGGCCGCGATCCTCGCGAGCCTCGCCTTCCACACCCTGGTGCCGGCCGAGGCCGTGCACCGCGAGGGGATCACGGACATCACCCTCGAGCAGGTCGTCGCCGCCCGCAAGGCCGGCTACGTCGTCAAGCTGCTCGCGATCTGCGAGCTGCTCGACGACCCGGTCTCGGGCAAGCCCGGCGTTCTCGCGCGCGTGCACCCGGCACTCGTCCCGCTCGCGCACCCGCTCGCCGCGGTGCACGGCGCCAACAACGCGATCTTCGTCGAGGCGGAGGCCGCCGGTCCGCTCATGTTCTACGGCGCCGGAGCGGGCGGCATCCAGACCGCGTCGGCCGTGCTCGGCGACGTCGTCTCGGCCGCCCGACGGCACGTCGTCGGCGGCCCCGGCGTGGCCGAGAGCACGCACGCCGACCTGCCGGTGCTGCCGATCAGCGCGGCGACCACGCGCTACCAGATCTCACTGACGGTCGCCGACGAGCCGGGCGTTCTCGCGACCGTGGCCGGCATCCTGCAGCAGCACGGCGTCTCGGTGGAGACGATCCAGCAGGCCGTCTCCGAGCCGGTGGGCTCGGGCTCGGTCGGCGAGGCTACCCTGGTCATCGGCACGCACGAAGCGGTCGAAGCCGATCTGGCCGCGACCGTCGCGGCCCTGAGCAACAGCAGCGTCGTCACCGCGGTGACGAGCGTTCTGCGAGGAGAAGGACTCTGATGGCGCACCAGTGGCGCGGGCTCCTGCACGAGTACCGCGATCGTCTCGACGTGAGCGACGCGACCCCGATCATCACGCTGGGCGAGGGCGGCACGCCGCTCATCCCGGCGCGGTACCTCAGCGAGCGCACCGGCGCCCGGGTGTTCGTCAAGTACGAGGGCATGAACCCGACCGGGTCGTTCAAGGACCGCGGCATGACGATGGCGATCTCGAAGGCCGTCGAGCACGGCGCGAAGGCCGTCATCTGCGCCTCGACGGGCAACACCTCGGCCTCGGCTGCCGCGTACGCGACTCACGCCGGCATCACCGCCGCGGTGCTCGTTCCCGAGGGCAAGATCTCGATGGGCAAGCTGAGCCAGGCCGTGGCGCACAAGGCCGAGATCATCCAGATCGAGGGCAACTTCGACGACTGCCTCGACATCGCCCGCGACCTCTCGGCGAACTACCCGGTGCACCTCGTCAACTCGGTGAACCCCGACCGCATCGAGGGCCAGAAGACGGCCGCGTTCGAGGTCGTCGAGGTGCTCGGCGACGCGCCCGACTTCCACATCCTCCCCGTCGGCAACGCCGGCAACTACACGGCCTACCACCGCGGGTACCGCGAGGAGCTCGACCGGGGTGCGACGACGAAGCTGCCCCGCATGTTCGGGTTCCAGGCGGCCGGCAGCGCGCCGATCGTGCTCGGTGAGCCGGTGAAGAAGCCGGAGACCATCGCGAGCGCCATCCGCATCGGCAACCCCGCGTCGTGGGAGCTCGCGCTCGCCGCCCGGGACGACAGCAACGGCTTCTTCGGCGCCATCAGCGACGAGGGCATCCTCGTCGCCCACCGCCTGCTCTCGCAGGAGGTCGGCATCTTCGTCGAGCCGGCGTCGGCGATCTCGGTCGCCGGTCTGCTCGAGCGGGCCGAGGCCGGCGCGATCCCCGCCGGATCGACCGTCGTGCTCACCGTCACCGGGCACGGCCTGAAAGACCCGCAGTGGGCCCTCCGCCGCGAGGACGGCTCCGAGGTCTCGCCGACGGTCGTGCCGGTCGACACCGCCGAGGTCGCCTCGGTGCTGGGGCTGCAGAGGGTCGGCGCGTGACCGGAGGTGATGCGCGCCTGGGGGGTCGTCGCGTCACCGTGCGGGTGCCCGCCAGCTCCGCGAACCTCGGGCCGGGCTTCGACACCCTCGGCCTCGCGCTCGCCTACTACGACGAGCTCGAGGTCGCCGTCCGCGATGAGCCCGGTGCCACCGTCGAGGTGCACGGGGTCGGGGCGGGCGAGGTGCCGACCGATTCCTCGAACCTCATCGTGCGCTCCATCGCGCACCTCTTCGCCGACCGGGGCATCGAGCTGCCCGGTCTCGATCTGGTCGCTCGCAACGTCATTCCGCACGGGAGCGGCATGGGCTCCTCGGCCGCGGCGATCGTAGGCGGCCTCATGGCGGCCCGCGGGCTGCTCGACGGCATCGTCGACATCGACGGCGACGAGCTGCTGCGGCTCGCGACCGAGCTCGAGGGTCATCCCGACAATGTCGCTCCCGCGCTGTTCGGCGGCCTCACCATCGCGTGGACGACGCCCGAGGGCCCGCGCCACAAGCGGCTGACCGTGCATCGCGGCGTCTCGCTTCTCGTGGCGGTGCCCGACAGCGTGACCGTCTCGACGGCGCTCGCCCGCTCGCTGCAGCCCGAGTCGGTGCCTCACGAGGACGCGATCTTCAACGTCTCGCGCTCCGCGCTCCTGATCGCCGCGCTCATCCAGAGCCCCGAGCTGCTGTTCGCGGCGACCGAGGACAAGCTGCACCAGACCTACCGCGCGAGCGCGATGCCGGCGACCAGCGCCCTCATCGCGACGCTGCGCGCTCAGGGCTTCGCTGCGGTCGTATCGGGTGCCGGACCCTCGGTGCTCGTGCTGTGCAGCGATCCGGCGCAGCGCGTCGAGGCAGCGGCGGTCATCGAGCGGCAGTCCACCACGCCGTGGACGGTGCACATGCTGGCCGTCGATTTCAAGGGTGCTACAGTGGTGGCGCATCCGGCCGAGGCCGTGGCCTAGCCCGCCCTCAGCCCGAGCACTCACCAGCAGCCCCGCTGCTTCCCCTCGCGCCACCAGCGTTCGCGCGGTCGATTCCGCAGTTTCCGGTCTCATCCGCGCACCCGCCTCGGCGTCGCGATCGCGAGGCATCGGGCCCTCTCCGTGGCGATCTGCGCCCGGAGCCGAAAGGAAACCAACCCGTGACTGACCCCATCGTCCGCGCCTCGAGCGCGGATGTCCCCGCCGACCTGAGCGCCCTCAAGCTCGCCGAGCTGCAGCAGCTCGCCACCGAGCTCGGCGTCGTCGGCGTGTCCAAACTTCGCAAGGGAGAGCTTGTGGACGCCATCACCCAGACCCAGAACGCCGAGGGCACTGTCGCCGAGGGCACTGCGGCCCCCGCCGCCGAGGCACCTGCCGTCGAGACCGCCGCCGAGGCCGCCGAGGCGACGGCGACGGATGCTCCCGCCGAGCCGGCCGCCGAGGCCGCCAGCACTGACTCCGCGGGCGCCGAGTCCCCGCGCCGCCGCGGCTCGCGCCGCGCCACCACCGACACCCTCACCCCGGCGCCCGTCGCCGCGGGGGAGAGCGCGGGGGAGAGCGCCGCCGAGGCCGCCACTGACACCGCCGGCGACACCGCTGGGGAGAGCGCTCGCGCCGCTGCCGCCGAGCAGGGCGCCGAGCCCGCCGAGGGCGCCGAGCCCACCGCCGAGGGCGAGGAGGGCACCGCATCCGGCAGCCGTCGCAGCCGCAACCGCAACCGCCGGGGCGGTGACCGCGCCGAGAACGGCGAGGGTCGCGGCCAGAATGGCCAGGGCGGCCAGGGTGCGCAGGGCGGCGAGCCCCGACAGCAGCAGAACGGCCAGCAGAACCAGAACGGCCAGCAGAACCGCGGCCCGCAGAACGACCGCGCCGAGCAGGACGCCGAGGGGCGTGGCCGCAACCGCGGCCGCGGCCGCGACCGCAAGCGCGGCCCGGGCGGCGATGAGATCGAGCCCGAGATCAGCGACGACGACATCCTGATCCCGATCGCGGGCATCCTCGATGTGCTCGACAACTACGCCTTCGTGCGCACCACCGGCTACCTGCCCGGCCCGAGCGACGTCTACGTCTCGCTCGGCCAGGTCAAGAAGTACGGCCTGCGCAAGGGCGACGCCGTCGTCGGCGCGATCCGCCAGCCCCGCGAGGGCGAGAACCAGGGCCGTCAGAAGTACAACGCGCTCGTGCGCGTCGACTCGATCAACGGCCAGACCGTCGAGGAGGCCGCCGCCCGCGTCGAGTTCAGCAAGCTGACGCCGCTGTACCCGACCGAGCGCCTGCGGCTCGAGACCGATCCCGGCACGCTGTCGACGCGCATCATCGACCTCGCCGCACCCATCGGCAAGGGCCAGCGCGGCCTCATCGTGTCGCCGCCGAAGGCCGGCAAGACGCTCGTGCTGCAGGCCATCGCCGACGCCATCTCGAAGAACAACCCCGAGGTGCACCTCATGGTCGTGCTCGTCGACGAGCGCCCCGAAGAGGTCACCGACATGCAGCGCTCGGTCAAGGGCGAGGTCATCGCCTCGACCTTCGACCGCCCCGCCGAAGACCACACGACGGTCGCCGAGCTCGCCATCGAGCGCGCGAAGCGCCTCGTCGAGCTCGGGCACGACGTGGTCGTGCTGCTCGACTCGATCACCCGCCTCGGCCGCGCGTACAACGTCACCGCGCCGACCAGCGGGCGCATCCTCTCGGGCGGTGTCGACTCGGCCGCGCTCTACCCGCCGAAGCGCTTCTTCGGCGCGGCGCGCAACATCGAAGACGGCGGCTCGCTGACCATCCTCGCCACCGCGCTCGTCGAGACCGGCTCGAAGATGGACGAGGTGATCTTCGAGGAGTTCAAGGGCACCGGCAACATGGAGCTGCGGCTCTCGCGGCAGCTCGCCGACAAGCGCATCTTCCCGGCCGTCGACATCTCGGCCTCGGGCACTCGCCGCGAGGAGATGCTGCTCGGCACCGACGAGGTGCGCGTCACCTGGCAGCTGCGCCGCGCGCTCGCGAGCCTCGACACCCAGCAGGCGCTCGAGCTCGTGCTCGGCAAGCTGAAGGAGACGGGCTCGAACGTCGAGTTCCTCGTCGCCGTGCAGAAGTCGCTGCCGCAGGCGTCGACGCACGCCGACGGCTGAGCGCCGTGTTCGATTCGATCGCGGCCCTGGTCGCCGAGCATGAGGCTCTGCAGGAGCAGCTCGGCGACCCGGCCGTGCACGCCGATGCCGCGCGCGCGAAGAAGCTCAATCGGCGCTATGCCGAGCTGAGCCAGATCGTGGATGCCCACGCCAAGTGGCAGCAGGCCACCGACGACCTCGCCGCGGCCAAGGAGCTCGCGAAGGACGACGAGGCGTTCGCCGACGAGGTTCCCGCGCTCGAGCAGCAGGTCACCGAGCGCGCCGAGAAGCTGCGCCGCCTCTTGATTCCGCGCGACCCGGACGACGGCCGCGACGTGATCATGGAGATCAAGGGCGGCGAGGGCGGCGAGGAGTCGGCGCTGTTCGCCGCCGACCTGCTGCGCATGTACTCGTACTACGCCGAGTCGCGCGGCTGGAAGGTCGAGCTGCTCGACGCGACCCGCAGCGATATGGGCGGGTACAAAGACGTGCAGGTCGCCATCAAGGGCAGCGCGGCCGATCCGGCCGAGGGCGTGTGGGCGAGCCTGAAGTACGAGGGCGGCGTGCACCGCGTGCAGCGCGTGCCGGCGACCGAGTCGCAGGGCCGCATCCACACCTCGACGACGGGCGTGCTCGTCTTCCCCGAGGTGGACGAGCCCGAAGAGGTCGAGATCAACCAGAACGACCTCAAGATCGACGTCTACCGCTCGAGCGGTCCCGGCGGCCAGAGCGTCAACACGACCGACTCGGCGGTGCGCATCACCCACCTGCCGACCGGCATCGTCGTGTCGATGCAGAACGAGAAGAGCCAGCTGCAGAACCGGGAGGCGGCGATGCGCGTGCTGCGCGCTCGCATCCTCGCCAAGCAGCAGGAGGAGCTGGATGCCGCGGCGAGCGACGCGCGCAAGAGCCAGATCCGCGGCATGGACCGCTCGGAGCGCATCCGCACGTACAACTTCCCGGAGAACCGCATCGCCGACCACCGCACCGGCTACAAGGCCTACAACCTCGACGCCGTCATGAACGGGGCGCTCGGGCCGGTCGTCGAGTCGTGCATCCAGGCCGACGAAGAGGCCCGGCTCGCCGCACTCGGCGACGGCGCGGCCTAGCCCCGAGCATCCCGGTGTCGAAACCCGACCTCGCCGCCCTGCGCGCGCACGCCATTAGTGTGCTCGCGGAGGCCGGCGTGCCCACGCCCGAGGCCGACGCCGACCTGCTGATCGGGCACGTGCTCGGCATGAGTCGCGGGCAGGTGCAGGCCAAGGCCCTCATCGGCGCGCCGGTCGACGCCGAGCAGGTCATGACGATCACCGAGTACATCGAGCGGCGGGCGACCCGCGAGCCCGCGCAGCACATCACGGGCGTCGCGCCGTTCCGCACGCTCGAGCTCGCCGTCGGCCCGGGCGTGTTCGTGCCGCGGCCCGAGACCGAGTTCGTCGTGCAGTTCGCGATCGACGCCCTCGCGGCCGTGCCGAGCCCCGAGCCGCTCGCGGTCGACCTCGGCAGCGGCAGCGGGGCGATCGCCCTGGCGATGGCGGTCGAGGTGCCGCACGCGCGCGTGGTGGCGGTCGAGAACTCGCCCGCGGCCGTGCCCTGGACATCCCGCAACATCGCCCGGTGGGGCGACGATCGCGTGCGCCTCGTCGTCGCCGATCTGGCGGATGCGCTGCCCGAGCTCGACGGAACCGTCGACGTCGTCGCCTCCAACCCGCCGTACATCCCCGTCGGCGCGGTGCCGCGCGACCCCGAGGTTCGGCTGTTCGACCCGCCCGCCGCGCTCTACGGGGGAGAGGACGGGCTCGACGCCGTGCACGCCCTCGTCGCCACCGCGCGCCGGCTGCTGCGCCCCGGGGGAACGCTCGTCATCGAGCACGGCGAGCTGCAGGGCGCGGCGATCGCGGCCATCGTGCGCGCCGCCGGCTTCACGGCCGTCGCCACCCACCGTGACCTGCTCGGCCGCGACCGCGCGACGACCGCCCACCGCTGAGCGGCGCGCAGCGCTGGCCCCGGGCCCGCTGAGCGGGAGCTACGCAGCCCGCGCCTCCGCGGCAAACGCCTCGATCGCGGCCAGCAGCGAGGCCTCGTCGCGGTAGAGGTGCCCGGTGATGCCGATCGACTCGGCGCCCTCGATGTTCTCCGAGCGGTCATCCGTGAAGAACGTCTCGGCGGCGCTCGCCCCGTAGTGGGCGAGGATGCGCTGGTAGACGAGCGGGTCGGGCTTGCGCGCGCCGAACGCGGCCGAGGCGTGCATGTTCTCGCGGCCCATGATCGGCACCAGCTCGGGCGCCACCTCGTGCAGGTGCTCGTGGATGAGGATGCCGTTGTTGGTCAGCAGCGCGACCCGGCCCAGCTCGGCGGCGCGGCGCACGGCCGCGAGTGCCGCGGGGCGCGGCTGCGTCGCCTCCGAGCGGATCCGCACCCACTCCTCGCGCGAGATCTCGGCCCCGATGATGCCCGTCACGCGCCGCAGGTACTCGTCCGCGTCGCTCGGGTCGCCGGCCTCGGCCTCCCACTCCATGCCGCTGATCCACCAGCGGCGGCGCAGCTCGTGCAGGTCGTGGCCGGTCAGCGCGGTGAGGTCGGCCATGCGCGTGCGCCAGTCGTAGTCGTAGAGCACATCGTCCATGTCGAACACGTAGAGCAGGGTCACGGCCCACAGTCTGCCCCACTACGATGAACGCACCATGACCGCCGTGTACGACTGCTCCGTCGAGAGCGAGCTTCTCGAGGGCCTGCGGGCCGCGCGCGGAGCCATCGGGCGCGGCGAGCTCGTGGTGATCCCGACCGACACGGTCTACGGCCTTGCCGCCGACGCCTTCCGCCCCGCGGCGGTCGAGCGCCTCCTCGCGGCGAAGGAGGCGAGCCGTGAGGCGCCGCCCACCGTGCTCATCCCGGGCATCCCGACCCTCAACGCCCTCGCCGAGAGCGTGCCCGCCCCGGTCGAGGCGCTCGTGGCGGAGTTCTGGCCGGGCGCGCTCACTGTCGTCGTCGAGGCCCGCGAGTCGCTCGCCTGGGATCTCGGCGAGTCGCGCGGCACGGTCGCGCTCCGCATGCCCGACAACCGCCACGCGCGCCACCTGCTTGCCGACACCGGCCCGCTCGCCGTCACGAGCGCCAACATCAACGGGATGCCCGCCGCGACCACCGCGCAGGAGGCGCTCGCGATGCTCGGCGACCGGGTCGCTGTCATTCTCGACGGCGGCGCCCTCGGTGGGGAATCGCTCACGGGCGACGCCGCCGAGCGGGTCTCCACCATCGTCGATGCGACGAGCCTTCACCTTCCCGAGGGCAAGCTCCGCATCCTGCGCCAGGGGGCGATCCCCGAGGCCGAGATCCTCCGCGTCGTCGGCGCGGACCTGGCGGCGTGACCTTCTACCTGCTCGTCGCCCTCATCGCGGGGGTGGTGAGCTTCGGAGCCTCGTGGGCGGTGCTGCGGCTCAGCCACCGCTTCAAGCTCTACCCGGGCATCCGCGACCGCGACGTGCACACGACGCCCACCCCCCGCCTCGGCGGCATCGCCATCGTCATCGGCATCGTCACCGCTCTGGTCATCGCCTCGCAGATCAGCTGGTTCGACCTGGTCTACGCCGACCCGTTCCCGATCATCGCCATCGTGGCCTCCGCGCTCGTCATGCTCGGCCTGGGGGTGGTCGACGATCTGTACGACCTCAACTGGATGACGAAGCTCGCCGGGCAGCTGCTCATCGCGGGCTTCCTCGCCTGGTCGAGCCTGCAGCTCACCTCGCTGCCGATCGGGCCCGACGGCGGCATCACGGTGCTCTCGCCGACCCTGTCGCTGATCGTGACCGTGCTCGCTGTCGTGCTCGTCATGAACGCGGTCAACTTCATCGACGGCCTCGACGGCCTCGTGGCCGGCGTGACGATCATCGCGGGCACGGTCTTCTTCATCTACAGCTACCTGCTGTCGATCGACACCGCGCAGACAGCGTTCAACCTCGCCTCGCTCGTCATGGCGGTGCTGCTCGGCGCGACCGCCGGCTTCCTGCCGTTCAACTGGCACCCCGCCAAGATCTTCATGGGCGACGGAGGAGCCCTGGTCGTCGGCATGCTCATGGCCGTCTCGACCATCTCGGTGACAGGCCAGATCGACCCGGGCATCGACCGCAGCCAGCTCGTGCCCGCGTTCATCCCGCTCGCCCTGCCGTTCGCGGTGCTGATCGTGCCGCTGCTCGACTTCGGCCTCGCGGTGCTGCGGCGGCTGCGCGCCGGCAAGTCGCCGTTCAGTGCCGACCGCAAGCACCTGCACCACCGCCTGCTCGACATGGGGCACTCGCACTTCCACGCGGTGCTGATTTTCTACGCCTGGACGGCCGTGGTGGCCGTGGGCGCCCTGCTGTTCTTGTTCTGGCCCTGGTGGTGGGCGCTGACCGCCGTCGTGGTCGGCCTCATCGCCTGCACCGCGGTCACGCTCGCGCCCCTCAGCCGCCGCAAGCGCATCGAGGCCGTGGCCCAGTCGGCGCCCGAGGGTGAAGCGGCGCTGGCCCGCTTCGATCCGCTGGATGCTGCCGCCCCCGACCCCCTGAGCGACGAGCTCGACGCGCCCGCGCCGGAGCACCTCGCCGAAGCCCGACCGGAGGAGATCCGATGACCGCCGCCCGTTCGAACGCCGAGCGTCCGTCCACCGCCGCCCCCGTCCTGCGCCGCGCCCTGATCTACGGGGCGGGGGTCTCGTTCGCCATCGCCATCGTGGGAAGCGTCGTCGGCGCGCTCGTGGCCGAGCTCGAGGGCATGCTGAGCGCGCTCATCGGCGCGGGCATGGGCTTCGTGTTCCTCGCGCTGACCGCGGCGAGCATCCTGCTGGCCGATCGGGTGACCGGCAGCGACCTGCTGTCGCCCGCGTACTTCGGCATCGTCATTGGCGCCTGGATCATCAAGTTCATCGTCTTCCTCGTGCTCGTCTTCTCGCTGCGCGATGCCGCGTTCGTCGAGCCGACGGTGCTGTTCTTCACGCTCGTGGCTGCGGTGCTCGGCGGTCTCGTGACCGACATCATCGCCGTCACGCGGTCGCGCGTGCCCTACGTCAGCGATGTCCGCCTGCCCGGCAAGGACGAGATCCCTGACCTCTGAGCGGCGTCCGGCCCGCCTCGACTAAGAGAAAGCTTGGAAGGCCCGGTCGCGACCCCTTTTCGCGTTCGGCGGGCCCCCGTTCTCTTGGTAGGGTGGTGATACCGCCGCCGATCGCCGCGATGGCTCACGCCCCGCCCCGATGCTGGAGACTCCCCTGAGCGCTGCTGCCCTGATCCCCATCCTCGCTCTTGCGACCACTCCGGCGACGGAGACCCCGGAATTCAAGGGTCCGTCGATCATGGACTTCTTCCCTCCGGCGATCTTCTTCGAGGGCAGCGAGTTCTTCGAGATGAACCGCATCATGCTGCTGCGGCTCGTCATCGTGGCCATCATCTTCCTGCTCTTCTGGCTCGGCATCCGCAAGATGCAGCTCGTGCCGGGCCGCTTCCAGGGCACCATCGAGCTCGGGCTCGAGTTCGTGCGCAAGAGCATCGTCGAAGACCTGCTCGGGCAGAAGGACGGCAAGCGGTTCCTGCCCCTCATCACGACGATCTTCTTCCTCGTGCTGTTCATGAACCTGACGGGCATCATCCCGGGCATCAACATCTCGGCGAACTCCGTGATCGGCATGCCCCTGGTGCTCGCGATCGCGGCGTACATCGCCTTCGTCTGGGCCGGGCTCCGCAAGCACCCGTGGACCTTCCTGCGCAACGCGCTCTTCCCGCCCGGCGTGCCGTGGCCGCTGTACATCATCGTGACGCCCATCGAGTTCGTGTCGATGTTCGTCCTCCGCCCGGTCACCCTGACGCTCCGACTCCTCATGAACATGATCGTCGGGCACCTGCTGCTCGTGCTGTTCTTCTCTGCGACCGCGTTCTTCATGGTCGAGCTCGGCGGGCTCTGGATCGCCGCGAGCGCCGTCACCCTCGCCTTCGGCACGGCCTTCACCTTCTTCGAGATCCTCGTGTCGGTGCTGCAGGCCTACGTCTTCGCCCTCCTGACCACCGTCTACATCCAGCTCGCGCTGGCGGACGAGCACTAGCAACGACCCTCCGGGCGCGCACCCCGCACGCCCGGTTCCGAAACGGAAGGAAACCCCTCGTGGACGCAAACACGGTTCTCGCCGAGATCAACGGCAACATCGCCACCGTCGGCTACGGCCTCTCGGCGATCGGTGCCGGTATCGGTGTGGGCATCGTCGTCGGCAAGACGATCGAGTCGGTCGCGCGCCAGCCCGAGCTCCAGGGCCGCCTGACGGTCCTCATGTACATCGGTATCGCCTTCACCGAGGCGCTCGCGTTCATCGGCATCGCGACGTACTTCATCTTCACGAACTAGGAATCCGCACATGCTCGCAGAGCTCATCGTTGCGGCGGAGGAGACCCCGAACCCGCTGCTTCCGGCGTGGTACGACATCGTCTACTCGCTCATCCCGTTCATCCTCGTCCTGCTGCTGTTCTGGCGGGTCGTCCTGCCGCGCATGCAGAAGACGCTCGACGAGCGCGCTGCGCTCATCGAGGGCGGGATCGCGAAGGCCGAGTCGGCCCAGGCCGAGGCCCAGGCGGCCCTCGAGCAGTACAACGCGCTGCTCGCCGAGGGGCGCGCCGAGGCCGCGAAGATCCGCGAGCAGGCCCGCGCCGAGGGTGCGGCGATCCTCGCCGAGCTGAAGGAGAACGCGCAGGCCGAGGCCGCGCGCATCACCGCGAACGCCCAGCTCCAGATCGAGGCCGAGCGCCAGGCCGCGCTCGTCTCGCTGCGCGCGGAGGTCGGCTCGCTCGCGATCGACCTCGCCAGCGGCGTCATCGGTGAGACCCTCGCCGACGACAAGCGCGCCAGCGCTCTCGTCGACCGCTTCCTGGCCGAGCTCGAGAGCGACGCGGGCTCGACGAAGGCGGCCAAGTAGCGATGGGTTCCGCGACGCGCAGCGCTCTCGAGTCGGCCCGCACCGCGTTGGTCGCGGCCAAGGGCGTCGATCTCGCCCTCGGCGAGCAGATGCTTGCCGCGGCGCGCACGATCGGCTCGTCACCGCAGCTGCTCAGCGCCCTCTCGAACCCGTCCGCCGATGCCGCCGGAACGAAGGCGCTCGTGGCCTCGGTGTTCGCCGAGCTCGGCGCCACGGCTCGGGGTCTGCTCGACGTCGTGGTGAGCAGCCGGTGGTCGAGCGAGGATGACCTGCTCGCGGGCATCGAAGAGCTGGGCATCCGTGCGATCGCCGCCTCGGCGAAGAGCCCGGGCGTCATCGAGGCTCAGCTGTTCGAGTTCGGACGCGCGGTGACGTCGGATGCCGAGCTCGAGCTCGCGATCGGCAGCAAGCGCGGCACGGCCGAGGGCAAGCGGTCGCTCGTGACCGGCCTCCTCGGCACCGCCGCGCTGCCGCAGACGGTCGCGATCGCCGAGCACCTCGTGCAGCAGCCCCGCGGACGCCGCATCGGCGAGCTGGTGCGTAGCGCGGTCACCACGGTGGCCGACACCAGCGGCAAGGGCGTCGCGACCGTGACGGTCGCCCGTCCGCTCTCGGCCTCGCAGCTCGCCGCGGTCACCGCCAGCATCGCGCGCCGCTACGGCCGCGAGCACGTCATCAACCAGGTCGTCGACGCCGCCCTCGTCGGCGGAGTGCGGGTGCAGGTCGGCGATGAGGTCATCGACGGCAGCATCTCGTCGCGCCTGGCGGATGTGAGACTTCAGCTCGCCGGCTAGGCGCAGCTCACCGACAACTAGACGAGCAGCCGGACGGGTGCTCGAACGAATAAGGGAAGAACATGGCAGAACTGACGATCAGCCCGGACGAGATCCGCGACGCGCTGAAGAACTTCGCGAAGTCCTACGCCCCCGGCAAGGCTGTCGCCACCGAGGTCGGTCACGTCATCGACGCCGCCGACGGCATCGCCCACGTCGAGGGCCTGCCCGGTGTCATGGCCAACGAGCTCATCCGCTTCGCCGACGGCACGCTGGGCCTCGCCCAGAACCTCGACGAGAACGAGATCGGTGTCGTCGTGCTCGGCGAGTTCACCGGCATCGTCGAGGGCATGGAGGTCACCCGTACCGGCGAGGTGCTCTCGGTGCCCGTCGGCGACGGCTATCTCGGCCGCGTCGTCGACCCGCTCGGCGCCCCGATCGACGGTCTCGGCGAGATCGCCAGCGAGGGCCGCCGCGCGCTCGAGCTGCAGGCGCCCGGCGTCATGCAGCGCAAGAGCGTGCACGAGCCGCTGCAGACCGGCATCAAGGCCATCGACGCGATGATCCCGGTCGGCCGCGGCCAGCGACAGCTCATCATCGGCGACCGCCAGACCGGCAAGACCGCCATCGCGATCGACACGATCATCAACCAGAAGGCCAACTGGGAGTCGGGCGACGTCACCAAGCAGGTGCGCTGCATCTACGTCGCCATCGGCCAGAAGGGCTCGACCATCGCGGCCGTCAAGGGCGCGCTGGAGGAGGCCGGGGCGATGGAGTACACCACCATCGTCGCTGCCCCCGCGTCCGACCCCGCCGGCTTCAAGTACCTCGCCCCGTACACCGGCTCGGCCATCGGCCAGCACTGGATGTACGGCGGCAAGCACGTGCTGATCATCTTCGACGACCTGTCGAAGCAGGCCGAGGCCTACCGTGCCGTCTCGCTCCTCCTCCGCCGCCCGCCGGGCCGCGAGGCGTACCCCGGTGACGTCTTCTACCTGCACTCCCGCCTGCTCGAGCGCTGCGCGAAGCTCTCGGACGAGCTGGGCGCCGGCTCGATGACCGGTCTGCCGATCATCGAGACGAAGGCCAACGACGTCTCGGCGTACATCCCGACCAACGTGATCTCGATCACCGACGGCCAGATCTTCCTGCAGTCCGACCTCTTCAACGCCAACCAGCGCCCGGCGGTCGACGTGGGTATCTCGGTCTCCCGCGTCGGTGGCGACGCGCAGGTCAAGAGCATCAAGAAGGTCTCCGGCACCCTGAAGCTCGAGCTCGCCCAGTACCGCTCGCTCGAGGCCTTCGCGATGTTCGCGAGCGACCTCGATGCGGCCAGCCGTCGCCAGCTCGCGCGCGGCGCCCGCCTGACTGAGCTCCTGAAGCAGCCGCAGTACTCGCCGTACCCGGTCGAGGAGCAGGTCGTCTCGATCTGGGCCGGCACCAAGGGCAAGCTCGACACGATCGACGTCGACGATGTGCTGCGGTTCGAGGCCGAGCTGCTCGACCACCTGCGTCGCAACACGAGCATCCTCACGACGCTGCGCGAGACCAACGTGCTCGACGACGCGACCGAGGCTGAGCTCGAGAAGGCCGTCGACGCCTTCGTCGTCGCGTTCCAGGGCGGCGAGGAGGGCGGCGTGCACGCCGGCCACGAGGAGTTCGAGGCCACCGAGGCCGAGGACATCAACCAGGAGAAGATCGTCCGCCGCAAGAAGTAGGGGTCCGGGCGCGCAGCGCCCGGCATCCCGCTTCGCCGCGGTGACGACCACTCTCCCCACGACCAAGAAACGGAACCAGCACATGGGAGCGCAACTTCGGGTCTACCGGCAGAAGATCCGTTCTGCCCAGACGACCAAGAAGATCACGCGCGCGATGGAGCTCATCTCCGCCTCGCGGATCCAGAAGGCGCAGGCGCGGATGGCGGCCTCGGGCCCCTACGCGCGTGCGGTGACGCGGGCCGTGTCGGCCGTCGCGACCTACTCGAACGTCGACCACGTGCTGACCACCGAGCGCGCCAACCCGAAGCGGGCGGCCGTCGTGATCTTCACCTCCGACCGCGGATTGGCGGGCGCCTTCAGCTCGCAGGTCATCCGCGAGGCGAACGAGCTGCGCACGCGGCTCGAGGACGAGGGGCGCGAGGTCGTGCACTACCTCATCGGCCGGAAGGCGGTCTCGTACTTCACCTTCCGTCGCCGGGCTGCCGAGAAGCAGTGGACGGGCAACACCGATCAGCCCGAGTTCGCCACCGCGAAGGAGATCGCCGACACCCTCGTCGACGCCTTCGTGCTCGGCGGGGAGGCCGGCGGAGTCGATGAGATCCACATCGTCTACAACCGCTTCGTGAGCCTCGTGACGCAGTCGCCCGAGATCGTGCGCGTTCTTCCGCTCGAGGTCGTCGACGGCGTGGAGGAGCCCGGTTCGGCCGATGTGCTGCCGCTGTACGAGTTCGAGCCCGAGGTCGACAAGGTGCTCGACGCGCTGCTGCCGGTCTACATCGAGAGCCGCATCTTCAACGCCATGCTGCAGTCGGCGGCGTCTGAGCACGCCGCGCGTCAGAAGGCGATGAAGTCGGCCAGCGACAACGCCGACAAGCTCATCCTCGACTACACCCGCCTGGCCAACAATGCCCGTCAGGCCGAGATCACCCAGCAGATTTCCGAGATCGTGGGCGGCGCCGACGCCCTGTCTTCGGCGAAATAGGAACAGGAAAAGGGAAAGCACCCATGGCCACGACCACGAAGAAGAAGCCCGCCGCCCAGGCAGCGACCGCCGGAGTGGGCCGCATCGCCCGCGTGACCGGCCCGGTCGTCGACATCGAGTTCCCGCACGATGCCATCCCCGGCATCTACAACGCGCTCTCGACCACGATCACGATCGGCGACACGAGCAGCGAGCTGATCCTCGAGGTCGCTCAGCACCTCGGTGATGACCTCGTGCGCGCCATCGCCCTCAAGCCCACCGACGGTCTCGTCCGCGGCCAGGAGGTTCGCGACACGGGCTCGCCGATCACCGTTCCGGTCGGTGATGTCACCAAAGGCAAGGTGTTCAACGTCACCGGCGAGGTGCTCAACGCCGAGCCCGGCGAGACGATCGAGGTCACCGAGCGCTGGCCGATCCACCGCAAGCCCCCGGCATTCGACCAGCTCGAGTCGAAGACCCAGCTCTTCGAGACCGGCATCAAGGTCATCGACCTGCTCACCCCGTATGTGCAGGGTGGCAAGATCGGCCTCTTCGGCGGTGCCGGTGTCGGCAAGACCGTTCTCATCCAGGAGATGATCCAGCGCGTGGCGCAGGATCACGGTGGTGTGTCGGTGTTCGCCGGTGTCGGCGAGCGCACCCGTGAGGGCAACGACCTCATCAAGGAGATGGAGGAGGCCGGCGTCTTCGACAAGACCGCACTGGTCTTCGGGCAGATGGACGAGCCCCCGGGCACCCGACTCCGCGTCGCCCTCTCGGCCCTGACCATGGCCGAGTACTTCCGCGACGTGCAGAACCAGGACGTCCTCCTCTTCATCGACAACATCTTCCGGTTCACGCAGGCCGGTTCCGAGGTGTCGACGCTGCTCGGCCGCATGCCCTCCGCCGTGGGCTACCAGCCGAACCTCGCCGACGAGATGGGCATCCTCCAGGAGCGCATCACCTCGACCCGCGGTCACTCGATCACCTCGCTGCAGGCCATCTACGTGCCCGCCGACGACTACACCGACCCGGCGCCGGCGACGACGTTCGCGCACCTCGACGCCACGACCGAGCTCAGCCGCGAGATCGCGTCGAAGGGTCTGTACCCTGCCGTCGATCCGCTGACCTCGACCAGCCGCATCCTCGACCCGCTCTACATCGGCGAGGACCACTACCGGGTCGCGACCACGGTCAAGCAGATCCTCCAGAAGAACAAGGAGCTGCAGGAGATCATCGCGATCCTCGGTGTCGACGAGCTGTCGGAGGAGGACAAGATCACGGTGTCGCGCGCGCGCCGCATCCAGCAGTTCCTCTCGCAGAACACGTACATGGCGAAGAAGTTCACGGGTGTCGAGGGCTCGACCGTTCCGCTCAAGGACACGATCGAGTCGTTCGACGCGATCGCCAAGGGCGAGTTCGACCACGTCGCCGAGCAGGCCTTCTTCAACGTCGGCGCGATCAGCGACGTCGAGGAGAAGTGGGCGCAGATCCAGAAGGAGAACGCCTAGCCATGGCCGAGCTCACGGTGAGCGTCGTCTCGGCCGACCGCGAGGTCTGGTCGGGGCGCGCCAAGCAGATCGTGGCGCGCACCACCGAGGGCGAGATCGGTGTGCTGCCGGGCCACGAGCCCCTCCTGGGCATCCTGAGCGCGGGCGAGGTGCGCATCACCCCGACCGAGGGCGACGTCATCATCGCCCAGGCGGAGGACGGCTTCCTCTCGGTCGAGAACAACACCGTCACGATCGTCGCCGGCGCCGCCGCGCTCATCTAGCCGCGTGCGGCCGGACGGCTCGGCCGTGAGATTCCTGCTGCCCCCGTCGGAGACGAAGCGCGACGGGGGAGCAGGCGGACCACTCGCCCTCGAGCGCCTGTCGTTCCCCGCTCTGACGGATGCCCGGCGCACGGTGCTCGATACCGTCCAGCGGCTGGCAGGCGACCCCGAGGCGGCGGCGCGCGCGCTGAAGCTGAGTGCGAAGGCCGCCGCTGCCGAGGTGCCGCGCAACCGCGCGCTGCGCACCAGTCCGACGATGCCCGCGATCGAGCGCTACACGGGGGTGCTGTACGACGCCCTCGCCGTGGCCGACTGGGCGACGGATGCCCGCGCGCGCGCCTCGGAGCACCTCCTGGTGCACTCCGCCCTGTTCGGCCTGCTCGGCGCCGATGACCCCGTGCCCGCCTACCGCCTCTCGCACGACTCGCGGCTGCCGGGCCTGCGTCTGCGCGCCCACTGGGCCGCGGCCGCCGCGGCCGTGCTGGAGTCGCTGCCCGGCCCGCTGATCGACCTGCGGTCGGAGGGCTATGCCGAGCTGGGCCCGCTGCCCGACCGCCCCGACGCGCTGTTCGTGCGCGTCGTCGCGATCGGCGACGACGGGGTCGCGCGCGCGCTCAACCACTTCAACAAGAAGGGCAAGGGGGAGTTTCTCCGGGCCCTGCTGTCGGCGGGCCCGGTGCCGTCGACGGTGGACGAGCTGTGCGCGCGAGCCACGGCGCTCGGCTGGCCGCTCGCCCGCATCGAGGCGTCGAGTTCCGTCTCCGGTCGGGACGAGCTCGAGCTCGTCGTGCCGGGCACCCTGCCTCCGCGCCCGCCGAGGGCGCCCCGCGCGCCCGCCCGTTGAGCCTGTCGCTGAGCTAGCCGACCGCGCCGGCCGCTGGGCCCGCCGCCGCGCCCGCCGCGTCAGGCCGCGCGCCAGCAGCCTTCGACGTGGTCGTCGACGAGCCCGGCCGACTGCATGAGCGCATAGGCGGTCGTCGGGCCGACGAACCGGAGCCCGCGCGCCTTCAGGGCGCGCGCGAGCGCGACGGATTCCGGGGTCTGCGCGGGCAGTTCCGCGAGGGTCCGGGGCCGGGGCCGCGAGCCCTCGGGCCGGTGGCTCCAGATCAGGCTGTCGAGCGCGCCCGGCTCGAGGGCGAGCCAGTCGCGCAGCACACGGGCGTTCGCGATGGTCGCCTCCACCTTGGCGCGGTTGCGGATGATGCCCTCGTCGCCGAGGAGCCGGGCGATGTCGGCGTCGCCGTAGTCGGCCACGAGCCGCCAGTCGAAAACGTCGAAGGCGCGGCGGAAGCCCTCGCGCCGGCGCAGGATCGTGATCCACGACAGTCCGCTCTGGAAGGCTTCGAGGCTGAGCTTCTCGAACAGGGCGCGATCGCCCCGCAGCGGGACGCCCCATTCCTCGTCGTGGTAGCGCTGGTACTCCGGGTCGCGGCCGACCCAGCCGCAGCGGGCCCGTCCGTCGTCGCCGACGTGCACCGCGGCGCTCATCGGTGCGCGATGCCCTCGTGGTCGAGCAGCCAGGCCTTCGTCGTGACGCCGTCGCCGGCGCTGTAGCCGGTGATGCGCCCGTCGCCGGCCAGCACGCGGTGGCAGGGGATGAGCAGAGGGACGGGGTTCGCGCCGACTGCGCCGCCGACGGCGCGCCCCGCGGTGGCCCGCCCGGTGGCTCGCCCGAGCTCGCCGTAGCCGCGCACCGCGCCGAACGGGATGGCCCGGAGCTGCTCCCAGATCGCCTGCTGGAACGGCGTGCCGCTCACCCGCACGGGCACGTCGAAGTCGCGCCGCTGGCCGGCGAAGTACTCGGCGAGCTGCGCGGCCGCCCGCTGGAGCACCGGGGTCGGGTGATCCGGCGCGCCGTCGCTGGAGAGGCGCCCGGCCGCCGCGATCTCGAGCCCGGTGACCGCCGTGTCGTCGCCGCGGAGGGCGATGCGGCCGAGGGGGGAGTCGATGACGAGCAGCCCCGAGGAGGCGGGAAGAGGAGACATGCTCCGAGGCTAGTCCGCGGCGAGCATCCGGCACCGGCGGTTTTCGGACACGAGGATGGGCGTGCCCTCAGCCGTGGCACGGGAGGATGGGTGCATGACCGCGATGCCGCTGCGCCCGCTGGGCGACTCCGACCTGCTCGTCTCCGCCGTGGGCCTGGGCTGCAACAACTTCGGGCGACCGGGGTCGGCCACCGAGGATCAGCGCGGAACCGACCGCGTGCTGCACGCGGCCATCGATCACGGCATCACGCTGCTCGACACGGCCGAGATGTACGGCTACGAGCACGGCCGCAGCGAGGCGATGATGGGCGTCGCGCTGGCCGGACGCCGCGATCGGGTCGTCATCGCGAGCAAGTTCGGCAACGCCGACTTCAAGAATCCCGAGCTGCGGGATGTGCCGCACGGCTCACGGACGTACATCCGGACGGCCGTCGAGGGCTCGTTGCGGCGCCTGCGCACCGACTACCTCGACTTGTACCAGCTGCACACCCCCGACCCGCAGACGCCCATCGACGAGACGCTCGCGGCCCTGCACGAGCTCGTCGACGCCGGGCTCGTGCGCGCGATCGGGCACTCGAACCTCGACACCGCGCAGACCATCGAGGCCGACGACGCGGCACGGGCTGGTGGCCACCCCCGGTTCGTGTCGGCCCAGCTCGAGTACAGCCTTCTTGCCCGCGGGCTCGACGCCGAGCTGCTGCCGCTACTCGAGAGCCGCGACATCGGTCTGCTGCCGTACTACCCGCTCGCGAACGGCCTGCTGACCGGCAAGTTCAGCCGCGAGGGCGGGCCCGCCGACTCGCGCATCATGCGCCAGCGCCCGCACGTCGCCACCGACGCGCCCTGGAATGCGCTGGACTCCTACCGCGTGCTCGCAGCCGAGCAGGGCATCGGGATGCTCGAGGCGACGGTCGGCTGGCTGCTCAGCCGCCCGGCGATGGCCTCGGTGATCGCCGGCGCGACGACGGTCGAGCAGGTCGCCCAGAACGCGGCCGCCGCTACCGCGTGGACGCCCGACACGGAGGCCCTGGCCCGCATCGACGCCCTCTTCCCGGTGCCGACCGCTTAGGGTTCCGCGGGCGGTTCGGCACCCGGCTCGAGCGGCTCCGGATCGATGTTGAGATCCTTGCCCAGCGCGGCCGCCTGGGCGTTCAGCGCCTCGAACTGCTCGACGAGAGTGTTGTACTCGTCGACCTTCGCGTTGGTGGCGTCGATCGAGCGGGTGAGGGCGTCCTGCCGCTGGATGAGTGCGCGCCGGTCGCGCTGGAAGGCCTCCTGGCTCGTGTAGCCGCCGGGGCGGGCGGCGCGCGCGTTGAACGCATCGATATCCGCCTCGAGCCGTCGGGCGACCCGCTCCGCCGCATCCTGCTCGATCGCGATCTCCGCGGCGAGCCGCTCGAGCTCGGCGTTCAGCCGCTCGAGCTCGGCCTCGAGCTCGACGAAGATCGCCTCGACCTGCTGCCACAGTGCGACGACCTGGCCGCGGTCGTCGAACCACCGGGCGTAGTGCTCCTCGAGCACGGGCGGCAGGTCGGCGATCTCGGTGCCGACGATCGCGTACAGCTCCGGGATGCGCGACGCGGGATCCGCCGCCTCGTAGGCCGCGACGCGCTCCGCGAGCTCGCTGTCCGGCGCGACGCCGGCGAAGACCTCCTCGAGGGGCGCCTCGAGCGCAGCCTGCTCCGCCTCGGAGAGCCTGTCCCAGGCGGCGTGCAGCATCTCGTGCGCGGCGACGACGACCTCGAAGTCCTGGAGGTCGACGTTGGTGATGTCGAAGAGCGCGATGCGGCCGTCGGCGAGCGTGTAGCAGCCGAGCACGCCGACCCCCGGCTCGCGACCGCTGCAGACCTGGTCGAACTCGAGCTCGCTCAGCACGCGGGGCTGGCTGGCGTAGAACAGGAAGCGGCCCTCGTCGCTCATCGCGGCCCGGCTGGCGTAGCCGGCGATGGCCGGTGTGGGTTCGTACTGCCAGACCGTGAGGGTATCGCTCACGAGGCGCGGGTTGGCGGCCGCCCAGCCGACCCCGCCGAGCAGCACCGCCTGCGCGGCGATGCAGACCCCGGCGACGACGAGGAGAACGGCTCGGCCGGCACGGCCGGCCGGGCGCCGGGTCCGGTCGGGCTCGCTCATGGCCTCCACGCTACCGGCGACCGACCGCTCAGCCGGCGAGGACGGCGATCGCGGCGTTGAGCGTCGTGGCGAACAGCGACCAGAACCAGTAGGGCAGCAGGAGCGCAGCGGCGGCACGGCTGACATCGCCGAACCGGATGATGGTGGCGAGGATCACGATGTCGATCACGACGATCAGCACGAGCGCGGCCCACAGCCCCGGAGCGCCCACGAGCTCGCCGAGCCCGAAGAAGACCGGGGTCCAGAGCGCGTTCAGGGCGAACTGCGCGACGTACAGCCGCAGGCCGCGCGTGCGGGCCTCCGAGTCGGGTGCCCGCCAGACGAGCCAGCCGGCCACCGCGATCAGCGCGTAGAGCACCGCCCAGACGGGCCCGAAGACGGCGTCCGGCGGCGTGAACATTGGCTTGGGGGCGGCCGCGTACCAGCCCTCGATCGGTCCGGCCGAGATGAGGCCGCCCAGACCCCCGACGGCGGCGGCGATCGCGAGCAGGGTCACCAGCACGGCGGCCGAGCGGGTTCCCTTGCGGTCGGGCTCGGTGCGCGCCGAGCGGTCGACGGCGGATGCGGGGGCTGCAGCCGCGGCGGGCGTGCGAGCGGCATCCGGACGCGCGCCCGGTCGTGTCGCCGTCATGAACCCTCCTCCCGCAACCAGGCGAGAGTAGAAGGCCTACCTCCGAGCATCCTGCGCGCGTCCTGCACGCTTCATCGGTGCGGTCCCGGTGCGGGCCGGGGAGGCGGTCAGTTGATGACGGCAATGCCGACCGTCAGCGAGGCGGCGAAGACCACCCACACGAGGTACGGCACCATGATCAGCGCGGCGACCCGGTGGATCGGCCAGAACTCGATGATCGTCGTCGTGATCGCCACGAGCAGCAACAGGTGCACCGTGAGCGAGAGCCACGTCGCGGTCACGCCGATCGCGGGGTAGAGGGCGAAGAACAGCGGCGACCACAGGGCGTTGAGCACGAGCTGCACGACGTAGAGCGTGAGGGCGCGGTCGATGCGCCGCCGGTGGCGCTCGCGCCAGACGAGCCAGGCGGCCACCGAGGTGGCGAGGTAGAGCACGGTCCAGACACCCGCGAACACCTCGTTGGGCGGGGTCCAGTCGGGCTTCGCCGCCGCCGCGTACCAGCCCTGGATGGAGGGCTGCGAGATGGCCGAGCCGAGCTGGGCCGACAGCACGTTGACACCGATGATGATGCTCAGCACCAGCGCCGAGAGCGCGATCGGCCGGGGGCCGCCGCGTCGGGCGGTCCCCGGTCCGGTGCCGACCCTGCCCGTGCTCGCCATGTCAGTGCCCGATGAGCGGGCTCATCGCGCGGGCGATGAGGGAGGATCGGCCGGTCGTGCGCTCCTCGGCGTCGGCGGCTGTCATCGCGAGGAGACCGGCGTTCGCGCCCGCGAACCGCAGCGGCTCGGGCTCCCAGTCGGGGGATCGGTGGCCGACCCAGGGCAGGCGCGTCAGCGCGGTGTCCGCGCCGGTGATCAGGTCGGCGAGGGTCCGGCCGGCGAGGTTCGTCGTCGACAGGCCGTCGCCGACGTAGCCGCCGGCGTAGCCGATGCCGGTCGCCGGGTCGTACTGCACGCTCGCATGCCAGTCGCGGGGAACCCCGAGCGGGCCGCCCCAGCGGTGCTCGGCCTCGAGCGGGGGCAGCTGCGGGAACATGTCCTGCAGCGTCGCGACGAGGTGCGCGAACACCCGCTCGACCCGGTCGTACTCGTCGCGGATCGCGCTGCCCCAGTGGTACCGGGCGCCGCGGCCGCCGAACGCGATGCGGTTGTCGGCGGTCCGCTGACCGTAGATGATCAGGTGGCGGCCGTCGGAGAACGTCTGGCCGTGATCGATGCCGAGCTCCTCCCAGACCGCCTCGTCGAGCGGCTGGGTCGCGATCATGAGCGAGTACAGGGGCAGGATGCGCCGCTTGAGCTGCGCGGTCGCCGCGCCGTAGCCCTCCAGGGCGAGCACGATGTGGCGGGCCCTCACGGTGCCGCGATCGGTGCGCACCCTGCCCGCCTCCCAGTGCTCCGCGGTGGTGTGCTCGTAGATCGTCGCTCCGCGCCGCTCGACCGCGCGCGCGAGGCCGCGGACGAGGGCGGCGGGATGCACCCGCGCGCACGCGGGGTCGTAGACCGCGCCGCGGGCGTCACGGGCGTGCACCCGCTCGGGGCCCCACAGCTCGAGCCGATCGACGCCGAGACGCTGCGCCGCGGCGACCTCCTCCTGGGCGGCGCGCCACTGGGGCTCCGAACGCGCGTAGACGATGGTTCCGCCCTTCGCGTAGTCGCAGGCGACTCCCGCCTCGGCGGCCGCGCGACCGACCTCGTCGACGGTGTCGATCATGGCCTGCCGCATGGCGATCGCCGACTCGCGCCCGTAGCGCTTCTCGAGCGAGGCCGCGGAGGCCGGGAACAGGGCGCTCGCCCAGCCGCCGTTGCGACCGGACGCGCCGAAGCCGGCGATGCGCTTCTCGATCAGCGCGATCCGCAGCGTCGGGTCGCGGCGCTGCAGCTCGTAGGCGGTCCACAGCCCCGTGAGCCCGGCCCCGACGATGGCGACGTCGGTGTCGACGTCGCCATCGAGGGCCGGGCGCGGGGTCAGCTCATCGTCGACCGTCGCGTGCCAGAAGCTCAGTCCGCGGTAGTCGTGCTCGGCGCTCAGTGCGTGCTCCCGGGGAGGTCGTGCCGGCTAGAGCCGGTTGGAGGCCTCGGTCAGGACCGCGCGCAGGATGCGCTCGATCTCGTCGAACTCGGCCGGACCGATGGTGAGCGGCGGCGCGAGCTGGATGACGGGGTCTCCGCGGTCGTCCGCACGGCAGTAGAGACCGGCGTCGAACAGTGCCTTCGACAGGAAGCCGCGCAGCAGGCGCTCCGATTCGTCAGCGTTGAACGTCTCCTTGGTCTCCTTGTTCTTCACCAGCTCGATGCCGAAGAAGTAGCCCTCGCCGCGCACGTCGCCGACGATCGGGATGTCGAGGAGCCGCTCGAGCGCCGCACGGAATTTCGGGGAGTTCTCCCGAACGTGCGCGAGGATGCCCTCCTCCTCCATGATGGCGATGTTCTCGAGCGCGACCGCCGCCGACACCGGGTGCCCGGCGAAGGTGTAGCCGTGGTAGAACGCCGTCTGGCCGTGCTTGAACGGCTCGTAGATCCGGTCGCTGACGATCATCGCGCCGAGCGGCGAGTAGCCGCTGGTGAGGCCCTTCGCCGAGGTGATGATGTCGGGCACATAGCCGAGGGCCGTGCAGGCGAACATCTCGCCGATGCGGCCGTAGGCGCAGATGACCTCGTCACTGACGAGCAGCACGTCGTACTGGTCGCAGATCTCGCGCACGCGCTGGAAGTAGCCGGGGGGCGGCGGGAAGCAGCCGCCCGAGTTCTGCACGGGCTCGAGGAAGACGGCGGCGACCGTGTCGGGGCCCTCGAAGAGGATCGCCTCCTCGATGCGGTTGGCGGCCCACTGGCCGAACTCCTCGAGCGAGCCGTGGAAGCCCATCTCCTCGGCGCGGTAGTAGTTGGTGTTCGGCACGCGGAATCCACCGGGCGTGAGCGGCTCGAACATCTCCTTCATGCCGGGGATACCCGTGATCGCCAGGGCGCCCTGCGGGGTGCCGTGGTACGCGATCGCGCGCGAGATGACCTTGTGCTTCATGGGCTTGCCGGTGAGCTTGAAGTACTGCTTCGCGAGCTTCCAGGCCGACTCGACAGCCTCGCCGCCGCCCGTGGTGAAGAACACGCGGTTGAGATCGCCGGGGGCGTAGTCGGCCAGCTTGTCGGCCAGCTCAATCGCGGTCGGGTGCGCGTACGACCAGAGCGGGAAGAACGCGAGCTCCTCCGCCTGCTTGCGCGCCGCCTCCGCCAGCCGCTCCCGGCCGTGGCCGACCTGCACCACGAACAGGCCCGAGAGGCCGTCGATGTACTTCTTGCCCTGCGAGTCGTAGATGTGGTGGCCGTCGCCGCGCACGATGATGGGCACGCCGTTGCCGGCCTCCATGCCGCTCTGGCGCGCGAAGTGCATCCAGAGGTGGTCCTTCGCCTTCTGCTGCAGATCGGCCTCGGTGGCCGCGTCGAGCGCCGCGCCGACGGGCGCGATCGGGGCGTCGATGGTCATGGTGTGCTCTTTTCTCTGGTGGTGCGGCGCCGCGTGGTGCTTCGTGGGCTCGGCGGTCGCCAGCGTGGTCGCGGACTTCTTGCGGAAGATGCTCATCGGGTTCCCCAGTTGTAGTGCTGCTTGTGCAGGCGGAGGTAGACGAAGGTCTCGGTGGACTGCACGCCGTCGATCCCGCGGATCTTCGTGTTGAGCAGTTCGATGAGGTCGTCGTCGTCCTCGCAGACGACCTCGGCGAGGATGTCGAAGGTGCCGGCGGTGAGGACGACGTAGTCGACGGCGCGGAGGCGGCTGAGCTCATCGGCCACGTGCCGGGTGTCGCCGCTCACACGGATCCCGATCATCGCCTGCCGGTAGAACCCCAGCTGCATCGGGTCGGTCACGGCGACGACCTGCATGACGCCGGCCTCGGTCAGCTTCTGCACTCGCTGGCGCACGGCGGCCTCGCTGAGGCCCACGGCCTTGCCGATCTCGGCGTACGAGCGGCGGCCGTCGGTCTGCAGCTGCTCGACGATGGCCTTCGACACCTCGTCGAGGTGGAGAGGCTTGCTGCGCGGTGCCATGGGCCGATTCTGACAGTGATGCGCCAGGAATACAAGCGAATCCGAATGCAGATGCGCCATTCCGCTACTGAATCCGTCGCAGAGGGCTGGATGCTCGCCGCGAGCCGCGGTACAGTGGCGCCATGAGCGACCGCATCCTGCGCAACGTCATCGGCGGCGAGTCCGTCGAGAGCGCCACCGACACGTACCTCGACCTGATCGACCCCGCGACCGAGGAGGTCTACGGGCAGGCGCCGGTGAGCACGCCGGCCGAGATCGACGCGGCCTACGCCGCCGCGTCGTCGGCGTTCCGGCACTGGGGCCGCACCACGCCGGCCGAGCGCCAGCTCGCGCTCTTCCGCCTCGCCGACGCGATGGCCGAGCGCGCCGACGAGTTCGCCGATCTCGAGTCGCAGGACACCGGCAAGCCGCGCGCCACCCTCGTCGCCGACGAGATCGACCAGTCGGTCGACCAGCTCCGCTTCTTCGCCGGGGCCGCGCGCGATCTCAACGGCCGCTCCGCGGGCGAGTACCTCGCCGGCCACACCTCGTACGTGCGCCGCGAGCCCATCGGCGTCATCGGCCAGGTCACGCCCTGGAACTATCCGCTCAACATGGCGGTGTGGAAGATCGCGCCGGCCATCGCCGCGGGCAACACCGTGGTGCTCAAGCCCTCCGACACGACGCCCCTCGCGACCGTCCGGCTGGCCGAGCTCGCCGCCGAGATCCTGCCCGCGGGGGTGCTCAACGTCGTGATGGGCGACCGTACGACGGGTGCGGCCCTGCTGCAGCATCCGACCCCCCAGATGGTAGCGATCACCGGCTCGGTGCGTGCCGGCATGGAGGTCGCGAAGGCCGCTTCCAGCGACCTCAAGCGGGTGCACCTCGAGCTCGGCGGCAAGGCGCCCGCCATCGTCTTCCCCGACGCCGACCCGCAGGCGGTCGCCGAGGGCCTCGTGCTCGCCGCCTACTTCAACGCCGGGCAGGACTGCACGGCCGCGACCCGCGTCATCGTGCACGAGTCGGTGCACGACGAGGTCGTCGCGGCGCTCGTCGCCCGCGCCGCGACCCACGCCGTCACGGGCGGGCCGCGCGAGGAGGGCGTCTTCTACGGCCCGCTCAACAACGCCGCCCAGCTCGAGCGCGTCTCGGGCATCGTCGACCGGCTGCCCGCGCACGCCGAGATCGTCGCCGGCGGTGCGCGTCAGGGCGACCGCGGCTACTTCTTCCCGGCCACGATCGTCACCGGCATGCGCCAGGAGGACGAGGCGGTGCAGGAGGAGATCTTCGGGCCGGTGCTGACCGTGCAGACCTTCCGCACCGAGGAGGAGGCGCTCGCCCTCGCCAACGGCGTGCGGTACGCGCTCGCCTCCTCCGTCTGGACGAGCGACCACGGCCGGGCGATGCGGTTCTCGCGCGACCTCGACTTCGGCTGCGTCTGGGTCAACACGCACATCCCGTTCGTCTCCGACATGCCGCACGGCGGGTTCAAGCACTCCGGCTACGGCAAAGACCTCTCGCACTACGGCTTCGAGGACTACACGCGCCTCAAGCATGTGATGAGCTACATCGGGGAGTAAACGGAACAGCTCGACGGCGGAGGGGGACCGTGACGGAGCAGCACGACGACGAGGCGACGGTCATCCGGCCGCGACGCTCCGCCGTGCCGTCGCGCCCCGGGGTGCCGTCGAACGCTGAGCCCGAGGATGCCGAGGCCACTGTGATCCGGCTGATCGAGCCGCGCCCACCAGTACCGCGCGGCCCGATGCCGACCGAGCCGCGCGGGCTGCCACCCCGCGTTGCGCTGCCGACTGCGCCACGGACCGAGCCGCCGATCGCGCTGCCAGCCGAGCCTCCGGCCGCGGTCGAGCCCCCGCCGACCGGCGCCGGCTGGGCGGTGCGGGTGCGCGGCACCGCGCCGGTCGTGCCGCTCGACCGGCCGGTCGTGGTCGGGCGCCGCCCGGGTCCGCCGCGCCCGGGGGAGCATCCCGAGCCGCGTCGGCTCGTCGTGCCCGCCGACTGCGCCGATGTCTCCGCGCGGCACGCGCGCGTCGAGCAGCTGGGCGAGACGCTCGTCGTCGTCGACCTCGGGTCGACCAACGGCACCGTCGTACACTGGTCGAACGGCGCCCCGCTCCGCCTGCGACCGGGCGAGTCGACCGCCGTTCTCCCCGACGCGGTGATCGAGCTCGGCGAGCGCTTGATCCTCGAGTTCCTCCCTGCCACCCCGACCCCGGAGCCGCCATCGTGACCGCCCTCGGCCGCAGCAGCGTGCGCCATGTCGTCTCCGTGCCCGACCACGGGGCGACCCTCGCGCTCTCCTGGCACGGGGTCACCCACACGGGCTACCGCCGGGCGGCGAACGAGGACAGCTATCTCGCCGACGTTCCCCTCTTCGCGGTCGCCGACGGCATGGGCGGGCACTCGCACGGCGACCGGGCGAGCGACGCGGTCGTGCGGCGCCTGCAGGCCGCCGTGGACGGCGACCTCATCGAGCCGGAGGCGATCGTCGAGGCGCTCAACCAGGCGACGTGGGACATCCACCAGCTCGACGACGCCGACCGGGGCATCGGCACGACCGTCACCGGCGTGGCCCTGACCCTCGTCGACGGGGCCCCGCGCTTCGTCTGCTTCAACGTCGGCGACTCGCGCGTGTACCGGTTCTCCGGCAACGAGCTCACCCAGGTGACGACCGACCACTCGATCGTCCAGGAGATGGTCGACGCGGGGCAGCTGACCGCCGAGCAGGCGGAGAACCACCCCGAGTCGAACGTCATCACGCGCGCCATCGGGTTCTCGATCGAGCCCCAGGTCGACCTCAGCATCCTGCCCATCGAGGAGGGCATGCGGCTGCTGATCTGCTCCGACGGGCTGACCAAGGAGGTCCCGGCCGAGCGGCTCCGGCTGCATCTCGCCGCCCGCCTCAGCGCCCGCGAGACCGCCAATGCGCTCGTGGATGCGGCGCTCGCGCAGGGCGGGCGCGACAACATCACCGTGATCGTCGTCGACGTGGTGCGCGCCCCCGCACCCTGATCCGCCCGACTCCCTACACTGGGGGGACATCGTGCGGGAGGGGGACCATGTCGCGGCGTCGACCGTCGGAACCCCCCGTGCTGCCCGGGTTCAGCCACGTACGGCTGCTCGGCAGCGGCGGATTCGCCGACGTCTTCCTCTACGAGCAGAACATGCCGCGGCGCCAGGTCGCGGTGAAGGTCATGCTTGCGGACGTCGTCACCGAGCGCGTGCGGCAGATGTTCCAGGTCGAGGCGAACCTCATGGCGCAGCTGTCGTCGCACCCGGGCATCCTCACCGTGTACCAGGCCAGCATCTCGGCCGATGGCCGGCCCTACCTGGTGATGGAGCTCTGCTCCTCCCAGCTGGCCGGCCGCTATCGCGTCGAGCGCATCCCCGTCGCGGAGGTGCTGCGTGTCGGCGTGCAGATCGGCAGCGCGGTCGAGACGGCGCACCGCAGCGGCGTGCTGCACCGCGATATCAAGCCCTCGAACATCCTCACCACCGTGTACGGGCATCCGGTGCTCAGCGACTTCGGCATCGCCTCGAGCCTGGGCGCCGTCGAGAGCACGGAGGCGGTCGGGATGTCGATCCCGTGGTCCGCGCCGGAGGTGCTCCTCGACGAGACCGCCGGTACGGTCACGAGCGAGGTGTGGTCGCTCGCGGCCACGATCTACACGCTGCTCGCGGGCCGGTCGCCCTTCGAGGTGCTGGACGGCGCGAACGGCTCGAGCGAGCTGATCGGCCGCATCACCCGCGCCCGCCTGCCCGGCATGGACCGTGACGACGTGCCGGCATCCCTCATGGCCGTGCTCACCCGGGCCATGTCGCGCGACCCGGCGAAGCGGCAGCAGTCGGTGCTCGAGCTCGTGCGCGACCTGCAGCGGGTGGAGGCCGAGCTCGGCCTCGTGACCACGCAGGCCGACGTCGCCATGGACGACTGGGCGCTCGCGAGCATCGGCGACCCGGGCGATCGCACGATCGTGCGGGCGGTCTCGCCGCGGGCACCGGGGGTGCCGGGAGCCCGCCGTCGCCGCCGCGCCGTCGAGGGAGCGCCCGTGCCCGTCGACACGCCTGCCTCGCCGATCTCCTCGACGGCGGCCCGCACCGCCTCGCGCACCCGGATGCTCGCAGTCGGTCTCGTCGTGGTCGCGCTCGCCGTGATCGGCCTCGGCGCGACGGCCACGATCCTCGCCATCCAGGGCGGCGACCGCGACCTCCCGCGCGTCGCGAACGTCGAGGCGGCGCTCGACGGCACGACGGTGGTGTTCTCCTGGGACGACCCGGGCCTCGCTGCCGGCGACTCGTACCAGGTCGTGCTCGCGGATGGCCGGGAGACCTTCCAGCGCTCCACGGAGTTCGCCGCTGCCGCCGCCCCGGGCGACCGCGTCTGCATCACGGTGCGCGTCGCGCGCGAGGGCCGTCTGGGCCCGGCGAGCGACGAGAAGTGCGCCGAGGTCTCCGGGGGGTGAGCGCCTGATGCGCCGCTGGCTCGCGCGCCACCGCTCCACGGTCACGACCGCGCTCGGCGCGACGGTGGTCGCCGCGGTCGTCGTCACGGTCGCCGTCGTCTACCCGGGCTTCGAGTCGCAGCGCCTTGAGCTCAACGACGGCTCGGTGTGGGTCGTCAGCGGCGAGCGCCAGGCGGTCGGCCGGGCGAACCTGCAGGTCGGTCAGCTCGACGCGGTGATCCCGGGCGAGGGCTCGCAGCTCTCGGTCGTCCAGCAGGGCTCCGACGTGGTCGTGGTCGACGCCGCCAACGCCACGGCCGAGGTCGTCGACACGGCGCGTTCCGAGGTGGTCGAGTCGGTGCCCCTCCCGCCGGATGCTCCCACCCTCCTGCTCGCCGGCCAGAGCGCCGTCGTGCACAGCGGCGGAACGGGCGAGACCTGGGTCACCCCGCGCGCCCTGCTGGCCGACTTCGACCCGGCGGGTGTCGCCGCGTTCCAGTTCGGCCCCGACAGCGCGATCGCCGCGCTCGACGGGTACGGCGTCGTCGCCGTGTCACCCGGGCTCGGGGAGGTCTACCGCTTCGACCCCGCGCTCTCGCTCGCGGTCGAGCAGACGTGGAGCATCCCGGTCGAGGCCGATGCCGCGCTGCAGATCTCGGTGGCCGGCGACCGCTGGGCCGTGCTCGATGCCGGTACCCGGCTGCTGCACACCGAGGGCGGCACGATCGACCTCTCGGCCGTGATCGCCGCGGCCGGCGAGCCGCGCCTGGCGGCCCCGAGCGCCAGCACCCCCGAGCTGCTCATCGCGCACCGGGGAGGCCTCCTCTCCGTCGCCCTCGACGGGGGCCGGATCACCGAGCTGGTCACCGGGCGCCAGGGCTCCGCCGCCGCGCCCGTGGTCGTCGGTGCGTGCGCGTTCGCCGCCTGGACCGACGGCGTCGCGTGGCGCCGCTGCGGCGAGGAGGTGCGCGAGCTGCCGCTCGCGCAGGTCGCGGCGGCCGCGGAGCTCACCCTCTCGGTGCGCGACGATCGCGTCGTGCTCAACGACAGGCGCGGGGGAGCGGCCTGGGCCGTGCAGGAGGACGGCCGGCTGATCGACAACTGGGACGACCTCATCAGCGAGGAGGAGGACCAGCGCGAGGAGCAGCTCGACCAGCTCGACACCCCACCCGAGGTCGAGCGGGTACAGCAGCCCCCGGTCGCCGTCGACGACGTCTTCGGCGCCCGACCGGGCCGCGCGAGCGTGCTGCCCGTGCTGCTCAACGACACCGATCCCAACGGCGACGTGCTCGTCATCGCCGAGACGACACCCCTCGACCCCGAGATCGGACGCATCGACCTGATCGGGCAGTCGCAGCAGGTGCAGCTGACCCTGACGAGCGCCGCACGCGGCGAGATCGCGTTCGAGTACACGATCACCGATGGCCGCGGCGGCTCCGACACCGCCGTCGTGCGGGTGACCGTCCGCGCTCCCGGCGAGAACGGGCCGCCCGTGCAGGTGCGCCCGAGCCGCACGACCGTCGCCGTGGGCTCCTCGACCACGGCCGCGGTGCTGGGGGAGTGGGTCGACCCCGATGGCGACCCGATCTACCTCCAGGCCGCGAGCATCCCGCCGCCCGACGTCGTCACATTCCGGCCCGACGGTCGTGTCACTGTGGCCGAGTCCGGCGGGCTCGGCGAGCTCCGCATCGTCGCGCTCACGGTGACGGACGGGCGGGCGAGCGGCACCGGCGAGCTGGCGGTCACCGTGCGGCCTGCCGGCCAGGCGCCGATCATCGCCGAGCCCTTCGTCGTGCTCGCCTACGCCGGCCAGGAGGTGCGCGTCGAGCCGCTCGTCCACGTGCGGGGCGGCTCGGGGCCGATCCGCCTCAGCGCCGTTCCCGAGAAGCCGGGCGTGACGATCACCCCCGCGTTCGACCGCGGCGTATTCCGGTTCGTGAGCGAGGAGGTGCGGACCCACTACCTCGAGTACGTGGTGACCGACGGCGCCACCACCGCGACCGGCCTGATCCGGGTGGATGTCGCGGCACCGCCCGCCGCCGGGTCCGCCCCGATCACCGTGCCGAAGACGGCTTTCGTGCGCACCCTCAGCAGCGCGACCGTCTCGGTGGCGACGGTCGATATCGACCCGGGCGGGGGAGTGCTCGTCGTGACCGGGGTCGTCGGCCTCGGTGCCGGCAGCGGGATCCGCGCGGAGGTGCTCGAGCAGCGCGACATCCGCATCACGCTCACCCGGCCGCTCGACGGCCCCCAGACGGTCAGCTACCGCATCAGCAACGGGCTCGCCGAGTCGACCGGGCAGATCACGGTCATCGAGATCCCGCGCCCGCAGCGGCTGCAGCCGCCCGTGGCCGTGGACGACGCGATCACGGTGCGCGTGGGCGACGCGGTGAGCATCCCCGTGCTCGCGAACGACGAGCACCCCGATGACGAGCCGATCACGCTCGCCCCCGTGCTCGTGCAGGGGCTCACGGGCGAGTCGGGCCTGCTCTTCGTCGCCGGTGACCGCCTGCGGTACCTGGCACCGGACCAGCCGGGCGACTTCACGGCCGTCTACGAGGTGCTCGGTCCGCTCGGCGAGCAGCGCGCCCAGGCGAGCGTGCGCATCAGCGTGCGCGAGGTCGACGAGGCCACCAACCAGGCGCCCATCACCCGCACGGTGACGGCCCGGGTGATCGCCGGCGACACCGTCCGCATCCGCATCCCGGTCGAGGGGATGGACCCGGACGGCGACTCGGTGCAGGTGATCGGCCAGGAGGTGGGGCCGCAGCGAGGCTCCGTCGTCGACACCGGGCTCGACTACATCGACTACCAGGCGGGCAGCTACGCGGCCGGTACCGACGAGTTCCGCTACACCGTGGTCGACGCGCTCGGAGCGCGGGCCTCCGGCGTGGTGCGCGTCGGCATCAGCCCGCGGCTCGAGGGCGCGCGCAACCCCGTCGCGAACGACGACCAGGTACTCATCCGTCCAGGGTTCACCGTTCTCGTCCCGGTGCTCGACAACGACACCGACCCCGACGGCTCCGACCTGATCGTCACCGCGGTCGGGCCCAACACCGATGGCCTCACCGCCGAGATCGTCGACGGTCGGTACGTGCGCGTCATCCCGCCCGCGGTGCCCGGTCAGTACGGGCTCGTCTACACGATCGAGAACGCGCTCGCCGGGGCGTCGCAGGCCTTCATCACCGTCACGGTGCGAACGGATGCTCCGCTCGCCCCGCCCGTCGCCCGCGACACCGTGCTCTCGCTCACCGACATCCTCGATCGCGACGAGCTCGACGTCGACGTGCTCGCGCGGGTGTTCTTCGCGGAGGGCGAGGTGAGCGACCTCGGTCTCGAGCTGGTGCCCGGATACGAGTCGGGGGCCCGCATCCAGCCCGACGGCCGGGTGCGGGTGCAGGTGGGCGAGCAGCGCCAGATCATCCCCTTCCAGGTGGTGCACCCGGCCGACCCCGCGGTGCGGTCCACGGCCTTCATCTGGGTGCCGGGCACGGACGATGCGCTGCCGCAGCTCGACCGGCGCGCTCCGCGCATCCAGGTGGTCAGCGAGGAGACCGTGACCATCGACATCAACGACTACGTCGTCGCGGTGGGCGGGACACCGGTGCGGCTCACCGACACCGCGCGCGTGAGTGCCAGCCAGTCGAACGGTGAGCCGCTCGTCGTCGACGGCGACACGCTCCGCTTCACCTCCGCCGACTTGTACTTCGGGCCCGCATCCCTGACCTTCGAGGTCACAGACGGCGCGACCCCCGATGATCCGGCGGGCCGGGTGGCGACCATCGTGCTGCCGATCGAGGTCACCCCGCGCGAGAACCAGCCGCCCGTGCTGATCGGGGCCGCCCTCGAGCTCGAACCCGGTCAGGAGCGCGTGCTCGACCTCGTCCGCGTCACCTCCTACCCGTACCCCGACGACGTGGACGAGCTCGCGTACACGATCGTCGACCCGGCCTCGCCGGGGCTCGAGGTCGAGCTCAGCGGGCAGACCCTGCGCGTGCGCGTCCTCGAGAGTACGCCGCGGGGCACGACGACCGGGGTGACACTTGGCGTGCGCGACGACGCCGCCCAGGGAACGCCCGGCCGCATCCAGGTCACCGTCGTGCCGTCGACCCGGCCGCTCGCCCGGCCCGCCCCCGACGTCGTGATCGCGCCCCGGGGGGAGACCACGACGGTGCGCGTGCTCGAGAACGACCAGGCGACCAACCCGTTCCCGGGCCAACCGCTGCGGGTCGTGGCGGTGCGCGGCCTCGACAGCGCTGACCTGCCGGCGGGGGTGACCATCGTGCCCAGCGCCGACGGTCAGACCCTGCTCGTCACGGTCTCCCCGAGCGCCGAGCCGCTCGACACCAACCTCGAGTACCAGGTGGCCGATGCCACCGACGATCCCGAGCGCCGAGTCTGGGGCGCGGTGCGCATTTCGGTGCAGGACGTCCCCGACCCGGTCACGAACCTGCGGGTGCAGGCCTTCGCCAATCGCAGCCTGACCGTCGCTTGGTCGCCCGGCCCGGCCAACAACGCCCCGATCGAGCGGTTCGAGGTGACCACGACCCGCGTCGCCGACGGGGTCACCGCCACCACCTCCTGCCCCGGATCGCCCTGCACCGTGCCCACGGCCGGCAACGGACCCGACAACCGCGTGCGCATCGCTGTCGTCGCCGTCAACGCCCAGGGGCCCTCTGCGGCCACCACCCTCGCCGAGGCCGCCTGGAGCGATCTCGTGCCGCCCGCTCCGACGATCCTGGGTGTGACCCCGCTCGACCGCGGTCTCCGCATCGGCTGGACCAAGCCGGCGCAGGACTCTGCCGCCTCGCCGATCCGCAGCTACCGGGTGACCGTCGGCCCCGTCGTCCGCACCATCAGCGTTCCCGCCGACGACCCGGTCGGTACGACCTACTGGGTCGCGGTGGTCGACGCCGGGGCGCTCGCCAACGGCACCTCGTACAGCGTCGGCGTCAGCCCACGCAATGATGCCTTCGACCCGCTGACGACCTGGAACACCGCCACGACGACGGGCGTGCCCGCGGGCGCCCCGCTCGCGCTCGCCGCACCGACTGCTCTCGGTTCGACGGCCGACGCCGGGGGCGGCGGCACCGTCTCGGTGAACTGGGCGGGAGCCTTCGGCGCCAACGGCCGGCCCCTGCAGAGCTTCTACGTCTGGGTCGCGGACTCGGGAACGGCTCCGGCCTGCACCGTGACCGGCGTCGCCGACGGCGCCCCCGAGCACACCCCGCCGCCCGGCGTGACGACGGTGCCCGGCTCGTCGACCTCGACGGTCATCGGCGGCCTCACCGCCGACACCACGTACCGCGTGGTCGTGTACGCCTACAACGGGCAGGGATGCACCGCCAGCGTCGAGCTGACCGCCACCCCGCGCGAGCGCCCGCCCGTCATCACAGCCATCGATGTCGTCGACTCGGTGCCCAACGGCGAGGGCCTGTGGGATCTCCGCCTCGATGCGGTGACCGTCGCCGGCGGTGCGGACTCGGTGCAGTACCGGCTGATCGGTGACCAGGTGGATCCGGCCGAGTCGGCGCCGGCGACCCTGCCGACCCTGCTGACCGCGGGCACCAGCCACTACGGCCGTAGCCTCGAGGTCGAGGTGCGCGCGTGCCGCCAGTACGAGCAGCTGCTCTGCGGGCCGTGGTCAGGGCCGTTCGCGCTCGGTGTCGCGGTGCGCATCGACCCGCAGCCGACGTTCGTGGTCACCGGTGAGGTCCCCGATCCGCGCACCGTCGAGGTCACCTGGACGCCCCTCGCCGTCGGCGCCTACACCGCGGTCGAGCAGGTCTGCCTGGGCGGCGACCCGATCGACAACCCGACCGGCCCGACCTGCCTCATCACCGCCGCACCCGGCGACGACCCGCGGCTCGTCGTCACCGTCTCCGCCAACAGCACCACCTACACCCGGGAGTACCGACCATGACCATGACTGCCGAACAGGCCACCGGGTTCAGTGGCATCGCCGACCGCATCGTCGAGAACGTCGAGCGCGTGCTGCTCGGCAAGGCCTACGTGATCCGGCTCGGGCTCACCGCGATGCTCAGCGAGGGCCACCTGCTGCTGGAGGACGTCCCCGGGACGGGGAAGACCTCGCTCGCCCGGGCGCTCGCGCAGAGCATCCGCGGCACCACGACGCGCGTGCAGTTCACCCCCGACCTGCTGCCCGGCGACATCACCGGCATGACGGTCTACGACCAGCGGTCGGGCACCTTCGAGTTCCACCCCGGGCCGGTCTTCGCCACCGTGGTGCTGGCCGATGAGATCAACCGCGCGAGCCCCAAGACGCAGTCGGCGCTGCTGGAGGTCATGGAGGAGGGGCATGTCACGGTCGACGGCGTGACCCACCCCGTCACGGCGCCCTTCCTCGTCATCGCGACGCAGAACCCGATCGAGCAGGCCGGCACCTACCGGCTGCCCGAGGCCCAGCTCGACCGCTTCCTCATGAAGACCGCCATCGGCTACCCCGACCACGCGGCCACGGTGCGGATCCTCGAGGGCGCCGTCGGCCCCCGCGCCGAGGTGCTCGAGCCCGTCGTCGAGCTCGACACGGTGCGCGACATGATCGCGCTGGCCCGCACGGTGCACGTCGACCCGGTCATCACCGACTACGTCGCGCGCCTGGTCGAGGCCACCCGCACCCACGTCGACGTGCGCATGGGCGCGAGCGTGCGCGGCGCGCTGGCGCTGATCCGCTGCGCGAAGACCTTCGCGGCGCTGCAGGGCCGGCACTACGTCGTGCCCGACGACGTGAAGGCGCTCGCCGAGCCGGTGCTCGCCCACCGACTCGTGCTCGACCCCGAGTCGGAGTTCGACGGTGTGACGACGACGAGCGTGGTCGCCCAGCTCGTCGTCGAGACGCCGCCCCCGAGCGAGCGGATCGCTGTGTGACGAGCATCCCGCCCTCGATGTCGTCGGGTACCGCCCCGACCGGCGGCAGCGACCACCGCGCCCGGCGCGCCATCGACGAGACGACGATCGGCTCGACCGTCACCACGGCGCGCACCCGCATCGTCGGGGAGCGCACCGGATGGCTGGCCGACGCGATCGTCGCCGTCGTGCGCCTCGGCCGCAGCCTCCGGGCGGCGCTCGCGCGGGGCTTCTCGACGGTCTCCGGCGTCGTCACGCCGCTCGGCTGGACCATCGCGGCCGGCGTGCCCCTGGCGCTCCTCGCCGGTTACGCCTGGGGCTGGAGCGAGCTGATCGTCCTCGGGGCGCTGGGCGCCACCCTCGCGGTCGTCGCCGCTCTCTACCTGATCGGCCGCACCCGCATCGTCGCCGAGCTCGTGCCGCCCGCCAGCCGCGTCGCGGTCGGCGACCCCGCGATCGCCACGCTGCATGTGCGGAATCCCGCGGGGCGACGCACCTTCAGCGTCGTCGCCGATGTTCCGGTCGGCAGCGAGATCGTGCCGGTGAGCATCCCCGGCCTGCCGGCGAAGGGCGAGCTCGATCGCGAGCTGGCCATTCCGACCGCGCGCCGCGGCCGGCTCGCTCTCGGACCGGTGCGCTCGGTGCGCGCCGACCCGGTCGGGCTCGTGCGCCGCGAGCTGCAGTTCACCGACGCCCTCGAGCTCATCGTGCACCCGCGCACCATCGACATCCCTTCCACCTCGAGCGGCCTCCTGCGCGACCTCGATGGTCAGCCGACCCGCGACCTCACTCCTGCCGACATCGCGTTCCACGCCCTCCGCGAGTACGTGCCCGGCGACGACCGCCGGCACATCCACTGGAAGTCCACCGCCAAGACCGGCACCTACATGGTGCGTCAGTTCGAGGAGACCCGCCGCAGCCACCTGATCGTCGCGCTCAGTGTCGCCAGCATCGACTTCGGCTCCGACGCCGAGTTCGAGCTCGCGGTCAGCGTCACGGGCAGCCTCGGCAGCCGCGCCATCCGCGACGGTCGCGACGTCTCCGTCGTCGTCAGCGCCGTCACCCCCGAGTTCGCCAAGCGCGCCGTCGTCGCGCTGCGCCCGCTCGCCACCCTGACCCCCACCCGGCTGCTCGACGACCTCGCCGTCGTCGAGCACAGCCCTGCCGCGCTCGGCATCCTCGACGTCGCGCGGCTCGCCGGCGACGACGCCCGTGGCGTCTCCATCGCCTTCCTCGTCGTCGGCTCGACGGTGACGGCGTCGCGGCTGCGCTCGGCCGCCAGTGCGTTCCCGCCCTCGGTGGCCGTCGTCGCGCTGCAGTGCGACCCGGGTGCCATCCCCGGCCGACGCCGGCTGGGCGGCTTCACCGTGCTCACCATCGGGTCGCTCGCCGAGCTGCGGCGAGCCATGCGGGGGGAGGAGACGTGGTGAGCGCATCCCGCCGCCCGCGGCCCCGCCGCACGCCGCCGGCCGTGCCGCCGCGCCCCATCATCGTGACCGCGACGGCGGCGACGGCGCTCAGCTGGGCCATCGTCGCCGTGGTGCTGTGGTCGATCTACCGCGACACGGCCTTCGTGGTGCTCGCCGCTATCGCGATCCCGCTGGGGATCGGCATCGCGCTCACCGGGGTGCTGCTGCGCTGGCCATCGATCGGGATGCTCGCCGCCGCCATCGCGGCCACCCTCGTCGTCGGGGTGCCGCTCGCCGTGCCCGGCCGCACCGTGTACGGCGTGCTGCCCGAGCCGGGCGGTCTGCTCGACCTCGTCGCCGGCGTCGCCCTCGGCTGGCGGCAGCTGATCACCATCGACCTCCCCGTCGGCGCCTACCAGGCGCTCCTCGTGCCCGCGCTGGTCCTCCTGCTCGGGGGGCCGCTCATGACCCTCGTGCTCGCCCTGCGGCTGAAGCGCGGGGAGCTCGCCGCGCTCGTCCCGCTCGCCGGATTCCTGCTCGCCATCGCCCTCGGGCCGGAGACGGCCGCGCTGCCGATCAGCACGACCATCGCGCTCGCCACGACCCTGCTGCTCTGGCAGGCCGTATGGCGGCGGCATCGCCGCGCCGCCGCGGTCGGCGACGCGGGCCGCGCCGATGCCGGCCGCACCGGCGCGCGCGCCCTCGCCGCGGCGACGGCGCTGCTGCTCGTGGCCGGGGCCGCGGGCGCCGCTCTCGTCGCCGTCGTGCCGCCGCCCGGCGAGCGCACGGTGCTGCGCAGCCTCGTCGACCCGCCCTTCGATCCGCTGGCGCAGCCGAGCCCGCTCGGCGCCTACCGCGCCTCGTTCGCGACGGAGGTCGCGGACGCCACCGCCGTGGTGGTCTCGGGCGCGCCCGAGGGCTCGCGGCTGCGGGTCGCCGCGCTCGACAGCTACGACGGCATCGTCTTCGCCGTCGGCAGCGACCGCGTCGACAGCGCCTCCGGCACCTTCGTGCGCATCCCCACCGGCCGCGATCTCGCGGCCGTGCCCGGCGACCGGGTCCGCGTCGAGATCGAGCTCCGCCGCCCCAGCGGCGTGTGGCTGCCGACCGTCGGCGAGCTCGAGTCCATCGCGTTCTCCGGAGAGACCGCCGCCGATCTGCGCGACCGCTTCGTGCTCAACGCCACCACCGGCACGGCCGCCTTCGTCGGGGGCCCGCCGCCCGGTGTGCGCTACACCCTCGACGCGGTCATCCCGACGGACGAGGCGACATCGCTCGCTCGCGTCGTGCCGGGCGCGGCGGCCGTTCCGGCGATCACCGCGGTTCCGGATGCTCTCCGGGAGTGGCTCGACGGCGTCACGGCCGGCATCGAGGGGGAGGGGGCTCGCCTCGAGCGCGCCCTCACCAGCCTGCGCGAGCAGGGCTACCTCAGCCACGGCATCGCCGAGGACGAGGCGCCGAGCCGGTCGGGGCACTCGCTCGACCGCCTCGATGAGCTGTTCTCGGCGCCGCTCATGATCGGCGATGCCGAGCAGTTCGCGGCCGCGGGCGCGCTGCTCGCCCGCGAGCTCGGGTTCCCCTCCCGTGTCGTCGTCGGGTTCGGCCCGCTGCCGGGCGGGGCGCCGACGACGCTCCTCGAGAGCGACCGCACGGCCTGGGTCGAGGTCTCGACCGCCGAGGGCTGGGTCGCGGTCGATGTCGCCCCCGAGCGCCGCGAGCTGCCCCCGACGGAGCCGGACGATCCGGTGCCGGTCTCCCGGCCGCAGAACGCGGTGCAGCCGCCGGTCGACGACGCCCCGCCGCTGGAGGAGCTCGCTCCGCCGGAGATCGAGGCGCGCGACGACGCCGGCCTCGACCCGTTCTGGCAGGCCGTGCTCGCGGTGCTGCGCGTGCTCGGCGTCGTCCTCCTGGTGGCGGCTCTCCTCGCCGCGCCGTTCCTGGGCATCGTCGCCGCCAAGCTCCGCCGTCGCCGCCGCCGTCGGGCGGCCGCCGACCCTGCGCTGCGCATCCTCGGCGGGTGGCACGACGTCACCGATCAGGCCCGCGACTACGGCGTCGAGCTGCCGGTGGCCGCCACCCGCACCGAGGCGGCCCAGGTGATCGGGCGGCCGAGCGCGCTCGTGCTCGCGCGGGTCACCGACCGCGCCGTCTTTGCCCCCGAGGAGCCCTCCGAGCAGGAGGCCGAGCGGGTGTGGGAGGCGGCGGACGCGCTGCGGGCATCCCTCGCGGAGGGGCGCAGCCGCCGGGAGCGCTGGCGGGCCGCCGTCTCGATGGCGTCGCTGCGACGGTATCCTGGCCGCGGACGGACGACGGGGGGTCGGCGACGGTGACGTGCGAGCACTGCGGGGCGGCTCTGCCCGCCTTCGCCCTGTTCTGCGGCGAGTGCGGCCGGTCGGTCGCCGCGCGGCCGAGCGTCGTGCCCGGCGCCGCGGTCGTGGACGCGCCCTCCATGCCGCTCGTCGACGCGGTCGCCGCGCCCGAGCCCGAGTCGATGCCCGAGCCGATGCCGGAGCCGATGCCGGACCCTGTGTCGGACCCTGTGTCGGAGGTTGCGGTCGAGCCCGCGCCGGAGCCGGCCCGGGTCGTCCCCTGCACCTCGTGCGGACTCGTGCCCGAGCCCGACGACCTGTACTGCGCCGAGTGCGGGGCGTCGCTCTCCGCGCAGACGCGGATCATCGAACGCATCTCCGGGCCGGACCTTCTGCCGGCCCCTGCGCCCGTCGCGCTGCCGGCGACCCCGCCTGCACCCGCCCTCCCCGTCGACGACGAGAGCACGCGCCTCGTGCCGCGCGGCACGGGCGGCGCCCGCTTCGTCCTGCAGTTCAGCACCGGTGAGAGCTACACGGTGCTCGGCTCCGGGCTGGCCGGCCGCAACCCCCGCCCCGAGCCCGGCGAGTACGTCGACCACCTGGTGGCCATCGTCGACCCGGGCCGCTCGGTCTCGAAGACGCACTTCGAGTTCGGGCAGGAGGCCGGGATGTTCTGGGTGGCCGACCGTCACTCCGGCAACGGCACGGTCATCCGCGAACCGGGCGCCGAGCCGCGGCCGTGCACCCCCGGAAACCGCTACCCGGTCGTCCGCGGCACGCGCATCGACATCGGCGAGCAGTTCGTCGTCGTCAGCTGAGCTCCCCTCCCCAGGCTGCGATCTCACCGACGGGATGCCCGCTCCCCGCGCGCGGGGCCGCCGCGAGCATCCCGCCTGCTGTTCTGGGGCCGTGACCCGACTGCCTCCTCCGCCCGCATTGCCGCGCCCGCCCGCGCGCGTCGGATTCCCCGTGATCGCCGTCGTCATGCCCGTCGTCGGCGCCGTGATCATCGGGGCCATCACCGGCTCGGCCTTCGTGCTCGTGTTCGCCCTGCTGAGCCCGATCATCGCCGTCGCGACGATGATCGACGGGCGTCGCGCCGCGCGCCGCCACCGGCGGGAGGAGGCCGAGCGCTTCGACCGCGAGTGCGCGGCCTTCGCGGCCGCCACCGATGCGGCCCACGCGGCCGAGCGGCGTGACGACGACGCACGAACCCCGCGGCCTGGTGCGGGGGTGGTGCCGCAGCCGGGTGCTCCGCTGCGCGTCGGCATGGGCCCGCGTGCGAGCGGCGTCGCCCCCGAGCCGATCACGCTGGCCGGCGGCAGCGAGCCGGAGCACCGGCTCGCGCGGCTGCTCGAGCGCGCACGGGTCAACCCCGCCCGGCCGATCCTCATCCGCCGCGGCGACGTTCAGCTGATCGGCTCCGGTCGGGCGGCGGACGCCCTGGCCGCGTGGCTCGCCCTCGAGCCGGGGGTGCGGGTGCACCGGGCCTCGACGTCGCAGCCCTCGTCGTTCTCGGGTAGCGTCGTCCGACTCGCGTCGGCGCTCCGCATCGAGGTCGTCCCTCCGGACGGCGCGGTGCTGGTGGGCCGCCCCGAGCTGCCGAGCGCACGCGAGCGCGCCGCCCTCGCCGCCCGGGCGCGCGACGAGGCGGCGAGCCTTCCGGCCCGGGTCGCCTGGCGCGAGCTCCCCTCCGACACGGCTGGGCGCGGCGTGCCGATCGGGCTCTGCGCTGGACCCGAGGGCCTCGAGACGGTCACGGTCGCTCCTGAGGCCGACGGTCCGCACCTCCTCGTCGGCGGCACGACCGGGAGCGGCAAGAGCGAGTTCCTGCGCACCCTCGCCCTCGGGTGGGCGGCCGACCGATCACCCGCGCAGCTGCAGCTGCTGTTCGTCGACTTCAAGGGCGGGGCGACCTTCACCGACCTGCTCCGACTGCCGCACGCCGTCGGCCTGGTCACCGACCTCGACCCGCTCGCCGCCGAGCGCACGCTGCTCGGGCTGCGCGCCGAGCTGCGGCGGCGCGAGCGGCTGCTCGTCGAGCACGGGCTCCGCGACGCCTCCCAGGCACCCGACCTCGTGCCGCGCCTCGCGGTGCTGGTCGACGAGTTCGCCGCGCTCATCGACACCGTCCCCGAGCTGCACGCGGCCTTCGCCGACCTGTCGGCCCGCGGTCGGTCGCTCGGCGTCCACCTGGTGCTCGGCACTCAGCATCCGGCGGTCGCCGTCCGCGATGCCGTGGCCGCCAACTGCGCCCTGCGGGTCGCGTTCCGGCTGCCCGACACGGCCGGCGCCGCCTTCGTCGGAGCCCACGGACGTGCGCTCTCGACCGTGCCGGCAGGGCGCGCGGTGGTGGTCGGGCCGAGCGGCGACAGCACCGTGCAGGTCGCGGTCATCGACGGCGACGACATCGCCGCCGTGGCGGCGCGCTGGGCGGGTGCCCCCGGGCATCCCGAGCCGTGGCTGCCGCCGCTCCCGGCGCTGGTCCGTGCGGAGGACCTGTCGACGGTGCGCGGCGCGGAGGCACGGGTGGGCACGGAGGCCGACGGCGCGACGACGGTCGCGCCGCCCGCGGGCGCTCTCGCATTCGGGCTCGTCGACGATCCCGGCGAGCTCCGCCGCCTCGTCGCCACCTGGAGCCCCGTCGACGACGGACCTCTCGCCGTGATCGGATGCCCCGGCAGCGGTCGCTCGTCGGCGCTCGCCGCCTTCGCCGGGGCGGCGCGCGCCCAGGGCCGCACCGTGATCGCACTGCCCGTCACGCTGCCGGGCGCCTGGGAGCGGCTCGAGCGCATCGCGGCCGCAGCCGACGCGTCACCTCCCGGAACCCCGCACGACACCCTGCCGGGCTCCTCGCCCGACGCCCCGCTCGGCCCGATCCTGCTGGCCGACGACCTCGATCTCCTCGTCGCCGCAGCCGCCGAGCGCGGCCCCGAGCTGCTCGCGCTGTGGGAGGCCGCGGTCCGTGCGCTCCGCGGCCGCGGGGGAGGCGCCGCTGCGACGCTCGGGCCGGCCACCGCATCCCGTTCGCTGCTCGGTGCGCGGTTCGCCGCGCGGGTGCTGCTGCGCGCGCTCGATGCCGAGGATCACGCCCTGAGCGGCGCGCCTCGCGGCCTGTTCGACCGCTCGGCGCCGCCCGGCCGCGGGTGGTGGCGCGACCGGCAGGTGCAGGTCGTCGCGCCCCGTGCCGCACTCGTGCCGGAACCGGGAACCGCCGAGCCGTGGAGCGCCCCGGACGACCGCGACACCGTCGTGATCGCCGCCGCGCCGGAGCGCGCCGCCGACGCGCTGCGGCGCGCTTGCCCCGCGCGCACGGTGCTGATGGTGGAGACCGCGGCGGTGCCGACGGCGCCCGACGATGCCCCGGGACGTCTTCTCGTGGCCGACCCCGAGACCTGGCAGGCCGCGTGGGTGACGCTCACCGAGCTGCGGCGGCGCAGCCCGGTGCTCGCCATGGGCGTGACTCCCGGCGAGCTGCGTGCTCTCCTGGGGGTGCGCGCCAGTCCGCCCCCGATCGCGAGCGAACGAGGGGAGTGCTGGCTCATCGAGCCGGGCGGCGCTCCGCCGCGCCGTGCGGGTCTGCCGTGGCCGACCGACCCGCACCGCGCGAGCGGCTAGGCGAGCGCGTCGGCGACCGCGACGGCCTCGAGGCCGTGCGCCGCCGCGACACCGGCGTTGGTCACCGCACCGGCGTGGGTGTTGAGGCCCAGGGCGAGAGCGCTGTCGGCCCGGAGGGCGTCGCGCCAGCCGTGGTTCGCGATCGCGCGCACGTACGGCATGGTCGCGTTGGTGAGCGCGTAGGTCGAGGTCGACGGCACGGCGCCGGGCATGTTGGCCACGCAGTAGAAGATGCTGTTGTGCACGGCGAAGGTCGGCTCCGCGTGGGTTGTCGGCCGGGTGTCGGCGAAGCAGCCGCCCTGGTCGACGGCGATGTCCACGAGCACGCTGCCCGGCTTCATGCGCGAGACGAGCTCGTTGCTGACGAGCTTCGGCGCCTTCGCGCCGGGGATCAGCACCGAGCCGATGAGCATGTCGGCCTGCACAGCCGCCTTCTCGATCTCGAAGCCGTTCGACGCGATGGTCTTCACGCGGCCGCTGTACAGAGCATCCAGCTCGCGCAGGCGCTGGATGTTCGTGTCGAGCACCGTCACCTGGGCCCCCATGCCGACGGCCATGGCGACCGCGCTGGTGCCCGCGACACCGCCGCCGAGCACGACGACGTTGGCGGGGTGGGTGCCGGGCACGCCCGAGACGAGCAGGCCGGGGCCGCCGTTCGGCCGCATCATCGCGGTCGCACCCACGATCGGTGCCAGGCGTCCGGCGACCTCGCTCATCGGGGCGAGCAGCGGCAGGGCGCGCGTCGGCAGCTGCACGGTCTCGTACGCGATGCCGGTGACGCCGCTGGAGAGCAGGGCCTCGGTGAGCTCCCTCTCGGCGGCGAGGTGCAGGTAGGTGAACAGCACGAGGCCGTCGCGGAAGTGGCCGTACTCCGACGCGATGGGCTCCTTGACCTTGAGCACCATGTCGGCCTCGCCCCAGGCGGAAGCCGCATCGGGCACGATCCGGGCACCCTGCGCACGGTAGTCGTCGTCCGAGATCGACGAGGCGCTACCCGCTCCGGCCTGAATGATCACCTCGTGGCCGGCCGCGACGAGGTCGTGCACGCCCGGCGGCGTGATCGCGACCCGCGACTCGTTGTTCTTGATCTCGGCCGGAACGGCGATCTTCATCAGTGTCTCCTCGCGAAGGGAAGCGCGCGGAGGCTCGTGGCCGCGCCGCGCTGCGTTGCGGCACCAGCGTAGCGGCTCTGCGCAATGGATTCCGCACCGATTTTTGCGATCGAGTGCTGATTTCGTGACGTTTGTGTTTCAGGATGCTCGAAACAGCCGTTTGAGGGTGCGATGCCCCCGTCCGATGTGACAGTATCGACGCACCGCGCCGCGCGGTCGGACACCGATGTACCGGCACTCGTCTAAGGAGCACGTCATGAACCGTCCCCTTCCCGAAGACCCGATGATCCGCAGCCTCATCGCGCAGGCCAAGCGTGCTCAGATGTCGCGTCGCGCGATGCTCGCCGGCACCGGCGCTGGCGCAACCGCGCTCGCGCTCGCTGCCTGCACGCCGGGCGGCACGACCGAGCTCACGCCGGCCGAGGACAACTCGGCGAACGACCCGACCCTCAACTGGGCGAACTGGCCGTTCTACATCGACGAGGACGACGAGGGCAACTACCCGACCCTGCTGGCCTTCCAGGAGCAGACCGGCATCGAGGTCACGTACCTGATCGACGTCGACGACAACAACTCCTACTTCGCCAAGGTGCGCGACCAGCTCGCGCTCGGGCAGGACATCGGCGCCGACACCGTCTGCCTCACCGACTGGATGGTCAACCGCTGGATCCAGCTCGGCTACACGCAGGAGCTCAATAAGGCCAACATCCCCAACGCGGCCAACCTCGTGCCGAGCCTGCAGAACCCGCAGTTCGACCCGGGCCGCGTCCACTCTCTGCCGTGGCAGGGCGGCTTCGCGGGCGTTTGCTACAACACCGAGGAGACCGACGAGGTGCGCGCCGTCAGCGACCTGTGGCGCCCCGACCTCGCGGGCCGCGTCGGCGTGCTCTCGGAGATGCGCGACACCATCGGCGTGATCATGCTCGAGAACGGCGTGGACATCTCGGGCGACTTCACCGCCGACGAGTTCAACGCCGCCCTCGACATCTTCCGCACCCAGGTCGAGTCGGGCCAGATCCGCAACGTCCGCGGCAACGCGTACACCGAGGACCTCGTCAACGGCGACACCCTCGCCGCCATCTGCTGGTCGGGCGACATCACGCTGCTCAACTTCGAGGCCGGCTACGAGAAGTGGAAGTTCGTCCTCCCCGAGGGCGGCGCCACGCTCTGGAACGACAACTTCCTCATCCCGATCGGCTCGACGCGCAAGACCAACGCCGAGACCCTGATCAACTACTACTACGAGCCCGAGGTCGCGGCCGAGGTCGCCGCGTGGGTGAACTACATCACGCCGGTCGAGGGCGCGAAGGAGGCCGCGATCGCGATCGACCCCGAGCTCGCCGAGAACCAGCTGATCTTCCCCAACGAGGAGACGCTCGCCCAGGCGCGCATCTTCCGCGGCCTCACGGCCCAGGAGGAGAACGAGTACCAGGCCGCCTTCCAGGCGATCCTGCTCGGCGCCTGATCCGCTCAATCTGAAGGAGTACCACCGAGGTGACGAACAACGAGGTTCCGAAGAGCGGGTTCGCCGAGGCGGGTGCCGATCTCGAACTGGTCGGCATCACCAAGCGCTTCCCGGGCTTCACGGCGATCGAGGAGCTCGATCTGACGATCCCCGCGGGGTCGTTCTTCGCGCTGCTCGGCCCGTCGGGCTGCGGCAAGACGACCACTCTTCGGCTCATCGCCGGTCTGGAGGAGCCCACTGCGGGCCGCATCCTCATCGGCGGCAAGGACGTCACCGCGACGAAGGCGTACCAGCGCCCCGTCAACACGGTGTTCCAGAGCTACGCCCTCTTCCCGCACATGACGATCCTCCAGAACGTCGCGTTCGGTCTGAAGAGGCGCGGCATCGCGAACGCGGATGCTCTCGCGCACGAGGCCCTGCAGCTGGTCGAGCTCGACCACGTCGCGGGCCGCAAGCCGACGCAGCTCTCCGGCGGGCAGCAGCAGCGCGTGGCGCTGGCCCGGGCCGTGGTCAACCGGCCCGCGCTGCTGCTGCTCGACGAGCCGCTCGGTGCACTCGACCTGAAGTTGCGGCGTCAGATGCAGATCGAGCTGAAAGACATCCAGAGCGAGGTGGGGCTCACGTTCCTCCACGTCACGCACGACCAGGAGGAGGCCATGACCATGGCCGACACGGTCGCGGTGATGAACAAGGGCCGCATCGAGCAGATGGGTGCGCCGCAGGAGCTGTACGAGCTGCCCCACACCGCTTTCGTCGCGAAGTTCCTCGGCCAGTCGAACCTGTTCACGGGCGAGGTGGTCTCGAGCTCGAGCACGTCGATGGTCATCGATGCCGCCGGTTCGAAGATCGAGGTGCCGGTGGAGCGCGCGCAGCGCACCAGCGGGCGCGTCACGGTCGGCGTGCGCCCCGAGAAGGTCTCGCTGCACGATGAGGCTCCGAAGGCCCAGGCCGGTCGTACCGCGATCGGGCCGGGGCGCATCACCGATGTCTCCTTCAGCGGTGTCAGCACGCAGTACGAGGTCACGGTGCCGCACCTCGGCGCCATCACGGTGTTCGCGCAGAACACCTCCATCTCGACCCTGCATCGGGACGGCGACACGGTGTGGCTCAGCTGGGCGGTCGACCACGCGTTCGGCCTCGCCGACGAGGCGGAGTCGGAGCCGGTGTCGCGCTTCCACGCCGACCTCGACACCTCGATGATCGCTGTCCAGTCGCGCAAGGATCTCGAAGCGGAACTCGAGGAGGCCTAGGTCATGGCCTTCACCGCCTTCTCGGGCCCGGCGACCGCGTCGGCCGAGCCGATCGCCCGGCGCCGCAGCCCGATCGCGCTGTTCCTGCTCCTCCCGGGCATCTTCTACCTGATCCTGTTCTTCGTCACGCCGCTGATCTCGCTCGTGATCACGAGTCTGCAGGCGCCGGATCCGCTGATCTTCGGGCAGTACGTCAATGCCTTCAACTGGCAGAACTACGTGACCGTGCTCGAGACCTACTGGCAGCAGGCTCTGCGCTCGGCCGGCTATGCCGCGCTCGCGACGCTGTTCGCCCTGCTCATCGGGTTCCCGCTGGCCTACTTCATCGGCATCACGCTGCGGCCGTTCCCCCTGCTGCAGTCGCTGGCGCTCGTGCTCGTCATCGCGCCGTTCTTCATCTCGTTCCTGCTGCGCACCCTGGCCTGGAAGCAGATCTTCTCGGTGGAGGGGCCCGTGGCGGGCATCCTGTCGTCGCTCGGGGCGCTTCCGCCCGGGGTGTCGATCACGGGCACCACGTTCTCGGTCGTCTTCGGCCTGACCTACAACTTCATCCCGTTCATGGTGCTGCCGATCTACGCGACGCTCGTCTCGCTCGATCTGCGTCTGCTCGAGGCCAGCAACGACCTCTACGGCAGCCCGGCGACGACGTTCCGCACCGTGACGCTGCCGCTCTCGGCGGCGGGCGTCATGTCGGGCACGCTGCTGACGTTCATCCCCGCCGCGGGCGACTACATCAACGCCTCCCGCGAGTTCCTCGGCTCGACCGACACCACCATGATCGGCAACGTGATCGAGGCGAACTTCCTCGTGCTGCAGAACTTCCCGGCCGCCGCGGCGCTCTCGCTCATCCTGATGGCGTTCATCCTCGTGCTGGTGTCGGCCTACGTGAAGCGCAGTGGAACGGAGGACCTGCTGTGAAGGGCTTCGGCAAGTACGCGATCTGGGCGTACTCGATCATGGCGTTCGTCTTCCTGCTCATCCCGATCGCCTACACGGTCGCGTTCTCGTTCAACGACTCGCGGCGCACCAACATCATCTGGAACGGCTTCACGCTCGACAACTGGTTCACGGTCTGCGAGGCGCAGGGCGTGTGCGAGGCCTTCGGCAACAGCCTCCTCATCGGTCTCGCCGCGACGGTGCTCGCGACCACGCTCGGCACGATGATCGCCATCGCGCTGGTGCGGTACCGGTTCAAGTTCCGCAACGCGACGACGCTGCTGATCTTCCTGCCGATGGCGACCCCCGAGGTCGTGCTCGGCGCCGGTCTGGCCGCGCAGTTCCTGCAGGCGGGTGTTCCGAAGGGCATCGGCACGGTGATCCTCGCGCACACCCTGTTCTGCCTGAGCTTCGTGGTGGTCACGGTGCGCTCGCGTGTCGTGAGCCTCAACCCGGCGCTGGAGGAGGCCGGTCGGGACCTCTACGCGAGCCCCGTCCAGGTGTTCTGGCGCATCACCTTCCCGATGCTCCTGCCGGGCATCGTGGCGGCCGCGCTGCTGTCGTTCGCGCTCAGCTTCGACGACTTCATCATCACCAACTTCAACCGCGGTGCTGATGTGACGTTCCCGAGCTACATCTACACGGCGGCCGCTCGAGGGATTCCGGCGGAGGCCAACGTCATCGCCTCGGCCGTCTTCTTCCTGGCCATCGCGCTCGTGCTGATCGCGCAGATCTCGGCCGGCATCCGCCGCCGTCGTCTGGCCAGCGTCTAGTACCGCGTCCGGATGTGCGCTGCGCGTCGGCTCCGGCTGAATCTCAGTCGAGGCTGACGCGCAGAGCGCCCACGGGCCGGTCGCCCGCGAGCACGCGCTCGCTGGTGCGCTCGATGAGCTCCTTCGCCGCATCCGCGTCGATGGCATCGGCGCTCGCCAGCAGCTGCAGCGCGACGGGCGTCGTCGCCCGCATCGATCCGTCGAGCACCTTCACGGCGACGGCGACGCCGCTCAGCGTTCCGATCACGACGACACCCTCGGCGCCCAGTTTCGCGATGCCGCCCAGCCGCTCGATGGTGAGGGTGTTGGCCCGGCCCCGGCCGTCGATCGCCCAGGGCTCGGCGGTGACCGCCCGCATCAGCCGCGCGGCTTCGGGCGTGGTGCCCGCCGCGACGCGGGCCGTGGCCAGGGCGAGCGCGCGCAGGCTCGTGGCGTGCAGGGGCGCGGCGCAGCCGTCGAACCCGGAGAGGTGCACGGGCTCGCCGGTGAACCGCTCGACGACGTCGACAACGTGCTGCTGCACCGGGTGGTCGGGATCGAGGTAGGCCCCCGGGTCGCCCCCGACCGCGTCGCTCGCGCGCAGCATGCCCGCGTGCTTGCCGGAGCAGTTCATCGTGACCCGGGTGGGCGGGAGGCCCTGGGCGGCGCGGGCGGCGCGCTCGTCGAATCCGAGCGGGGCCTGCACGGGGCACTGCAGCGCCGCGGCGTCGCGGCCGTCGGCGCGCAGAATGCCCTCGACGACCGCCAGGTGCTCGGGGCTGCCGCAATGGCTGGCCGCGGCGAGCACGAGCTCCGCATCCGTGAAGCGTGCACCGAGCTCGAGCATCGCGATGGCCTGCAGCGGCTTGAGCGCCGAGCGCGGAAACGTCGTCGCCTCGACGTCGCCCACCGCGCGCAGCACCGTGCCGTCACGGTCGACGACCGCCGCCGCTCCGAGATGCCGCGACTCGATGAGTCCCGAGCGCTCGATACGGGCCAGCTCGACGCAGCCGTGGGCGTCGAGGGGGCGGGGCTCGCGCCGCGGCGCGGATGCGGGCGGGGCGCTGGGCATGGTGGGATGAGTGTACTCTCGGCCCTCCCGCGGGCCGGAGGGGGAGGAGCCCGCATGCCGCACGATCAGCACGGCTATGCCGTCGAGGTGCAGTGGACCGGCAACCGCGGCGAGGGCACCGCGACCTACCGCTCCTACGGCCGCGACCACCGCATCACCGCCGAGGGCAAGCAGCACGAGATCGCGGGCTCGAGCGATCGCGTCTTCCGGGGCGACCGCGACCGTTGGAACCCGGAGGAGCTCGTCATCGCGGCCCTCGCGCAGTGCCACATGCTCAGCTACCTGCACGTCGCCGCCGTGAACGGCATCGTCGTGGTCGACTACCGCGACAGCGCCACGGGCACCCTGCAGCAGGAGGGCGACGGGGGCCGACTGATCGAGGCCACCCTTCGCCCCGTCGTCACCCTCGCGGCGCACCACACCGACGCGGATGCGGGCCGGGCCGCGGGGCTTCACCACCGGGCGAGCGAGCTGTGCTTCATCGCCAACTCGGTGAGCTTCCCCGTCGGCCACGAGCCGAGCACCCTCATCGCCAGCCACTAGCGCTCTCGGAGCCCGCACCGAGAATGGGCGTGGGAGGATGGGACTTTCGTGCTCAGTCCACCGTGAGGATCCTCCCGTGCGTCGTCGCCCCGTCCTGCTCTCCACCGGCCTCAGTGCCGTCCTTCTCGTGTCGCTCGCCGCCTGCGTGCCCTCCGCACCCGCGGTGAACGAGGGCTGCCTCGCTCCCGGTGAGGCGTCGAACGCGGTCGCCGTCGACGGCGCTTTCGGTAGCACGCCGGTCATCGAGTTCGCGGCACCGCTCACGGCCGAGTCCACGCAGCGCACCGTGCTCGAGGAGGGCGAGGGCGATGCGGCCGCCAACGGCGACACCATCGTCTTCGAGTACTCGCTCTTCAACGGCGAGTCAGGCGATGAGATCGAGACCACGGGCTTCGGTGGCGCGACGCCGGCGACTTTCACGATCGACACCGAGGCCGAGCAGTTCGCCGGAATCTCGCTGGCACTCGCCTGCTCGACGCCCGGCAGCCGCCTGACCATCGTGGTTCCGCCTTCCGACGGCTTCGGCGAGGAGGGGGTTCCCGCCCTCAACCTCTCCGGCAGCGAGTCGCTCGTCTTCGTCATCGACGTGATCGAGATCCAGGCGCAGCCCGAGCCGGTGACCCCCGAGGAGTGGACGACCGGTGTGCCCGAGGTCGACCTCGGCCAGACCCCGCCCGTCGTGACGCTGCCTGCCGAGGGCGCCCCGGAGGCGCTGTCGCTCGCCGTGCTCGAGCAGGGCGACGGCGACACCGTCGGTGCCGACGCCACGGTGCTGGTCGATTACCAGGGCACCAGCTGGCAGACCGGCGAGATCTTCGACCAGAGCTTCGGGGGCGAGCCCGCGACCTTCCCGGTGACGGGCGTCATCCAGGGCTTCGCCGCCGGCCTCATCGGTCAGCAGGTCGGCACGACCCTCCTGGTGTCGATCCCCGCCGAGCTCGCCTACGGGGCCGACCCCGAGGCGCACCCGCTCGGCGGGCAGGACCTCCTGTTCCTCGTCACCATCATCGACATCGTCTCGTAGGCGCCTTCGAGCGGATGCCCGACCGCGGTCGGGCATGATGAACACCATGCGCGACGTCATCATCCTGGGTTCCACCGGCTCCATCGGCGTCCAGGCCCTCGAGGTGATCGCGGCGAACCCGGAGCGGTTCCGCGTCGTCGGCCTCGCGGCCGGCCGCAATCGGGAGCTCGTCGAGGAGCAGGCGCTCGCGCACGGTGTCGCGCACGTGGCGCTCGGCGCGGAGGAGGCGGCGCAGCTGGTCCGGGACGTGGCGTGCGACGTGGTGCTCAACGGCATCACCGGCTCGGTGGGGCTTGCACCGACGCTCGCCGCTCTGGAGGCGGGGCGCACGCTCGCCCTCGCCAACAAGGAGAGCCTCATCGTCGGCGGCTCCCTCGTGACCGGCCTCGCCGCGCCCGGGCAGATCGTGCCGGTCGACAGCGAGCACTCGGCGATCGCGCAGGCGCTGCTCGCGGGCACTTCGGCCGAGGTGCGCCGGCTCGTGCTGACCGCGAGCGGGGGGCCGTTCCGCGGCCGCTCGCGGGCTTCCCTCGCCGATGTCACGCCCGCCGAGGCTCTCGCCCACCCGACGTGGGACATGGGCCGGGTCATCACGACGAACTCATCGACGCTCGTCAACAAGGGGCTCGAGGTCATCGAGGCCCACCTGCTCTTCGACGTGCCCTACGACCGCATCGACGTCACGGTGCACCCGCAGTCGATCGTGCACTCGATGGTCGAGTTCGTCGACGGGTCGACGATCGCGCAGTGCTCGCCGCCCGACATGCGCCTGCCGATCTCGCTCGGGCTCGACTGGCCGCATCGGGTCGCGGGCGTGGGGGCTCCGCTCGACTGGAGCACCGCATCCACCTGGACCTTCGCCCCCCTCGACGACGAGGCGTTTCCCGCGGTCGGTCTGGCTAAGCGCGTGGGCGAGGCCGGTGCGACCTACCCGGCCGTGTTCAACGCGGCGAACGAGCAGGCCGTGCACGCCTTCCATGACGGCGCGCTGGGCTATCTCGACATCGTCGACACGGTGCGGGCGGTGGTCGACCGGCACGAGCCGCACCCGATGACACTCGAGGGCGTGCTCGAGGCCGAGTCCTGGGCCCGCCGCGAGGCCGACGCGCTCATCGCGTCGCGATAGGCGCAGCGCGCTCATCGCATCCGCTGAGAAGACATCGCTAGAGTGCCCGACGTGGAGACCGTGCTGCTGTACATCGTCGGCATCCTCGTCGTCGTCATCGGCCTCGTCGTCTCGATCGCCCTGCACGAGCTCGGGCACTTCGTTCCCGCGAAGCTCTTCGGCGTGCGCGTCGGCCAGTTCATGATCGGGTTCGGCCGCACGATCGTGTCGTGGCGCCGCGGCGAGACCGAGTACGGCTTCAAGTGGATCCCGCTCGGCGGCTACATCTCGATGGCGGGCATGTACCCGCCCGTGGCGGGCCAGCGTGCCCGCACCGCCTCGACGGGGTTCTTCGACACCCTCGTGCAAGACGCGCGCAGCGCCTCGGCCGACACGATCCCCGAGGGTGAAGAGCACCGCACCTTCTACCGGCTGCCCGTCTGGAAGCGCATGGTCATCATGCTCGGCGGCCCGTTCATGAACCTCGTCATCGCCGTCGTGCTCTACGCGGTGGTGCTCGTCGGGTTCGGCGTGGCCCAGCCGTCGACGACGCTCGGCAGCGTCAACGAGTGCGTGCTGCCCGCCACGAGCGAGCGGCAGGAGTGCGCGCCGGGCGATGCTCCCGCCCCGGGCGCGGAAGCCGGACTCCAGCCCGGCGACCGCATCGTGGCGATCGCGGGCACGCCGATCGAGAACTGGGATGACGTGCTCGCCGTCGTCCGCGCCTCGGCGGGCGACCGTCTCGCGTTCGAGGTCGAGCGGGCCGGGCGCACGGTGCAGACCGAGCTCACCCCGCTGCTGACGGAGCGCTACGTGCTCGACGAGCGCGGTCGCATCGTCGAGGGGCCCGACGGCGAGGCGCTGACCGAGCAGGTCGGCTTCGTCGGCATCGCCCCGGCGTACGAGACGGTGCAGCAGCCCGTGACCGCGGTGCTGCCGGCCGTCGGCGACAACGTCTCGGCCGTGGTCGGCATCATCCTGAACCTCCCGCAGCGCATGATCGACGTCGCAGAGGCGGCGTTCGGCCCGGAGGAGCGCGACCCGAACGGGCCGATCAGCGTCGTCGGCGTCGGTCGCATCGCCGGCGAGATCGCGAGCATCGACACGATCCCCGTCGTCGAGCGCATCGCCTTCCTCACCGGGCTCCTCGCCTCGCTGAACGTCGCGCTCTTCGTGTTCAACCTCGTGCCGCTGCTGCCGCTCGACGGCGGTCACGTCGCCGCGGCCCTGTGGGAGGCGCTGCGGCGCTGGTTCGCGAAGCTCCGCGGCCGACCCGACCCGGGGCCGATCGACACGGCCCGTCTGGTGCCGATCACCCTCGCGGTCGTGCTCGTGCTGGGTCTGATGAGCGCGCTGCTCATCTACGCCGACATCGTCAAGCCGGTGACCCTCTTCTAGCGCGAGCGTTTCCCGTGATCGCGGTCCAGCGCGGGTGCGTAGACTGACCGCCGTGCCTGCAGTGAATCTCGGAATGCCCAAGGTCCCGGAGACCCTCGCCCCGCGTCGCAAGACCCGCCAGATCAAGGTCGGCAAGGTCATGGTGGGCAGCGACCACCCGGTCAGCGTGCAGTCGATGACGACGACCCCGACGACCGACATCAACGCCACTCTGCAGCAGATCGCCGAGCTCACGGCGACGGGCTGCGACATCGTGCGCGTCGCCGTTCCGAGCCAGGACGACGCCGATGTGCTGCACATCATCGCCAAGAAGAGCCAGATCCCGGTCATCGCCGACATCCACTTCCAGCCCAAGTACGTCTACCAGGCGATCGACGCGGGCTGCGCCGCGGTGCGCGTGAACCCCGGCAACATCCGCAAGTTCGACGACCAGGTGGCCGAGATCGCCAAGCGGGCGAAGGAGGCCGGGGTGAGCATCCGCATCGGCGTGAACGCCGGCTCGCTCGACCCGCGCCTGCTGCAGAAGTACGGCAAGCCTACCGCCGAGGCCCTCGTCGAGAGCGCGGTGTGGGAGGCGAGCCTCTTCGAGGAGCACGACTTCCACGACTTCAAGATCTCGGTCAAGCACAACGACCCGATCGTCATGGTCAAGGCCTACCGCCAGCTCGCCGAACGGGGCGACTGGCCGCTGCACCTCGGCGTCACCGAGGCCGGCCCCGCCTTCCAGGGCACGATCAAGAGCGCGACCGCCTTCGGCATCCTGCTGAGCGAGGGCATCGGCGACACGATCCGCGTCTCGCTCTCGGCCCCGCCGGCGGAGGAGGTCAAGGTCGGGCTCAAGATCCTCGAGAGCCTGAACCTGCGCGAGCGCAAGCTCGAGATCGTCTCCTGCCCCTCGTGCGGTCGAGCCCAGGTCGACGTCTACACCCTCGCGGAGGACGTCACGAAGGGCCTCGAGGGCATGACCGTTCCGCTGCGCGTCGCGGTCATGGGCTGCGTCGTCAACGGTCCGGGCGAGGCGCGCGAAGCCGACCTCGGCGTCGCCTCGGGCAACGGCAAGGGTCAGATCTTCGTCAAGGGCGAGGTCATCAAGACGGTACCGGAGTCGGAGATCGTCGCGACCCTCATCGAGGAGGCGAACCGCCTGGCGGCGTCGATGCCGGATGCCCCGCAGGGGTCGCCCGAGGTCGTCACGGCCTGACGTCCGCGCAGCGGCGGGCTGCTGCGCGCGGTCGTCCCGTCGATCGTGTCCCCCCCTTGGGGGACTCACCCCCGGGGCTGCGGCGTCACTACGCTGAGGGCATCGGCCGGGGGAGCCGACTGGCACGCACCGGGGGGCGGTGCGAGACCCGCGAGGGTCGTTCAGGGGGGCTCTTCCGTCGTGCGGGTTTCCCGTCGCGCGACGCAACGCGAGACGGGAAGGGCCTGCGAGCGATCCAAGCCCCCCTTGCCATCGCTCGCAGGCCTATTTCCATTCTGCCCCAGGGGCTCCCCGCAGAGCCGACGACTTTTCAGCCTGGTGCGCGCCGGTAGTCTGACCGGGTGGCAACCCGTCTTTCGCAACTCTTCGTCCGCACGCTCCGCGACGACCCGGCCGACGCCGAGGTCGCGAGCCATCGCCTCCTGGTGCGCGCCGGCTACATCCGCCGACAGGCACCCGGTGTCTTCGCCTGGTTGCCGCTCGGGCTCAAAGTGCGTCGGCGGGTCGAGCAGGTGATCCGGGAGGAGATGGCGGCCGCCGGCGCCCAGGAGGTCCACTTCCCCGCGCTGCTGCCGCGGGAGCCCTACGAGGCGACCGGACGCTGGGAGGAGTACGGCGACGGCATCTTCCGGCTGAAGGACCGCCGCGGGGCCGATTACCTGCTCGCCCCCACGCACGAGGAGGTCTTCACCCTCATGGTGAAAGACCTGTACTCGTCGTACAAAGACCTGCCGCTGTGCATCTACCAGATCCAGGACAAGTACCGCGATGAGGCGCGACCCCGTGCCGGTCTGCTGCGCGGCCGCGAGTTCTCGATGAAGGACGCCTACTCGTTCGATGTCGACGACGCGGGCCTCGACGCCTCGTACCAGGCGCAGCGCGACGCCTACGAGCGCATCTTCCAGCGCCTGGGCCTCGAGTACGTCATCGTGCAGGCCGACGCGGGTGCCATGGGCGGTTCGCGCAGCGAGGAGTTCCTGCACCCCATCGCCATCGGCGAGGACACCTTCGTGCGGTCGGCCGGCGGGTACGCCGCCAACGTGGAGGCGTACCGCACCCCGGCCGCCGCGGAGGTCGATGCGAGCGCGGTGCCGGCGCCGGTCATCCACGACTCGCCCGAGACGCCCACGATCGCGACCCTCGTGGCGCTGTCGAACGAGCGCTACCCGCGCGACGACCGGCCGTGGCAGGCCGCCGACACCCTCAAGAACGTCGTGCTGCGGCTCACCGCCCTCGACGGCACGCGCGAGCTCGTGATCGTCGGCGTTCCGGGCGATCGCGAGGTCGACATGAAGCGGGCCGAGGTGGCCTTCGCGCCGGCCGCCGTCGAGGCGGCCACCGACGACGACTTCGCGGCGCACCCGGGCCTCGTCAAGGGCTACATCGGGCCGTGGAGCCCGAGCGGACCGGTGCTGGGCGAGAACTCGAGCACCCGCATCCGCTATCTGCTCGACCCCCGCGTCGCCGACGGCACCGCGTGGGTGACCGGCGCGAACGCGCACGAGAAGCACGTGTATCACCTGGTCGCGGGCCGCGATTTCACCGCCGACGGCACGGCCGACATCGCCGAGGTGCGTGCCGGCGACCCCGCGCCCGACGGCAGCGGGCCGGTCGAGCTCGCTCGCGGCATGGAGATCGGCCACGTCTTCCAGCTCGGTCGCAAGTACGCCGAGGCGCTCGGTCTGCAGGTGCTCGACGAGAACGGCACGCTGGTCACCGTCACGATGGGCTCGTACGGCATCGGGGTCACCCGCATCATGGCGGTCATCGCCGAGAACGCGCACGACGAGAAGGGCCTCATCTGGCCCCGCGAGGTCGCGCCCTTCGACGTGCACGTGGTCGCCGCGGGCCGCGACGATGTCGCCTACGAGGTCGCCGAGACGCTCGTCGCCGAGCTCGACGCCGCGGGCCTCGACACGCTGTACGACGACCGTCCGAAGGTGTCGCCCGGCGTGAAGTTCGGCGATGCCGAGCTGATCGGCGTGCCGCTCATCGTCGTCGTCGGCCGGGGTGCCGCCGACGGTCGCGTCGAGCTGTGGAACCGTGCCACGGGCGAGCGCGACGAGGTCGCGCTGCACGAGGTGCTGCCCCGGCTCCGCGCCGCGGGCTAGACCGACTCGGGTATCGTGAGGGGTCGCACCGCGATCCCTCACGGGAGGCGCGTCTCAACCGAATAGCGGAGGTACCGACGTGGACATCGACCTGAGCATCCTGAGGATGATGGAGCGCGAGCGGGAGATCCCGTTCGAGGAGCTCGTCCAGATCATCGAGCAGGCCATCCTCACTGCCTATCTCAAGCACACCGGGCGCGACGACCACCGGGGAACCGACCACCCGCACCCGCAGCCGCGGGTCGAGCTCGATCGCAAGACCGGCCACGTCACCGTGTACATCCCCGAGCTCGCCGAGGACGGCACGGTCGTGGGCGAGGTGCCCGACAGCCCCGACGACTTCGGCCGCATCGCCGCCTTCGCCGCCAAGCAGGTCATCAACCAGCGGCTGCGCGACATCGGCGACGATCGCGTGCTCGGCGAGTTCAAGGGCCGCGAGGGCGACATCGTCGCCGGTGTGATCCAGCAGGGCCCGAACCCGCGCATGGTGCACATCGACCTCGGCGCCGTCGAGGCGATCCTGCCGCCGGAGGAGCAGGTGCCCGGCGAGGAGTATCCGCACGGTGCCCGCATCCGTGTCTACGTCACGAGCGTCTCGAAGGGCCTCAAGGGCCCGCAGATCTCCGTCAGCCGCACCCACCCCTCGCTGGTGCGCAAGCTGTTCGCGCTCGAGGTTCCCGAGATCGCCAGCGGCGTCGTCGAGATCACCGCGCTCGCCCGCGAGGCCGGCCACCGCACGAAGATCGCGGTGCGCTCGACCGAGCCCGGCGTGAACGCGAAGGGCGCCTGCATCGGCGAGCTCGGCCAGCGCGTGCGCGCGGTCACCGCTGAGCTGGGCGGCGAGAAGATCGACATCGTCGACCACTCCGACGATCTGGCCGCCTTCGTGGCGAACGCGCTGTCGCCCGCGAAGGTCTCGAGCGCCTTCGTGATCGACCCCGCGACCAAGGCCGTGCGCGCCCTCGTGCCCGACTACCAGCTCTCTCTCGCGATCGGCAAGGAGGGCCAGAACGCCCGCCTCGCCGCGAAGCTGACGGGCGCGAAGATTGATATCCAGCCCGATTCCGTGATGGACGAGTAGCTCAGGGGCTGGATATCAATCTTCGCGCCGCAGCGGAGAACGCATCGCGTTCGGAGCGAGGAGTCGGCGTTCGGAACCCGGAGGGGCCAGGGAGGGGTAACATGGAACCCGTCAGAACCTGCCTCGGTTGCCGCCAGCGGGCTCCGCGCTCCTCGCTCACGAGGGTCGTGGCGCGCGATGGGGTTGTCGTGGTGGATGCTCCGGCCCGACTTCCGGGAAGGGGCGCGTGGGTGCACGGCACCCGCGACTGCGTCGAAACCGCCACCGTGCGGCGGGCCTGGGCCCGCGCGCTGCGCGTGCCGGGTCCGCTCGACGCGGCAGGGGTTCTGGCGTCCATCGGGTCTGCGCCCACCACCGGGGCAGAACCCACCAGAGAACAGGCTGATCGGCACATGGACAAGTCATGAGCGGCTCGAAATGAGTTCCGTTAGGCACTAACGGTCTGCCCCTGCCTGGGAGCGGACCCAGACAGGAGAATTGTGGCTGCAAAACCACGCGTGCACGAGATCGCGAGCGAGCTCGGCATCGAAAGCAAGGTCGCCCTCGAGAAGCTCAAGGAGCTCGGCGAGTTCGTCAAGGGTCCGTCGTCGACCATCGAGCCGCCCGTCGCGCGCAAGCTGCGCGCCGCGCTCGAGGCCGAGGGCATCACGGCCCCGAAGGCCGCGGAGAAGCCGGCGGCTAAGGCCCCCGCGAAGCCCGCGGCGCCCGCACCGGCCCCCGCTCCGGCTCCCGAGCAGCCCGCTGCCGAGACGCCGGCTCCGGCCGCCCCGGAGGCTTCGGCCGCCTCGGCCGCTGCCGCGGCAGAGGGTGGCGCGCCGGCCAAGGCTCCGGCCGCGCCCGGCACCCCTCGCCCCGGGAATAACCCCTTCGCCTCCCAGCAGGGCATGGCGCGCCCCGGTACTCCGCGACCGGGCAACAACCCCTTCTCGTCGACCCAGGGCATGCCGCGTCCGGGCGGCGGCGCGATCCCGCGTCCGAGCGCACCGCGTCCGGGAGCTCCGCGTCCCGGTGCCCCGCGCCCCGACGGTGCGGGTCGTCCCGGTGGCCCGCGCGCTCCCTTCCAGCAGCGCACGGGCGGCCCCGGTCGCCCGGCCGGCGCGGGCGGTTTCCGCCCCGGCGGTCCCGGTGCGGGCGGCGGCGGCTTCGGCGCGCCCCGTCCGGGCGGTGCCGGTGGCGGCCGCGGTCGCGGCCCCGGCGGCGGCACGGCCGGCGCGTTCGGTCGCGGTGGCGGCAAGTCGAAGGCCCGCAAGTCGAAGCGGACGAAGCGGCAAGAGTTCGAGATGCGGGAGGCGCCGACCGTTGGCGGCGTCAGCGTTCCCCGCGGCGACGGCAAGACGGTCATCCGTCTGCGTCAGGGTGCCTCGATCACCGACTTCGCCGACAAGCTCGAGACGGCGACGGGCATCAGCTGCCCTCCCGGCAACCTCGTGACCGTGCTCTTCCACCTCGGTGAGATGGCCACGGCGACCGAGTCGCTCGACGGGGCCACCTTCGAGGTGCTCGGCGCCGAGCTGGGCTGGCGCATCGAGATCGTGTCGCCCGAGGACGAGGACAAGGAGCTCCTGGAGAGCTTCGACATCGACCTCGACGCGGAGGAGGACGAGGACGACCTCGTCATCCGCCCGCCCGTGGTCACCGTCATGGGCCACGTCGACCACGGTAAGACCCGTCTGCTCGACGCGATCCGCAAGACGAACGTCGGCGGCGGTGAGGCGGGTGGCATCACCCAGCACATCGGCGCCTACCAGATCTGGACGGAGCACGAGGAGATCGAGCGCGCCATCACCTTCATCGACACCCCGGGTCACGAGGCGTTCACCGCCATGCGTGCCCGTGGTGCGCAGGTGACCGACGTCGCGATCCTCGTGGTCGCCGCCGACGACGGCATCATGCCGCAGACGGTCGAGGCGCTGAACCACGCGCAGGCCGCCGGCGTGCCGATCGTCGTCGCGGTCAACAAGGTCGACAAGGAGGGGGCCAACCCCGCCAAGGTGCGCCAGCAGCTCACCGAGTTCGGTCTCGTCGCCGAGGAGTACGGCGGCGACACGATGTTCATCGATGTTTCCGCCCTCCAGGGCAAGGGCATCGTCGAGCTGCTCGACGCGGTCCTCCTGACGGCGGATGCGGGGCTCGACCTCCGGGCAAACCCCAACCGCACCGCCCGCGGTGTCGCCATCGAGGCCCGGCTCGACAAGGGCCGCGGCTCGGTCGCGACCGTGCTCATCCAGTCGGGAACCCTGCGGGTCGGCGACGCCATCGTCGCGGGCACGGCCTACGGCCGCGTGCGGGCGATGATGGACGAGAACGGCGAGAAGGTCGACGAGGCCTACCCCTCGCGTCCCGTGCAGGTGCAGGGTCTGTCGAGCGTTCCGCGCGCCGGCGACACCTTCATCGTCACCGACGACGACCGCACGGCGCGGCAGATCGCCGAGAAGCGCGAGGCCGCCGAGCGCAACGCCCAGCTGGCGAAGGCCCGCAAGCGCATCAGCCTCGAGGACTTCACGAAGGCCCTCGAGGACGGCAAGGTCGAGTCGCTCAACCTCATCATCAAGGGTGATGTCTCCGGTGCCGTCGAGGCGCTCGAGGAGGCTCTGCTCAAGATCGAGGTCGACGACAGCGTGCAGCTGCGCATCATCCACCGCGGCGTCGGTGCTGTCACCGAGAGCGATGTCAACCTCGCGACGATTGACAATGCGATCATCGTGGGCTTCAACGTGCGCCCCGACACGAAGGCGCGCGAGCGCGCTCAGCGCGAGGGCGTCGACATCCGCTTCTACTCCGTCATCTACGCGGCGCTCGAGGAGATCGAGAACTCGCTCAAGGGCATGCTCAAGCCGGAGTACGAGGAGGTGCAGTCGGGCGTCGCGGAGATCCGCGAGGTGTTCCGCTCGTCCAAGTTCGGCAACATCGCCGGTGTCATCGTGCGCAGCGGAACGATCACGCGCAACGCGAAGGCGCGCGTGATCCGCGACGGCGTCGTGGTGGGCGACAACCTCGCCATCGAGTCGCTGCGTCGCTTCAAGGATGACGTCACCGAGGTCAAGACCGACTTCGAGTGCGGTATCGGTCTCGGCAAGTTCAACGACATCCAGATCGGCGACGAGATCGAGACCATCGAGATGAAGGAGAAGGTGCGCGCCTAGCGCGGACCGCGCGCACGCCTCGGCGTGCGCCGAGCGGGCCCGTCACGTTCTGTGCGGGGCGGGCCCGCATCCACCGCCCGTTCTGGGCACAGCGGCAGTCAGGAGACGCTCATGGCAGGCAACCCCCGCGCCCGCAAGGTCGCCGACCGCATCAAGGAGGTCGTCGCGCAGCGGCTCGAGAAGGGTCTGCGCGACCCGCGCCTCGGGTTCGTGACGATCACCGACGTGCAGGTGACCGGCGATCTGCAGCACGCCTCGATCTTCTACACGGTGTACGGCACCGACGAGGAGCGCGCCGACAGCGCCGCCGCGCTGAAGGCGGCGACCGGGATGCTGCGCACCGAGGTCGGCCGCAACCTCAACACCCGGCTCACCCCGAGCATCGAGTTCATCCTCGATGGCATCCCCGAGAACGCGGCCTCGATCGAGGCGCTGCTGCGGGAGGCGCGGGAGCGCGATGCGGCGACCGAGTCGCTCGCGGCGACCGCCGAGTACGCCGGCGACCCCGACCCCTATGTCACCCCGCGCGAGCGGGACGACGAGGACGACTAGAAGCTGAAGTCGTAGGGCAGGTAGATCGTGCCGGTGTTGAAGATCGCGGCGGCGGCGAACACCAGACCCGGAACCACGATCAGCACGGTCATGACACCGAACAGCCCGACCGTGAACTTCTCGCTGCGGGTCATCGGGCGCTTCTCCATCGATCCTCCGATCAGGGCGGGTGCTGTGCGCCCATCGTACCGAACGGCGAGCACGGCACCCTGAGCGTGCGCTTCGGCGCGGGCCTCGGCCGGGGCCCTCAGTCGGGCAGGCGGTAGCCCGTCTCCGGCGCGCCGATCGCGAGCCCGTCGCGCAGCAGGCCGGCGAGGGCGCGCTCCCGCTGAACGGCATCGGGCCAGAGCAGCTCGATCGCCTCGGCCGGCACCGGCTCGTCGCTGTGCCGCAGCGCGCGCATGATGCGCCCGCGCACCTGCCGGTCGCTGCCCTCGTACCTTGCCTGCCGCGGGGCCGCGGGCCCCGTGTAAACGGGGTACCCGGCCGCGCGCCAGGCGCACAGCTCGGCGATCGGGCAGGCCTCGCACCGCGGGCTGCGGGCGACGCACACGGTCTGGCCGAGCTCCATCGCTCCCGCGTTGAACGCCTGCGCGTCGGCGGGGTCGCTCGGCAGGAGCTCCTGCATGGTGGCGAGGTCGGCGCGGGTGCGCGCGGGCCCGGCCTCGCCCTGACCCTGCACGGCGCGGGCCAGCACCCGGCGCGTGTTGACGTCGACCACCGGCACCGGTCGTCCGAAGGCGAACGCGGCGACGGCGCGGGCGGTGTAGTCGCCGATTCCGGGGAGGGCGAGGAGGGCATCCACGTCGTCGGGAACGTTTCCGCCGTGCTGCTCGCTGATGGCGGTCGCGGCGGCGTGCAGCGCGAGCGCCCGGCGCGGATACCCGAGGCTCTGCCAGGCGCGCACGGCCTCGGCGGGCGAGTCGGCGGCGAGTGCGTCGGGCGTGGGCCAGCGGTCGAGCCACCGCTCGAGCCGCGGGATCACGCGGGCGACGGGCGTCTGCTGCAGCATGATCTCGCTGACGAGCACGCCCCACGCGCTGAAGCCGGGCCGCCGCCAGGGCAGGTCGCGGGCGGTCTCGGCGAACCACGCAATGACCCGGGGCGGGATGCCCTCTCGCCGCTGCTCGTCGCCCGCACTCTGCACGCTTCCACGCTACGACCTGCGGCGCCCCGCCCGCCCGCGAGGCGACCGCGAGTGAACTCCCAGCCCGCGGGCCTAGCGTGACCGGCATGAGGATGCTCGTCACGGGCGCGACCGGCTACATCGGCGGCCGGCTCGTTCCGCGGCTGCTCGAGGCCGGGCACGAGGTGCGCGTCATCGTGCGCGACCCCGCACGCCTGCGCGATGTTCCGTGGGTGGACCAGGTCGAGGTGCTCGCGGGCGATCTCACGCGCGCCGCGGACGTCGAGCGGGCGGTCGCGGGGGTGGAGGTCCTCTACTACCTCGTGCACTCCATGAGCAGCACGGGCGACTTCGAGCGCGTCGAGCGACACGTGGCTTCGACCGTCGCGCGGGCGGCCGCGGCCGCCGGTGTGGGGCGCATCGTCTACCTCGGCGGCCTGCATCCGGAGGGGAAGCTGTCGACGCACCTGCGGAGCCGCAAGGAGGTCGGCGAGATCCTGATGGCCAGCGGGGTTCCGACGGTGGCGCTGCAGGCGGGTGTCGTGATCGGCTCCGGATCCGCCAGCTTCGAGATGATCCGGCATCTGACCGAGGTGCTGCCGTACATGCCGGCGCCGAAGTGGGTGCGCAACTTCATCCAGCCGATCGCCGTGCGCGATGTGCTGCACTACCTGATCGGCGCCGCGACGCTTCCGGCGACGGTGAACCGCACCTTCGACATCGGCGGCCCCGACGTGCTGCGCTACGGGCAGATGATGAACGGCTACGCGGTGGAGGCGGGGCTCAAGCAACGGCGGATCGCGAGCCTTCCCGTGCTCACCCCGTACCTCGCCAGCCAGTGGGTGAACCTGGTGACGCCGATCCCGCGATCACTGGCCGTGCCGATCATCTCGAGCCTGCAGAACGACGCTGTCTGCCGCGAGCACGACATCGATCAGTACATCCCGCCGCCGGAGGGCGGCCTCACGGGCTACCGGCTGGCGGTGCGGTACGCCCTGGCCAAGATGCGGGAGGGCGAGGTCGAGACCAGCTGGCAGAACGCCACGGTGCAGGGCGCTCCGAGCGACCGGCTGCCGAGCGACCCGGACTGGAGCGGGCACACCGTCTTCACCGACCGCCAGGTCGTCGAGTCGGCCGCGCCGCCCGCGGCGCTCTGGCAGGTGGTGGAGGGCATCGGCGGGGCGAACGGCTGGTACTCGCTGCCCGTCGCGTGGGCGGCGCGAGGCTGGCTCGACAAGGTGGTCGGGGGAGTGGGACTGCGGCGCGGGCGCCGGGATCCTGATCGCCTGGCGGCGGGTGACGCGGTCGACTTCTGGCGGGTGGAGGAGATCGATCGCGGGCGCTTCCTGCGATTGCGGGCTGAGATGAAGGTGCCCGGCCGGGCCTGGCTCGAGTTCACGGTGGAGCCGCGGCCCGGGGGAGGCTCGCGCCTCATCCAGCGGGCCGTGTTCTTCCCGAGCGGGCTCGGGGGTCGCCTGTACTGGTTCGGGGTGACGCCGTTCCACGGCATCGTCTTCAGCGGCATGGCGACCACGATCGCCCGCACGGCGGCGACGCAGATTCAGGTCACGAAACGGTAACGGCTGCGCTAGCATGGCGGCACCGCAACGACGCGGTGACCCGTTCCGGAGGCGATGCCCATGCCGAGCGCCCGACCCCTGCGGACCTTCCTGCGCCCGCTCGATCGCGCAACCCGCACCGGCCGCCCGTACTCCGCCCGCCGCACCGCGGCCTCGTTCACCGCCACGCTGGCCCTCGTCGCCGTGCTCGCCATCGACCACAGCGCCGCGACCGTCTACGCCGTGCAGCCGCTCGGATCGCTCGGACTCAATGACGGCGTGCCGCTGACCGTCGCCCACCGCGGCGACCCGGCCTCCGCCCCCGAGAACACCCTTCCCGCCGTCGAGTCGGCACTGAGCAGCGGTGCCGAGGTGCTCGAGTTCGACCTGCGCATGACCGCCGACGGGCACGCCGTCGTCTTCCACGACGAGCTGCTCGACCGCACCACCGACGGCGTCGGGCCGCTCGCGACGCGCACGCTCGCCGAGCTGCAGGCCCTGGATGCGGGCAGCTGGTACGGATCGCGCTGGGCGGGCACGCGCATCCCGACCTTCGACGAGGTTCTGCCGCTTCTGCAGGCCTCCGACGCGCGCGCGCTGATCGAGCTCAAGGGCCTGTGGGACGTGGAGCCGATGCGGGAGATCATCGCCGGGATCTACCGGTACGGGGTGCAGGACCGCGTCGTGCTCGCGAGCTTCGAGCTGCCCACGCTCTTCGCGCTGTGGCGCGAGGCCCCCTCGCTGCCCCGCGCGGTCATCGTGCGCCGGCTGCCCGACGACCCGATCGCGTACGCCGATCTCGTCGGCGCGACGACGATCGTCACCAGCCTGCGCTCGTTCACGGTCGACCCGGAAGCCGCGCCCCGGCTGCGCGCGGCGGGCTTCACGCTCATCGTCTACACGCTCAACCGCGCCGACCTCTGGCAGAGCGCCCTCGACCTCGGGGTCGACGGGGTGGTGACGGATGCTCCCCGCCGGCTCGCCGGCGTGCACGCCGCGGCGCGCGGCTGAGGGCTCAGCGCCGCCGCAGCAGCGCCGCGTACACCCGCACGCCCTCGAGGTAGCTCCCGACGCGGATCCGCTCGTCCCGCGCGTGCAGGCACGCCCGCTCGGCGGTGCTCAGGCGGAACGGCGTGAAGCGGTAGACGTGCTCGCTGATCGAGGTGAGGAATCGCGCGTCGCTGGCCTGCATCATCACGTAGGGGCTCACGAGCAGTCGCGGTACGACCTCGTCGATCGCAGCCGCGAGGTCGTCCCAGGCCGGCCCGCGCGCGGGCGAGACGGGCGAGGGCTCGCTCGGCTCGAGCACGTCGATGGTGACGCGCTCGTCGCGGATCGCCCGCCGCACGGCCGCGACGGCATCGGCGACCGACTCGTCGGGCGCGATGCGGATGTTCACCGTCGCCTCCGCGCTCTCCGGCAGCGCGTTGGCAGCGTGCCCGGCCCGCAGCTCGGTCACCGCGCGCGTGGTGCGCAGCAGGGCGGTCGTCTCCGGCCCGCGGCGCCGCAGCACGGGGATCAGGAGCGGTGCCGCCGCATCCACGTGGCGGAAGACGACCCCCAGGGGGCCGCGCACCCGCGACCCCAGCGTGCGGATCATCTCGCGCGTCGTCGCGTCGAGCCGCGACCGTGCCGGTCGCGCGGTGAGCCGCAGCAGGGCGCGTGCCAGACGCTCGGTCGCGGCGAGCGGGGGAGGGCTGGCCGCGTGCCCGCCCTTCTGCTCGACGCGCAGCCGCAAGGTCGTGATGCCTTTCTCGGTCACCCCGACCAGCGCGGCCGGCTCGTGCAGCCCGGGGAAGACGCCCTCGACGATCGCGCCGCCCTCGTCGAGCACGAGCGACGGCCGGATCCCCCGCTCGCGCAGCGCCGCCACCACGGCCCGCGCCCCCGTGCCGGCGACCTCCTCGTCGTGCCCGAACAGCAGCAGCACATCGTGACGCGGGGTGAACCCCGCCTCCAGCAGGCGCTCCACCGCCTCGAGCACCGCGGCCAGAGCGCCCTTGTCATCGATCGCCCCGCGCCCCCAGACGACGGCCTCGCCGTCGTGCTCGACCAGTTCGGCGGCGAATGGCGGATGCTGCCAGCCCTCATCGGTGGCCGGCACGACGTCGTAGTGCGCCATCAGCACGGTCGGTGCGTGAGCGCCGGAGGGGTCGCTGCCCGGCCAGCGGTAGAGCATCGTGTAGCCGGGGCCGGTCGGCGTGCCCACGGCGTCGGGGCCGGCGGCGTCAGGCTCAGCGCTGCCCGGGTCGGTGCCGAGCCGCTCGCGCTCGAGCGCGGCGTGCACGCGGGGGTACAGCTCCGGCAGGGCGGCGATGAACCGCTCGAACGCGTCCCGGTCGGGGCGAGGGCCGGGGCCGCTCGTCGGGCGCGAGATCGTGGGGATGCGCACGAGCGCGCGCAGCCGCTCCACCGCCCGGGCGTCGGCAGCGGCATCCGTCAGCAGGGCGTCAGCGACCACACCCCCAGCGTAGGCCGACCCTGTCGACGAGCACCGCCAGCGGGTAGCGTCGAGCCATGCGCCGACTGCTGCTGCCGATCATCGCCGGATCGATCGTGCTCGGCCTGATCGTGGCCGCGGTCGTCGTCGCCGTGCGCGCGACCCTGCCGACCCCGCTCGCGAGCGGCCCTGTCGAGCGCACGAGCGCCGTCGCCGCGGTCAGCGTCGACCGCCTGCCGACGAAGGACATGGTGCGCACCGGCGTCGACGACTTCACCTTCGACTCGTTCGACGTCGAGTACCGGCTCGGGCGCGACGCCGACGGCCACGCGACCCTGCTGACGACCGAGACGCTCGTCGCACGGTTCCCGGAATTCGACCAGAACCGCGGCATCCGCCGCTCGCTGCCCGCCTCCTACCAGGGCCGGACGACGAGCCTGCGGGTGATCTCGGTGACCGATGAGGACGGCAATCCGCGACGCTACGAGGTCGAGGAGGGCTCCGGCATCGTGAACGTGATCGCGGCGGTGCCCGAGGGGCAGTACGTGCGCGGCGAGCAGACCTACGTCATCACCTACGCGCAGCGGGATGTCGTCGACTTCTTCGAGAGCTCCGGCGCCGAGGAGTTCTACTGGAACCTCAACGGCACCGACTGGGCGCAGCCGTTCGCCCGGGTCTCCGCCCGCGTCGTGCTCAACGACGGCCTGCGCAGCGCCCTGTTGGGGCAGGAGGCCTGCTACCGCGGCTACGCCGGCTCGACCGATCGCTGCGCGATCACGCTGACCGGCGACACCTTCGCCGTCGACGAGTTGGCGATCGGCCCGTTCCAGACGGTCACCATCGCCATCGGCTTCGAGCCCGGTACGTTCACGCTCTTCGACCGCTCGTACCTCGCCAGCCCCTGGGCCTGGCTGCAGCTGCTGGGGGTCGCCGTGGCCGTCATCACGGCCGGCTGGGCGATCGTGCTGCGCCTGACGCGCTATCGGGATGCCCCGGGCCGGCCCGTGATCGTCGCCGAGTACCTCCCGCCGAAGGGCGTGAGCCTGCTCGAGGCCGCGGTGCTGACCAAGCGCCGCTCGCGCGCCGTGGCGAGCCAGCTGGTCGACTTCGCCGTGCGCCGCGTCATCACCATCATCGAGGCGCCGGGCGGCTGGTTCGGCATGCGCTCGACGTGGCGGTTGCGGCTCGAATCGGCGCTCGGCGTCGAGGGGGAGGAGCGCGCGCTGCTGAGCAAGTTCTTCGGCGGCGGCCTGACCGGCGGCACCGAGCACACGCTCACGGCGCAGAACACCTCGCTCAGCACGGCGATCCAGCGGCAGCTGCTCCGCATCCAGACGGCGAACCAGAAGCGGGGCTGGCGCAGCGCGGTGGCCACCCGGCACGCCGCCGGACTCTCGGCGCTCGCCATCGTGGCGCAGATCGTCGCCTTCGTGGCAGGCATCTTCGTCACCGACGAGGGGCGCGGCGGCGACCTGGGTGGGTTCCTCATCCCGGTGGGCATCCTCTGTTTCTTCGTGGTCGCCGGCTGCCTGTACCGGCAGCCGCTCACCGCCGAGGGGGCCGAGATCGTCGACCACCTCAAAGGCCTCGAGCGGTACATCGAGCTCGCCGAGGCCGACCGCATGCGCGTGCTGCAGTCGCCGGAGGGCGCCCTGCGCGAGCCGATCGACGCGACGAGTCGCGATGAGCGCCTGAAGCTGGTCGAGCGGCTGCTGCCCTGGGCCGTGCTCACCAACCACGAGAAGGAGTGGGCGAAGGAGCTCGGCGAGTTCTACGAGGAAGGGCAGAGCCCGAACTGGTTCTCGAGCGCGCGACCCTTCACCGTGTCTGCCTTCGCGGCGGGGGTCGGCTCGGTCAGCTCGACCCTGTCGTCGAGCTACTCGGGCTCGAGCTCGTCGGGCGGGTCGTCGGGCGGCGGATCCTCCGGGGGCGGGGGCGGAGGCGGCGGGGGCGGCGGCGTCTGAGCCCGCGCCATCCCGCGCCCCGCATCCGCATCGCCCGCACGTAACAGATCGTCACCGGGTGCGGAATGTGGTCCACCGGCATAGCAGAATGAAGGAACCCTTCACCTTCCGTTCCCTGTCGATTGGATGCCCGCATGTCCCGCATCGCCCGTCGCACCACCACGGCCGCCGCGCTCGCCGCGACCGCCGCCCTGCTGCTCGCCGCCTGCGCTCCCGCCGCCACCGAGGGTGAGCCGGAGGCCACCGAGAGCCCCTACGTCACCGAGGGCAAGCTGACGATCGCCACCGGCGAGCCCGCGTACTTCCCGTACGTCATCGACGACGACCCGACCACGGGCGAGGGCTTCGAGGCCGCCATCGCCTACGCCGTCGCCGAAGAGCTCGGCTTCGCGCCGGAGGACGTCGTCTGGGTGCGCACCACGTTCGAGGCCGCGATCCAGCCCGGCCCGAAGGACTTCGACTTCAACCTGCAGCAGTACACGATCACCGAGGAGCGCGCGGAGAACGTCGACTTCTCGAGCCCGTACTACGCGACGCCGCAGGCCGTCATCACGGTCGAGTCGTCGCCCGCCGCGTCGGCCACGAGCCTCGCCGAGCTGAGCGACTTCCTGGTCGGCGCCGCGACCGGCACCACGAGCTTCACCGCCATCGAGGAGCAGATCGCGCCGACCGCCGGCGCGCAGGCCTTCAACACCAACGATGACGCCGTGCTCGCCCTGCAGAACGGCACCGTCGACGCGATCGTCGTCGACCTGCCGACCGCGTTCTTCCTCACCGCGGTGGTGCTCGACGGCGGCGTGCTGCTCGGCCAGCTGCCCGCCGATGCCGGCATCAGCGACGAGTGGGGTCTGGTGCTCGCGAAGGACAGCCCGCTGACGCCGGTCGTCACCGCCGCGGTGGACGCCCTCCGCGAGTCGGGCCGCCTCGACGAGATCGCCGCCCAGTGGCTGGGCGCCGACGCGGGCGCGCCTATCCTGCAGTAGTGCCTCCTCACCACCCGATCAGCGACGTCGAGATCGGGCGGCGCGCGTACCGGCGCACGCAGAACGTGCGCTCGGTGCTCGTGTCGCTCGTCTCGACGCTCGTCTTCGCGGTCATCATCTGGCTGACCGTCGTGAACACTCCCGGCTGGGAGCGCGTGCAGCAGAGCTTCTTCGATCTCGAGACGGCGATCTCCGCGTGGCCCCGGGTGATCGCCGGGCTCTGGGTGAACATCCAGGTGCTGTTCTTCGCGGTCATCGGCGTGCTCGTGCTGAGCGTGATCCTGGCCACGATCCGCACACTGCGGGGGCCGGTCTGGTTCCCGCTCCGGGCGCTCGCGGCGGCGTACACCGACCTGTTCCGCGGGCTGCCGCTGATCATCGTGCTGTTCCTGGTGGGCTTCGGCATTCCCGGCCTCGAGCTGCTCCCGCGCAACTCGGCGCAGTTCTGGGGCACGATCGCGCTGATCCTCACCTACTCGGCCTACGTCAGCGAGGTGTTCCGTGCGGGCATCGAGGCGGTGCATCCCTCGCAGCGCCTCGCGGCCCGTTCGCTGGGCCTCAGTCACGGCCAGACGATGCGCATCGTCGTGCTGCCCCAGGCGGTGCGCAAGGTCACCCCGGCGCTCATGAACGACTTCGTCGCCATGCAGAAGGACGTCGGGCTGATCTCGGTGCTCGGCGTCGTCGACGCGGTGCGCGCCGCGCAGATCGAGACCGCGGCGAGCTTCAACTTCACGCCGTACGTGCTGGCGGGCCTGCTGTTCGTGCTGCTCGCCCTGCCGATGATCCGGCTGACCGACTGGTACACGGCCCGGCTGCGGGCCCGCGAGCAGGCGGGGAGCCTCGTATGACCGATCCCGTGCTGCGCCTCGAGGGCGTGCGCAAGACCTTCGACGAGCGCATCGTGCTCGACGGTGTCGACCTCGCGGTCGCACCGCACGAGGTGATCGCCCTCATCGGGGCCAGCGGCTCCGGCAAATCGACGCTGCTGCGCTGCATCAACCTCATCGAGCGCATCGACGACGGCCGTATCTGGCTCGGCGACCGCGACATCTCCGACCCGCGCGTCACCGCCGACGCGGTGCGGGCGCGCATCGGCGTGGTCTTCCAGCAGTTCAACCTGTTCCCGCACCTGCGCGTGATCGACAACGTCACGCTCGCCTCGCGCGCGGTGCTGAAGGTGCCGCGCGCGCAGGCCGAGGCGACCGCGCTCGCGCTGCTCGATCGGGTCGGTCTCGCCGATCACGCCCGCTCGTACCCTGACCGGCTGTCGGGCGGTCAGCAGCAGCGCGTCGCCATCGTGCGGGCCATCGCGACCAACCCCGAGCTGCTGCTGCTCGACGAGATCACCTCGGCGCTCGACCCGCAGCTGGTCGCCGAGGTGCTCGACCTGGTGCGCGAGCTGAAGGGCGACGGAACGACCATCGTCATGGCCACCCACGAGATGGCCTTCGCCCGCGACGTGGCCGACCGCGTGGTGTTCCTCGACGGCGGCGTCATCGTCGAGCAGGGTCCGGCGGCCGAGGTGTTCTCGCGCCCGCGCGAGGAGCGCACCCGCGCGTTCCTCCGCCGCTTCCTCGGCCCGGCGTAGGCGCGCCGGCGCGGCCCGTCGCCACCCGCTGCCGCCGCGAACGCCGCGCTGCTCAGCCCTCGACGACGGCGGCGATACCCCGGATCTCCTCGGGGCCGACGCGGCAGCATCCGCCGATCGCGGTGGCACCGGATGCGAGCCAGCGCTCGACGAGACCGTCGGGCAGCGCGGCGGTGCCCTCCCAGCGGCGCGTGACCGCGTTCCACGTCTCGCCGCTGTTCGGGTACACGACGACGGCCTTACCCGTGCTGCGACGGGCGGCCGCGAGCGCGAGGTCGACCTCGTCGGGGTGGCAGCAGTTGACGCCGACCGCGACGATCTCGTCGCTCGCCTCCGCGTCACGGAAGGCGTCCTCCAGGCTCTCGCCCGTGCGCAGACGCCCGCCGTCGGTCGTGAACGACAGCCAGGCCGACGCGCCCGTGCCGCGGAGCAGATCGATGAGCGCGCCCGCCTCGTCGCGGCTCGGGATCGTCTCGATCGCGAGCAGGTCGGGCCCGGCGGCGAGCAGGGCCTCCAGCCGTGCCGCGTGCCACGCGCGCAGGCCCGCCCGGTCGAGGTCGTAGTCGCCGCGGTACTCCGAGCCGTCGGCGAGGGCGGCGCCATACGGGCCGACGGAGGCGGCGACGAGGCCGTCGGACCGCAGCTCATCGCGCGCCTGCGCGGCGAGGGCGACGCTGCGCTCGAGCAGGGCGAAGCCCTCCCGGCTGTCGATCCCGGCGCTCGCGAGCCCCTCGAACGAGAGCTGGTACGAGGAGGTGATCGCGATCGAGGCGCCGGCGGCGAAGTAGTCGCGGTGCACGTCGACGACCGCCTCGGGGTGGTCGCGCAGGATGCGGGCGCTCCACAGCCGGCCGCTCAGGTCGTGGCCGAGCGCTTCGAGGTAGCTGCCCAGCCCGCCGTCGACGACGGTGCGGGGGGCGAGGGTCACGGGTGTCACCCCCTCATTGTGGGCGAGCGGCGTGAGCCCGCGGCGCGGCGGCGTCACGCGGAGTCACACGCTCGAGCCGGGTGCACTAGACTCAGAATGCATGCCGCGCCACCGCGAGTTCTCGGCCGGGTCAGACGCGGGTGTGCATCTCGACTCCGTGATCGTCTGCGGCGTCGGCAGTCGTTCCGTGTCGCTGTAGTTCGCGCTGCGGATCCCTTCAGCACTCGAGGAGTTGCCGTGGCCCAGACCGGCCAGCGTCAGAAGAAGGCGTCGCCCGCACGCGGGGGCGCCACGCGCCGCCGGCGCCCGCTCGATGAGCAGGGCATCATCCCGATCCTGGCGCGCGCCGTGCGCGAGGTCGAGAACGCCGCCGAGCGCGGCGCGAAGGTCAGCCCCTCCAACCGCACCAAGTTCCAGGTGGCCGCCCTCCTGGTGCGCGAGGAGCGGGCGCGCGTGAAGGATGACCGCGAGGTTCCGGAGAGCGAGCGCACCGAGGTGCTGAAGCGCCTCGATGGCCTGGCGAGCATCATGGCGAAGACGGCGGCGCGCGACACCTCGCTGATCGCTCTGCTCGCCCCGGAGGCCAAGGTCAGCGACGCGGCGAAGGCCCTGCGGCGCGACATGCTGCTCGCCTCTGGCGCCGAGCTCGAGCCCGACGACCTGCTCATCGTCTCCGAGCCCGCGCCGGTGGCCCCGGAGGTCGCCAAGCAGGTGGTTCCGAAGTCGGTCAAGCAGGCGCAGCTCGCCAACCCCTTCCTCGCGCCCGATCTCGCGGCGCTGACCCCGCCCGCCCCGACGGCGGGCCGCCTCTCGAACTGGGAGCTCATCGAGCCGCTCTTCCGCTCGTTCGAGTACGGCGCGGGCGGGCAGGCGGCGTCGATGTCGCTGCCCGAGACCGGCTCGCTCGTCACGCCGGGCGGCATGGAGCTCATGCGTCACCAGGCGCGGCTCGTCGAGAGCGTGCGCCGCGGCCACCGCACGTTCCTGCTGGCGGACGAGCCGGGTCTCGGCAAGACCGCCCAGGCGCTCATGGCGGCGAACGTGGCCCACGCCTTCCCGCTGCTGGTCGTCGTGCCGAACGTCGTGAAGACGAACTGGGCCCGCGAGGTGCAGCGCTGGATCCCGCAGCGCAGCTCCACCGTCGTGCACGGCGATGGTGAAGACCTGGATGCGTTCGCCGACGTCGTCATCGTCAACTACGAGATCCTCGACCGTCACGTCGGCTGGCTCGGCCGCTTCGGCTTCAAGGGCATGGTCGTCGACGAGGCGCACTTCATCAAGAACGCCACCTCGCAGCGCTCGCGGCACGTCCAGTCGCTGGCGCAGAGCATCCGCGTGCTGCACCCGAAGGCGCTCATGATGGCGCTGACCGGCACCCCGCTGATCAACCAGATCGAGGACTTCCGCATGATCTGGAAGTTCCTCGGCTGGATCGACGACAAGAAGCCGCTCGGCCGCCTGATGGCCGCGCTCGAGGAGACCGGGCTGACGCCGGCGGATCCGGGCTTCTTCGCGGCGGCGCGCGAGTGCGTGATCGAGATGGGCATCGTGCGCCGCAAGAAGGTGGATGTCGCCGCCGACATCCCCGCGCGCCGCATCGCCGACATCCCCGTGGAGCTCGACGACGAGGCCGCGCGGTCGATCCGGGCTTCGGAGGAGGCGCTCATCGGGCGGCTCGTCGAGCGCTACCGCCGCGTTGTCGCCGCGCGCGAGGTGCCCCCGGTGGGCATCGATCACGACCTCATCCGCCTGGTCGCCTCGGCCGAGCTGGAGGAGTCGAAGCAGGCCAGCGGGGGCGACAACGTCTTCACCATGGTGCGGCGCATCGGCACGGCGAAGGCCGTGCTCGCGGCCGACTACACCGCGCAGCTGGCGCGCAACGTCGGCAAGGTCGTGTTCTTCGCCAAGCACATCGATGTCATGGATGCGGCGGAGGCCCACTTCGCCGCGGCCGGGCTGCGCGCGGTGAGCATCCGCGGCGACCAGACGCCGAAGGCGCGCCAGGAGGCGATCGACGGCTTCACGAACGATCCCGACGTCAGCGTGATCGTCTGCTCGCTGTCGGCCGCCGGTGTCGGCATCAACCTGCAGGCCGCGTCGAACGTGGTGCTCGCCGAGCTGTCGTGGACCTCCGCGGAGCAGACGCAGGCGATCGACCGCGTGCACCGCATCGGTCAGGAGCTGCCTGTCACCGCGTGGCGCATCCTCGCCGCGCAGACGATCGATGCCCGCATCGCCGACCTGATCGACTCGAAGGCGGGTCTCGCCGCGCGCGCGCTCGACGGCAGCGACGAGCAGGTCGTGGCCGAGGGCACCGTGCAATTGCAGGCGCTCATTACGCTCCTCACCGAGGCCCTCACCGCCCGCGCCGCCTAGCCCTCGCGGGTCTGGCTCCCGCGCGCCGCCTCGCGACCGCTTTGCGTCTCGTCGCGTGCCCGGCACCGGAGCGCTTGTTGGCGTGCGGTCTCCGCACTCACGGCGCGCCGGTCGCCGCTGAGTGCGTCGGCCGTTCCCCAGTGCAGAACCGGCCGGTGCGACACGGGAATGCCCCACCGCTCGGCGAGCAGTTCGGCGGGAGGAGAGCCGACTGAGTTCCGCGGAACGGCAACGTGAAGAGGCTCGTCAAACGGAATGTCGGCGTCGGCGCACCCGCGAGCACGTCCCTCATGCATGCTCAGCGCGCTGATGCACGCGAGCGGCCCCCCGAATCTCCAGGCCGTGCGAAACACGTCAGGGAGAACGAACTCGCAGTGCCACCCCTGACGGAGCGCCTGTAGTGTGCCGTAGCTTCGCGCCACCGCGATTTCGGTGGGGAGCATGCCGAATGCTGCGAGCTCGCGAGTCGACACGATTCCACCGGTGCGTGCCAGTAGCGCGCGTACCGGCGCCGGAAGGCTCGAGAGGCCCCGCGGCCCTCCTCGGTACTTCAGGACAGATCGCATCACGCACCGATCGTCATCGGCCGTCGCCGTCTAGCTGCTCGGTCAGGCAAACCCGTGAGAACGCCGATGGCAGACGTTTCTGGTGGGGAGACGTGAATGCTCAGATGCCCCGTCACGATGCCGCCTCGGTACCGAAGAGCACACCCTGCCAGGAAGGGCTGTTGGCACTCACCAATCCAAGGACGGGCGGGCATGACGTCCTTCGATTGGTGAGTCGCGGCATCTGTTGGCGGGTGGGCAGGGATCGTGCTGCCCGGGGCGGGCGGAGCTGGGGTGCGGAGATACACGAGGGACCCGTCTTGCTCGGCAAGCGGACGCCCGCGGCGGGAGGGAACAGGGCGATCGCGGCGGGTGGGCCTCAGCGCTTGGCGGCGCGGCTGCTCGAGACGAGGTAGGCGACCGCGGCGAGCGGGATCGGCAGCCAGCCGGGCCGGTTGCGGGCCTCGTACATCGCCTCGTAGACGGCCTTGTCGAGCTCGAAGGCGTCGAGGAGGGCGCGGTGCGCTCGCAGGTCGAGACCGCTCGCGGCGATGTAGCCGTCGAGGAAAGCGGCCCGCGCCTTGCGCGCCCACTCGGCGCGCTCCGCCTCGAGGGCGAGCGCGTCGAGGTCGAGCGAGGCCGTGTCGATGGCTCCGGCCGCCGCCCGCGACTCCCTGCGGAGCGAGCCGACCGCGTAGTCGAACGACCGCAGCATGCCGGCGACGTCGCGCAGCGGCGAGTCGACGCGCGAGCGCTCCGAGAGGGGGCGCAGCGGCTCGCCCTCGAAGTCGACGATGAGCCACTCGCCGGTCGGGCGCCGCAGCACCTGACCGAGGTGGAAGTCGCCGTGGATGCGCTGCAGGGGCGGCCACGGAGCGTCGCGGGCCGCGTCGTACACCGCCTCGATCTGGGGCCGCAGCTCACGCAGCTGCGGCACGTCGCTGATCGCGACCGCCAGCCGCTGATGCCAGCCCGCGACGAAGCCCACGATGTCGCCCAGGGTTGGCTCGCGCGAGGGCAGGCAGGCGGCGAGGGCTTGGTGCACCGCGGCCGTCACGCGCCCGAGCCGCTCGGCATCCGTCGTGAACGGCTCACCCTCGCGGGCGGCCTCCAGCGCGAGCGGCCAGCCGTCGCGCACGCCCGGCACGAACTCCTGCGCGAAGGCCAGGTGGCCCCGCACGGGCTCGTCCGTGTGCGACTCCGAACCGAGCGGGTCGATCCAGGTGGCGGTCACCGAGCCGAGCATCCGAGGCACATTGCGGTTGCCCGCCGTCGTCAGCGCGGTCTGGAGGATGACGTCGGGGTTGTCGCCCGGGTGCACGAGCCGGAACACCTTCGCGACCAGGGGTGCCTCCGTGCCGCCGTCGACGATGATCGACGAGTTCGACTGCTCGCCCGTGTGCACGCGGCCTGCCTGATCGTGCCGGGTCACCCCGAGCCGCTGCAGCAGCGCGCGCACGTAGACGGGGTCGTGCGGGCCGTCGAAGAGGTAGTCGTCGTGCTCGTCACGGCCGATGAACGCGGGGCCTGCGCCGCGCGGGATTGTCGTGCGCGCCACGATCGGCACGTGGTACAGCGACGGGGGAGTGCTGGCGGTGTCGCGCAGCAGCAGAACACGGATGCTCGCATCCGTTTCATCGCACGGCCAGTCCTCTCGGTGGACCTCGACGAGCTGCGGCACACGGCCCTTGCCGGCGTACCACCGCTGGCGCGTCATCCACTCCGTGAGGCACTCCATCGTGCTGTGCATGTCCTCGACCCTACACAGCGGCCCGACCGCGGTGGCGAGCCGTGCCCGTCGCGGCGCGTCAGGCTCGTCGTGCGCGGAGGAACCCGTTCATCGCCGCCGTCAGGGGCGCGTCGATCGCGCGCGCGACGCCGTCGACCGATCGCACCGGCGCCGCATGCCGCACGCTCGACACCAGCCACGCGGCATCGGCCTCGGCCAGATCGGCGGGGGTCAGCGGTTCGACGACGGCCTCGAGCCCCCACTGGTGGGCGGCCGTGAACAGGTCGGCCTGCGTGGTTCCGGGCAGGATGCCCAGGGCATCCGGGGGCGTGCGCAGCCGGTCGCCCGTGCGCACCACCAGGGTCGCCGTCGGCCCCTCGAGCAGCAGGCCGTCGCTGGAGACGAACACGACATCATCGGCCCCGCGGCGCTGCGCCTCGCGCGCCGCCGCGCGGTTGATCGCGTAGGAGAGAGTCTTGGCGCCGGCGAGCAGCCAAGGACTGGTCGCGGCGACGTCGCTGCGCAGCCCCCGGTCGAGCAGCACGACGTCGATGCCGTCGGTGCGCTCGCGGCGGAACGCGGGCGACACGGTGCCGTACGCCCAGCCGGTCGGGTCGGGATGCCCCTCGATGCCGCGCGTGAGCACGATCTTCACCCAGGCCTCGTCGTGGGCGGCGAGGCGGGCGGCGAGCGTGAGCACCGCATCCCGCCACAGCGCCCGGTCGGGAGCGGGCAGGTCGAGCATGCGGGCGGAGCGCTCGAAGCGGTCGAGGTGCAACTCGAAGGCCTGCGGGTGCCCGGCGCCGAGGCTGATCGTCTCGAAGATGCCGTCGCCGCGCGTGGCCGCGACGTCGAGCATCGACAGCTGCGGCTGCCCGGGGTCGGCGTCGATGAGCCGGCCCGCCGCAGCGGCCTCGCCGCCCGCGGAGGCGACGACGAGCAGCAGGTGCTCCTCAGCGCTCACCGACACCCTCCCTGCTCACGGGGTGAACATATACCCGCAGCCGTCGTCGCGGCATTCGAACTGCGGCGGGTCAGGGTGGTGGACGACGCCGCCCAGAGCGATCTCGCCGCGCAGGGCAGCACGGATGTGCTCCGGCTGGGGGTAGCCGTAATGGATGGGCAGGGGTGCAGGCGTTCCGCATTGCGGACAGCTCGCCACTCCCGGCCCAGGGGCGGTGGTGTCCATGAGGACAGTTCAGCGCCCACCACCGACAATCGCAACTCTGCTGATCTGACTTCAGCGCAGGTCGCGCCGCACCACGGGAATCTGCCCGGTGTTGCGCCGACCATGGCTGACCCCGCGCACGCCGCGCGTGTGCACGCGGTTGATCAGCACGGCCAGTGCGGCGAGCACGATGATGAACGCGGCGATCGCGACGACGTAGGTGACGACGCCGACGACGCCGTTGGGTCCGTCCGGCTCGAGGAACGGGTAGGGGTACCACCCGGTGAGGGCACCGCGCACCATCGTCACACCGACCCAGATCAGCGGGTAGCTGACGGCGAGCCACATCGTGCTCCACGCGATGCGCACGCGTCCGGGCGTGAGCAGCCAGTCGAGGGCGAAGTAGATGGGGATCACCACGTGGAGCACCTCGTTGGCCCAGGCCGGCCCGACGTAGCCGTCATCGTTGGGGATGTCGCGCAGCAGCAGGTTGTAGACGACGCCGGTGACGATCGCGTACGCGAAGGCGCTCGCCCGGATCGCCGTGTAGAGACGGGTGTCGCGGTCGAGCCGGAGCGCCATGATGCCGCCCGCGATCAGCACCACGATGTTGATCATCGCGGTCTGGATCGTGAAGAAGGCGAAGTACTGCGTCGGCTTGAACCGCCCCACCGAGATCTGGTCGGTGATCTGCGTGATCAGGGCCGCGAGGACGATGAGCCCGACGATGATGCTGATCACACCGGCGATGTGGCGGAGGGTGGACAGGCGTGCGATGGCGGCTTTCTCGCCGAGGGGGGACGTCACGGTCACTTGCTCGACGCTAGCAACAAAATTGCATTCCGCCGCATGATTTTTGCGGAGCATCCCTCATCTGACCAGGGCTTTCGTGACGGGGCGACGGATGCGCGTGGTGCCCGCCTAGGGTGGCCTCGTGCCCATGTTCGACGTCTGCGTGGTGTACCTCGTGCGCGAGGTGCCGGGGCCCGACGGCCCGCGGTCGGAGGTGCTGCTGGGCCGCAAGCGCACGGGGCTCGGCACTGATCGCATCGTCGGGCCGGGCGGCAAGCTCGAGCCGGGAGAGTCGCCGGCGCAGGCCGCGGCGCGCGAGGTTCTCGAGGAGACGGGGGTCGTCGTCGACCCCGCCGACCTGGTGCCGATCGCCGAGGTCGCCTACCCTTTCGTCGACCGCCCGCATCTGTCGCAGTTCTCGTGGGCGTTCACGGCGCGGCGCTTCGCGGGTGAGCCGCGCGCGACCGACGAGCTCGAGCCGCAATGGTTCGGGGTCGACGCGCTGCCGCTCGATCGCATGTGGGCCGACGCCGCGCTCTGGCTGCCGCGGGCGCTCGCCGGCGAGTACGTGGCCGCGACGCTCACCTTCGGGGCCGGCGACACGGTGGTCGACGCCCACTGGGGCGAGGCGCGCCGGAGCTGAGGGCTCGTGCCCGCGCGGCCGACCGGCCCCGCGTCCGCCCTGCTCGCGCTACTCGGCAGCCCCCACCACGTCGAGCAGCCACGCGAGCTCGTACGCCCGCTGCTTCCACGCCGAGTAGCGCCCGCTGACGCCGCCGTGCCCGGCCTCCATCTCGCACTTGAGCAGCGCATCCGCCCCCGCCTCGCGCAGCCGCGCCACCCACTTGGCCGGCTCGACGTACAGCACGCGGGTGTCGTTGAGCGAGGTGGTGGCGAGGATGCGCGGGTACTGCTGCGCGGTCACGTTCTCGTAGGGCGCGTAGCTCTTGATGTACGCGTACGCCTCGGGGTCGTGCAGGGGGTTGCCCCACTCGTCCCACTCGATCACGGTGAGGGGCAGCTCGGGGTCGAGGATCGACGTGAGCGGGTCGACGAAGGGCACGTCGGCGAGGATGCCCGCGAACAGCTCGGGCGCGAGGTTGGCGACGGCGCCCATGAGGAGTCCGCCCGCGCTGCCGCCCTCGGCGACGAGCCGCTCGGGCACCGTCACGCCGGTGTCGATGAGGTGCCGGGCGACGGCGACGAAGTCGGTGAAGGTGTTGACCTTGCTCGTCGTCTTGCCGTTCTCGTACCAGGCGCGCCCGAGCTCGCCGCCCCCGCGCACGTGGGCGATCGCGAACACGACGCCGCGGTCGAGCATCGACAGGCGCGGGATGCTGAAGCCGGGGTCGATCGACGACTCGTAGCTGCCGTAGCCGTAGAGGTGCACCGGGCTCGGCGCGGGCTCGGCGGCGCTGTTGCCGTCGCCGCTGCCGTCGAGGCTCGGCACGAGCCCGCGCTTCCAGACCAGCGAGATCGGGATGCGCGTGCCGTCGGCCGCGATCGCCCAGTCGCGCCGCTCGGCGTAGTCGGCGGAGGTGTAGCCGCCGAGCACCGGCTGCTGCTTCAGCACGGTGATCGCGGCGGGCCCCTCGTCGAGGCGGGCGAGGTCGAGCTCGGCGATTGTGCTGGGCTCGGTGAAGCTCGTGTAGCCGATGCGGAGGGTGGGCTGGGCCCACTCAGGGTTGCCGCGCGTGCCGAGCGAGATGAGCTTCTCGCCGCCGAGCGGGGCGACGAGCTCGACCCACGCGCTCGTGCTGCCGGAGGTGCCGAGCGCGTCGGGCCCCGGCCAGTGCAGGTCGCCGAGCGCGGTCGACGGCGCGAGTCGCGCGATCGCGGTGCGGGGCAGCCCGTCGGCCCGGTAGTCGAGCACGAGCGCGTGGGCGAACGCGTCGATGCCCTCGATGCGCACGCCGGGCTCGTGCGGCACGAGGGTGACGGGCGGCTCGTGCGGAGCATCCACGGGCACCGCATCGATCTGGAAGTCGGGAGCGCCGTCGTTGTGCGTGATCAGCCACCAGTCGCGGCCGCCGATCACGGCGTGCTCGAGGTCGTACTCGATGCCGTGGCGGCGCGGGCGCACGACCTGGAACGCGCCGGTCGGGTCGGCGGCGTCGAGCACGTGCGTCTCGGAGGTGATGCTGCTGGCGGCCTCGATGACGAGCCAGCGGCCGCTGCGGGTGCGGCCGGCGCCGACCCAGTAGCTGTCGTCGGGCTCGTGGAAGACCTGCACGTCGTCGCTGCGCGGCGTGCCGACGCGGTGCCGCCAGATGGTGTCGGGGCGCCACGACTCGTCGACGGTCGCGTAGAAGACGTACTGCCCGCTCGGGTCGAAGAAGGCCCCGGCGGCGGTCTCGGTGATCTCGTCGGGCAGGGTCTCGCCGGTGGTCAGGTTGCGGATGCGCAGCGTGTACCGCTCGTCGCCCTCGGTGTCGACGGCGAACAGCAGCCACGCGCCGTCATCGCTGACGTCGAGCGAGCCGATGGCGAAGAAGTCGTGCCCCTCGGCCTCGACGTTGCCGTCGATGACGATCTGCTCGCCCTCGCGCGGCTGGCTCGGGTCGGGCAGCGGCGGCGGGGGCGTCCACGCGGCGGGGTCCATCGGGTTCGCCGGGTCGATCGGCGCCGCGGGCACGCGGCACTGGATGCCGTACTGCAGCCCCTCGACCGTGCGGCCGTAGTACCACCAGTCGCCCTCCCGCACGGGAATGCTCAGGTCGGTCTCGAGCGTGCGGCCCTTGATCTCGTCGACGATGCGCTCGCGCAGCGGCGCCAGGTGGGCGAGCCGCGCCTCGGTGTAGGCGTTCTCGGCCTCGAGGTGCGCGATGACCTCGGGCGACTCCTTGTCGCGCAGCCACTCGTACGGGTCGTCGACGACGTCGCCGTGGTGCTCGCGGCGGTGGGGCTTCTGGGCGGGTCGGGGTGGTGTCGAAGCGGTGCGGGGTTCGGTGTCTGCCGTGGCCGTTGTCAGGTCGTCGCTCACCTGCCCAGCGTAGGCTTTCGCTCACCATGTCTGAGTCACCGCTGGCCGCCAACCCGTACGAGGTGCTGGGCGTCAGCCCGACCGCGTCAGACGACGAATTGAAGCGTGCCTACCGCCTGCGCCTGCGCCAGGCGCACCCCGACACGGGCGGCTCGGCGGCCGAGTTCGACGCCGTGCAGCGCGCCTGGCAGCGGGTGGGCACGCCCTCGGCGCGGTACGCCTACGACTCGGGGGCAGACTCCGGTTCGAGCGCGAGCGGTGCGGCCCGGTCGTGGGGGCAGCACGGCGGCGGGGCGTCGGGCCCGGGGCGGTACGACTCGCGGCCGAGTGCGAAGTCGTACGGGCATCCGGGCGGGTGGTATCGCGAGCAGTACCTGTCGCACATCCGCGAGTGGGCGGGGCGGGGCGTCGACCTACCCGACCCGTTCGACGCGGCCCTGGTGCGCTCGGCGCCCCGGGGGATACGCCACCTGCTGGCCGCGGCCATCGCGGAGGAGCGCTCGGCGACGGCCCTGGCGACCCTCGGATTGGGCTTCACGGTCTGGCACGACGTGGTCGCCGGCCCGCGCCCGGAGGACAAGCTCGACCACATCGTGCTCGGCCCAACCGGCCTGTGGGCCGTGCTCAGCGAAGACTGGGGTGCGCCCGTGCGCATCAAGCGCGGCGAGCTGATCGGCGACGGGCTCGAGCCCGGCGAGAAGCCGCTCGCGCAGCTGGGCGGGCGGGCCCGCGTGCTCGCGCGGGCCGCGAAGGTGCGGTTCTCCGCGCTCGTCATCGTCGTGGAGGACGACCAGGCTTCCGAGTCGCTGGCCGAGCTCGGCTCGGTGCGCGGGGCCCAGGGGATGCTCGTGCAGCGTTCGCGCCTGGTGAACCTGATCCGCACGGGCCTGCCGGGGGTGGGGGTCGGCGGAACCGACCTGTTCGAGGTGCGCACGCGGCTGCAGGCCGCGGTGCGGTTCGTGTGAGCGGGCTCTGTCGGCTCGCGTCGCTCTGCGGTAACCTGGCTAGCTAAGAACGCCAGGTAGGAGGACAGCATGGAGCCGGTCAACCTCCTGAATGCAAGGAACCAACTGTCGAAGCTTGTGACTGCTGCCGAACGGGGTGACGACGTCGTGATCGCCAAGCGGGGTCGGCCCGTCGTCCGCCTCGTCCCCGTCGACGCCCCTCGGCACACCGGCGCGGCGCTCGCCGAACGCCTGGTCCGCAATCCGCCCCCGAGCGTGCGTACCGCGGCAGAGATCGACGATGACATTCGCGAGGCTCGCGAGAGCTGGGGCGACTAGTTCGTGATCTACCTCGACTCGTGCATCCTCATCTACGCCGTCGAAGACGAGGGTGAGCGCGGCCGGGCCGCGCGCCGAGCGCTGGCGGATCACGGCGATGACGAGATGGTCGTATCGCCCCTGGTCGTGATGGAGTGCCTGACCGGCCCGCTCAAGCGCGGGCACCTCGCCCTGGTGGACTACTACCGGGAGACGCTCGCTGCCATCGGTCGAGTTCCTTTGGATGAGGAGGAGTTCGTGCGGGCTGCCGAACTGCGTGCCCGTCACGGCCTCGGGGCGGCCGATGCTCTGCATCTCGCCGCGGCCCAGAAGGCGGGATGCACGGCGCTATGGTCCAACGATCGCCGGCTCGAGCGCGCTGGGCACGGCCTCGCTGTCGCCATCGTCGACCAATCGTGAGTGCGCTGCGGGTCGCGGGTGTCGACCTCGCGGCGGAAGCGGCGGGCACGGCGCTCGCCGTGCTGCGGGTGGAGCCGGGCGAGCACGAGCCGGGCGGCCCTTCGACCCGAGGCGTCGGCGCCGCGGGCGGCGCGACCGTCGCGCTCGAGCACCTGCGGCTCGGCGTCGACGACGACACCCTGCTCGCCCAGACCCGCGCCGTCGCCCCGATCGGCATCGACTGCGCGTTCGGCTGGCCGGTCGACTTCGTCGACTTCGTCGCCCGCCAGGCGAGCGGAGCGCGCCTGTCGAGCGACGACACGGGCGACCTCGCCTGGCGCCGGCGTCTCGCGCATCGGGAGACCGACCGCGTCGTCACCGAGCGCACCGGCGCGCGGCCCCTCAGCGTCGCCACGGATCGCCTGGGCATGACGGCGCTGCGGTGCGCGGTGCTGCTCGACCGGCTGGCGGGCGACGGGCGCGTGGTCGATCGGGCGGGCGAGCATCCAAGCGCTGTCGTCGAGGTGTACCCCGCGATGGCCCTGCGCGTGTGGGGGCTGGCCCGCCCGGGCTACAAGCTGACGATGGATGCGCGCACGGCCCTGATCGCCGACCTGCGCCGCGCGGCACCCTGGCTGCGGCTCGGCGAGCACGAGCCGCTCATGCGGGCCTCGGCCGATGCGCTCGACGCGGCGCTGGCCGCGCTGGTGGCGCTGGCGCATCGGGCCGGGTGCTCGGTGCCGCCGACGCCCGAGCAGCGCGAGCGGGCGCGAGTCGAGGGGTGGGTGGCGATCCCGACGGTCGGGCTGGGTGAGCTGGGGGAGCGGGCGCGGGAGATGGTCGGGGCTCCGAGCGGCGGCGAGTAGCCTGGGGGAGTGACAGCGGCTGATGAGGAGTGCATCCACGGGTTCGAGCCAGGGATGTGCGCCAGCTGCTTCCCCCCTCCCGCGCCGGCGGCCCCGCCGCCCGCGCGCCGCAGCCCGAAGCCGGCCGCGCGCAGCCTGCGCAGCCCCGCGCCGGGCGCGACGGGCAAGGCGGCCGAGGTGCGCCCGCCGAACCTGCCGCAGCGCGCCTTCCACGTCACCCACGGCGACAACCTGCCGCTGATCCTCGCGTCGGGCGCGCTGCTGCCCTCGGCGCAGGCGGAGCCCGCGGTGCGGCTGGCGAGCGAGCTCGCGCGCGACCTGCGGGCGACCGCGCCGGTGCCGGCTGGGGCTGCTGCCGGCGTTGGAGCCGCGTCGACGGGAGAGCTGACGGTCGACGACTGCGTCGCCTTCAGCCTGACTCCGCAGGCGGTGTGGTGGCTCGAGGTGCAGGAGGGCGCGGCTGGCCCGACGTGGAGCGCCGCCGCCCGCGCCGCTGCGACGACGGACTTCGTGGTGCTGGGCGTGGACATCCGCTCGCTGGGCGATCGCCTGATCGTGTCGGACGGCGATGCCGCGGCCCCGGCCACGCGCCTGGGCGCCGGTGCTGATGGCCGTCAGCGGATGCTCGCGCGCGCCGCAGCCACCCCCGAAGCACTGCAGGCCGCGGAGGCGCTGGTGCCCGGCCCGGTGCCGCTCGACCTCGTCGCGCTGGTGGCGGTCGCGAACGACCGCCGCCGCGACGAGGTGCGTGCGCTGCTGCAGTCAGCGGGCGTCACGGCGAAGGTCGCGGTGTATCCGCCGTGGTTCGTGCCGAAGCTCGACGACTGACCCGGCTCTCGCCGCGCGTGGTCGCGGGCGACTACCCTCGGGGTGACCGACCCGAGGGGATCTCATGACGATCACGGCCCGAACCCTGGTGCTCATCGTGCTGGCGGCGCTCCTGCTCGGCGCGGGAGGGGGTGCGGTGTCGGGCGCGGTCATCGTTGCGGCGAGCATCCCGACCGCAACGACGCCGCTTCCGGATGCTGCGCCGGGGCCGCCCGGGGAGCCCGGCCCGTCTGGCGTACCGGGGGCGGATGGTTCTGCCGGGCCCGCCGGCCCTGCCGGGCCGAGTGGTTCTCGAGGCGAGCGGGGCGAGCGTGGGCTGCCGGGCCAGCAGGGAGCGCCGGGTGCACCGGGAGCGCCGGGAGCGCCGGGAGCGCCGGGAGCGCCGGGAGCGCCGGGAGCGCCGGGGCCGCAGGGCGAGCCGGGCGTCGCTGGCGCGGTGACACCGTATCCGTTCGCCTACTTCCGCACGGGTGGTGAGGGCTTCTTCTCCTCCAGCGACATCCCCAATCCGATCTCCGTCACCCCGCGGCTGCGGGGTACCCTCGAGATCGACCGCGACCCCGACCTCATCAACGGCATCTTCGTGCCGCCGGGGGTGTATCGCATCACGGGGTCGATCCGCGTCGAGGCGGGGCCCGACCCGCGGCTGGGTACGCTGCGCATCGGTGTCTACCCGGCCTCGCTCTATGGCACGGAGGCGAACTCGCGCGTTGTTCTCGAGCCGGGCGAGAACGAGACGGCCCTGCGCACCTCGTCGGTGGTCGTGCTGACGGAGCCGGTGAGTCGCGTGCAGCTGGAAGTCACCGGGGAGGGCGACGGCACGAGCCTCCTGATCTTCGAGGCGGGCGACCTGCTCATCGAGAAGCTCGACTGAGGCGGCGGTCGACCTCGCCCAACTCGAGCGTGCCGCACTCGAGCGTGCGGAACCCGCCCGTGCCGCGTCTCGCCGCGGAGTTGCTCACATCCCCGCAAACGGGGGAGGGCACCCATATTTGAGGAATGCTAGTTTTCGAGGGCGACGCGCCGTCGCACCGCCACCCCTTCGAAAGCAGGCCCTCGGATGCTCAGATTCGACGCTGCTCGCGCGCGCCGCGCGACGGGCATAACCGTTGTCACCGTACTCATGACGCTTGCCGCGGGTGCGTCGGCTGCACAAGCCGGCCCTGTGGAGGAGGCGCAGCCGGTCACGACCCCGTGGGTGTGCCTGAACGGTCCCGATGTGCAGTTCACCTTGGCCGATGCACGGGTCGCGAGTTTCGAGGTCCCGCAGTTCGACAATGCGCTTGGTGACTTCCAGTTGATCGAGGTCACCCAGAGCATGGAACTGGTCACGAGCATGACGGTCACGGTCGCAAGCGCCGGTGCTGAGGAATTGATTCGGATCTACTCGACGCACTCTCTCTGGACCAACATCCCGCCCGCACTGCCCCTGTCAGATGAGCCTCCGACCGTTGGTCATACAGCCGACTATGTCGCGGTCACTGACGACTACCTGTGGGCAGAGGGCATCTATCCGGTCGGGTTTTCTGACCTAGGCACTGAAGTGCTCTCTGAAGACAGCTCGTTCTCATCCACAGATTCGGGAGTCTGGGTCGGCGATGGCACCCTCCCGGTCACTGTCGAGTCGCACTCTTACCTCGAGTTCTCGGGAGTCGGTGGCAACGGCATCGTCGTGCAGTCGACCCTGGCTCGCGCCGACCTCTGCTACCGCTACACCTACCTTCCGGTGGCCTCTGACCCCGAGCCCGACCCTGACCCCGAGCCGCCGCTGACCCCCGACGAGCCGACCGACACAGATCCCGCGCCGAGCCCCGAGCCAGAGCTGCAAGAGCTGCCCAGCACGGGCGGCGACGACCGCCTCGGCTCCGTGCTCCCGCTCGCTCTTGTGGCGGCCACGGCGATCCTGGGCGGCATGATGCTCCGGCAGCGTTCGAACGCGCGCACCGCAATGCGTCCGCGCGCCTGATCGGCTCGAGGGCCCACGAGCCGCCGGGGCTGTGTGCCTCTGGAGGCACACAGCCCCTCGAGAGCGCCCAGCCGCGCGCCCCGTCCAGCCGCGCGCCCCGTCCAGCCGCGCGCCCCGTCCAGCCGCGCGCCCCGTGCAGCCGCGCCGCCGCGTCGCGCGACACCACGGCCCCCGAACCGACCTAGGCTCACCTCATGGCCCGGATGCTGCCGCCGACGATCGGGGAGGACGCCCCGCCCGGCGAGCACGCCGTCTTCGCGGCCCTGCGCGACGCGCCCGGAACCGACGACTGGGTGGTGCTGCACTCGCTCGAGATCGCGCACCACGTCAGCCAGGTGCAGGGCGAGGCCGACTTCGTCATCGTCGCGCCCGGCTACGGCGTGCTCGTCGTCGAGGTGAAGTCGCACGAGAGCATCGAGGCCGACGGTGAGGGGCGCTGGCGCTACGGCAATCGCGACTGGGTGACCCGCAGCCCCTTCGAGCAGGCGTCGGGGGCGCAGCACTCGATCATCGAGTACCTGCAGTCGCGCGGCGCCGGGCCCGCGGGGTATCCGATCTTTCACGCGGCCTGGCTCACCCAGTTGAGCAAGAGCAAGTTCGCGCCCGGAATCGGGTGGCACGAGTGGCAGCTGCTCGATGCCGCCGATCTGGGGGCCGACCGGGTGCGGGGTGCGATCATCCGGTGCCTGGAGAAGGCGAGTGCGCACCTGGGCGAGACCGTCGCCGGCTACCGCCGGGTTCAGGGCCAGCCGGATGCGGAGCACACGCAGCGCGTCGTCGACCTGCTGATTCCGCGTTTCGTCGTCGAGTTGAGCGCGAAAGAGCTGGCGCGCCGGCGCGAGCGCGAGCAGGCCCAGTTCACGGCCGAGCAGGTGCGCGTGTTGGATCTCGTGGCGGGCAACCCGCGGCTGCTGCTCGAGGGCCCGGCGGGCACGGGCAAGACGTGGGTGGCCGCCGAGGCCGCCCGTCGTGCGGCGGCGGCCGGCCAGCGCACCCTCGTGGTGGTGTTCAACCGGCTCATCGAGCAGCGGCTGGTCGAGCTGTGCGGCGACGGGGTGGAGGTGCGGCGCATCCACGCCCTGATGGCGCAGGTGGTCGACCGGCACGCGGGGCGCAACGAGGCGCGGCGCAAGCTCGACTCGGGCCGCGTCGAGCGCGACTGGTACGACGTGACCCTGCCCGAGCAGGCGCTCGAGGCCGCGCTCGAGCTGGGCCCGCAGTACGACTACCTCGTGGTCGACGAGGCGCAGGATGTCGCGCTCGACCCGTACTTGGACGTGCTCGACGCGCTGCTGGTTGGCGGGCTGGCGAAAGCTGCGGTGTTCGTGACGGGAGACTTCGACCACCAGGTGATCTACCGGCGTTACGCCGCCGACGACCCCGCGCCCGACTCGCGCGCCACCGTGCTGCGCCGCCTGCCGAACCTCATGCAGCTAACCCTGCGCTCGAACGTGCGCACCACCCCCGAGGTGGCGCGCTTCGTGGCCGAGCTGATCGGCGAGCCCACCCTCTACACCGAGCACCGCCGCACCGACGACGACCTCGTCTCGGTCGAGCAGCACCGCTTCACGACGATGGACGAGCAGCAGTCTCTGCTGGCAGACGCCGTCGAGCGGATCCTCTCCGAACCCTTCACGGTGCGCGAGCTCGTCATCCTGTCGCCATACCGCGCGGACCGTTCGGCGGTCGGCACCGCCCTGTCATCGGGGTCAGCGGATGCTCGCCTCACGTCGCGTCTCGCCCCCGCGGTTCACGGCACGGGCATCGAAGATGCGACGCGCATCCGGTGGGGCACGATCCACGAGTTCAAGGGCCTCGAGGCGCCGGCCGTAATCCTGACCGACATCGACCTGTCGAAGGAGTACCACCGCGATCTGCTGTACGTCGGGGCGTCGCGGGCGACGGATCGGCTCGTGGTCTTGACCGCTGGATAGGCGGCCAGCGAAGCTGATGAACTCCGCGCGGTCTGAATTCGGCCGGATGTGAAGAGGACCGGCACACTGTCGTCATGGAGAAGGTGGAGTTCACCGTTCCTGGAGGCCGATTCGGTTCCGATCATGTGCACGTCACCTTCGTGGATGGCGACGACTTCGTAACCATCCAGCGTGATGCACGCGACATCGAGACGATCTGGCACCTGGATCGCGAGCTCTGGCCCGCGTTCCTCGAACGTATCGAGCAGTCGGGCGCAGACTCGGTCGTCGAGGGTGTCAAGCGAGCCGTGGCGGCGGGGGCTGGCGTGTCGGTTCTGCAGGCGGTGCGCGACCTGGCGACCGTGAAGTTCGCTGAGATCGACTGGGATCTCGGCTTCGGTTCGGCGGACTAGTCGCCCTGCTGCACTTCGCGCACGAGCGCGGCGATCGCGTCGATGACGGCTGGTACCGCGGCGGGCGCCGTCGACGCATCGAAGGTGCGGGCCGACATCTTGGTGTTGAGTCTCGTGCCGCCCGGGATCGCCTCGACCGCGGCGATGTAGCGCTCCATCGGCTCGACCAGGCTCGGTGTCTGCTCGAGCGACGCCCGATCGACGCCAGCCGACAAGTGCCGCAGCCCCTGCCACTGCGCGCCGTCAGGCAAGCCCCACGCAATCGAGAGTGGCTCGTTGCGGTCGGGCGTGGGGATGCGGATGGAGAGCCCCTTCGAGCCCCAGGCGAGCACGAGGCCCAGCGCGCTGCAGGCCGCGAGGAAGTCGCGGAACGCATCCCGATAGTCGTCGCCGTCGAGGGAGGAGAGGAAGGCGGCTTCGTCGGTGGTGACGCGACTGCCGCCGGAAGCGGTGGTCTGCGTCCTCCGGCTCGGCGCCGCAACGACCTGCGCCGCGTGCGCAGTGAGCTCGGCGCCGGCGAGTTGCACGATCTCGACGAGGAAGAACCTGCCGACCCGCATCGTCGTGTTGAGGTAGTCGAGGCTCGCGCGCATGGTCTCGGTGAAGCGCTGGGCGGCGATCACGAAGGTGAAGTCGCCGTTCTGCAGCACCTCGGCGAGGTGCTCGAGCACCGCATCCGTCGCCTCGTCGTCGAGGCCCCACCCGGCGCGACCGATAGCGTCGCGCAGGTCGTGGCAGCCGGTGAGCGTGTCGGGCACGTGCGGCCCGCGCAGGAATCGCTGCACGACCCCGCGATCGAAGTCGTCGAGGCTGAGCTGCCATAGGTCAGAGCCGTAGTCGATGACCTGGGCGAGCGCGTGGCGGAAGTCGGGGTTCTGCGGCCCGGTCTTGAACTCGATGAGCACGAGGTCGCCCGACGAGGCGAGGCAGAGCAGGTCGATCGAGCCGGAGGCGAGCGAGGTCTCGCGCCCGATGACGAGCAGGTCGCCGTCGAAGCCGAGGTCGTCGGCGGGGATCAGCTGCGGGTTCATCTTCATGACCTCCTGCAGGGCGTGCTCGCTCGGGGCGGGCGATTCGACCAGATCGAACCGCTCACCCGCGCGGTCGACCAGAACGCGTCGGGGCATGGATGCTCCTTCCGTGGTGGTGCCGAGGGTAGCGCGCTGTCACGGCTCGATGTCGTCGTGCAGCACGACGCGGCTGAGCTCCACGCGCCCACCGGGGATCGCCCAGTAGTGCAGGCGCCGCGCCTGCGGCGTGTTCTGCTCGATGTAGGCCCGCATGCACCGGGCCCCGTCCTCGGGCCGCACCCGCGGTGCATCGCTGCCGCCGTCTCCGGAGCGGAGGGCGTGCACCTCGCGGGAGCTGTTCTTGACGATGAAGCCGCACGCGGCCTCCATCGCGCACCGCAGCGCCTTGTCGAGCTGATTCGCGTCGAGGCCGTCGAGGGAGGCGGCGAACCGCGGGCCGACGATCAGCTCGTCGCTGAGCGGGTGGCTGGCGCGGGTCGTCGGGTCGAGCCGTTCGATCCACTGCAGGTAGAGCTCGTGCCGGATCCACTGCTCCGCGTCGGCGAAACGGTCGCGGCGATCGCGGGGTGTCTGCGGCGACGTGTCGTTCACCTTGCGGACGGCCGAGCGCAGTCGCGCCTGCGCGTCCTTCAACTGCTCGCGCAACGTCCGTGCGCTTTCCGTCGCCCGTGCCCCGTCGCTCACGAGCTGCTGCACGAGCCCCCGCAGCTGCGCGACCTCGGTGCGGAGGGACTCGGCCGCTTTCAGGCCTCCCGACGCGCGCTCGGCACGCAGCTCGGCCCGCAGCGTGTCGATGGTGGCGAGCGCCGTCTGCAGCGCATTCCGCCGGTCGGGCTGCGCTGCTGGCTCTGTCGCTGGCGGCGGCGCCGCCGGCGACGGGATGCTCGCCGCGGGCCTCGGCCCGGGCCCCGGCCTCGGCGCCGCGGCCGGGGGAGGGGAGGCGGCGGGGGCTGCACTCTGGTCGAGCTCGTCGAGCTCCGTCTGGTGCTCGAGCGGAGCATCCCCGGCGCTGTCGTCGTCCTCCGCTTCGCGGGTGATGCCGATGGTGGCGAGGAACTCTTCGATGGAGGTGACGGTGAGCTCGGCCTCGGGTTCGAGCAAGGTCCTGCCGAGCTCGAGCCACGGCCGACCGCCCGATGTGAGGGCGACGGCGGGAAGTGCGACCTCGTCATCGTCGAGGTCGATGGTGCGCAGGGCATGGCGGCCCTGCGCGTCGCGCACGACCCGCACCTCGATCACGTCGCCTTCGCTGAGCAGCAGGTCGACGCGGTCGAGGGGGTTCGCCGAGAGGTCGCCGCGCGTCACCGTGATCGGGTGATGGGGGTGCACGAGCAGCGTCGCCCGCTGCCGTTCGACCGTGCTGACGAGAGCGAGGGTCACGCTGCCGTCGGGGTAGTGAGCCCACAGCGCGTCGGCGTCGGCGATGGCCGTTTCGAGCTCGAAGCGTCGCGTCGTGGGGTCGAGCATCCCGCGCACAGCCTGCCCGTCGTGCACTACCCACGGCAGGGGTGCCGGAGCGAACGTGCTCTCGGCCGAGATGGACGCCAAACCGCCGTCGCCGAGCGCGACCATCGCCCGGGTGTCGCCGGCGAGCATCCCGCGCACCACGCCGGTCGCGGGGCGGGCGTCGGCGACCGAGGCGACCATGAGCCCGGCCCGGTGCGCCATACCGATCAGGTCGTCGATGACGGCGTCAAGCACCTTCTGCTGCTCGCGCGGGGAGAACGAGAACCGTCTCCGGGCGAGCGAGGGGCGCGCCTGCCACTCGTCTCCCACGGGGAAGCTACGTACGGCGCCGTTGAACGTCTCGCAGTTGTTCGGCAGCAGCCGGGCGAGCTCGAAGGTCAGATCGCCGCTGCTCACCGCCGCGATGTCGGCGACATCGGAGACAGCGGCCTCCAGCGCGTCGAGGTCGACGTACGGCGTGTCGTCATCGAACGTTGTCGTCACGACGGCGAGAGGCCGCTTCCGAGCGGGGTCGAGGATGCTCCGCGAGAGATCCCGGACCTCGTCGCTCGTTCGAGCAAAGGTCACCATGGCGTCAGCCTAGGGGGAGATCTGACGCGACCATTCTTCGCTGCGGCTAGTTCGAGAACAGACCGAACAGTCCGCGAGGCGGCTTCTTGGCTGCCCGTTTCTCAACGCCTTTGTAGGGGTCTTTCGACTTCTTGGATGAGATGTGGTTGCCGCTGCCGTCGAACTTGTCCCAACGATCTGTGCGCGTGTTGTGGGTTTGGTAGCGATCGAGTTGCTGACCAATGCGGAACCCTTTCCCTGTGTTTTTTCCCACGGGTCAGTCCTCCCCGTCAAAGCCGTAAAGGACGTTCTTGTGCCCGCAGTGTCGGCAGATCGCGTAGGCGTTGGGGTTGTTTCCGTCCTCCCAGGCGCTTGTCAACTCTGACCCGGCGAGTGATCTCCCGCAGGACTCGCATTCCGTCATGCCGTTCTAACCTCCCTAGATGAATGTCGCTCAAGCCTATTGCTCGACCTCACGACCTGGAAGAGTGCGCCTGGTCCGCCAGGGCAGGACTCGATTCGCTTCCTACTCTCCGGAGATCGAATGTCGGTGGTCCCGGTCACACTCGTTTCCAGCAGCGACTGAGGTCGCATCGCTAACCGATTTGACAATAGCGCACTAGCGCGCTAACGTTGCCCCAGCAATGAACAACTCAACACCAGGTCTTCAGAAGGGCCGGCCGCTGTAAGCGGTCGGCACCGGCAACCGGCTCCCGGGCACGGTGCTCCAACGACCTGCTCCGCCTCGCGCGGAGAAACCCGGGAGGTCAGTCAGACCTCCGGCTCGCATCCACGATTCAGGAGGACATATGACCGACCCCACTCTCGCTACCAACGGCCCGGCCGACGAGGTCGTCGACCGCACGGCCCTGCTGCTCGTCATCGACCGCAGCGGCTCGATGCAGAGCATCCGTGCCGACATGATCGGCGGGCTGCAGGGCATGCTCGACGCCCAGGCGGCACTGCCCGGCCGCGCCACCGTCGACATCGTGGTCTTCGACACCGAGGTCGAGCTGCAGTGCTCGATGGTCGACATCGCCGAGGCCCGCATCCAGCTCGAACCGCGCGGATCCACCGCCCTCCACGACGCGCTCGCCGACGCCATCACCGGCTTCGGTGCCGCGCTCGACGCGTTGCCCGACGCCCTGCGCCCCGACGTCGTGCAAGTGATCGTCGTCACCGACGGCCACGAGAACGCCAGCCGCCGCTACACCGCCACCCGCGTGCGCGAGCTCGTCGAGCGGCAGCAGCGCGACCACGGCTGGGAGTTCGTCTTCCTCGGCGCGGGGCAAGACGCCGTGCTCACCGGCACCCGCCTCGGCTTCGACGCAGGCAGCAGCATGACCTTCACCGCCAAGGGCGAGCAGATCGGCGGAATGTCCGACGCCCTGGGCCGTTACGTCAGCGACGTGCGCATGTCGAAGAAGCAGCTCTTCCTCGAGGCCGAGCGCCGCCGCGCGGCCGAAGAGGCCGACCGTCGGGCCGCCCAGCAGAGCGACGGCTCGACCGACACCGACGGCACCGGCACCACGGACACCGCGGGCGGTGCCCGATGACCCCGCACCCTGAGCAGCCCACCGACCAGCCCTTCGTCACCGGCTCGTTCCACACCTGGCAGCGCATCCTGCAGCTCGGTCGCCGCATCGAGGCCGGCATCGCCCTCATCGAGAGCGACGGCTTCCGGATGCCCGCCCTGCGCCTCGCCGACCGCCTCGCGTCGCCCGGCTACAGCCAGCTGCTCGAGCTGGCCGCGCGCGGCGACGAGGCCGCCGTCGATCTCGCCACGCGTCGGTTCACCCTCGAGTTGCACCGCTCTGCGGAGGCCGGCGCTCGTCGCCGCGCCTACGACCTCGCGCTGAGCCTGCTCGTCGATACCGCGATCGGCACCCAGCCCTCGACCACGATCGTGCTCGATCGCGGCCTCGACGCCGAGCGACGGGGAGGCCTCTACCTCTGCATCGACCGCTGGCAGAACGGCGAGGTCGTGGCGAGCATCGTCACCGACTACGCCGACGTCGTGCCGCGCGAAGGCCTCAACGCGGCGCTGCTGAGCCTGGCGTCGTGGTGGACGATCCCGACCGCGGCCCCGCACAAGCCGATCTTCCGCAAGACGTGGGCAGCGCCCGCCCCGGGTGCGAGCGGCGCGATCGCGGCCGCCGTCGCCCTGGCCGTGGTGCAGGTGCTCGACGCCGTCGGCGGGCAGCCCGTCGCCCTGCGGCACACCCTGCGGGGGCACCGGTTCGTGAACTTCCTGCTCGAGCCGCTGTTCGCCCGCCTCACCCTGCCGGCCGACCGCAGCATCGCCCGCGCGATCGTGCGCATACCCGGTGAGCACTGGAAGGTGCCGCGGCCCGCCGAGACCGACCCGCGGGTCGAGACCGAGACCGTGCGGGCGACCGTCGCCCACGCCGAACGGCAGGCCAGCGAGGTCGACGACGAGCTCAGCCTCATGGCCCTCGGCGACGTGTTGACGCACCTCGACGAGCGCCGCGCCTACGAGGGCGAACTGCTCGATTGGCTCGCCGTCATGGCAGAGCAGCGCGATGCTCTCGCCCGCCTCACCACCAGCACGACCACCGACCGCGAGAACGGAGACCCCCGATGACCGCTCGCCCTCTCACCCCCACCCCTCTCGCGATCGCCTACAACGACGTCTACCTCGAGTGGATGCTCGGCTCGGGCCGCGGCGATCACCCCACCGACCCGGTGCGCGCGCGGCTGGCCACCGAGCTGCTGCTCGCGCGCTTTGGCGGTGCAGGCGCCGCGGCGGCAGAGGCTGGGGGCGTGCGCGTGCTCGACCCGCGGGGCGTGCCGGTGGAGCGGGCGCGTGCGGCGATCGAGAGCATCCATGACCCGGAGTACGTGGCGCGCGTGATCGATGACGGCTTCAGCGACGAGTGGTGGGGCGAGCGCCCCGAACTGGGTCTCACGGCGGTGGCGATGTTCGCCGGCACAATGGTGCTCGTCGATGAGTTGGTTGCCGGCCGCGTGCGCGTCGGCTTCAACCCGCAGGGCGCGAAGCACCACGCGGCGCGCGACCGCAGTTCGGGCTTCTGCGTGTTCAACGACATGGCGTTGGCGGCCCTCGAGCTCGAGCGGCAGGGGCTGCGGCCGCTGTACCTCGACTGGGACATCCACGCGGGCGACGGCGTGCAGCACCTGCTGGCCGACACGGCGATTCCGACGCTGAGCATCCACGGGCACTCGACGTTCCCGTTCGACCCGGCGACGATCGACGTCGACGCTGCCCGCGCGGGACGGCGCCATACCCGGCACGACCCCGAGCGCGCGATCTACAACTGGGCGCTCAACGACGGCGACGGCGACGAGCAGTTGCGGTGGGCGCTCGAGGAGGCGCGCGCGGTGATCGATGCGTACCAGCCGGGGGTGATCCTGCTCGCGGCCGGCGCCGACGGCCTGGTCGGCAGTCCGCTCGGCACCGGCACCTACACGCAGGCGGGCTTCATCGCGGCGGCCGAACTCGTCGCCGAGCTGGCCGCCCGTCACAGCGAGGGCCGGGTCATTGTCGGGGGAGCGGGCGGCTACCAGCCGCGCACCGAAACCCCGCGGACCTGGGCGAACGTGGTGGGCGTGCTGCACGCTGGCGTGCCTGCGGGCCTGGCCGTAGACGGCAGCACGGCCGCGGCCGTCGTGACGGAGGCGACCCGATGAGCCCCGACAAGAAGGAGCCGCAGTTCACCGAAGCCGAGATCGGCCTGGCGATGGCAATGGGTGGCCCGCTCAAGCCGATCCACGTGCCTGTCGAGCGTGCGGGGCAGCACCCCCTGCTGCAGCACGCCGTCATCGAAGGCACGTCTGTGACCTGGCCAGGTTTCGGCACCCGGCAGGTGCAGGTGGCGCGCGAGACCGTCACGTTGCACGTCTCGCCGGGCGGGTCGTACTTCTCGATGCCTCCGCGCATCAACGCCGACTGGTGGCTGCCGCCGAACCCGACGACGGATGACCTCCGCGCGTTCTACGGACGCGTGCCCGACCTGCAGCGCTGGTACCTCGTCATCAACCCGCTCCTGCACCCCGCTGAGGTCACCCTGGTGACCTCCTTCCACGCCGACGGCCAACGCACCTTCATGCAGCGCGCGTTCCGCGCGGGCTGGATGCCCCTGCCGGCCGCCGCGTTCGTCGACATGCTCGACAACCCCGAGCTGGTGGTCACCCCGACTGACCAGATCACGGCGGATGCGTGGGAGCAGATACGGCTCAACCGACATGCGTAGGCCTAGTTGACAGGACGCATTGAGCATTCACCTCGGCGTACCGCGAACGGGGGCCACTGCGGCCCAGTCGCCACCCTTGATCGATACGAACTCACGAATAGGCTGACCACATGACCGACCCCCTCGCCGTCGAGCTGCGCGGCGTCACGCTCACGATCGACCCGGGCGAGCACCCGATCGAGGGTGCTCCCATCTCCGCCCGCGACGGCGGAACGGCCTCCGGGACTGCCCGCGTGGCCCGCGTCGAGACGGCGGACGGCCTGCGCGCCGACGTCGGCCTGTGTTCGTGGCCGCTCGCCGACGGCACGGTCGAGCACGACCTCCGCCTGCTCGACTTCTGGGCGGGCGCCGCCGACTACCGCCGCCTCGAGCAGGCCGGAAAGATGTCGCTCGCGGTGGCGGGGGAGCGGCGCGTGGGCATCCTGCGCGTCATGGGCTACGGCGAGCGCGCGTGGCCGACCCTGCAGACGGTGGAGTGGGAGGCGCTCGACCGCCTCGCCGGCACCGATGCCGCCACCCTCCTGCAGCAGCGCGGCGCGACGACCGGCACCGTCGCCGAGCTGAACCCCGCCGCGAAGCGGTTCAAGGATGCGCCCGGCTTCGCCATTGGCGACGACCCGTCGGCGGCCTTCGTCGCCTTCGCCCTCACCCGCGTCATGCCGATCGCCCGCGGATTCGGCAAGCCCGGCATGGAGCCCCTCCACGCATGACGAAGCTCAGGGTCGAGATGCCGGAGCAGGACAGCTTCGGCGAGATCATGAAGGGGTACCTCACCCTGATGGCCGGCCTCGGCGTCGAGCTGTTCGCGAAGTGCGACCGCGAGCTGACCGAGCTCGAGGGCGAGCAGTGGTGGAGAGACCTCGAGGCGCAGCGCCGTGCCGACGGCATCTGGAAAGGGCGGGTCACGAGGGAGGACCCGAGCATCCTCCTCCCCGAGTACGTGAAGTCGCACGACTCGCCCCTGCGTCGGGTGCTGTCGGGCAAGCCGGCCTCGATGACCATGGCCACGAAGCTGTACCGCACCCGCAACACCTGGCTCCACTTCAGCGAGCTCGCCGGCGCGGCGCAGCTCGAGGAGGTCGCGGGGATGATCAAGCAGTTCGCGAATATGAACGGTCTCCAGATCGAAGCACTCGCTGCCCGGATGATCCGACGGCTCCAGCGGATCCGCAGCGGTCAGTACCAGCCTTTCGCCGACCAGATCCGCAAGTGGCAGATCGACAACGAGCCGTTCGCCGAGAAGCCGACCGTCGTGGAGCCCTCCCCTGAGACGCCGGCGCATCCCGGCGCGAGCCCGGAGACCGCGACCGTTCCCGGCCTCGCACCAGTCGAGACCGAGCGCCCGGAGCCGGACGTCATCGAGATCGAGAGCTCGCCCATCGAGCGCCGCCCCGCCATCGGCGCCCGCTGGCTCGGCGACATCCCGACCAACCGATACCAGTCGAGCAAGCTCGGCGACCTCGTCGACCCGACCACCGGCACCGGCCTGCGCGCCCGCGTCGGTACCGAGCAGTGGGAGCGCAAGCGCCGCCTCTGGCTGTCGCCCCGCCCGCTCGGGGGCATCTGGGTCGACGAGCGCGACGGCGCCGTCGGCGGCTTCGTCGACAACGTACCGCGCCTGCTCGGCTACCTCGGCGACGAGCCCGACGACGGCCTCGCCCGCGGCTTCCTCACCAGCCGCTTCTACGAGGTGGCCGACGGCCGCATCGTCGACCTCGACTCAGGGCAAGCGCTGCAGGATGCGGTGCCCGCCGACCTCCGCCCCAGAGCGGTTGAGCTCGAGGCCGCGGTTCTCGCCGCCGCACCCGCGCAAGCTGGCTTGCGCCTCAGCACCTACGGCGACCTGGTCGCCATCACCGACGATGGCGCGCAGCGCGTGGCCGTGATCGAGCCCGAGCAGTGGTTCCCGGGCCACCTCGCATGAGCCAATTCTGTGTTGTCGGACGACTGTGCAATTCTGACGGGCTGGCCTCTCGTACTGCGCAAGCTGAGGCAGGCATACTTCAGGAAGCCGGACCTACGGAGCTCGCATGGTGAATCACACCCCCCTCTTCATCGTCGACAACAGTCAAGACGGATGGGCCGGTCTCGACTATCTACGCGAGTGGACTGACATCGCGAAGTCCTTCGACATCGCGACCGGCTACTTCGAGATCGGTGCTCTGCTGGAGCTCGATGGCCACTGGCAGAAGCTCGACCAGATCCGCATCCTGATGGGAGACGAGTTCACACTCCGCACACGTCAGGCCCTCGAAGCGGCACTGAGGGAACGGGCTATTTCCCGGCTCGACTCGAGCATGGAGGGAGAAAAGGAGTCCAACCCGCTTCTGCATGGCCTGCAGGCTGTGCTCGATGGCCTGCGGACCGGCAAAATCGTCTGCAAAGTGTACTCGCGGGACAAGTTCCACGCCAAGGCCTACATCACCCATGGGCGCTCCGCGGTGCTGGGTGCTCAGGCTCTAGTCGGGTCGAGCAACTTCACACGACCCGGCCTCACTCAGAACGTCGAGCTCAACATCAAGGTGGAGAGCGACGCCGAGGTCCAGCAGCTGCAGGAGTGGTTCGAGTACCACTGGGACAGGGCAGAGGACATCAGTCCGGAGATCGCCCACACGGTCGAACGCCAGGCCGAGGAGCACTCGCCATTCGACGTCTATGCCAAGTCCCTCGCCGCCTTGTTCCAGGATGAGTCGGTCAGCGCAAGCACCTGGGATCGCGAGCATTCGGTCATGTACCCGAAGCTCGATCGGTATCAGCAGGAGGCCTACGGGTCTTTGGTCTCGATCGCCCGCCAGCACGGCGGAGCGTTCCTTTGCGACGGTGTCGGCCTCGGTAAGACCTACGTCGGGTTGATGCTCATCGAGCGACTTGTCGTCCACGAGAACAAGCGTGTGGTCCTGTTCGCGCCGAAGGCAGTGAAAGATGCGGTGTGGGAGAGGGAGGTCAAGCGGCACCTCTCGCATGTTGGCGGAGCGACTGGAGACGTTGACTTCAGCAACCTCACGATCTTCAGCCACACCGACCTGACGCGTCCGAACGATTTCCCAGAGCGATTCGCGAGGATCGCCCAGCAGGCAGACGCCGTGATCATCGATGAGGCGCACCATTTCCGCAACCGGGGAAGTCGAGGCGAGGACTCCGGGATCGACCAACGATCCCGGTATTTCCGGCTCTACGATCTGATCAACACCGGTCGGCGCAAGAGCACGTTTCTTCTCACGGCAACCCCGATCAACAACTCCCTCAACGACTTCAAGCACCTTGTCGAACTCTTCTCGGCGCAGGACGACAGCTACTTCGCCAAGACCCTCGGGGTCACGAGTCTCACGGGGCGCCTCAATTCGCTGGCCAAAACATTGAAGTCCCGGACGGGGGCGGATGAGTTCACGAATGACATGGCCGAGGAGGCCGCCGAGCTGCTCGCTCAGGATGCGCTGTTCCAGGGTCTTGTGGTGCAGCGCAGTCGCGCGTACGCCCGCCAGAGCCAGATCCAAGAGACAGGAAACGCCGCGGCCTTCCCTAAACGCGACGATCCGAATGTCGCTGAGTACTCGATCCGAAAGAGCTACGGACAGCTACTCGACATGGTCGACACTGCCTTCAAACGTGCACGGCCGTTGTTCGCCCTTCCGATGTACTACCCGCTCGCGTACTACACAGGGCCGGACGAGTCGATCGATCCCGTCGAATCGAACAGACAGGCTCAGGTCGTGGGCCTCATCCGCACCAACTTCCTTAAGCGTTTCGAGAGTTCCGTCAAGGCGTTCGAGATGTCCTGCGACCGCTTGCTGCTGAGGATCCTCGCTTTCGCTCACCAGAACAGCGTCACGGACGCTGAGAAGGCTCGTCTCGAGCGTTGGCTCCACCAGCACCCTGAGCTCCTGAACCGCCCCAATCTCGGGATGCTTCCGGGGCTGGGCGACCCGGACTCGGCCGATGAGGACGAGGACATCGTCCCCCAAGAGCTCCTTGAGCAGTTCCCCGAACTCGATCGCGAGCTTTTCGACGTCCCCAGCATGCTCGCGGAGACCTACCTGGACCTTGACCAGATCGCGCTCTTGCTCGCCGAAGCCCGGAGGTTCGATGCGAAGCACGACGACAAGCTGAAGAAACTCGTAACCCTCCTCGGGTCCAAGACGATGACAGGTCGAAAGGTCCTTGTCTTCACGGAGTTCGCGGACACCGCCAGGTACGTGGCATCGCAGCTCATTGCGGCCGGCTTTGAAGGGGTGTTCCAGCTCGACTCCGGGACGAAGACGAATCGAGCCGAGGTGATCAAGCGTTTCGCGCCCTACTACAACGGGTCTTCCAGCGGCGAGCTGGAGGTGCTCGGACAATCGGAGGTGCGCGTGCTCATCACCACCGATGTGCTGTCAGAGGGCCTGAACCTCCAAGATGCGACCCGATTGGTCAACTACGACATCCACTGGAACCCGGTGAGGCTAATGCAGCGGATCGGGCGTGTTGACCGACGTCTGAACCCCGAGATCGAGGCCCGGATGGTGGCAGACCACCCGGAAGCGTCCAAGACGCGAGGCCACATCGCGTACTGGAACTTCCTTCCTCCGGACGAGTTGAACGGAATCCTCTCCCTGTACGCCAAGGTCTCGCACAAGACCCTGCTGATCTCGAAGACTTTCGGAATCGAGGGAAAGAAGCTCCTCAGGCCCGAGGACGACTACGAAGCCATTCAGGAGTTCAACGCTCTCTACGAGGGTCAACCCAGTGCGATGGAATTGCTCAATCTCGAGTTCCAGAAGCTACTCGCCGACTATCCGTGGCTCGAGTCGCGGCTGGCTTCGCTCCCAACTCTCATCCACAGTGGGCGCCGTGTTGACGGCCTCCAGGGTAGGTCGATCTTCTTCTGCGTGAGGTTGCCCGCCCTGGACGTCACCGAGCAGGAATTCACCCTCGAGGCGGGCACGACTCGTTGGTATGTATTGGACTGCGACAAGACCTCTGCGCCCGCTGAGTCAACCGTTGACGGCATCGCCGACTTGATTCGGTCGACCCCCGCAACGCTTCGCGATCTGGAAGTCTCGGCGGCCGACTTCGTGGATGCCCGCAAGTTGCTGTTCAAGCACATCAAGAACACATACATGCGCCAGTTGGACCTCCCCGTCGACGCGCCAATGCCGAAACTTCTCACATGGATGGAGATCCACTGATGTCCGCGCTCACTGCGATAACTATTGACGATCTTCAAACCGTCAACTCGGTGGATTCGCTCCTGACGCTCCTGGCCCGCAGTCTGGACTGGCCTGTCGGCGACTTCGATATCGAAGCTGTCACTTTCGATTGGAGCCCAGAGGATCTGGGGATCGCGGTCGACAAGGTCGAGTCCGTTCGCACGATCCGACAACTCCGACCGCTGACGTCAAAGCAGCCCTGGGGCATCTTCTTCGTAGAGATCGATGGAGATCGCCTCCCTGTCGGCCAGATGCGACTCCTGCTCCAGCGCCTGGTGGAGCGCAAACGGGCTCAGCACTCCGGAGATCGCAACAGCTGGCAACTGGACGATCTCCTGTTCTTCGTGTCGAGCGGGGTCGGAGACACGCTCGAGCTTCACCTTGTCGCTTTTGCGTCGACCGGTGGCTCGAACCCGGAATTCCGGACCATATCCTGGCGCCCCCGTCAGTCTCCTGTCTTGCATCTTCGTCGTCTGAGCGGGGAGATCCTGCCCAGACTCGCGTGGCCCGCGGATGAGGCTCTCGACACATGGCGTGCTTCGTGGCGGAGCGCTTTCGTGTTGCGATATGGCGAGTCCCTCAGGAGCGCCGCGTCCCTCGCGAAGAGAATGGCCGACGTAGCTCGGACGCTTAGGGCTGGCATTTTGGATGCCCTCACCCATGAGGCCGGTGAAGGCCCTTTCAGCGAGTTGAGGGCCAGCGTCAACCAGCATCTGCTTCTGGATGAAGAGCCTGAGCAGTTCGCCGACATGTGTGCTCAGACGCTTGCCTACGGGTTACTGGCGAGCCGGATCTCTGATCCGATCGTTTTCGGTGCAAGTCCTTCTCTTGCACCGGTCCCTCTGGCGAATGGGTTCTTGCAGGCGTTCTTTGAGACACTGCAGCACGAGGTCGCCTTCCTGGAGGCGCACGCTTCGGACTTGGAGTCGCTCATTGCTGATCTGAGGGTCACGAAGGTCGAGGCAATCCTGGATCAGTTCGGTACTTTGGTCGCCGGTGCTGACCCGATCATTCATTTCTACGAGGAATTCCTGCGTGTATACGACCCGGAGCTTCGCCAAACCCGTGGTGTGTACTACACCCCCTTGCCCGTGGTGAAGTTCATGGTGCGGGCCGTGAACGAACTGCTAGGCCAGGAGTTCGGCTTGCCTCGCGGGTTGTCAGACACCTCGAAGGTTTCCCGCAATGGTGAGCAGGTTCACCGGATCCAGATCCTCGATCCTGCAGTCGGCACGGGGACCTTCCTTCATGAAGTGCTTCGCTCCATCATCGCCTCGTATGGATCGCTCGCCTCCGACGAGCTCCGGAATCACGTGGCCGTGGATGTCCTTCCTCGGGTGTTCGGCTTCGAGCTCCTGATGGCGCCGTACGCAATGGCTCACATGCGTCTGTCGCTCAGTTTGGTCGAGCTCGGACTGGCGCCGGACGCTCTGAGCGATGGCTCAGACGCCGAGCTTCGGATCGCCCTGACGAACAGTCTTGAACCGGCTGAGGCTACCCCCGACCACCTCGCTGGTTTTGCTGACATCGAACTGGCGATGAGCTCGGAGTCGCGCAGAGCTTCCCACATCAAGTCCGGCGCGCGGGTCACCGTGGTAATCGGCAACCCCCCTTACTCAGGGGAGAGCGCGAACAAGGGCAAGTATGCGAGGTCCCTCGTCGACCCCTACAAGTTCGAGGGAGGCACCAGAGAGCCTCTCAAGGAGAAGAATCTCAAGTGGCTCAGTGATGACTACGTCAAGTTCATCAGCCTCGCCGAGCGTCAAATCGCAAGCTCCGGTGAAGGAATTCTGGCCTTCATCACGAACAACAACTACCTCGATGCCCCCACATTCCGCGGCATGCGTCACCACTTGATGACGACTTTCGACAAGATTTATGTTCTCGATCTGCACGGCAGTACGAAGCGAGTTGAGCGCTCTCCGGATGGCACCCGTGATGAGAATGTATTCGACATCCAGCAGGGAGTATCGATCCTGCTGGCCTGCCGCACTCCCGGCCATTCAGGAGGGCTTGCAGACGTGCTTCGAGGGGACCTCTACGGTTCGAGGGAGTCGAAGTATAGCGTTCTTGACTCAGCGGTCCCGGGCGATATCGCCTGGGAGAAGCTCGATGTCCGTGCGCCAAGCTTTCTCTTTACGAAGGTTGATCACGCGCAGACAGACTCCTATTCGTCAGGTGTGAAACTGGATGAGATCTTTGCGCTGAGTAGCGTCGGGATCGTAACTGCCCGGGACAATACGACAATTCAGTTCAGCAGGAGCGAGATTGAAGATGTTGTTCTTCAATTCCAGCAACTGCCTGTCGAGGAACTTCGAACTGAGCGAAGACTAGGCGTTGACACGCGGGATTGGACGGTACTTGGCGCCAAGAACGATGTGAGTTCTGGCAACGGCAGAGTGAGGCAGATTGCGTATCGGCCTTTTGACTACCGATGGACGTTTTACAGCGGGAAGACCAAGGGCTTCATGTGTATGCCTAGATCGAAGGTCATGGATGCTCTGGCCGAAACGGACGGATACTCGCTCGTCGTGAGTCGCCAGCAGAAGGCCGCCAAATACAAGCCGGCGTTCGCCGCCAAGGGGCTCGTGGAGAGCTCTTACGTGTCCAACCGCACTGGGGAACTCGGGTATGTGTTCCCATTCGAGTTCATCGAGGGTAGAACGGCTGACGGCTCAGCGATCCTGTCACCGAACATCAGTGAGGCCGCGCTCCGACGCCTCCTCTCTGACAACAAGGATTGGGTCGACCGCGCGCTCGATCGACCGGAGATGGCATTCGATTACGCCTACGCCATCCTCACTTCTCGCTCCTTCGCGGACCGCTTTGCCAGCCAGTTGCGATCTGAGTTGCCAGTCTTGCCTCTGGTGCACAGCTTCGAGACCTTCGAGATGCTCGCTGATGCAGGAAAGCGCCTACGTCAGTTTCACTGCCTCGAAGTCACATCGCTCAGTAGACCTCTTCCTTCGTCGGTCGGCACTGGCGTGTGGGTAGTTGGCTCGCTTGAGTTTGACGAGAAGAACGGCGTGATCAAGGTGAACGCGCATTGCCGGTTCGAGGGTGTCCCTGCAGAGGCCTTCAACGCTGAGGTGGGTGCGTACCTGCCGGCGCGAAAGTGGCTCAAGGACCGGAAGGGACGCGTTCTCACCGCAGCGGAGATCGACTCCTACGGCCGAATGCTCGTTGCACTTGCTGAAACGGAGGCAATACGTGCTGAGATCGAGGCCTTGCGCTTCTGGTGACGCGGGCTACCCGTGGCTACCAGCGTTTCGGTCCTAAGTTCTGTTGACGCTCCTTGCACCACCGAATGACCGGCTCGTTGCCCAAACCGTGGCGTGTATTCGAGGAGTCCAAAGTGACCGAGATCATCTGCCCCAGCTGCGGCACGGCCTTCACGATCGACGAGGCCGGGTATGCGGACATCCTGAAACAGGTACGCGACACCGACTTCGAAAAGCAGCTGCATGGGCGGCTCGAGCTCGCCGAGCGCGAGAAGCAGCAAGAGCTCGAGCTCGCGCAGGCGAAGGCGCAGGCCGAGCTGCAGAAGGCCGCATCCGCGAAGGACGCTGAGATTCAGGCGCTCAAGGCCGAGCTCGAGGCGGGGGAGACCGCGAGCAAGCTCGCCGTCACCGAGGCGCTGAGCACGCTCGAGGCCGAGCGGGCGAAGCTGCTCAGCGAGCTCGAGCAGGCGAAGGCCGAGACGAAGGCCGCGGTCGAGCTAGCCGAGGCCAAGCAGGCGGCGAAGCTGCAGGAGGAGCTGGCGGCGAAGGCTGCGGAGGTCGAGAAGCTGAAGGCGAGCATCCAGGCCGGCGATCAGGCGAAGAAGCTGGCCGTCATGGAGGCGACATCCGCGATCGAGAAGGAGCGCGATCGGCTCAAGGCCGACCTCGAACTGACCGAGGCGCAGAAGGCGCTGCAGGAGAAGGCGCTCAAGGAGAAGTACGAGCAGCAGATCAAAGATCGCGACGATGCGATCGAGCGGCTGCGCGACATGAAGGCGAAGCTGTCGACCAAGATGGTCGGCGAGACGCTCGAGCAGCACTGCGAGATCGAGTTCAACCGCATTCGCGCCACCGCGTTCCCGAACGCGTACTTCGAGAAGGACAACGACGCGCGGGGCGGGAGTAAGGGCGACTTCATCTTCCGCGACTACGCGGCCGGCTCTGGTGACGGCGCCGGCGGTGCAGGGGCTGGCGGGGCGGGCGGTGACGGGCCGGGTGTCGAGATCGTGTCGATCATGTTCGAGATGAAGAACGAGAGCGACACCACGGCGACGAAGAAGAAGAACGAAGACTTCCTTCGCGAGTTGGATAAGGATCGCACCGAGAAGGGCTGCGAGTATGCGGTGCTCGTCTCGCTGCTCGAGCCCGACAACGAGCTCTACAACACCGGCATCGTCGACGTCTCGCACCGCTACCCGAAGATGTACGTGGTGCGGCCGCAGTTCTTCATTCCGATCATCACCGTGCTGCGCAACGCCGCCCTCGGCTCGGTGCAGTACAAGCGCGAGCTCGAGCTGGTGAAGGCGCAGAACGTCGACATCACCAACTTCGAGAACGAGCTCGAGACCTTCAAGACCGGCTTCGCCCGCAACTACGACCTCGCCTCGCGGAAGTTTCACGACGCGATCGACGAGATCGACAAGGCCATCGATCGGCTTCAGAAAGTGAAGGATGCGCTGTTGGGGTCGGAGCGGAACCTGCGGCTCGCGAACGACAAGGCGCAGGACGTCACGATCAAGAAGCTGACGCGGGGGAATCCGACGATGGCGCGGAAGTTCGCTGAGCTCGGGGAAGTCGGGACCGAGCCGGACGCCTGAGCGGCTCCGGCCCGATCCGCCTGAGATCAGCGGGGAGCCTTCAGGCCGTCCGGGAGCGGCTTGCGATGCACCACTGTGAGGTACCGGTTTGCTCGCGTCAGCGCGGTGTAGAGCACGCCCTGGCGTCCGACGTTCTCGGGGAAATCCGCAGGCTCGATCACGACGACTCCGTCGAACTCGAGGCCCCGCGCTCGCTCAGGCACCAGGATCCGCAGCTCCCGCGAGCCGTCGGTCCAGGTCGTGCTCCCAGCGCTGAGGGTCCGCCATCCCAGCTTGCTGAGCGCGGTAGTCACAGCGCGCTGCTGAGGTGTGATGATCGCCAAGGTTCCCCGACCCACCCGCTCGACGAGCGCGAGCGCGGCGGTGATGCCGGCATCGATGACGTTCTGCCCGCTCGCGACCTTGGTCACTGTCGGCACCTCACCGTCCTGTTGCAGTGAGTAGAGCGAACGGTCGCCGCGAGAGAGCAACTGGTTGGCGAAGGAGATGATCTGCCCGGTCGACCGGTAGCCGCGCTCCAGCACGCGAACGGGCGCGCGTCCGTCCTCGTCTTCGATAGCGAGGATCTCGGTGACACCATTCCATGAGCTGAAGGTGTGGTCGGTGCGACGCTGATTGAGGTCACCGAGAATCGTCCACCCTCCGCGGTTGCCGAGCCAGGCGAGAGCCCTCCATTCAATGGGTGTGATGTCCTGGGCCTCATCGACGATGACATGACCGGGGTTTGGTTGCCGCGTGGTGCGGGCGCCGATGTAGGCAAGCAAGCCCCGGTGTCGACGGAGTCGCTGCCGACGGATCTCCTCGTAGGTCTTCGGTAGTTCCCGGAGGTGGTCGGCCCACTCCTTCTCGAGCACCCCGTTCGGCGGATCGATGAGGAAGTTGATGAGCTCGTAGTACACGTCCGCAGCAGTCGCCTGTTCACCCTCACCAACGTTCTTCTTGGCCACCTTGAACGCGTGATCGATGAGGTCGGCGAGCCCGAGGTCGACATCGGTGTACCGGATCGACTCGGTCGGCTCGCTCGACTCGCTCAGGCCGGCGAGCTCGTCGAGGAGCGTAGGGAGGGCCTTGACCTCGTAGCGGGAGGGGTCGTCGATCAGCCGCCCCAGCGTGCCTGCGATGTGCTCGACGAACTCGACCGTAGGCCCGAGCACCAGCACAGTGCCTTTGGCGCGAACCTCTTCGGGGGCGTCAGGGTTGAGGAGATATGCCGCGCGGTGCGCCGCGATCACCGTCTTGCCCGTACCGGGGTGTCCCTGGAGGATCTGCGACTCCGTTGCGTCGCGCACGATCGCGTCGTACTGGTCAGTCTGCAGGGTGGCCAGCACAGAGGACATCGCCCTCGACTTCGGCGCGGCAAGCTGACGGCGCAGGAGGTCTGGGGCACGAAGGGCCGGGCCGGGAACCTTCGCCGGTGGGGTGGAGGACTTTGGTGTCGCCTCGGTCGTGGTAGTCGGTACCGTCTCCTCGAAGGCCGGCTCCTGCACGGTGGCGCCCGTGACGGGCGGGGGCTTCTGGGTGCGAACGACAGGTCGGCTCGGAGCCCGTGGGATCTCGACCTCCAGCGGGGGGAAGAGAGCGGTCGGCTCCTCCTCCACGTCGATCTCGTCCTGGAAGTCGCTCAACTCGCCTTTCGCGTGCGCAAAGACGCGCACCGCAGCGACGTGGTCGCACCACTCGTGGGGCTCGGTCCAACGTTTGCGGGCGCGCGAACCGCGGAAATAGGTAGTGGCGACCGGTGCGGCCCAGCTGAAGACCTCGAAGCCGTCTCCGCTGAGCTTGGCGGTCCCGATGTAGAAGTCGCGCTTGCCGTCGAGGATGTCCTCAGGGCTCTGGAGCGCCACGCGGCCGAGGATCTCGCCGTTCCGGGCGCGTTCCTCTGGGGGCATATCGAGGAAGGTGTTGCGCAGGATCTGGCTGGTGGCCTTCGGGGCGCTGATCGCCTTCCGCTCGAGCTCCGCCCGGTATTTCTTCTCGATCGCGTTCTCGTCTGCGATCACCTTGGGATCTGTCATCGTCCCGTCACCTCCAGAGTGCACACGGCTAGGTACTTGAGGCCGACCGCCGGGGGCTGCCGCGCATCCAGCTCGGCGATGAGCCGTTCGTAGCGCTGTTGCTGCCGACGTCGCTGGCCCTCAACCATGCGGACGACATTCGCCCCTCGGGCGCGGTCGAGCATTGTCTGCATGCGCCGCTCGATGCCGCGGAGGCGTCGCGCGTGTTGCTCGGCGAGCACGGTACGGCGGGCCTCGGTGAGTGCGCCCTCTTCGAGATCGCGCTGCTCCTGCACCGTGCGGTGGCGCTGCTCCAACTCGCGACGTGAACGTGCGGCCAGGCGAGGTAGGCCCTCGACCTCGAACTCCGGCCCGTCGCGAAGGTCGCCGCGGGCGAGGGCGGCGAGGAGAGCGTCGGCGGGTTCTTCACCGACGGAACGGCCATCCAGGTCGACGGCTGATCCCCAGATCTCATCGCCACCCCTCCGGGCGTTCTCGGCGTGCGCGAGCACGACGAGGTAGCGGCCCGGCGCAACCTCCGGCGTTGCCGGGATTCGGACGGAGGCGAAGCGCGCGTGGCGGTGGCCCGGCACCTCGGCGGCCGCCATGACAAGCGGGTGCGTCGCCGACAGCAGGTCGATCTCGGTGGTTCGGGAGAACTCGGCATCGATCGAGAGGGTGATCGGCATGGCGGACTGCAGGGCTGAGACGAGCGTGCTCACCTCGGCGCGGCCACGGACGCCTCGCTTCGAGAGGTCGATGAGACGAGAGGCCATGGCCGCGTTTCCCGTGATCTCTATCGTCCTTCCGTCGTCTGACACACTGATGCGCTGCCCGCCGTCCGTTTGAGCCCAGTCGTCGATGAGGTGCGCCAGCTCGCTCTGCCCCAGGTAACGTCCGGTCGCGATCAGCTCCTCCTCGAGGCCGGCGATCTCGACGTCGTTCGAGATGATGAGACCCGCCGACGACTCGACCACCTCCCGCAGGCCGGCGCGCTGCGCTTCGACCGCGGTCAAGAACTGGTTCGCCTTCTCCTCCTGCTGCTCGGGAGTGAGACGGAAGTCCATCGCCGAGCGAAGCAGGTCGAAGTGCTCGCCGATGATCGGCTCGAGCTCACCGATCGAGCGCTGGAAGATGTCGATCCGGTGGAGCACCTTGTAGAGGATCCGGGAGTCGATCGCCTCGTCGTTGTAGAAGTTGCGAATCAGGATCTTCTCCGACTCCTGCCCGATGCGGTCGATACGGCCGATGCGCTGCTCGATCTCCATCGGGTTCCACGGCAGGTCATAGTTGATGACCGCGCTGCAGAACTCGAAGTCGAGACCCTCCGAGGCGACGCGGTTTGCGAACACGAAGTCGTACTGCCCGGCGCGGAAGTCCTTCATGATGCGCCGACGGCGCTCCCGCTTCACGTCGCCGTTCAGCACGGCGATTGAGAACTCGTCGCGGAAGTGCTCCTCCAGGTATCGGAGGGTCGCCTTCGACCAGGTGAACAGGAGGGCCTGACGGCCTCCGCCCTTGAGTTCGATAAGCACCTCGCGGAGCCGGTCGAGCTTCGTGTCGGGCGCGGCGAGCACGCGGCGCGCGGCCTCGACCAGCTCGGGATGCGGTTCGACCCAGGCTGACGGCCGATCGCCGGGCACATCGCCCTCGAGAAGCGCCGGCTCGCCGTGGCGAAGTACGTCGCGGGCAGCGAGGTGCACGCTCGTGCTCGCCAGGCGGATCGGCATTTGCATCGAGAAGTACATGGGCGTGCGGGCGAGGTCGGCGCGGCGAGAGCACCACTGCAGGTACTCGCCGTAGAAGGCCGACTCCGCCGGCGACCAGCGGATCTCGATGCCCGGCTCGGCATCGCGCATCGCCTTCTTCTCGTCGACCTCCGCACGCCTTGTGCGGGTGACCGTGGTGGAGAGCGCGTTGAGTTCGCCGATCACCTGCCGGGCGCGGGCGATGTCCTTCGGCGCCAGCGGCGCCCGGGCCAGGATCGTCCTCAGCTCCCCGTACTCGGGGCGCATGGTGATGACCTTCTCGAACGCCAGGCCGCGGAGCCCCTCCAGCGCGGTGGTGAACTGCTGCGCCGTCGCATCGCGATCGGTGAGCATCCGGCCCACCTCGTTGAGAACCGCGTTCGGCTGGAGGCGGAGCTCGAGGTCTTCGAGGGTGTCGTAGTCGGCCGGCTCCAGTAGGCCGAGCAGGTGGAGCAGGTCGGTTTCGCGGAGGTTGATCGGTGTCGCGGTCAGGAAGACCATGTTGGTGCCAATGGTCCATTCCGACAGGTGCTGGCCGAGCTGGTAGCTCTTGGTGTCGCTGTTGCGGATGGCGTGCGCCTCGTCGACGATGACGAGGTCGAACTCGGGCGGGTTGTCTTCGAGCTCCTCGAGCGCCTTCCAGATGCGCAGGGTCTCGATTGACACGATGTACGCCTTGCGCTTGGGAAGCCGGCCCTCCCGGTGCTGCTCGAGCATGCGCTGGAGCTCGTGCTGGTCGAGCAGGGTCAGCTCGAAGCCGAAGCGCTCTGACATCTCGTCGCGCCACTTGTCGACCAGGCCGGACGGGCAGACGATGAGCACCCGGTCGGCATCGTGGCGGGCCTCGAGCTCGGTCCAGATCAGGCCCGCCTCGATCGTCTTTCCGAGACCAACCTCATCTGCGATGAGGATGCGAGCCTGTCCGTTCTGCAGAAGCTTCAACACCGGCTTGAACTGGTACGGCCGGAACACGGTGCGCGTCGCGCGGAATGAGTAGATGGTGTCGGCGAACTTGCCGCGGAGCTTCGTGCGTGTGAGCGTCGCGCCGAACCGTGCGACGGACTCGCGCTCGCCCTGCACCCAGTCGTCGGGGAGGTCCAGCGCGACGATCGGCTCGAGCCGGCTCTCGACGTACATGTTGATGCCGCTGTTGCCACGGACCCGGTAGGACCACTGGCCCCCATCGTAGGTGCGGTCGCGGATCTCGACATCGTGTCCGGTGCCGGAGGTGATGGCCCGGTCGTCGACGGCGAACTTCGGTGCCGGAACGGGCGCACCCGAGCTCCAGAGGTGTTCGGCCCAGCCGTAGGCGTTGATCAGCTTGTGCTCGGGCTCGTCGTCGAGATCTTCCGCCACCATCTCCATCGAGGTCGCGGTCGGACCAGCCCCGACCTGCATGACCAGGGGGCTGTCGATGCCCTCGAAGGTGTAGATACCGGCCGGGAGACCAGGGACAGCGTCCGTGCTTGTGCGTACCTCTACCACGTGGTCGACCAGTACGGAGACCGGCTCGTCGATCACGATGGCGCGCACGAAGCCGCCGTCGCCGAGTGCGCCCTGGATGTCGTCGGGGATCGGGTGCAGGCGGAAAGTCAGCACGTCGCGCTGCCCATTCGCGTGCGCGCAAAGGTTGACAGAGTGCGGTTCATGGGGGTCCTCCGGCCAGGCATTCCTCAAGATCATGCTGCTCAACGTTGAGCGTGCGTCTCTTTCTCGTCACTGTAACCAGAGCGTCCGACATCGCGGGAGCCCCGGTCTGGGGGTCTCCCTGAATACCGACAGCTCGTCGATCACTCGATGCGGTTATGCGACCGTTCGACAGGAATCAGGAGGCTGACGCGGGGGAGCCCGACGATGGCGCAGAAGTTCGCGGAGCTGGAGAGGGTAGTAGCCGGGGTGAGCTGGACTAGCGCACGGTCGTGGACACCGGGTCGAGAAGGATGATCCCCTGGTCACTGTTGTAGCTTTCGAGCTTTGCCGTCACCCTCAAGGGAAGTCCGACAGTCAAGCTGTCGGGAATGTTCGAGCCGGACAGGCCGAGGTCGGCGATTCCGACGTCACGAAACTGGAAGGGCGGCCCGCTTGCAGCGCCGCCAGCGAAGTCGCCGTTCAGTATCAAGATGTTGAACCGTGTCTCGTAACCCTCGTACGGGGCGATGGCCACGATATGGGCGTCGAACGAGATCGTGGCACCGCGGTTCTCAGAGGCAAACCGAGCGAATGCGTCCCAGTCCGAATCGGAGCCGGCCAGGAGCGCAGCGAGCTCAGGGCTGTTCTCGACGGTCAGCGTCGAGGGTTCAGCCGGTGCCGCAGTGGTGCTTGTCGTTGGGGTCTCGCTGGGCGACGGGGCCGGATCCTCGGAGGGTTCGCCCGGGGCCGTTGCGGTCGGAGTCGGTGGCGCCGGGTCGGCCTCGTCTGCGGATGACCGCTCAAGGACCGTTCCAGTGACAATGATGGCAATCAGGGCGAGAGCTCCCGCGCCGGAAGCCGCCCACACCCACCAGCGCACAGGCCTCTTGGGCCGACGGAAAGTGATCTCGCTCCTGACAAGATGCGTCTTCTGGTCGACAAGCTCCCAGCCCTCAGCCTGCATCTTCGTGATCGTTCGCGCTTCCATGCCGCGCACGCACGAGACCGTCGTGGTCTTGTACGGAACTTCCACACCCCTCGAGGCTTGGGTCGCCTCGTCCGGGGCGCCGTCAGGGACGGACTGGGGCGTAGTGGTCACGAAGAGTCTCCGGTCTGCGAAGGGTGTTTCCCTATCGGGAGACTCGCTCACCATATCGTCCGGCTGCGATCCGGGGTGCAGTTGCTCTACGGCGCGGCCCTCCGGGTCAACCGAGGAACGAAGGACTACTGGCTCCGTGACGGTGAGTAGTGATTCCCGGAGAGAGCTTCAAGGGCCAGCAGCCGCTCACGGATCTCGCGCTCCATGTCCGTCAACCCCTCGGCGTACCTGTCGTCGCGCAGGTAGCTCTCCGAGTCGATCGAATAGGCCGCGAGCGCGTCGAGGAAGAGCTCGAGGGTGCGGGCGGCGCGCGGCACAGCATCCGGCGTGAACTGCTCGGTGAGCATGGGCACGATCGTCAGTGATGTGCTCCACAGCCCGGCCGTCAGTGGGTCGTCGAAGAGCGTGAGGGCCGTCGCGGACGTCGCCGTGTCGCCGACGGCGCGCTTCACGTCGTGCACGATCTCGTGGAAGTGGTCGTCGGCGAGACCGAATCCGACGAACAGCAGGTGCCGCGTCAGCAGGTTCGCCTTGACGATCGCCGACAGGGCCGATCGGTCGGATGCGAAGCCGAGGTAGTCGCCGCGCGTCAGCACGATCGACTCGGGGTGGGTGGCCGAGCCGTGCAGCTTGAGCAGCCAGCGGTCGCCGGCCATTGCGCCGCCGCCGTCGACGGCCAGGTCGCTGCGGCCGCCGCCCGTCAGCACGCGGCGCGGGCGCCCGGCGGCTTCGCTGGCTCGCTCGAACAGCGTGTCGTAGTTGAGCGTGATGGCCTGCTCGTCGGCCGTCGCGGCGATCAGCGCCGGCGCGAGCCCATATCGCGGGCGCTCCACCAGGTCGGCGACGGCGGAGCGGAAGTCCTTCTTCTGTTCAGCGAACCGCGCTTCGAGGTACGAGGCCTGGTCAAGCTCGTTGAGCGTGCCGTTGAGGAGGGCTTTGCGGGTCTCGTCGTCGAGTTCGGTCAGCGTCGCGAGATCCTCCAGCAGCTTGGACCAGCTTGGAGCCCCCGCCGACATGCTGACCCCGGCACCCATGAACGGCACCATACGGTCGGCGAGCGCGTGCGCGGCGAGGCGTTGGGCGTGCTCGACCAGCCGCGGCTCGACGGCAGCCCAGCTCGCGGCGGCCGACGTGCGGCGACGCTGCTGCGCGAGAGCGGCATCCTCTTCTTTGCGCACCACGATCGCGACGTCGACTTCTGCCATCTCGGCAGCGGCGCGTGCTTCGTCCAACACCGTGTCGATGAGGGCCGTGCGGCGCATACCGCCCCCGCCGCCGCCGCTGGCGAACAGGGGCATCGCCACGAGGGGGAGGGCGCGTCTGACCTGCGATGTACTGCGGTCCCCTCGGTGCAGAGCGACCGCGCGCCTCGCGACCAGGATGAACTTATTGATCCGCGGCCTCAGCTCTTCCACCGACTGGAACCCGTTGAGAGGCACGGTCGTGAGCACGCGGAGGGGAGCGTCGGGGTCGACCTCCTCCCCGTTCGCGTCGAGTACCGGATCGAGGGCATGCGCGAATGCTTTGCCGCTGCGGAGTGCCCGCAACTCGGGACGATCGCGGAGTTCCGCGTGCTCGGGGACGACACCGTGCCAGTGGTGGCGCACGCTGAGCCGCGCATCCGTCGGGATCATAATCGCGTCGCAGGCGAGCTGCGTGAGGTCGCCGTGCACGACGAAGACGTGCGGTCGATCGGGGGCCATGAGGGCACTCTACGCAGGCGACGGGGCTGAGCGCCCTGTGTCTTGTGATGCCGACGGGCGTCAGCGACGTTGCCCCTCGAGCCACTCAGCAATGCCCTGCTTCTGTGACGGCAGATTCTGTCCGGGAACGTACAGTGTCCACCCAAGTGCGCGGCGTCCACCCACGGTTCCGGAGTAGAGAGTGTTCTGAGTCGAGCCTCCAAGGACGCGCTTTTCTTCCCTCTGAACCTCGAACAATCCGAATCGGCGGAAGGTTTCGACGACAGTCAATCCGTTGAGGAGGATCAGCTCGAAGTCCCCTTGAGAGATCAGAGCTCGGAGGAAGGGGAGGTCGTCTTCGACAAGCCTTGCTTGCGCGGAAGCGTCCTTCATCTTCGACCACACCGGGTCGGTCGCCCACTGGACCAAGTCGAGGTGCACCGCGCTCCTCTCTTGGTAAGAGAGACCCAGCGGATCGAGGACGTAGGTCTGCATCGGCCGGAACCATTGCCATAGCGGGTTCCCGTCGAAGTAGCGTGTGCAGCTCTCGGCGACCCGTGCTGCTTGTTCAGGGCTCGGAATCTCAAACTCGCCGAGGCCGAGTGATTCGCGGTCGATGAAGCGTTTGAGGCGAACCGGAAGTAGGGGCCTGTCTGCGCTCTGCCCACGAAACTCTCTGACGCTCGGGTTTATCGCCACCGTGGCTACACGGGCTTTCTTCAAGTCCCCGAAGCTCGTCACCGGCAGAGAGCCATCAACTACCGGCGCCCATTCCGGGCGCGGGCGGCGGATGCGGTCGATGAGCAGCTGGTCGTCGATCACGGGGCCCCTTCGGGGGATGTCGCGGCGAATGTCAGAGGGTGCTGAGACAGTATCAGACGAAACAGCGCGATAACGCGCAAACCGTGTGCTACAGTTTCGAGCACAACAGCGCTAATTGTACCGGCCGCCCTTTTCGACGACCGCGACCCTGCACCACGAGACAACCGGAGGCCCCCATGCACACCACGATCCCCACCCTCCACGTCGGCCAGGGCACGCACCAGGCCGGGCTCACCGTTTTCCCCGTCTGGGTCGACGCTCCGCGCATCGGCTCGCTCGACTGGGCGCCCGCCGCCCTGCGCGTGACCGAGCGCGGCGCTGACGGCAACGGCGCGACCGTCGACACCCTCGTCGCCGAAAACCTCGGCGCCCGCCCGCTCGTCGCTCTCGAAGGCGACCTGCTCGAGGGCGGCTGGCAGAACCGCATGCTCGCCCGCAGCCTCGTGCTCGGCCCGCGCCAGCGGCGCGAACTGCCCGCCCTGTGCGTCGAGCAGGGCCGCTGGGGCGGCGGCGCCGACCACACCGCGGGCGGCCGCCGCGCCTCGCTCGTCGTCCGCTACGGCGACGAGGGCGCCCAGCGTCGGCTCGCCGGCGATCTGAACGAACCCGAGCTCGACAGCCCTGAGCTCGACAGCCCCGAGCGCCAGTCGCGCGTCTGGCGGCGCATCGACGCGATCGAGCAGCGCCTCGGCCGCAGCGAGACCCGCTCGTTCACGCACCAGCTCGATCGGCAGAGCATCCCGGTGCCGCGTCTGATCGACGGCCAGCGCGGCGTGATCATCGGTATCGGCGGGCGCATCATCGGCATGGAGCTGTTCTGCTCGGGCTCGGGTCTGCGCTCGCGCTATGCGGGCATCGTGCAGGCCGCGGCGGTGGATGCTCGCCTCGCCGCCCCCGTGCCCACCCCGGCCGAGCGGGCTCGCGCCTTCGCCCGCGCCCTCGAGGGTCGCCCGCTGCGCGGCGGTGAGGTCGGCGACCCGGAGGACCAGGGCCCGCGCTGGTTCGAGCTGCGGCGCGACGACGACCGTCTCGCCGTCAGCGGGCTCGGCTCGCGCATCGTCGGCATGCACCGCCTGGGTGCCGTTGTCCACCTGACCGCCCTCGACCGGGCGCACCCGCTGCTGGCCGCCGTCTGAGCAGGAACGCCGATGTCGGCGCTCACCCCTACCGTTCGATGACCCCACAAGGAGACCGCATGACCCCTTCCCCCAAGCCCACCGCCACGACCCCGATCTCGACCGACCGCGCCGCCGGCGTGCTGCTCGGCCTCGCCGCTGGCGACGCCCTCGGCGCCGGCTACGAGTTCGGCGACCCGCTGCCCGACGACGCGCCCGTCGGCATGATCGGCGGGGGCGGGTTCGGCTGGGCTCCGGGGGAGTGGACCGACGACACCTCGATGGCGATCCCGATCGCGCAGGCCGCCGCCCGCGGCGCCGACCTGCGCGACGAGGCCATGCTCGACGAGATCGTCGCCGCCTGGATCACCTGGGCGCGCACCGCCGCCGACGTCGGCATCCAGACCCGCGCGGTGCTCTCCGAGGCCGAGCGCACCGGCGGCACCGCGGCCGCCGCGCGCGCTGCGTCGCAGGCGCTGCACGAGCGCACCGGTCGCTCGGCGGGCAACGGCTCGCTCATGCGCACCGCCCCTGTCGCCCTCGCCTACCTGGGCGCTTCAGACAGCGCCGCGGATGCCGCCGCCGAGGCCGCTCGCGCCCTCAGCGCGCTCACCCATTGGGACGACGACGCTGGCGACGCGTGCGTGCTTTGGACCCTCGCCATCCGGCACGCCGTGCTCACCGGCGCGGTGGATGCTCGCGTCGGTCTGCCCGCCCTCCCCGCCGAGCGGCGCGACCGCTGGGCCGCCCTGCTCGACGATGCCGAGCGGCACCAGCCGCGCGACTTCCGCAACAACGGTTGGGTTGTCGAGGCGCTGCAGGGGGCTTGGGCGAGCATTCACGGGGCCATGAGCGTGCGCGGCGGTGCTGCGGCGACGGACGGAGCTGTGCTCGTCGACGGACTTGAGCGCGCGGTGCGCGGCGGCCGCGACACCGACACGGTCGCGGCGATCGCCGGCGGGCTGCTCGGCGGCGCGTACGGCGCCAGCGTCGTGCCGAGCGCCTGGCGCCGCCTGCTGCACGGGCACCCCGGTCTTCGGGCCCACGACCTCGTCGCACTGGGCGCTCTCGCCGCCCGCGGCGGTGAGCCCGACAGCACCGGCTGGCCCGTCGTCGAGCGCATGGACTACCCGGGCTGGGGCGCGACGCGCTCGCTGACCTTGCACCCGCACGACCCCGGCGTTCTGCTCGGCTCGATCGTCGACCTCGAGGAGGTGCTCGCCTCGGGTGAGGGAGCGGGCGTTGACGCGATCGTGTCGCTCTGCCGCATCGGCACCGCCCAGCGCCGACCGGTGCGCGGCGCCAGCGCCGACCACGTCGAGATCTGGCTCATCGACCGCGACGAGCCCGAGGCGAACCCGCACCTCGACCTCGTTCTGCGCGATGCCGCCGACGTGATCGCGGCCTTCCGCGCCGAGGGCAAGACCGTGCTGCTGCATTGCGTCGCCGCCCAGAGCCGCACGCCCTCGGTCGCCGCGCTCTACGCGGCGCTGCACCGCGAGGTGCCGGTCGACCAGGCGCTGACCGACGTCGTCGCCGCGCTGCCGGCCGCCCACCCGAAGCCGTTCCTGCGCGCCGCGCTCGCGCGCATCACCGCCGCGGCCCCAGCATCCACAAACGACCCCCAGGAGGCATCATGACCGACCCCACCTACACCGCACTGCTGCTCATCATCGACCGCAGCGGCTCGATGCAGGCCATCCGCGACGACATGGTCGGCGGCATCCAGAGCCTGCTCGCCCAGCAGGCCGCCCTGCCCGGCCGGCTCACCGTCGACATCATCGCGTTCGACGACGAGGTCGAGCACCAGGCGACCTTCGCCGACCCTGCGACCGTGACCGTGCAGCTCGAGCCGCGCGGCATGACCGCGCTGCTGGATGCTCTCGGCGAGTCGCTCGAAGGCTTCCGCTCGGCGCTCTCCGCCATCCCGCCGCACGCCCAGCCCGCAACCGTGCAGGTGGTCGTCGTCACCGACGGGCACGAGAACGCCAGCCGCCGCTGGACGCACGACCGCGTCACCCGCCTCATCACGGGCCTCACGGACGAGCTCGGGTGGGAGTTCGTCTACCTCGGCGCGGGGCAGGACGCGATCGCCGTCGGCCGTGATCTCGGCTTCGACCCCGGCGCCTCGCTCGCCTGGGATGTGCAGGCCGATGCCGTGCACGCCAGCAGCCTGTCGGTCGGCCGCTACCTCAGCGACGTGCGCGCAGGCCGGAAGAAGGAGTTCGACCGCAGCGAGCGGGTCATGGCCGCCCCCAGCCGCGGCGCGGAGGACGCCGACCGGCTCGACAAGAGCGAGCGCTAGTCGGTCGAGCGGCGAGGCTCAGCTCGAGAAGCGCACGACCGACAGCTCGCGGCCGCCAGGGCCGTGCAACGAGACGGACCGCAGCTGAGCATCCGGCCCGATGCGGTTCTCGGGTCGCTCGTAGGTCGTCACGAGCGCCCGGAACGTCCAGAGCGCCGAGCCCTCGTCGGCGAGCACCCGCGCGACCACGCCCGCCGGGCCGCGGTCGAGGTGGATCGTGTGGCGGGCATCCTTCGGCAGGCTCTCGAGCGGAAGCCAGGCATCGCGCGACTTCAGCTGGCTCGAGAGCGTGACCCGACGATCGGTGGGCACCTCGTCGCTGCGCGAACGGGACGTGCGCCGGGCGCCGGAGAGCACGGCCTGCTCGTGCTTCGCGCGCCGCGCCTCGACCTCGGCGGCCGTCGGCTTGCGGAACAGCCGCGAAGGCTTGCCGACCGTGCCCGACGTGTACTCGCCGGTCTCGACCAGCAGCGGCTCCATCATGCGGCGGAAGGTGTCGCGCTGCGGCGTCGACGGGTCGACAGCGCTGTGCAGCAGCAGCAGCTCGCGCAGCGTGAAGGTCGGGGGCATCAGACCCCAGGGGTCGGGCTGCGTCGCGTAGTCGGCCCGGATGCGCTCGACCGCGATCGCGAGGATGCGCCCGTGGTCGAAATCGAGCGGATCGGCGAGGTCGATCGGCACGCCCGCGCCCTCGGGCAGGCGATCGGCCGGCAGCGCCATCGCGTGCGTCACCGAGAGCACCCAGCCGCGGTCGTCGCGGTTGGGCTCGTCGAACACCTGCAGCTGGCGCGGTTCGCCGCCGCCGATGCCCGCCTTCGCGGCGAGCGATCGCCGCACGGCGTCGACGAGACGCTCGCCCTCGTGCAGGAAGGTGCCGGGCAACCGCCGGCGCCCGTTCGGCCCGTCGACCAGCACCACGCACAGCTCGTCACCTCGCACCGTGAACACGGCCGTGTCCACCGCCACCGAGGGGCGCGGGTAGTCGGTGAGGGGGCGTCCCGAGGGGAGCGGCGACGTGGTCATGCCCCTATTCTCGCACGATCGCGCAAATGTGAGGTTCTCGTGATGCGCGATTGTTGGCGGTTGCGACCTGCGCCGTGCCGTTCGGCTACCTTTCGCGCGCACAGTCGGCAGGCCGACCGCGGGAGGCGGGATCGGGGTCCATTGACCCATAAGAAGGTGTGAACTATAGTTGACAACGTACGAGGTGCACCGAAGCCGCGAGTTCGACCTCTGGCTGGCCAGTCTGAGAGACCGTGTTGCGGTCGCGCGAGTTCTGGCCAGGCTCGATCGACTCGCGGCCGGCAACCCCGGGGACGTGCGACCTGTTGGCGGAGGCGTCTCCGAACTGCGGATCGATCACGGACCAGGTTTGCGGGTCTACTACCTGCAGTACGGCATCACTCTGGTCGTGCTGTTGTGCGGGGGAGACAAGTCAACACAGCCCGACGACATTCAACGGGCGCGTGAACTCGCACAGCAGTGGAAGAAGGGGCAACGAGATGACTGAGACGTTCGCGCGGTTCGACGCAGCCGACTACCTGACCGACCTAGACACGGCGGCGGCCTACCTCGAAGCCACTCTTGCCGAGAGCGGCGACGACCCCGCCGTGATCGCCGCCGCGCTCGGTGCGATCGCCCGCTCCGGCAACATGAGTGAGCTCGCTCGCCGCACCGGGATGAGTCGCGAGGGCCTCTACAAAGCGCTGTCGGCCGAGGGCAACCCGAGCTTCGCCACCATCATGACGGTGAGCAAGGCCCTCGGCCTGCGCGTGTCCTTCAGTGCGGCGGCCGGTTGAGCGGTCTCGGGCACAGCGGGTACCCCTAGAACGAGCTCCCCATCGCCCGCAGCCGCTCGACCCGCTCCGCGGTGGGCGGGTGCGTGCCGAGCAGCCTCTCCAGCCAGGAGGCGCCGCCGCCGGCGTGGATGAACAGCGCCCGCACCTCAGCCGTGCGACTCGCCGCGCCCGCCACACCCGCAGGGTGCGCCTCGATCTTCTCCAGCGCTCGCACCAGCCCGTCGGGGAACCGCGTCAGCTCGACGCCGCTCGCGTCGGCGAGGAACTCGCGGCGGCGCGAGACAGCCGCGCTGATCACGGGGCCGAGCGTCGTCGCGACGAGCCAGAAGACGCCGCCGAGCATGAGCAGCCCGACGCCGATGAGACCGAACACGATGCCGATGCCGTTGCGCAGGCCGCTCGGCGTCGCCTGCATCAGCGCCCAGCCGAGCGCGAGCAGCCCGGAGGCGACGACCGCAATCGACCCGACGAGGGCGAAGGTGGTCAGGGTCACGCGGCCGTCCTGGTTGACGATGTGCGCGACCTCGTGGGCGATGACCGCCTCGAGCTCGCTGTCGTCGAGCAGGTCGAGCGCGCCGCGCGTCACCCCGATCACGGCCTTCTCCGGGCGCAGCGAGGCCGCGAAGGCGTTGGGCGCGGCATCTTCGATGACCCCGACCTGCGGCACGGGGATGCCCGCACGAATGGCCGTGGTCTCGACGATGCGGTGCAGGCGCGGCTCCGCATCCGGCGTCGATGCGACCCAGCCGGCCGCCTTCGCCGCGTGCTCGGTCGCGTGGCTCAGCTGCCACCACACGTAGAGCGGGCAGAACAGGCTGAGCAGCACGAGCGGCCAGAACGATTCGAACACCCACGACGTGAACAGCCCGAGCCCCAGCACCGCCACGCAGAAGATCGCGATGAACAGGATGCTGAACCGCCGATTGCGCGCGATCTGCCGGTACATGCGGCGAATCTACCGGGCCGGGCCGACGGGGGCGCTCCTCCCCAGCGCGGGGCGTCGCGGCCGCTCCCTGCGGTGCGGGATGCTCGAACCAGGCCGCGGCGTGCGGCGGGCAGGCTCACCCGCATGACCGGAACATTCCGCACCTACCGTCCTGCACCGCCCGCGACCCGCGCCGCCGGTCCCTCCGCCGCGCGTCCTGCCACAACACATGGCCGCACGCGCGTGATCACGCCCGAGCATCCGCTCACCGAAACCGAGCTGCAGACGCCCGAGGCGCAGCTCGCCTTCGCGCTCGGGCCGGCGTTGCGGTGGCAGCTGTGGCTGTTTCTGCCACCGACCGACGACGGATTCGCCGGCGTCGCCATGCCGTGCGACGACCTGCCGCGGCGCTGCCCGGCCGACGCTGTGTCCTTCCTGTCGCCCCTGTTGAGCGGACTGCACGACGCCGGGGCCCGCACCCTCATCGTGGCCCTCGAACGCAAGGGCGGCCCCGACCCCAGCCGCTTCGACCGCGAGTGGATGCTCGCCCTCAGCACCGCCGCCCACGAGGCCGACCTCACCCTGCGGTCGGTGCTCATCAGCCACACGCGCGGGGTGCGCGAGCATCCCGCCCCCAGCCCGGCGCTGCCCCTCTGAATCTGACGTGTCATGGTTAGTCCACTACGCTTAGTCCACATGCGGGAGCAGGTGAACGTGCACGAGGCGAAAACGAGGCTCTCTGAGCTGCTCGCGCGCGTCGAGCGCGGCGAGGAGATCGTGATCGCCCGCGGCGGAACCCCCGTGGCGCGGCTTGTCGCCGTGGGTCCGGTGCCCGAGCGCGAGTTCGGGTTCCTGGCCGGGCTCGACACGCCGCCCTCGTTCTTCGAGCCGTTGCCCGATGACGAGCTCGCAGCCTGGGACGGCCGCGAAGGCGCTGCGCTGTGACTCTGCTGCTCGACACGCACGTGCTGCTCTGGGCGCTCGGTGCGCCGCAGCGCATCCCCGCGGACCTCCGCGCGCGAGTGGCCGACCGCAGCACGGCGCTGCTCGTCTCTGCTGCCAGCGCCTTCGAGATCGCCACCAAGCACCGGCTCGGTCGCCTGCCGGAGGCGAGCGCGCTCGTGCACGACTTCGACCGGATCATCGCACGGTTCGGCGCCGAGGCTCTGCCGATCACCGCCCGGCACGCGATCACCGCGGGCGCCATGGAGTGGAGCCACCGCGACCCGTTCGACCGCATGCTCGCGGCGCAGGCCATGTGCGACGGCGTCGAGCTCGTCACCGCCGACCCGGTGTTCGCCGCCGTTCCGGGGCTCGTCGTCACCTGGGGCTGATGTCGGTGGTGCCCGGCACAGTGGCATCGTGAGCAGAGATCAGACCCTGAACATCGGCACTGGAATGTTGCCTGTGATGGAGCTCGAGCCGAGCATCCACCTCGAGCCGCGCGCGCAGGGCGAGCCCTTCCCCTACACGTACAGCATGAGCGGAGCGCCGACGAGGCCGCTGCCGACGTGGGAGGCGCTCTTCGACCTCCTCCACTTGCTCGGCCTGCATCGCGAGTACTACTACCTCGTCGTCGACCGCACCGACGGGGTCGAGCGATGGGCGCAGGTGATCGGGCATCCCGAGGCGATGGCGGTCGAGCTGGGGTTGCCCGACGAGCCGAAGCGGGTCCACCGCACGGCCGGTGACCAGTCGGGCCGCATGCTGACCACGGCGATCGAGACCCACGTCGAGGCGCGGGCATCCGAGCTGTTCACCGCGGCGGAGGCGCACGTGCTCATCCGAGCCTGGCTCGAGCGCGGAATGCTCGGCATCGACGGCACTGCCCTGCGCACCCCCGACGACTGGGCACGCATGTATCCCGATACGGCCGACTGACCCAGCCGACTGACCCAGCCGACTGACCCCGTCATCTGACCCGCCGATAGCCTGGCATCCGGCACCCTCACCGAGAGCGAGACGCGTGTACCTGACCACCACTGATGACGGAGCGCGTCTGCTCGTCACCTCGGCCAGCGACCTCACGCGCGCCGCCGACTGCGAGTTCCGCGTCGCGCGCGACCTCGACGCGAAGCTCGGGCGACTGCCCGCCGTCGACGACGAGCCCGACGCGATGCTCGCGCGCACCGCCGCGCTCGGCGACGCCCACGAGGCCGCGGTCATCGCCGACTACCGCGCGCGAGCCGCGCACCCCGACGACGTGCTCGAGATCGCCCGCGCCGACCGCGCCGGGCTCGAGGCCATCGAGCCCTTCGCGGCGCAGACCCTCGACGCGCTCCGCGCCGGCGTTCCCGTCATCGTGCAGGGCACCTTCGTCGACCGCGACCACAGCCCCGCATCCGGCGAGGGCTCGGCCCCGGGCGGCGACATCGCGATCGCCTTCGTCGGCTACGCCGATTTCCTCGAACGGATGCCCTCCGGCGCGTACCGCGTGCTCGACAGCAAGCTCGCGCGCCGCGCGAAGGTCACGGCGCTGCTGCAGCTCGCCGCCTACGCCGAGCAGCTCGAGCGGCTCGGCGTCGCCGTCGACCCCGAGGTCGCGCTCATTCTCGGAACCGGCGAGCACAGCATCCACCGCCTCGACGACATCGCGCCCGTGCTGCGCGCCCGCCGCGACCGCCTGCACCGCCTGCTGCGCGAGCGCCTCGCCGACACGGCGCCCATCGCGTGGCGCGACCCCAGCGTCACGTACTGCCGTAGCTGCGCGTGGTGCGCGAGCGAGATCGCCGCGCACGACGACGTCACCCAGGTCGCCGGGCTCACCGGGGCGCAGTGGCAGAAGCTCGGCGCCGTCGGCATCACCACCCTCGGTGAACTCGCCGCCATCGACGACGACGCCACGGCGGCCGCGATCGCGAAGGAAGCAGGAATCACCCGCTCGACTTTCGAAACGATGCGACTGCAGGCCTCGCTACAGGCCCAGGCCGCCGGAGCCCCCGCCGGCAGCCCGCCGCCCGTGCACGTGCGCGCCCCCGGCCCGCTGCACGCGCTGCCCGCCCCGAGCCCCGGCGACCTCTACTTCGACTTCGAAGGCGACCCGCTCTACACCGAGCAGGATCCGCGCCAGTGGGGCCTCGACTACCTGTTCGGCATGGTCGACGCGAACGCCGACTTCACCGCCTACTGGGCGCACAGCTTCGCTGACGAGCGGCAGGCGCTCATCGACTTCCTCGCCGACGTCGAAGCTCGCCGCCAGGTGCACCCCGACCTGCACGTCTACCACTACGCCTCCTACGAGCGCACCCACCTGCGCTCGCTCGCCGCGCGCCACGGTGTCGGCGAAGACATCGTCGACGAGTGGCTGCGCAGCGGCGTGCTCGTCGACCTGTACCCGGTCGTCAAGAACGCCCTGCGCATCGGCAGCCCCAGCTACTCGATCAAGTACCTCGAGCCGATCTACTGGCCCGAGGCGCGCGAAGGTGCCGTTGTCGCGCGCGGCGACGACTCGATCGCCGAGTACATCCGCGCCCGCGAGCTGCGCGAGCAGGGCGACCACGCCGCCGCGCAGCAGATTCTCGATGACATCGGCGACTACAACCGGGTCGACTGCGTCAGCACCCTCAAGCTCGCCGCATGGCTGCGCGGGCTCGCGGCCGAGCATCCCGCACCGGCGACGACCCTCGCCGGTGCCGACGATGGCACCGGCGCGGAGGGCGACCCAGGGCCATCCACCGGCCCCGACATCGACGACTCGCCGCTGCGCACCGCCCTGCTCGCCCTCGCGGCCGATCCCGACGGCACCCCGTCGACCGAGCCCGAGCGCACCGCCGAGCAGCGTGCCTACGCCTACGCCGCAGCCGCCATCGACTACCACCGCCGCGAGCACAAGACCTTCTGGTGGGAGCACTTCGACCGCCTCGTCGCCCCGCTCGACGAGTGGAGCGACGTGCGCGACGTCTTCACCGTCGACCCCGATCTGAATCGCGCGGATGCGGCGCACACGTCGACCGGATGGGGCAAGACCGGCAAGCAGCGGTCGCTGCGCCGCACGCTCACCCTGCACGGAACCTGGGCTCCCGGCTCGCGCCCGAGCGTCGGCGGCATGAGCGGCCCCTTCGCCGTCTACGACCAGCCGGCACCGCTGCCCTCGAAGAACCGTGACCCGCTCGCGCGCTCGACCCGCGGCGTGACCATCGAGGCGCTCGGGGACGGCCACGTCGTCGTCACCGAGACCCTCGCTGAGGGTGTCGAGCCCTACGACGACCTCCCCGTCGCGCTCACGCCCGCATCGCCTCCGCCGCCCGGCCAGCAGAAGCCCGCCATCGAGGAATGGGGTGCGGCGCTCGTCGACGCCCACCCCGAGTGGCCGCGCGAGCCTGTCGGCGACCTCCTGCGGCGCGTGCCGCCGCGCACGCGCAGCGGCGCGCCGCTCGCCCCCGTTCACCTCGGCGACGATGGCGCGCCCGACCGTGCCGAGCCCGACCGGATCGCCGCGGTCATCGCCAGCCTGCTCGACCTCGACCGGTCCTACCTCGCCGTGCAGGGGCCTCCCGGCACCGGCAAGACGCACCTGGGTGCGCACGTCATCGCCGCGCTCGTGCGCGACCACGGCTGGAAGGTCGGCGTCGTCGCGCAGAGCCACACCACCGTCGAGCACGTGCTCGCCAGCATCGTCACGAAAGCCGGCCTCGGCGCCGACCGCGTCGCCAAGGCTCCCAAGACCGGGGCCGACCCCGCCGACTACGCCACCGCGCCGTACACGGTGCTCGGCAAGGCCGACCAGCTCGCCGCCTTCGCCGCCAGCCGCGCGGCGGACACCGGCGACGACTCCGGCGGCGCCGCCCGCGGCGGCTACGTCATCGGCGGCACCGCGTGGGACTTCGCGAACCCCCAGCGCGTCGGCCGCCGCAGCCTCGACCTTCTCGTCATCGACGAGGCCGGCCAGTTCTCGCTCGCGGCCACCATCGCCGCCAGCGTGAGTGCGAAGAACCTCCTCCTGCTCGGCGACCCGCAGCAGCTGCCGCAGGTCAGCCAGGGCACCCACCCCGAGCCCATCGACGGCTCCGCCCTCGGGTACCTCAGCGAGGGACACGACGTGCTGCCCGCCGAGCTCGGCTACTTCCTCGCCGAGACCCGACGACTGCACCCCGCCCTCGCCGAACCCGTCTCGCGCCTCAGCTACGAGGGTCGCCTGCACGCGCACCCGAGCACCGCCGAACGACGGCTCGACGGCGTCGCGCCCGGGCTGCACCCGGTTGCCGTGCGGCACACCGGCAACGCGACCGAGTCGGTCGAAGAGGCGGAGGAGGTCGTGGCGATCATCCGTCGCCTCATCGGCAGCGACTGGCGCTCGGGCGCGGATGCGGAGCCGAGGCCGCTCGCGGCCGACGACGTCATCGTCGTCACGCCGTACAACGCCCAGCAGCAATGCATCCGCGAGGCGCTCGACGCTGCCGGGCTGCAGGGCACCCGCGTCGGCACGGTCGACAAGTTCCAGGGCCAGGAGGCCGCGGTCGCCATCGTGTCGCTCGCCGCCTCCAGCGCGCACGAGGTGCCCCGCGGGCTCGACTTCCTGCTCAACCGCAACCGGCTCAACGTGGCCATCTCGCGCGCGCAGTGGGCGGCCTACCTCGTGCACTCGCCCGGGCTCACCGACGCGCTGCCGCACACACCGCAGGGGGTCGCCGAACTGAGCGCGTTCATCCGGCTCACCGAGGCACGCGCCGGCGTCAGCCCGTGACGGCGACCGTCGACTCGAACGCGTAGGTGAAGTCGCCGACGCCCGTCCACGTCACGCGGATCAGCGCCGCCGGCCCGACATCGTCCGACGCGGTGCAGACGAACGAGCTGCCGAGCGACGCCGACGCCTGCGAGGGGCACAGCACCGTGTAGGCGATGCCCTGCGCCTGCAGCTCCTGCTCCAGCCGCTGCTCGACCTGCCGCAGGTCGGCCGCCGAGGCCTCGCGTGGCAGGGCCAGCGAGCCCAGGCTCGCCGCCGCGCCGACCGTGACCGCGAGCGCCAGGTAGACCCAGGTCGGCGCGGTGCCGCGCCGGGTCGTGCGGTACACGTGGATCGCCCGCGCCATCAGATAGAAGAACGGCCCGAGGAGGATCCACGCCACCGACGGCCGGAACTCGTGTCCCAGCGCGCCCAGCCGGCGGTAGTCGAGGATCGCCGACAGGACGATCCACAGCACCGCCACGACACCGAGAACACCGCCGATGACGCCGGTCAGCGGGGATGCCCCGCCCTCCGTGATCGCCCACCCGAGGCCGAGCAGCCCGAGTTGCAGCACCGGGGAGAGAGCGAGCATCCAGGCGCCCGCGGTCGTCACCCCGGTCACCGACCGCTGCGAGCTCGACCCGCGGCCAGAACCCCAGGTGCGTGTCATCGGCTCGTAGTCGACGCTCGCCAGGTCGACGCTGCCCGTCGGCTGCGCGAAGGTTCCCGTCGACGTCCACGGCGTGCTCGCCGACGCGGGCTGGGGCGCCCTCATGACCGCTCCCGGCGGCACGGCGAGCGGTGCGGGGCCGCCGAGCGGGGCACCCGTCGGCACGGCGCTGAACGCGCCGGTGCCCGTCGGCACTGCGAGGGGCTCGGGGCCGGTGCGCGGCGGCGGCAGGGGCTCGTCGAATCCGGGGATGGTCACCGGCATCGAGCCGGAGGTCGGCGGCACCAGGCGCACCGGCTCGGAGATCGGCATGGAGGTTCCCCGGCGGCGCGGGCCGGGCGCCGGCTCCGTGACGGTGGGGGTCGCGGCGACCGGCGCCGCGGCGACCGGCTCATCCGGCACGGCGAAAGGCGGCGGCGCGACGATCGGCGCCTCGGCGAACGGCGGCGGGGCGACCGGAATCGGCGCGGGCGCAGCCTCCGGGTTCGGCTGCGTGTGCTCCGTCCAGGCGGCGCCGTCCCACCAGCGGATGAGCCGCGGGTCCGCGGCATCGGTGTACCAGCCGGCGGCAGTCGACCCGGTCGTCATCTGCGTGCCCCCTCCCGGCGTCGCGTCTGAGAGTGCCAGTGTAGTCCTGAGCGCGGCTCAGAGCCATGGCGACTGCTGACAGAAGAGCGCGTGCTGACCAGGGCCGTCGCGTGCCCCGCGCTGGGCCATACTCGCCCTATGCGCCGCATCGCCGGGCTCGTCGCCGACTACACCTACGTGGGCCGCTCGCGCCTGCGCTACTGGCGCTACGGGTCGCGCCCGCCGGCGCCCCTCGATGCGGGTCCGGATGCTCCGCCTCCCGTTCTGCTGCTGCCGGGCGTCTTCGAGACCTGGCACTACATGAAGCCCATCCGCGATCGCCTCGTCGGCCTGGGCATCCCCGTGCACAGCGTGCCCGCGCTCGGCTTCAATCGGCACCCGATCCCGGTGATGGCTGAGCGTGCCGCCGCCTATCTGGTCGAGCACGATCTCCACGGGGTGCGCATCATCGCGCACAGCAAGGGCGGGCTCATCGGCAAGAGCCTCCTCGTCGCCGACGACCCGGCCGCCGGGGGAGCGGGCCGGCTCGAGCGCATGCTGTCGATCAACACCCCCTACGGCGGCAGCCCGCTCGCCCGCTTCGGGGTCGGGCCGTTCCGCGAGTTCCAGCCGACGCGGCCGGTGATCCAGGAGCTCGCCAGCTCGCCGCAGGTCAACGCCCGCATCACCGCGCTGCGCAGCGCCTACGACCAGTACGTTCCGACCGAGAGCGCCGAGCTCGCCGGCGCGCAGAACGTGCCCATGCCGCACATCGGGCACTTCCGGGTGCTCGGGCTGCGCGAGGTCATCGACCGCGTGGTCGCCTGGCTCGGCTGAGCGCGCGGGCGCGGTCCGCATCCGTCAGCGCTGCCGCCTCGCGCACCGGCACGGCCGCGCGCCTCGATCAGCGGTCAGTGCGAAGCGGATTCATGGGGGAGACCTGACAGAATGCGCGCATGCCCGCCGCCGCCTCCCTTGCCCCGACGGATGCTCCTCCCGCGATCAGCCTGAAGCTGCTGCCCGCCGCCATCGTCGTCACCAGCGCGATCCCCCTGTTCGGCTTCGAGGAACGGTTGGTCGGGTACCCGTGGCTGCTGGTCGGCCTTGTGGTCGCGTACTTCGTCGACCGCGAGCTGATGCGCGACCTCGGCATCATCGCCGCGGGCCTCA